>OJBD01000005.1_pt1 | contig 150317 bp, 145 predicted proteins | sample 1590481 | NCBI WGS metagenome assembly OJBD01 (sample SAMN05416811, study PRJEB24817) | seawater metagenome | isolation source: Sea water | place: Canada:Atlantic | collected 2013-07 | reverse complement strand
TTCGATCAATGCTGCGAAGGCTTTGCCAAGAAAGGATATGATCTCGGACGGACTCGAAGGAGAGCCGATGACGTCCTGCTGGTCGAAAGGCCGCTCAAAGCACTACCCCTATTATCTGTGCGATACGAAGGGCTGCGAGAACGAGCGCAGATCGATCCCGCGCGATAAGGTCGAGGACGGCTTTGCCGAAATCCTGCAAAGCCTTCAGCCAACACGACAGCTCTTCACGCTGGCAAAGGCGATGTTCAAGGACGCCTGGAACATGCGTCTGACCGAAGCGCATCGCGACAAGGATGAGATCGCAAAGCAACTTCGCGATTCCGAGAAGCAGATCGAAACGCTGCTGGAGCGGATCGTCGAGGTAGACAACGCCAGCGTTATCAAAGCGTATGAAGGTAAGATCGCCAAGCTGGAGCGGGAGAAGCTGCTGCTGACCGAAAAAGCTGCTCGAATCGTGCCGCCAAAGGGGAGGCTAGAGGAGTTTATCGAACCAGCGCTTGAATTTTTGGGAAACCCTTGGAATCTCTACGAAAATGGCAGCTTGGCCTTCAAGAGAACAGTGCTCAGACTGGCTTTTGCAGAGCCTCTGCGGTACTCGCGTGAATCGGCTTATCGAACCGCTAATTCCGCCTTTCCTTTCATGGTGTTAGCGGAAATTTCAACATCAATAGGTTTTGGTGGAGCCTAGGGGGATCGAACCCCTGACCTCTTGCATGCCATGCAAGCGCTCTCCCAGCTGAGCTAAGGCCCCGAATGCACGGGTTATCTCACCCGTGCGGCGCTGTGTAGGGTAAGCCATGAAGGGGATCAAGCGAAAAAACCTGCGCCCCGGACATGCCCCGTAACAGTGTCAGTCGTCGTCGTTCGCCGCCACGTCCGCCAATTCGTCGAGCGGGACATTGTCGTCTTCGTCGTCATCGTCATCCAGCAGATCCTCGTCGATATCCACATCGACGTCGTCATCTTCCAGAACGACTTCCTCTTCGGCGTCTTCCTTGGCTTTCTTGGTGGCATTGTCTTCCGCATCGGCGGCGATCATGCGGTTCTTGGACTCGTCAAACTCGACGACCTCGCCCGTGTAGGGGCTGACGATCGGAGATTTGTTCAAGTCGTAAAACCTTTTGCCGGTCGTGGGGCAGAGGCGCTTTGTACCCCATTCTTCCTTGGGCATGGTCATTCCTTTTCAGATGTCTCTCTTGCCGACAATCCGCGTCCCCTGCCATAAGCGGCTGAGGGTGTCAAAGGCTTTCCGGCGCGTGTCGGTGCCGGGCGGCCCCAGCCCGCGTCCAACGGGCAGGCGGATCGAGGCAGATATGGGACAGCATGTGCTGCCGGGCAACCCCCCGGTGGAAATCAATCTCAAGCGGTCGGGCCGCGCGCGGCGGATTTCCCTGCGCGTCTCGGCGCTGGATGGCCGGGTCACGCTGACCTTGCCGCGGGGCGTGTCGGATCGCGCCGGTCTGGCCTTTGCGGCCGAGAAATCCGACTGGTTGCGGCGCAACATGGCGCGGCATGGCGGGGTGGAGCAGATCGCCTATGGCACGCGCCTCCCGGTCGCCGGCGTGCCGCTGATCCTGTCCCCGGGCACCGGGAGCCGCGTTAGGATTGAAGAGGACCGATTGATCGTGCCGGGGGATCCGGACCGCCTGTGCGCGCGGCTGACGGGCTATCTCAAGACCCTGGCGCGGGACCGGTTGGCCGAAGCCTCGGATCGATACGCCGGGCAACTCGGGCGTCGCTACACCAGGCTGACCTTGCGGGACACACGCTCCAGATGGGGGTCGTGTTCGTCCCAGGGCGCCCTGTCCTATTCGTGGCGTCTGATCCTCGCGCCCGGGGATGTGCTGGAGTATGTCGCAGCGCATGAGGTCGCGCATCTGGCTGAAATGAACCACTCCGTGCGATTCTGGGCCGTGGTGACTGACCTCTACGGCCCGTATGACACGCAACGGCGCTGGCTGCGCACCGAAGGAACTGCCTTGCACCGCTACCGGTTCGAGGCGGATTGACCCTCCACCCTACGCTTGCCTATTGACCTTGCGCACGACTGTGATCACAAACCGGTCATGCTGATGCAAACCCGCCCCGATCCCAGCCCCGCCGCCCACGAAAGGGTCTATCGTGGTTTGCGAACCCGTATCATGTTGGGAGAGATCCCGCCTGGCGAAGCCTTAACGCTGCGCGGCATCGCCAAGGAATTCGGGGTCTCCATGACCCCGGCACGGGAATCGATCCGTCGGCTGGTGGCCGAAGGCGCGCTGACCCTGTCGTCCTCGGGTCGTGTCTCAACCCCCGAGATCACCAATGAGCGGATAGAGGAGCTCGCCGCCCTCCGCGCCCTCCTCGAAGTCGAATTGGCCTCACGCGCGCTGCCGCGTGCGCATATCGCCTTGATCGACCGCCTGCAGACCATCAATTCCACGATCTCCGAAGCGGTGGACCGGCATGATGCCGTCGGCTACATCCGCACCAATCTTGAGTTTCATCGCACGCTCTATCTGCGCGCGCAGGCCCCGGCGATGCTGGCGATGGCCGAAACAGTGTGGCTGCAACTGGGTCCGACGATGCGCAAGCTCTACGGGCGGCTGCATCGCAAGGAATCGCCGCATTTCCATCGCCTCATCATCGCCGCGCTCAAGGCGGGGGACGAGCCGGGGCTGCGGCTGGCCGTTCGTTCGGACGTCACGCAGGGGTTGCGGATGTTGGCGACGTGATCGCGGGGTCGGGCGGCGCCTGATCGGCGCGATAGGGCCGGAATCAAGCCGACCGGAAGCGGGCCATTTGCAGGATCGAAGCGGTCGGATAAACAAGGCAGGGAAATGCACCGCCGCCTGAGACCAGATCAGATCAGGCTGCCAGTCTCTTGGACCCCATCGCGAGGAACTTCTGCCGGCGATCCTTGATCAACTGCTGAGGGGATAGCCCCTCCATCTCGCCCAGCATTTCCGTCAACGCGGTCTCGACACTGGTAAACGCCGCCCTGCGATCACGGTGCGCGCCGCCCAAGGGTTCAGGGACGATGCGGTCGATCACTTCCAGTTCTTTCAGGTTCAAAGCGGTCAGGCGCAAGGCTTCGGCGGCTTCGCGCATCTTTTCGGAATCCTTCCACAGGATAGAGGCGCAGCCCTCGGGCGTGATCACCGAATAGACCGAATGTTCCAGCATCGCGACCCGGTTGGCGGTGGCAAAGGCGACGGCCCCGCCAGAGCCACCCTCGCCGATGATGACCGACACGATCGGCACGCCAAGCTGCAGGCACTTCTCAGTCGACCGCGCGATCGCTTCGGATTGTCCACGCTCTTCGGCCCCTTTGCCGGGATAGGCGCCGGGGGTGTCGACAAGGGTGATCACGGGCAGGCCGAACTTGTCCGCCAGTTCCATCAGCCGGATCGCCTTGCGGTAGCCTTCGGGCCGCGCCATGCCAAAGTTGCGTTCGATGCGCGACTTGGTGTCATATCCCTTTTCCTGACCGATCACCACGACGGGGCGATCATTGAACCGCGCCAGCCCGCCCATGACCGCATGATCGTCGGCAAAATTTCGGTCCCCGGCCAGCGGGGTGTATTCGGAAAACAACGCCTCGATGTAATCCTTGCAATGGGGGCGGTCAGGGTGCCGGGCCACCTGACATTTTCGCCACGGCGTCAAGGACTTGTAGAGGTCCTTCAACATGGTCGCTGCCTTGGCGTCCAGGGCGGCGGCTTCGGATTCGACATCCATTCCCTCGGATTCGCGGGCCATGGTGCGCAACTCGCGCGCCTTGCCTTCGAACTCGGCCAATGGCTTTTCAAAATCGAGATAACTTGTCGGCTCGCTGGGCAGACTGTTGGATTGCGTTTCGGACATCAAGGCACCTCCAGGCTTCTGCGCTATATGCCTATGGGCCGAGGTCTTTGCAACTCAACTCGGGTTGTTCGGAGCGCGCGGCGAGGTTCGATCCGCTCACCTTCAAGTCGCGAAGAAGACCGCAAGCCGACCGTCGAGGACACGAACCTGCGGACACCACGTCCGACGACCCGACCTGGCCACGTCAGTTGAAGGCGACCGGCACCAACGACGCCACCAGCAAACCCGCCATCGTCCAGTTGAAGGCGCGCAGGCGTCGCGGATTGGTCAGCACGCGCCGCATCTGCTGCCCCAGCACCGTCCAGACCGAGACGCAGGGGAGACAGACCAGCGCGAACATCAGCGCCACAAGCGCGATCGCTGCAAAGCTGCGGTCGGACGCATAGACGGTGATGGCGGTCAGCGACATCGTCCAGGCCTTGGGATTGACCCATTGAAACAGCGCGGCCTGCACAAAGCTCAGCGGTTTGCCCTCTTCTTCTCCGCCCGAGGCGGGTGGTGCGGCATTCGCGATCTTCCACGCCAGCCACAGCAGGTAGGTCACGCTGAGAACGGTCAGAATTCTGTGCGATAGCGGGACGAGATCGAAGATCTGGATCAGACCAATCCCGACAAGCAGGGTCATCACCGAAAAACCGCCCGCGATGCCCAGCATATGTGGCAGCGTCCGCCGATACCCAAAATTGGCCCCCGAGGCCATGACCATCAGATTGTTCGGCCCCGGCGTGATCGTGGACACGAAGCAAAATGTCAGGAGGGCAAACAGTATATTCGGGGTCACGGAGTCACCATTCAGCTTTATCCACGCAATAATACGCATATTTGGCGGAGAAAGGTTGCAATGTTCGTCTTTTACCGGCTGATTGAGCAATCAATGACTGAACTTGACGACATAAACCGCAAGATATTGCGCACCCTGTCACGCGACGGCCGGATGTCCAATCTGGATCTGTCCGACGCGGTGGGATTGTCACCATCGGCTTGCCTGCGGCGGGTGCAGGAACTGGAACGCTCCGGCGTCATCCAAGGCTATCGCGCCGTTCTGAACCCGGTGAAAACCGGTGTCGGCTTTACCGCCTATGTCACCGTCGGGCTGAATACACACACCAAGGCCTCGCAGGAGGCATTCGAAGGCGCTATCGCAGATGCGCCGGAGGTCCGTGAATGCCATAACATCACGGGCTCTTGGGAATATCTACTGCGGATTGAGGCGGCGGACCTTGCAGCCTACAAATCCTTCCACACCGAGGTGTTAGGAACTGTGCCGCAGGTCAGCGCAATCACCTCCTACGTTGTCATGGCCTCGCCCAAGGATGAGCGGGCGTAGACTACCGACAATAGGTCGCCTGCTCCCTGATCGCCTGACTGGCGCCGGCCAGCTCGACGGGCAGGCTCTGCCCCTCCACTGTCAGCATGCGTCCCCGACGAACACTCTCCAGAAAGGCGGTTTGGGTCTGAATGTCGGCAAAGACCAGCTCGTAGCTGAAAATGTTGCCCTTGCGGAAATGCGGGTCCTTTGTCTTGCCGGTAAAGTTCGCAGGCACGCGCGTGGACGTTCCGTCCACGGTGACGCCGATATCATTTCCGGGCCGCCGCTTAGGGTAAGCCAGCCGGATCGATTGCGCCGAGCCTTCGCACCGGATCGAGAAATACTCACCGGCTGCCGACCTCTCCTGCGTCAGATACATCAGGATGCCATTCTGGGAGGGGTCTTTGGACTGAACCCATTTTTCCTCAAAAACCTTCAACAGGTCGTTTTCCACCACTTCGGCCCGTAAGGGCAGCGCAGCGGTACAGGCAAACAGGGCGAGGGCGAGACGGCGCATTTAGAATCCTCTTCATGGGGTGGTCCTTGTTTTAATGCGTTCACACCCGCTGCCAAGGGTGTTGTCTGTTCCGAGGGTCATATCCTCGTGACCGCATCGGCGTGCAAAGACACAAAAACGGCCGCACCCAGAGGAGTGCGGCCGTGCAGCAAAACGTTTCGAGAAAGGCTTGGTCTCAGGCGTTTCCGGCGATCAATTCGGCCTGTTTCACGATCACCTCGGCCTGCTTGATAGACGCGATATCCACCAGACGACCCTTGTAGACGACCGCGCCGGCACCGGATTTCTGCGCCTCTTCCATCGCATCCAGGATCTCTTTCGCTTCGCTCACCTTGGCGTCCGAAGGAGTGAAGACCTCGTTTGCGAGAGCGATCTGCTTGGGGTGGATCGCCCATTTTCCGACCATGCCCAGTGTCGCGGACCGGAGGGCCTGCGCCCGGAAGCCCTCTTCGTCCGAGAAATCGCCAAAGGGACCATCGACCGGCAGCAGACCATGCGTACGGCAGGCGGCGACGATGGCGGTTTGCGCCCAATGCCAGGGATCGGCCCAGTATTTCTGGCCTTCGCGCAGCATGTAGTAATCTTCCTGCGTGCCGCCGATGCCGGTGGTCTGCATCCCCATGGAGGCCGCGAAATCGGCAGCGCCCAGGCTCATCGCCTGCAGGCGGGGCGAGGCGGCGGCGATCTCTTCCACGTGGGCGAGGCCAGCAGCGGATTCGATGATGACTTCGAGTCCGAGACGCTTTTTGCGCCCCTTGGCCATCTCGATGGACGAAATCAGCGCATCGACCGCGTAGATATCCGCAGCACAGCCGACCTTGGGGATCATGATCATATCCAGCCGTTCGCCGGCCTGTTCGACCAGATCAACGACATCGCGATACCAATAGGGGGTGTCGAGACCGTTGATGCGCACCGAGAGAGTCTTGTTGCCCCAGTCGATATCTCCGATCGCCTCGATCACCAGCTCGCGTGCTTTGGGCTTGTCGTCGGGTGCGACAGCATCTTCAAGGTCAAGGTTGATCACATCCGCTGCCGACGTCGCCATCTTTGGCGGCAATTTAGTGTTCGAACCGGGGCCGAAGAGCTGGCAGCGGTTCGGACGTGCGGGCGGAGTCGGCTGGATGCGAAAGGACATATCGTCACCTCAAAGAAAGGAAATTGCGTATTGTTCGGGTCGAGCGTTATTAAATTACAGGTTCTGACGCAACCCGATATTGCACCGCGGCATACCGCCGACGGCCGGAAGGAATCGGCGCTGAGAGTTTGCGCTGCACAATAATTTTGCAAATAGTCGCCATTATATCGAAGTTCATCCTGCAAATTCCAGTTCAGACGGCGGAATTGCAAAGCCTTCCCGCGACAAATCGGTCAGGATCGCACCAAGCAAAGGAGCCCTATGATGATCGAGACCCCGTATCTGTTGTTTCTGGGCGATGCCCCGGACATGCTCGCCGCGAAAGTCGCGCAAGGCATCCGCGACTGGCGCCCCGAAAACGCCGTCGGTCAGTACCGGATGGCCGGGTGCAAGGCGGACATGAAGCTGACCGACATGACGCTAGCAGAGGCCAAGGCGGCCGGGGCGAAAACGCTCGTCATCGGCGTTGCCAACCGCGGCGGGATCATTTCAGCAGCTTGGAAAGAAGTCCTGATCGCGGCGCTGGAAGAGGGGTTTGACCTTGCCTCCGGCCTGCACAGCCTGCTGCGCGACGAACCCGACCTGAAGGCCGCAGCCGAGCGGACCGGACAAACGCTGCACGATGTGCGCGTCCCTTCGGTCAAATATCCGATTGCAGATGGGGTGAAGCGTCGCGGCAAGCGGTGCCTTCCCGTCGGCACGGACTGTTCGGTGGGCAAGATGTATACGGCCATGGCCATGGATCGCGATATGAAGGCGCGCGGGCTCAAATCCTCGTTCCGCGCGACGGGGCAGACTGGAATCCTGATCACGGGCGAGGGCGTGCCGCTGGATGCCGTGGTTGCGGATTTCATGGCCGGGTCGATCGAATGGCTGACGCCGGACAATGATGACGACCACTGGGACATGATCGAAGGGCAAGGCAGCTTGTTCCACGTCTCTTACTCCGGGGTGACGATGGCGCTGGTGCATGGCGGGCAGCCCGACGCGCTCATCCTGTGTCACGAGCCGACTCGGGATCACATGCGGGGACTTCCGGGGTATAAGCTGCCCTCGCTGGAAACCCTGCGCGACATGGCCCTGCAACTGGCGCGGGTCGGCAATCCAGCCTGCGAGGTGGTCGGCATTTCCGTCAACACGCAGCACCTCGATGACGCGGCGGCCAAGGCTTGCCTGCAGGAGATCGAAGACCGCATGGGCCTGCCGACGGTCGATCCCTATCGTCACGGTGCGGACCGTTTGGTGGATGCGCTGCTGGCGATGGAATAGGCACTGACCCGGCGAAGAGGCTCGTGTCTCTGGCGCGACGCCTCCGGCGGGAGTATTTTTGACGAGATGAAGGAGACCCCTGTGCAGTTGCGCGTCACGGCAGACACATTCCCATTGGCCGAGGTCTTTACCATAAGCCGCGGCTCTCGCACCGAAGCGCATGTGCTGACGGTGACGGTGACGGACGGCGCGATCTCGGGCCGCGGCGAATGCGTGCCCTACGCGCGTTATGGCGAAACGCTCGAGTCAGTCCGGGCGGAAATCGAGGGGGTGTCGATGCCGCTCGATCTTATGGCGCTGCAAGACCGGCTGCCCGCCGGAGCGGCGCGCAACGCCATCGACTGCGCGCTCTGGGATCTGGAGGCCAAGCGGCGGGAGCGCCGAGTCTGGGACCTCGCCGGTTTGCCCGCGCCGGGACCGGAGATCACCGCATACACCCTGTCGCTGGCGGGCCCTGCCGCGATGGAGGAAGCCGCACGCAAACATGCGCATCGCCCAATTTTGAAGATCAAGCTCGGCACGCCCGATGACATGCCCCGGCTTGAGGCCGTGCGTCGTGGCGCGCCGCAGTCCCGGATCATAATCGATGCGAACGAGGGCTGGAGCGCGGAGGTTTACGCCGACCTCGCGCCGCATCTCGTCCGGCTGGGCGTGTCGCTGGTCGAGCAACCTCTGCCAGCCGGGCAGGACGACGCGCTTATCGGCATGGAGCGCCCCGTGCCGCTGTGCGCGGACGAGAGCTGTCATGATCGCGGCTCGCTGGCGTCGCTGACTGGCAAATACGACGTGGTAAACATCAAGCTCGATAAAACCGGCGGCCTGACCGAAGCACTGGCACTGCGCGCCGCCGCGCTGGAGGCCGGGTTTCGCGTCATGGTCGGCTGCATGGTCGGCTCCTCGCTGGCAATGGCGCCGGCACTGCTAGTGGCGCAGGGCGCAATGGTCACCGATCTTGACGGGCCCTTGCTCTTGGCCAAAGATCGCGACCATGCCCTTACATTTGACACGCAGGGCGTACATCCGCCCGACGCTGCCCTCTGGGGGTGAGGCGCAGGGCTTGCAGCGATCTATTGGTTTCACGATTGGAAAATTGCCATGTTTTCACCCGCAGCTTCTGTCCCGCGATTGGCAGTCCTGATTCTTCTTGTTTTATTGATTGCCAGCTTTGTCGGACCGCAGGGATACGCACGGGCCGATAGTTGGACGGTTCAATTGACCAGATCGCAGGCCAAGAATTTTGCTGAAACGCAAGCAGCCGCAAAAAGCAACTGGGCCTTTGCAATCTCACCCGACGGTGGTTGGGGACGCAGCTGGGAATATGCAACTGCCGAGGGGGCGCGCACGCGGGCGATGCAGGAATGCCGATTGCGTCTGCGGAAGGGCAAGCGCGACTGCGCTCTCTTTGCCGAGAACGGCAAACGGCTGATGCCTGCAGTGATCGAGACCCGGCGGGTGTCGAAGGTTTATAAACCCGTGAACGGGCGCAGCGCCGCGGCGGTGATCGGCCTGGCCCCGATGTCTTTTCGCGGCAATCCGCAGGCCGCCAAAGCGCAGGTCGCCGCGATTAACGCAGGGTCGCTTAACGTCGCGAACCTGCCAGGCGACCGGGCTTTGATGACTATGTTGCGGGATCGTAGTCTGGCAACGACATCGGGTTTCGAATCCGTTGTGTACTTTGGCCGTCCGCAGGCACAGCGTCTGATCGAGTCAAATAGCGGGCTGCTGTCCATCCGGTTCACCGGCTGGCGCGCGACGCGCGAGGGGGCGGTTTGCATGGAAAATGGACGTTGGGCGACCGGTAAGCCATTTGGCAACTTTTGCCTCGTTATTCATGCCATCGACAATGGCCGCATCACGTTCTCATGGGGGGACTCAAATGCATCCCGTTCGGCCTATCTGATTGCAGGCGACGCCAGATTCGCTCATGTCAGGTGAACGCGCCGGACGTGGCGCCTCCCTGCGAGCCCAACTCGAACCAAAGGACCCCAAAATGCGCACCGTTTACGTGAATGGGGAATACCTCCCCGAAAATGAAGCCAAGATCTCGGTTTTCGATCGGGGTTTCCTGATGGCCGATGGCGTATACGAGGTGACCTCCGTGCTCGACGGCAAACTGGTGGATTTCGAGGGTCACGCCAAGCGGTTGGAGCGGTCGCTGCATGAACTCGACATGGCCTCGCCCGTGACCACCGACGAGCTGCTCGCGATCCACCGGGAATTGGTACAGGTAAATCAGTTGGACGAGGGAGGGATTTACCTGCAGATCACCCGCGGCGCGCCTGCGGACCGGGATTTCGCCTTTCCCGATCCCGAAGAGACGCCCTCCTCAATCGTGCTGTTTACACAGGCGAAGAACCTCGCCAATGCGCCTTCAGCCCAGACCGGGATCAGCGTCATCTCGATCGAGGATATTCGCTGGGGCCGGCGCGACATCAAGACCGTACAATTGCTCTACCCCTCCATGGGCAAGATGATGGCCAAGAAGGCCGGGGCGGATGATGCCTGGATGGTCGAAGACGGGCAGGTCACTGAGGGCACCTCGAACAACGCCTATATCGTGAAGGGCCGCAAGATCATAACCCGACAGTTGTCCAACGACATCCTGCACGGGATCACACGCGCCGCCGTCCTGCGGCTGGCCAAGGAAGCACAGATGGAAGTCGAGGAGCGTGGATTCTCGATTGAGGAGGCGCAAGGGGCGGACGAGGCGTTCATCACCTCTGCCACGACCTTTGTTCAGCCGGTCGTTACGATTGACGGCTCCTCGGTCGGCACCGGCCAGCCGGGCAAGATCGCCCTGCGCCTGCGTGAGATCTATATCGAGGAAAGCCGTAAGAAGGCACTGTAGCATTTGTCGAGCGGGGCCGGACGATTATCCGACCCCGCTCCCGCAAGGGTTACGATGACGCCTGCGACCCCGGCGCGTGATCGGCGTGACGATCGGTCGGGGTGATCGGCTCGTCGCGCTTATCTGCGGTCTTGACATGGGGGACGGGTGCCGTGCGCAAGATCCCAAATCCGAGCAGAGCCGCAACCAGCGATCCACCAAGAACGCCAAGCCTGACCTCGTTCATATGGGTCGCGTCTGCAAAGCTGAGCGTGCCGATAAACAAGGACATGGTAAATCCGATCCCGGCAAGCGCCGAGATCCCCAGCATGTGCAACCACGTCGCGCCAAAGGGCAGACGCGCCCATCCAAGTCGCACGATCAACCACACAACACCCAGCACGCCAAGAATCTTGCCCAATATCAACCCGAGCGCGATGCCGACGGTGAGCGAGGCAAAGACCTCCTCCGTCCCGATCCCCTTCAGCACGACGCCGGCGTTGGCGAAGGCAAAGACCGGCACGATCAGGTAAAACACGTAAGGCGAGAGCCCGTCCTCCAGCCCATGCAGCGGGCTTTTGCCATAGCGGTCCTTGAGAGGCACGCAAAAGGCCGTCAACACCCCAGCTAGGGTCGCATGGACGCCGGATTTCAGCACAAAGACCCACATCACGGTCCCGAGCAGGATGATCGGTGCCACACGATGTGCGCCGCGCAAATTCAGCCAGATCATCACGGCCAGCGGCAGGGCGGCAAGCATGAGATAATCGACGTTGAGATCGGCGGTGTAGAACAGGGCGATGATGAGGATGGCGCCCATGTCGTCCAGAATCGCCAGCGTCAGCAGAAATATCTTGAGCGAGGCTGGCACGCGGCTGCCGACCAGCGCCAGGATCCCGAGGGCGAATGCGATGTCCGTCGCCGCCGGGATCGCCCAGCCCGAGATCGTCTCAGCATTCCCCCAGTTGAAGGCGGCGTAGATCACCGCGGGAATTGCCATCCCGCCCACAGCGGCGAGGCCGGGCAGCAGGACGTCGCGGGGGTTCTTGAGCTTGCCTTCCAGAAGTTCGCGTTTAAGTTCCAGCCCGACCAGCAGGAAAAAGACCGCCATCAGGCCGTCATTAATCCAAAGTATCAGAGGCTTGGATAAACCCTCTCCGTTCAGAAGAACGGAAAACTTCATCTCCAACCAGCCGTTGTAGATGCCAGAGAGAGATGAATTTGCGACCATCATCGCGGCCACGGCAGAGACGATCAGAACGATCCCTCCGACTGCGTCCCCCGAAAAGAATTCGTCCAGCGACCGTCGCAATCCCATCCCATATCTCCTAATTTTTGTTTAGTTGTTCAGCACATAACATGGGAGCTAGGGGGCATCATGCAAGACCGGTTCGAAGGGCGTGGACGACTGGTCGCACCTAAATAACCTGAGGGAGCCCTCTGTGCGGGGGCAGACCGACATCGCTAGATGTGGTTTCGACTGACAATGGCCGAGCGCTGGTTCACTTGATCAGGCCAGCGGATGTTTACTTCGGACGTGAAAAGACCACTTTCCAACTAAGAGCAAGGATCAAACGAAAGACTTTCGCAGCCCTGCGCGTACCTCATCATCAACGCGCTTCATGATGCAACCAGAGAGGACCGAAACTCACTTAGATTGCGCCCGCTTTGGACCAAAAAACTCTGCCGTCGGATAGCCCCGCAGCACACGTCGTCTGATGACATTCAAGAGCACAAGTCTACCATTCCATTGCCACCATCGCGCCTTGCGTTCCGGGAAAAGATCACGCGGCTCAGCCCTCATTGGGTTTTATCCCTCTATCCGGCGCACTTCTGCGCGGGAATTTGAAACCGACACCATCATGGCGCGAATGGATGACATCCGCGACGATAGCCATCAGACTGTGACCACCGACGCCTTCGACCAGACCACAAAATACGCCACTATGGCAGCTGCCAGACGCGGTATTAAACTGCCTGATAGCTGAACTGAAACAAAGGAGAAGATCCATGCGTGACGCAGTCATCGTATCCACGGCACGAACCCCGATCGGCAAGGCCTTTCGCGGAGCCTTCAACAACACGCAGGCGCAGGAATTGATCGGCCACGCCGTGAAGAACGCGGTTGAACGCGCAGGGCTTGAGGGCTCCGAAATTTCGGACTGCATCGTCGGCGCGGCGCTTCAACAGGGCTCTACCGGCAGCAACATCGGTCGTCAGGCCGTGATCCGCGCCGGCCTGCCCGTCAGCGTTGCAGGCATGTCCCTGGACCGTCAGTGCGCCTCTGGCATGATGGCCATCGCGACGGCGGCCAAGCAGGTGGTCCTCGATGGCATGGACATTTGTGTCGGTGGAGGCGTGGAATCGATCTCGCTGGTGCAGAACCAGAATCTGCGCACCGACCGCGCCAGTGATCCGTGGATCCGCGAGCATAAGCCGGAACTCTATATGTCGATGCTGGAAACCGCCGAGATTGTCGCGGAACGCTACGACGTCAGCCGCGAAGATCAGGACGAATACGCCCTGCGCTCTCAGCAGCGCACTGCTGCCGCACAAGAGGCCGGCAAGTTCGATGATGAAATCGTCCCGCTGACCTCGACCATGGGCGTGATGGACAAGGAGACAAAGGAAGTCTCTTTCAAGGAGGTCACGCTGGAAAAGGACGAGGGCAATCGTCCCTCGACCACGCTGGAAAACCTGCAGTCCCTCTCGCCCGTGTTCAAAGGCGGTCAGCAGATCGACGAGGGCCGCTTCATCACCGCCGGGAATGCCTCGCAACTGTCTGATGGCGCCTCGGCTTCGGTTGTCATGGAAGCGAAAGAGGCGGAGAAGCGCGGCCTCAGCCCGCTGGGCCGCTATGTCGGCGTCATGGCTGCGGGTCTCGGTCCTGAGGAAATGGGCATCGGTCCGATTTACGCAGTGCCGAAACTCCTCGAAGCGCATGGGCTCAAGATGGATGACATCGGCCTTTGGGAGCTGAACGAAGCTTTCGCCTCGCAGGTTCTGCAATCGCAGCGCGTGCTGGGCATCCCGGATGAGATCCTCAACGTCAACGGCGGTGCGATTTCGGTTGGCCACCCCTACGGCATGTCGGGCGCGCGCATGGTCGGTCACGCGCTGATCGAGGGCAAGCGGCGCGGTGCCAAATATGTCGTCTGCACCATGTGTGTCGGCGGCGGCATGGGGGCCGCTGGCCTGTTCGAAGTGCTCTGAAACGCAGCTGGCTCCGTCCGATACGCCGGGGCCAGTCATCAGGTACGGACCCTCATGCCCACACTTTTTCTTATCCGACACGGTCAGGCATCCTTTGGCGCCGACGACTACGATGTCCTTTCCCCGATCGGTCATGAGCAGGCCGAAACCCTCGGGCAATGGTTCGCGCAGGAAAGGATCGTCCCGGACCTCGTGGCGCATGGCACCCTGCGGCGGCAAAAGGAAACCATGGCCGGGATCCTCAAGGGTCTCTCGCACGAGATGAAAGCCGAAGAGCACGGCGGTTTTGACGAATACGACTTTGCCAGCCTGCTCAGCGCGAAATACGCCGAGGGTGGTGCGCCCGAGGGTATGATGAGCGATCACAAAAGCCATTTCCGCACCCTGCGCAGCACGGTCGCCGAATGGCAGCGTGACGAGATCCCCAACCCGCCTGAGCGGTGGTCCGATTTTGTCACCCGTGTCGAGACCGCCTGCCGCGCGATGATGCGCGAGGGGGTCGAGACGGTCTTTGCTGTCTCCTCTGGCGGGGCGATTGCGCAGGCCGTCGCCGCACTGCTGGAGGCGCCGGGCGTGCACCAGACCCGGATGCAATTGCAGATGAAGAACACGGCGATTACCCGATTCCTCTTTACGCCACGCTCAACCTATCTGCACAGTTTCAACGAAACCCCGCACATCACGGCCGCCACTGCGGACCGTCTGCTGACATACGCATGAAAGGCCCGAGATGACCCGACAGGACCCGAGCAAACTGGACATCGCCGCCGTAGAGGCCTGGCTGAACGACAACCTTCCGGGGTTTGCCGGACCGATCAGCGCGGAGAAATTCGACGTCGGCCAATCCAATCCGACCTTTCGGCTGCTCACCCCCGGCCATCGCTATGTCCTGCGTCGCAAACCGCCCGGTGTATTGTTGAAATCCGCCCATGCCGTGGATCGCGAATTCCGGGTTCAAAAGGCGCTCTTTGACACCGATGTTCCCGTCGCGAAAGTTCACGTGCTTTGCGAGGATGACGACGTCATCGGGTCGATGTTCTACGTGATGGACGAGGTCGAGGGCCGCCATTTTAACCTGCCCTCTCTTCCGGAACTCGACAAGGGTGACCGCTACGCCATTCACGATGAGATGTCGCGCGTTCTGGCCGCGGTCCACGGCGTCGATCTGAACGCCACCGGCCTCGATGACTACGGCCCAACCGGCAATTACTACGAACGCCAGATCGGGCGCTGGACCAAACAATACCGCGCCTCGGAAACCGAAACCATTCCGGCGATGGACGACCTGATTGACTGGCTCAACGCCAATATCCCCGCCGACGATGGCTTGCGCACCCTCGCGCACGGCGATTACCGCATCGATAATATGCTGTTTGAAAAGGATCGCCCGCGCGTCGCCGCTGTGCTGGATTGGGAGCTTTCGACGACCGGTCATCCCTACGCCGATGTCGCAGCCGTCATCATGCAATGGTCGATGCCCCCTGGCCCCGAAAGCCGCGGACTGGCAGGGGTCGATCGCCAGGCAGAGGGGCTGATGAGCGATCAGGCCTTCGTTGAGAGCTATTGCAACCGCGCCGGGATCACCGGAATTGACCGGTTCGGCTTCTACCTCGCCTTCGCGTATTTCCGTATGGCCGCGATCATTCAAGGGGTTTACAAGCGGGCCCTGGACGGCAATGCGTCAAACCCGGAGCGTGCGCGACAGATGGGCGCCTCTGTCCCCCGCTTTGCCGAAGCGGGCCTGAGCGCCGCAAAGACAATATGATGTGAGAGGCCCATGACCCAACCCAAAAACGTATTTCACCTGGCCGAACCCCCCTACCCTCTACAGGAACATCTGGGGTTCTACCTCACCGATTGGCGCGAGGGCTATGCGCGCTTTGAATTGCCGATCGAAACGTTCCTGATGAACCGCTACAGCATCCTGCACGGTGGCGTTCATTCGGTGATGGCCGACACGGTCATGGGCTACAGCGGGTGTTTCACCGGCGATCCCGACCGCAAGGAACTGGCGATGACACTGAACCTGAATGTGAATTACGTTGGACGCCTGGTGGGCAAGACGCTGATTGCCGAGGGACGCACCACCGGCGGCGGGGCCAAGACCTTTTTCGCTGCGGCAGACATTTCGGATGAAACCGGGGCAGTCGCTGCCCGGGCGACGGGCGTGTTCCGGCGGCGCGGCAGCTAACGGACGGGTCCGCTTTTCCCTGCTCTATCAGTTGTCGTTCGCGACTGACGATCAGACCCGATGCCAGGCGTCTGGCAGCATATCAGGGTTCACCAGTTTAGGGTCGGCGAACCACTGACGCGGTCCGACGACGACCTTGGCGGGGTTCCGGTTCAGCCAGGCCCCCCACCAACTGAACGAGCTGTTCGCGATGATGTTGTGCTGACATAGCGACATCAGACGCATGTCCTCGAAATCCGCTTCGGCGCCATTGTGATCGATCACAACCTTGCGTCCCGGAAGCACGAGATTGTGCCGCGCCCAATCGGGATCGTCCGAGAACACGTAGATCACCGGATCGCCGTTCAGTCTGGGCAAGACCTCCGCAAGCGCAGCATCATAATAATCCTGCCCGCAGACCCCATGTGCCGACACGGCGGCATAGTCGCCGCGCCGCACATGCAACGACAGCGAAAGGTTCGCGCCTATCTCTAGCGACAAGTCCGCGTTGCGTCCCCTCACCGGGGGGAAGGTGAAGTCCTCGCGGATCTGCGTGGCGTGCGAACCGAAGTATTTTTCTGATTGCCAATAGCCGTGCAGATAACTGTCGTCGGGCAGATCGAAGAAGCGCGGATCATAGCCCAACCCCTTCTCGCGATGATGCCGGGGCGATTGTCCGAGGTAGCGCCAAAGAAGATTCGCGACTGGCCTGTCGTGTTTCGATGGCGGCATCTGGGCCTCCACCACCGGCAAATCCCATATCCGGGTGATCGAACGTTCGCCACGCGACACCGCATAGCGGTCGTCCAGAACCACCTCCGTGCCGCGCGTCAGTGCCAGCGCCCGTGCCGCTGCGTATTGGAACATCTGGTTGCCGGTGCGCCCGTGAAACCGCGTGTAGATCATGGTGTCCCACGCGACAGACGCGCCACCGCCGCCCGGTAACGGGAGCGCCGCCAACTGCGCGTCAGTTCATCGCGCAGGCGCAAGTGGCTTTGGATGGTGCTCCCGCCGGATTTCGCGGCCTCGGTATGCGCAGGCGATGGAGAGATGGTTAGGGTCTCGATGCCGGTCAGCCATGTCATCTGCTGAAACGTATCGACAGGACGGTCAAACCGCTCCGTTAGCGCCAGCAAACGCGCGGCGGCGTCGCGCCCGATGACTTGCAGGGCCGCGGTCAAGCCCACCACACGGGGGCGGAACAATTGCACGCCATCGCGCTCTGCTATGACCTTTGCGACCTCTTCCTTGTTGCTCATCGGCAGTCGGATCAGCCGGTCCGAACGCGCCGCGCTAGTCACCAGCGCCAGCGCCGTCTCAAAACCGGGATCGAGGATCACATCGTCCTCAGCCACCAACCCGGCGACATCCTCCGAAGCGGCGATCTTTGCCCAGGCTGCGCGATGCGACAGGAAACAGCCGATCTCACCGGGAGAAGCGGCAAATGGGTAACGGGGCGACAGAAGGCCGGGCTGATAGCATTCGGCGCACTCCTCCGCCGACATCGCGCGACCGTTCACGGCCGGCAGCACCTGCGGGTTAGGCAGCCCCTGCTTCAGCGCCTCAACCAGCGGTTCGCGGGCCTCGCTGCCCTCAAGATGGATGATGTAGCTGGTGATCATGCCGCGATATTGCAGGCCGACGGCAAAAGGGCAAGCAAGGCGGTCAGTTGTGGTATGTTTCCGCCCCCTGACCCCAAACGAAAAACGCCCCAGCCAATGACCGGGGCGTTTCTGAATTCAGACGGTGGCGGGTTTATTCGCCGGCTTCCGCTTCTTCCTTGGTCATCTCTTTGCCAGTCTCCTGGTTGACCATCTTCATGGCCAGACGGACCTTGCCGCGATCGTCAAAGCCGAGAAGCTTGACGTAGACTTCCTGACCTTCCTTCAGAACATCCGAAGGGTGGTTCAGGCGGCGGTTCTCGATCTGGCTGACGTGGACGAGACCGTCACGCTTGCCAAAGAAGTTCACGAAGGCGCCAAAATCGACGATCTTGACGACCGTGCCCTTGTAGACCTCACCCTCTTCGGGCTCTGCCACGATCGAATGGATCATGTCATAGGCCTTCTGGATGGCGTCACCGTTGGCTGAGGCGATCTTGATGATCCCATCGTCGTTGATGTCGACCTTGGCGCCCGAAACTTCGACGATCTCGCGGATGACCTTGCCGCCCGATCCGATGACTTCCCGAATTTTGTCGGTCGGGATCTGCATCGTTTCGATCCGCGGCGCATGCGCCGAGAATTCGCCAACGCCGGACTGGGCTTTGTTCATCTCTTCCAGGATGTGCAGACGGCCTTCCTTGGCCTGCGCCAATGCCTTCTCCATGATCGCGGGTGTGATGCCTGCGATCTTGATATCCATCTGGAGCGAGGTGATGCCCGCTTCGGTGCCCGCGACTTTGAAGTCCATGTCGCCGAGGTGATCTTCGTCACCCAGGATGTCCGTCAGGATCGCGAACTCACCGTCGTCTTCCATGATCAGACCCATGGCGACACCGGCCACGGCGGCCTTCAGCGGAACGCCCGCGTCCATCATGGAGAGCGAGCCACCACAGACCGAGGCCATCGAGGAGGAACCGTTCGATTCCGTGATCTCCGACACGATACGGATCGTGTAGGGGAAATCGGTTCCGGCGGGCAGAACCGCCTGCAGGGCACGCCATGCCAGCTTACCGTGGCCGATCTCGCGACGACCCGGACCGCTGACGCGACCGACTTCGCCAACCGAATAGGGCGGGAAGTTATAGTGCAGCATGAAGTTCGATTTGAAGTTGCCGTGCAGCGCGTCGATGAACTGTTCGTCATCGCCGGTGCCGAGCGTCGTGACGACCAGACCCTGGGTTTCCCCACGGGTGAACAGCGCAGAGCCATGGGTCCGCGGCAGCAGCCCGGTTTCCACGGCGATCGGACGCACCTGATCCAGCGCGCGACCGTCGATCCGCTTGCCTTCCTTCACGACCGTGCCGCGCAGGACCGAGGATTCGAGCTTCTTCAGCGCGGAGCCGAGGTTGGCATCCTCAAGCTGCTCTTCGCTGAGAGCGTCCTTGATGGCATCCTTGGCGGCAGAAACCGCGGCGACGCGCTCCTGCTTGTCGGTGATCGCATAGGCGGCGCGCATCTTGTCTTCGCCCGCAGCTTTGACCGCATCGAACAGCGGCGTGTAATCCGGTGGCGTAAAGTCGAAAGGCTCTTTCGCCGAGGATTCTGCAAGAGAGATGATCAAATCGACAACCGGCTTGATCTGATCGTGCGCGAAGTTCACCGCGCCGAGCATCTCGGCTTCGGTCAGCTCGTAGGCTTCGGATTCCACCATCATCACGGCGTCTTTGGTGCCCGCGACGATCAGGTCGAGCCGCTGCTCGGGGTTGTTGCGCAGGCCCTGCATGTCATCGACACTGGGGTTCAGCACGTAGTCGCCATCGACAAAGCCGACGCGGCAACCGGCGATCGGACCCATGAAGGGCGCGCCGGAAATCGTCAGGGCAGCCGAGGCGGCGATCATCGCGACCACATCGGGATCGTTGACCAGATCGTGGCTGAGCACGGTGCACATCACCAGAACTTCGTGCTTGAAGCCAGAAACGAACAACGGGCGGATCGGACGGTCGATCAGGCGTGCGGTCAGCGTTTCCTTTTCGGTCGGCCGCGCTTCGCGCTTGAAGAAACCACCGGGGACCTTGCCCGCGGCGTAGTATTTTTCCTGGTAGTGAACGGTCAGCGGAAAGAAATCCTGGCCGGGTTTCGGTGCCTTGGCAAAGGTCACGTTCGCCATGACACTGGTTTCACCCAGCGTCGCGATCACGGTGCCATCAGCCTGACGGGCAACCTTGCCCGTTTCCAGAGTGAGGGTTTCATCGCCCCACTCCATCGTCTTGGTTGTTACGTTGAACATCATCGTATCCTGTGAGGGAGCACTCCCGCCCCTGCGGGTCTCCCGTTTGCATGACGGCCGCATTGCCGCCGCCCCCAATCCTTTTGCACAACGCCGGGGGCCGGAGCGTCACGTCTCAGATGGGCGGGCCATACATCAAACCGGGTGATTAGGGAAGAAGAAAGCGAAGCCTGTGACAAGGGGTGTTAGCCCTACCGGCTGAGCGGAGCAGAGGGTTGAAGTGACGGCGTGCGACAGAGGTAGGCTGCCCGACGTCGGGCGTCATGCCGCCGATGAGGTGCCATTGGTCCGGCGGTGATGATTGCGATCTGAGTGCAGAGACGCGGGGCGCAAGGAACGTGGTGTACGGAACCGCAAATCGACGCAGGGTGCAAGGAAGACGGGCGCCATCCGTAGAGGATGGCGAATAGCACTACGCGGGGTCGGCGGAGACCCCGCACGGCGATGCGTAGCTGATCCATCACTCGCAGCAAGGTCGAGCGCCGAACTCCAGCCCCGCACCGCGCCGAGGCCCCCGGCGTCACGCCCAACACCCGGCCTATGCCTATGGAACAATGCGAAACGCCCGGACCTCTCGGACCGGGCGTTGGACTAAACTTCTGGCGGACAAAAAGTCCTGAGCGGCTTAGCGGCGCAGGCCGAGGCTCTGGATCAGCTTCTTGTAGCGATCTTCATCCTTGCCCTTGACGTAGTCGAGCAGTTTGCGGCGTTGCGCGACCATCTTCAGCAAGCCGCGACGACCGTGGTTGTCTTTCTTGTGCTCTTTGAAATGCTCAGTCAGCGTGGCGATACGCGACGACAGGATAGCAACCTGAACTTCGGGGGAACCTGTGTCGCCCTCCTTGGTCGCGTATTCCTTCATCAAGCGGTTCTTGTCTTCGACGGTGATCGACATCGGATACTCCTTATTCAAAGGGTGGCGGGCGCAAGCCGGGATGTCGTCCAGCAAGGTCCGAAATCAAACTGCCACAGGATATCCCGTGGCAATCCCGGGGCATTAGACGAACTCGCGCGGGAAATAAAGCGAAAACAGGCGGGGGCGTAAGATGCCGCACCGGAGCTATGCCGCGCCGAGCAGACCGGTGGCCGCGCTTTCCGGTACGAGGACGATGTCATCCAGAGTTATCGCGGTGCCGGGCGGAAGGATAGCCAGCACGCTCCCGTTCAGCCTGACCCGGGTCTCCGTATCATTCGCCTCGATCTCGACATCGAGATGATCGCCATCTGTATCGGTGTGAATGAGGAGGAGTTGATCCTCACCGGCGGTGAAATCCATCATTGTGACACCGGCGCCGGCTGCGACCCAATCACCGATCACCGCTGTATCCCTGCCCGCGCCGAGGGTCAGAATATCGGCGCTGTCAGCCAAAAGGGTGTCTGCACCAGGGCCACCGTTGAGGTAGTCAGTCTGCGGCCAATCCTCCGCCCCCTCTGCATGAAGTCGCGCGGCGAAGCCCGCCATCCAGTCATCGCCCGAGCTGCCTAAAAGCGTGTCCTGGCCCTCGCCCCCTAACAGGACGTCGGCCCCCAACCCACCGTGCAGGGCGTCGTCACCAGACCCGCCGTAGAGCGCATCCGCGCCGCCCCCGCCATGCAGGGTGTCATCATCGCCTTCGCCCATCAGCAAGTCTTGCCCCATATGGCCGAACAAGGCATCGTCGCCTGAACTCCCCGTCAACGTGTCATCATCATCCTGTCCGTGCACGACATCGTCCCCGGCCTGCCCGCTCAACAGATCATGGCCAGCGCCGCCGTAGAGAAAATCAGGCCCAGCCTCACCCCGAATGGTGTCGTCGCCCGAGTATCCACCGATCTGATCGGCCTCATCGCTGCCTTCGATCTGCTCGCCTTTGGCGGTTCCGGTCATAATCTGCGCGCCGAGCATGTCGAGAAGGACCGAAGAAAAACCAGCCTGCACGTCCGAATCGTCCGGCGCATCGCCCGAAATTTCACCGTCCTCGACCTGATCCAACCCGACAAATGCGGTCGCCCCGACCAGCATCAGGCCCATCAATCCAGCAAGCATCAGCATGACATTTTCTCCATGTCATAGCGATACGCCTAGCGCGTGAGTCGGGTCAAAGGAATCCAGATCATGTGGTTAACCAAGGATGAAGACACAAGCGCTGCCATCAGGAGGCGCATAGAGCCCGATGTTCCTGTTCTGTCCATATTTCAGGCTGTTGCGCGTATGCGATGTAGAGTGGATGGCGCGGATGACCCGCCTTGGAAAGGCCGAGATGCATCGGCGTACAGCCCGACCGCGCCAGCATTCCGGCGATTTCGGCGCCGCGTCCAAGATGCGCACCATGTGCGCCCCAGCCAGCAATCACCGTGTCGGCCCAGCCGAGACCGTCGAGAATCGCGGTGTCATTCATTGGCCCATGAGGCTCCGCCGCCTGCTTCAAAACGCGCGGATCGGTCGCGCGATAGGCAAAGATATTGACCACCCGAAACGCGCCATACCCCAGTACGCGCGCGCGTCGTTCGCAACGTTCGACCGTCGGATCGTTCTGCATCTCGGTCGCTGTGGAGGGGTTGAGCATGATGAACATCACCCTGCCGAGCGTCGCATCCCAAACCCGCGTCAAGGCATAGCGATAGGCCTCGCATTCCGAATAGACGGCGACAGAGGCCGCGTCGCCCTTCACAAAGCGCCGCTCTATGACCCCTGCGCCCGTCATCGCGACGCGAGGCTCACAGCAGGAACACCCGACTGGGATGCAGCTCCCCGGAGCGATAGATGCCGACGGCGACCGGCTTGCCGTCGTGGCTGGCCCAGCATTCCTCGCCGTATTCGATATCATGTGCGATCACCATCCCGGGGTTGCCGTTGCGCAGACGGGCGACCCCCTGATCGGTGGCCTTCACCTCGGGCATGCAGTCCAGCGCGATCTCGACCGGGGCCAGTAGCGTGTCGATCTCTTCGCTGCGGGCCAACGCCTCGATCCGTTCCATGCCATAGCCCTCGCCTGCATCGAAGGGGCCGGACCACGTCCGGCGCAGGTGCAGCACGTGGCCATGACAGCCGAGCGCTTCGCCCAGATCGCGGGCAATGGCGCGCACGTAGCCGCCCTTGCCACAGACCATCTCCAGCTCGACATGATCGGCGTCGGGGCGCGACAGCATACGCAGGCTGTCGACCCAGAGGGGACGCGCCTGCAATTCGACCTCTTCACCGTCGCGCGCCATCTTATAGGCGCGCTGACCATCGATCTTGACGGCGGAGAACTTGGGCGGAACCTGCATCACTTCACCGACGAAGGGCGGTAGCGCGGCGGCAATGTCCTCGTCCTCGGGACGCAGCTCAGAGGTCGCGATCACCTCGCCTTCGGCGTCGTCGGTATTGGTCGATTTCCCCAGCCGAACGGTGAACACATAGGCCTTGAGCGCGTCGGTGATGAAGGGCACGGTCTTTGTCGCCTCGCCCAGAGCCACGGCCAGAACGCCCGTCGCCTCCGGATCCAGAGTGCCGGCGTGCCCGGCCTTCTTGGCCTCAAACGCCCATTTCACCTTGTTGACCACGGCGTTGGAGGTGATCCCGGCGGGCTTGTCCACCACCAGCCAGCCCGATACGTCGCGGCCCTTGCGTTTACGTGCCATGTTCTTCCCCTGCCTGTCGGCCGGCGGACCTAAACGGTTCGCCGCACCCGGTCAATCACCCGATGAATCGTCAGAGCAATGCCCGGATCACCCTTCGGCCATCGGAGCGACCACCCCGACAATCGGCCCCATGCGCAACCCGAGGTCGTTCCGCCCGATGTCGGGCGCATACAACCGCGAGATATTACCGTCGAAGTAGAGCGCCTGCGGCACCTTCAGATCGTCCCGAAAGACCGAGCCGAATTCATGAAACGTCACCGGCACGTCGGACATGACGAACCAGGCGGTCGTGCCGTCCTCGCTGACGCCCACACCGTTGCGGATATAGCGCGAGGTGCTGTCGGGCAGGAACCGAGGGTGCAGTTCACCGTCGATCACCAGCATGGGACCGGACTGCGTGGCCGACGGGCACTCTGCCGCGTCGAGCGATTGAAAGCGGCCGGTCTCGACCACCGCGACGCGATCCTCCCCGATGCAGAAGACCCCGTTCGGCAGCATCCCGAAGTTGCCCGGCCCAGCAGAAGCAATGACGCCCTGCGTCTCCTCGCCGTCTTCGCGGTAAAGGCCAACGGGGCTGCGATCCTCGTGATACATCCCGGCATTGGTGGCAAAGACCAGTCGTTGATCATCAACGTTAAGCACCTTGTCGATCGCCCCGAATGTGCCAAGGACATCACCCTCGGACCCGCTCAGGAACAAGCGCAGATCCTCGGTCGCGTCGACCTCGCAAACCGTGTAGCCGGCGCCGTCATATTCGGCCTCGCGGCACTCCACGGCGAAGGAAGGCAGCGCCCAAAGGGTCAATATGACGGCCAGTACGCTACGCATGGCGCTACTCCTCGACATCCCGGCGTACGTCGTCCTGATTGAACAGGCGGCGAGTCTCGTCCATCCGGTCAAAGGTCTCATCAATGCGGAATCGCAGATCGGGCGTGTATTTCAGCCCGAGCTTCTTGCCGATCATCCGGCGCAATTCCGCACGGTTGCGCGCCAGCAGCTCGACCACCACGTCCTGCCCCTGACCGCCGAGCGGCAGCACAAAGGCGGTGGCGACCTTCAGGTCCGGCGAGGTGCGCACCTCTCCGACGGTGATCGACAGGCGGTTTAGGTCGGGATCATGGATGTCCCCACGCGCCAGAATTTCGGACAGGGCACGGCGCACCGTTTCACCGACGCGAAGCTGACGCTGCGAAGGGCCGGGGCCGTCGTGATGGGAATTTCTGCTCATCCCCCGCATTTAGTCGGTCCCGCCCCCTTTGCCAAGCCGCCCGCCGACGGCTAAGCAAGGCCAAGCATAGAGGAGCCGACCACATGAGTGACAGCAACGGATCAACCGCTCTTCCCGGCATCGTGGTGACGGGCGCCTCGGGGCGCATGGGACGCATGCTGATCGAAACTGTTCAGGCCAGCGGCAAGGCGCGCGTGGTCGGTGCGGTAGAGCGTGACGGGCACGAGTGGATCGGGCAGGATCTTGGCCTTTGCCTTGGCGGTGCGGAGAACGGCGTGCGCGTCACCGACGACGCGGCGGAGGCCTTCAAGGGCGCGCAAGCGGTTCTGGATTTCACCGCCCCCGCCGCCACTGTCGGCTTTGCCCGCACCGCGGCGCAGACTGGCGCGGCGCATGTGATCGGCACCACGGGGTTTGCCGACGATGACCTGAGCGCAATCGCCGAAGCCGCCAAATCAACGGCCATCGTGCGAGCGGGTAACATGTCCCTCGGGGTCAACCTGCTGACGATGTTGACCCGGAAGGTCGCCGCCGCGCTCGACGAGGATTTCGACATCGAGATCGTTGAAGCGCATCACAACCGCAAGGTCGACGCGCCCTCCGGCACAGCGCTGATGCTGGGCGAGGCTGCGGCGGAAGGGCGCGGCGTCACGCTCGAGTCAGTCTCGGATCGCGGACGCGACGGGATCACCGGCGCCCGCAAGCGCGGCGACATCGGCTTCAGCGCGATTCGCGGCGGTGGCATTGTCGGAGAGCATGACGTGATCTTTGCCGGCCCGGGTGAACGGCTGGTGCTGCGCCATGTCGCGGACGACCGGGCGCTGTTTGCCCGTGGCGCGTTGCGTGCGGCGCTTTGGGCGCAGGACAAGGCACCGGGGGAATACGACATGCTGGACGTGCTGGGTCTGTGACCCACGGGTCTTAGCTTGGCCTTCACCTTCAAAGGCTCAAAGGACAGTCAGAAATCGACGGCCAGTCCCTTTTTCTCCCAATCGCCGTAGCGTACGGGTTCGGGGCCATCACGTCCGCCCAACTCAACTGGCAGCGCCTGATCGCCGGCTTTTTGCCGCCGCTCTTCGGCTTCGGCCAGCGCGCGTTTGGCAGCGGCGGGCATGTCCTCGCGGGGGTCTGATACGTTCTCGGTCATCACAGGCTTCCTTCTGATCCCCGTCATGATATACGGCCAATCTGATCCCCGGCAAGGAGAGGCCGATGTCGCCATCCGCGAACAAACCACCGCGCAAGTCTCCCGGTCCTGCGGGACGCCGATCCGGGCCTCACCGCCGCGAGGGGCACTCCGAAACCGCGCGCGCCGCCTCCGACGAACCCCGACGCGCCCCTGATCCGCGCCGCGCCGCGCATCAACTGCTGATGTCGGTGATGGAGGATGGGCGGACCCTCGCCGACCTCACCGGACGCACCGGACCGCTGGCGAGGATGGAGCCCGCGGTGCGCGCCCGTGCGCAACGTCTGGCAACCGAAACCCTGCGCCATCTCGGCGCGCTCGACGGCCTGTTGTCGGACCATCTGGCGCATATGCCACCCCTGCCCGTGTTGAACGTGCTGCGCATTGCGGCCTATGAACTCTGCGCCGGCGAGGCGGCGCATGGCGTGGTGAATTCCGCCGTCACGCAGGTCGCCGGCATGGCGCGGCTGGAGCGGTTGAAGGGGATGACCAACGCGGTTCTGCGCAAGGTCGCGGCGACGGCGGTGGACCCGGCGCAACTGCCACCCTCCCCCCTGCCCGTGTGGCTGCGCGACCCGCTCGTCATGGCGTGGGGCGAAGAGACGATCACCGCCTGCGAAGCCGCCCATGCCCGCGGCGCGCCGCTCGACCTCACGCCCCGCGACCCGAGCGAGGCATCCGCCCTCGCCGAAAAACTGGGCGCCAGCCTCCTGCCAACCAGCCTCCTGCCAACCGGCAGCATACGGCTGACAGGCCCGAATCAGGTCTCCGCCCTACCGGGGTTCGAGGCGGGCGAATGGTGGGTGCAGGACGCGGCGGCGGCGCTGCCGGTCGCCCTGCTCGACCCGCAACCGGGCGAGAGAATCCTGGACCTCTGCGCCGCGCCGGGCGGCAAGTCCATGCAACTGGCGGCGGCCGGCGCTGATGTCACGGCGGTCGACATCTCGTCGGCACGCACAGAGCGGATCACCGAGAACCTCGCGCGCACCGGCTTGCAGGCGCGCACCGTCACCGATGACGCGCTGACCTTTGACGAGACCGGCTGGGACGCGATCCTGCTGGATGCGCCCTGCTCGGCCACCGGTACGATTCGCCGTCACCCCGATCTGCCTTACGCCGGGGATGGCGCCGACATCGGAGCACTGATCGAGCTACAGACGCAGATGATCGACCACGCGCTGAGCCTGCTGAAACCGGGCGGGCGGCTGATGTTCTGCACCTGCTCGCTGATTCCCGACGAAGGCGAGGTGCAGGCCGAAGAGGCGCTGGCCCGTCATCCCGGCCTCACCGCCGAGACCGCGACGCTGACCCGCCCCGGTCTCGACCCCGCGTGGATCACCGAAGAAGGCGGGCTGCGGCTACGTCCCGATTACTGGCCGGACCTCGGCGGAATGGACGGTTTTTATTGTGTCGTCCTGCGCAAACCTGCGTGACCCCGACGCCGCAGCGCCGATTTCTCGGTGACGCTGCGAGGTGCGCGCGTTAAGGTTGCCCGAGACGCCCAAAGAGCGAACGACAGGCAGGATGACGCAGATTTCGACCAGCGAAAAACCTCGTCCGGCGTCCGACACGGTGTCGCCGCCGGTCACGGGTCCGCGCCTGCTCGACCGGGTTTATGCGCGCCTGACCGCCTTTTCTCCCCCGGCTCGCGGGTTCGTGTCGCAACCCGAACCGCGCACCATCGGCAGCTTTGCCCGAGGGCGGCAACTTGTAGCGGGAAACTTCATGTTCGCCGGTCATCTGGTCGAGGATCGCGGTGAAGACATCTGGGCCCTGAACCCCGCCCAACCCACCTTTCAGACCGAAATCCAGGGATTCGCCTGGCTTGACGATTTGGCCGCTGTCGCCGATGCGGCCACGCGGGCAAGGGCGCAATCCTGGGTCTGGGCCTGGATCGACCGCTATGGACGCGGACGCGGGCCGGGCTGGACGCCGGATTTGACCGGGCGTCGTCTGATCCGCTGGATCAACCACGCGCTGTTTCTGTTGCGCGGCTTGGACAAACCGGCGCATGACAGCTTTTACCGCTCACTAGGTCATCAGACGAAATTCCTCGCCAAGCGGTGGAAGAGCGCGTCGCCCGGCCTGCCGAGGTTCGAGGCGCTCTGCGGTCTGATCTACGCCGGTCTGTCGCTCGAGGGCATGACCGAACACGTCGCCCCCGCCCGTTCCGCGTTGGAACGCGAATGCCGTGAGCAGATTGACGCCCAAGGCGGCATAGCCACCCGTAACCCCGAAGACCTGCTGGAGGTCTTTACCCTGCTGACTTGGGCAGAGGCGGCGCTGGCAGAAAGCGGACAGCCTCTCGGCGATGAGCACCTCGACGCCATCGCCCGCGTCGCGCCCACCCTGCGTACCCTGCGCCATGCCGACGGCAGCCTCGCCCGGTTCCACGGCGGCGGACGCGGCATCGAAGGGCGACTGGATCACGCGCTGGCAAATTCCGGGGTCAAACATCGACACGGCGACGGATTGGCGATGGGGTTCGCGCGCCTGTCAGCCGGACGGACCAGTGTGATCGTCGATGCCGCGGTGCCCCCGGTGGGCAGGGCCTCAGTCACGGCTCATGCCTCCACCCTCGCGTTCGAGCTGACCTCCGGGCGGCGCGCGATGATCGTGAACTGCGGCTCCGGCGCGGTCTTTGGGGCGGACTGGCGGCGCGCGGGCCGGGCCACGCCCAGCCATTCGACCCTGTGCCTGCATGGTCATTCCAGCGCGCGACTGGCCTCTGTTTCCTCCACCGGACCCGAACCCCTGATCGATGCACCCAGCCGTGTCCCTGTGCGCATGACGCCCGCCCCGGACGGGCTGCGGTTTCAGGCGGGTCATGACGGCTATGTCAAATCCGATGGGCTGACCCACGCCCGCACGCTCGAACTCACCTCGGACGGGCGCGCCATGGCGGGCGAGGATCTTCTGATCGCGATGGAAGACCCCGACAAACGCCGCTTTGACGCCGCGCTGGACCGAACCGGGCTCAAGGGCGTGCCGTTTCAGATCCGGTTTCATTTGCATCCGGACGTCGAGGCGCAGCTTGATATGGGGGGTGTTGCGGTCTCTCTCGCGCTGAAATCAGGCGAACTCTGGGTGTTTCGTCATGACGGCAGCGGCGAATTGCGCCTTGAACCTTCCGTCTTTCTGGAGAAGAACCGCCTCAAGCCGCGTGCGACCACCCAGATCGTGCTGTCATCAAAGGCGCTGGACTATGCCACCCGCATCCGCTGGTCGCTGTCCAAGGCCCAGGACACGCCGATTTCGATCCGCGATCTGAACCGGGACGGGATGGACGAGGCGTTCTGACAGACGACAAGGGACCACCGACCGCATGACCGACCTCCACCCCGTCCGCCGCGCCTTGATTTCCGTTTCCGACAAGACCGGTCTGATCGACCTGGCCAAGGACCTCTCCGCCCTCGGCATCGACCTCTTGTCCACCGGCGGCAGCGCCGGGATGCTGCGCGAGGCCGGTCTGGATGTGACGGACGTGGCCGATGTCACCGGCTTTCCCGAGATGATGGACGGCCGGGTTAAGACCCTGCATCCCAAAGTGCACGGCGGCCTGTTGGCCCTGCGCGACAACGACAGCCACACCGCCGCGATGACAGAGCATGGGATCGACCCGATCGATCTGCTGATCGTCAACCTCTATCCCTTTGAGGAGACCGTCGCGAAGGGGGCCGACTACGACACCTGTATCGAAAACATCGACATCGGCGGCCCTGCGATGATCCGCGCGGCGGCCAAGAACCATGCCTTTGTGACGACGGTGGTCGATGTCGCGGACTACGCCCCCCTTGTGGAGGAGCTAAAGGCCCAAGGCGGCCAGACCACCCTCGCCTTCCGCAAGCGGTTGGCCCAGATCGCCTATGCCCGCACCGGCGCATACGATGCGGCCGTGTCGACCTGGATGGCCGCCGCGATCGACGAACCCGCGCCACGTCGTCGGGTCTTTGCCGGTACGCTGGCCCAGACCCTGCGCTACGGCGAGAATCCGCATCAGACGGCGGCCTTTTATACCGATGGCGCCTCGCGCCCCGGCGTCGCGACGGCTGCCCAGCATCAGGGCAAGGAGCTGTCCTACAACAACATCAACGACACCGATGCGGCCTTCGAGCTGGTTTCGGAGTTCCTGCCGGCCAATGGTCCGGCCTGCGCGATCATCAAGCATGCGAATCCCTGCGGCGTGGCGCGCGGCGGGTCGCTGCGCGAGGCCTATATGCGCGCCTTTGACTGCGATCGCACCTCGGCCTTTGGTGGCATCATCGCACTGAACCGTGCGCTGGACGCAGAGACTGCCGAAGAGATCGCCCAGATCTTTACCGAGGTGGTCATCGCCCCCGGCGCGGACGACGCGGCCCGCGCCATCTTTGCCAAAAAGAAGAACCTGCGCCTGCTGACGACTTCCGGCCTCGCCGATCCGGCGACGGCCAACCTGACCCTGCGCCAGGTCGCGGGTGGACTGCTGGTGCAGGACAAGGATAACGGCCGCATCGATATGGACGATCTGAAAGTCGTGACCAAGCGCGCCCCATCGGACAAGGAGATGGCCGACCTGATGTTCGCCTGGACCGTCGCCAAGCACGTCAAGTCCAACGCCATCGTATACGCAAAGGACGGCGCGACCGTCGGCATCGGCGCGGGACAGATGAGCCGGGTCGACAGCTCCACCATCGCCGCGCACAAGGCGCAGCGCATGGCCGAGGAAATCGGGTTAACCGAAACACCGGCCAAGAGATCGGTCGTGGCCTCGGATGCCTTCTTCCCCTTCGCGGACGGCTTGCTGGCGGCTGCGAACGCGGGCGCGACGGCTGTGATCCAACCCGGCGGGTCGATGCGCGACAATGAGGTCATCGCGGCGGCGGACGAGGCGGGGCTGGCCATGGTGCTGACCGGCATGCGCCACTTCCGCCACTGAACGGACGAGATGATGCGCACAGTATTCTTTGCCGGCTTCTGGACCTTCCTTCTGGATCAGGCGACCAAGTACCTGGTCGTCCACGCCATGGGCCTGATCGAAAAGGGTGAGATCGCGGTACTGCCGCCCTTCCTGACGCTGCGGATGGCGTGGAACACCGGCATCAACTTCGGCCTCTTCGCGGATGGTGCGGGTTACGCCCGCTGGATCCTGATTGCATTGGCATTGGTCATCTCGGGCGCTGTGCTGTTCTGGATACACCGCGAAAAACCGCGGCGCGCTGGTTTGATCGCTGGCGGCATGCTGATCGGCGGCGCGCTCGGCAATGTGGTAGACCGTGTGCTTTACGGTGCAGTCGCTGATTTCCTGAACATGTCGTGCTGCGGGATCAACAATCCCTATGCCTTCAACGTCGCGGACATCGCCATTTTCATCGGTGCCGCAGCGCTGATTCTCTTGCCCGCCGAGAAAGCTGCGTGACCTCGGCGCAGAGTTACGTTAAATAATCGCTAAGTTTATGAAGGAGACCGCCATGCCAGCGACAAGACGCTTTGCGTTGCCGCTGCTTCTTATCGTGGTAACGGGGCTGGCCGCATGCGGTGGCGTCGATCGTGACATCACGCTGCGCAAGATCAGGAACACCTCGGAGGGGCCGGACGAATTCACCATCGTGCCTGGCAAACCGCTGGAATCACCCCAGAGCTTTGCGGAACTGCCGCTGCCCACACCAGGCGCGGGCAACCGCACCGATCAGCAACCTGTGGCCGATGCGGTCGTGGCACTGGGCGGCAGCGGTGCGGCCCTTGAGGATCGCGGCGTCGCCAGCGGCGACGGCGCCTTGGTCGCGGCTGCGACTCGGGGCGGCGTCGATCCCACGATTCGCACCAAACTGGCTGCGGAAGACGAGGAATTCCGGCGCCAGAAACACCGCTTTTCCCAATTCCGTATCTTTGGCAGCGATGAATATTACCGTGCCTACGAAAAACAGACCTTGGACCGCCGCCGGACTGAAAGCCTGTGGCGCAGGTCGGGTGCTGTGACCCCCTCGGCCCCGCCCGAGGAATAGGATCGGCGCGACGTCTTCACGCGTGCCTCAAACTCCTGTCATTGACGAAGGCCCGAGTTGCGTACTCGGGCCTTTCGCCTATCTTGAGCCAAACTGACCTTCGATCCGCGCGCCCTGCGCCGATCTTTCCATGAAAGGAACCTGGATGCGTTCGATGATCCCGGCCCCACTGCGCCTGCGACTGGGCGCCCGCCTCGGTCTCTGGGCCACTGCCCTCAGCCTGCTGACCACGGTCGCGCAGGCCGCCAATGACATGGTCACGGATTTCACGCTGGACAACGGAATGCAGGTCGTCGTGATCGAGGACCACCGCGCCCCTGTCGTCGTGCATATGGTCTGGTATCGCGCCGGGGCGGCGGATGAGACGCCCGGCGTCTCCGGCGTCGCACATTTCCTCGAACATCTGCTGTTCAAGGCGACCGACACGCTGGAATCCGGTGAATTGTCCAAGGTGGTAGCCGAGAATGGCGGCACCGATAACGCCTTTACCTCGCACGATTACACCGCCTACTTCCAGCGGGTCGCGGCGGATCGGCTCGGCCTGATGATGTCGATGGAATCCGACCGGATGCGCAACATCCGCCTGACCGAGGCCGACATCCTGACCGAGCGCGAAGTCATCATCGAAGAGCGCAACCAGCGCACCGAAAACTCCCCGCAGGCCCTGTTTCAGGAGCAGGCCGCCGCCGCGCAGTATCTGAACCACCGCTATGGCGTGCCCGTGATCGGCTGGCGTCACGAGATGGAGACCTTGGATCTGGACGACACCATGGCCTACTACACCCGGTTTTACGCGCCCAACAACGCGATCCTCGTCGTCGCCGGGGACGTCACCCCGGACGAGGTCAAAGCGTTGGCCGAACAGTATTACGCCCCTATCCCCGCCAACCCCGACCTGCCGCCGCGCGTCCGCCCCGAAGAACCGCCCCAGACCGCGGAGCGTCGCCTGATCTTCAAGGATCCGCGCGTCGCACAGCCCTATGTCAACCGCAGCTACCTCGCCCCTGAACGCAATCCGGGCGATCAGGAAACCGCTGCGGCCTTGGTCATGCTGGCCGAAGTCCTTGGCGGCGGGCAGACCGGCTATCTCACTGAAAAACTGGCATTCGAGCAGAAAAAGGCGGTCTACACCTCCGCCTACTATCGCGGCCAATCATTGGATAAGTCGACCTTTGGGATGTACATCATGCCCGCCGAAGGCGTCAGTCTGGAAGAGGCGGAACAGGCGCTGGACGACACGTTGGCGCAGTTCCTCAAGGATGGTGTGGACGCGGCGCAACTCGATCGGATCAAGATGCAGTTGCGCGCCTCGCAAATCTACGAGCGCGACGACGTGCAGCGCCTCGCGCGGCGCTATGGCTCCGGTCTGACACAGGGTCTCGGCATCGAGGATATTCAGGCATGGCCCGACATTCTCGAAGCGGTAAGTGAGGCCGACATCCTCATCGCCGCGCGTCAGGTTCTGGACCGCGACCGCGCCGTGACCGGCTATCTGATGGCCCCCGAGGCCGACGCGGTTGCCCCGGCTGCGCCCGCCACCGACGCCCCTGCACAGCCTGCAACAGAAGAGGTGAGCCAATGATCCGTTTCGTCCTGCCCCTGCTCGTCACCCTCACACTCGCCCTGCCCGCCCGTGCCGAGGTCGAAATCCAGGAGGTACAAACCCCCGGCGGCCTGACGGCCTGGCTTGTCGAGGAACATTCCATCCCCTTCACCGCGCTGGAAATCTGGTTTCGCGGCGGCACCTCGCTGGATCGCCCCGGCAAACGCGGCGCGGTCAACCTGATGACCGCCACGCTGGAAGAAGGCGCGGGCGACATGGACGCGCTGGCCTTTACCCGTGCAAAAGAGATGCTCGCCGCATCGTTCGGCTATGATGTCAGCGACGACACGCTGACCGTCTCGGCCAAGTTCCTGACGGAGAACCGCGGCAAGGCCATCGCCCTCCTGCGCGAATCGCTGGTGAATCCGCGCTTTGATCAGGACGCGGTGGATCGGGTGCGCGGGCAGGTTGCCTCCATCATCCGCTCGGATGAGAAGGACCCGAACGACATCGCCGGTCGCGCCTTTGAATCGCAGGCCTTCCCCGACCATCCCTATGGCACCGACAGCAACGGCACGCTCGACAGCCTCAACGGGTTGACCCGACAGGACATGCTCGACGCCCACGCCGACACCATGGCGCGCGACCGCATCTATATCGGCGCGGTGGGCGACATCACCCCCGAAGAGCTGGCGACCCTGCTCGACGATCTACTGGGCGATCTGCCGGAGACAGGCGCGCCCCTGCCCGCGGATATCGAACCGGCCCTGACCGGCGGCACCACCGTCGTTCCCTATGACACGCCGCAATCCGTCGCCCTCTTCGGTCATTCCGGCGTGGCGCGCGAAAGCGATGATTTCTTCCCCGCCTATCTGCTGAACACCATTCTGGGCGGCGGCGGGTTCGAAAGCCGGCTGATGACCGAGGTGCGCGAAAAGCGCGGCCTGACCTACGGCGTCTACAGCTATATCGTCGACAAGGATAACGCTGACCTCTGGATGGGTCAGGTGCAATCTGCCAACAACCGCGTCGCCGAGGCGATCGAGGTGGTCAAACAGCAATGGGCCGATATCGCCGCCAATGGAGTCACCGAAGAGGAACTGACCGCCGCCAAGAAATACATGACCGGCGCCTATCCTCTGCGGTTCGACGGCAATGGCCCGATTGCCAACATCATCACCGGCATGCAGATCGAGGGCATGCCGCTGGACTACCCCGCGACCCGCAACGACAAGGTCGATGCCGTCACGCTGGAACAGGTGAACGACGTCGCCCGTCGCTACCTCAGACCGGATGATCTGCGGTTCGTCGTGGTGGGCCAGCCCGAGGGGCTGAGCAGCACCAATTGACGATCAGGCCAGCGCGGCACCGGGGCGGACCCAGCCCGTCGTGGTGCCGCGACAGTTCACGATCGGCGCGTTCCAGTAGCGACGCAGGGCGGGATGCTCAGACGACAGCACGCCCGCGCGGATCAGCAACGACGCGATGGCACATTCCGCTGCGCGCGTCGTACCGTCGACCACCTTCAGTGCGATGCCCAGCCCCTGCTCGGGCAGGATGGCGACGTAGACCGCCTCTGCCCCCGTCTTGATTGCGACGCGGCCATCCATGGCGCGCATCAAATCCGTGCAGGCCCGCCCCTCACCGGCAACCAAGACCGGGTGGCGCGTCATCGCGGCGGTCAGGCGCGCAGCGGCCCCGGCGCGCGCGCCGCTCTTGTGATGCGCATTGGCAAAGAACCCCATGGCCCGTCCGAGCCCGGCCAATGATGTGGTGAAATTCGGCGCTGAACACCCGTCGATCCCGTAACCTGTGCTGACCTCTCCCGTCACATCCTCGAAGGCCTCTCGCGCGGCCTTCTGCACCGGATGGTCCAGCTCAACGTACTCGGACCCGCCCTTCAGATGCTGGTTCAACATCAGGAACCCGCAGTGCTTGCCCGAACAATTGTTGTGTAACTGGCAAGGCTCGGCCCCTGCCCGGATCAGGCGATGCAACTCGGGCTGGTCCTGCGGCATGTGCGAGCCGCAGCGCATATCGCCCTCGGCCAGCCCCAGTTCGGCCAGCCAGTCGCGCGCCATCTCGGTATGGATCGCGCCGCCTGAATGCGAGGCACAAGCAAAGGCGACCTGACTTTCGCTCAGCGTCGCACCGCTTTCAAGCAGCGGCAGAGCCTGGATCATCTTGCAGGACGACCGTGGCAGCATCACCAGATCAGGGTCGCCAAAGGCCTCCACCACCTCGCCCTCGCCGTTGCAGATGACGGCATGGCCGTAGTGGATACTCTCCAGAATATCGCCGCGCCAAACCTGCGCCAGTTCCACTGCTCTCGACATCCCGCGTCCTTCCTTGCAAAATCTCGCCAATCGCTCTTTCGTCATTGGCCCATTTTAGACTAATGTTGCAATGTCGAGAAACAAACCGCCCCGGTGACAGCCATAAAGGCAGACGGGGCAGGACAGAGGCAAGGACGGCTTGGAGGCTGGATATATGATTTCCCGTAAAGTGCTGGGCTTGACCGCGATTGCCGTGATCGGGGCGTTTGGCATGAACGTTAGCGCCGCATCCGCACAGCAGGTCAGCGAAAACATCGTCAGCGAACAACAGGATTGGGCCGTCTACGAAGACGCGGACCCCAAGGAATGCTGGGCGGTCGCCGCCCCGAAGGAAACGGTGAACACCCGTGATGGCCGCGTCGTGACCGTGACGCGATCCCAGATGCTGTTGATGACGTTCTTCCGTCCCGGCGCGGGCGTGGAAGCGCAGGTGACCTTCACCGGCGGCTATCCCTTTGCGTCCGGTTCGACGGTGAACCTGAACGTCGACGGCAATGAATTCGAACTCATCACACAAGGCGAATGGGCCTGGCCCGAGAACAAGTCGACGGACCAGAAGATCGTGGCGGCGATGCGGGCCGGCGCCTCGGCGATTGCCACCGGACGCTCGTCTCGCGGAACCCAGACCAAGGACACGTTTTCCCTGACCGGTTTTACCGCCGCCGTGACCGAGGCACAGAACCGCTGCAAGTGATGCGACGGGCCGTGGTCTTCGCGCTCCCGGCTCCGTTTGCAACAAATCCACCGCCGCCCAGAGGACCGGGGGAGTTTTCAAACGCCTCCGAATCCCCTATAGGGCAAGGCTTCTCTCAGGAGCCCCGCCCATGACCGACGCAGAGCACACCACGCCCGCGGCCCCCATCACGCAGGATGTCATGACCATTCCGCGCAAGGTGCCCGAAGGTCTACCCAACATCATCGGGTTGACCCGTGATGCGCTGCGCGAGGCGCTTGTCGCCATCGGCACGCCGGAAAAACAGGCGCGCATGCGGGTTAATCAGGTCTGGGCCTGGCTCTACCATTGGGGCGTTCGCGACTTTGACAAGATGACCAACCTCGCCAAGGATTTCCGCGCGACGCTGGCCGCCAACTTCATCATCGCGCTGCCCGAGGTGGTCTCCAAACAGGTCTCGTCCGACGGCACGCGCAAATACCTCGTCCGCATCGCCGGCGGCCATGAGGTCGAGGTGGTCTACATCCCCGAAACCGATCGCGGCACCCTATGCATCTCCTCACAGGTCGGTTGCACGCTGACCTGTTCGTTTTGCCATACCGGCACCCAGAAACTGGTGCGCAACCTGACAGCTGGCGAAATCGTCGGCCAGATCATGCTGGCGCGCGATGACCTCGGCGAATGGCCCGAACCCGGCACGCGCAAGTACGACCCCCGGCTCTTGTCCAATGTGGTGCTGATGGGCATGGGCGAACCGCTCTACAACTTTGAGGGCGTGCGCGACGCCATGAAGATCGCCATGGATAACGAGGGCATCAGCCTGTCCCGCCGTCGCATCACCCTCTCTACCTCCGGCGTAGTGCCCGAAATCGCCCGCGCGGCGACCGAAATCGGCTGCCTTCTCGCCGTGTCCTTCCACGCCACAACCGACGAGGTCCGCGACAAGCTCGTCCCGATCAACAAGCGGTGGAATATCGAGACACTGCTCAACACCTTGCGCGAATATCCCCGACTGTCGAATTCTGAACGCATCACCTTTGAATATGTGATGCTGAAGGATGTGAACGACAGCGACGCCGACGCCCGCCGTCTGGTCAAACTGATCCAGGGCATCCCGGCCAAGATTAACCTGATCCCGTTCAACGAATGGCCCGGCTCCCCCTATGAACGCTCGGACTGGGCGCGCATCGAAAGCTTTGCTGAAATCATCTACAAGGCGGGATACGCCTCTCCGATCCGCACCCCGCGGGGCGAAGATATCATGGCCGCCTGCGGCCAGTTGAAATCCGCGACCGAACGGGCCCGCAAGTCGCGCAAGCAGATCGCGGCAGAGGCCGGGCTCGACTGACGCCGCCGGATCGCAACGGGGTACCATTCCCTGCCTGCCCACTTTGGTTTCCCAAATATCCCAGGTTGAATGCTCCGTCGCACGCGACGGGGCAGAAGGGCAGTGCCCTTTTTTCGCGCATGATCATGGCACCCCATTGCATCCCGATAATTCCGGGTCAGATTGTGCTCCATGCCTCATGACCATCCCCCCCTCCCCGACGAAGGTGGCGACCGGCGACTATGGATCGCAACCGGCGCCAATATCCTCCTGACCGTCGCGCAGATCGTGGCAGGCCTCTTCTCGGGCTCCCTCGCGCTGATTGCGGATGCGATCCACAACCTGTCCGACGCGATCTCTCTCGTTCTTGCCCTGGTCGCCCGTCGGATCGCGCGGCGTCCGGCAGATGCGGCCATGACCTTTGGCTACGGCCGGGCCGAGGTTGTCGCGGCTCTCATCAATTACACGACCCTCATCACCCTCTCGATCTGGCTCGCCTTCGAAGGGGTGATGCGGCTGTTCGATCCGCAGGACGTCGAAGGCTGGACCGTGGTGATCGTGGCCGGGATCGCCCTGGCCGTGGACACCCTGACCGCCTTTCTCACGCTGAGGATGGCAAAGCACAGCATGAACATCCGCGCCGCTTTCCTGCACAATCTCGCGGACGCGCTCGGCTCGGTCGCGGTGATTGTCGCGGGCACGCTGATCCTGTTGTATGACTGGCGTTTGATCGACCCGATTGTGACGCTTGGGATCTCGGCCTACATCCTGTGGCACGCAGCCTCCGAGATCATGCCGGTCATTCGAATTCTGATGATGGGTAGCCCGGATCAGCCGACAGCCGAGGACGTCCTCGGCGCCCTGCGCGCGCTTCCGGACGTCGTTGACGTGCATCACCTGCACCTCTGGTACATGCAGGAGGACGAAATCGCCCTGGAGGCGCATATCGTGCAGGCCGGTCAGGATGATCGCTTGCGGAAATCGGCCAAGGCCCTGCTCGCCGACCGCTTCCACATCCATCATTCGGTGATTGAGGTCGAGCCCGCCGACGATGCCTGCGAAGACGTGCCGACAATCGGTCACTGAAGAGCCCGCGCAATTCTTCGGTCAACTCGCAATTTCGGCGCACGCCCCCCTTGGCGCATCGAACCTTGGATCGCCCAGAGAAATGCCGGGGTCAATTTACGCCCCGGCTATTCCCGAAAAAGCACAAGCCCCGCCGCGCTGTCAGCTTGCCGGCAGTTCGTCAGACGGGATGATCGGATAGAACTCACCACCGGACCAGACACCGAACCATTCGATGCCCTCGACCTCGTGTCGCGCGCCCAGATCAACCAGCCGGTAAAAGCTCTTGCGGTCGATAAGCGCCTCCAGCCGGTCTCTGACCAGCACATATGGCGAAGGTTCGCCGGTCTCCGCATCACGCTCCACCCGGATCGGGTGGTCCGGCCCGGCCTCTGCCGCGTCACCGACGTTCGTGAGGAACCTCAGAACCTGCTCTCGCCCCTCGCCCTCCACCTCGAAATCCAGCGCGACAAAGGGGGCGTCATCGACCGTGATCCCGACCTTTTCTACCGGCGTGACAAGGACATAGCGGTCATCATCCTTGCGCAGGATTGTCGAGAACAAGCGCACCAATTCAGGTCGACCTATCGGCGTCCCCAGGTAAAACCATGTCCCGTCGCGCGCGATCCGCATATCCAAATCGCCGCAATCGGGCGGGTTCCACTTGTGCACGGGGGGCAGTCCGCGCCCCTTGGATGCTGCCCTTGCCGAGGCGACGATGCCTTCAGCGCTCGGTTTCACGGTATTTTGTCCACTCATTGCTTTTGCCATTCCCATATGCCGCGATACAGTCCCCCCAGACTATAGTGCCTGATGGAGCGTTTACCATGACCCCGACCCCCGATGACGACCTTGTAGCCCAGATCGAGGCCGTCGAGGAAAAGCTGGCATTGGCCCGCAAATCCATCGAACGCCGCTTTATCGGGCAGGAGAAGGTCGTCGAACTGACCCTTTCGGCCCTGTTGTGCGGCGGACACGGTCTGCTGATCGGCTTGCCGGGTCTCGGCAAGACGCGGCTGGTCGAAGCACTCTCGACCGTGATGGGTTTGCACGGCAACCGTATTCAGTTCACGCCCGATCTGATGCCTGCGGATATTCTCGGCTCCGAGGTGCTGGAAACCGCCGCCGACGGGTCTCGCGCTTTCCGGTTCCTGCCGGGCCCAGTGTTCTGCCAGCTTTTGATGGCGGACGAGATCAACCGCGCCTCGCCCCGCACCCAATCCGCGCTGTTGCAGGCAATGCAGGAACGACAGGTGACCGTCGCCGGTGAGGACCGCGATCTGGGCCAGCCGTTCCACGTCCTCGCCACGCAGAACCCGATTGAACAGGAAGGCACCTATTCGCTTCCCGAGGCGCAGCTTGATCGCTTTCTTGTCCAGATCGATGTCGAATATCCCGACCGCGACACCGAAAGGGCAATCCTGCTGGCCACCACAGGCGTCGCCGAAGAAGAGGCCCACGCCGTCTTTACCACCGAAGAGCTGATCGCCGCGCAAAAGCTGCTGCGCCGGATGCCGGTCGGGGAAAGCGTGGTTGAGCAGATCCTCGATCTGGTCCGCGCCTGCCGTCCCGATGATCCGGGTGCGTCGCAACGGGTGCGCGAGAGTGTCAATTGGGGGCCCGGCCCGCGTGCGGCGCAGGCGCTGATGATGACCGTGCGCGCCCGCGCGATGCTGAACGGCCGTCTGGCCCCCTCGACCGATGACGTGCTGGCCATGGCGCGACCTGTTCTGTCGCACCGCATGGGCCTGAACTTCGCCGCCCGCGCGCGCGGAGACAGCCTCGCTGACCTCATCGATGAAACCGCCGCCGCCGTGACCCGGAGCGAGGCCGCCGCGTGAGCCAAGCCCGTCCTCACACGGCCGACCCACGCGACCTGCGTGAACGGGCCGAATCGCAGGCCGCCGGCCTGCCGCCGCTTCTGGCGCGGGCCGAACATCTGGCGGGCACGATCCTGCTGGGTGAACACGGTCGCAGGCGTGCGGGGCTGGGCGATGACTTCTGGCAATACCGTCCCGCGCAACAGGGCGATCCAGCGCGCTGGATCGACTGGCGCCGCTCTGCGCGCAGTGATGAACGTTACGTGCGCGAACGAGAATGGCAGATTGCGCAGTCGGTGATGCTTTGGGTCGATCAGACGGCCTCCATGCGGTTTTCCTCTGACAAGCGGTTCCCGGAGAAATCAGAGCGTGCGCGTCTGCTGGCCCTTGCCACCGCGATCCTTTTGATCCGGGGCGGAGAGAGGGTTGGCCTGACCGGCACACAGCTTCCGCCGCGCCGCGCCCGCAACCAGATCCAGCGTCTGGCGGAATTTTTCTCGCTCTCCGAGGCCGGGGATTACGGCGCGCCCGAACATCGCGGCATGATCCCGCATGCAAGAGCCCTGTTCATCTCGGATTTCCTTGGCGACATGGACGAGGTCGAGCTGGCGCTGACAAAGGCTGCGGATCGCGGGATCCGGGGCCTGCTTCTTCAGGTTTTAGACCCGGCAGAAGAATCCTTTCCGTTTCAGGGCCGCACGATCTTTCAATCCGTTGGCGGCACGGTCGAACATGAAACCCTGAAAGCAGGCGACCTGCGCAGCCGCTACCTGACCCGTCTGGCCGAACGCAAGGACCGCCTTTCGGCCCTGTGTCGCGCAACCGGCTGGCAATATCAGCTGCACCATACCGACCAATCCGCGCAATCGGCGCTCTTGACGATATACCAGGCGTTTGACCGGGGGACGGCCTGATGAGCCTTGGCCCCATCGGCTTTGCCGCCCCATGGTTGCTGATCGCGCTGGCCGCCCTGCCGATCCTGTGGCTTTTGCTACGCGCCGTGCCGCCGGCGCCGATCCGGCGACGCTTTCCCGGTGTGGCGCTCCTGCTCGGCCTCAAGGACGAGGAAAGCGTCAGCGACCGCACCCCGTGGTGGCTGTTGCTGCTGCGCATGCTCGCCGTCGCCGCTGTCATCATCGGCCTCGCCGGCCCGATCCTCAACCCGCGGGACGAGGCAGAGACCGGCGGCGGGCCCTTGCTGATCGTGCTCGATGGTTCATGGGCCGCGGCGCGCGACTGGGACACCTCCGCCGATCTGATCGACGGCGTGCTGGCCGAAGCGGGACGACAGGGCCGCACCGCCGCCCTGCTGCGTCTGACCTCGCCGGAACCCCCGGTGTTTCGCGCCGCCGAAACCTGGCGCAGTCGCCTGCCGGGGTTCAGCCCGCGCGCTTGGGCGCCGAGCGTGGCAGACATGCAAGCCGCCATCGCCGCCCTGCCCGAAACCGGCTTTGACACCTATTGGCTGTCGGACGGTCTGGACCGTGACGGGCGCGCCGATCTGCTGAACGCGCTGGAAAGCCGGGGCCGCGTGACGATCTACGAAAGTCCCCGCCCCGCCATGGGTCTGAAGCCCGTGGTGATCGAGGACGGCGCCTTGCAGGTCACGGCCCTGCGCCCCCTCGCACTGGGGACGCAGGAGATCACTGTGCAGGCCATGGGCCGCGATCCCTCGGGCACGATGCGCACCCTCGCCAATCTGCCCATGACTTTCGAGGATGGCGCGCTGGAGGCAACTGCGGCCCTGTCCCTCCCGGCCGAGTTGCGCGCCCGCGTCACGCATCTGAGCATCGCAGGCGTTCGCACCGCCGGGGCGACAACCCTTTCGGACGACAGTTTCCGCCGCCGGGAGGTCGCCCTGATCGGCACCCGGCAGGAGGGCGAAACGCTCGATCTGCTCTCTCCCATGCATTACCTGCGCAAGGCGCTGACGCCGACGGTCGATCTACTCGAAGGCGCGCTGTCGGACATCCTGCCCGCCAATCCCGATGTGATCGTGCTGGCGGATGTCGCCACCCTGTCCGAGCTGGAGGAAGAGGCGCTTTTTGAGTGGGCGGATCAGGGCGGCATATTGCTGCGCTTTGCCGGATCGCGGCTCGCCGCCAGCGATGTCAGTCGCGAGGCCGAGGACCCCCTGCTACCCGTCCGTCTGCGGGCCGGGGGCCGCAACGTCGGCGGCGCGATGAGCTGGGGTGAACCCAAGACGCTCGCCCCCTTCGACGCGACCAGTCCGTTCAATGGTCTCGCCATTCCTGACGATGTCACCGTCTCGTCGCAAGTCATGGCGCAGCCCGATCCCTCTCTCGCCGACCGGGTGATCGCGCGGCTGTCCGACGGAACCCCGCTGGTCACGCGCAAACCGATCGGGCAGGGGCAGGTCGTCCTGTTCCACGTCACGGCCAATGCGGAATGGTCGACACTACCGTTGTCAGGACTGTTCGTGCAGATGCTGGAGCGGCTCTCTGTCTCCTCCGCCACCACGCGTCCCGAAGCCGCCGAACTGACCGGCACGATGTGGCAGCCGACCCAACTGCTCGGCCCGACGGGACGGATCGAACCGGCGGGCACCCTGCCCGGCGTGCCCGGTGAACGGCTTATCGATGCGCCGCTCGGCCCCGACCTGCAACCGGGGCTCTATCAGGGGCCGGACAGCACGCTGGCGCGCAACGTGCTCTCTGCCGATGCCGCTCTGCGCCCGCCCCAATGGCCCGCCCGCCTGCGGATCGAGGGGTTGAGCCGGATCGCGGAACAACCGCTCGGCGGTTGGTTGCTGGCCCTCGCGCTGGCGCTGCTGACGATTGACGTGCTGGCGACGCTGGCCCTGTCGGGGCGTCTAACGGGGCGGGCAAACATCGGGGTGAAATCCGGCGTGGCGGGTGTTCTTCTGGCGCTCGCCCTTATGCAACCCGACGCGGTTCGCGCGCAGCAGGGCGACGAGACCACGCGCTCCATCGCCGCCACGTCAGAGGTCGTACTGGCCCATGTCCTCACCGGCGATCCGGAGGTCGACGATCTAGCGCACGCCGGTCTGCAAGGGTTGGGGCAGGTCCTGAATTTCCGCACCTCGGTCGAACCGGCAGAGCCAATGGCCGTCAATCTGGAAACCGAGGAACTGGCCTTCTTTCCCTTTCTCTACTGGCCGATCTCACCGGATCAGCCGATCCCGTCTGCCGAGGCTTACCAAAAGCTCAACCGCTATCTGCGCACCGGCGGGATGATCCTGTTCGACACCCGCGACGCCGATGTCGCCGGGTTCGGCACGGCCAGCCCGAACGGTCGGAAATTGCAGGCGCTGGCAGCCCCCCTCGATATTCCCGCACTGGAACCCGTGCCCGAAGACCACGTGCTGACCCGGACCTTCTACCTGCTGCGCGACTTTCCGGGGCGGCACATGGGCCGAGACGTCTGGGTCGAAGCCGCCCCGCCGGACGCGGAGCTGATCGACGGCATGCCCTTTCGCAACCTCAACGACGGCGTGACCCCGGTGGTCATCGGCGGCAACGACTGGGGGGCGGCCTGGGCGGTGGATGGCACGGGCAACCCGCTGGTCCCGGTCGGTCGCGGCTACGGCGGAGAGCGGCAGCGCGAGATCGCCTACCGCTTTGGCGTCAACCTCATCATGCATGTGCTGACCGGCAATTATAAATCCGATCAGGTCCATGTTCCCGCCCTTCTGGACAGGCTTGGCCAATGACCGGCACCGTGATCTTCTCTCCGCTTCTGCCGTGGCCGCTGCTGGCTGCCGTGGCCCTGATCGCGCTGGCCGGGGTGATCCTCGCGCTGTGGCGCGGCCTCGCGGGCTGGGCCTTGCGGGGGCTGGCCGCGGTGGTGGTCATCGCCGCGCTCTCCGGCCCCAGTTGGCGGCAGGAGGATCGCAGCCCGCTGAGCGATATCGTCCTGCTGGTCGAGGACCGCAGCGCGTCGCAACGTCTGTCGGACCGCGCGGAACAGACCGAGCGCACCGCCGAAACCCTCGCCGCACGGATCGCCGCCCGCCCGAACACCGAGCTGCGCCGCGTCACGCTGGCGGACGGCGAAGGTGACACCGGCACCCGGTTGATGACCACCCTCTCGGACGCGCTGGCCGAAGAGCCGCGCGCGAGGGTCGCCGGCATGATCCTGCTGTCGGACGGGCGGTTGCACGATCTGGATCAGGCCCCCGATCTGCCCGCTCCGCTGCATCTCATGCTGACCGGGCAGCCCGAGGATTGGGACCGCCGACTGATCGTGCAGAACGCCCCCGCTTTTGCCATCCTCGGCGAGGAAGTCACCCTGACCATCCGCGTCGAGGACACTGGCGCCGCCCCCGAGGGGATGACCCAGGTGCCGCTCGATATTTCCGTCGACGGCGGTGAGGCGCAGCGGTTCTTCGTCAACACAGGGCGTGATCACGAACTGCCCCTGACGCTGCCGCACGGCGGGCGCAACGTGATCCAGTTTTCAACCCCCGAAGCGCCGGACGAGTTAACCACGCGCAACAACTCCGCCATCGTTCAGATGAACGGCGTGCGCGACCGGCTGCGCGTGCTGCTGGTCTCGGGCGAGCCCCACGCGGGCGGGCGCACCTGGCGTAACCTGCTGAAATCTGACAGTTCGGTCGATCTGGTGCACTTCACCATTCTGCGCCCGCCGTCGAAACAGGATGGTGTGCCGGTCTCGGAACTTTCGCTGATCGCCTTCCCGACGCGCGAGCTGTTCATGGACAAGGTCGATGATTTCGACCTCATCATCTTTGATCGGTACAAACGGCGCGGAATCCTGCCTGCTCTCTATTTGCAAAATGTCGCGGACTACGTGCAACGCGGCGGTGCGGTGCTGGTCGCAGCCGGACCGGATTTCGCCTCTGCCGATTCGCTCTATCGCTCACCGCTAAGTGCCATCCTCCCCGCCCAACCGACCACCGCCCGCGTCATCGAAGAGCCCTACAGCCCGACCGTCACCGACCTCGGGAACCGCCACCCCGTGACCGCCGGGCTGATCCGCGAATGGTCCGGCCCATGGGGGCGCTGGCTGCGCCAGATCGACGTCGATGCCACCGACACGACCGGAGAGGTGGTAATGTCCGGCGTCGATGAGCGCCCGCTTTTGATCCTCGACCGGGTCGGCGAAGGGCGCGTGGCGTTGCTGGCCTCGGACCACGCATGGCTGTGGAATCGCGGCTATGAGGGGGGTGGCCCGCAGTTGGAACTGCTGCGACGCCTCGCCCACTGGATGATGAAGGAACCCGAGCTGGAAGAAGAGGCCCTGACCGCCACCGCCACCGGCCAATCCATGCAGATCATCCGCCGCACGCTGGAAGAAAGCATCGGCACCGTGACCGTCACGACGCCGGCAGGTGAGACCGAGGAATTGACCCTGCAAGAGACCTCTCCGGGTGTCTGGACGGGCGATTTCACCGGACCGGACCTAGGCCTATATCGGCTGAGCGAGGGCGACCTTGAGACCGTCATCGGCCTCGGCCCCGCCGCGCCGCGCGAGTTCGAGGAGACGATCGCGGATGGCAGCGCGCTGGCACCGCTGATCGGTGAGACACGCGGCGGTATTCGCGCGATTTCGGACGGCGTGCCTTCGCTGCGCGACGTGCGGGCGGGCCGTCCCGCTGCGGGGCGCGGTTGGCTGGGCCTGACACCGCGTGAGGCCTACGAGACGCAGGATGTCACGCAGGTGCCGTTGTTGCCGGAGTGGTTGGTGTTGCTGATCGCCTCGGCGCTATTGCTGGCCGGTTGGCTGCGCGAGGGACGTCGGTGAGCGGCAGGTAGCGGTTCAGCCGACTCCGCAAACCGCGACGATCGCCCTGGCCAACCGGGGAATATCGGCCTGTGCCAGCCCCGCGACGTTCATCCGGCCATCCCCGACCATGTAGACCGCGTGATCACGCTGCAGCGCGCTGACCTGATCCGGCGTCACACCAAGGCGCGAGAACATCCCCCGCTGCACGGCGAGGAATGAATAGCGATCCGACTGGCTCTCTTGTTGCAAGGCTGCGGCCAAATCCCTGCGCAGGAGGTTAACCCTGCTACGCATATCGGCCAGCTCTGCGGTCCAATCCGCACGCAATTCCGCATCGTTCAGCACCATCGCCGCGACGCTTGCGCCATGATCGGCGGGAAAGGAGTAGGCTTGCCGGTTCAACGCGGCCAGATTGCCTTTGATCACGTCACGATCCCGTGCTGATGCACCTACCACGAGCACCGCCCCCGCTCGGTCACGGTAGAGCCCGAAATTCTTGGAGCAACTGACGGCGATCACGACCTCGGGCAAGGTCTGCGCCAGCAACCCTGTGGCAGCTGCATCCTCATCCAGACCATCGCCAAAGCCCTGATAGGCGAGATCGACCAATACCGTCGCACCGCTCTGCTCAAGCGCCGCGAGGATGTCGCGCCATTCGGCCAGGGTCGGGTCCACCCCCGTCGGATTGTGACAACAGCCATGCAGCAGGACGATATCGCCGGGCGCAACTCTGCGCAGGTCGGAGAGCATCCCCGCAAGATCAAGCGCGTTCGCCGCGGCATCGAAATAGCGATACGGCTGCCAGTCCATCCCCATGGCCCCGAGTATCGACTGATGGTTCGGCCAGCTCGGATCGGGGATGTGCACCCGCACGCCGGGCCGCGCCAGCCGGATCAGTTCCAACCCCTGCCGAATCGCGCCCGTGCCACCGACCGTGGCAGCGCCGGCGATCCTGCCGACATCCACCGCCTCGCCAAGCACCAGCTCGCGCATCGCGTCGATAAAGACCGGGTCGCCGATTAATTGCGTGTAGCCCTTGGTTTGCTGCGTGTCCCACAGGCGCCGCTCTGCCGCCTTCACGGCCCGCATCACCGGTGTCCGCCCGAGGCTGTCGCGAAAGACGCCGACGCCAAGGTCGATCTTGTCGCTGCGTGGATCGTCGCGAAACCGCCCCATCAGCATCAGAATCTGATCGTCCGGCTGCGGGCGAAGCGTTTCGAACATCCTCAGCCGTCAGCCTGACCCGTCGCCACGGGCAGGGTCGGAAACGCCCCCCATTCGGACCATGACCCATCATAAAGCGCGTGCGAGCGGTGCCCCAACCGTTCCAGCGCGAGGCTTAGGACCGCTGCGGTCACGCCCGATCCGCAAGTGGTGATGACGGGCGTCCTGGCTTCGACGCCACGGTCCGCGAAAAGGTCGCGCAGGGCCTCGACGTCCTTCATGGTACCGTCGTCGTTCAGCAAATCGGTGTAGGGCAGATTGGCAGAGCCTGGAATATGCCCCCTGCGCAGTCCGGGGCGTGGTTCGTCGACTTCACCGGCGAACCGCTTGGCCGAACGCGCGTCAAGCACCACGGTATCGGCCAATTTGGACGCGGCCGAAACCTGAGTGACGTCCTTCACCAGATGGTTTTGCCGCCGCACCGTCATATGTCGGTCGCGCACGATGGGCGCCATGTCTTCGACCTTGCGCCCCTCCGCCTGCCACTTGGGAAAGCCGCCGTCCAGCACCGCGACGTCCTCCTGCCCCATCAGGCGGAACAGCCACCAGACGCGCGGCGCAGAAAAGATACCGGTCCTGTCGTAGACCACGACCTGATGCCCATCACCCACCCCCATGGCGCGCAGGCGGGACATGAATTTTTCGACCGGGGGGGCCATATGCGGCAAATCCGACCGAAGGTCCGAGATTTCCTCGATGTCAAAGAAACGCGCGCCGGGGATGTGGGCGGCGTCATAGTCCGCCTTTGGATCGCGACGCGCACCGGGCACGACAAAGTTGGCATCCAGGATCCTCAGATCCGGATCATCCAGATGGGCTGCAAGCCATTCGGTTGAAACCAGTGTTTTCGGATCGTCCTGCATGGGGTCCTCCCGTCAATCTTGGGTGAAAGACCTACAACCGCACCCTCGTTCAGGCAAGTCCGTCGCGACCGAAACCGACCTTAACCCGCCTGTTTCATCAACCGGGCTTTCTGACGGCTCCAGTCGCGCTTGGCCGAAGTGTCACGCTTGTCGTGGTTCTTCTTGCCCTTGGCGATCCCGATCTTCATCTTGGCGATGCCGCGATGGTTGAAATACATCACCAGCGGCACCAGCGTCATGCCCTTGCGCGCGGTGGCCTGCCAGAGCTTGGACAACTCCTTGTTCTTGACCAGCAACTTGCGGCGGCGGCGCTCCTCATGACCGAAGGTCTTGGCCTGATCGTAGGGGGCGACATAACTGTTCACCAGCCACAGTTCCCCGTCGTCGACGGTGGCATAGCTTTCCGCGATATTCGCGCCGCCCTTGCGCAGGGATTTGACCTCGGACCCCTCAAGAATGATCCCGCATTCCAGATCATCCTCGATCGCATAGTCATATCGTGCCCGCCTGTTTTCGGCGATCACCTTGTAATTGGGGTCTGATTTCGTCTGTGCCATGATCGGTGCTTCCTAGCCCCTGCCTTCCGTCGAGTCCACTGCAGCGAAAGCGCTTGGCACCGCTGTCAGGCGTTATAACCTGTATGTTGAAAGGGAGAATTTCAATATGACCGAGACGATGAAACATATCACGCTTGCCTCGCGCCCGACAGGCTTTCCCACTCAGGACAATTTCAAACTGGAAGAGGCTCCGATGCCGACGCCGGGCGAAGGTGAGGTTCTGGTCGCGGTAAAATACATGTCTCTCGATCCCTATATGCGCGGGCGCATGGACGACGGGCCGAGTTATGCGGCCCCCGTCCCGGTCGGCGCCACGATGGAAGCAGGTGCGGTGGGCGAGGTCATCGCCTCCAACGACCCGAAGTTCGCGGTCGGCGATCACGCCTTCGGCATGTTCGGCTGGACCACCCACAGTGTCGCCAAGGCGTCGATGGTGCGCAAGATGAACCCCGACACCGCGCCGATCCAGACCGCGCTCGGCGTGCTGGGCATGCCCGGTTTCACCGCGTGGGCCGGAATGACGGCCTATTCCAAAATGAAGGCCGGTGAGACACTGGTCGTGGGCGCCGCCACCGGGCCGGTCGGTTCGATGGTCGGACAATTGGCCAAGCAGGCGGGCCTGCGCGTGATCGGTGTCGCGGGGGGTGAAGAGAAGTGCAAGCTCGCGGTCGAGACCTTCGGCTTTGATGCCTGCGTCGATCACCGTGGAAAGGACGCGCGCGCGATGCGCGACGCCCTGTCCGCAGAATGCCCCGATGGTATCGACATCTATTTCGAGAATGTCGGTGGTGCGACCCTCGGCGGGGTGATCCCGCTGCTGAACCTGCACGCAAGGGTCATCATCTGTGGCATGATCGCCTGGTATTCCGGCGAAAGCGACGAGACCGGATCGATGGATCTGCAAAAGCTGTGGCGCTATTCGCTGGTCAAGCGGCTGACTATCCAGGGCTTGCTGCAAACCGACCACGTGGCCCGGTTCGGCGAGTTCCTGCGGGAAATCGGTCCAAAGGTCGCCAATGGCGAGATCGTCCACATCGAGGACGTGGCGGAAGGTCTGGAGACTGCGCCGGAGGCATTCATGGGCCTGCTGAAGGGCCGCAACATGGGTAAGCTGGTCGTCAAGGTCGGCTGATAGGTCGGCTGGCGCCGATCAGGGGCGCTGCCCCTTCGGACCGGTCTTGGGACCGGTCCTTCCCCGGAGTATTTTGAACGAGATGAAGCGGGGCGGTCCGGCAGGCTCGCCCCTTTGTGCGATTGCCGTCGTCAGCCGAACAGCGCCACAAGCTGTTGCGCCGAGCCGACCAGAAGACCCTCCCGGTCGCGCAACTCCATGTCTTGCACCGAATAGCCCTCGGCCGCCTGCTTGCTGGTGGAGCGGATCGACAACCAGTCCGTATGCGATGGCATGCGCGCGATATCGAGGGACCAGGTGATCGTGCTCACCGGCGCCGGTTCGGTGAAGGTCGCCATAGCTGCAGGCGGCAGGTTGTCGGCGTTGCAGATCAAAGCGATCTCGGGGGTAACGTCGTCCCGCGCGATCAATCGGCTCCAGACGATCGACTCGGGACGGTCGGAGCCGGAGACCGGCTCATCGCCCTCTACGACCCGTGCTTCGAACTTGCCCGCGAAAGCCGGGCCAGAGGCGCGACGCGCCATGTGCGGGCAGGTCTCGGGGGCGGGCAGCGAGGGGCTGGGCGTGTAGTCGTGCACATAGCGAGTCTCGCGCGCAGCACCGAAGACAAAATTGACCCTCGCGCCGATCTTGCCTTCGCTAAAGCAATCGACCTGCACAAAACTGGCCGCGCGGCCTGCGCGGATCAGCGTGACCACAAACTCCACCCGATCGGTGATTGGGCGCAGAAAGCTGACCTGCATGGAGCGCAGCATCGGTAGGTCGGGCAAGCTACGTCGGGTCGCCGCCAGGGCCAGCGCCGCCGTGATACCGCCAAAGGCCGTGCGTCCCTGCATCCAGTCTGCCGGTATCCCGGCAGAGACCCCGCCGTCGGTCCCGGACATATCCCGGACAAGGTCCCCCAGGGTCAGCGTGTCAATCACGTCAGTGGGTGCAGGCTGTTGGCTCATTTAAAGGTCCTTCGTGAGGGGAAAGGGGCAAGGTGGCGACGATCTCCGGGCGCGGCTCAGGCTGCCGCCGCGACCCGTGCCAGGTGGTAATCGGTGTCGCCCAATTGCGCGTCGATCATTATGATCCGCTTGGCATAATGCGAGCCGGGATATTCCCAGGTCATCGCGATCCCACCGTGCATCTGGATTGACTCCTCGGCCACGAGACGACCCGCGCGACCAATCAGGTTCTTGGCCATGGAGCAGTAGCGAGAGGCATCGGGGCCTCCCAGCTCTGCCGCGGCCTTGATGACCATCGAGCGGCTCTGCTCAATCTCGGTCAGCATGTCGACAGCACGGTGCTGCAACGCCTGGAAGGTGCCGATCGCGCGCCCGAACTGCTTGCGCTGACCGAGGTACTCGACCGTCATGGCGTGCAACACCTCCATCGCGCCGACCGCTTCGGCGCATAGCGCGACGATTCCGGCGTTGATCGCGTCCTGTATCGCCTCGGCGGCATCCGCGAGAACCAGTTCCGCAGGAGTCGCATCCAACAGCGCCTCAGCCGCGCCGCCCCCGTCTATCATCGCGTAGCTTGTGACGTCAGCGTCCTTGGCGGAGACCTTCAGGACCGCCAGCTTGCCATCCAGGCGGGCGGCCACAAGGATGGTATCGGCGGCCTGCCCCCCGTAGACGCAGCTCTTGCGCCCGGAAACCGTGTAGCCATCGCCGTTCGCCTTGGCCGTTGCCTCGATCGAGTCGAGATCGTAGGGCGCGTCGATTTCGCCCAGACCCACGGCCATGCGGGTCGTACCGGCCAGAAGATCGGTCTGGTCGGCCTCGGTGTGCAACAGGATGCGCGACGCCATCAGCGCGCCGAGCACGGGTTCCGGGCTGATGACGCGGCCCAGCTCTTCAAAGACGACAGCGATGTCGAACCCGGTGCCGCCCATTCCGCCCTTGTCCTCGGGCGCGAGCGCGTAGAGGGCGCCCAGCTCTGTCAGTTCGCTCCATTTTGCCGGATCGTGATAAGGGGCTTCATAGGCCACCTCATTGCGATGCTCGATCGGGTATTTATCCGCAAGGTAGCGACGCAGGCTGTCCTGCAACATCTGGCGGTCTTCGGTCAGATCAAAGTTCATGTCAGAGCCCCAGCATGGTCTTGGTCAGGATGTTGCGCTGGATCTCGTTCGATCCACCGAAAATCGAGGTCTTGCGGTTGTTGAAATACCGCGCAGCATTGTTGGCATGACCCGAGGGGGCCATGTCCAGATTACTGTCCGAGAGAGAACCGGGAAACGGCGCCGCGGCAGGGCCCAGCGCGCGGCGACGCAGATCCTTGAGCTCCTGATTGATAACCGTCCCCTTGATCTTGAGGATCGAGGTTTCTGGACCGGGCGCGCCGTTTTTCTGCGCGGTGAAGAGCATTCGCAGATTGGTGATTTTCATCGCCTCCAGATCGATTTCGGCCTGCGCGATACGTGCCGCGAACAACGGATCCTCGATCAGCGGCTTGCCATTGCGGCGCACGGTGCGGGCCAATGCCTTGACCTCGGCCAGATCCTGCATGGAGAAGCCGACACCGGCGATGCCTGTCCGTTCATGCGTCAGGAGATATTTAGCGATGGTCCAGCCCTTGTTCACCTCGCCGACAAGATTGGAATAGGGCACGCGCACGTCGGTAAAGAACACCTCGTTCACCTCGTGCCCGCCCTCGATCAAGCGGATCGGGCGCACTTCGACCCCCGGTGTGGACATATCGACGAGGATGAACGAAATGCCCGCCTGCTGTTTCGCATCCGGATCGGTGCGGCAAAGGCAGAAAATCCAGTCGGCATGCTGCCCCAGGGTGGTCCAGGTCTTTTGGCCGTTGATCACCCACTCGTCGCCCTCGTGCACCGCACGCGTCTTGAGCGAAGCGAGGTCCGATCCCGCACCGGGTTCGGAATAGCCCTGGCACCACCAGTCATCACCGTTCAGGATTCGCGGTAAATAATGGTCCTGCTGTTCCTTGGTCCCGAATTTTTGCAGCACAGGGCCCAGCATGCTGAGGCCAAATGGGACGATCCGCGGCGCATGGGCACGCGCGCCTTCTTCCTCGAAGATATGACGCTCCACCGGTCCCCAACCGGGGCCACCGAATTCCTTGGGCCAGGTCGTTGCCAGCCAGCCCTTCTGATTCAAGAGGGCATGGTAGCGTTCCATCATGTCCTTTGTCAGCTCGCCGCCGGTCTTCACCGCGTCGCGAATGTCGTCGGGCAGGCTCTGCGCGAAGAAATCTTTCAATTCCTGGCGGAAAGATTCTTCTTCTGGGGTGAAATTTAGGTCCATCTCGGATCCTTCCTAAGAATTCAGGTCAGCAAAGGTGGTGCCGTCATCGGCCATCTTTCGCAGCAAAGGCGGAACTTGCCAATAGGTCGGGTCCTCCTGCGCATATGTGTCGATCCGTGTAACCAACTCCTTCGCGCCGATGGTGTCGGCGTAGTGCAACGGGCCACCGCGGAACCGGGGGAAGCCATAGCCGAAGAGGAACACCATATCGACATCTACGGGGCGCTTCGCGGTGCCATCCTCCACCACCCGAGCTGCTTCAGAGATCATCGCCGTCATATACTGATCGACGATGTCCTGGTCGCTGAAATCCTGCGGGGTGATGTCATTTTCCGCGCGGACCTCATCGAGGAAGGTGTCGACCTCGGGGTTCGGCACCGGCGCGCCGCCCTCGTACAGGTAATACCCCTTGCCGGTTTTGCGCCCGTACCAGCCCTGTTCGCAGATCTTGTCGGCCAGCGCACCGGCGTAACGTTCCTTGGGATCCAGCCCCTCTTCCTTCCGACGCTGGCGCGTCATGTAGCCGATGTCGAGACCGGCAAGATCGCCGACCTTGTGCGGCCCCATGGCGAAACCGAACCCTTCCAATGCCGCGTCCACCTGCTGCGGGGTTGCGCCGTCCATGACGAGGTAGCTGGCGACCTTGCTGTAGTGGCCGAGGATACGGTTGCCGATAAATCCATCGCAGACCTGTGCCAGCACGCCGACCTTTTTCAACGTCCTGGCCAGATCAAATCCGGTGGCCAGCACATCGGGCGCGGTCTGCTCGCCCTGCACGATCTCCAACAGGCGCATGACATGAGCCGGAGAAAAGAAGTGCAGGCCGAGCACGTCCTGAGGACGATTTGTGACCTTCGCGATGGCGTCGACGTTAAGATAGGAGGTGTTGGTCGCGAGGATCGCACCGGGTTTGCAGATCGTGTCGAGCTTTGAGAAGATGTCTTTCTTGATGTCCATCTTCTCAAACACCGCCTCGATGACCAGATCGACATCGTCCAGATCTTGCATTGCCAGCGACGGCGTCAGGTTGGACAGGGCCTTGTCGCGCGCCTCTGGCGTCATCTTGTTACGCGACACCGCACCGTCGAGGTTTTTTGTGATGGTCGTGACGCCGCGGTCCAAGCCCTCCTGCTGGACCTCGATCATACGAACAGGCAGGCCCGCCAGCAGGCAAGAGGTGGCGATGCCCGATCCCATAGTCCCACCGCCGATCACACCGACCTTATCCAGCTTGCGCGTCTCGCCCTTTGCCTCAGGCACATTCGACACGGCGCGCTCACCAAAAAAGGCGTGGATCAGGCCTGACCGTTGGGGGGAGTTCATGCACACCCTGAAATGGTCCGCTTCCCTCTCCAGGCCTTCGCTCAACGGCAGAGTCGACGCAGCGATCGCCTTTGCGCATTCCGCGAGATTGATCAGATGCGGGTTCTTCTGTTGCACCATGCTCAACGCGGAATCGATGGCGGCGTCATCTGCGGCCACGTCGATATCGGCGGTGCGTCGTGTGTTCAGGTTGCCCTCGATGACTTCGCGCCCCGTTGCGATGGCGATTTCGCGCGGATCGCCGGAGTCTACGACGCGGTCAATCGCGCCGTCGCGCGCGCCCTCTTCGACAGACACATGGCGACCCGACAGGGCGATATCCAGCGCGTAGGCAATGGAGGTGACGCGCGGCAAGCGCTGCGTGCCGCCCGCACCGGGAATGATCCCCAGCAACACCTCTGGCAGGCCGAATTTCGCCCCGCTTATCCCCACACGGGCATGGGTTGCCAGAGCCGTCTCGAACCCGCCGCCGAGGGCGGTTCCGTGAATGATCGACACGGTGGGCAACGCGCTGTCTTCAAGCGCGCTCAGGGCCTCGCCGTAGGACGGACCCATCGGGGGTTTGGCGAATTCGCGAATATCCGCGCCGGCAATGAAGGTGCGCCCGGCACAGTAGACGACGATAACCTTAGCCTTGGCTTGGTCGTTGATCACCTCGACCGCGTGCATGATACCTTCGCGAACCGCCACGCCCATGGCGTTTACCGGAGGGTTATTGATGCAAAGCAGGGCGACATCGCCCTCATAACCGTAGCTGACGGCATCGTTGATAGGGTTCGGTTCGGCCATGGAGATCCCTCTGTGATCAATTTCACGTCTTAGACGCCGACGATCCACTACATCTAGCGTGGTCAGATCGCTTTTCATTCGCTCGTGCCGGTCAACCTAGTGGTGGGCCTTCGAGGCGTCAATCAACGGAAAACCATTTCGCAATGCAGAATGGAGGCCCTGTCCGGCGTAGGTCAGCCGGGAATGATCTCGAATTTCTCGACATCCACCATCCCACGGTCCGTGATTTTCAACGCCGGAATGACAGGCAGGGCAAGAAAGGCCAGTTGCAGGAATGGCTCTTCCAGCGTGACGCCGAGGCTTCCGGCGGCGGTGCGAAGCGCAATGAGGCTCTGGTGCACCTCTTCAAAGGGTCGGTCGCTCATCAATCCGGCGACGGGCAGCGCCAGCTCGGCCAATACCGCGCCGTCGCGCACGACGACAAAGCCGCCCTGTAGATCGCCCAGCCGGTTCGCCGCCATCGCCATGTCGCTGTAATCCGCCCCGACCACCGCGATGTTGTGGTGGTCATGACAGACGGTCGAGGCGATAGCCCCCGCCTTCAGCCCAAACCCCTTGACGAAACCGGTCGCGATATTGCCGTTGATCCCGTGACGTTCGACGACGGCGATCTTGATCAGGTCGCGCGCGAGATCCGGGCGTTTGTCACCGTCGGTGATCGGAATAGTCTCGTGCAGATGCTCCGTGATGATCTTGCCGGGTATGATCCCGATCACATCAGTGCGTCGCCGGTTCCCGCCGGTGCGGAAGTGATCCGCGCGGATGGTGCCGATCTTGACCGATCCGCGACCCACCGGCGGTGTCACGGTCCGCGCCGCAAAAGCCGCCTCGTCCATGACGACGCCGCCCGACAGAACCAGCGTGGCGCGGCAGTCCGCGATATCATCCAGAACGACGATATCGGCGCGCTTGCCCGGTGCGATCTGGCCGCGATCCTTAAGTCCGAATGCCTCTGCCGCCGATAGGGACGCCGCGCGATAGACCGCCAGCGGCGGACACCCGAGCCGGATCAATTCGCGGATCATGTAGTCGAGATGTCCGTGTTCCGAGATGTCCAAGGGGTTCCGGTCGTCCGTGCACAGGCACATATAGGCCGAGGTCACGTCGTTCAGCAGAGGTTGCAGCGCGTGCATATCCTTGCTGACGGACCCTTCGCGGATCAACACGCGCATCCCCTTTTGCAGCTTCTCACGGGCTTCCTCGGCGGTGGTCGCCTCATGCTCAGTCCGGATGCCGGCGGCGATGTAGGCGTTGAGGTCGCGGCCCACCAACTGCGGGCAATGGCCATCGATGTGACGCCCGCGAAAGGCCTCCAGCTTGGCCATGCAGCCGGGATCCTGGAAAATGACACCGGGATAATTCATGAACTCCGCCAACCCGGTCACCTGCGGATGATCCATCAGCGGCACCAGATCGGGCGCTTCGATCTGCGCGCCCGCGGTCTCCATATGGCTCGACGGCACGCAGGAGCTGAGGTTGACCCGGATGTCCATCACCGTCTCAAGCGCGCAATCGAGGAAATACTCGATTCCGGCCACGCCGATGACATTGGCGATCTCATGCGGATCGCAGATCGCCGTCGTCACGCCGCGCGGGCCGACGCATCGGTCGAATTCATGCGGTGTCACCAGTGAACTCTCAATATGCAGATGCGTGTCGATAAAGCCGGGCACCAAGGTCTGCCCGGTGACGTCGATCACCCTCTCGCCCTCGTAGTCCGCCCCGATGCCGACGATGGTGTCACCGCAGATCGCGACATCGCCGCCGATTTTACTGCCCGTAACCATGTCCCAGACCACGCCACCACGCAGCACCAGATCAGCGGGCGTGTCGCCGCGTCCTTGCGAAATCAGGCGGGAAAGGGATTGCGTCATCAGGCACCTCATCAACGGTTCCGCCAAGGCAACCGCAGTGCTGGCGAAAAGTCCAGCCCGCCCCTTTACCGCGTGCTGTCAAAGCCCGATAAATTCCCGCGACACCGCAAGGAGCCCGTATGAGCTTGTTCGACCTGCCCCCGCTACCCGAAGTGCCCGTGTTGGGCGAAACCGAGGGCTACCCAGTGCGCCGCATCTTTTGCGTTGGTCGCAACTACGCCGATCACGCCCGCGAAATGGGCCACGAGCCGGACCTCGAAGCGCCGTTCTACTTCACCAAATCGCCCCTCGCGATCTGCCACAGCGGCGCGACGATCCCCTATGCGCCCGGCACCGCCGATCTGCATCACGAGATGGAACTGGTGGTCGCTCTTGGCGCCCCCGCCTTCCGCGCCACGAGAGAGGAAGCCGAGGCCGCGATCTACGCCTATGCCTGCGGGCTGGACATGACGCGACGGGACCGCCAGCAAGATGGCAAGGACAAGCGACGCCCGTGGGACCTAGGCAAGGATTTCGAGGATTCCGCCGTCATTGCACCCCTGACCAAGACCAGTGAGGTTGCACCCCTCGGGCCGCAGCGGTTGACCCTCGCGGTCAATGGCACGCTTAGGCAGGACGCCACCCTTGATCTGCTGTTGCATGACGTTCCGGCCGTCATCCAGCACCTGGCGGGTTACTACCACCTCGCTCCCGGCGACCTGCTCTACACCGGCACTCCGGCGGGGGTCGGCGCGGTTGTCGAAGGTGACGTGCTGCGAGGCGAGATCGAAGGACTGACACCGCTGGATCTCACGATTGGGCCGGCGGAATAACGCGGGTTAGCCAGTCGCCGGATCGTAGCTGAGGTTCAGGCCGGCACACGCAACACGCGCGGCACCTTGAACTCGACGTTTTCCTGGGCGGTCTCGACGACCTGCAGATTCACCTCGAACCGGTCACGCAGGGCATCCACCACCTCGTTCACCAAAACCTCGGGGGCCGAAGCCCCGGCGGTGATCCCGATGGTCCGGATCCCTTCGATCGCGCGCCAGTCGATATCCGTGGCGCGTTGCACCAGTTGTGCGTAATCGCAGCCGTTCTTCGATGCGACCTCGACCAGCCGCCGCGAATTGGACGAATTCGGCGCGCCGACCACCAGCATTGCATCGATCTTGTCCGACATGGCCTTCACCGCCTCCTGACGGTTCGTGGTCGCGTAACAGATGTCTTCCTTGTGCGGACCGACAATCACGGGAAAGCGCGCATTCAGCGCTGCGACGATCCCACGCGTATCATCCACCGACAGAGTTGTCTGCGTCACAAAGGCCAGGCGGGTCGCGTCCCGGACCTCCAGCCGTGCCACATCCGCTTCGGTCTCGACCAGCAGCACCTCGCCGTCGGGGAGCTGACCCATGGTGCCAACCGTCTCGGGGTGACCCGCGTGCCCGATCATGACAATTTGCAGACCGTTCGCATGATGCCGCTCAGCCTCGATATGAACCTTGGAGACCAGGGGACAGGTCGCGTCGACATAAATCATCTCTCGCCGCGCGGCCTCCGCCGGAATGGCCTTTGGCACGCCATGCGCGGAAAAGATGACCGGGCGATCGTCCGGGCAATCGTCCAGTTCTTCGACAAAGACCGCGCCCTGATCGCGCAGCGCGTCAACGACAAACTTGTTGTGCACGATCTCGTGGCGCACGTAGACTGGCGCGCCCCATTTCTGCAATGCCATCTCGACGATCTTGATGGCGCGGTCGACACCGGCGCAGAATCCGCGTGGCGCAGCAAGGTAAAGGGTCAGGGGCGGTTTGGTCATGCGGTCTCTCCTTGCGCCAGACCTAAGGGTCCGGGCGGCGCAGGTCCAGATCCCTCCGCGAGATAGTCTGACAGTGGTCGGAAACCGGCATTTCAGTCGTGGTGTCGGGGCCGGTTTGGCGCGCTTTTGAAACCAGAAAGGCGGGCACACCGCCCGCCTTTCTGGTCCAATCCCGACGGGGCAGCCGCAGCGCCCCTTCGTCAGCTTAATCTTCGGCTGTCAGCACCTTTGGGCGCGAGGTTTCCTCGACAACCTCGCGGGGCGGGCGTCCGATCACGTCGCGCAGGTCCTCAAGCTCAATGAAGTTGTCGGCCTGACGACGCAGCTCGTCGGCGATCATTGGTGGCTGACTGCGAATGGTCGAGACAACCGACACCCGCACGCCTTGCCGCTGCAGGCTTTCCACAAGCGGGCGAAAATCGCCGTCACCGGAAAACAGAACGATATGATCGATACGCGGTGCCAGCTCCATTGCATCGACGGCGAGTTCGATGTCCATGTTGCCCTTCACCTTGCGGCGACCCTGGCTGTCCGTGTATTCCTTCGCCGGCTTCGTCACCATCGTGAAGCCGTTGTAATGCAGCCAGTCAACCAACGGCCTGATCGGCGAATACTCGTCATTTTCCAGCAAAGCGGTATAATAAAAGGCGCGCAGAAGTTTCCCGCGACGCATGAATTCCTGACGCAACAACTTGTAGTCAATATCGAAACCAAGAGCCTTGGCAGCCGCGTAAAGATTCGATCCGTCAATGAACAGCGCCAACCGTTCGTCTTTATAAAACATTTAACACCTTTCGAAAGTTGCGCCCAAAACGGTGAGTTTAAAAATGCGTCGGGCGCAATATTTATCAAGAGTAAGTGCAATCATGGGATGCATCAAGGCATCCGCACCGCGCAAAAGAATAGGATTTCCAGTATATGACCTTAGGTTATCTCTTAGCCCTGGGGGGAAATCTGCTCTTTCGCCAGAAATCGCCGCCCGAAACAATGCAATCTGCAGTTGATTCGCTCAGAGCGGCGCTTGGCCCGGTTCGCGCCTGCTCGCAGACCTACCGAACCCCGGCGTTCCCCCTCGGTTCAGGCCCGGATTTCGCCAATGCCGCCGCCCTGGTCGAGAGTGATCTCACGCCCGAGGCTGTTCTCGGGACGCTGCAAGAGATTGAGACCGCCCATGGCCGACGTCGGACCGGGCGGTGGGGGCCGCGCACGCTGGACCTCGACCTGATTGCGGCAGGTGATTTGATCCGTCCCGATGCGGTGGAATGGGGCCGATGGCGCGCCCTGCACCCCGACCGTCAGCTGGTCGAACAACCGACCAACCTCATCTTACCGCACCCCCGGCTCCAGGATCGCGCCTTCGTTCTGGTTCCGCTGATGGAGGTCGCGCCCGCCTGGCGTCATCCCCTTCTGAACCTGACCGTGAGGGAGATGCACGACAATTTGACCGAAGAGGACCGCCGATCCGTGATCCCTTGGGAAGATCCGGGTTGTCAATAGGCTTTACCAGGCGTATGAGACCTTCTCGTCCCCGATCTAGCCGGAGTATCCCATGGCCCGTGTGACCGTAGAAGATTGCGTCGATAAAGTCCCGAACCGGTTTGAACTGGTGATGCTGGCCGCACATCGTGCGCGCGAAATCTCGGCTGGCTCCGCGATCTCGGTTGATCGTGACAACGACAAGAACCCGGTCGTCTCGCTACGGGAAATCGCAGAGGAAACCCAATCCGCCGACGATCTTCGCGAGCGCCTGATCGAGGCGAACCAGAACCAGATCGAGATCGACGAGCCGGAAGAAGACAGCATGGCGCTTCTCATGGGGTCCGAAACGGCAGACAAACCCGCCGAGGACGACATGAGCGAGGAAAAACTTCTGCGTGCGCTGATGGAGGCGCAGGGTCAGGGCTGATCCGGGCCCGGAAAGGCACGATCTGTGGACCTCAAGCCTGCCGACGACCTTGTCACGCTGGTCCGCGCTTACAACCCACGGGCAAATGAACAGCTGATTCGCGATGCCTATGCCTTTGGCCGCGAGATGCACGAGGGGCAGTTCCGTAAATCCGGGGAGCCCTATTTTTCCCATCCCATCGAAGTCGCGTCGATCCTGGCCCAACAGCATCTGGATGACGCGACGATAGCGACCGCCCTGCTGCACGACACGATCGAGGACACAAAGGCGTCCTATCAGATCGTGGCCGCCCGCTTTGGCAACGAGGTCGCCGAATTGGTCAACGGCGTCACCAAGCTGACTAACCTGCAACTTACCTCGACCGAAACCAAGCAGGCGGAAAATTTCCGCAAGCTCTTCATGGCGATGTCGCGCGACCTGCGGGTCCTGCTGGTCAAGTTGGCCGACCGGCTGCACAACATGCGCACAATAAAATCCATGCGCTTTGAAAAGCAGGTTCAGAAAGCCCGCGAGACGATGGATATCTTTGCGCCGCTGGCCGGGCGCATGGGGATGCAATGGATGCGCGAGGAGCTGGAGGATCTGTCCTTTAAGGTTCTCAATCCCGACGGGCGCAACTCCATCATGCGGCGGTATCTGGTTCTGCAACAGGAATCGGGTGACGTGATCCAGCGGATCACCGGCGACATGCGCACGGAACTCGCCAAGTCCGACATTGAGGCGACCGTTCTGGGCCGGGCCAAGCGCCCCTATTCGATCTGGCGCAAGATGGAAGAGAAAGAACAGAGCTTCTCTCGCCTGTCCGACGTTTACGGGTTCCGTATCATCACCGACACAGAGGACGAATGCTACCGTATCCTTGGGGTGATCCATCGCCGCTGGCGCTCGGTTCCGGGGCGGTTCAAGGATTACATCAGCCAGCCGAAATCCAACGGGTACCGGTCGATCCATACCACCGTTTCGGGACGCGACGGCAAGCGGGTCGAAGTCCAGATCCGCACCCAGGAGATGCATGAGGTCGCCGAGGCCGGCGTCGCCGCGCATTGGTCCTACCGCGACGGCGTGCCCTCGGGCAATCCTTTTGCCGTCGATCCGGCACGCTGGATCGCGACCCTCTCCGAACAGTTCCAGAACGAGGACGATCACGAGGATTTCCTCGAAGCGGTCAAATTGGAGATGTATTCCGACAAGGTCTTCTGCTTCACCCCCAAGGGCGATGTCGTCAAGCTGCCCAAAGGTGCCACGCCGATTGATTTCGCCTATGCAATCCACACCCGGATCGGGTCGGCCTGCGTCGGCGCCAAGATCGACGGGATGCGCGTCCCTCTCTGGACGCGGGTGAAAAACGGACAGAGCATCGAAATCATCACCGCCGAGGGTCAGGAGCCGCAGGCGACCTGGCTCGACATCGCGACGACCGGCAAGGCCAAGACCGCGATCCGCCGCGCCCTGCGCGAAGCCGACCGCGAACGGTTTCAACGGTTGGGCTGGGAACTTGCAAGGTCGGCCTTTGAACATATCGGCAAGAAGGCGACCGACAAGGCGCTGGAGACCGCCGCCGAAAAGCTGAGGATCGAGGGGCGCGATGCGCTTCTCGCCCGGCTGGGATCGGCAGAACTGACCGCAAGCCAGGTGGTTCAGGTGCTCTACCCGACGCTGGTGCCCGACGACGGTAAGGGGATTGGTCAGGATCGTGCTGTCATCGGTCTGTCACCGGGTCAGAAATTCGAACGCTCCCCCTGTTGCCAACCGCTGCCGGGCGAGCGCATTGTCGGCATCACGTGGCGTGGTCGCGGTGTCATCGTACATGCCATCGACTGCCCGGTTCTCAGCGATTACGAGGATCAGCCGGCGCGTTGGCTCGACCTGCACTGGCACTCGGGGAAACATGCCGCCGTCAACCCGGTCTCCCTGTCGCTGATGCTGCGCAACGACGCCGGTGCCCTGGGGCGAATTTGCACATTGATCGGTGAGCAGAAGGCCAATATCTCGGATCTGAGTTTCTTTGACCGCAAGCCTGATTTCTATCACCTGCTGGTCGACCTGGAACTGCGGGATGCTGAGCATCTGCACAACGTCACCTCGGCGTTGGAAGCTGAATCCGATGTGGCGGCCCTGTCGCGGCATCGCAACCCGTCGGCAGCGCGCCCACCAGAGCCCGCGCCGGCAGAGATGGGAGAGACCGTTGGTCTTCAAACGTCGGGATAGGCGTCCTGTCTGGCAGATGATCGTCGAGTTCGTCTGGCCCCGTGGGGGTTGGGGGCGGGCCTTCCATTATGTCAAACATCGGATGCGCCGCCTGCCCGACACTCCGGAAAAGATCGCCCGAGGGATTTTCGCCGGGATCGTCACCGCATTCACTCCGCTCTTCGGGCTGCATTTTCTGGTCGCAGCGATCATCGCTTTCATCGTGCGCGGCAATATGTTGGCGGCGATCCTCGCGACCTTCGTGGGCAATCCACTGACCTACGTGCCGATCGCCCTCGTCTCGACCCAGATCGGGCTATTTCTGCTGGGACGTCACCCGGACGAGGTCGGCAACGGCGATACCTTCGTGCGCAAGTTCTTCCACGCCGCCGAGAACCTGCGTGAAAACCTGATTGCGCTGTTCACCGATGCGGATGCAGATTGGCGTGCGCTGACGGTCTTTTTCGATGACATCTTCTATCCTTACCTGATTGGCGGCATCATACCGGGTGTGATCGGAGGCCTTGTGGCCTATTACCTCTCGGTGCCCGTGATCAGGGCCTACCAGGCGCGTCGGCGGGGCGTGCTGAAAAAGAAACTGGCGGCCATCCGGGCCAAGGCCGAGGCCGCCAAACGCACAAAGACAGATTGATAAGCCTGCGCAGGAGTGAACGTCATGCCCGAGAAAACCTTGCGTCTGGGTGTTAACATCGACCACGTCGCCACTGTCCGCAACGCCCGTGGCAGCGCGTATCCCGACCCGCTGCGCGCCGCGCAGATCGCGCAGGAGGCAGGGGCCGACGGCATCACCGCCCACCTTCGCGAGGATCGCCGCCATATCTCGGATGCGGATATCGAGGGGTTGATGCAAAACCTGAGCCTGCCGCTGAATTTCGAGATGGCCGCGACAGACGAAATGCAGGCTATCGCCCTGCGCCACCGCCCCCACGCCGTCTGCCTCGTGCCGGAAAAGCGCGAGGAACGGACCACCGAAGGCGGTCTGGAGGTCGCGCGCGAGGAAAACCGGCTGGCCCATTTCATCGCGCCGCTGCGCGAGGCCGGGTGCCGGGTGTCGATCTTTATCGCCGCCGACCGCCGCCAGATCGAGGCCGCGCATCGTATCGGCGCAGAGGTTATCGAATTACATACCGGCGCCTATTGCGACGCCCATGCCGAAGGACGCCTGGACGCGCGCGATGACGAGCTGGTGCGACTGACCGAGATGGCCCGCTTTGCCGATTCCCTCGGCCTGGAGGTTCATGCCGGTCACGGGCTGACCTACGACACGGTCCAACCTGTCGCTGCACTGCCCGAAGTGCGGGAGCTGAACATCGGCCACTTCCTGATCGGCGAGGCGATCTTTCTCGGCCTCGCCCCCGCAATCGGCGAGATGCGTCGGCTGATGGACGCGGCACGCGCATGAGCCGTGCCGCGAAACCGCGCCGCCCTGCGGCTGACATCGCGATGCCGTGTCCGTCCAACGCCCAGCGGCCCACGGACCGCTCCGCGCCGTGATCCTCGGCGTCGGCACCGATCTGGCGAATATCGAGCGGATCCAAGGCACGCTCGACCGGTTCGGCGACCGCTTTCGTAACCGTGTCTTCACCGAGATCGAGCAGCGCAAATCCGAGCGCCGCGCCGACACCGCCGGGACCTACGCCAAGAGGTGGGCCGCCAAAGAGGCATGCTCCAAAGCGCTGGGCACCGGGCTGCGAATGGGAATTGCGTGGAAGGACATGAGCGTGTCGAACCTGCGCAGCGGTCAGCCCGTCATGCATGTGACCGGTTGGGCGGCCAGACGATTGGCCAGCATGACGCCACCGGGGCACGAGGCGATCATCCATGTCACCCTGACCGACGATCATCCCTGGGCACAGGCCTTTGTCCTTATCGAAGCGCGCGCCTTGGGCGGCCCCGACCTCATACCATGACAGGTATGATCAGAACGGCGCGGACCCGGCGCCGGTCTGTCACCTTGACACCCCGTGGATCGGACCGCATGAACCATGCAACGCCCGAGCAGAAGGACAGGCGCAATGGCTGACGAAAAACAGGGGTTCCTTGGCGCGATCTGGGAGACGATAAAGACCGTCTTTTGGGCGCTGATCATTGCCGGCGTGTTCCGCACGCTGTTCTTTCAGCCCTTCTGGATCCCCTCGTCCTCGATGAAGGACACGCTGCTGGTCGGTGATTTCCTCTTTGTGAACAAGATGGCCTACGGCTATTCCTACGCCTCCTGCCCCAGCGTCAAACTGGCGAGCCTGGGCGTGGACATCGACGCCGCCGACATCTGCGGATTTCTCGACGGCGACAACTCCCGCTTCCTCGGCAGCGAACCCGAGCGAGGCGATGTTGTGGTCTTCCGCCATCCCGTCAGCCATCAGGACTACATCAAGCGTCTGATCGGCCTGCCCGGCGACCGCATCCAGATGAAGGGCGGCGTGCTGCAGATCAACGGCGAACCGGTCGGGGTCGAAGACGGCGGAGTCTTTTCCGAGGTCAAGGAACCGCAGGGCCCCGAGGGCCGCTTCCCACGCTGCTCGAACGACCCGGTCGGACAGGGCGGCATGTGCGAAAAGCAGCGCCAGATCGAAACCCTGCCAAACGGCGTTTCTCATTCGACCCTGAACATCGCCGACAACCTCGATCTCGATGACACGCCGATTTTCAGCGTGCCCGAGGGGCAGTATTTCTTCATGGGGGATAACCGCGACAATTCCACCGACAGCCGGGTCGCGCAGACCTCCTTCGGGGTGGGCTTTGTGCCTTACGAAAACCTGATCGGCCGGGCGGACCGGGTGATGTTCTCCTCCGCGGGTCGCTCCATGCTGTTCTTCTGGACCTGGCGCAGCGATCGGTTCTTCAAGGGCATTAACTGAGGGGGAAGGATGAAGCTGTCCGGCGATCTCCAGGCCTTTGCCACGCGCATCGGACATGATTTCACGCGACCCGAGCTTCTGGTTCGGGCCGTGACGCATTCCTCGGTATCCACAGCGACGCGTGGCGACAATCAGCGGCTGGAATTTTTGGGCGACCGGGTGCTGGGCCTGGTGATGGCCGAGGCGTTGTTTGCCCGCGACATGGGCGCCAGCGAAGGGCAGCTTGCCCCACGTTACAATGCGCTCGTGCGCAAGGAGACCTGCGCCGACGTCGCCCGTGACATCGACCTCGGCGCGGTGCTCAAACTCGGCCGGTCCGAGCAACTGTCAGGGGGCCGGCGCAAGGAAGCCCTGCTGGGCGACGCGATGGAGGCGGTGATCGCCGCAGTCTACCGCGACGCCGGGTTCGAGACCGCCCGCAGTATGATCCTGCGCCTTTGGGGCAACCGCATCGACAAGGTCGACGACGACGCCCGCGACGCCAAGACCGCGCTGCAGGAATGGGCGCAGGCGCGCGGACTGCCCCCGCCGGCCTATGTCGAAACAGGCAGGGATGGCCCTGACCACGCCCCGCAATTCCGGATTGAGGCGCGGTTGCAGACCGGCGAAACAGTCACAGCCAAGGCCGGATCAAAGCGTGCGGCGGAACAGGCGGCAGCCAAGTCCCTTCTGGACCGACTGGATAGCTGATGCGTATCGTTAGTCTGAATGCCTGGGGCGGTCGCCTCATCGAGGATATGGTCGCCTGGCTCGACGAGGTGCAACCCGATATCCTGTGCCTGCAAGAGGTCGTCTATGCCCCCGACAGCCCCTCTGCCTGGCTGGATTACCGCGACGACGGCGCCAACCTGCCGCAGCGTGCTAATGTCATCCGCGATGTCGCCCGTGTTCTGCCGCATCACGGGGTGACCTTTTGCCCCGCCGCCTGTGGCAATCTCTGGCTGGGGGATCGCCCGATCCCTTCGCTGTGGGGGATAGCGACGTTCCTGCATCCCAGTCTCACCGTCGTGGGACAGGCGCAGGGCTTTGTGCACGGGGCCTTCACACCCTCGGGATTCGGCCCGCACCCTCGGTCCCGCACCGGCCATGTGGTCCGGGTCTGGGACGCCGAAGAAGGTGGGGTCACAGTCGGGCACATGCACGGCCTGCGCGATGCCAAGGGCAAGATGGACACTCCCGTGCGCGGCGAACAGGCCCGCAAATTCGCCCCCATGGTCCAGAGTGTCCTGATGCCCGGCGACCCGGTCGCGGTCTGCGGTGATTTCAACGTCCTGCCGGGGTCAGAGACCTTTCGCGTCCTCGCACGTGTCGCGCCCTACAATCTGATCACCGACCGCAGTATTGAGGGCACCCGGACCTCGAATTACACCAAACCGGAACGCCATGCGGATTACATGCTGGTCAACGGTCCCCTGAAGGATGCCGATTTTCAGGTTATCCGCACGCCCGAAGTCTCGGACCATTGCCCGCTGGTGTTGAATACGTCATGAGAGCCGGAGCCGCCCGGCTGTGCTATTCTGGCCCGACCCCAACCGACTGAAAGACCCGCCCATGACCACCCGCGCCGGATTCGTCGCCCTGATCGGAGAGCCCAATGCGGGCAAATCCACCCTCACCAACCGCATGGTGGGGGCCAAGGTCTCTATCGTCACGCACAAGGTTCAGACCACCCGTGCCCGGATCCGGGGGGTCACCATCGAGGGCGACAGCCAGATCGTGCTGGTCGATACACCGGGCCTGTTCCAGCCGCGCCGCCGGTTGGATCGTGCCATGGTCGCCGCCGCCTGGAGCGGGGTCGCCGACGCCGACATCACCGTCCTGCTGATCGAGGCGCATCGCGGGATCACGCGCGGCGTGGAGGCGATACTCGAAGGGCTGGCCGAGATGCCCAAGGGTCGCCGCATCGCGCTTGCCATCAACAAGATCGACCGGGTCGAGGCGCCGCAACTGCTGGAACTGACGGAACGGTTGAACGCCGCCTACCCGTTCGAGCAGACTTTCATGATCTCGGCCGAAAAGGGCCACGGGGTCAGCGCGCTGCGCGAATGGCTGGCGGCCGAGATGCCCAAAGGCCCGTGGCTCTACCCCGAGGATCAGATCGCCGATCTGCCCATGCGTATGATCGCCGCCGAGATCACCCGCGAAAAGCTGACCCTGCGGCTGCATCAGGAGTTGCCCTACCAACTGACCGTCGAGACGGAAAGCTGGGTGGAGCGCGACGACGGATCGGCCCGGATCGACCAGATCGTCTACGTCATGCGCGATGGTCACAAGGGCATCGTCCTTGGCAACAAGGGCGAATCGATCAAGGCGATTTCCAAGGCCGCCCGTGAAGAGCTGGAGGAATTCGCGGGACGCCGCATCCACCTGTTCCTGCAGGTCAAAGTGCGCGAAAACTGGCAGGAGGAATCCACCCGCTACACCGAGATGGGCCTGAACTTCCGCGACGGGAATTAGGGCGCTGAGGTTGTCGTCTCCGCCTCAAGGACTTCGCCCATGCGCCTGACCGCCCGCCTCTGGATCGATGCCTACCTCACGCGGCTGCGTCTCAACGACATCCCGGCCTTTGTGGTCGCGCATGGCGATGACACGGGCGGCGCTGTGCTGGTCAAGCTCAACACCCTCGACGGGCAGGCCAAGGCGTTTCAGCGCAGTTTCGACATCATGACGGGCGATCGCAACTGGATGGTTCTGGTCGAGGGGGACGAGGTGACGGTGGACGCCGCGATCACTCGGCAGCGGTCCTATGATCCCGACCTCTGGGTCGTCGAGGTCGAGGATCGCAAGGGTCGCCATCTGCTGGATGAGCCCGGCCTCGCCGACTGACCGCCTGATCCTGGCGGACCCGTCCCGGCACGCTCAGCCCTGCCGCACCAACCTTGCCACTGCAATCTGCGCCAGCCCCGCGACAAAGAACGACACGGCCAGGATCACGGTCCACTGCGCCACGCCCCACCATCCGATTTCGGTCGGATTGGTGAAGAAATACGGATACTTCGCGTCAATCTGGCCGCGCAGCAGGGCATAGGTGACATAGATTACCGGCCACAGCATCCACACCAGCGCCGCCTTGACGCTCAGCCGATCGCGCGGACCAAAGGCGAGCCACCACAGGATGACGGCGATTGGCACGGCCGTGTGCACGCCGAAATTCGCCCACCACGACAGGCCGACCTTTACCCCTTCGTCAGAGGCCAGCAGCAAGTGATAGACCACCCCGGTGATCCCGATCCACAGGGTCACGCCGCCCAGCCAGATCGACGACGCGACCCTCCCCCGCAGCGAGAGCGCGACGTAAGTCACAGCGACGAGGCCGTTCGTCAGGATGGTGAAATACCGCGCCAACCGCCACAGCGTCTCCGTCAACGCATCGTCAGGATGATTGGCCTGCGACGTCACGACCTGCGCGAGCAATCCGGCAAGGGCCATCAGCGCGATGAGGACGGCGAGCATTCGGGCAAGAGGGGACAACGTCATGACCGAGAAATTGCGCCAACTTGCCCGTCCGCGCAAGTCCGCAGATAAGAGGGTATGGAATGGCGTGACGAAGGGATATTGCTGGCCGCGCGCCGGCACGGGGAGACGGCGATGATCGCCGAGGTCTTTACCCCGTCGCAAGGCCGCCATGCCGGGGTGATCCGGGGCGGCACCTCGCGCAAGCTCGCCCCGATCCTGCAACCGGGCGCGCAGCTCGACATCGCGTGGAAGGCGCGGCTTGAGGATCATATGGGGAACTTCGCCGTCGAACCGCTGCGCTCGCGCGCGGCGCAGGTGATGGGCGACCGGATTTCGCTGGCCGGGCTGAACGCCGTAACGGGCCTGCTGTGCTATGCCCTGCCCGAGCGTGAACCGCACCGAAAGCTGTACGCCCGGACCGAAGCATTACTGGACCTGCTCGGCCAGCCCGACCTCTGGCCGCTGGCCTATCTGCACTGGGAACTCGCGCTGCTGGAAGAGATGGGCTTTGGCCTCGACCTCAACAGATGCGCGGTGACCGGCGCGCGCGAGGGGCTGACCTACATCTCGCCGCGCAGTGGCCGCGCAGTGACGCGGCAAGGCGCCGGCGAATGGGCCGACCGCCTCTTGCCGCTGCCCGCCTGCCTCATGGGGTTGGGGGCCGCGCCAGATCGTGAAATTGCCGAAGGGTTTCGCGTCACCGGACATTTCCTGAACGAACGCCTCGCCCCGGAGCTGGGCCGCAAACCTTTGCCCGAAGCCCGCCAGCGGTTCGTGGATCTGTTCGCCCGCCGACTGTAACGCCTAGCGCAGCGCGAGAACCAGATCGACCAGCGTAGTCAGTGCGCCCTCATCCGCCGAGGCATCGGAGAGCGACGACATCCCCACCTTCGCCGCATAGAGCGCGATGGCAATCTCAGGGTTCGTGATGCCCAACTGGCGCAGGATTGCGGCGAGGTGGTCCAGCCGGGCGCGGTCCAGATCGGCCAGCGTGTCATGGACCGCCGGATCCGTCGCCGCCCAGCTGCGCATCGCCGCCTCGGTCGCCATGTCGCCGCCGAATCCATCGCGCATCATCTTATGCAACTGCGCGACCGCCTCGGGTTTTTCGGTCGGCGCTTTCGGCATCTTGGCTGTCAGATCGCGCCAGAAGTTGAGCAAGGCCTGCCGATAACGAGGTACATCCTCGAAATGCCAGTAGAACGAGCCCTTGGTCGTATCCAGCCTGCGCGCCAAAGGCTCGGCCTTCAACGCTTCGGGACCCGAGGCGGTGAGGGCCTGCAAACCGGCACGCAGCCAGTCGTCGGCGGAAAGGCGTTGCTTGCGACTCATGTGATCAGGTTAACGGAAATTATGCTGCTATGCAGCAATATTCTGCACCTGCACGGTCCACCGGACTGATATGAGCGGTTTTTACCCAGTGCCGGGGCAATGCGGCCCGGATATTGCGTGGCTTGCGTGCCCAAACAGCCTTGACCACCGCGCCTCTGCGTGGTCACTCCGCCCCATGACGGAGTATTACGCATTTACTGACGGCGCCTGTTCTGGCAACCCCGGTCCGGGGGGCTGGGGCGTCCTGTTACAGGCCCGCGATGGCGACAAAGTCGTCAAGCACCGCGACCTTCAGGGCGGCGAGGCCAACACCACCAACAACCGGATGGAGCTGCTGGCGGCGATCAACGCGCTGGAAACTCTGGGGCGCGCCACGCACATCACCGTCGTCACCGACAGTGCCTACGTCAAGAACGGCGTGACCACCTGGATCCACGGCTGGAAGCGCAATGGCTGGCGTACCGCCGGGCGCAAACCGGTCAAGAACGCCGACCTATGGCAACGTCTGGACGAGGCGCAGGCGCGCCACGATGTGACATGGAAATGGGTCAAGGGCCACGCCGGCCACCCGGAGAACGAGCGCGCGGACGAACTCGCGCGCGCTGGAATGGCGCCGTTCAAGACAACTGGCGCACGTCTCTAGCCACGTCCCAACCTAACCGCGTAAAATCCGCAACAGGCTGACCGCAAGGTCGGACAGGTCACCCATGCGCGCCATCAGATGTTCGCGCGGCAACCCCTCGCCGTCCTCTCCCCGATCCAGACGGTCGAGCAAGCGCTGCAGCCGACGGCGATGCGTGCCTGTCGCGACCTGCACCGGATCGGCCAGCACCCCGGCAAAGGTCGTGACCAACGCGCCCAGCCCGGCGAGCGCCAGCGCCGTCAGCACCACGCGCCACAGACCCAGATTGGTCGGAAAGACCCCGTAGTAGAGCCGTCCGAGACCTTGACCGAGCGGGAAGCCTTCGACCGCGCTGCGATGTGCGCGCAGCTCTGCCACGGGACCGGCCAGTGACAGCACCCCCGGTGTGGCGGCGTGAAACAGCAGATACCCCGCCAGCAGCACGAACAGCGTCGTCGTCATTTCGGCCACCGCGCTGCGGGTTCCGACGTAGTCATCGACCGCGCGCTCTATCCGTTCCGCGCTGACGTCAGGGGCAAGTCCGTCGGCCCTCAACTCAGTGAGAAAGCGCAAGGTCCGCCGCCGCACCTCCCTCGCGACCGCAGTTTCCAACAGGATCCGTCGCGCGGCGAGCCAGCCCGCCAGCCGCTTGCCGCCCAAGGCGCGCACCAGCAGGGCCAGCAGTCGCACCACCAGAAACACCGGCGCCAGAAGCAAGTTCAAGGGCGCGCGCAGCAGGTCCAGCCCGAGCGCCGCGCGGTGCAGGCGCAGCGTCCCGCCCAAGCCGAACGTCCGGCGCACGAAACGGCGCAGCGCCGCGTCCCGGCCATGCGGCCCCCGCCCGGTGTCAGCCTCAGGCGTTATTTCGGGCCGTATGTCTGCCATAACCAGATCAGCACCAAGGCCCCGAGCACCGCGCCGATCAGCCCCGCAAACACGCCCATGACCGACAAGAGCACCCGCACGACCAATCCGCCGATGAGCGCACCGCCCATGCCGATGGCGATGGTCGCGGGCACCGAGGCCTGTACGCGCATCATCCGGGTCGCGAGAAATCCCGCCGCCGCGCCGATGATCAATAGCCAGATAACACCCATGCCAAACTCCTTATTTGCGCCGGTAATGCGTCGGGACGATCAGCAAGGCCCCGAGCGACGACAGGATCGCATCAACCCCCGGTGAAACCAGCGATAGCCCGAACATGATCCGAAGGAAGTAGAACAGGAAGGCACCGCCGATACAGATGATGATCGACGGGACATAGCCATTGCGGGTGAAATTGCTCCGCTCGGCGGCGTAGCCGACAATTCCCGCGATCACGACCGTTCCGATCAGGGTGGGAAACATCCCGTCCTCCTAAAGCCGGTCGCCGGGTGAAATCGGGCGACCGCGCAGAAACTCTGCCGCATCCTGTGCGCCCTTGCCCGCACGTTGCAACCGTAAAAGCCGCACCGCGCCCTCGCCACAGGCGACGCTCAGCGCATCATCCAGAACGGTGCCGGGGACGCCTTCGCCCTCCACCGGTGCCGATTGCAGCAGCTTCACCCGGTCGCCTCCGATCTCGCACCACGCGCCGGGAAAGGGCGACAGCCCGCGGATCTGGCGATCGACCTCGGCGGCGGTGCGGGCCCAGTCGATGCGCGCCTCGGCCTTGTCGATCTTGCGGGCATAGGTGACGCCATCCTCGGGCTGCGGCTCGGCGGTCAGGGTCGGCAGGCGGTTCAGCGCCTCGACGATCATCGCCGCACCGAGGGCGGAGAGGCGGTCGTGCAGCGCCTCCGTCGTGTCATCCGCGCGAATGGTAAGCGCCTCGCGCAGCAGGACCGGCCCGGTGTCGAGCCCGGCCTCCATCTGCATGATGCATACGCCGGTCTCGGCGTCGCCGGCCATGATCGCGCGGTGGATCGGTGCCGCGCCGCGCCAACGCGGCAAGAGGCTCGCGTGAATATTGAGGCAACCGTGCCGGGGGGCGTCGAGGATCGCCTGCGGCAGGATCAGCCCATAGGCGACGACCACGGCGATATCGGCGCCGAGGGCCGCAAACTCGGCCTGATCCTCGGGCGATTTCAATCGTTCGGGGTGACGCACCGGCAGACCCAGTTCCAACGCACGGGCGTGCACCGGGGTGGGGCGATCCTTTTTCCCGCGACCGGCGGGGCGCGGCGGCTGGCAGAAGACACAGGCGATCTCGTGGCCGGCATCGACAAGCGCCTCCAGCACCGGAACCGAAAAATCGGGCGTCCCCATGAAGATGATCCGCATCCGTCCCCGCCTTTCACTCGCCAGCGCGCAAGGCGTCAACCGGCCTGTTTCCGCGCCTTGCGCAACAGCATGTCACGCCGTGTCTTGCTGAGCCGGTCAAAGTACATCCGCCCTGCCAGATGATCGATCTGGTGCTGAACGGAAGTCGCCCAGAGACCGACGAAATCCTTCTCTTCGACCGTTCCTTCGGCGTTCAGAAACCGGACCGTCACCGCACGCGGACGCACGATTTTGGCCGAAACCCCCGGCAGGCAAGGGGAGGCTTCCTCGTGCTCGCGCGGCTCAACGCTGGCGTGCAACACCTCGGGATTGGCCATGCGAATGGCCTGCCCGCGTTCGCCCGAAGCATCGACCACGGCGAGCCGTTGCATCACCCCGATCTGCACGGCGGCCAGCCCGACGCCGGGCATTGCCTCCATCGTGTCGATCATGTCGGCCCAGATGGCTCGTACCTCGTCGGTCACGGCAGGCACCTCGGCGGCGGGCGTCCGCAACCGTCGGTCGGGCCAGCGCAGGATCGCACGCGGGCTCATCAATCGCGCGCCCGGTCACGCTTGAGCTTTTGCATCTTGCGGGTGATCATCTGCCGCTTGATCGGGCTGAGATAATCGATAAACAGCTTGCCGTTCAGATGGTCGATCTCGTGCTGAACGCAGGTCGCCCACAAGCCGGCAAAGCTTTCTTCTTGCAGGTTCCCGTCGCGATCCATCCAACGCACATCGACTTCGGCCGGACGCTCTACCTCGGCGTATTGGTCGGGGATCGAAAGGCAGCCCTCGTCATAGATCGACTGCTCGTCCGAGGCGGCAATAACCTCGGGGTTGAACATCACGATCGGGCGCGGCGCCTCGCCGCTTTCCTTGATGCAGTCCAAGACGATCAGACGGGCCATCAACCCGATCTGAGGCGCAGCTAATCCAATGCCGGGGGCGTCGTACATGGTTTCCAGCATGTCGTCTGCCACGCGACGCAGATCGTCGCTGAGGTCGCCGACCGGATCGACGACCTTTTTCAAACGCGGGTCGGGGTGGATGAGTATCGGTCTGATCATGCGCCTGATCTAAGCCAAGCCTCCGCCTCGCGCAATCCATCCCTCGGCCTGCGAAGATCTGCACAGCCGGCTGTCGTCAGGTGCCCTTGCCTCTGCGTTTGCATCCGTTAGCTTGCGGGGCAAGCAGCCAAGGATATGACATGACCCTACCAGATTTCGACCAGATCATCGAACGTCGCGGCACCCATTCGGCCAAGTGGGACAAGATGGAGTTGGTCAGCGGCGTCTCTCCCGATGACGGGTTGCCGATGTGGGTCGCCGATATGGACTTTCGCCCGCCGCAATCGGTCATCGACAGCGTCAGGGCGCAGGCGGATCATGGCATATTCGGCTATTTCGGCGACGACAGCGACTATCTGGGCGCGATCACCTGGTGGATGCAGGCGCGACATGGCTGGACGGTCGATCCCGAGCACATCTTTTCGACCCATGGTCTGGTGAACGGCACCGCCATGTGTGTCGAAGCCTTCAGCGACCCCGGCGACGCCGTTGTCATGTTCACCCCGATCTATCACGCGTTCTATCGCGTCATCCACGCCGCGGGGCGCGAGATCGTTGAATGTCCGATGACGCTGGATCAGGGACGCTACACGCTGGATTTCGCAGCCTATGACGCGCAGATGTCAGGCCGGGAAAAGCTATTGGTGCTCTGCTCCCCCCATAACCCCGGCGGCCGGGTCTGGAGCCGGGAGGAGCTGGGCGATATACTCGATTTCGCCCGCCGGCACGATCTGATCGTGGTGTCGGACGAGATCCACCATGACCTTGTGCTGCCCGGTCACACGCACACCCCCATGGCCCTGATTCCCGGTGCGGAAGAGCGGGTGGTGATGATGACCGCCTCGACCAAGACCTTCAACCTTGCCGGGATGCACACCGGCAACGTCATAATTGCCGACCCCGAACTGCGCCGCCGCTTCGAGGCAAAGATGATGGCCCTCGGCATTTCGCCCAATGCCTTCGGCAAGCATATGGTCACGGCGGCCTATTCGCGCGAAGGCGCCGACTGGGTCGATGCGCTGATGTCCTATATCGATGGCAACCGGCGAATCTTCGATGATGGGATCGCCGCAATTCCCGGTGTGTCCAGCATGCCTCTTGAGGGCACCTACCTCGCCTGGGTCGATTTCGCCAATACCGGCATGTCCCCCGCAGAGGTGGCACGTCGCATATCGCAAGACGCGCGGATCGCGGTGAATGCGGGCGACAGCTTTGGCGCAGGAGGGACGAGCTTCCAGCGGTTCAACCTCGCCACGCCCCGTGCCCGGATCGTCGAAGCGGTCGAGCGGATGCAGAGTGCCTTTGCCGATCTGCAATAGGGTCAGCCCATCAGCACCGCCACGACCCCGGCGACCGATACGACGCTGCCCGCCAACCCGCGTGCGCCCATACTGCGATCGCCATGGATCAGCCGGTTCAGCGCGATTGTGATCAGCGGGAAACAAGCCACCACCGGCGCGACCTGCACAACGTCGCCCCGACGCAACGCGGCGTAGAGAGACAGCATCGCAGAGCCGTTGCAGAACCCGATCAAGGCGAACCATCCCATCCCCGCCCGTGACCCCGGCGGCTGGCCCTGCCCCGAGGCCAGCCGTACGCTCCAGACCACCAGCGTCGAGGTCATGTAACCAAAGAGCACCGCCGCAAAGGCCGAGGGCCAGAGCATCATTCCGATCTTGACCACCGGCTGCACGGCTCCGCGCAGAAATGCCGCGGCCAGGGGGATAGCCATCACCGCCAGCGATGCCCCCGGATGACTGCGCGCCCGGTCCATCGCCAGCAAAACCAATCCAGTGCAGACCGCGATAATGCCAACCCATTGCCAAAGGGTCGGCACCTCACCCAACAAAATGATCGCAATGCCGATCGCGAAGATCGGTGTCAAATTTCCTAGCCCGCCGGTCAAATTCGGTCCAAGTGCGCGGTTCGACAGAAAGTTCAGCAAGGTCACCATGGCCGGATAGAACAACCCCGCCAGCGCAAAGATCGCCACGGCCTGCCAATGCAGTTGAGAAAAATCGATCGTCACGGGCGCCAGGGCCAGAAAAAGTGCGAAGGACGTGGGTATCGAAAAGGACGCGCCAACCAGCGGCGTCAGGCTGCGCAATCCGAAGGTCGTCAGCACCAGGCCAAAGGCAAAAAACACTGCCGCCGACAAGGAAAGTGCAAAGGTCCAGAGGTCCAAAGGCGATGCTCCGTCACGCGCGCTTGGCCCCGAGGGTACTGATTCCCCGGCCCGGCGCGAGGGAAAAGCGCCATCGCGCGCGATATCCTCCGTTGCCTGAGATCGCAGGCCTTCGCGCCTTTGGAAAAAAGAAACCCGGGCACAAGGCCCGGGCGAGTCCAACAGGGAGGTACATATCATACCCGGATATGTGCGGGTCGGTTCCACTTCGAACCTAAAAACATGTTATCATCATTCATTCTGCGAGGATAAGGCTGGATTGACTTGGTCCTATTCTTCGCCGATTTGTGGCATTTATGCCACCAGGCGGTACCCGCCGCTTTCCGTCACCAATAGCCGGGCATTCGATGGATCAGGCTCTATTTTCTGCCGCAGACGATAGATGTGGGTCTCCAGCGTGTGGGTCGTCACGCCAGCGTTGTAGCCCCAGACTTCGTGCAGCAGGATATCGCGCGCCACGACCCCGTCAGTAGACCGATAGAGGAATTTCAGGATGTTGGTCTCTTTCTCGGTCAGGCGGATCTTTTTCTCGTCCTCGGTGATCAGAAGCTTCATGCTGGGACGGAAGGTATAAGGTCCGAGCTGGAATACAGCGTCCTCGCTTTGCTCGTGCTGGCGCAACTGGGCGCGAAGGCGGGCCAGCAAAACCGGAAACTTGAACGGCTTGGTCACATAATCATTCGCCCCGGCATCAAGCCCCAGGATCGTATCCGCATCGCTGTCGTGCCCTGTCAGCATCAAAACCGGAGCCTTCACGCCCTGCTTGCGCATCAGACGGCATAGCTCGCGACCGTCCGTGTCGGGCAGGCCGACATCCAGTATCACCAGATCGAACAGGTTCTCCTTTACCTTTTGCAAGGCGCAGCTGCCGGTGCCCGCTTCGAGGACGTCGAAATCCTCGGTCATCACCAATTGCTCGCTCAAGGCTTCGCGCAGGTCATCGTCATCATCGACCAGAAGTATGCGTTTCAACTGTGCCATATACGGCCCTCCTACTTGCTGAATCACGTGCCGTTGCCCATCACATGAGCGTGCATCACATCACCGGCAAGAAGTGCTACCGTGCTTTCACGCCCTCGTGTCCCCCACGATGCTTTTGTTTCAACTTTGCAATCCATGGGGTAAAATGGGATAAATTTTGCAGGAAGCCTTATGTCGCTGATCCCCGATGCCACCGAACAACTCGCGCGCGCCCGTGCCGACCTGCGGATCGGTCTGCCTGTCGCGCTGCGCCAATCCGACCGCCTTATGTTGGTTCTCGCCGTTGAGACCCTTTCGCCCGAGCGGTTGGCGGCGGTCAATGCACTGGGCGGGACACCCCATCTGGCCGTCACCGCGCGTCGTGCAGAAACGCTGAAGGCGCGCGCCTATGACGGTGATCTTGCGCGGATCGTCCTGCCCCCGGACCCGTCACTAAGTTGGTTGAATGCTGTCGCAGACCCGGCGGATGACCTACGCAGCCCGATGAAGGGGCCGCTGATCGCCCTTCGGGAAGGACCGGCGGACCTGGACCGTCTGGCCCTGCGCATCCTGAAATCGGCGCGCTTGCTGCCCGCGGCCCTGACCCTGAGCGTGGCGCATCTGCCGGAGGGGCTGACCGTTCTTGACGCCACCGCGGCGCGTGATGTGCTGGACACCGCCAGCCCGCTGCATCCGATAATCTCGGCCCGCGTACCTCTGGCCGCCGCTGAAAAGAGCCGTCTGCACGTCTTCCGCCCCGAGGATGGCGGAGAGGAACACTACGCGATCGAGATTGGCCGCCCTCCGCGCGATCAACCCGTTCTCGCCCGCCTGCATTCGGCCTGTTTCACGGGTGATTTGCTCGGCTCACTCAAATGCGATTGCGGTCCGCAGCTGCGCGGCGCGCTGGCCCAGATGGGGGCTGAAGGCGCGGGCGTTCTTCTCTACCTCAATCAGGAAGGGCGCGGCATCGGCCTCGCCAACAAGATGCGCGCATATTCACTGCAGGATCAGGGGTTTGATACGGTCGAGGCCAATCACCGTCTGGGTTTTGAAGACGATGAGCGCGACTTTCGCATCGGGGCCTCGCTGCTTCGGAACATGGGGTTCGCCTCGGCACGTTTATTGACCAATAACCCGGCCAAGATCGCCATGATGGAGCGCGCCGGAGTCGCCGTGACCGAACGCGTTCCCCTGAAGGTCGGGGAGAACCCGCACAATGCGCAATACCTCGCGACGAAGGCAAAGAAATCCGGCCACCTCCTGTGATCCGCTGGACGCCGCAAGGCCTCCGCGTCGCCGGTCTGGCGCTGCCCTGCGCCATTGGGCGTGGCGGCTTGACGGATCGAAAGCGCGAGGGGGACGGCGCTACGCCGCGCGGTCTGCACCATATTGTCGGCTGCCTTTATCGCCCTGACCGCATCGCCCGGCCTGCGCCCTGGGCACTGCCGATTCGGCCCGGCATGTTGTGGTCCGACGCGCCTGAGGATGCAGCGTATAACCAGTTGGTTCACGCGCCTTATGCGCCCAGCCACGAGCAGCTCCGACGTGGCGATCCGCTTTACGACATCATCCTGTTGACCGATTGGAATTGGCCCGAAGCGACACCAGGGGCGGGATCGGCAATCTTTCTGCACCAGTGGCGACGTCCGGGTTATCCGACCGAAGGATGCCTTGCCTTTTCGCGCACGCATATCCGGTGGCTGGCCGCATGGGCCACGCCGGGGACATCCTTGCTGATCTGACCCCTGATCGCGACACCACGACGTCGACCGAGAAACCTCAGTCGCGCGCCCCGAAAATCGCAGACCCAACCCGTACATGCGTCGCGCCCAGCGCAACCGCCTGGTCGAAGTCGCCGCTCATCCCCATGGAGAGGCCCGACAATTCGTTTCGCGCGGCGATCTTAGCCAGAAGGGCAAAATGCAGCGACGGGGCCTCGTGCACCGGGGGGATGCACATCAGTCCCTTGAGCGGCAGCCCGAGCTTGCGCACCTCTGACACAAAGAAATCGGCCTCACTGGGCAGCACCCCGGCCTTCTGCGGTTCTTCGCCCGTGTTGACCTGGATAAAGAGATCGGGACAAGATCCGAGCTCATCCGCCAATCGCGCCAACGTCTGGGCCAGCTTGACGCGGTCCACGGAATGAATCGCCTGCGCCAACTCCATCGCCTGGCGCACCTTGTTGCTCTGCAATGGGCCGATGATATGCAGCGCGATGTCGTCAAAATCTTCGCGAAACGCGGGCCACTTGCCCGCCGCCTCTTGCACTCTGTTCTCGCCAAACACCCGATGTCCGCTGTCCAGCACGTCACGCACAAGCGCATCAGGCTGCATCTTGGACACGGCGATCAGGGTCACATCACCGGGATCGCGCCCGGCAGTGAGGGCAGCTTTGTCGATGCGGGTCTGGATTTCGGTCAGGGACATGTCACGTGGATCTCACAGTGCAGCGGCGAGGTCCAGAAACGAAATGAGCAGGCCCGAAGGCCTGCTCAAAAATCTTGCAACTAAGCGTTAAACTCAGAATGCGAAGGTAACACCCAAGGAGGAGCGCTCCTGCGTGCCGGTGAACTCACCGTGCTGAGCGAAGAGCTGTGCGCCGCCACCCAGATCATAGGTGCCGAAGACAGTCCAGTTGTCGTCGTCTGCGGCAGTCTGATCCATCAGGTAGTTCGCGCCAACGGTCACGCCGTTTGCGGAGTACTGAGCGGAAACGTCCCACTGCTCAACCACGGTGCCGACGCGCGGTGTAACCCCCGTTAGCGCACCGTTGTCACGGGTACCATCCCAATAGGCGGTCCGGACCGAGAAGGAACCGAAGGTCGCGCCTGCGGACACGGCCCACAAATCACCAACCGGGCCATCTTCATAACCAGCGCCGACGTAGTACTGGGCCGAACCCATGTCGCCGCTGTAGCTTGCGCCGATGCCCCAAGTGTCATCCTGACCAGCATAGGACAGCGACATCGCAACGGCGCCCATCTTGTAGTCCAGACGAGCAATCGCCCCATCATCGTCGTTGTCAACGAGGTTGGTCCAAAGCTCGGCATCGATGCCAAGGATGCGGTGCACTTCGGTATTGCGTGCGTCCAGGGCACCATCGGTGTCCCCGTAGGAGAAGGCCAGGGCGCCGGACGAGGCGGAAATGACGGTGTCGGCATTCGTCAGGCCAGTCTTGCTGTAACGACCGGCGGCAACTACACCACCAGCGTTAACGCCACCGTTACCGAAGTCGTCCATATCGACGGACGCAGACAGCTTGACGCCGCCATCGGTTTCGGTTGTGCCGGTAAAGGTCAGATCGACGTCGGACTGCAGGAATGCGTCAGTGCCGGTTTGGCTATAAATACCGAACGCTGCGCGACCGGATACGGATACGTCTGCAGCAGCGACGCCTGCGGTGGCAACCAGTGCCGTCGTCGCGAAGAGAATCTTTTTCATGGGTTTTCCCTCGATTTCACAAGTCAGCCCAGCCCGGTTGCCCGTCTGGGTATGCAGTCGTTTCGCTCTTTTGGCCCTATCATTGCAAGTGGCGGGACACGCAGCCAATTTTTCGACCAACAAATGGTGCAGCATTGCCACAGTTTTGCCGCCTCAACCGGCGCCCACATCCCTAGGCAGCAGGTGCGCCCGACCGGCGCGCGCATCGCCGCTCTCGCATCTGCCAGCGCTGGCGCCGTTTAGGCCCGGTAATGTTTGCTGATACACCCGTTTAACCTGCCTCGAACAGGATTCACTTGGATAAATCTTGCTCACGCCGGTTCGCTTGAGTAGGAGTGTTCAAGATTGCCGAAACGGGAAACCAGTTAATGACATTCAGGACCCTCGCCAGAACCGCCCTCATCGTAGTGGCCGCCTTTGCCCTGACGGACTGCGGTCGATTCGGCGGCTTCAATGGTGGCGCGCCGGGGTCTGCCCGCGAAGTGGCCGAGGCGCGCGGTGCAGCCGAGCAAGGTCGACAGAGCACGACCATCTGGGAGGCGCTGCGAAAACAGCGCGATGATGGCAGCAAGGTTGCCGTCAATCGCTACCTCTGGAACGCCTCGCTTCAGGTCCTCGATTTCCTGCCGGTGCAATCGGTTGATCCTTTCACCGGCGTCATCGTCACGGGATACGGTACACCGCCGGGCGGTGGCCGGGCCTATCGCGCGACGATCTATGTATCGGACCCCGCCCTGGATGCACGCTCCCTGAATGTCGCGATTCAGACCCGTGGTGGACCGGTGGCTGTCGGCACGCAGCGCGCGGTTGAGGATGCGATCCTGACGCGCGCGCGTCAGTTGCGCAACGCTGACCGACGGTTCTGATCACCGGCTAGCGCCTGGCCCAGTCCTACAGCGCCGTCGCGCCCAGTTGATCGACCCAAGCGATCTGGCGCGGCAGGCAGATATCACGAAGATCATAGTTTTCAACGATATGCGCTCGCGCTGCCTGTCCCAGACGCGCGCGCGCCGCGTCGTCGTTCAGCAGTGCGATTGTCTCATCGACCAGCGCATCGCCGTCAAAGAAATCGACCAGCCGGGCCGTCACGTCATGCTCCAAGGCCTCAACTACGGGACCGGTGGAGGACGCGACAATCGCCGCCTCGCAGGACATCGCCTCAAATAGCGACCATGACAGCACGAAGGGATAGGTCAGGTAGAGGTGCACCCGGCTGACCTGTAGCAAGGCGACGAACCTCCCGTAATCGATCCGGCCAAGGAAATGGACACGCGCCCAGTCCGCATCCGGGATCTGGCCACGCACCTCGTCGATGAACATCTGCTTCCACGTCTGGCCCTTGGGCGGGCGGGCACCATAGCTCACACTATCGCCGCCGACGATCAGGACTTGCGCCTCCGGTCTCTCGCGCAGAAGCCGCGGCAGGGCACGCATGAAGACGTGATAGCCGCGATATGGCTCCAGATTGCGGTTCACAAAGGTGATGACCTCATCCGCGCGGCTCAGCTCCCGGCCCCCTTCCGTGCGAAACGTCGCGTCGGGGTTGCGCGTCAACCCCCGCGTGTCGATCCCATCGTGAACAACGCTGATACGCTCGCGAAACGGGGCAGGAAAGGTATCGGCCTGAAATTGCGTGGGACTGATCCCGGCCTGCGCCTGATCGAAATGCAGGTGATTGTTGACGTTCTTCAGCCGGATGCGCAGGGGCTCCACCGCCGCGTCCCGCGACGGAAACTCCGGGTCAAAGTTGGTGTGCGGCTCCCCCGTCAGATGGTAAAGCTCGCAATAAAGCCCCATGCGGGCCGCGGGCCAGACATCCCGCAGGAACATCGATTCCCCCCAACCGTGATGCGCGATGATGACATCCGGGCTGTAGCCCTCAGCCTGCAACTTCCGCGCGGCGAGGAAACAGGATTCGGCCCGCGTGACCTTGCTGTCGAGATCCAGCACCCAGGGATGCAGTTTCTGTTCTGTCCGGCGCTGCAACTTGTAGGGGATGACATCGACGCCCTTCCAACGCGTGCGCTCCTTCACCCGCAGGGTCAGGGCGGTGACGTGATGCCCGCGCTGCACGAGTTCTGCGGCCAGATGCTTGAATTGCCCCGGAAAATTCTGGTGGATAAAGAGGATATTCATGCGCGTCGCCTGCCCGGTTTTTCGCCACCTTACACGTGCTGAGACCACCGCGCCAAGCGTCATGATCGCGCAAAGCGCTGGACCCTCGCGCGCCGCCCGCATATCACGCCGCCCAAGCAATCAAAGCAAGAGGACAGGCATGTCGCGCTACGTAGCCGCCGAGATCGAACCAAAATGGCAGGCCGCCTGGACCGAGGCCGAGGTCTTTCGCGCCCGCCGCACCGGCGACAAGCCGAAGTATTACGTGCTGGAGATGTTCCCCTACCCCTCGGGACGCATCCACATCGGCCATGTGCGCAACTACACCATGGGCGACGTTGTGGCGCGCTACAAACGCGCGACCGGGCACAACGTCCTGCACCCCATGGGCTTTGACGCCTTTGGCATGCCGGCCGAGAACGCCGCCATGGCCAATGGCGGTCATCCGCGCGACTGGACCTATGCCAATATCGACACGATGGTCGAACAGATGAAGCCACTGGGCTTCTCGCTCGACTGGACGCGGATGTTTGCGACCTGCGATCCGGAATATTACGGTCAGCAACAATCGCTTTTCCTCGATTTCCTCGAAAAAGGGTTGGTCTATCGCAAGAACGCGGTGGTCAACTGGGATCCGGTCGACATGACCGTGCTTGCCAATGAACAGGTCGAGGACGGGCGCGGCTGGCGGTCGGGCGCGCTGGTCGAACGGCGCGAGCTGACGCAGTGGTTCTTCAAGATCTCCGACATGTCGGGCGAATTGCTCGACGCGCTGGATACGCTCGACAACTGGCCGGCCAAGGTCAAGACGATGCAGGCCAACTGGATCGGGCGCTCGCGCGGGCTGCAATTCGCTTTCTCGCTGATCGACGGGCCACATGGCCACGACAGGGTCGAGGTTTACACGACACGACCCGACACGTTGATGGGCGCGTCCTTTGTCGGGATATCTCCGGATCATCCGCTGGCGCGTGATCTTGAGAAATCCGACCCCGATGTCGCGGCCTTCCGCGCCGAGGCCCGTCAGGGCGGCACCACCGAAGAGGCCATCGAAAAGGCCGACAAGCTGGGCTTTGATACCGGCCTGCGCGTCCGCCACCCCTTTGACACCTCTTTGGAACTGCCGGTCTATATCGCCAACTTCATTCTGATGGACTATGGCACCGGCGCGATCTTTGGCTGTCCCGGACATGATCAGCGCGACCACGACTTCTGTCGCAAGTACGACCTGCCGATCATCGACACATTTGTCCCGCTCGATGGCGAGATCGACATTCAGGCCGCGCCCTACGTCCCGCCAAAATCCGAAAAGGTCCGCTACACCCGGCTGATTGCGGGCGAAGAGGTCCAGACCGGCCAGGAAGCCGTTAACGCCGCCGTCGACTTTTGCGAATCGAACGGCGTCGGTCAGGGCGTCACCAAGTTCCGCCTGCGCGATTGGGGCCTCTCGCGGCAGCGCTACTGGGGCTGTCCGATCCCGGTCGTGCACTGCGACGATTGCGGCGTGGTGCCTGAAAAGAAAGAGAACCTGCCGATCCAACTGCCCTATGACGAGGGCGGCGCGCCGATCGATTTTTCGATCCCCGGCAACCCGCTGGACCGTCACCCGACATGGCGCGACGCCCCCTGCCCGGCCTGCGGTAAACCCGCCCGTCGCGAGACCGACACAATGGACACATTCGTCGATTCGTCGTGGTACTTTGCCCGCTTTACCGCGCCGCGCGCCGACACGCCGACCGTGGCCGAGGATGCCGCCTACTGGATGAACGTCGACCAGTACATCGGCGGCATTGAACACGCGATCCTGCACCTGCTCTATTCGCGCTTCTTCGCCCGCGCGATGAACGTCTGCGGCCACCTACCCGACAAAACGCGCGAACCCTTCGAGGCGCTGTTCACCCAGGGCATGGTCACACACGCGATCTACCAGACCAAGGGCGCGGATGGCCGTCCGGTCTATCACTACCCCGAGGACATCGATCTGCGGGACGGGCGCGGCTACCTGAAAGACGGCGTAGAGGTCGAAATCATCCCCTCCGCCAAAATGTCCAAATCCAAGAACAACGTCGTCGATCCCGTCGCGATCATCAGCCAGTACGGCGCCGATACCGCGCGCTGGTTCGTGCTGTCCGACAGCCCGCCAGAACGCGACGTCGAATGGACCGCCGCCGGTGCCGAAGCCGCGGCCAAACACCTCGCCCGCGTCCATCGCCTCGCCGTCGAAATCGGCGATGCCCCGGCGGACGAGGCCGAGGACACCGCCCTCCTGCGCGAGATGCACAAGGCGATCAAGGATGTGACCCTCGGAGTGGACAGCTTTGGCTTCAACGCCTCGATTGCCAAGCTCTACGGCTTCACCAACACCATCGCGAAATCCCGCGCCGGGGCCCAGACCAAGCGCACGGCGCTGAAGGCCCTCGCCCAACTCATGTCCCCCATGACCCCCCACCTGGCCGAGGAAATCTGGGCCACCCTGGGCGGCGAAGGCCTGATCGCAGAGGCCCCCTGGCCGGTCGCGGACGACGCCATGCTGGTCGAGGATACGATCACCATGCCCATTCAGGTAAACGGCAAGCGGCGCGGCGAAATCACCGTACCCAAGGACATGGACAAGGCAGAGGTTGAAAAACTGGCGCTCGCCCATGAGAATGTCGCCAGAACGCTGGAAGGGGCCCAGCCGAAGAAGGTCATCGTTGTCCCCGGACGGATCGTCAATGTGGTCATGTGACCGACGCAGATTTCTGGGCCTTCTGGCCGTGGTTCCGCTGGCGGGCTGCGGCTTCACCCCGGCTTATGCCCCCGGCGGCGTGGCTTCGGCCTCTGCGCGGCCCCTGCTGAACGCGGTCGAGGTCGCCGCGCCACAAACTCGCGCGGAATACCTGCTGACCCGACACCTGGAGGATCGCCTGGGCCGGACATCCAATCCCGTTTTCCTATTGGACTACACCCTCTTCATCGATCAGGAAAGCATCGCGATCACGGCCAATAACATCACCCGCAGATTCAATCTGACCGGCCAGGCCAGTTATCGCCTGACCACACCGACAGGCGCGGTATTGAGCGAGGGCGTCGTTGAAAATTTCACCGGCTATTCCGCGACCGGGACCACGGTCGCGACACGCGCGGCCCGCGACGCGGCCGAGGCGCGCCTGACCACGATTCTTGGCGACGCCATCGTCACCCGTCTGATTGCCGCCGCCCCGAACCTGCCACCGGCCCAGAGCCCCGCCGCACCGCGCCCATGAAACTCTCCTCGCGCGATGCCCCCGGTTATTTCGCCCGGCCCGATTCGGACAAGATGGGTCTGCTGATCTATGGCGGGGATGCCATGCGCATCGCGCTGAAGCGCCAAGAGGTCATTGCCGGCCTCGTCGGCCCCAAGGGCGAAGAGGAAATGCGACTGACCCGGATGGCGGCTGCCGACGTGCGCCGCGATCCGGCGCTGCTCAGCGATGCGATCAAGGCGGTCGGTTTCTTTCCCGGACCCCGCGTGGCCTTTGTCGAGGACGCGACCGAAACCCACGCCGAGGCGATCCTGCCATCCCTACAGGATTGGCGCAGGGGCGATGCGCAGGTGGTGGTGGCCGCCGGCGCGCTGAAGCCGACCTCCAAGCTTCGCAAATACTTCGAAGCGCATAAAGACGCCTATGCCGCCGCGATCTACGACAACCCGCCCAGCCGGACCGAGATCGAGTCAGAGCTACAGCGCGCCGGGCTGACCGCCCTGTCCAGCGAAGCGCTTCGCGATCTTTCCGCCTTGGCGATGACGATCGATCCCGGCGATTTCCGCCAGACCATGGAAAAACTTGTGATCTACAAGCATGGCGACCCCGCTCCGGCCACGCCGCAGGACGTCGCCGCAGTCGCCCCCGCAACAACCGAAGCCGAGATCGACGACATGCTCGATATCGTGGCCGAGGCAAAGTCAGGCGAGATTGGACCGCTGATGCAACGGCTGCGCGCTCAGGGGGTGCAGCCGGTGACGCTCTGCATCGGATTGATGCGCCACTTCCGCACCCTTTATGCCGTGGCCGCCGCGCCGGGTGGGCCGGGCGAAGGTATCAATCGCGTGCGCCCTCCGGTCTTTGGCCCGCGCCGCGACAAGGTCTTGCGTCAGGCTCAGGGGTGGGGGGTCGAACGGTTGCAACAGGCCCTGACTGTGATCACCGAAACCGATCTGAGCCTGCGATCTGCCGCGCAGACCGCCCCGGCCATGGCTTTGGTGGAACGCGCGATGATCCGGCTGGCAATGATGGCGCGCCGCTGAACGGGACCGCCCGTTTCGACCGCGCATCATGAGTATTTTCGACGAGATGAAGCCCGTTTTTTGTCTCGTTCTTTACCTCCGGTTAACGTTACTCCGCCATCCTGAACGCGCGTTACAGGCTGGAGAGCCGATGGACGTACGAGGTGAAGCCCCGTCCAGCACCCCCGTTTGTGGGGACGGGACGGGGCGGAACCCTGCCGGGGTCTCCCGGCTTCATCTCGTCAAAAATACTCCCGCCGGAGGCGACCGTGCTTACCGGCCCAGCTTGCCCTCAACTGTTTCTTGCCAAAGCTATGTTCCAGGGTTTCGACGCTTCCCGCTGGACCTTGGCGCCGCAGTCGTGTTCCCTGCCCTGAACTTTCGGAGGAAACATCCATGTACACCGTTATCGGCGCCGCAAAAAACCGGACATTCCGCATCATCTGGATGCTGGAAGAGCTGGGCCAGCCTTACCAACGCAACCGCGCCCAGCCGCAATCGCCCGAGGTCACGCAGCATTCCGTCCTCGGCAAGCTCCCCGTGATGGTCGAGGACGGCGAGGGTATCTCGGACAGCGTCGCCATCCTCACCTATCTGGCGGACAAGCATGGCAGCCTGACGGCCCCGGCAGGCACAATCGCACGCGGCAAACAGGATGCGTTGACGTTCCAGATCCTGGACGATCTCGAAAGCCTCGTCTGGTCCGCAGCGCGCCACAGCTTTGTCCTGCCCGAAGAGAAACGGGTACCGGCCGTCAAGGACACGCTGAAATGGGAATGGGCCAAGAACCTCAAGACCCTGGAGCGCCGCTTTCAGGGGCCGTTTGTCATGGGATCCGAAATCACCGTGCCCGACATCCTGCTGACCCATACGCTCAACTGGGCGTATGGCGCGAAATTCCCGATCGAGAGCGATGATATGATGGCCTATGCCAAGCGCATGCGCGAGCGGGACGCCTACCTGCGCGCCGTGGCCTCCGAAGAGGCATAGGCCGCCGCCGCCCGTCCGGCCCATCGGCCCGTCGCAAGGCAGGTGGTCAAAAGGTAGCCGCCGGTCGGCGCTTCCCAATCCAGCATCTCCCCGGCGGCAAAGACGCCGGGGAGATCGCGCAGCATCAGCCCGTCGTCGAGATCAGTGAACCGCAGGCCCCCGGCGGTGGAGATCGCCTGATCCATCGGCAGCGTTTCCCCGTAGCGGATCGGCAAGCTCTTCAGCAGCGGCGCGAGGTCGTCCGGCAGAGGACGTCCGAATTCCATCAGCAGGCTGCGCTTGGCCGGGTCCAGCTTGATCGCTCGGCGCAGATGCGACGACAGGCTGTCCCCGCGACGCCGGCGCGCCAGTTTCTCGCGCAGGCGCTCCTCCGAGAGGTCCGGCATCAGATCGAGGGTCAGCGCCGCCCCGTCCCGCAGCGCGCGCGACACCGCATAGACGCCTGCGCCTTCCAGCCCGTGGCGGGTGATGACGCATTCGCCCCGGCTGGTGCGACCGCCCGCCGTCAGCGCGACCGCCTTGACGGGCTGGCCGAACTGCGCCGCCATCGGCTCGCTCCAATCGACCGCGATCCCGATGTTGGCCGGGCGGAACGGCGCGATCAGGACATGCTCCGCCCATGCGCCATCGGACCCGAGGCGGCGCCAGCTCGCCCCGCCCATGGCGAGGACCGTGACATCCGCCGGCAGCGCATGGACACCCTCGGGCGTGGAGAACTGCGTCACGCCATCCTCCCAGCCGGTCCAACGCCAGCGACGGCGCATGTCGACTCCGAGGTCCGTCAACCGGCCCAGCCAGGCGCGCAACAGGGGTGAGGCCTTCATCGCCTTTGGAAAGACGCGCCCCGTCGTGCCGGTGAACACCTCCTGCCCCAGATCCTGCGCCCAGGCCTGCATCGCCTCGGGGCCGAAATCGGCAATGATGGGGGCCAACGTGGGACCGGCCTCTTCCAGCGCGGCGAGGAACGCGGCCTCCGGTTCGGCCTTGGTGAGGTTCAGCCCGGACTTCCCGGCCATCAACAGCTTGCGCCCGAGGCTCGGCTTGGCCTCCGCCACGATGACGTCGAGACCGGCGAGCGCCATCGCCTCTGCCGCCATCAGACCCGCCGGGCCGCCGCCTATGACCAACCCCGTTGCCATCGCAACCTACCTGCGCCGCCGCGCGGCGATTGGCAAGAGGCGCGGTGCAAGGGGACCGCCGCCCAATGGTGACTTGCGTTGCTGCCGACGGAAGGCGAAAAGGTTCAGACCATAGCGAAGGGCCAGCACCATGTCGGACATCATCACCCCTGTTCTTCTTTGCGGCGGCTCGGGCACGCGGCTCTGGCCCCTGTCGCGCAAGAGCTACCCCAAGCAGTTCGTGCCGCTCGTGGGCGAAACCACGCTGTTCCAATCCTCGGCCCAGCGCCTCTCGGGTCCTGCCTTCGGCGCGCCCATGGTGCTGACGAATGCCGAGTTCCGCTTTATCGTCGCAGAGCAGTTGATCGACATTGGCATCGACCCCGCCGCGATCCTGATCGAACCCGAGGGACGCAACACCGCACCAGCCGTCCTTGCCGCCGCCCTGTGGCAAAGTCAGACTGACGCCGACGCCCTCATGCTCGTCGCGCCCTCCGATCACGTGGTCCCCGACGCCGCGGCCTTTCGCGCGGCGGTAGAGGCGGGGATTCCGGCCGCGCGCGACGGACAGCTTGTCACCTTTGGCATCAAACCGGCGCACCCCGAAACCGGCTACGGCTACCTCGAACTTGCCGACCGGCCCGACGACGGCGCGCTGCGGCCACTTGCACTGAAACGCTTTGTCGAAAAGCCTGATCGCGCCACCGCCGAGCGGATGCTCGACGCCGGAACCTACCTCTGGAACGCGGGGATCTTCCTGTTCTCCGCCCGTACCATCCTCGACGCGTTTCGACAGCATTGCTCCAGCCTGATGGACCCGGTGCAGGACGCCATTGACGCCGGAAAGCCCGACCTCGGGTTTTTCCGCATCGATCCGGCAGGATGGGCGGCGGTCAAAGATATCTCAATCGATTATGCGGTCATGGAAAAGGCCGACAACTTAGCCGTCGTGCCCTTCGCGGCCGGGTGGTCCGACCTTGGCGGGTGGGACGCGGTCTGGCGCGAGGCGACGCAGGATCCGCGCGGAGTCGCGACATCCGGCGCGGCGACGGCGATTGATTGCGACAACACCCTCCTGCGGTCCGAGGATGACACCCTCGAAGTCGTCGGAATCGGCCTCAATAACATTATCGCAGTGGCCATGCCCGACGCTGTGCTGGTGGCCGATGCCAGCCGGGCGCAGGACGTGAAACAGGCGGTCAGCGCGCTCAAGTCGAAATCGGCGCGTCAGGCCGAGGCATTTCCCAAGGATCACCGCCCCTGGGGATGGTTCGAAAGCCTCGTCATCGGGCAGCGGTTCCAGGTAAAGCGGATCCACGTCCATCCCGGCGCGGCCCTGTCGCTGCAATCGCATCACCACCGCTCCGAACATTGGATCGTGGTCGAAGGCACGGCGAAAGTCACCGTCGGCGACGAAGTCACGCTGGTGGGTGAGAACCAGTCGGTCTACATCCCGCTCGGCGCCAAGCACCGGATGGAAAACCCCGGCAAGGTGCCGATGGTCCTGATCGAAGTGCAGACCGGAAGCTACCTCGGCGAAGACGACATCATCCGGTATGAGGACGTCTACGCCCGCAGTTGATGCGGACGCGCCGCACCTATGCGTCAGTCGCGAAGCAACCCGGCAAGGTAATCGCCGTAATCGGTCTTGGCGTATAGCGCCGCCCGCTCACCAAGCGCCGCCGCGTCGATCCAGCCATTCTCAAAGGCGATCTCGTCCGGGTTCCCGACGTGCAGCCCCTGCCGCATCTGCAAGGTCCGCACGAAATTTGCCGCGTCCAGAAGGCTCGCATGCGTGCCGGTGTCGAGCCATGCGTAACCCCGCCCGATCTTTTCAACCGAAAGCGCGCCCTCGGCCAGATACAGCTCCAAGAGCGAGACGATCTCCAGCTCTCCGCGCGATGAGGGCGTCACGCGACGCGCCTTTTCGGGTGCGGTCCCGTCGAGGAAATAAAGCCCCGTCACCGCATAATCCGACGGCGGCACTGCGGGCTTTTCCACGATCTGTCGAACCTTGCCATCGGGCGCAAAGTCGACCACGCCGTAGCGTTCGGGATCCGCGACGTGATAGCCAAACACCGTCCCGCCATCCGTGCGCGCATCCGCTGCCGCCAGCACTTTGGGCAAGCCGTGCCCGAAAAAGATGTTGTCCCCCAACACCATGGCCGACGGCGCGCCGGCCAGAAACGCCTCGGCCAATATGTAGGCCTGCGCCAGCCCGTCGGGGCTGGGCTGCGCGACGTAGCTCAGGCTCAGACCCCATTGCGACCCATCCCCCAGCAGGCGGCGGAACTGGTCCTGATCCTCGGGCGTGGTGATCACGAGGATCTCGGTGATCCCGGTCAGCATCAGAACGGACAGCGGGTAGTAGATCATCGGCTTGTCATATAGCGGCAGCAACTGCTTGGACGCGCCCATGGTGATCGGGTAAAGCCGCGTGCCACTCCCCCCGGCGAGAATGATGCCCTTGCGCTTGGTCATGTCACTGCTCCTAACTCGTTGAGAATACGGCGCACGTCCGCCCGCCAATCGGGTCGCGCGATGTCGAATGCCTGCGCGAGCCCACTGCAATCCAGCCGCGAATTCGCAGGCCGCGGGGCGGGCTGCGGGTAGGCGTGGCTCGGGATGTCCTCCACCGTGACGGAGCGACCGGCCTGCGCAAAGATCTCGCGCGCGAAGCCGGCCCAGCTGACATCCGGGTCGCCGGACAGGTGGTAAATGCCCGATAGGTCAGGCTGCGCGCACAACGTCTCTGCCATGGTCAGACAGACCGCCGCGATGGCCGTCGCCGGGGTCGGCCCGCCGGTCTGATCACCGACCACGCTCAGCCGGTCGCGAGTTTCGGACAGCCGCAGCATGGTCTTCAAGAAATTCCCGCCCGTCGCGGAAAAAACCCAGGATGTGCGCAGAATCCCAAAGGGGCCCCCCGCTGCGATGATCCCGACCTCGCCCGCGCGCTTCGTCCGACCGTAGGCGTTGCACGGCGCGACCGGGTCGTCCGACCGCCACGGCGCATCGCCACCGCCAGCAAAGACGTAGTCGGTCGAGATATGCACGAAGGGGATCGCCAGCGCCGCACAGGCGCGCGCCATTTCAGCCGGCGCCTCGCCGTTGATGACCAACGCCTCGGCCTCATGCGTTTCCGCGTCGTCCACAGCGGTCCATGCGGCGGCGTTGATCACAGCGTGAGGGCGGCGCGCGCGGATCGCCGCGGCGCAGGCCGAAGGGTCGCGCAGATCGGCTGCCTCCCGCCCCAGAAACACCGCCTCGGGGCAGAGCACCGCCAGCGCCCGCGCGACCTGCCCGGTGCGACCAAAGACCAGCACCGTCATGCCCGGCCCAACCGTTCACCGACACCGTCGCGGTTCAATAAGGCGCGCCACCAAGGCTCATTCTCCAGATACCAGGCCACCGTCCGCGCCAATCCCTTATTCAGCGTCACCGAAGGCCGCCAGCCCAATTCGTCGCGGATCCGGGTGGCGTCGATCGCATAGCGCCCATCGTGGCCGGGGCGATCGGCAACGAATGCGATCTGATCGGCATAGCGCCCCTTTGCCTTGGGACGCACCTCATCAAGTATCGCGCAAATTCGTTGCACGAGGTCGAGGTTGGTGCATTCATTATCCCCCCCGATATTGTAGCTGCGTCCGATCTCCCCCTCATTGAGAACCAACAACAGCGCCTCGGCATGATCCTCGACAAAAAGCCAGTCGCGGATGTTCTGACCCTTGCCGTAGATCGGCAGCGGCTTGCCCGCCAGCGCGTTGAGGATCGTCACCGGCACCAGCTTCTCGGGGAAGTGGAAAGGACCGTAATTGTTGGAACAATTGCTGATCACGACCGGCAGACCATAGGTCTCGTGCCACGCCCGGACAAGATGGTCGGAGGAGGCCTTGGACGCCGAATAGGGGCTGCGCGGATCATAGGGCGTGCCTTCGGTGAACCGCACCGTCGGGTCAGGCGGGAGCGATCCGTAAACCTCGTCGGTCGAGACATGGTGAAACCGGAATTCGGCTGGCTGACCCCGATCCAGCCAGTACCGCCGCGCGGCTTCGAGCAGGGTGTAGGTGCCGGTCACATTGGTCGCGATAAAGGCACCGGGCGCGTCGATAGAGCGGTCTACATGGCTTTCCGCCGCCAGATGCATGACGCGATCCGGTCGATGCTGCACGAAAATCCGGGCGATAGCCTCAGCGTCACAAATACCGGCATGCTCAAAATGGTAGTTCGGATGATCCGCGACGCTCTCCACATTCGCTAAACACGCGGCGTAGGTCAGCGCATCGACATTGACGACCGAATGCCCCTGGCCAATGGCGCGCCGCACCACGGCGGACCCGATAAAGCCCGCACCCCCGGTGATCAGGATCTTCACGACCCGCCCTCAGCCACGAATGGCGAACGAAAAGCCGCGAATTCGCGCGCCGCCGCGTCCTTGTCCGACAACAGCGGCGTGGTCCCCGGCGGCAACGGCCAGTCGATGCCGCAGGATGACCACAGCACCGCACCTTCGCTCTCCGGTGCGTAATGCGCGGTGCATTTGTAGGTGATTTCCGTCTCGTCCTCCAACGTCAGGAACCCGTGCAGAAACCCCGCCGGGATCCAGAGCTGGCGGCCATTCACGGCGCTCAACTCCTCCCCATGCCATTGCCCGTAGGTCGGACTGCCGCTGCGGATATCGACCGCAACATCGAACAGACAACCACGCCCGCAGCGCACGAGCTTGCCCTGCGCATCGGGCGGGGCCTGAAAGTGCATACCCCGGATCGTGTTCGCCTCAGCCGAAACGGAATGGTTGTCCTGTACGAAGTCCGGCAGCATCAAGCCGGCCTCCGACAGCGTCCGCTGGTTCCAGGTTTCCGCGAAATAGCCGCGCGGATCGCCGAACCGTTTCGGGGTCAGGCGCAGGACGCCGGACAATGGGGTCTCTTCGATCTTCAAGGCCGAATCCTCTTCGTCTTTGTCGCAACGCGCACGTTCAGTATTAAGGGCGCGCGCATCAAGTCACTCTGCCATAACAAGTCTTTCCCCGCTCGCCAAAGCCTGATCGCCCCATCATCGCGACATGAACGACCGACTGAGGGTCACAAAAATCGTGTTGCGCCGCGACCCCGACTGTCCGGCTTGCCGCGTCGCGAGATGACGAAGGCCGCCCTCCAGCGACCAGTCCCGCGTCAGCCGATGGTCGTAGGTCAACGCCACGCTCGCCCGTGACACCGCCGCCCCGCCCATCGGCGCGGCACCCACGGCCTGATACTCCGCCTCAAAACGTATCGTGCCGCGCGCCGTCACCTCCCGGTCGAGCAGAAGGCGCGTTTCACTCACCGCGCGCGGCGCCCCCGTGCCGGAGGTGGCGAACCTCCGCGCGGCGCTGAGGTGGATCTGCCCGCGCGCCATCTCGTGCCGATAAGTGAGCGCTGCAATCGGACCGCTGTGCTGGGCCGTTCTCGTATAGCCGAGGCTGCCTTTCAACTCTCCGCGCGGCTGCTCCAGCCGTGCCGACACTTCGATCAGATCGCGCGTTCCAGATGACTCCACAGTGCGAGCATAACGCAGTCCGACATGACCACGGCGATGTTCGCGGGTGACGCCTGCAACAAGCGTCGTGCCGCGCCGGTCGACCAACCCCGCCGCGCCCGACTGATCAATCCAAGAGTGGCCAATGCCAACCGAAAACGATGTCACCGGGTTCAGATCATAACCCAGCTCTACCCGGCCAAATCCAACGCGCCGCTGGCTGTCCAGCCCATCAAGGGTCCGCTCGTCGTGGACCCCGAACTCGCCCCCCAGGTGCGCTACCGGGGACACCCTTAGTTTCGCCGTCACGGCAGCGGACCAGCTATCACTGTCGTTATAACTGGGTGAAACCGTGCCGATATATCGCGTGGCGCCACGCCGCAGATCGAGGTTGAACTCAACCCGCTCGCCAATGCCGGTCCTGAGGGACAACGCGGCTTGCATCGCGCGGCGGCGACCCGGATCGACGACGGTCACGAAATCCCCGGTGACAGGGTCGATCAGACTGGCCTCACTCGATAGCGTCGCCTCCTCAACTCTAAGGTGCGCGGTCAGCGTGCTTTGTCGCGTGGTCCGCGCGTAAGAGAGCCGGAGGTGATCGAGCCCCCCCTTTGCCCTACCCCCGGCCTCCACCCAAGCGCCCAGGGACGCCTCCACCGAACTGCCTTTTGTGCTGCGGATCACGCCGAAACGCAGGTCCGATCGCGCCGTCCCCGTTGCTGCACCCGGAGCATCCTCAGCGGCGACTCCGGTCTTGAAATCGACACTCAGCGCCGGCGCGTCGGAAACCTCCGCGCGCGCTTCGGGCATCCCCCCGACCGCCAACGCAATCAGCGCGCCAGTTAGAGTTGCGCGGATCCCCCCCATCAAGCGCCCTATTCGAATAGCCGTCGTTCCGGCACCACGATCACGTCGCCGGGCTGCAACAGCGTCGCGCCCGAGATACCGCCGCCCGTCCGGTAGTCAAAGATGTAGACCTGCTCACCCCCCTCTGCCGGGCGACGCAACTGGATTCGCTTGGTGGCGGCGAACCGAGTGAAGCCGCCCGCTTCTGCAATGGCCTGCAAGAGCGTCACACCGCTTGATCCCGCCACAGCGATCCGTCCCGGCTTACCCAGCTCGCCCATGGCGTAAATCTCAAAGCTCGCCTCGGTCGTGCGCACCTCAGCCTTTGGCACGACGGCCAATTTGCCGGCCGAGACAAAGACCGTCGGTCCGGAAGCAAAATTTGGCGCCAACCGCTTGGCCAGAGCGGCCTGGATGGTTAATACGCTGCGCCCCCGCGCTCGAAATTGCCCGGCAAAGGGGAAGGCTATCGTCCCATCGGGCAGCACCAGAACCGTGCGATTCAGGCTTGAATCCTCCAACACCTCGATTCGCAATTGATCACCCGCACGAACCTTGTAGGGCTGCTGGGCCAACACACGGTCCGCCAGTATAACCAACGTCACCGCCATGACGATCCATCCGCCTCGCGTGAATATTTGCATTCTTGGCCCCTTTCAACTGCGCCACGGTCCGCGGAAACCCGCGCCGATGGCCTCTATCCAGCCTAGCCGGTCAAGGTTAACCGAATGAAAACGTGGTCAAGAAAGTGCGGATGGATCAACATCCGCGACCCCGCAGGACCACACCGAGGGTCCGCAGGAGGATTTTCAGGTCCGATATCAGGCCGAGGCGCGCGCAATAGGAATCATCGATGCGTCCCCGTTCGGCAAAGGTGCTTTCGTGGCGTGCGGACACCTGCCACAGCCCGGTCATGCCGGGACGCATTCGCGGATAGGACGCACCAGAATAAAGAGCTGCTTGGGTCACCATGAACGGCCGAGGCCCAACGAGACTCATGTCGCCGCGCAGCACGTTCCAGAGCTGTGGCAACTCATCCAGCGACGTTCGGCGCAACCATGCCCCGATCCAGGTCACGCGCGGATCGTGACGCAGCTTTTGATGACGCGACCACTCGGCCAGCGCGACGGGGTCAGAGGCCAGATGCGCATCCAACCGAACATCCGCGTCCGCAACCATCGTGCGAATCTTCAACATTCGGTACACACGATGCCCGCGCCCGACCCGCCACTGACAAAAGATCGGTGGGTGACCGTCCAGTGAAACCAGGGCAAACGCGACGAGCAACATGGGCACCATGAGAGGCGCGGCAAGGACGATCAGCGCGATGGTCAGCGCCACGTCGGTAAATCGCTTCAGCCGCGCTTCGTATAGCCCCCGCCCAACCAATGGCTTGGTGGACAGGACCACTGGCAGTGTTGGCGCAAGATAACTTGGTCGAGACAACAGCATGGCAAAAACAAGCTCCACATAAGGGCCAACCGACCAATTCGAGTTCGGCAAATTAATCTCAAGGGGGCATTTAACGTCACCTCCACCGCAATAACCGCGAGGAGAAAACGAGGGCATTTATCCCCGCACTTTCGACCAATAATATGAACAACGTCCTCCCGTTTTCAATTTTATTTTTGCACTATGGTTAATATAATATGTATTAATAAGTAATTAAGGGCAGACGGCGGCGATTAACAATTGTTCAATATTCAGGCCATAGCTCACCAATGAGATAAAAAATAGTCTTGGCACGAAGGTTACTCCAGAAAGTTCATAATTTATTAACTAGATGCCGGCCTTCCTTACACGACACGCATCATGGCCAACGCTGGGAAACGCACTTCCGACCGGAGCGTCCACCAACTAAACTTATAAAAAATCAACCTGTGAATTTTCGACCCCCCCAATGAGAATATGTTAATGAAGAACGTTGACAACACATCCAATCACCGCAGCCAGAAAGAGGACCAACAATGCTAACCTCGCGTGATTTTACAATCATGCTCCGACGCAGGTTGGCACTGTTTCTCGGCGTGACATTCGCTATAACCGCGCTCTCTATCGTCATTGCTGCAATCCTGCCGCCCAGCTTTCAAAGCGAGCTAAAGCTGATCGTGAATAGGCCGCAGATCCCTAATGAGCTGGCGGAAAGCACCGTGCAAGTGTCGGATGGCGAACAGCTTCAGATCTTTGAATCGCGCCTACTGACCCGTGCCCATCTCATCGACATTGCGACGCGCATTTCTGTCCTGCCCCGACTGGCGGAAATGTCGTCCGATCAAATCGTGGAGGCGATGCGCAGGCGCACAAAGATCACCTCTTCAACGGGTCGCAATCAGGCCACGCTGATGACCCTTGGATTCCGCGCGCGCGACGCCGATGCCGCCGCCGATGTACTCGGGGAATACCTCACCCTGATCCGGCGCGAGGATTCCGCCTATCGAACGGGGCGCGCGGCAAAGACCGAGGCCTTCTTCCGGACGGAGGTGGCGCGTCTCACCTCGCGTCTCGACCAGCAAAGCGCGCGCATCCTGGCGTTCAAAACCGACCACGCCGGGGCCCTCCCTGACAGCTTGGATCACCGCCGCAGCCTGCTCCTCACCCAACAGGACAGGCTGACGGCGATCGAACGTGACCTGACCCGATTGTTGATGCAAAGCGAAACGTTCGCCCGCGACCTTGCGGCGCTGCCCACACCCGCCACCCTTCCCGCCGACTCACCGCGCGCACGCCATCATGCGGAGGTAGCGCAAGAGCTGACCGCCGCGCTGGCCGTCTACACCGAGACCAGTCCCAAGGTGATCGCCCTGCGCAACCGTCTTGCGAAGGCTGCGCGCCATTTGGCCGAGACGAAAGGGAACGAACCGCCCCTCCCAAGCCCCGCCCGTGCCACCCTGTCCCGCCACATGGCCGAGGTGGCGCATCGGCGCGACGAACTGATGGCTCAGCGCGCGGCGCTGCGGGCTGAATTAACCAGACTCACCGAAGGCATAGAGCGCACCGCGACGAACGCGCTGACCCTGAACGCGCTGGAACATGACAATGAAAATCTTCAGGCGCAGTACACTCGATCGGTCGACCGCCTTGCCCGCGCTGCCACTGGTGAGCGTATCGAGGATCTGTCGCGCGACCAACGCATCACGATCATCGAACAGCCGACCCGCCCCTCGCGCCCCTCGGGACCGAACCGGCGGCTGATCGTGGCCGGGGGTGCGACGCTTGGCGTGCTCGCTGCCGCGGGCCTTGTCGCGGCGCTCGAAATGCTCTCAGGCACCGTGCGTCACTCGGGCGATCTGATCCGGCGTCTCGGCGTCACGCCAATCGCCACGATTCCCCTGTTACATACCCCTCGCGAATTGCGCCGTCGCCGGGTTACGCGTCTTGCCCTGATCGCGCTGCTCGTCGCGCTGATCCCTGCCGGCATCGCGCTTTGGCGACAGGTTGATGTCCCATTCGACCAGATCGCGGCCCATATGCTCGCCCGCTTCGAACGCCCCGGATAATCAGGAGACCCCCAAATGGAGACCCTTCAACTGCATCAGGACCGATCGCGGGCGCCGCGCCCCGGACCCATGGCCTATCGCCGTCCCGCTAAGACAGCCAAATCCATGCCCGATCTCGTGGGCGCCGCCTGGGCGGACCTTGAGGAATTGACCTGCGATCCCACGACTTTGGCGGCCAACCGGATCCTCACCGCTCAGGACGTGCGTGCGCGCGCCTTCGATCACCTGCGTACCCGCCTGGTTCACCTGCATCACCAGCATGGGTGGAAGCGGATCGCCATCGTGTCGCCCGAAGGAGGGGTAGGCCGGACGACCCTGCTGATCAACCTCGCGTTCGCCCTGTCCCGCCAGAGAGAACTGCGCACTATCGCCTATGATTTCGACCTTCGCCGGCCCGGTATGGCGAGGCTGCTGGGCCAGTCGAGCGCGCATGATTTAGGCGCGAGCCTTGGTTCGGACACGCCGCTTGAGACGCATATGCTGCGGCAGGGGATGAACATGGCGTTTGCGCTCAACACCGCCCGCGCGGACCGATCCGCCGAGCTGTTGCACCGCCTGAAGACCGAAGCGCTGCTGACCCGGATCGAAGAAATTTTCGAGCCCGACCTGATGCTGTTCGACATGCCGCCGATGCTGGTGGCGGACGACGCCCATGGCTTCCTGCGGACCGTCGATGCCGCGCTCATCGTCATGCAGGCGGACCGCACGCCCATTCATCAGATCGACCTCATCGAACGACAGGTCGCGAGCCTCACAAACGTCGCCGGGATCGTGTTGAACAGATGCGCGATCGCGGAGCACTCGGATCGCCGCGATGGTTGAGCCGCTGCCAGCCTGCCCGGCCATCCCCGAGGCCGCGATCATCATCCCGCACCTCGACGATATATCCCGATTGATGTGTTGTCTCGACGCGCTGTTCACGGGGTCAAAGCCGGAAGATCTGCTCGGAATCGAGGTGATCGTGGTGGACAACGGCTCCACCTGCACGCTCGCGACGATCCGGGCGGCCTTTCCGCAGGTCCGCTTGATCAGCGAGGCACGGCGCGGCGCCGCACATGCGCGCAACCGGGGCGCGGCGGCCAGCAGCGCGCCCTACCTCTGGTTCCTCGATGCCGATTGCCGGCCCATGCCCGGCTGGATTCGCGCGGCGTGGCAGTCCCGCGACCTCGCGGATATCGTCGCCGGCGACGTCACCCTATTTGACGAAACGCCGCCTCAAAGGTCAGGAGCGCAGGCGTTCGAAACTGTCTTTGCCTTTGACGTCGCGCGCTATGTCCGCAAGGGCTTTGGCGTCACTGCAAACTTACTGACCACGCGCGAGATGTTTGACCGCACCGGCCTCTTTCGCGCGAACCGGCCCGAAGACAAAGATTGGTGCCTGCGCGCCCGTGCGCTGGGCGGCACCCTATGCCATGCGCCGACCCTCCGCGTGGCCCACCCCACACGGCGCTGCTGGCGCGACCTCCATCAGAAATGGCGTCGATTGACCGACGAAGCATGGCATGAATCCCGTAATCGCCCCCTCGCCCGCCTTCGCTGGATGGCCCGCGCCGTGCTGGTCGCGGCGTCGGTCGGTCCACATGCGGTGCGTGTAATCACCTCCGACCGTCTGAACGGTCCGACCGAGCGGTCGCGCGCCTTGGCCACGCTGTCTCGCATCCGTCTGACGCGCGCGGGTTGGATGATCCGGCAAGCCCTTGGCCCCTCCGCGCCGCGCCCGAAATCGATCCTCGCTATTGCATCGGGGGGTGGGCATTGGCAGCAACTCATGCAGATACGCGAGAGTTTTGGCGATCACCCGGCCTATTACCTGACCACGCAGCCGGGGCTCAGGGCTGAAACCGGGACTGCCGCCTCCCTCATCCCTGATTGCAATCGCGCCGGCCTGCGCAACCTGCCGCGCACTGTTATACTCTTGTCGTGGCACATGATCCGACGCCGCCCTTCTGTCGTCATCTCCACCGGCGCGTTGCCCGGCGTGATCGCGTTGATCCTTGCCCGCATGATCGGGGCGCGCACCATCTGGATCGACAGCGTGGCTAATGCCGAACGCATGTCGATGTCGGGACGCCTGGCACGGCATGTCAGCCACCTCTGCCTGGCGCAGTGGGAGCATGTGGCCCGCGAGGCCGGCGCGGATTTTGCCGGATCGGTCCTGTGATCTTTGCCACCGTCGGCACGCAATTGCCGTATCCGAGGCTGATCCGCGCGCTCGACCGGCTAGCGACCGAAATTGATGAGCCTATCATCGCGCAGACCGGCCCCGACCCCCGGCCCTACCCCAACCTCGATCTTCGCCTCTATCTGACGCCTTCCGCGTTTCGGGCGTTGGTCAGCGAGGCGCGGCTGATCGTGGCGCATGCCGGGATCGGCACGATCCTGACGGCCCGAGACTTCGGCAAACCCCTGGTCTTGTTGCCAAGGCGCCACGCCGAGGGCGAGCATCGAAACGACCACCAGATGGCCACGGCGCGCGAGGTTGTACGCCATCCCGGCATCCATGTAGCTTGGGAGGCCAGCGATTTGGCCCGCCTGCTGATGCGTCGCGACCTCTCCCTTCCCGGTCCGGGTGGCACCTCGCGGCCCCAGCTTGTCCAGCGGATCCGCGACTTCATCGACAATTGAGCGGGGTGTTGCGCGCCTCCCGACCATCGAACGGTGCCGCGAGGATTTGTTGACCATTCCAGGGCGATCAAAGGCCACCGGCACAGTGCCGGCCAGCTGAAAGGAAGCCCCATGGATCATTTCGAAAGCCACGCCCAAAGCCTTGTCGCTCCGCTGCGCGATGCCGGCGAAGTCACACCGGACGACGCCACCGACCTGCCGGTCCTGCCGCGCGCCATCTACGTCGGGCAGAGCGGAGACATTGCACTGATCACCGCGCAAGGCAGCCCGGTGACGCTGGTCGCGGTGCCCGCCGGATCGCTGGTCCCGCTGCGCGCGGCGCGGATCAAGGCGACGGGCACCACCGCCGGCTCCATCGTCGCCCTTTGGTGACAGGGCGCGTGACACGGGGCCGGCGCGTCCGGCCCCTTACGCTCAGCCAAGCTCGACACGAAAGTTGTCGATGACCACATCCCCCGGCGCCAGCGTGAGGAAGCCGAAGTAGGGCTCGCTCTGCGTCGTGAGCACGTCCAACGTGACCGTCCCGTTGATCGTCTGGTCCATCAACGTCTCGTTCTCGCCGCCGTTGAGCGTCGCGATATTGTTGAGCCGCAGGAGAACCCGCAACCCGCTCGCGGTCACGTCGCACGTCACCCGGGTCCCAACGGGCCAATTCGCCGCCCAGGACCGATGATTGCGCGTTGTCGCGCCACTCATGTCGCAACTCGCCGAGGTCGCGGCATCCACCGTCCAGCCGAGCGTGTCATCAGGTGTCGTGTTGAGCGTCAGCGCTGAGGGCGCTTCCGTGATCAGGACACGGCTGATTTCCCATCGACCTCCCGAGGTGCGCCACACAATCGCCTGCTCCCCCGCCGCGATCGCGTTTGGTCCCACGGCCAGCGTGACCTCTGCCGCGCCATCAACGTGGTAGGCTTCCACCCCGGCGGGGATGATGATCTCGCCCGCGCCGCCTGTTAGCGTGGCGAGTGAAGGCGGCGGGGCCGTGAGCGTCGCCGCTTTGAGCGCCGCGATCAGGTCATCGCGACCCGCCGCATCGGGGTGCAGATTGTCGACGGTGCTGCCCGGCGCGCCGGCGGCGTAGCTGTCCACCAGTTTGACGCCGAACTCGGCCGCGACGTCGCGGCAGGCGGTGACATAAGCCTCAAACCCTGCGCGGGTCTGCCCGGTAAAGCCCGTCGATCCCGTCGTCAGTCCGGCATCCGAGATATAATGCGGTGTGACCAGCCAGATATTCCCGCGCCCGAAGATCGGCAGCCACCTGCGGCAACAGGACCGCAAATCCGCGGCGAATTCCGCCGGGCCGAGCGTATGGCCGTACCCGTTCGCCGTGCCGTCCGTTCCGACATATCGCGCGTCATTAAAGCCATAGGCGCAGAGGATCGCCTCTGCCTCCGGTGTGATGCTGCGCGCCTCGAAGTTGTCCAACAGGTTGCCGCTGCGGGGTGCGCCGCCCGCGTCGTTGCCGTTTTGCAGGATCGTGCCGGAGGTCGCCATGTTGGTCAGGCTCGCCCCCCAAGTCTCTGCGATCGTATCGACAAAGGATGGCACGCCGCCGACCCCGCCCTGCACGATACTGTCCCCGACCGCGATCAAGCTCGCGACCCTGTAGCCAAGCTGCCCGCCGATTCGGCACCCGGTGAGGCCGGTCCCGAGGGCGATCATGCCCTCACCTCCTGACTTGGCCACGAATCGCCGCGCAACGGCCCATCCCCTTGAAATCCTGCATATGCCATCCGGTATCCTTCCTTGGCGTCTGCCCCTCGCGGGGCCAGAAAGCAGGCAGGATACCCCGGTCAGATGGCTGTTGCGTCGGGACGGTGCATTAAGATTTCGCTAAGGGCTTGCGTCTCCCTCTTTCTCCAGATGGTGGCGAAAGATCGTCACGACCCGCGCCGCCCAATGATCCCAGTTGAATCGCGCCTCGTATTCATCCCGCGCGGACCGCCGCATGACCGACAACCCGCCCGGTTCTGCCAGCAGTGCGGCGATCCGCCCGGCATAGGCCGGACCATCGGCGTCGCGGGGCAGAAGAAAGCCGCTCTTGCCGTCTGTCATTGCCCCCGAAATGCCACCGGTGCGCGACGCAAAGCTCGGCACACCATGCGCCGCGGCCTCGGCAAAGACGATGCCGTAGCACTCCGCCCGGCTCGGTTGAACAAGGATATCGGCGTTGAGATATAGCGCCTCAAGCTGGCGTGCCTGAGCAGGGTCCGACTTGTCGAGGAAGGGATGCACATGCAGGCACGACAGGGGCACGCCGGACAGCAAGACCCCCTCGGGCGGCGCGCAGCCAACCACGTCGAGCTGCGCCGCGATACCTCTCGCGCGCAGGGCGGCCAATGTCGCGACGACCACGTCGCCGCCCTTGCGGTGCCAGTCGGCTCCGACGAATAGCAACCGCAGATCGCCGCCACGCGCCCGCAGCGCCGCAGCACGTGACGGCACCCGCGCAAGGTTGGCACCATAGGGAACAACGTGGACCTTGACCGGGTCCGCGCCATAATGCGTGATGGCCGACTGCGCCGCCCATTCCGACGGATAGATCAGCAGATCCGCGCGCCGGATCGCCTGACCTTCCAGTGCGTTGGCGCGCGCAAAACCGCGCCCGGCGTACGGGTGACTGTCGTAATAGCCATGAAGCAGCCGCGCGGTCGCGTCCGAACTATAGGCCACCGGCACTCCGTGGCGCAGGCCGGGAATCAGTGCGCCCCCTGCCGGTGCGAAGAGAATGTCCGCCTGAGACACCCGCTGACGCCGCGCGATCCGGGCCGCGTTACCGCGTACGGCCAAGGGTGACAGCGCCGGTTGAAAGCGCCAGCCCGTCACCGCCTGTTGCACCCGCAGGATCCGGTGCACCGCCCGCAAACCACGCCATTCGACCGGCCCGAGGTTCGAGACCTCGCCCACCTGCCGCGCCAAGGCCTGCGCCATATGATAGGTCGTGCCGGACCAAACGCGCACGTCGTGCGAATCCTGCGCCGTGACCATGCCGATATGCGGATCCCCACTGTTGCGGGGGAATGCACCCGGCGTTTGCCCGGTCGTGACAGGCCGAAATTGTCCCATCTCTCGACATCCTTTCATACCCGGACACGATGTTACGCCCGACCCGGCCATTATTCGGACGCGGCGTTAATGGGGCGTTAAGCCCAAGCATGTTTTCTAGCCTCATGACACGCGATTCCTCCCCCTTATTCGCATGCGCGCCTGCTCCTGCTCCGAGAGGTCGCGCATGCTGAGCGCCGCGACACTGCTCCTCTCGGGCAATATCACCGTCGCTCTCGCCAGCCTTTTGCGCGCTATCCTGCTCGCACGCCTCCTGACGCTGGAGGATTTCGGCATTGCCGCAACCTTCAGCATCGCGATGAACGCAATGACAATGGCCTTTGGCTTCAGCCTCGGCCAGTTGGCGATCCAGGCGCGGGAGGGCGCCGGCGCCCGGATGCAAGCGGGTTTGCAAGGGTTGCAGGCGATCATCGGGGGCATGCTCTGCGTTGCTGTGCTGACCTTGGCCGCCCCCTACGCCGACCTCATGGGCACCTCCGAGGTTGCGAGCGCCTACCGCTGGCTGGCGCTCGTCCCGCTCTGCGTCGGGCTGGTGCATTTCGACCTTTTCCGGCAGCAGCGTCGCAACCACTTTGGAACCTTTGCTGCCTATACCTCGCTGCCGGTGCTGGTCTCGTTGATCGCGATCTGGCCGCTGTTCGTCGCATTGGGCGACTGGCGGGTGATGCCGGCGGCCCTGATTATCCAAGCCGTCACGGCGCTGGCCCTGTCGCACCTGCGCAGCCATCGGCGCTATCGGCTGACGTTCGATCCCACCGTCGTCCGGCGCGGCTTGCTATTTGGCGCGCCACTCCTGGGCAACGCCGCTCTGGTCTTTGCCATTTTCACCGGCGACAGGATCATCGTCGCGGCGGCCTTCGACCCCGGCGTGCTGGCGTGGTTCTCTGCCGCCTTCATGTTGACCCTGATGCCGGCAAACCTCGCTCTGCGCACGCTCAACAGCCTGTCCCTGCCACGTTTGTCCCGCGACGCCGCGGCAGGCCGAGACCCCGCGCAGGCCATCCGCGAGACCTGCCGCAACTACGCCTTGACCGCTGCGCTGCTCGCGGTCGCTATCACCTTGATCGGAGGCCCGGTGCTGCGCATCGCCTTCGGCCCGGCCTATGCGCAGGCCGTACCGATCTTGACCCTTCTCGCAGTGATGCAGGCGCTGCGCTGCGCACGCGGCGCAGTCGACGTGCTGGCCCTCTCACGCGCGCGGACCGGGATAATCCTGAGGATGTCGGTGATCCGCGCCATCGTGATACCCTTGGCGGCCTTCGCCGTGCTGCACTTTGAACTGGCGCTGCCATGGCTGATCGGGGCCGGTATCGGCGGGGAGGTGGCGGCATTCCTCCTCGGCCTGACACTGCTCCATCGCAGGCTCGCGCTGCCAATGTCCGGTGCCATTGCCCCCGCGCTCGGCCTCTCTGTAACCCTGCTGGCAAGCATGATGGTGACCTACCACCCGGTGCTTGCCGTGACACCGGCCATGCGCGCCTTGCCCACCCTGACGCTATTGGCCGCCCTCCTGATTCCAAAACTGACGGTCGGCCTGCGTCCTCGAAGAGGAGTACGCCCATGACCTCCGCCTCCCCACCTCACGTGGCCCGGACCGAGCACATCATCCTCACCCGATTCAACCTACCCACACCGGGACGCGAGGCGGCGATTCGTGCGCGCGCCGGCTGGCTGGCCCGAAGATTCGATTTGTTCGAGAGCATCTGCCTGCCCTCCGTCGTAAGCCAGATCGAACAGGATTTTCTCTGGATCATCTATTTCGATGTCGCCACCCCGCAGGCGTTTCGCGATCGAATCGACCGCCTGCGCCGCCGTTATCCCTTCATTCCCTTTTTCACCGGGATGTTCGACGACACGGGCTGGTCCCGCTCCCTGCGGAATGTGCTGCACGACGCGGGCCGCTCTCCGAAGTGCATTCTAACTACCCGACTCGACAGCGACGACGCCTTGTCGCGCGACTACACCCAGCGGGTGCAGCAGGTCGCGCGACGGTCCCGCACGCCCAAAGCGTTGAACATCACGCGGGGCTGCATCCGCACGCAAAGCGGCGCCTACCAGATTACACATCCTTCCAACGCCTTCTTCTCGCTTCTCGAACCTTACGACGGCCCCGTCCGAACCGCCGCCGCGATCCAGCACATGAACCTGCACGGCCACCTCCCCGTCACGCAGATCGACGGGCCGCCGGGCTGGCTGCAAGTGGTGCACGGTGACAACGTCTCCAACAAGATCAGGGGGCGGCGGGCTCATCCCGGCACGTTCCGCGACGCCTTCTTCGAGGGCGCGCTGGCCGGGGTGCCGCCACCCTCGCGCCTCTCTCTTCTGACCGAAAATACCCTTCTCACACCGCTGCGCCGGTGCCGCGACAACCTCGCCGCGCGGCGTCGCCAGCCGAGCTTTTGAGGCCGCGATGCACCTGATCCATTTCCAGACCGCGACCGGCAATTTCGGGGATGACCTGAACCTCTGGCTCTGGGATCATCTGCTGCCGGGTTGGCGCGACTGGAGCCACGAATGGGGGTTGGTCGGGGTCGGCACGACCCTCAAACGCGGCTTCCTGAGCGAGGGGCGCAAACTGGTGCTCGGCGCGGGTTGCGGCTACGGCACGCCGCCCGACATCACCGAGACGCCCGAGCACTGGGACATCCGCGCGGTCAGGGGGCCGCGCACCGCACGCGCGCTGCGCCTGCCGCCGCGCGCGGCGATCAGCGACCCGGCGGTGATGCTTCCAAGCCTACCCGCCTTCGCCGATCCCGCGCATAGCGGTGAGACCCTGTTCGTACCGCACCACCTGTCCCTGCGCGATCACGACTGGGCCCTCATATGCGCGCGCGCCGGTGTCGGCTTCCAGTCCCCGGCCGACGACGCAGCGACCGTGATCCGACGCCTGTCCGGCGCGCGCCATGTCATCGCCGAATCGCTCCACGCAGCGATCATCGCGGATGCCTTTCGCGTGCCGTGGACCGCCGTTTCGGTGACCGCCGGTTTCAACGCTTTCAAATGGGCCGACTGGGCGGAAAGCCTGCACCTGCCCGCCCCTGTGGCCCGCCCGTTCTTTGCCCCGCTGCGTCGCGCGCTGACTCTATGGCGCGCGGCTGGCGCGGCCCGTCCCACGCCATCGCCTTACCCCGACCACCGCAAACGCCGTCGCCACCCGAGCGCACGATACATGCTGGCCGCGTGGGCGGTAGCCGACCTGCGCCGCGCCGCGCGCGGGCCCTTCACCCTGTCCGACACAAAGCACCTGCATGCCGCCCAAATCCGATTCCGGGCGATGCTCGACACGGTCCAGCGCGACTACGGGGGCGCGTGATGCCGTGCCTCCCGCTCCGCCGAAGTCCGCCGGTGCAACTTGATTGCCAGCATTACGCCCCACGCGCTATGCGCTTGAAAATCGCGAAGGGCACGCCATGATAGCCCCTGATCCGCCCTTCGCCACACGGGTCAGGCCGCCCCCTGCCGACCGTCTGCCCATAATCACCGCGCTGTTCATCGTCGCGCTGGTAACGCCCCTGACGGTCCTCGTGGGTCCAATCGCACTTAGCCCGACACGGTTGGTCTTGCTGGTGTCGTTTGCGCCGGGGCTATGGTTTCTGCTGTCGGGACGGGCGGGACCGCTTGTGGCCACGGATGCGCTGTTCCTCGCCTTTACCTGCTGGTTCGCGGCGGCGATGGTGCTGCACCACGGCTCGGCGCAGGTCGAACGCGCAGGACAGAATGCTCTGGACCTGCTGGGCGCCTACCTGCTGGCGCGGGTCACGATCACCACGCGGCGGCGCTTCGACCAAATGATCCGCGTGTTGACCCTGGTGTTGTCGTTAATGCTCCCCTTTGCGGCTGTCGAAGCGGTGAGCGGCCAGCAACCCCTCAATCAACTTCTGAACCACCTGCCAGGGCTCACGGCGACAGAGCGCGCCGAAACGAGGCCGCGCCTTGGCCTCCACCGCGCACAGGTCAGTTTTGACCACCCGATCCTCTTTGGCGTCATCAGCAGTTCCCTGATCCTGATGGCCGGCTTGCGCCGGTGCCGGGGGAGAGTTCCGGCTCTGATCCTCGCCGCGGGACTCTCGCTGTCATCCGCCGCGTTGTTGCAGGTCGCGACGCATCTCGCACTGATCGGCTGGGCGCATGTCTGGCGTGGGGTACGGGCGCGCTGGTGGTTGCTCTTCGGGCTCTGCGTGCTCGGCTATGGGGTGGTTGATCTAGCCTCGGACCGCTCCCCTTTCCGGGTTCTGGTGTCCTACGCGACGCTGAACTCCGGGTCTGGCTACCACCGCCTTTTGATCTGGGAATACGGCTTGCAGAATGTCCTCGCCAACCCATTCTTCGGCATCGGATTGAACGAATGGGCGCGGCCGGCCTGGCTGCATTCCAACAGCGTCGACAGCTTCTGGTTGCTGGTTGCGATGTGGTGCGGGCTGCCCGGCCTGGCGCTGCTGATCGCCGGGATCGCGGCGTCATTGGTCCGGGCGATCCGCGTGCCGTTGGTTGAGGGTTCACAGGTCGCATCATGCCGTCTGGCATGGGTTCTGACCATCGTGACGCTCTGCCTGTCGGTGGCGACTGTGCACGTCTGGAACACGGCTTATTCCTACGTGTTTTTCCTGATCGGGGCAGGGGTGTGGCTGGGTCATGCGCGGGAAGAGGAAGAGCCAGCCCCTGACATCCGACCTCGCACCGAGAGGGGCCGCCCTCATCTACGGTTGGTGCATTCGCGGTTCACGCCGATTGATTCAGCGTCATCCGAGCCTCCCTCGACCCCAGCCCTGCAACCCGGCACGCGCGCGGCCCCGGAGCGGACGAAGAAACCTCCGCCGCCCATTTACAGCCGTTTCGGAGTGCGCCGTCTGCGCCGCCCTTCCTCAACTTTGGGGCCATGATGCCGAAACATAGCCTCGCCAACCCGCCCCTCAGCGTCCTGATCGTCAGCTACAACACGCGCGCGATGACGCTGAGCGCGATCCGCACGCTGCGCCTTCACACGCGCACACCGATCCGGGTGTTGGTATGGGACAACGCCTCGACCGATGGCTCGGCCGAGGCGATAACGGCGGCCTTTCCCGACATTCACCTGGTGCGCAGCCCGTCGAATATCGGCTTCGCACGGGCCAACAACCGGTTGGCTGAATTTGCGCGGACTCCGTGGATCCTGCTGCTGAACCCGGATACGGAACTGCGCACGGATGCGGTCGACCAACTGTTGTCCTTTGCCAAAACCCATCCGCGCCACGGCATTTACGGAGGGCGCACGATCTTTGCCGACGCTCACCTGAACCCCGGATCCGCCTGGATGCGGATCACGGGGTGGAGCAGCCTCTGCGCGGCGCTCGGACTTTCGACTTTGTTGCGACACACGACGCTCTTCAACCCTGAGAGGATCGGCGGTTGGGCCCGCAATACCATGCGCGAGGTCGACATCGTGCAGGGCAGCTTTCTTCTGATCCGGCGCGCGATCTGGCGCGATCTCGGTGGCTTTCGCGAACATTATTTCATGTACGGGGAGGAGGCCGACCTTTGCCTGCGCGCCATCGCACGCGGGTACCGCCCCGTCATTACCCCGAACGCCGAAATCGTGCATCATGCGGGCGCGGCAAGCCCTGATCGCGGGGATCGCCAGATCCTCCTATCCCGTGCGCGGGCCACGCTGATTCGGGATCATTGGAACGTCCGTCACCACGATTTCGGGATTGGCTGCTTGGTCATGGGGAGCCTTGTGCGGAGGCTGGCTTACGGCACGCTTGGCCAGATCGCCCCGGCACGCTTTGCCACGCGTGCCCGCGCAGCCGCCGCGGTATGGCACGCCCGGCGGGAATGGCGGCGCGGTTATGGGCGTGGCACGACCCCGCTTGCACCGGTCGCCGGGACGCTGGACGCGGCGGCGGACGCTGATCCGGAGGTGAGCCATCGGCCCATGGCGATCCCCGGGCGTTCGATCCCTCGATAAGTCAGCACAGACAGGGCCGCTGTTCCTGCCACCGTCCCAATCCACAGCGCGACGGCCTGCCCCGACGGCTCCACCCCCAAGGCCGCCGCCCCCCACATCACCGCGTAGAGCGGCAGCATGTGGACGAGGTAAATGGAATAGGAGCGCGCACCCTGTGTCCGCAGCGCCCGCGCCGACAATCCTTTCGCGATCCACCCGAGGCCCCCTGCGCCCATGACCGACAGGCAGACGCCACCCCAGAGGATGGCCCCCGCCCCGACACGCGGCGACACGAGCACCAGCGCCGCACCGGCCGCCAGCGCCAGACCAATGCCCGGCCACATCCCGCCGTCCCGCGCCCATAGGTAGGTTGCCATCCCGACCGCGAACATTGGCCAGGCCCGGCCGATGAACCCAGACTCGAACCCCGGCAGCGCCGAGGCCCCCAGCAGTACCGCGCCCAACATGCCCAACCGCCAGCCACTGCGCAAGGCGATCAGGCAGAGCGGGGCGAGCAGGTAGAATTGCCATTCCAGCGAGACGCTCCACGCCTGACCGACGAGGGTGTAGGCCGTATGGGGCAGTAGATGGTGGGGCACCGCACCTTGCAACAACGGCAAATGGGTGAGGAGATGCGCGCCCAGATTAGTCACCCCAGACTCGACCTGCGCCAATCGCAGCGCGTTTCGCCCGGTCTCGAACGGGGTCATCGTCAGCGCCGTCTGCGTCATTGGCAGCGCGGCAACGCTGAGCGCAAGAACGCAGAGGTAGAGCGGGAACAGGCGAAACGCCCTCTGCGCCAGATAAGCCCCGAGTGCGGGGCGCGAGAGATCAAGCAGGCGCAGGATGACAAAGCCCGAGAGGATGATGAAGACGTCGACCGCGATCAGGTTGGCCCGCAACAGTGCCGAAAGGGTCGCGCCAAACCGGCCCTCGCCCAGCCCGATGGTATGCGAGATATGGCCCAAAACGACCCACCACGCGAGGGCGCCGCGCAGCCCATCAAAGGCCGCGATCACCCCGCCGTCCGGTCTGGCCAAGGCCCGCCTGTTCACGCCGCATCCCCTTTGGCGCGAAAGGCGCCTTGTCGGGGAGAGAGTGGTGATGTTTGGTTAAGAAACCCTTGACCGGCACCGATCAAAGACCGGTCGGGTCGCTAATCTAAACCAAAGTCACATGCCGTTGCGTAAACCGCGACGCCGCGCCGCCATTCAATCCGCACCAAACAAATCGCGGCTAAAGACCTTGTCGACCACGTCCGCCAAATCCGACGTACAACGGTTGGCAATGATGACATCCGCCTCTGCCTTGAAGACCGAAAGGTCACGCACCACTCGCGAGCGATAATAGCTGTCCTCGGGCAAGGCAGGCTCGTAGACGATGACCTCGATCCCCTTGGCCTTGATCCGCTTCATGATGCCTTGGATCGAACTTTCGCGGAAATTGTCCGACCCCGCCTTCATCGCCAGGCGGAACACCCCGACCACGCGCGGCCCGCGCGCGACGATCTGAGAAGCGATAAAATCCTTTCGGGTCGTGTTGGCGTCGACGATGGCGCGGATCATGTTCTGTGGCACGTCGGAATAATTCGCCAGCAACTGCTTGGTGTCCTTGGGCAGGCAATAGCCGCCGTAACCAAAGGAGGGATTGTTGTAATGCGTGCCGATGCGCGGGTCGAGGCCGACTCCCTGGATGATCTGACGCGAGTCCATCCCGGCGGCCATGGCATAGCTGTCGAGTTCGTTGAAATAGGCCACCCGCATGGCGAGGTAGGTATTGGCGAAAAGCTTGATCGCTTCGGCCTCGGACGCGCCGGTAAAGAGCACCTCGACCTCCTTGGTGACCGCGCCCTCGATCAGCAGATCGGCAAAGGTGCGCGCCCGCTGGCTGTCCTCACCGACGATGATCCGCGAGGGGTGCAGGTTGTCATATAGCGCGCGGCCCTCGCGCAGGAATTCCGGTGCAAAGATCACCTGATCCGTTGCCAGCTCGGCCCGGATGCGATCGACAAAACCGACGGGCACGGTCGACTTGATGACGATGGTGGTGTCGGTGGCGATGGCCAGTACCGCCTTGATCACCGCCTCGACCGAGGAGGTGTCGAAGTAATTGCACTGCGGGTCGTAATTTGTCGGTGTCGAGACGATGACATAGGCCGCACCCGTCACCGCCTGCGCCAGCTCGGTGGTCGCGGTCAACGTCAGGTCACGGTTGGCGAGGTAGTCCGCCAGCTCGGGGTCGAGGATCGGTGACTGGCGCGCATTCACGGCGGCGACGCGATCGGGCGCGATGTCCACCGCGACGACCTCGTTGTTCTGCGCCAGAAGAACGGCGTTTGACAGTCCCACGTAGCCGATGCCGACAACTGCGATTTTCATGGCTCTAGCTCTCCTCAACGGGCCTATGTCTGGCCCTTTGATTCGCCGAATACCAAGTGATCACAGCCATTCTCTGCCGGTTCTGCGGCAATTTCCGGGCGAAGAGCCTGCCCTAGCGGCACAAAGCCTTGATGCCCGTGGCGATATCGGGCCGCGCCGCCAGTGTGGCTGCGCATATCCCATGCGCAGTGTCGATTAAGTCCTCGGGATCGACGATCCGGTCGATCAGTCCATAGCTCAGCGCCTCTTGCGCCGTGATTTTCTGGCCGCCCATCAAGATCAGCTTGGTCTTTGCGGGTCCGATCAATGCCGACATGCGGACCGGGTCAGAGGGCTGGGGCAAAAAGCCGTTCTTCATAACCGGATAAAAGAAATTCGCGCTCGGCACCGCCAGCCGCAGATCGCAGGCCAAGACCATCCCCGTGGCGCCGCCGGCAAGGGTGCCATTCAGCGCGGCAACAGAAAGGCCCGGAAGGGTCGCCACCGCCGTCGACAACCGCTCCCACACGGCAGAGGTGGCAAGGCCCGCGTGCGCTTCCTCGAGATCAGCGCCGGCGGAAAACACCCTGCCGCGCCCGGTAAGGATCACGCAGCGCGCCTCCTGCGCGGCTTCAAAGATGTCGGCCAGATCAGCCAGCATCCCTGCGGTGAGAGAGTTCGCCCTGTCCTGACGGTCGATGGTGACGGTCCACAACCCGCCGTCTTTCTCAAGCCCGATCATGCAACCAACCCCGCGGCGCGACGGGTCTTTTCATCCCGCAGCGACACTTCCTCCCCGAGGTAGGCGTCCGCGTCACCGCTGCACATCCACAAGAGCGTCTTGGCGGGCCAGTCGGCGGGCACGTGGTCCTCCCATTCCAACTGGCTGACGGGGTTCATGCCGCTGGCCTTGATATCGCGCTGCATCTGCGTCGCGACCGTGCCGGGGGACAGGCCCATGACCCGCAGGCCGGCCCCGCTGCCCTCCAGATGCGCGGAGCGGGTCAGCATGGCAGCCCCGGCCTTTGAGGTGCAATAGGCGCTCCAACCTTCCAGCGGAGCATGGGCCGCCCCGGAGCTGACCGTGATGATCGTGCCCGACCCCTGCGCCATCATGACCGGCATCGCGGCGCGCATGCCGTTGAACACGCCCTTGGTATTGACGTCGATCACCTGCCCCCAGGCCTCGGGATCGGCGTCGGCCAGATGCACGATCGGATGCAGGACACCCGCGTTGCCGATCAGTATATCGAGTCGGCCAAAAGCGTCTATGGCGGCGTTTACGGCCGCCTCGACCTCCCAGAATCGCGAGATGTCGCAGGGCACGGCCAGGGCGTCGGGACCAATCTTGCCGGCAAGCTCGGCGATTGCCTCGTCGCTGCGGGCGAGCAGGACGACCTTGGCCCCTGCCTGCGCAAAGGCTTCGGCGGTCGAGGCGCCGATCCCGCGGCTTGCCCCGGTGATGATCGCCACTTTTCCTGTCAGATCGGTCATCTCTTGCCCTTTCACTGATTGCCCGACGTTGGTAGTCGGTTGTCTGCACAAAGGTAAAGCGTCGGTTCACTTGACGGACACGAAACTACGCGGGATCCTGCACAGGCATTTCCCCAGAGGATTATTCACATGACCCATTCATTTCGCCCCGGTCGCCGCACGACGAGGCTATCGACCGCACTGTCCGCCACGCTTGCCGCGATCCTGCCCGCTGCGGCCATGGCCGAGGTGTCCCCACAGGACGTCTGGGACCAATGGCAGTCCTACATGAGCGGCTTTGGTTACGAGATGACCGCCTCGCCAGTGGCCGAAGGCGGAAATCTGCGCATCCCGACGTTCAGCATGACGATGCCGATGCCCGCCGCCCCCGAGGCCGACGTCCCCGCCGGAGAGATCACCCTGACCATGGGAGAGATCGGCCTCATCGACCGTGGCGATGGCAGCGTCGGCATAGAAATGCCCGCGCGGATGCCGATAATCCTGTCGGGTGAAGGCACCGAAGAGGATGATTTCAGCATCAAGGCCACCTTGACCACCGAAGGCTACTCCACGATTGCCACCGGCACGCCGGAGGACATCAGCTATGACCTCTCTGCCGTGCGGATCGGGATGACGGTCGATGAGTTCACCGGCAAGAAGGGCCCTGTCGCCACACCAGGCACCGTCGCGATGACGATGGAAGGGGCCAAGGGAACCAGCCGGTTGGGCACGGTCGCCGGGTCGACCACGATTGAGCAGAGCTTTGATCTGGTCAAGCTGATCTACACCGTCGACATCACCAATCCGCAGCCGGACAAGCCCGGACATTTCAAGGCGTCCGGCACAATTGACGGCCTGTCCTCGACCGGGCGCGGTGTGCTGCCGGACGGGTTTGATCCCGCTAACCTGTCCGCGGCGCTGGACGCAGGGTATCTTGTGGACGGCGCGATGCGCTATGTCTCCGGTCAGGGCCAGACAGAGTTCGAGGATCCCGAGCAGAGCTTCAAGATCGCTACCTCCAGCGAAGGCGGAACTTTCCGCGTCGCCATGTCCTCTGCGGGTCTCGCCTATGACGTGCTGTCGCGCAACCTGACGCTCAACCTGGAGAGCAGTGAGATGCCCTTCCCCGTCGCGACCTCCATGACGGCCTTTGGATTGGGTGTCGACGTACCGGTCAGTGCGACAGAGGAGGCCCAGCCGTTCAATGCCAGCTTGACCCTGACCGACCTCGTGGTGCCCGAGATGATCTGGATGATGGCCGACCCGACCAACAGCCTGCCGCATGACCCGCTGACCGCTGAAGTCGACCTCAGCGGGAAGGGCCGCCTGTTCGTCGACCTGACGGACGAAGCGGCGATGAGCCAGCTTGGCAAGACCGGTGGCAATCCGGGCGAAGTCGACAGCCTTTCGATCGACAGTTTCGTGCTCAAGGCCGCCGGGGCCACCATCGACGCGAGCGCTGATTTCGCAATCGACAACGAGGCCGTAAGCGTCTTTAGCCCTGCGATGCCCGCGATTGCCGGCACCGCCGATCTGCGCCTGACCGGCGTCATGGGGCTGATCAACAAGCTGGGACAGATGGGGCTGATCCCCGGCCCGCAGGCGATGATGACCGCCGGAATGATTCAGCAGCTGGGCAAGATCGAAAGCGGGCCGGACGATGTCTCGGCCAAGATCGAACTGTCCCAAGAGGGCGCCGTGACGATCAACGGCAACGCCCTGCCGTTGCGCTAGGGGTCGGCTGAGGCGTCACCCTTGACGGCCCGCACTGTTGGCGCGGGCCGTTTGTCATTGCTTTGGCTCTTGCGCGGCGAAGCATCGTCTTACCCATCCGGCGCAGGCGCCGAAGCGCAACGTGGGCAGGCGTCCCGCCGGGCTTGCCCGATCTGTCCGTGCACGGCATGGCTTTGGCACGATCAGCAAGCGCCCCCGCACGTCATGATCAACCGTTGCGCAGCGCCGACAGCGCGCTAACCCGACCCTGATAAGGGACCGTGCCCTTGTGTCGTCGCCCTTTCGCCGCTACCTCCATAGGACTGCCGAAAGGACGTCTCATGTCGCAATCCCTCACCGATCTGACCGCCCGCCTGCTGGACGCCGCACGCAAGGCCGGGGCCGAGCAAGCCGATGCGATGGCGCGCGACGGCACCTCGGTCTCCATCGGTGTGCGCGCTGGCAAGCTTGAAGAGGCCGAGCGTTCCGAAGGGGCGGAAATCGGGCTGCGCGTCATCCTCGGGCAGCGGCAGGCCTGCGTGTCCTCCTCGGATCTGCGCGACGCTGCGATGGCCGAAATGGCCGCGCGCGCGGTCGCCATGGCGCGCGAAGCGCCGGAAGATCCGACCGTGGGACTGGCCGGCGCAGAGCAGCTATCCGAACTGCGCACCGCCGAAGGGCTGGACCTTTGCGATCCCTCCGACGGGCCCGCGCCCGACACACTGATGCAGGACGCCCTTGCCGCCGAGGCCGCCGCGCTGGAGGTTTCCGGCGTGACGCAGGTGCAATCCGCCGGGGCCGCCTACGGCAGCAGTCAGGTACACCTTGCCGCGACCAATGGCTTTTCGGGCGGCTACGGCCGGACGCACCGGCAGACCTACTGCACCGCCATCGCCGGCAGCGGCACGGATATGGAGCGCGACAGCGACGGCGACATGCGCCTGCACCAATCCGATCTACGCAGCCCGGCCGAAATCGGCAGCCGCGCCGGGGAACGCGCCGTGGCGCGCATGGGCGCGGTGCAGCCGCGCACCGGGCGCTACCCGGTGCTGTTCGATGAGCGGATCAGCGGCAGCCTGATCGGGCACCTTCTGGGCGCGATCAACGGATCGGCCATCGCGCGCGGCGCGTCCTTCCTGCGCGACCGCATCGGGCAGGTGATCCTGCCGAGTGCGCTGTCGGTGATCGAGGATCCGCATCGCGCCCGCGTCACCGGATCGCGCCCCTTTGATGCCGAAGGGTTGCCGACCCGGCGCCGCGCCCTGATCGATGCAGGCGTGCTGACCGGCTGGACGCTGGACCTCGCCACCGGGCGCAAACTGGGGATGCCCTCAACCGGCAACGCCGCGCGCGGGCTAGCGGCGCCGCCCTCCCCGTCGAACTGGAACATCGAGCTGACCCAGGGCAGCGCCAGCCGCGATGATTTGATCGCGCAGATGGGCACCGGGTTCCTCGTCACCTCGCTGATCGGTTCGACCATCAACCCCAACACCGGGGATTATTCGCGCGGTGCCTCCGGCTTTTGGGTCGAGAATGGCCAGATCGCCTACCCGGTGGCCGAGGCGACGATCGCGGGCAACCTGATCGAGATGCTGGCGCGGATCATTCCCGCGAACGACGCCCGCGCCCACCTCAGCCATGTGGTTCCGTCAATCCTGATCGAGGATATGTCCATTGCCGGACAGTGACCCCGCCGACGACCTGCGCCTGTTGATCCGGGCGGCCAAGGCGGCGGGGGTCATGGCCCTGACCTACACCGGGACCACCGCGCAGAAGTGGGAAAAACCCGAAGGTCTGGGCCCCGTGACAGAGGCCGATCTGGCCGTCGATGCGATGCTCCACGAGACCCTGACAGTCGAACGCCCCACTTATGGCTGGCTGAGCGAAGAGACACCGGACACCCCCGACCGGCTGGACCGGGAGCGCGTGTTCATCATCGACCCGATCGACGGCACGCGCAGCTTCATCGAAGGGTCCGACACCTGGGCGCATTCGCTGGCCATCGCCGAGGCGGGCCGCGTGATCGCCGCCGTGGTCTACCTGCCGGTCAAGGCGAAGCTCTACGCCGCCGCCGAGGGCTGCGGTGCCACGCTGAACGAGACGCCGATCCGGGTGTCGGACTGTTCGTCGTTGACCGGCGCAAAGGTGCTGGCCGCCAAGCCGAATTACGAAGTACGTCACTGGCCCGGCGGGGTGCCGGAGGTCGCGCGACACTATCGCCCTTCGCTGGCCTACCGCCTCTCCCTCGTCGCCGAAGGTCGCTTCGACGCCATGCTGACCCTGCGCGACAGTTGGGAATGGGACATCGCGGCGGGCGATCTGATCCTGCGCGAAGCGGGTGCGATCACGACGACCCGACGGGGCGCGCCGCTCTGTTTTAACAATCCCCATCCGCAGGTCGACGGGGTGGTCGCTGCCGGTCCGGGACTGCACGGGGCGATCCTGTCGGGACTGGGCCAGATTGGGGCGGATCAGTCCGGGGCGCATGTGGCTGGACCCGGTCGAACATGATCCCGTTCCACATCGCCACGCACCACATGATGGGGCCTCGCACGACCTCGTCTCGCAGCCCTTTCGCGGCTAACCGGCGCTCACGTCCGTCCGCTTGACGCCCTTTAGCAAATTCCGCAGGCTGACGACGGACCAGCCCACCCCGACATGACGCTTTGCGCAAGGAGATTTCGATGACACAACGCCTTCACCTCGTCTTTGGTGGCGAACTGGTGGACCCGACGAAAAACGCCTTCAAGGATGTGGATGACCTGCATATCGTCGGAATATTTCCGAATTATGCCGCTGCGTTCGACGCCTGGAAGGCCGAGGCGCAGCGCACCGTAGACAATGCGCATATGCGCTACTTCATCGCGCATATCCATCGGTTGCGCGACGAGGAAACCGCCGCCTCCGCGACCGAAGAACTGGAGTCCTGACGCTTGCCGACCGCCACGCGCCTGGGGGCCGGGGCGGGAACGGGGGCGGATCGGACGCTGCCGCCGCGCCCGCCGGGGCCGCTGATCTGGGCCCATGCCGCCGATCCCGACCGTATCCCGGCGCTGGTGCAACTGGCGGCGCGCGCGGAATCCGTGCGCCCTGGCCTGACCATGCTGCTGACCCTCTCGGATGCCAGCGTGGTGCCGGACAACCTGCCCGACTACGTGCTGCTCGACCGCATGCCGGATGAAGTCGCTGCGGACTGCCGCGCCTTCTTTGACCATTGGCGACCCGACGTCGGGGTCTGGCACACCGGCCACCTGCGTCCCGTGCTGCTGACCTCGGCGCGTCAGGCGGGGATCCCGCTGATCCTCGTCGATGCGACCGAGGCCGGGTTCAGTGACAGCCGAATGCCCTGGCATCGCCGCTCTGAACGCACGGCGCTGAACGGGTTCGAGGCGCTTTTCGCCAATTCCGCCAACGCGGGACGCCGTTTGGCCCGCATCGGGGCCATGCCGGACAAAATCCACGTCACCGGGCCGTTGCAAGAAGGATGCGCGGCCCTGCCTTGCAATGAGGATACACGAAGCGACCTGGCCGAAGACCTCGCCACGCGTCCGATCTGGCTGGCCGCGATGGTGCAACCGGACGAGTTCCCGATTATAATCGAAGCGCACCGGCAGGCGATCCGGGCGGCGCATCGTCTGATGCTGATCCTCGTGCCACGCAAACCAGAGGATGGTGAGGCGATGATCGCGGCACTGACGGACCAGGGCCTGCGCTATGTGCGGTGGTCCGAGGGCGGCCACCCGAACGAGGTCACGCAGGTTCTCATCGCGGACACCTATGGCGAGATGGGGCTGTGGTACCGGTTGGCCCCCGTCACCTTTATGGGTTCATCGCTGACCGCAGGGCACGGCGGGCGCGATCCTTATGAGCCGGCGGCGCTCGGCTCGGCCATCCTTTACGGGCCGAACGTCGGGCGGCATGTTCAGGCCTACACCCGGTTCGCGCGCGCGGGTGCTGCGAGGGTGGTGCGCGACGCCTCGACGCTGGCCAGTGCAGTGCTGCGCCTGAACGCCCCGGATCAGGCCGCCGCCATGGCGCAGGCGGCCTGGGAGGTCGCGACCCTCGGGGCCGAAGTCACCGACGAGGTGCTGCAAACCATCGAAGAAATCCTAGACCGCAGGCCAAAAACCCATGCACGCCCCTGAGTTCTGGTATCGCCCCCCCGACCGCCCCGGATGGCGCGCCCGCATGCTGACCCCGCTGGGCGCGCTCTATGCCCGAGCTACGGCGCGCCGGTTGGCCGCAACCCCACCGCAAAGCGTCGGCGTCCCGGTGATCTGCGTCGGCAACCTGAACGCGGGCGGCACCGGCAAGACACCGACCGTCATCGCCCTGCTGCAAATGCTGGCAGATCGCGGGGTAGCGGCGCATGTCGTCTCACGCGGGCATGGCGGGCGGTTGACCGGGCCGGTTGCGGTCGATCCGCGTAACCATACGCCTGCGGATGTTGGAGATGAACCGCTGCTGCTGGCCGCCTTTGCCCCGGCATGGGTCGCGCGTGATCGGCTCTCCGGGGCGCGGGCGGCCGTCGCGGCAGGGGCCGAGGCGATTGTGCTGGACGACGGTCTTCAGAACCCTTCTCTCGCCAAGGATCTGAGCATCGTGACAGTGGATGCCGCGAAGGGGTTCGGCAACCGGCGCTGCCTGCCTGCCGGACCGCTGAGGGAGCCGGTCGAGATTGGCCTCGCGCGCACTGACCTGCTGATTTCCATTGGAAATTCTGATAAACAACAACAATTTAGCCACGCGAACACGGACCTTACTCTACCCCGGATCACGGCAGCGTTGGAGCCGCTCGAAACCGGGATGGACTGGGAATCTGTGCCCATCCTCGCCTTCGCCGGCATTGGCCATCCCGAAAAGTTCTTTGCCACCCTGCGCGGCCTCGGAGCGACCCTCGCGCATGCCGAACCGCTCAGCGATCATCAGCCGCTGACCCCGGCGCTGATGAGCCGTCTCGAAATGGATGCCGCGCGTCTGGGCGCGCAACTGGTGACGACAGAGAAAGACGCCGTGCGCCTGCCGGCGGCGTTTCGGCACAAGGTTCTCACCCTTCCTGTACGGTTGCGTATGAAAAATGCTGAGACCCTGTGCGTGGCGCTTGATCGGCTGTTCACGGGCTTGACCCGCACGCGTCCCTGAATGATGAAAGAGACATGGCACCGACGCTCCTTTCTCTCGGGCACGGCTATTCCGCCCGCGCCCTGACCCGCCTGCTGATCCCGCAGGGCTGGACAGTTCACGGCACAACTCGCAATCGCGCTAAGGCGCCCGGTCTGCGCGCCGCCGGGGTGGTCCCGCACATTTTGCCTGCTGATCTGATTGGCCCCCTCAAGGAGGCGACGCATCTGCTGATCTCTGCCGGACCTGACGGCGAAGGCGACCCGATGCTGCGGCACCTGCGCGATGAGATCGCCGCCGCCGCGCCGCGCCTCGCTTGGGTGGGCTATTTGTCGACCACAGGTGTCTACGGTGATCACGGCGGTGATTGGGTGGATGAAAGCACGCCGCTGACCCCCGGCACCCGGCGCGGGAAATGGCGGGTCGCCGCCGAGGCGGAATGGCAGGCGATCCCCGACCTGCCGCTGCATATCTTTCGCCTCGCCGGGATCTACGGCCCCGGTCGCGGACCCTTTGCCAAGGTGCGCGCCGGGACTGCGCGGCGGATCCTCAAGCCCGGTCAGGTTTTCTCGCGCATCCACGTCGAGGACATCGCGCGGGTGCTCGCCGCCTCCATCGCGCGGCCCTCGCCCGGTGCGATCTACAACCTGTGCGACGATGATCCTGCCCCGCCGCAGGAGGTGATCGGCCACGCCGCGCATCTTCTGGGCCTGCCACTGCCGCCAGCGGAGCCTTTCGAGAGTGCCGAGATGACACCCATGGCGCGCAGCTTTTATGCAGAGAACAAGCGCGTGCGGAATGACCGGATCAAGCGCGACCTCGGGGTCTCGCTGGCCTTTCCCGACTATCGCAGCGGATTGGCGGATCTATTGCGCCGCGCGGATGATGGCGAGGGCAAGGCCTAACTTGCATTTCGGTACAGGCGGCACGCGCCGGAGGGCGCTGCCCTCCGGACCTCCCGGAGTATTTTTGGCGAGATGAAGCCGGGGGGTTGGTCTTGTGGGTGTCAGGCCTTGCGCTGACCCACTTGGGCGACTCCCAGAACCTCCAGCACCTTGGCTTCGATATGCGGTGCGTTCATGGCGGCGGTGGCGTACATATCGCTTGGGCTCGACTGGTCGATGAAGGTATCGGGCAAGACCATGGAGCGGTACTTCAGGCCCCGGTCAAATACGCCTTCCTCGGCCAGAAGCTGCGCGACGTGCGAACCGAACCCGCCGATCGCGCCCTCCTCTATCGTGATCAGCGCCTCGTGGTCGGCGGCGAGGGTCAGGATCAACTCGCGGTCCAGCGGCTTGGCGAACCGCGCATCGGCGATGGTGGGATCGATGCCGCGCGCGGCGAGGGCCTCGCAGGCGGTCTCCACCTCGGCCAGACGGGTGCCGAAGGAGAGGATCGCGACGCGCGCGCCCTGGCGGATCATTCGGCCCTTGCCGATGCTCAGCGGCTGACCCTTTTCCGGCAGATCGACGCCCACGCCTTCACCGCGCGGATAGCGGAAGGCAATCGGGCCGTCGTCATGCGCCGCGGCGGTGGCGACCATATGCATCAACTCGGCCTCGTCGGCAGCGGCCATGACGGTAAAGCCCGGAAGATTGGCGAGAAAGGCGATATCGAAGCTGCCCGCATGGGTCGCCCCGTCGGCGCCGACCAACCCGGCACGGTCGATGGCAAAGCGCACCGGCAGGCGCTGGATCGCCACGTCGTGCACCACCTGATCGTAACCGCGCTGCAGGAAGGTCGAATAGAGCGCGCAGAAGGGGCGCAGCCCCCCGGCGGCGAGACCGGCGGCGAAGGTCACGCCGTGCTGCTCCGCGATGCCCACGTCGAAGGTGCGCGAGGGGTAGCGTTCGGCCATCAGGTTCAGCCCGGTGCCGTCTGGCATCGCCGCCGTCACCGCGCAGATCCGGGGATCCTCGGCGGCGAGGCGCACGAGTTCCTTGCCGAAGATAGACGTGTAGGAAGGCGCGTTGGAGGGCGCCTTGGATTGCTTGCCCGAGACCACGTCGAATTTCGCCGTGGCATGGCCCTTGTCACTGGCGCGCTCGGCGGGCCCGTAGCCCTTGCCCTTTTTCGTCACAACATGGATCAGCACCGGCCCGGTCGCGCGCGCCTTGACCGTGCGCAGGACCGGCAGCAATTGCGACATGTCGTGGCCGTCGAGCGGGCCAATGTAGGAAAAGCCCAGCTCTTCGAAAAGCGTGCCGCCGACGGTGACGCTTTTCAGCATGTCTTTCGCCTTCTTCGCGCCTTCCTGAAAGGGTGGCGGCAGCAGGCTGACCGCGCCCTTGGCCGCGGCTTTCAACTCTTGAAACGGATCGCCGGCATAGAGGCGCGAGAGGTAGTTGGACAGCGCACCGACAGGGGGCGCAATCGACATATCGTTGTCGTTCAGGATCACGATCAGACGTTTCTTGAGATGACCGGCATTGTTCATCGCCTCAAAGGCCATGCCAGCACTCATCGCGCCATCGCCGATCACCGCGATCGCATCGCCCAGCCCGTGTTCGGGCGCGCCGCCCAGATCGCGCGCCACGGCAAAGCCGAGCGCGGCGGAGATCGAGGTGGAGCTATGGGCCGCGCCGAAGGGGTCATAGGGGCTTTCCGAGCGCTTGGTGAAACCCGACAGGCCGCCCTTCTGGCGCAGGGTACGAATGCGGTCGCGCCGCCCGGTCAGAATTTTGTGCGGGTAGGTCTGATGCGAGACGTCCCAGACGATCCGGTCCTTGGGCGCATCCCAGATCGCATGCAGCGCAACGGTCAGTTCGACGACGCCGAGGCCGGCGCCCAGATGACCGCCGGTCTCGGAGACGGCCGAAATAGTCTCGGCCCGCAACTCATGCGCAAGCTGGCGCAATTCGCTGTCGCTGAGACGTTTCAGATCGCTCGGCTCTTGGACATTGTCCAACAGCGGTGTGTCGGGTCTTTGGCTCATGCGGCCCTCCCCGGGCGATTAGCTTTGCCGCGAGATAACGAACCGGGCGGCGTCCCGCAAGCAATCCGCGTCCGCGCCGTAGATCGACAGCGCGTCACAGGCGGTGTCGACCAGGCGATTGGCCTCTGCCCTGGCACCGTCGAGACCGAGCAGCGACACGAAAGTCGCCTTGCCCGCCTCGCCGTCCTTGCGCAACCGTTTGCCCGTCCGGCTTTCATCGCCCTCAACGTCCAAGATGTCATCAGCGATCTGAAAGGCAAGCCCAAGCGCGCGGGCATATTCCGCCATCGGCGCGGTGTCTGCCCCCGCCATCAGCGGCCCGGCGGTGGCCGACCATTCGATCAGCGCGCCGGTCTTCTTGGCCTGAAGGTCGGTGATCTGCGACAGGTTCAGCGGCACAGGCGCGGTTTCGGCGGCGATGTCGAGCGCCTGACCCTGCACCATCCCGCACGCGCCCGCAGCCCGCGCCATCCCGGCGATCAGCGCCAAAGCGCGGTCAGCGGGCAGCGCGGCATTCGCCAGGAGGTCAAAGGCCAGCGTCTGCAGCGCGTCACCCACCAGCACCGCCGTCGCCTCGTCCCATTTCACGTGGACCGTGGGCAGCCCGCGCCGCAAATCATCGTCGTCCATCGCCGGGAGGTCGTCATGCACCAGCGAATAGGCATGCATCGCCTCTATCGCGGTGGCAGCGTCACGGGCCGGATCGGGCGCAACCCCATGCAGCACGGCGCTTTCGCAGACCAGAAAGGCGCGCAGCCGCTTGCCCCCGCTCGTGGCATGACGCATCGCCGCGCCGATCTCGCCCGGCACCTCGGCCAGCGCATGATCCAGCCGGGCAGAGACCGCCCCGGCGACCTCTGCGATACGGCGTTCGAACATATCAGAGACCTGCGGCGGGCTTGGTTCCGGTGGCGTTGCCCTCGGCATCCGCAGTGATCGCCTCGACCTTTTCCTCGGCGGCTTTCAGGCGATCCTCGCAACGCTTTTTCAGGGCCGCGCCGCGCTCGTAGAGCTTGATGGAATCTTCAAGTGGTACGTCGCCCCGCTCCAACTTGCCCACGACCTGCTCAAGCTCGCGCATGGCATCCTCAAAGGACATCTTCTCGACGGGGGTCGGGTCACTCATCGCGGCGCTCCTGCGGTTTTTCTCGCCGGCACCATAGGGCCAGATTCGGCGGGGTTCAATCGGGGTTCCGGCGGGCAGGCGCTGCGCCAATGGGTCAGTTAACGCGCGCCCGCCGCGATCAGCGCATCGACATGAGCCGCCGTTGAAGCGGCGAGCGCGGGCAGATCATACCCCCCTTCGAGGCAGGAGACGATGCGTCCGTCGCAAAGCCGATCCGCCGCTGTCGCCAGTTCGGCGGTGATCCAGCCGAAATCCTCGGTGCGGAGGTTGATCGAGGCCAGCGGATCATCCTCATGCGCGTCGAACCCGGCGGAGATGAGCAGTATCTCCGGCGCGAAATCATCGAGCAGGGGCAGGATACGCTCGGCCATGATCCGGCGATAGCGCTCGCCATCGGTGCCCGCCGCGAGGGGAATATTGGTGATCTGGCCATGCGCGCCGCGCTCAGCCGCAGCGCCGGAGCCGGGATAAAGCGGCATCTGATGCGTCGAGACGAAGAGCGCGCGCGCCTCGTCCCACAACAGGTCTTGCGTGCCATTGCCGTGGTGCACGTCGAAATCGACGATCGCGATGCGGGACAGCCCGTGCACCTCCAGCGCGTGCTTCGCGGCAATCGCGACGGTGCCGAACAGGCAGAAGCCCATGGGCTGCGCGGTCCCGGCGTGATGACCCGGCGGGCGACACGCGACAAAGGCGTTCTGCGCCTCACCCGCCATCACCATGTCCACGGCCCGAACCGCCGCGCCCGCCGCCCGATATGCGGCGTCGAGCGATCCCGGCGAAAGAAATGTATCGGCGTCGAGCGGCGTGAACCCCGCCTGTGGAAGGGCGGCGCGCAACGCGTCGATATGCGCCTGCGGATGACAGCGCAGAATGGCGGCATCCTCGGCCATCGGGGCCTCGGTGCGCAGCAGGTCCTTGCCCTCAAGCGCGCTGAGGACATGATGCAGGCGGGCGACCTGTTCGGGATGCCCGTCCGGTGTGACGTGGTCGTGGCAATCGGGGTGGCTGAGCAAGGCGGTTGTCATGTCGTATCCTAGTCACCGAAGACCAGCACCGGCAAGCAGGATCGCGGCTCTGTCCCTGACCGTCTGGCAGCAATTGAGCAAACCCTCAACGCGGCGACAAGCCTAACCTTCGCTCTCCTCAGTCGTGCACCAGCATATAGCCTTCGCCGCGCACGGTCTGCAGGTAGCGCGGCTGCTTGGGGTCGGCCTCGATCTTGCGGCGCAGGCGGGTGATCTGGACATCGACCGCACGCTCCTGCGCCTGTCCGTCCTTGCCTGCGCCACGCCCCAGCTCTTCGACCAGACGATTGCGGGTCAGCGGTTCGTTGGGATGCGCCGAGAAGATGCGCATCAATTGCACTTCGGTCCCGGTCAGGCGGACCGTCACCTCGCCCTCCCACATCTCGCCCCGGTCGATATCATAGCGCACCTCGCCCATGGTCAGCACCTTGGGCGCGGCCTTCACCTGCTCAGGCTCCGGCATACGGCGCAGGATGGCATTGATCCGCAACAACAATTCCTTGGGCTCAAAGGGCTTGGCGAGGTAGTCGTCGGCCCCCGCCTCCAGACCCGCGATGCGATCGCTGGTTTCGTCCCGTGCGGTCAGCAGCAGGATCGGCGTCTGCATGGTCTCGCGCAGCGAACGCGTCAGGCTCAGCCCATCCTCACCCGGCATCATAACGTCCAACACCAACAGATCGAACTCCAGCCCGGCAAGCAAGCGTCGCGCATGGGCAGCGTCACGCGCGGCGGAAATGAGGAAACCGTTGCGTTTCAGATAACGCGCCAGCAACTCCCTGATGCGTTCGTCATCATCGACGATCAGCAGGTGCGGCATCGGCTCCATCAGCTGTTCCCGTCGCGCAGGGCAATGTTGAGGCGGCGCATTTCGCCGTCCATCATCGCCTCAAGCACTTGGCGGAAACCGGCGACAGCCTCTGGCCCCGCCTTGCGATACGCCGCCCGCATCTGGGCGCGCTGCGCGTCAGAGAGCTTGCCCTCCAGTTCCGCGCCCTGCTCCGTCAGATAGAGGTGGCGTTCACGCTTGTCCGCCTTGCCGACCCGGCTTTCGACGAGGCCATCGTCGATCAAGGTCCGCAGCACCCGGTTCAGCGATTGCTTGGTCACGCCAAGGATCGCGAGCAGCCGGTTGACGTTCATCCCCTGCGCCCGCCCGATGAAATGCAGCGCCCGGTGATGCGCGCGCCCATAGGCCATGCCTTCGAGGATCTGATCGGGCGCGGCGGTGAACCCGCGATAGGCGAAGAACATCGCCTCTATCCCTTGCCGCAACTGCTCGTCCGTCAGAAACAGCAGACTCTCGCCGGTCTGGACTTCGCTCATGAGACCCCGTTCATCCCTCGCGTTGAATTTCAGCCATGTTATGTCAGCCTTGTTGACATTCCAAGGACCAACTGTTAGCGATTCCGAGATTTAGGCGCAATTTTATGGCCGTTTCGGATGTGCCGCGCGCAATAATTGGAAAGGTTTTGAGATGGACGGCGCATACGACGATCGCGACGGTATAATCTGGATGGATGGCAAGCTGACTGACTGGCGCGATGCCAACGTCCATCTGCTGACCCACGCGATGCACTACGCCTCTTCGGTTTTCGAAGGCGAGCGGTGCTACAATGGCAAGATCTTCAGAGGCGTCGAACATTCCGAGCGTCTTCGGAAATCCGCCGAATATCTCGACTTTGTTATCCCCTACACCGTCGAAGAAATCGAAGCCGCGAAATACGAGATGCTCAAGGCCAACGGCTGGACGGATGCCTATGTGCGGGCCGTCGCATGGCGCGGCGCTGGTCCCGACATGGGCGTCAGCGCATCGCGGAACCCGGTCCGGCTTGCCATCGCGGGATGGGAATGGGGCAATTACTACGGTGATGCCAAATTCAAGGGCGCCAAGCTCGACATTTCCAAGTGGAAGCGCCCCTCGCCCGAGACCATTCCCGTGCACGCCAAGGCTGCCGGGCTCTACATGATCTGCACCATGTCAAAGCACGCCGCCGAGGCCAAAGGCTGCTCGGACTCACTGTTCATGGATTATCGCGGCTACGTCGCCGAGGCGACCGGCGCCAACATCTTTTTCGTCAAGGACGGAGAGGTTCATACCCCCCTTGCCGACTGCTTCCTCGATGGCCTGACCCGACAGACCGTGATCGGCATGCTGAACGACAAGCAGATCAAGGTCCACCAGCGCCACATCATGCCCGAAGAACTCGAAGGCTTCGAGCAATGCTGGCTGACCGGCACCGCCGCCGAAGTCACCCCCGTCGGACAGATCGGCGACTTCACCTTCGAGGTCGGCGCGCTGGCCAAGGACATGGTGGAGAGCTACGAGAAGCTGGTGCGGGTGTAGTTAGCACGAAGGAAGCGCACCAACTTGGTGCGCTTCCACATATCTGATTACCGATCCAAACTACAGCTTTGCAGGCTAAGTAGGTTATTCGGTTCGTAGTCGTCGGCAACCGTCTTGATATAGTCGTTTCCATATCTACTGGTTGCAACGATCACATCGGTTCGCCTTCCCCCGGTTGTGGACGTAGAAGGACCACTTGCCGGCTTTAATACCGGCTATGGCGTCCTTCTGCGCGAGCCTCCAACGAGTGCCGTCGGCGTTATTTCCGCCGATATATTCGATGGCTTCTGTGGGATCATAGCGATCCGTCTTTTCGACACAGCGTATCTGATGGGCCATAGGTCTGTTCCTTACATGGTTAAGTTGATGCCCAACGCAACCTGCTAGGATGGCACCGGGCCTCTAATCAATAAGTTGTGACGCTCTATCGCGTCAAGCACTTCATCTAGAGCCACCCACAACAAGTATCCAAGTTATTGATACCGCTACCAAGACAACATGAAAAAAGGAGGCGGAACAATCCGCCTCCCTTTCCCTATGGACCAATTTATTTGGTGCCATCCTAGCATCTTCGTTGAATCACAGGCTGATTCCCTGAGTCAATCCTAGAACTTGGCCTCAATTGAGAATTGTGGATAAGTCGCCTGATTTGTTGATAAGAAAATGTCAGGTGGGGATAATCCTCCCCTCACCCCGGCGACATGCCCCGCAGGCGCTCTGACCGGCGCCGCAAGATCTCCAGCGTCGTCAGCAGCGCGATGGAGATCATAACGAGGATCGTGGCCACCGCCAGGATTGTCGGCGAGATCTGTTCGCGCAAGCCGATGAACATCTGCCACGGCAGCGTCTTCTGCGCAGCCGACCCGACGAAGAGCACCACGACGACCTCGTCGAACGAGGTGATGAAGGCGAACAACCCGCCCGAGATCACGCCGGGCAGGATCAGCGGCATCTGCACCCGGAAGAAGGTCGTCACCGGGTCCGCCCCCATGTTCGCCGCCGCACGGGTCAGGGAGCGGTCAAAGCCGACCAGCGTCGCCGTCACCGTGATGATGACAAAGGGGATGCCGAGGACCGCGTGCGCGAGGATCACCTTGATATAGCCGACGAACCCCTTGGACATGCCGAGCGTGCCTTCGAGAAAATTCCCGAGCGTCGAGTAGAAGAAGAACATGCCGGTCGCCGAGATGATCAACGGCACGATCATCGGCGAGATCAGGATCGCCATGATCGGGCGCTTGAACGGCACATGGCTCTGGCTGAGGCCGATGGCCGCCAGCGTCCCGAGCGAGACCGAGATGATCGTCGCGATCGGTGCGATGATGAGAGAGTTCTTCATCGCGAGCTGCCAGTCGTCGGTTTCAAAGAAGTCGCGGTAATGTTTTAGCGAAAAGCCTTCGGGGTCGAGGCGCAGCATTTCCGGCGTAAAGGTAAAGAAGTCCTCTGCGTTGAACGACAGTGGCATCACCACAAGGATCGGCGTGATGAGAAAGATGAAGATTGCCCCGGCGATGAACAAAAAGGCGTTCCACCACAGCGTCTGCCCCGGCGTCGCGTAGATCGGAACGTCGTCGCGATAATGCCCACGCCCGATCCAATAGGCGAACCAGCCGATGATCGCGCCGACCACCGCGCCGCCGACCGCCCCGCCCAGACCGCCGAACAACAGCCCGACCAGCGCGAACAGGATCACGACGCCCCAGCGCCCGACCGCGCGGCGCTTTACCATGGTGTTGAGGACATAGCCCAGCACCACGCCGATCACACCGCCGAGTATCGTGCCGATCAAGGGGCTGCCGACCACGTTGCCAACGAGAAATCCCAGGATCAGGCCCAGCCCACCAACCATCGGCAGGGTAAAGCTCATCATGTTGGGGCGGCTCTTTTCGATTGTGAGTTCGCTCATGTCCGTTACCCCAGCTTCACGTTATCGATGCCGACGATCTTGTCGTAGGCGTAGTAGAGCACCAGCACCACGGCCAGCAGGATCGTCCCCAGTGCGGCGGCAAGGCCCCAGTTCAGCGATGACGAGATGTGGTAGGCGATCCGGTTCGAAATAAACGTCCCGGTGTTGCCACCGACGATTTCCGGCGTGATGTAATAGCCAATCGACAGGATGAAGACGAGGATGCTGCCCGCGCCGATCCCCGGCACCGACTGCGGGAAATAGACCCGCCAGAACGCCGTCCAATTGGTCGCGCCCAGCGATTTCGCCGCGCGCAGATAGGTCTGGGGAATGGTCTGCATCACCGAATACATCGGCAGGATCATGAACGGCAGCAGGATATGCGTCATCGCGACGATCGTCCCGAACTGGTTGTTGATCATCGTTAATCGCGCATCATCCGCCACGAGGCCCAGCCAGACCAGCACGTCGTTGATCACGCCCTGTTGTTGCAGCATCACTTTCCAGGCTGACGTGCGCACCAGAAGCGAGGTCCAGAACGGCAGTAGCACCAGGATCATCAGCAGGTTCGCCGTGCGCGCCGGCAAGTTCGCCAGCAACCAGGCCACCGGATAACCGAGCAGGATGCACGACCCCATGATGACCAGCGACATGAACAGGGTCCGCTTGAACAGGGTCGCGTAGATCTGCTGGTTTTCCGGGCGCGCCTCGATCCCGTCGGGCGTCAGTTGAAGATCGGCGGCGTTGGCGAAATAGCCCGGCGTGATCCGTGGGGAATAGAGCTGGAGCGTCCGCCAGACCTCGATGTCCAGCCAATCCTCGTCGGCGTCGGCGAACTGCTCGGGCAGATTGACGGTCTCGAAATCGGGGGCGGCAGCGCTGGCGGCGCTCAGCCGGGGCGACATGCTCGCCACCTCGGCCCCATTGGTCAGGTCGTGATAGAGCGCGGTGTAGAGGAAATCGGGAATGTCCTCTTCGAGAACCTTGTCGCCCTCTTCGACATTGAATCCCTTCCAACGTTCCCAACTGCGCCCGGTCAGGGCCAATTCCTGCGCCGCCGGTCCGTCGTCGAGCATGGCGGCCCAGCTTTGGGGTTGCGACCAGCTTTCGTCCAACGCGATAAACTGGTCGGCGTAAATGTCGGTATCGAAACGGTCGACCCGCCGCCCGGTCTTGCGGAACAGCGAGGACACACCGGTCATCTCGTAGTTCAGACGCGTGCCGAGCCGGGTGTGCTGCTTGCGCTCTGCCGCGAACCACATGTCAATGTAGAACGAGGTCCAGACCGTGTCGTTGGGCAACTCGGTCCCTTCGTGATCCCAGGTGGACAGTTGAGAAACGGTTTCGGGCAGCGTATCGACCACGATGTCGTTCTTGATCGAGCGCAGCAGCATGTCCCCAATCGGCACGACAAAGGTGACGAGCACAAAGATCAGAAGGGGCGCGACCAGTCCCAATGCGCGCAGCTTTTGGCGACGCAGGGCCCGGCTGAGGGATTTCTTGAGCGGTGTGCCATCGGCGGCCAGCACCGGCCCGTTGTTGGTCGTATCGGCCATGTCAGACGCGCCCTCCGCCAAGTCTTGTGTTCGGGGTGAAAAGCGGGGCGTGGCGTCCCGGATCGGACCTGTCGTCACGCTGGTCTGTCATCACGCTTTTGCGGGTGAGATGGCGCTGGCGCATGTGATCCGTTCCCCTTTGTTCGACCGATGATGAGGTGCTGTCGCGCCTCGCGGCTCTTTCTATCGGGGTCCGGGGCGCGCACGGCCCGGACCGATCTTATCGCGTGGCGGACGTGCGGCCCGCCACGCCAGGCACATTACTGCGCCAACCACGCCTGGAACTTCGCGTCGATGTCGTCGCGATAGTCGGCCCAGAACTCGTAGTTGTAGAGGAACGTGTTGCCAGCGTTGGCCGGATCAGTCGGCATATGCTGCTTCATCTCTTCAGGCACCTTCGGGGCCGAGGACTGACGCGCCGGGCCGTAGGAGATGTACTTGGCCTGATCCGCCAGACGCTGCGTGTCCGTCGCGAACTTCACAAAGTGCTTCACACGCGCCAGACGCTCTTCGGACAGACCCGTCGGGATGATCCAGCCGTCAAGGTCATAGACCTGCGCGTCCCACATCATGGCAACCGGCTGATCCTGCTCTTCGATGACCGAAAAGAGGCGACCGTTGTAGGTCGAACCCATGAAGATTTCGCCATCCGCCAGCAGCTGCGGCGTATCCGCACCGGCAGACCACCAGATTACTTCGTCCTTGATGGTGTCGAGCTTGGCCAGAGCCTGATCCTGACCTTCGGGTGTCGCCAGAACGTCATAGACTTCGTCCTTGGCCACGCCGTCGCAGAGCAGCGCCCATTCCATGTTGTTGATCGGACGCTTTTCCAGCGACCGCTTGCCGGGATAGGTTTCGGTGTCAAAGACATCGCAGATCTCGTCCGGCGCATCGGCGCCCTCGGGGACCATGTCGGTGCGATAGCCGAAGGTGGTCGAATAAACGATCTGCGGGATGTAGCAATCGCTGACCAGCATCTCGCCGAAGTCGTCCGAGGCGGTGGAGCCGTCGTCGCCTTCTGCCAGCATCTCGTCAAAATCGACTTCCATCGCCAGACCTTCGTCGCACAGACGGATCGCGTCCGCCGCGACGACATCGACCAGATCCCAGGTGATGTTGTCGGCTTCGTTCATCGCGCGCAGCTTGGCCACGGCCTCGGCCGAGGATTCGTCCCAGACGATGTTCACGTCGGGATGCATCTCCTGGTAGGGCTCAACATAGGCCTGCTGCTGGGAGGACTGATATGCGCCACCCCATGACACGAGGGTCATGTCGTTCGCCATGTCCATGGCGTGGCTTTCAGCAATTGCGGTGCCGGCTGCAACGGTCAGGGCCGTCGTTGCCAGAAGGGTCTTGGTCAGTTTCATACTGGTCTCCCTGGTTGGTCTGCCCGTTTGTCGGATTCTGGTGTGCCGCACGTCACGGGTGGGACGCGGGGGCTACCGTGATCGGCGCATGTCGGCGCCGAAACTCTAACTACCCGAAAGTAGCCTGTCAGATCATGCATCAAGTGCGCGGCAGTCCTCGGCCATCCAGCCGATCTCGATCTGCTCGCCGGGTTTCAGCCTGCGCTGATCCAACGCGTTCCGCGTCTTGATGATGAAATTGTCCTTGCCCGCCACGCGAAGCCGCGTGCGGAAAATATCGCCCATGTAAATGAATTCGAGAACTTCGGCCTTCAGCGTATGCGCATCGGGGCTCAGCCGTTCCTTGTTCATCTCGACCCGCTCGGGGCGGATCGACACCAGGGTCTTTTCGCCAGGCTGTGTGACGTTGACCGGAACCGCATCGATCAGCGATCCATCCTCCAGCTGCACGACGCAGGTGTTGCCCTTGATCTCGGTCACCGTGCCTTCGAGCGTGTTGTTTTCACCGATGAACTGCGCGACAAAGCTGTTCTTGGGGCTTTCATACAGCTCATCCGGCGGGGCCAGCTGCTGGATACGCCCATCATCGAACACCGCGACACGATCCGACATCGTCAAGGCTTCGGTCTGGTCGTGGGTCACGTAGACCGTTGTGATGCCGAGGTTATGCGCGATCGAGGTGATCTCGAACTGCATGTGCTCGCGCAACTGCTTGTCGAGCGCGCCGAGCGGTTCATCCATCAGCACCAGTTCGGGTTCGAAGACCAGCGCCCGCGCCAGCGCGACCCGTTGTTGTTGACCACCCGAAAGCTGCGCCGGACGCCGCCCGCCAAATTCGCCCATCTGCACCATGTCGAGCGCGCGCTGCACCTTGGCCTCGCGGTCGGACTTGCCGATACGGCGGACCTCCAGCGGGAAAGCGAGGTTTTCAGCGACCGTCATATGCGGAAACAGCGCGTAGTTCTGAAACACCATTCCGATGCCGCGTTTGTGCGGAGGAATGTTGTTGATCGGTTTGCCGTCCAGCCTGATGTCGCCGTGGGTGGCGGTTTCAAACCCGGCGAGCATCATCAGACAGGTGGTCTTGCCCGATCCCGATGGCCCGAGCATGGTCAGGAATTCGCCCTTGGGCATGCTCAGGTTCAGATCTTTGACGACCAAATTTTCGCCGTCATAGCTTTTCTGAACGCGGTCGAACTCTACGAACGCATCGCTGGTTGTAACATCAGCCACTAAAGGCTCCCCGTTGTATTTCTCGCGGCTTTTGCCGCTGTTCTGACATCAGTAAAGCCTGCCAAGGCATGGTCTTGCAACCAATACACGGCATCTTTCGCGCGTTATGCGACGTAAACCTCCCGGAATAGCCTTGAAAACAGGCGGTTTTCCCGAATATTCGACTTAACCCAGAACGGATTTCACAGCCTTGGCGGTCTTGCTGGCGATCTCTTCGACCTCCGACTCAGTCAGGCAAAACGGCGGGGCAAAGCCCAGAATATCGCCCTGTGGCATCGCCCGCCCGATCACGCCCTCTTCGAGCAGCGCCGCCGAAACCCGCGCGCCGACCTTCTCTGAGGGATCAAAGAATTCGCGCCCCTCGACGTCCTTCTGGAACTCAACGGCCGCGATCATCCCCTCGCCGCGCACTTCGGCGACATGGGCATGCCCGCCCACCGCATCGGTGAGGGCCGCATTCAGGATCGCCCCGACGCGACCGGCGTTTTCCACCAACTTCAGATCGTCGATCAACTTGAGGTTGGCGATCCCAGCCGCCGCGCCGATCGGATGCGCGGAATAGGTCCAGCCATGGCCGATCGGGCCGTTTTCGTCCGTGCCCTGCTCCAGAACCTTCCACATCTTGTCCCCCACGATCGAACCGGACAGAGGCGCATAGGCCGACGTCAGCCCCTTGGCGATGGTGATAAGGTCCGGGCGCATCCCGTAGTGGTCGGACCCGAACATGCTGCCGAGACGTCCGAACCCGGTGACCACCTCATCCGCGACCAGCAGGATGTCGTGCTTGTCCAGGACCTTCTGGATCGCGGGCCAATAACCTTCGGGCGGCGGGACGATCCCGCCCGTGCCCATCAGCGGCTCTCCGATGAAGGCGGCGATGGTGTCCGCGCCCTCACGTTCAATCAGCGCTTCCAGCTCACCGACGAGGTAATCGACATAGGCCGCCTCGCTCATGTCGGCCTCGGGGCGGCGCAGGTAATAGGCGGCCTCCGTATGCACGACCTGTGCCAGAGGCAGATCGAATTTCTTGTGAAACAGCTCCAGCCCGGTCAGCGAACCTGTCATCAGGCCGGACCCGTGGTAGCCGCGCCAGCGCGAGATGATCTTCTTTTTCTCGGGGCGACCAAGGATGTTGTTGTAATACCAAATAAGTTTGACGTTGGTCTCATTCGCGTCCGACCCGCCAAGACCAAAGTAGACCTTGCTCATCCCCGCGGGCGCGCGTTCCAGCACCATATGGGCCAGCGTGATCGAGGCCTCGGTGCCGTGACCGACATAGGCGTGGTAATAGGCCAGTTCCTTGGCCTGCGCGGCGATGGCGTCGGCGATCTCGGGGCGTCCATAGCCGACGTTGACGCAATAGAGGCCGGCAAAGGCGTCGAGCAGCTTGGTGCCGTCGCGATCTTCGATATGGCATCCCTTGGCAGTACGGATCACCCGGTTGACCGACTCGCCCCGTGCGTGCTGCGCGAGATGCGTGGAAGGGTGGAACAACGCGTCGCGGTCCCATTGGTCGAGTTGATCGTTGCGCAGCATGTCGCCTCCTTTGGTCAGGCCATGCGGCCCCGACTTGGTAACTTGTTGTGATCCCGCCCCGCTGTCGGGACAGGCAATGGCCAAACGTCGTCTTGCGGGTCTCCGGCGGCGCTGTGTTCGCTTGCTGGATGCCCGGTCTTCCGGCTGGGTGGTCTGCGCCGTCATGGTCCGGTCGCATCACCCTTCGCCATATGTCTGCAACAGGTTGAAGTCCACTTGCAACCCACAGGCTTTTGCCGTCACCCTGCAGGGCGAAAGACGACAGATTTGCCCGAACCTTGTGCGAAGGACGGGCAGAGCACCACCAGACACCGCAAAATCGTGCCACGCCGATGGCGCTTGACGGAAATGACATGCAATGTTCGTTTCTGGACCGACCCGCCGCCTGCGAATTTGCCATGCAGGACAGGCAGATGAAGGACATACCATAGATGATTCCCAAGACGATCCCGTTCTCGCCGGAGGAATACGAACGCCGATTGACCAAGACCCGCACCGCGATGGAAGCGGCCGGAATCGACGTGCTCTGCGTGACCGACCCGGCGAACATGGCCTGGCTCACCGGCTATGACGGGTGGAGCTTTTACGTTCATCAGGGCGTCGTCGTCTTTCTGGATCGTGACCCGTTCTGGTGGGGCCGGTCGCAGGACCGCAACGGCGCGATCCGCACCGTCTGGATGGAGGACAGCCGGTGCTACGGCTACGCCGACCACTTCGTGCAATCCACCGAACGTCACCCGATGCAGGAACTCGCCGCGCAGATGCGTGCCATGGGTGTCGCGACCGGGCGCGTCGGGGTGGAGATGGAGAACTACTACTACACCGCCCGCGCCCATGCCGTGTTGAGCCACGAGCTGTCCGACGCCACGCTGGTCGATTGCACCGCGTTGGTGAACTGGTGCCGTGCCGTGAAATCCGAGGAAGAGTTGGTGTTCATGCGCCGCGCCGCCCGGATCTCGGAAAAGATCGTCGATGGCTGGCTGGCGCGTGTCGAACCCGGCGTCGCCAAGAACACGGTCGTCGCCGAAATCATGCGCGACGCGGTTCTGGGCGTGGACGATGCTTGGGGGGATTATGCCTCCATCGTGCCTCTGCTGCCTTCGGGGACCGACGCCGCCGCGCCTCATCTGACATGGGATGGCCGCCCCTTTCAGCAGGGTGAGGCGACGTTCTTTGAGATCGCCGGGTGCTATCGCCGCTATCATGTGCCGTTCTGCCGGACCGTCTTTCTGGGTGATCCGCCAGATCTGTTCCTCGCCGCCGAGAACGCGTTGGTCGAGGGGCTGGAAGCCGGATTGGAGGTCGCGCGCGCCGGCAACCGCGCCTGCGACATCGCCGAAGCGCTGGCCGCGCCGCTGGAACTCGCCGGGATCACGCGGGGCGCGCGCTGTGGCTATCCGATCGGCATTTCCTACCCGCCGGACTGGGGTGAGCGGACGATTTCACTCCGCGCCGAGGACGAAACCGTGTTGGAGCCGAACATGACCTTCCACTTCATGCCCGGCCTCTGGATGGCGAACTGGGGCCTTGAGATCACCGAATCCATCCGCATCACCGGAGACGGGCCGCCCGAAGTCTTTTGCAACCGCCCCCGCGAAATGTTCGTCAAACGATGAGTGATCTGGCCACCACCCAATCCCTGCTGGGCGAGTTGATCGCGCTGCCGACCGTGTCGTCGGACAGCAACCTTGAAATGATCGTCCTGCTCGCCAATCGGCTGGGCGACATGGGCGCGGATGTTGAAATCCACGCCGATGAGACAGGGACCAAGGCGAACCTCCTCGCCCGCATTGGCCCAGACGAACCCGGTGGGATCATGCTCTCGGGGCATACCGACGTCGTGCCCGTCACGGATCAGGACTGGACCACCGATCCTTTCGTCATGCATGAGGCGGAGGGGCGGCTTTTTGGGCGCGGCACCTGCGACATGAAGGGCTTCATCGCCGCCGCCGTGGCCATGGCGCCCCGGCTTGCCTCCGCCGATCTGCGGCGTCCCTTGACCTTTGCCTTTACCCATGACGAAGAGGTCGGCTGCCTCGGTGCGCGCAACCTCTCCGAAATCCTGCGCGACCGGGAAACCCGCCCCTCGCTGGCGATCATCGGTGAGCCGACCGAAATGCGCATCATCGAGGGTCACAAGGGCTGCTGCGAATACACCACTCGTTTTACCGGCCTCGAAGGGCATGGATCGCGTCCCGAGTTGGGCATCAACGCGGTGGAATACGCGGTGCGCTACGTCACCCGCCTGATGAACCTGCGCGAACGGCTGCGCCATCGCGCGCCGCCGGGTTCGGCCTTTGAACCGCCGTGGAGCACGATCAACATCGGTCGTCTGTCGGGCGGTCACGCGCATAACGTCATCCCCGGTCTGGCCGAGGTCGACTGGGAGGTGCGCCCGGTTCAGGACGCCGACCGCGCCTTTGTCCGGTCCGAGATCGACGCCTATGTCGCCAAGACCCTGCTGCCCGAGATGCGCCGCACCCATCCCGAGGCCGAGGTCATCCTGCAGGTCGTCGGCGAAATTGTCGGGCTGGAGCCGATGGAGGACAACGCCGCCCGCGATCTGGTCGCCCGCCTGACCGGCGCGAACGGTACGGACCTCGTCTCCTTTGGGACCGAGGCCGGATTGTTTCAGGAGATCGGGATGTCGGCGGTGATCTGCGGCCCCGGTTCCATCGCGCAGGCGCATAAGCCCGACGAGTATATAGAGGTGTCGCAGCTGGCGGCCTGTCTCGACATGCTGGACAGGTTGGTTGATCAAATCACGCTCACCTCCTGAGGGCGCGAGCGGCAGGGGCAGGCACGCATCAAAACCTGCGCGCGCCGCCCCCTCTGTTCGTCGCGGTAACTGACGCGCGATGGCAGACCACGGCCCTCGGCAGTCCTGCCCGGCATCGCCGGGTCAAGGCACCTGACGCTGCATCACCATGGTCGCGCGGCCCTGACCGACAATCATATACCCGAGGTCACCCGGCGACCCAGAGCCCCACATCCTTCACATCTGCCATCCCTTGGTCCAGCGATTTCCACGCCCGTTCGATCAGCACGTCGATTTCGCCGCGGGTGATGACCAGCGGCGGTGAGATGATCATCCGGTCCGCGACGTGCCGCATGATGAGGTTATTGGCAAAGCATCTCTCGCGGACCATGTAGCCCACGGTTCCGGCATCCGCGGCAAAGGGAGCGCGGGCCGAGACATCGGGCGTCAGCGCCAGCGACCCCATCATCCCGATGATCGAGGCCTCGCCCACCATCGGGTGATCCGCAAGGCTGCGGAATTTTTCCTGCAGATAGGGGCCTGTGTCGTCGCGCACTCGCTCAACGATCTTTTCCTCATCGAGGATACGCAGATTTTCCAGCGCGACCGCGCAGGCCACGGGATGCCCGGAATAGGTGTAGCCGTGATTGAATTCACAGGCCCCGATGACAGCGGCGATTTCGTCGCTGACAATCGACCCGCCGATCGGCTGGTAGCCCGAGGACAGGCCCTTGGCGATCGTCATGATATCCGGCGTAAGGTCCAGCGTCTGCGATCCGAACCAGTTGCCGGTGCGACCGAACCCGCAAATCACCTCGTCCGCGATGAACAGGATGTCGCGCTCGCGGCAGATGCGCATGACCTCGGGCCAATAGCTGTCAGGCGCGATGATGACGCCGCCCGCGCCCTGCACGGGTTCGGCGATGAAGGCGGCGATATTCTCCTCGCCCAGCTCGTCGATCTTGGCTTCGAGTTGGCGGGCACGTTCCAGCCCGAACGCCTCGGGCGAGAGATCGCCGCCCTCTGCCCACCAGTTGGGCTGGTCGATATGTTCGATTCCCGGAATCGGCAGACCGCCCTGCGCATGGATCCCCTTCATCCCACCCAGAGAGCCGGAGCCGACCGAGGACCCGTGGTAGGCATTCCAGCGCGAGATCACGATCTGCTTGTTCGGCTTGCCCTTTTCGGCCCAGTAGGTGCGCACCATCCGCAGGTTGGTATCGTTCGCTTCGGACCCAGAGCTTGCGAAAAAGACGTGGTTCAGCGAACCGGGGGCTAGCTCTGCCAGACGGGCGGAGAGGGCGATCACCGGGACGTGGGTGGTCTGGAAAAAGGTGTTATAAAACGGCAATTCGCGAATCTGGCGGGCGGCGGCCTCGGCCAGTTCGTCGCGTCCGTACCCGATGTTCACGCACCACAGACCGGCCATGGCATCGAGGATCTCTTCGCCCTCACTGTCGCGCAGCATCACGCCGCTGGCCGAGGTGATGACCCGCGCGCCACGCTTCTGAAAATCCGCCTGCGTCGAAAAGGGGTGCATATGATGCGCCGCATCCAGCGCCTGAAGCTCTGCGGTCGGTAGATGGTTGGTGATTTGCGGCATGGGATTCTCCCCGGCGTTTGATTTGGCCCGACGCTACGCCGCGCTGTCCCGAAACGCCATATTGCAACGGCGCGAATTTGTTGATTGGATCAACTCCCGAGGACGCTACCATTCCAGCACGATAGGGCGTCCGACCGGAGAACATCATGATCAAGCTTTCCATCCTCCTCACCACTGCCCTGACCGTCGGATCCGCCGCCCTGGCCGATGAGGTGCGCGTCTATAATTGGTCCGACTACATCGACGAAGACCTGCTGAACAAGTTCGAAGCCGAGACGGGGATAGATCTGATCTACGACGTTTTTGACAGCAACGAACTGCTGGAAACCAAGATGCTGGCGGGCGGGTCGGGCTATGACGTCGTTGTGCCCACGGCACCGTTCCTGCAACGCCAGATCACCGCTGGTTCCTTTCAAAAGCTCGACACCTCCAAATTACCCAATGCCGCTAACATGTGGGACGTGATCGAGGCGCGCACCGACACCTACGATCCAGACGGTCAATACTCCGTTAACTACATGTGGGGCACCACCGGGATCGGCGCCAATGTCGACAAGGTGAAAGAGGTGCTGGGCGAGGACGCTCCGCTCAACAGTCTGTCACTGATCTTTGATCCGGCAAATGCGGAAAAGCTGACCGCTTGCGGCATCCACCTGCTGGACGCCCCGACCGAGGTTATCCCCGCCGCGCTGACCTACGCCGGCTGGGACAACCCGGACGACAAGTCGGCAGAGGCGCTCGCCAAGGCCGAAGAGGTTCTGCTGGCCATTCGCCCCTACGTCCGGAAATTCCACAGTTCCGAATATATCAACGCGCTGGCCAACGGTGATATCTGTGTCGCGCTCGGCTGGTCCGGTGACATCCTGCAAGCCCGCGACCGCGCCGCCGAGGCGGCCAATGGCGTTACCATCACCTACGAGATCCCTCGGGAGGGCGCGCTGATGTGGTTCGACCAACTGGCGATCCCGGTCGACGCGCCGAACCCCGAGGGCGCGCACAAATTCCTGAATTTCCTCATGGATGCGCAAAACATGGCAGCGGCGTCGAACTATGTGTTCTATGCCAATGGCAACAAGGCCTCACAGGACTACCTTGATGAGGCAGTCAAAGGCGACAGGGCGATCTACCCGGATGCCGCGACGCTCGATAACCTCTATACGGTGACGCCTTTCAATGCCAAACAGCAACGGTCCCTGACCCGCCTCTGGACCAGGATCAAGTCCGGTACCTGATCTGAAAAACGGCCCGCACCCTTGCGCGGGTTTCTCTAAACTCCGAGGCCCCATGCAAAAGAACGTTTTCGCACCCTGGGACGATCCGACAGAACAGCCGTTGATCCAATTTCGGGGCGTGACCAAGCGGTTCGGCGACGTCACCGCGATCGAGGCCATCGATCTGGAGATCTACGGGGGCGAATTCTTTGCGCTGCTGGGGCCGTCGGGCTGTGGCAAGACCACCCTGATGCGGATGCTCGCGGGCTTTGAGACGCCGAGCGAGGGCGCGATCCTGCTCGCCGGGGAGGACATCGCCCCGGTGCCCCCGAACAAGCGCGCGGTGAACATGATGTTTCAAAGCTACGCGCTGTTTCCGCATCTGACGGTCTGGGACAACATCGCCTTTGGCCTGCGCCGCGAGAAGCGCAGCCGCGAGGATATCGCGGCCCGCGTCGAAGATATGCTCAAACTGACACGACTGCACAAGCTCGCTGGTCGCAAACCGCACCAAATCTCCGGCGGTCAGCGTCAACGCGTGGCACTGGCCCGGTCGCTCGCCAAGGCGCCAAAGTTGCTGCTGCTGGACGAACCTCTCGCTGCATTGGATCGCAAACTGCGCGAGGAAACGCAGTTCGAGCTCGTGGATATTCAGGAAAAGACCGGCACCACCTTTGTCATCGTCACCCACGACCAGGAAGAAGCGATGACCGTCGCCAGCCGCGTCGCAGTCATGGACGAGGGGCGGCTGGCGCAGGTCGCGACGCCCGACCGGCTCTATGAAAATCCGAACTCGGTCTATGTCGCGAAATTCATCGGCGACGTGAACATCATCGAAGGCCAGGCGCATCAGGCCGGCACGCGGCTACAGATCGACTGGGCGGAGGGGCAGCCCGCCCTTTCCGCCCAGACCGACAAGAACTACGACATGCGCCAGACCTGTTACATCGCGATCCGGCCCGAAAAGGTAGAGATCTCCGCAGAGCGGCCACAGGGCGCAAATGTGCTGCAGGGCAAGATCGTCGATATCGCCTATCTCGGGAACGTCTCGACCTACCATGTCCAACTGCCGACCGGCCATGTCATCAAGGCCCAGCAGGCCAACACCCGCCGCATCGCCCGGCGCGAATTCACCTGGGAGGACGAGGTCTGGATCAGCTGGTCCGACACCGCCGCCGTGGTGCTGGAGGCATGAAGAGGACCAAGGATAACGCGGCTCACGAACCGAGGGGGCAGCTTGCGGTTCGACCCATGGCCCGACCCGCGAAAGGCACGCCATGCGTCGGCTGATCCTGATCGCGATCCCCTATCTGTGGCTGCTGGCGCTGTTCCTGATCCCCTTTGTGATCGTGGTCAAAATCTCGCTCTCCGACACCGCGCTGGCCCGTCCCCCCTATTTTCCCCACTGGGACTGGTCGCTTGGCTGGCCGGGAATCAAGGTGTTCTTTGGCGCGCTGGATTTTGAGGCGTTCACTTTCCTCACGACGGATGACCTTTATTGGAAGGCCTATCTCTCCTCGCTCAAGATCGCGCTGATCTCTACCTTCGGCACGCTGCTCGTCGGTTTTCCGATTGCCTATGCCATGGCGCGCGCACCACAGGTGTGGCGCCCGACGCTCTTGCTGCTGGTGATCCTGCCCTTCTGGACCAGCTTTCTGATCCGGGTTTATGCCTGGATGGGGATCCTCAGTCCGGGCGGTTTGCTAAATACGTTCCTGCTGTGGCTCGGTCTGATCGACCAGCCGCTGACGATCCTCAATACCGACACGGCGGTCTATATCGGCATCATCTACACCTACCTGCCTTTCATGATCCTGCCGGTCTATGCCTCGCTGGAAAGGATGGACGTCTCACTGCTGGAGGCGGCCCAAGACCTCGGCTGTTCGCGCACCTCCGCCTTCTGGCTGGTGACGCTGCCGCTGGCGAAACAGGGCGTGATCGCGGGATGTTTCCTTGTCTTCATCCCGGCCATGGGGGAATTCGTCATCCCCTCGCTGCTGGGCGGATCAGAGACCCTGATGATCGGCAAAGTGCTGTTTGAGGAGTTCTTTTCCAATCGCGACTGGCCGGTCGCCTCGGCGGTCGCGGTGGTCCTGCTGCTGATCCTCGTTGTGCCGATCATGCTCTTTCAGCGGAACGTCGCCAAACAGCGTGAGGCCGCGGGATGAGAAAGCTCTCTGCCTTCAACGTGATATCGCTGACCCTGGGGTTTGCCTTCCTCTACCTGCCGATGGTCATCCTCATCGTTTATTCGTTCAACGAATCCAAACTGGTGACGGTCTGGGCAGGCTTCTCGACCAAGTGGTACGGCGAGTTGATGGGAAATGAGGCTTTCCTCGATGCGGCGCTGGTCACGCTCAAGGTCGCACTGATGACTTCGACCCTGGCGACGATTTTGGGGACCTGTGCGGCCTATGTGCTGGTCCGCATCCACCGCTTTCCGGGGCGGACTTTGTTTTCCGGGATGGTCTATGCGCCGCTGGTCATGCCCGACGTGATCCTGGGCCTCTCGCTCTTGCTGCTGTTCATCGGGTTGGACATCGAGCGCGGTGTGCTGACGATCGTGCTCGCGCATACGACCTTTGCCATGTGCTTTGTCTGCGTGGTGGTGTCGTCGCGCCTGATCGCCTTTGACCAATCGCTGGAAGAGGCGGCGATGGATCTGGGCGCGACGCCGTTCACGACCTTTCGCCTGATCACCCTGCCAAATATCGCGCCTGCCGTGATTTCGGGCTGGTTGCTGGCCTTCACCCTGTCGCTGGACGATCTGGTGATCGCGTCCTTCACCGCCGGGCCGTCGGCCACCACGCTGCCGATGAAGATATTCTCCTCCGTGCGCCTTGGCGTCTCGCCCGAGATCAACGCACTATCCACGCTCATGATCGCGGTCGTGACTATCGGGGTGATCACGGCATCCCTGATATCCAAGCGAGGTACCGCCCAGCGCGCGCGCGATGCGCGAGCAACCGGCAATCCCTAGCCGTACGGCAGTTTCGCCTGCCGCGCCTTGCTGCGCTGGATGCCCAGATGACGCTCACGAAGGATGATGGCGATGCCGGCGAGAATGATCAATGTCGCGCCGCCCAGCATCTGAAGCGTGGGCACTTCGGCAAAGATGAAATAGCCGATCAGGATTGCGAACAGCATGGAGGCGTAATCAAAGGGCGCCACGAGACTGGCATGGGCAAACCGATAGCTGGACGTCAAAAAGATTTGCCCCGCCCCCCCGATCAGACCGGCGGTGATCAGCATCACGGTCTCGGCCCGGCTCGGGATCACCCAACCGAACGGCAGGGTCATCAATGCCATCACGGTGGAGGTGCAACTGAACCAGAACACGATGGCAGAGACCTGTTCGACCTGCACCATCTTGCGGATGTAGATCTGCGCCAGCGCCCCGCAAACCGCACCGAACAGCACGATGATCGCGCCCACGGCTTCCATGGTCTGCACGGTGTCACCGGACAGGGCCGTGACGCGGGGCGCCAGCACGATCAGCACGCCGATCAGGCCCAGAACCACCGCCCCTATCCGGAACAGACCGACCTTTTCGTTCAGAAACATCGCCGCAAAGACCACAACCAGCAAAGGCATCGCATATTGCAGCGCCGTCACTTCCGGCAGCGGCAGATAGGCCAGACCGGCAAATATGCTGCCCATGGAGATAGTCCCGGCAAAACCCCGCCAGATGTGGTTCATCGGGGCCTCGACCTTGAGACCGGTCCGCAGATCGCCACGCATCGCCAGCCAACTGAGAATGATCGGCAGCGCAAAGAGCGAGCGAAAGAACACCGCCTCACCGGGCGGAACATGCGGGGACGCGGCTTTGATCAGAGAGGTCATCGTGATGAAACACATCACGGCGATCAGCTTAAACAGGATACCACGCAACGGTTGCATGAACGGTCTTTCATAAATCGAGCTGACCATGCCGCCGCGACCGACCGGCGTCAATCGCCAAGGCGGTCTTGCAATTCGGCGACACGGCCTTCCATATGCATCCATTATTGCCGGACGGAGACGCCAGATGTACGAATCCAATCACCTTTGCGCCTTGCTTGCACGGCATGCCGTGCTGACGCCCGACCACGTCTTCGCGCATCGTCCGGGCCTCTCTGATGTCACCTACGCCGAGCTGTTTGCCGGGGCGGAACGGACGGCCAGCGCGCTGGTGGCCAACGGATTGGCGCCGGGTGACCGGGTCGCGGTGCAGGTCGAAAAAAGCATCGCGGCGATCCAGCTCTACATCGGAACGGTGCTTGCCGGCGGGGTCTTCTTGCCGCTGAACACCGGCTATACCGCGAATGAGGTGGGTTATTTCCTTGGCGATGCGACACCGCGCATCGTGGTTTGCGATCCCGCGCGCGAGAGCGAAATCGCGGGACTGAGCGAGGCACATTGCCTGACGCTCGCCGCCGATGGCAGCGGCTCTCTCAGCGAGGCTTTACCCGAGGTCGCCGGCTTTGAACCCGTGCCGCGCACCGCAGATGATCTGGCGGCGATCCTTTATACCTCCGGTACCACGGGGCGGTCCAAGGGCGCGATGCTGAGCCATGCGAACCTGGCCTCAAATTCCGAAACCCTGCGCGAGTACTGGCGCTTTACCCGTGACGACATATTGATCCATGCCCTGCCGATTTTTCACACACATGGGTTATTTGTAGCGACCAATGTGGCGCTGTTCGCTGGGGCGTCGACCGTGTTCCTGCCGCGGTTCGATCCCGAGGCGATCATCGAGGCAATGCCCAGCGCGACCGCGATCATGGGCGTGCCGACGTTCTACACCCGCCTGCTGCAGGATCCGCGATTGACCCCGGAGCTGGCGACGAACATGCGACTCTTCATCTCCGGCTCAGCCCCCATGCTGGTGGATACGCATGAAAAGTGGCTGACCCGCACCGGACATCGCGTGCTGGAACGCTACGGCATGACAGAAACCAACATGTCGACCTCAAACCCCTATGACGGAGAGCGTCGGATGGGCACCGTCGGCCTGCCCCTGCCGGGTGTCGAGTTGCGCGTGACCGAGAGCGGCGCCGAGGTCGAAACCGGCGAGATCGGTGTGATCGAAGTGCGTGGGCCGAACGTTTTCCAGGGCTACTGGCAGATGCCGGAAAAGACCGCCGAAGAGCTGGGGGACGACGGCTGGTTCATCACCGGCGACCTCGCCACGCGCGACGCCGAGGGCTATGTCACCATCGTCGGGCGCGCCAAGGATCTGATCATATCCGGCGGGTTCAACGTCTACCCGAAGGAGATCGAGAGCGTGATCGACGATCTGCCCGGCGTGGTGGAGAGCGCGGTGATCGGCGTGCCGCACCCCGACTTCGGTGAGGCGGTGGTGGCTGTCGTCGTCCCCGAGGGCGCGCCGGACGAGGACGCGATCACGACAGAGCTGTCGCGTGCGCTGGCAAAGTTCAAGCAGCCCAAACGGGTGATCTTTGTCGACGCGCTGCCGCGCAACACCATGGGTAAGGTGCAGAAGAAAGAGCTGCGCGAAACCTATGGCGAATTGTTCAACGGCTGAGCGCGCCTGAACGGGGTCAACGACCGCTCTTCGGGGTGTCTGGCGGGGGCCAGCCCCCGCGCCCCCGGGATACTTCGAAAAACCAAAGTGAGCGGCGCGCGGTTCATAGATACCCCTCGGCGCGGAAGCTGAATTCGCAGGCCTTTCCGATTATAAGATGGTCATGGACCTGAATGCCGAACACGCCTGTCGCCTCGACGATCTGCTGGGTCATGTCGATATCGGCAGCGGAGGGGGTCGGGTCGCCCGAGGGGTGGTTATGAACCAGGATCAGCGCGCTGGCGTTGAGTTCCAGCGCGCGTTTGACCACCTCGCGCGGGTAGACCGGCACGTGATCGACGGTGCCCTTGGCCTGCGGTTCATCTGCCATGAGGGTATTCTTGCGATCGAGGAAAAGGATGCGAAACTGCTCTGTCTCGCGATGCGCCATGGCGGTCTGGCAGTAATCGAGAAGGGCCTGCCATGAGCTGAGCACCGGCTTGTTGATGACCTTGCCGCGCAGCAGACGTTGCGCGGCTGCCTCGATCAGCTTGAGTTCGGCGACGATGGAGGGGCCGACGCCATCGACCTTTTGCAGATCCGTCGGCGCGGCGGTGATGACCCCGTTGAAGGAGGCAAACCTGTCGAGCAGCGCGCGCCCCACGGGTTTCATGTCACGCCGCGCATTGGCGCGGAACAGGACCATTTCCAGCAGTTCGTAATCCGGCATCGCATCGGCACCGCCGGTCAGGAAGCGGTCACGCAGCCGCGCGCGATGATCGCCGATGTAAGAGGGTTGCTTTGGCGAGGGGGGAGCGGCGCGCACCGTCTGGTCGCCTTGGAACAGGGGCAGTGCGGATTCTTGCAGGGAGGGACGCCGGGACATGTCGTAGATTTTGCGACAGCGAGGTTAAGCTTGGGTTAACTTCGGTGGGACGTCGATTTTTGGTGTGCTTGGAGAGGACGCTCCCGGACAGGATTTCCAGGAGCGTCAGATATACAGGCTCAGCCCTTCATGGAGTCCCAGAACCCGCGTACGGATTTCAGGAAATCCTTGTTCTCGGGGCTGTTTTCCTCACTCAGCGCCTCGAATTCGCGCAGCAGTTCCTTCTGCCGCGAGGTCAAATTGACCGGCGTTTCCACCGCGAGTTCGATCATCATGTCGCCCGCCGGACCACCACGCAGCGCCGGCATGCCCTTGGCGCGCAGACGCATCTGGCGACCGGATTGCGAGCCCTCGGGGATTTTCACCCGAGAGCGGCCACCCTCAATCGTAGGCACTTCGATATCGCCGCCCATAGCCGCCGTGGTCATCGAAACGGGCACCCGGCAGTAGAGGTTCTGGGCATCCCGCTCGAATATCTTGTGCGGCGCGACCTCGATAAAGATGTAGAGATCGCCGGCAGGCCCGCCCCGCATGCCCGCTTCGCCCTCACCGCCAAGGCGGATCCGCGTGCCGGTTTCCACGCCGGCCGGGATGTTGACCGAGAGGGAGCGGTCACGCTCCACCCGGCCCATGCCGCCACAGGCCTTGCAGGGGTTCTTGATGATCTGACCGGCCCCGGCACAGGTGGGACAGGTGCGTTCGACGGTAAAGAAACCCTGCTGCGCGCGCACCTTGCCCATGCCGGAACAGGTCGGACAGGTCGCCGGTTCCGCGCCGCCCTCGGCACCCGAACCGTCGCATTCGGTACAGGCCACGGAGGTCGGCACCTGAATGGTCTTTTGCAGGCCATGGTAGGCTTCTTCCAGTGTGACCCGCAGATTGTAGCGCCTGTCTCTTATACACATCTCCGAGCCCACGAGACCGAGGCTGATCTCG
>OJBD01000002.1_pt1 | contig 228361 bp, 202 predicted proteins | sample 1590481 | NCBI WGS metagenome assembly OJBD01 (sample SAMN05416811, study PRJEB24817) | seawater metagenome | isolation source: Sea water | place: Canada:Atlantic | collected 2013-07 | reverse complement strand
AGCCCTCAGCCCTCAGCCCTCAGCCCTCAGCCCTCAGCCCTCAGCCCTCAGCCCTCAGCCCTTGCGGCGGGGTGGGGCGTTGCCGCCTTTGCGGGGTGCGGGTTTGCCGCCCTTGCCGCCGGGCTTCGCCGCGCCTTTGGCGCCTGCGCCGGCCTTGCGCGGTGCGGCCATGCGGGCCGACGGGTCGGCGGCGTTGCGCGACGGTTTGCCCTTATAGGCGGGCTTTCCGTCAGGCTTCCCGCCCGGTTTCCCGCCGAACTTACCTGCCGGTTTGCCGCGTGGCTTGTCGTCGCGATCCTTGCGTTTGAACGGCTTATCGCCCGAGGGGCGGTCCGCATCGCGCGGTTTGCGATCCCCGGACCATTTGGGCTTGTCACCGTCGCGCGGCTTGCGATCTTCGCGCTCGCTCGGCGCGGCGGGACCGCGACCCCAGACCGCGCGGGCCGGCTTGGGCGCGCCGTCGTCGGAGCGCGCCTTGTGGCGCGGTTTGCGGGGGGCGTCCTCGGTCGCGTCAGCAGCGGTACCACCACCGGCTGGCGGCGCAGACGGGCGCGGCACCTCATCCCGGTCGCTGCGCTGGCGCAGCTCGTCCCGCGGGGCGCGATCCGGGCGGGGGGATTTGCGGTGCGGCGCGGGCTTGCGCTCGCCCCGATCCGGACGGTCGGGGCGATCACCACGGGGACGCGGACGATTGACCTCTTCGGGGACGCCCTCCTGACGGGTGGCGTAGATCTCGTCTTCCAGCAGACCATTGGCGCCCAGTTCCGTCATCATCTCGCCCGCCGCCGCTTCGGAGATCTCGACATAGGTGGTGGTGTCCAGCACCCGGATACGCCCGATCTTGGTCTTGTCGAGCTTGCCGGTGCGGCACAGCAGCGGCAGGATCCATCGCGGCTCCGCCCCGCGATCACGCCCGACCGACAGGCCGAACCAGACGGAGGGGCCAAATTCCGCACGCTCTTCGCGCGGGGTGCGTTCGTTGCGCGCCGAGGGCGCATTCAGGACCTCTGGGGCGGAAAGACCTGCGCGATACATCCGCAGGCAGGCGATAGCGATGGTCTTGGGGTCGTGACTTTCCACCAGACGGGCGGCGAATTCGGCCTCCGCCTCGGTGGTTTCGGCGGCCCATGCGGGATCGTTCAACAGCCGCGTCTCGTCCAGCGCGAGGATCGCCTCGGGCGTCGGGGGGTAGACCCATTCCGCCTGCACCTTGGCCCATTGCAAAAGGCGCGAGGCCTTGCGCGCAATCTTGTCCGGCACGATCAGCGCCGAGATGCCCTTGCGCCCGGCCCGTCCGGTGCGGCCCGAACGGTGCAGCAGCGCCTCGGTGTTCGTGGGCAGGTCGGCGTGGATCACCAGTTCGAGGTTCGGCAGGTCGATGCCGCGCGCCGCCACATCCGTCGCGATGCAGACGCGCGCACGCCCGTCGCGCAGGGATTGCAGGGCGCGGGTGCGTTCGTCCTGGCTCAACTCCCCCGAGAGGCTGACAACCAGAAAGCCCCGGTTCGACATGCGCGCCGTCAGGCGGGCCACGGCCGCGCGCGTATTGGCAAAGACGATGGCCGTGGGCGCATCGTAGAACCGCAGCATGTTGATGATCGCGTTTTCGGCGTCATGGGTGGCGACCTGAACCGCCTGATAGCTGATGTCGCTATGCTGCCCCTTGGCCGATTGGGTCTGGATCCGCTTGGCGTCGCGCTGGAACTTCTTGGCCATCTGCTCGATCGCCGCGGGCACCGTGGCCGAGAACAGCAGGGTGCGGCGATCCTCGGGCGCTTCGCCGAGCATGAATTCGAGGTCTTCGCGAAAGCCGAGGTCCAGCATTTCGTCCGCTTCGTCCAGCACCACGGCGCGGATGTCGGACAGCACGAGGGAGCGGCGGGTGATGTGGTCGCGCAAACGGCCCGGCGTGCCGACGACGATATGCGCGCCGCGATCCAGCGCGCGCCGTTCCTCGCGCGCATCCATGCCGCCGATGCAGGACACGATCCGCGCCCCGGCCTTGGCGTAGAGCCACTGCAATTCGCGCTGCACCTGCAAGGCGAGTTCCCGTGTCGGCGCGACGATCAACGCCAGCGGCTGCGCGGGCGGTCCCAGCCGGGGCTGGTCGCCCATCAGCGTTGGCGCGATGGCAAGGCCAAAGCCGACGGTCTTGCCCGATCCGGTCTGCGCCGAAACCAAAAGGTCCGCCTGATTGAGCGCGGGATCCGAGACCGCCTCCTGCACCGGGGTCAGCGTGTCGTATCCACGTTCGGCGAGGGCGTCGGCAAGGGTCGGGATCATGGCGAGAAGTCCGTGGCAGCGCACCCGGTCGGATGCAAAGCGCGACCCCTAAGGCCTCTGCCCCAGCTTGTCCATGCGGAACTGGTGCGGGCGACGTCGCCCGGCCAATGTGGCAGTGCCCGCGACAGGCGCCAAACGACAGGCACCAAACGACAGGCGGCGGCCTATATGGTATCCCCTGAGGCTTTATCCCGCGATTGCGGTGATCGCGTAGAAGATGATAGCCGACAGGACCGCTGCCGCGGGAACCGTGATGATCCAGGCCGCGATGATGGTCATGAAATGGGACCGGCGCACCAGCTTGCGGCGGCGACGCTCCTCGGGCGAGACGACGGGCCGGTCGGGGACGCTTTCACGTGCCTTGCGCAGCCGACGTTCCGCATCCCATTCACGAAAGAAACCGACGCCGAACACTGCGCCGACCGCGATATGGGTCGAACTGACGGGCAGGCCGAGCCAACTGGCGACAATCACCGTGATCGCAGCAGACAGCGCGACGCAATAGGCCCGCATCGGGTTCAGCTTGGTGATTTGCGAGCCCACAACGCGGATCAGCTTGGGACCAAAGAGGAACAGGCCGAACGAGATGCCAAAGGCGCCGATCAGCATGACCCATAGCGGGATCTGAACGGCTTGCGTGACATCGCCGGCCTTGGAGGCCTGCACGATGGCAGCCAGCGGTCCGACTGCGTTGGCCACGTCATTCGCTCCATGGGCAAAGGACAGCAGCGCAGCTGAGACGACCAGCGGGATGCCAAAGAGGATCTTGAGCGATTTGTTGCGGTTTTCCAGGCCGCGCGCCTGACGCCGGATCACCGGGATCATCAAGAGCCAGATCAGGAGACCAAAGACCGCGCCGATCAGCAGCGCAATCGGAAGGTCGATCTTGATCAGCTGCTTTAGCCCCTTGAGCGCGATGTAGACCGCAAAGGTCCCACCCATGATCCCGACCAGCACCGGCACCCAGACACGGGCCGCGGCGATTTTGTCATCGCGGTAGATGATACGCGCTTTGATGAACCACAGGAATCCTGCGGCGACCACGCCGCCCAGCACCGGCGAGATGACCCAACTGGCAGCAATTGCGCCCATGGTCCCCCAACTGACGGCGGCGAACCCGGCCGAGGCGATGCCGGCCCCCATCACGCCACCGACGACCGAATGCGTGGTCGAGACCGGCGCGCCGACCCATGTCGCCATGTTGACCCAAAGGGCCGAGGACAGCAGCGCCGCCATCATTGCCCAGATGAACACCGTTGGCGTACCCATGCTGGCCGGAGACACAATGCCCTTGGCGATGGTCGAAACGACGTCCCCGCCCGCGATCAGCGCGCCGGCGCTTTCAAAGATCGCGGCGATGGCGATGGCGCCGCCCATGGTCAGCGCATTGGCCCCGACTGCGGGCCCCATGTTGTTGGCGACATCGTTGGCACCAATGTTCAGCGCCATGTAGGCCCCGAACCCGGCGGCGATCACCACGACAAAGGTGTTGGAGGTCTGACCAAAGATCAGCAGCGCCGCGAGTGCCGCGAAGAGGATAAAGACAAAGGCCACGCCCGGCCCGACAAGCGGTCGCGAGACATAGCTTGACGCCAGTTCGATGTTCGACATCCGACCGAGGTCCCGGTCGAGTGTCTCCATATGGCGTGCGTAATCATCGTTTTGCGACATGCTTCCCCCCACAGGTGCGTGTCTGTGGGGTAGAGCGTCTGGCATGGCAGATCAACAGGGTAGGATGTGCCAGCGTAAATTACGACGCAGCGGCCTGCGGCCATCTGAAGCCGCCTGTTCAGGTGATGTGGGGGTTGACCGCCTCGGGCCGGAAGGTGCGCAGAAGTTCCTGCAGTTCGGGCTCCTGGACCAGTTCGGCGGCCTTTTGCGGTGGGACCCATTTGCGGCGACGCTCCGACGCCTCCGGGAAGTCGTCGCGCAGATCATCGACTGCAACTGGATAGACCAACGTATCCACCAGCATCGCCCAGCCGGATTTCCTCTTCTTGTAGGTATAGCTGCCGATCACCTCGCCGGTGGTGCGCCCTTTGCGAACGCCCGCTTCTTCCCAGGCTTCCTGCAAGGCGGCCTGCGCAGAGGTCAGACCCCGGATCGGCCAGCCCTTGGGAATGATCCAGCGACCGGTGCCCCGGCTGGAGACGATCAGCACCTCGGTCTTGTCACCTTCACCGCGATAGCACAGCGCCGCGACTTGCAGCCGCTTGGGGCGCTGCAACATGGGCAGGACATAGCCTTGCCATGCGGATCTGAGGTGATGGTACATTACGACCGTACTGCTGACATTCTTTCTGTTATTGCGCCGAATATAGGGCAATTCGCGCGAATCTCAAAGAGGGACGCGCAGATATGCGTCATAAATGCTGCCAGTCGCGCACAATTGAGCATGGAGTGATATAACTGCGAAGCGAAAAGGCGGGCGCCGGACCATGTTTGCCAGCGACGGACCGCCGCCGCAGTCACCGTCCGTATGTTAGGCCCAAACGCCGGAAAACCCCTCGGGGACCAGAACGCAGCTGCGGTCAACCTCGGTGACATTGCGCTTGCCGGTAAAGGCCATGGCGATGTCCAATTCGGTGCGGATCAGCTCCAGCGCGGTGGCGACGCCCTGTTCACCCTGCGCGCCTAGCCCATGAACGTAGGCGCGACCGATGTAGGTCCCTTTCGCGCCGAGCGCGATGGCCTTCAGTACGTCCTGACCGGAGCGGATCCCACTATCGAGATGCACTTCGATGTCACCGCCGACGGCCTGCATGATCGGCTCCAGCGCCCGAATAGATGAGATCGCCCCATCCTGCTGGCGCCCGCCGTGGTTTGACACGACGATTGCATCCGCCCCGACCTTCAGTGCCATTCTGGCGTCTTCGGGGTCAAGAATACCCTTGAGGATGACCGGCCCGCCCCACATCTCCTTGATCGTCGCGACCTTGGCCCAGTCGAGTTTCTGATCGAACTGCTGCGCGGTCCATTCGCCTAAGGACGAGGTGTCCTCGATATCCGCGACATGCCCGACGATATTGCCGAATTGCCGTCGCTTGGTGCGCAGCATCTCGATCCCCCAGCCCCATTTTGTCGCGAGGTCGGCAATCACGGCGGGAGAGAGTTTCGGAGGGGTAGAGAGGCCGTTCTTGAGGTCCTTGTGCCGCTGGCCGAGGATCTGCAGATCGAGGGTGATCACCAGAGCCGAGCATTTGGCATCCTTGGCGCGCTGGATCAACCGGCGCAGGAAATCTTGGTCCTTCATGGTGTAGAGCTGGAACCAGAAGGGCTTGGTCGTGTGCTCTGCCACGTCCTCGATCGAACAGACGGACATGGTCGAAAGGGTAAAGGGGACGCCGGCGGCCTCGGCGGCGCGGGCGGCCTTGATCTCTCCGTCGGCGCGCTGCATGCCGGTCAGTCCGACCGGGGCTAGGGCGACCGGCATGGCGACCTCCTGACCGATCATCTCGGTCTTGAGGCTGCGTCCTTCCATGTCCACCGCGACGCGCTGGCGCAGGCGGATATCCTGAAAGTCGCTGCAATTCTCGCGAAAGGTCTGTTCCGTCCAGGACCCGCTTTCGCAGTAGTCGTAGAACATCTTGGGGGTGCGCCGCTTGTGCAGACGCTTCAGGTCGTCGATGCAGGTAATAACAGGCATTTGGTTCCCCTCCCTGATACCCTCGTCGAATTCGTAGCCTAGGCCCTATGCGCCCCGTCGGCGAGGCTTTTGACATAGGCGGCCACGGTGTCGGCGGATTGGCCCTTGCCGATTTCGGACACGATGGCCGAGCCGACGACGCAGCCATCCGCAATCCGCGCCATGCTTTCGGCGGCCTCCGGCGTGCGGATGCCAAAGCCGACGATGACCGGCAGATCGGTCTGCGACTTGATCCGGGCGACTTCGGGTTCGACGTCACCGGCCTGCGCCTCGGCGGATCCGGTGATGCCGGTGATCGAGACATAATAGACGAAACCCGAGGTGTTTTCGAGCACCTTGGGCAGCCGCTTGTCGTCCGTCGTCGGGGTCGCGAGGCGGATGAAGTTCAATCCGGCCTGCTGCGCCGGGATACACAATTCGTCATCCTCCTCGGGGGGCAGGTCGACGACGATCAGCCCGTCGATACCCGCGGATTTGGCGTCCGCAAGGAAGGGCTCAACCCCTCGGCTGAAAATCGGATTGTAGTAGCCCATCAAGACAATCGGCGTGCGGTCGTCCTGCTTGCGGAAGTCGCGCGCCATATCCAGCGTCTTTTGCAGGGTCATGCCGGCGGCGAGAGCGCGTTGCCCGGCCAGCTGGATCGTCGGGCCGTCTGCCATGGGGTCGGTGAAGGGCACGCCAAGTTCGATGATGTCGACACCGGCAGCGGGCAGGGCGCGCATGATTTCGCAGGCCGCGGCCTCGTCGGGATCACCGGCCATGACATAGGCGACAAAGGCCTTCTTCTTCTCTGCGCGGAGGCGTTCGAACGTGGCGTCGATACGTGTCATGATGTCCCTTTCGCTTGGCCCTCGCGGGTCCGTTCGACTTGCCGCAAGGGGCGGGCGGGGTCAATGGGGAAGGAGGGTGCGTAGGCGCGCGCCGGGGTTAGCGGCAACGGTGCGCTATGCCGCTTAGCGCAACCGCGCGACCACGTAATCCGCAAGATCCGAGAGCAGGCCGGTCAGGCGATGGTCCGGCAGATCGGCGAGTGACGCCTTGGCCTGCGCCGCCCAGTCGAGCGCGGTGTCGCGGGTCGAGGTCAACGCGCCGTGGCGGTCCAGCAGATCACGCGCGGTGGCGAGGTCGCCCTCGGTCTGCTTGCCCTTTTCGATGGTGCGCCGCCAGAAGGCGCGCTCTTCGTCGTCGGCAGCGGCAATCGCGCGGATCAGTGGCAGCGTCAGCTTGCGTTCGCGGAAATCGTCACCGATATTCTTGCCGGTCACGTCGGCATCGCCCTGCCAGTCCAGCAGATCGTCGGCCATCTGAAATGCGATGCCGAGCGCGTCGCCGTAATCGAACAGCGCCTTGACCTGCGCCGCGTCAGCGCGCGCAATTTCCGCACCGGCCTCTGTGGCGGCGGAAAACAGTGCGGCGGTCTTGCCCCGGATCACCTGCAGATAGATGTCCTCGGTGGTCGCCAGATCCTGCGCGGCGGTCAGTTGCAGCACCTCGCCTTCGGCGATCGTCGCGGCGGCGTTCGAGAGGATCTCCAGCACCCGCAGGTTGCCCGGCTCCACCATCAACTGAAAGGCGCGGGCAAAGAGGTAATCGCCGACAAGGACCGAAGATTTGTTGTCCCACAGCAGGTTGGCCGTCGGCCTGCCGCGCCGCTGGCTGCTTTCATCGACCACGTCGTCGTGCAGCAGGGTTGCGGTGTGGATGAATTCGACCGTGGCGGCGAGGTGGACGTGATACGGGCCATCGTAGCCGCACAGACGTGCAGCGGCGAGCGTCAGCATCGGGCGAATACGCTTGCCGCCCGCCTCGACCAGATGCGCGGTGACCTCGGGAATGCGCGGCGCATAGCGTGACGCCATCCGTTCGCGGATCAACGCGTTCACGGCAGTCAGGTCGTCCGCCAAAATGGCGGCAATCGCCTCGTGCGGTTTTTCCACGGGTTTGTCCAAGCCCGGAATACCCCTGTCATACTCTCGACAAACCGGAACTTCTGTCCTTAAGTCCCGATGATGAAACAGCTTCTGCGAACCAACAACATGGCCGACATGGCCTTTGCTCATGCCTTGCTTCGCGGCGAGGGTATAGACTGCTTTGAAATGGACGTAAACATGAGCGTTCTGGAGGGCTCTGTCGGGGTGCTGCCCCGCCGTCTGATGGTGCGAGTCGACGATTATGACCGCGCGGCGCGCGCTTTGCGCGACAATGGCATCGATTTGGGCGATTGAACGAGCCGTGCCCGACGGCAGAAAACCGCGCGGCTGCGTCGCAACCGTCTGTCACGCGCTTGTGGCTGTCAGCCGTGTGCAAATCCTGTCTTCGATCACTTAACCCCCTGTGGCGTATGTCGTAACGCGCGCGCGATTTGAGCTGGTCTTTTCCGTAAGCCAGGGGGCGCAGGCAGCCCATCGACCCCACCGCGGGCGGGTCTTGGGACGAAGTATCATCGTTCCGTATTGAGGGGGGTGAGCGCGCCGCCAGTGCATCAGCGGTTCTTTGCGCTGCGCAACTGCCTTGTTTCTGTGAGTAATTTACTCGGCGTAAACCATGTTAGCAGATCCTCGCGCGTGCGGCGTGACAGAAGAGAAAAAATATGATCCACTTTGCTTATCGCCAACTGAGAGGAGACGACGATGAGCTTGAGTTCCCACCTGGAAGAACTGAAGAAGAAACATGATTCTCTCTCGGCCGCTGTCGAGGTCGCACAACGGTCGCCCGGGTCCTCAAATCTTGAGATTACCCAACTGAAAAAGAGGAAGTTGCGCCTGAAAGAAGAAATCAGTCGCCTTTCGATGCACTAACCCCTGTGAACTTTAGCCCCGACCCAGTGGCCCACCTATCGGTGTGGCAGCTTTGACTTCGGGGTTCGGCGCAGGCTCGCTCGGGCAGCGAGTCCTGCGCCACCCGTGATCAACAGGGTCGCGGCAATCAAATTCAGCGTCGGTGCCGTGACCCCGGCCAGCACCAGAACGATGGTCGACAACAGCGGTGCGGCATAGGATGCCACGCCCAGGAGCTGGATATCGCCCTGTTTCACGCCGATATCCCAAGTGTAGAACGCCAGTCCAACGGGTCCGAGGCCAAGGCCGACAATGGATGCCCAGCCGATCATGCCATCCGGCGCGACTGTGTTTTCCAGCATCAGATGCAGAACCGCGGACAAAAGAGCGGTCAACAGGCAAAAGATCGTAACCGCTATCGAAGGCACACCTTCAAATCGACGCGACAGGATCGAGTAGCCCGCCCAGGTCAGCGCACATGCCAGTGCCAGAAGGTATCCGGTGAGGTGCGTGGCTGAGACTCCGTCCCCGCCGCGCAAAATTATGATCGCCGCGCCGGAAAACCCGGCCAATCCGCCCAAGACGTGGCCAGTGCGCAGCCTTTCTCCCGGCAAAAGGCCCGAAAACAGAACGATCAGCAGAGGCCAGAGATAGGCAATCAACCCGGCCTGCGCGGGCGGCGCATTGCGCAACGCGGCGAAGTAGAGGGCGTGATAGCCGAACAGACCGAGCGTGCCGCAGATTAGTGCGGCCTTGGGGATGTGTAGCAGCGCGCGCAACTGGTTCGTTCGCGCGGCCCAAATCAAGCCGATGCTGCCACCTATGGTAAAGCACATGGCGTTCAATTGCAGCGGGGGCACGGGTTGGCTGCCCACCGTGAGCAGCGCCAGCAGCGCCCAAAGCAGGACGGCGGTGAATCCAATAAGGGTTGCGCGGGTTCTGGTCATCCGTTGGTATCGCGCCTCGCATATGGGGCGTCAATCCAAGCCTTCGTGTAAAGACCCTGGCGGCGCAAGAAAGGGGCCGGAACAATAAACTCCGGCCCGATGTCTTTGTGATCAAGACGGCTGTGGCGTCGGGCCAAGCCGTATCAGACGAAAAATTGACCGCCGTTCGCCGAGATGGTTGACCCGTTGATGAACCCCGAGTCGTCGGAGGCGAGGAAGACAACACAGCGCGCGATTTCTTCGGGCTCGCCCAGGCGGCCTGTCGGAATCTGGCTGACAATCGAGTCGCGCACCTTTTCCGGAACGGCCATGACCATGTCGGTGGCAATGTAGCCGGGGCAGATCGCATTGGCGGTGATGCCCTTGGCCGCGCCTTCCTGCGCGAGGGACTTCACGAAACCGAGGTCGCCCGCCTTGGTCGCTGCATAATTCGCCTGGGCGAACTGACCCTTTTGACCATTGATGGAAGAGATGACGACGACACGTCCGAACCCGCGCTCGCGCATGCCCGGCCAGATCGGGTGAACCGTGTTGAACACCCCGGTAAGGTTGGTGTCCACGACCTCTTTCCATTGCGCGGGCGTCATCTTGTGGAATGGCGCGTCGCGGGTGATGCCCGCGTTGGCGACGACCACGTCAATCGGGCCGATGTCCGCTTCGACTTTGGCGATGCCTTCTTTGGAGGCGTCGTAATCCGCCGCGTTCCATTTGTAGGTCTGGATGCCGGTCTCTTGGGTAAATTTGGCCGCGGCTTCGTCGTTGCCGGCGTAGGTGGCCGCGACATTATATCCTGCGTTTTTCAAGGCCTGCGAGATCGCCGCGCCAATTCCGCGCGACCCTCCGGTGACCAATGCTGTGCGTGCCATGTTGTTTCCTCCGTATTGGGCTCAGGTAACTCTGTTACATATCGTTGCCCTAATGCGCAATATTATTACTTAAAGAATTTTTACACGGCCGGGCTTTGCCTGACTTTCAAGGCCTAGCATAGAATTAGGATAAAGACAGAAGGGCGCCACTGAGGCGCCCTATGTGCAGAAAAGATAGCGAAAAATGGCCGGCTCACGGTCGTTCAAGGCACATCGCGACGCCCATGCCGCCGCCAATGCACAGGGTCGCGAGGCCCTTTTTGGCCCCCCGGCGCTGCATTTCGAACAGCAGAGTGTTGAGTACCCGTGCGCCGGATGCGCCAATAGGGTGGCCAATCGCGATGGCGCCCCCGTTTACGTTAACGATGGACGGATCCCAGCCCATGTCCTTGTTCACGGCGCAGGCCTGCGCGGCAAAGGCTTCGTTTGCTTCTACGAGGTCCAGATCTTCGGGCTTCCAACCCGCCTTTTCCAATGCCTTGCGTGAGGCGTAGATCGGACCGACCCCCATGATTGAGGGGTCGAGGCCCGCTGTCGCATAGGACGCGATTCGCGCCAGAGGTTCGATACCGCGCTTTTCCGCGTCCTCCGCGCTCATCAACAGCGCGCCGGCCGCACCGTCATTGATGCCGGAGGCGTTGGCTGCGGTGACGGAGCCGTCCTTGGCGAAGGCGGGGCGCAGCTTCTGCATGGCCTCGATTGTCGCCCCGTGCCGAATGTATTCGTCGTCCGAAACGATCGTTTCGCCCTTACGGGTTTTGACGGAGAAGGGGACAATCTCGTCCTTGAACTTGCCAGCCTTTTGCGCAGCTTCGGCCTTGTTCTGGCTGGCGACGGCGAATTCGTCCTGCTGGTCGCGACTGATCTGCCACTTTTCCGCGACGTTTTCCGCGGTCTGACCCATGTGATACCCGTGAAATGCGTCCCAGAGGCCGTCCTTGATCATTGTGTCGATATATTTCGTGTCGCCCATCTTGTGACCCGTACGCAGATGCGCTGCGTGCGGTGCCAGTGACATGCTTTCCTGCCCGCCTGCGGCAATGATCGCGGCATCACCCAATTGGATGTGCTGGGCGGCGAGTGCCACGGCCCGCAAGCCTGAGCCGCAGACCTGGTTGAGAGACCAGGCCGCGGCCTCTTGCGGCAGGCCGGCGTTGATATGCGCCTGGCGGGCGGGATTTTGACCCTGAGCGGCAGTCAGAACCTGTCCCAGGATGGTTTCCGAGACTTCGCTCGGGTCGATACCGGCGCGCTTCACGATTTCCGTCAGAACGGCTGCACCCAGATCATGGGCCGGCGTTGTTGCGAAAGATCCGAGAAAGGAACCCACAGGCGTGCGTGCTGCGGATGCGATGACGACGTTGGTCATGGTGTGGTCCTTCACCTTCACGGACGCAGGAAATTCTCTCCCCACGCCTCCATGCGAAGAGCGTAGCGTAGAAGCGGCGGGGCCTCAACGTGCACGGCGGGTCAACGCGATCCTATGCGCGGTCAAGTTCCTGTGTCTGCGGCCTCTACCTGCCATGGCGGGTGAATAGTGGGCGCGGCAAAATGGTAACCTTGAAGGCAGTCGATTCCGGCATCGGTGAGCCAGGAGGCATCCTCGGCGTTTTCCACCTGTTCCGCGATGGTCAGCATGTCCATCTGTTGCGCAATCGCGATCAAGGCGCGTGTCACGACCTGGTTGTCGGGATCCTGTGCGACGCCCTGGCTGAACTGACCGTCGATCTTGAGCACGTCGAAGAGAAAATCGCGCAGGAACCGGAACGACGTATAGCCCGCCCCGAAGTCATCCAGCGCGAAGCTGATGTTGTGACGGCGCATCGCGGCCATAAAGCTGACCACTAGCTCAGGGATCAGCATCGCGGAGCTTTCGGTGATCTCAAGGATAAGTCGTTCGCCGACGGTCGGGTCGCGGGCCAGGCCCTTATGCAAAGTCTTCATCCAACGGGGGTAACCGATGGACCGGGCTGAAAGGTTGATCGAGAGCCGTAAGTCAGGCTTTTCCGCGAGTTGCTTTAACCCGAGGTCGAGGGCGGCGCAGTCGATCCGGCGGCCGGTCTCGGACGTTTCGACGATATTGATGAAATCGCCGGCGGGAACGACCCGGCCGGTCTCGTCAAAGATGCGGATCAGCCCTTCGTAGAAGGCGACGCGACCAGCTGTCCCCGCCTGAATGACAGGTTGATAGGCAAGAGCGAGGTTGTTGTGTCGGACGGCCGTCGCGACCGTCTCGGCGATGCTGCGGTCCCGCCTCGATACGGCGTAGCTGAGCGGGTCGAGTTGATCGACCGGGACGTCAGCGAATTTCGGCGGTTTCCGCGTAGTCATTTCGCGCCGCAATTCAACGGTTTCATCACTTGCGTCTTTATCTGCATCGGACCCTCCGGAAGCCTGTTCGTGGCAGGGTCTGCGATAAAGATTAAGATCGCGCTAAGCCGAGGTCGATTTCACTCGGCTACGTCACGATCGAGCAGAGCCTCGACGATCGCGTAGGCGCTGTCGCTCGACCAGTCGGCGGTGCCGGTCAGGCGCGCGACCTCCTGTCCTTGTTGGTTCAGAACGACTGTCACCGGCAACCCGAAGACCCCCGCCGAGCGGGCCACGGTGCTGCGAGGGTCGCGGAATTTCGGCAGTCGCGTGACCCCAGTTTCATCAAAGAACTTGTCAATTGCCGGTGGCGCGTTCGGCCCTGAGGCCAGGGTGACGACCGCCAGATCAGCGTCCGAGAAGTGAGTCGCCAAGGCTTCGAGCGTCGGCATCTCCTCGCGACAGGGCGCACACCAGATTGCCCAAAAATTCAGCACAACCACCTTGCCGCGATAGTCGGACAGGCTGACAAGCCCTGATGGTCCCTCCACGACAGCGTCCTCAAAGGGGCGCGCTGTGTCATGAAACACCAATCGGCGCAGGTCTCCGTCGCGCAGATCGGCGATGCTGTCAGCCGAGCCGAGGTTTGCAGTGATCATCAACCCCGTATAAAGGAGCGCGGTAAGCAAATTCTTCATCTTTTCTCCTTAGGGTGGCCAATGACCGATCAAAGCGCGAACCAGATGTGGGGTGGCCGTTTCGCCGCCGGTCCCGATGCGATCATGGAGGCGATCAACGCCTCCATAGGATACGATCAGAGAATGGCGCCGCAGGATATTGCCGGCTCGCGCGCCCATGCTGCCATGCTGGCGGCAACGGGTATCATCAGCGATACGGATGCTGAGGCGATGAGGGAAGGGCTTCTCACGATCTTGTCAGAGATAGAGGAGGGCAAATTCGCCTTTTCCGCCGCGCTGGAGGACATACACATGAACGTGGAGGCGCGCTTGAAAGACCTGATCGGCGAACCGGCCGGTCGATTGCACACCGGGCGGTCGCGCAATGATCAGGTGGCGACGGACTTCAAACTCTGGGTCCGGGATCAGTTGGATGCGGCGATTGACGGGGTGCAGGCCCTGATGCGCGCGCTGCTTGCGCAGGCCGAACAGGGGGCCGATTGGGTGATGCCGGGGTTCACCCACCTCCAGACCGCGCAGCCGGTCACATGGGGCCATCACATGATGGCCTACGTCGAAATGCTGGGTCGCGATCTGTCGCGGTTCCGCGATGCACGCACCAGGATGAATGAATCGCCTCTCGGCGCGGCGGCGCTTGCGGGCACCTCGTTTCCGATCGACCGGGCGATGACGGCGGAAGCCTTGGGCTTTGACCGTCCGGCGGCGAATTCGCTGGATGCGGTTAGTGACCGGGATTTCGCGCTGGAATTCCTCGGCGCGGCGTCGATCTGCGCGATGCACCTGTCGCGGCTGGCCGAGGAACTGGTGATCTGGTCCTCCGCGCAGTTCCGCTTTGTCACCCTGTCGGACCGCTTTTCGACCGGCTCTTCGATCATGCCGCAGAAAAAGAACCCCGACGCGGCCGAGTTGATCCGCGCCAAGATCGGCCGCATCTTTGGTGCGAATGTCGCGCTGACCATGGTGATGAAGGGGCTGCCGCTGGCCTATTCCAAGGACATGCAGGAGGACAAGGAGCAGGTGTTCGACGCCGCCGACAACCTGATGCTCGCCCTTGCGGCAATGACTGGAATGGTGTCGGACATGAGCGCAAATCGCCCTGCGTTGGAGGCGGCGGCGGGTTCGGGTTTTTCCACCGCGACGGATCTGGCCGACTGGCTGGTCCGGGCGCTGAATATGCCGTTCCGCGACGCTCACCATGTCACCGGCTCGCTTGTGGCAATCGCCGAGAGGAAGGGCTGCGACCTGCCCGATCTGACGCTGGCCGACATGCAGGGCGTTCATTCCGCGATCACCGAAGAGGTCTTTGACGTCCTCGGCGTGCATAATTCGGTGGCCTCGCGGACCTCCTACGGCGGCACGGCCCCTGTGCGGGTGCGCGAGCAGGTCGCGCGCTGGCAGGAGGCGCTGTCGTGATGCGTTTGTCGCTGATCGCCGCGCTCCTCGGCCTGCTGGTCGCCTGTGGCGTGGATGGTGAACCCGAAGCGCCCGAGCCGGAAGAGCGCCCCGTGGGCGTCACCGTCACCGGGCGGGCGGCGGTCGGGGCCGTCTTTTGATGTCAGCCCTACGGATCCTCTACCTGTTGCTGGCGACCTGGGGTGCGGTGCATCCCATGGCGCTGATGCTGGGTTGGATGCGCGACACGGGCGGGGGCGCTGTGGCTCTGATGGAGGCCTTCATGGCGAACGGCGCGGTGGCGCGCCTGTCGTGGGACTTGATGATCGCGGGCGTCGCGCTGACCCTTTGGATCCTCGCCGAAACCTATGTGCGGCGCAACTGGACCGCGCTGGTGGCGATCCCCGCGACCGCGTTCTTCGGGCTGGGCTGTGGCCTGCCGCTTTATCTTTTCCTCAGAACGCGAGCCGTGTAATGGACCATTTTCTGTATCGTGACGGCGCGCTTCACGCCGAGGACGTCCCCGTGGCCGAAATCGCGGCAGAGGTCGGCACGCCCTTTTATCTCTACTCCACGGCGACCCTGACGCGGCATTTTCAGCTGTTCGACGACGCACTCTCCTGGGGGCCGCACATGGTCTGCTACGCGATGAAGGCGGCCTCCAACCAGGCGATCCTGCGGACGCTGGCGGACTGCGGGGCGGGCATGGATGTCGTCTCGGGCGGGGAATATGCGCGCGCCATCGCGGCGGGCGTATCGGGCGACAAGATCGTGTTTTCCGGCGTCGGCAAGACCGAGGAAGAGATGCGCACCGCCCTTTCCGGCGGCATCCGCCAGTTCAATCTGGAGAGCGAGCCGGAGATGGAGCGATTGAACCGCGTCGCCCTCTCCATGGGCGTCGTCGCGCCCGTTGCCGTTCGCGTCAATCCCGACGTTGACGCCAAGACCCATGCCAAGATCGCCACGGGAAAATCCGAGAACAAGTTCGGCATTCCGATCGCGCGTGCCCGCGAGGTCTATGCCCGCATTGCGCAGCTCAAGGGGCTGAAGGCGGTCGGGATCGACGTGCACATCGGCTCTCAGCTCACCGATCTCACGCCCTATCGGCTGGCGTTCGAGAAAGTCGGACAGTTGACGGACGCCTTGCGTGCGGACGGTCATGACATTCAGCGCCTTGATCTGGGCGGCGGGCTGGGTATCCCCTATGCACGTGGCAATGAGGCGCCGCCGCTGCCGTCCGAATATGGCGCGCTGATCCGCGAAACCTTGGGCGACAAGGGCTGCGAGATCGAAATCGAGCCGGGTCGGCTGGTGGCCGGGAACGCGGGTATCATGGTCTCCAAGGTCATCTACGTAAAATCCGGGGAGGGTCGCGATTTCCTGATCCTCGACGGCGCGATGAACGATCTGATCCGCCCCGCGATGTATGACGCCTACCACGACATCGTCCCGATCATCGAACCCGAGGCCGGGGTCGAACAGCAGCCCTACGACATCGTCGGCCCGGTCTGCGAATCCGGCGACACCTTTGCCAGACAACGTATGATGCCGCCATTGGGCGAGGGCGATCTGGTCGCTTTCCGCTCTGCCGGGGCCTACGGCGCGGCGATGAGCAGCGAGTATAACACCCGGCCCCTGATCCCCGAGGTTCTGGTCAATGGGCATCAATTCGCCGTCATCCGGCCCCGACCGACCTTTGAGGAAATCATAAATCGCGATACGCTGCCGCCGTGGCTGTAGGGCGACTCCCGCCCCGGCCGTAAGGAGCCGCATGAGCGAGCAGACGATCTTTGCCCAGACCATGGCCCGCATTTCGCGGCCCCTGTCCCTGACCCGCGCCGGATTGTTTGCGGAGCGGTTGGCGCGCGCGTTCTGGCCGCTGTGGTCGGTGCTGATCCTCTCGCTCGGGATGCTGATGCTGGGGCTGCATGACACCGTGCGCGTCGAATTGGTCTGGGGCGTCGGCGGCCTGCTAATCCTGCTGGCGCTCGCGGCTCTCATCTGGGGTGTAACCCGGTTTCGCTGGCCGCGTCGCGAAGAGGCGCTGTTGCGGTTGGATGCCTCGCTATCCGGGCGACCATTGCAGGCCTTGCGCGATGCGCAGACCGTCGGGCGTGGCGATTTCGGGTCCGAAACGCTGTGGCGGGCGCATCAGGCACGGATGGCCGAACGGGCGGGGCGGGCGAAAGCGGTCGAGCCTGATCTGCGCGTCTCGTCGCGCGACGTCTTCGGGTTGCGGTTCGTGGCGCTGACCGTTCTGATGGTCGCGCTTTTGTTCGGCTCTTTCTGGCGGGTCGGGTCGGTCGCGGGCATGGCACCCGGTGGCGGCGCGGCGCTGGCGGCCGGACCTGCCTGGGAAGGCTGGATCGAACCGCCGCTTTATACCGGGATGCCGGTGCTGTACCTCGGCGATCTCGATGACGCGATCCGCGTGCCCATGGGCAGCAAGGCGACCTTGCGTCTCTACGGTGAGGTCGGCGCGCTGAAGGTCGAACAAAGCGTCGGCGAGGCGGGTGAAGACCCCACCGCGCCGGCGCAATCCTACGTCATGACGCAGGACGGCGATCTCGCGATCACCGGGCCGGGCGGGGAAAGCTGGCAGGTCAGCCTCAGCCCGGACCTCGCGCCCGAGGTTTCCGTGACCGGTGCGGCGGAATCCAGCCTGCGCGGCGAATTCAAACTGCCTTTCGAGGCAAAGGACGACTACGGGATCGAAACCGGCGAGGCGCTGATTGAGCTTGACCTCGACGCTATCGACCGGCGCTACGGGCTGAGAATTCCACCGGAACCGCGCGAAGCGGTCCGCCTGCCGTTGCCATTGCCGATTGCCGGGGATCGCACGTCCTTCACGCAGGATCTGATCGAGGATCTGTCGCTGCACCCCTGGGCCAACCTTCCGGTGACTATCACCCTGAGGGCCACGGATGCAGCTGATCAGGTCGGGGCCTCCGCGCCCTTCCACACCCTCCTGTCGGCGCGTCGCTTCTTTGACCCACTGGCCGCCGCCCTGATCGAACAACGGCGCGACCTGTTATGGAACCGCGACAATGCACGGCGCATCGTGCAGGTGATGAAGGCGATCTCCTGGCAGCCCGAGGGGCTGTTCCGCTCGGAAACCGCCTATCTGCGGATGCGTGTCGTCTTGCGTCGGATGGATACGATCAGCCGGTATGGTCCGCTGAGCGACGATCAGGTTTCCGAGATCGCGCAAGCCCTCTGGGACCTGGCGCTTTTGATCGAGGACGGTGATCTGGACGACGCCCGCGAACGGATGCAGCGCGCGCAGGAACGTCTGTCAGAGGCGATGAAGAACGGTGCCAGCGACGAGGAGATCGCCCAGCTGATGCAGGATCTGCGCGACGCCACGCAGGATTACATGCGCCAACTTTCACGTGAAGCCGCCGAAGATGGTCAACCCGGCGAAGAGATGACCGCCGAGCAGATGGAAAACGCCATGCAGCTGTCGCAGGACGATCTGCAGGCGATGATGGACCGCATTCAGGAGTTGATGGAGCAGGGCCGGATGGCCGAGGCACAGGAAGCCCTCGATCAGCTTCAGCAGATGATGGAGAACATGCGCGTCACGCAGGGGCAGGGCGGGACGGAATCCTCGCCCGGTCAGCAGGCGATGGAGGGTCTGTCGGAGACGCTGCGGGATCAGCAGGGGCTGTCCGATCAGGCGTTTCGCGACCTTCAGGAACAGTTCAATCCAAACAGCAACCCCGGACAGCAAGGCCAGCGGCCCGGCCAAAATCAGGGCCAGCAACCGGGGCAACAACCCGGGCAGCAGTTCGGTCAGGGCCAAGGCCAGCAGCCCGGGCAGCAGCCGGGTCAGGGACAGCGGCAGGGGCAGGGCCAACAACCGGGGCAAGGTCAGCAACCGGGCGACACGGCGGGCGATCTGGCGCAACGCCAGCAGGCGCTACGCGATGAATTGAATCGTCAGCGCGGCGCCCTTCCTGGTATGGGCGGTGAGGCCGGACGCGCAGCGCGCGAGGCACTGGATCGCGCCGAAGGGGCCATGCGTGGTGCCGAAGATGCCCTGCGCAGCGACGATCTGGCCGAGGCGATCGACCAGCAGTCCGAAGCAATGGAAGCCCTGCGCGAAGGGATCCGCAACATGGGCGAGGCTATGGCCGAAGAGCAACGCCAGCGCCAAGGCCAGCAGGGCCAAGCTGAGGGCAATGCCGGTGGCGAACGCAATGACCCCCTTGGACGCAGCGCCGGCTCCAATGGCGAAATGGGCAACCAGCGAGAGATGTTGCAGGACCGCGACGTCTACCGCCGCGCACTGGAGCTGGAAGAAGAACTGCGCCGCCGGTCCGGAGACGGCGACCGGCCCGAGGTCGAGCGTGATTACCTCAAACGTTTGCTGGAACGGTTCTGAGGGGCGCTGAGGCAGCTCCGGATTGCGGTGGTCTGCGAAGCCGATGGACCGATCGGTATACAAACCGGGTGGCCTGAGCGTCCCGTCTGCAACTCGCAGCCGGTCGATTTGAGTATTTTTGACGAGATGAAGCCGGAGCGGGGCGCTATGCCCGAACGTTCGGTTCGGGTTGGTCCGGGTGACTGGCCGCATCCGTCGTCATGCTTAAGGTTTGACCGCCCTACCCATCGCTTGTTTGGCATGCGGTGCGGTGAAGCAGCGGCGGATGACGAGCGGCTTCGGTCGTCGGCTAGGCCGCCTGTGTCATCCAACGCGCGGACCGCCGGTGCCTCGTCAGATACCCGCAGGCAGTTCTGCAATGACCGCCGGAGCTGACGCCGCGAAGGCCTGCGTCAATTCCCTGTCGTCGTCGTGGCCCCGTCCGTGGTCGAGGGCGTCGCGGGTAAGACGGAAGGGTTGGCCGTGGGGTCGGCACTGGGCACCGCCGGGGCCTCTTGTGCTAATTCGTCGAGCTTTTCGGCCAACGTCGCGGCTTGCTTGTCGAGCCAGACACGACCCTGATCGACCGCGTCGACATAGCTTTGCATCGGATCTGCGACCTGCGGAAAAGCCTCCACGATGCGCGGAGCCTGGACGTAGACGACGGTCGCGAGGACCAACAGCAGCACGATCAGCAGGAAGCTGCCACGGAAACCGCGCTTTTTCCGAGGGGCGGCCTTGCGGCCCGATCGTGCGTCTTCGGTGCGGATCGTCTCGCCCTTGCGACGCAGAGAGGAATTGATCTCTTCGATGTCGGGCAGGAGGTTGCGACGGGAGGGGATGGCATCATCCGGGACCGAGGGCGGCTCTGCACGGGCCTCGGGCTTTTCGCGTACGCGCGCCAGGCGGCTGTCGGCAACGCTCTCGCGTCGGGGCGGGGGCGGAGGGGCAGGTTCGCTCAACCCGAGGTCAGGTTGGGACTCCAGCGGGTCGGCAACGCGCGTGCGCTCTTCCAGCTGTGCTTCCTCGCGGAGGATCGATTTGACCTCCGGCGACAAGGGACGGCGTCGCAGGGGGGGACGTTCGGACTGCGGTGACACATCGTCGTCCTCGGCATCGTCGCGGTCGCCGCTGTCGTCCTCATCTTGATCTTCGTCTGCATCAACGGGGGCGGCGTCTTCGGGCCAATCTTCGGTCTCTGCCGCTGGGTCCGCTGTCAGGTCTGGATCCGCATCCGGCAGATCATCGGGTTCGGGCATGTTATCGGGGTGATACTGATACCAGGTGTCGCCGCAATTTGAACATTGCACGTCGCGCCCGACCGAGGGGATCACCTCGTCAGGTACTTCGTATTCGGCACCACAGTTGGGGCAAGTCAGTCGCATCGAGCCTCCGCCCACGTTCAAATCTGTTCTATCGCGCGGTATTCTTTAACTTCTATCTAGTTCAAACAAAAACGCAATCACTGGACGATTGCGACCAATTGAAACCTTGCGCGCGTTGGTGCAGAAACATGCAGCAATACGGGGGCGAAATGTGATCGAACTGGACAATGTGGCCTATAGTTACGGAGGGGCAGAGCTGCTGAGCGACGTGTCTCTCAAGCTGGCCCCAGGCTCGTTCCACTTTCTGACCGGACCTTCGGGCGCGGGCAAGACCACATTCCTCAAGCTGTGCTACGGCGCTCTGGTGCCCACGGCGGGACAGGCGCGGATTTTCGATCAGGACGTTCGCGAGATGACGCGCGACGACATTGCGATTTCGCGGCGGCGCATCGGGGTGGTGCATCAGGATTGCCAATTTCTCGACCATGTGTCGATGGCCGAGAACGTCGCGATGCCGCTCAAGGTGGCCGGTCGCGATGTCGCGGCAGAACAGCAAAACCTCGACGATCTGCTTTCGTGGTGCGGGTTGTCCTCGCGCGCGAACGCGCTGCCACCGCAGCTGTCGGGGGGGGAGCGGCAGCGTGCGGCACTGGCCCGTGCGGTGATCCTGTCGCCCGACGTGATCCTGGCGGACGAGCCGACCGGCAATGTAGATTGGGAGATGTCGCAGCGCCTGATCCAACTGCTCGTCGAACTCAACCGCATGGGCAAGACGGTGATGATCGCCTCGCATGACCTCGGCCTGATCCGGGCGACGAAACAGCATGTGCAGGCGCGGGTTTTGCGCATTTCCAACAGACGGTTGCAACTTGCGGGGGCGGACTTGTGAGGATGCCCGCCGCCCTGACCGCGTGGTTGACCGGGGATGCCTCGGCGGACCGCGTGGTGCCGCCGTCGGGTTTTACCGCGCAGCTCACGCTGTTTGCCGCCGGGGTGATGACCTTTCTCACCGTCTTTGCGCTGGCCCTGTCGCTGGCGACCGGGCGGCTGGCCGAACGATGGGGCGATGATCTGGCACGCGCCTCGACCGTGCGTATCTCGGCGCCCGCGGACCAGATGCGCACGCAGACCGCTGCGGCCCTGCGCGTGCTGGAGACGACCGAGGGCGTAGAGAGCGCGCAGGCCCTGTCGGCCGAGGATCAGCAGGCCCTGCTGGCGCCGTGGTTCGGCCCCGACGTGCCGGTTGATGCCCTTCCGGTGCCGCAACTGATCGAGGTAACGGAGAGCGACGGGGGCTTTGACGCCGCCGGTCTGCGTCTGCGCCTCTCGGCGGAAGCGCCGGGCGCGGTGCTCGACGATCATACGCGGTGGCGCAGGCCGCTGGTCGCGGCGGCCAGCCGGTTGCGCACGCTAGGTCTGTTGTCGATCCTGCTGATCGGCGGGGCAATGGCGGCGATGATCACGCTGGCCGCCAACGCCGCGCTGGCCGCGAATTCACAGGTTATCGGCGTCCTGCGGCTGGTGGGGGCCAAGGACCGCTACATAGCGCGCGCCTTTGTGCGTCGCTTTACCCTGCGGGCGCTGATTGGATCGCTGGTGGGCATGATCTGTGGCGCCATCGCGATCCTGTTCCTGCCGGATCAGGGGGAGGTCGGCCTTTTGACCGGATTGGGGTTTCGCGGGATCGAATGGCTCTGGCTACCCTTGCTTCCCCTTGCGGCGGCGGCAGTGGCCTACGGCGCGACAAGGGGGGCCGCGTCCAGAGTTCTGGCAGCATTGCGATGATCCAATATATCCGGTCCCTGGTATTCATCGTGCAGATGTACCTGGCCATGGTGATCTACGCCGTGGCCTTTCTTCCGTTGGTGCTGTGGGACAGGTCCAAGGCCTTTACCGCCGTGCGGGCCTATAGCCAATATGTCCGGTGGAGCGCGCGCTGGATCGTCAACCTCCGCTCCGAGGTGCGCGGCACGGTTCCGCAGGATGAAGTCATCATCGCGTCCAAGCATCAGAGCTTCTTTGACATCATCCTGATAGTCAGCGTCCTGCCACGTCCCAAGTTCATCATGAAATCCAGCCTGCGCTATGCGCCGATCCTTGGCTGGTACGCAGAGCGGATCGGCTGCGTCCCGGTCAATCGGGGCAAGCGTACGCAGGCGATCCGCCAGATGATGGAGGGTGTCACGGCGGGCGATGCCCCGGCAGGCCAGCTGGTGATCTTTCCCCAGGGCACCCGCGTCGCGCCGGGTGCCTATCTGCCCTATAAGGTCGGCACGGCCGTGATCTATGCCACCACTGGGCAAAGCTGCGTTCCGGCGGCGACCAACGTCGGTGTCTTCTGGCCGCGCAAGGGGATCTTGCGCAAACCCGGTCTGGCTGTGGTGGAATTCCTGCCCCCCATCGCGCCGGGATTGGAACGGCAGGCCTTCCTGACCCGGCTGGAGCAGGACGTCGAGGTCGCCAGTGACCGCTTGATGGCAGAGGGCGGCATGGCCAACGATGTCCAGCCGACACATATCTGATTTGGCGCGGCCTGATTTGGCACGGAATGTGATGTTGCGGGAGGAGCTGGTTGTTGGAACGGCTAGACGCATGGGCGCCTGATGGGCCTTGCGGCTGGCGGCAGAACAGGTTCGCCGCCGCCCTCGATACCGAGGCGACCGGAACGGGCGGAGCCGCCCCCGGCGATGCAATACACCGCCGGGATTAGCAGTTACTCAAGCGTGGATCGCGCCGTCACCGCAGGCGAGCGCGGCTTCGCGCACCGCTTCGGAGTAGGTCGGATGGGCGTGGCAGGTCAGCGCCAGATCCTGCGCCGAGGCCCCGAATTCCATCGCCACGCAAACCTCGTGGATCAGATCGCCCGCTGCCGGGCCGACGATATGCGCGCCGAGAATGCGATCCGTGTCCTTGTCCGCGAGGATTTTGACAAAGCCGTCGCCGGCAAAGATCGCCTTGGCGCGGGCGTTCCCCATGAAGGAGAACTTGCCGACCTTGTAGGCCTGTCCGGCCTCTTTCAATTGCTCTTCGGTCTGGCCGACCGCGGCCACCTCGGGGTGGGTGTAGATCACGCCCGGGATCACGCCGTAGTTCACGTGGCCATGTTTACCGGCCAGAACTTCGGCCACTGCCATGCCTTCGTCTTCGGCCTTGTGGGCGAGCATCGGGCCGGTGATCGCATCGCCGATGGCGTAGATGCCTTTGACGTTGGTGGCCCAGTGTTCGTCGGTCTTTATCTGGCTGCGCTCTGTCAATTCAACACCGAGGTCCGACAGGCCAAGGCCGTCGGTATAGGGTTTGCGCCCCGTGGCGATCAGGACGGTATCGGCGTCAAGCTGGTGTTCGCTGTCGTCCTTGCGCAGCTTGTAGCTGAGCTTGGCCTTGGCGCGGGCCACCTCTACCGATTGCACGGCGGCGCCGAGGATGAATTCCATCCCCTGTTTCTTGAGCAGTTTCTGAAGGCTGCGCTGAACCTCCTTGTCCATGCCCGGCGTGATATGGTCGAGGAATTCGATCACCGTGACCTTGGTGCCGAGCCGGGCGTAGACCGACCCCATTTCCAGCCCGATGACGCCCGCGCCGACCACGACCATGCTCTTGGGGATCTTGCCAAGGGCAAGCGCGCCGGTGGAGGAGACGACGGTCTTCTCGTCGATCTCGATGCCGGGCAGGGCGCTCGGCTCAGAGCCGGAGGCGATGATGATGTGTTTGGCCTCGTGGACCTCGTCCCCGACCTTGACCTTGCCGGCCTCGGGGATGGAGCCCCAGCCTTTCAGCCAGTCGATCTTGTTCTTCTTGAACAGGAACTCGATCCCGCCGGTGTTGCTGTCCACGACCGACTGCTTGTAGTCCTGCATGACGGGCCAGTCGACGGTCGGTGTCTTGCCCTTCAGCCCCATGGTGGCAAAATTGTGCTCGGCTTCGTGAAGCTGATGCGTCGCATGCAGCAGCGCCTTGGAGGGGATGCAGCCGATGTTGAGACAGGTCCCGCCGAGGGTCTCGCGACCTTCCACGCAGGCGGTCTTGAGGCCAAGCTGGGCACAACGGATAGCGGCGACGTAGCCTCCGGGGCCTGATCCGATCACGATCACGTCGTAAGATGCCATGGGGTTACTCCTTAATCAGTAGACTTGTGTGCGGTTGTCCGGTGGACAGGGGCGCTGCCCCTCCTGGTCGTTCCGACCAGTTCACCCCGGAGTATTTGGGACGAGATGAAGATCATACGAGCGCGGCGAGGATCATGAGGGCCGTCGCCGCCAGACCGATGAGCCAAATCACGCTGCGCCAGGGCACCCAGCCAAAGGCATAGGCCGGAATGTAGAGCACACGGGCGGCGAGGTAGACCCAAGCGCAGGTGGTGGTGAAGGGTGTGGACTGACCTGAGAGCGTGACGACGACCACCGCGAGGGTAAAGAGGATCAGCGCCTCGAAGTGGTTGTTCATCGCGCGGAAGATCCGCCCGGTGCGGGGGCTGACCTGTTCGAAGAGCGTGCCGCCAAGGCGGGCGGGATCACGCGGGCCGAGGGTCTTGCCCGCCGGGAGTTCGCGGTTCGCGGTGATCGACATCAGCGCGATCTGGAAGACCTGGAGCAGACCGGCGAGGGCGAGAACGGTGACTTCGGGGGTTTGGGTCAGGGTCATATCCGGGCCGATCTGCTGCGTGAGCCGGGGTGAGCGGTGGCGGGCATCACGTTGTCCTCAGGAAATGCGCCGAGCTGGCGCTGACCGCGGCGGGGCGGCCATGGGTATGGGCGCGGGCGCGCTCCAGCCAGGCCTCGGCGCGGGCACGATCGTTGGCCTCGAACAGCACCCAGAGCCGATCCGGCGCGTCCTCTTCGGTCCAGATCTGCAGGCGGGTCAGACCGGCGTTCTGCTGATCCTCCGCATCGTCGAGCAGGGCTGCGCGAGCGGTTTCAGGTTCGGCGGTTTCAAGCTGGCAGAGCAGTTGCAAGGGCATGGTCGGGTCCGATCCGTTTGTGCTCAGAGGGCGAGGAAGTAGAGCCAGAAGGTCATCGCGAAGCCGACGAGCCAGACCAGCGTGCGCACATAGGCGATGCCAAGCGCGTAGACCACCACATAGGCGATCCTCGCCAGGAGGAAAGTCGAGGCGGCAAACATCGCGCCCGCCGGTGGCTGCGGCAATTGCGCGAGGATCAGCACGGGCGGCGCGAAAAGCGCCATCGCCACCACCGAATTCGCCTGCGCCCGGTCGAGCCGTCCGGCGGTGCCCGTCAGCGAGGGCAGGCTTTCGCGATTGCCTGCCAGTTGAGAGAGGTCGAATTTCTGCGCCGCGGCGGTCACCTGAATGAGGATCGTGACAAGCACGACGATGCCGTAGAGCGCGAGGATTGTGGTGAGGGAGGACATGGCAGTCTCCTGACTGAGGGTGTGAGGGGCGGGTTAGGCGCCGCCCTTCACATATCATGCTCGCTAAGGGTGCAGATTCCGAGAGGGTTTTTGCACCTTTTGCGGTCCTCGCCGGCTGATCACAGGTCCATCAGCAGGCGGCGCGGATCCTCCAGCGCTTCTTTCACGCGGACGAGGAAGGTCACCGCGCCCTTGCCGTCGACGATCCGGTGGTCATAGCTGAGGGCGAGGTACATCATCGGGCGGATGACGATTTCGCCGTTCATCACCATGGCGCGGTCCTGAATCTTGTGCATGCCGAGGATGCCGGACTGCGGCGGGTTCAGGATCGGCGAGGACATCAGCGAGCCATAGACGCCGCCGTTGGAGATCGTGAAGGTGCCGCCCTGCATCTCTGCCATCGACAGTTTGCCGTCGCGGGCGCGGGCACCCTTTTCGGCGATGGCCTTTTCGATTGCGGCAAAGGACATCTGATCGGCGTCGCGGATCACGGGAACGACGAGGCCCGTGGGCGTGCCGGCGGCGATCCCCATGTGGACAAAGTTCTTGTAGACCACATCGGTGCCGTCGATCTCTGCGTTGACCTCGGGCACCTCTTTCAGGGCATGCACGCAGGCCTTGGTAAAGAAGGACATGAAACCAAGTTTGACGCCGTGCTTCTTGAGGAAGAGATCCTTGTACTCGTTGCGCAGGCCCATCACTTCGGTCATGTCGACCTCGTTATAGGTGGTGAGCATGGCGGCGGTGTTCTGGCTGTCTTTCAGACGCCGCGCGATGGTCTGGCGCAGGCGGGTCATCTTTACCCGTTCCTCGCGCGCGGCGTCATCGGCCGGCACGGGCGCACGCGGCGCTGCGGTTGCCGCAGGAGCCGAGGTTGAGGGCGCCGAGGCCGCCGAAACGGCCCGGGCGACATCGTCCTTCATGACGCGGCCATCGCGGCCGGTACCGGTGATCTGATCGCGCGAGATATTGGCCTCTGCCATGGCCTTCTTGGCGGCGGGGGCGTCCTCGACGTCCGTGCGGGTGCCGGATTGGTTGGTGTTTGTATAGGCTTCGCCGCGCGCGCCCTCTTCCTGCACCTTCGGGGCGGATTGCGCGGTGCTGCCGCCCGCGCCGGCGGAAAGCACAGCGAGCTGGCCACCGGCCTCGACCGTCTCACCCTCGCCTTTGAGGATCCTGGAGAGCACACCGGCGGCGGGCGCAGGCACCTCGACGGAGACCTTGTCGGTCTCCAACTCGCAGAGCATCTCGTCGGCTTCGACGCTGTCGCCCTCTTTCTTGAACCAAGTGGCGATGGTCGCTTCGGTCACGGATTCGCCCAGGGCGGGAACCATGACCTTGACCGTTTCGCCCGATCCTTTCGCAGCAGTGTCCGATCCGCTGGAGGAGGGGCCGCCGGAAGAGGGGCCGCCATTGGGGGGCTCTTCGGCATCGGTCTTCTTGGCGTTTTCGCTGCGCGGCTTGGTCTCTTCCGGACCGGCATTGCCGGATTCCGAGATATTGCCCAGCAGGGCGTCGACGCCGACGGTTTCCCCTTCGGCAGCGACGATATCGGAGAGCACGCCGGCAACGGGAGAGGGGACCTCGACCGTGACCTTGTCGGTTTCCAACTCGCAGAGCATCTCGTCGACATCGACGGTATCGCCGGGCTTCTTGAACCAGGTTGCGACGGTGGCTTCGGTGACGCTTTCACCCAGGGTGGGGACACGGATTTCAGTGCTCATGGGTGTTATTTCCCTTCAATGTTCAGCGCCTCGGCGACGAGGGCGGCTTGCTGTGCTTTGTGCTGGGTGGCGAGGCCGGTGGCCGGTGAGGCGGTGGCGATGCGACCGACATAGGTGGGGCGCTTGTGCTTGGCCTTGATGCGGCTCAGGACCCATTCGATGTTGGGTTCGATGAAGGTCCAGGCGCCCTGGTTTTTGGGCTCTTCCTGACACCAGACCATTTCCGCGCCCTTGAAGCGTTCGAGTTCCTTCACCAGCGAGATCGCCGGGAAGGGATAGAACTGCTCGATCCGCAAGAGGTAGACGTCATCGATCCCGGCAGCGTCGCGCGCTTCGAGAAGGTCGTAGTAGACCTTGCCGGAACACATCACGACACGCTTCATCTTCTTGTCTTCGACCAGATCTGCGTTGGAGCGGTTCTTGCCGTATTGCTTGTCCGCGTCATCCCAAAGCACGCGGTGGAAGCTGGAGCCGGTGGTGAATTCATCTGCGTCCGACACCGCCAGCTTGTGACGCAGCAGCGATTTCGGGGTCATCATGATCAGCGGCTTGCGGAAGGAGCGGTGAAGCTGGCGGCGCAGGATGTGGAAGTAGTTCGCCGGGGTCGTGCAATTGGCGACGATCCAGTTGTCCTGACCGCACATTTGCAGGAAGCGTTCCAAGCGGGCCGAGGAATGCTCGGGCCCCTGACCCTCGTAGCCATGCGGCAGCAGGCAGACGAGGCCGGACATCCGCAACCATTTGCTCTCGCCCGAAGAGACGAACTGGTCAAACATGATCTGCGCGCCGTTGGCGAAATCGCCAAATTGCGCTTCCCACAGGGTCAGGGCGTTCGGTTCGGCCAGCGAATAGCCGTATTCGAACCCGAGGACCGCATATTCCGACAGCATCGAATCGATGACTTCGTAGCGGGCCTGCCCCTCGCGGATGTTGTTCAAAGGGTAGTAGCGTTCCTCGGTGTCCTGATTGATGATCCCCGAATGGCGCTGCGAAAACGTGCCGCGCGTTGAATCCTGGCCCGAAAGACGCACAGGATAGCCATCGACGAGCAGGGAGCCAAAGGCCAGGGCCTCGCCCGTCGCCCAGTCGAACCCGGTGCCCGATTCAAACATTTGCTGCTTGGTTTCCAGCAGGCGATTGATCGTCTTGTGGGTGGGGAAGTTGTCGGGAACGCGGGTCAGCGCCTCACCGACCTGTTGCATCGTCTCGGGTTTGATGGCGGTCTCGCCGCGCTGATAGTCTTCCTTTTCCTTTTCCAGGCCAGACCATTTCCCATCCAGCCAGTCGGCTTTGTTGGGCTTGTAGTCCTTGCCAGCCTCGAACTCGTCGTTGAGCTGGGACTGGAAGGCGGCCTTCATATCCTCGATCTCCCCTTCGGGGATCAGGCCGTCCTTGACCAGCCGCTCGGTGTAGAGGCTGAGGGTCGTTTTGTGGCCCTTGATGTTCTTGTACATGATCGGGTTGGTGAACATCGGCTCATCGCCTTCGTTGTGACCGAAGCGGCGGTAGCAAAAGATATCGATCACAACGTCCTTGTGGAACTTCTGGCGGAACTCGGTCGCGACCTTGGCGGCATGCACCACCGCCTCGGGATCGTCGCCGTTGACGTGAAAGATAGGCGCTTCGACCATCAGCGCGATGTCCGTCGGGTAGGGGCTGGAGCGGCTGAAGTGCGGCGCCGTGGTAAACCCGATCTGATTGTTGACGACAATGTGGATGGTGCCGCCGGTGCGGTGCCCGCGCAGGCCCGACAGGCCAAAGCATTCGGCAACAACGCCCTGTCCCGCAAAGGCCGCATCGCCGTGCAGCAGGATCGGCAGGACGGCGGTGCGGTCGGTGTCGTTCAACTGGTCCTGCTTGGCACGGACCTTGCCGATCACGACCGGGTTCACGGCCTCCAGGTGGCTGGGGTTCGCAGTCAGGCTGAGGTGAACGATGTTCCCGTCAAATTCCCGGTCGTTCGAGGCGCCGAGATGATATTTCACGTCACCCGATCCGTCGACATCCTCGGGCTTGAAAGAGCCGCCCTGGAATTCGTTGAAGATCGCGCGGTAGGGCTTTTGCATGACGTTGGCAAGAACCGACAGGCGGCCCCGGTGCGGCATGCCGATCACGATGTCCTGCACGCCGAGATTGCCGCCGCGTTTGATAATCTGTTCCATCGCCGGGATCAGGGATTCCCCGCCGTCCAGGCCGAACCGCTTGGTGCCCATGTATTTGACGTGCAGGAACTTCTCAAAGCCCTCGGCCTCGACCAGCTTGTTCAGGATCGCCTTGCGGCCCTCGCGGGTAAAGGTGATTTCCTTGCCGTAGCCTTCGATCCGCTCTTTCAGCCAGCCCGCCTCTTCGGGGTTGGAAATGTGCATGTACTGCAGCGCGAAGGTACCGCAATAGGTGCGGCGCACGATGTCCACGATCTGGCGCATCGATGCGATCTGAAGCCCGAGCACCTGGTCGAGAAAGATCGGCCGGTCCATATCGGCCTCGGTGAAGCCGTAGCTTTTCGGGTCGAGCTCCGCGTGCTGCCCGGAATCGTGCATCCCGAGAGGGTCGAGGTCGGCGGCCAGATGGCCCCGGATCCGGTAAGCGCGGATGATCATGAGCGCACGGACCGAATCGAGCACCGCCTGTTTGACCGCCTCGTCGGAGACCTGCACGCCCTTTTCGGCGGCCTTCGCTTTGATCTTGTCCGCGGCGCCCTTGGCTTCGGCGGGGGCGGGCCATTGACCGTCCAGCGCGGCCGTCAGGTCGTCGTTGGGCACGGGCGGCCAGTCGCTACGGGCCCAGGAAGGGCCGGCGGCCTCTTTCTTGGCGTCCATCTCGTCGGCGCCGAGTTGCTTGAAGAACTCCGCCCAGGATTCATCGACAGAGGCCGGGTCGTTGGCCCACCTCGCCTGAAGCTGTTCCAGATATTCCGCGTTGTGCCCCTGCATGAAGCTGGAGGCGTGGAACTGCGGATTGGGGCTTTGTTCAGTCATGACGAGGCCTCATAGGGGTTGGGACCGTAGACATTCGGGCCGGGTTGTGTGGGGCGTGTGAGCCACCAGATGACGATCAACGGTGAGAAGATCGCGATAATGACGGCGATGGCAAAGATGATGCCGGTGATCCCGGCAAAGGCCGCGGCGAAATCGCCGGTCAACGCCGCGTCCGTGGCACCGATCATGCCAGCAAACCCCGCAATGCCGACCCAGACGATGATCGGATAAAGCAGGTAGAGGCCAGAGCGGCCCGTATCGTGCATCCGGCGCCATCCCGCCGCGAGCATCGGCAACAGGGTCGCCAGCGAAAAGAGCGCATAGAGTGGCCCGCCGTCAGATTGCGCTGTGACAGAGCCGGGGGCGGTTTCCACCGATCCGCTGCCGAACAGCAAGCCGTCGAGGATACTGGTCGCGATCCCGCCGAGGAAAAGGAACAGAATGAAATACCAATATTCCGGGCGTGGCGCACGGCCCGAGAACGTGACGTATTTGCGAAAACATCTGCGGATCGCGTCGGTAAAGGTCACCTGCGGCCCCCCTGAAAATGGCGGAGCGTCATCCGGTCCGTCGCGATCCTCTGCGGCGGCGATTGCATCAAGTCCGAACTGGCGACGTCAAACTGGCCCATGGCCGATCCTCGTTGTCCGGATCCGGGCGACGACCGCCCGGACCTGTCATGTTCAGGGGTTCAGCCCTTGATCGCCTTGAGAACAGCTTCGCCCAGACCGGCGGGGCTGTCGGCGACCACGATCCCGGCGGAATTCATCGCCTCGATCTTGTCGTCCGCGCCGCCCTTGCCACCGGCGACGATCGCGCCCGCGTGGCCCATGCGACGGCCCGGAGGGGCGGTGCGACCGGCGATGAAACCAGCGGTCGGCTTCCAGCGGCCCTTCTTCTTTTCGTCGGCGAGGAACTGTGCGGCCTCTTCTTCGGCAGAGCCACCAATCTCACCAATCATGATGATAGACTGGGTCTCGTCGTCGGCCAGGAACATCTCGAGCACATCAATGTGTTCGGTGCCCTTGATCGGGTCGCCGCCTATGCCGACAGCCGAGGACTGGCCGAGGCCCGCGTCGGTCGTCTGCTTGACCGCTTCGTAGGTCAGGGTGCCGGAGCGCGACACGACACCGACCGAGCCACGCTTGTGGATATGGCCGGGCATGATGCCGATCTTGCAGGCGTCGGGGGTGATGACACCGGGGCAGTTCGGACCGATCAGGCGCGATTTGGAGGTCGCGAGCGCGGCCTTCACGCGCATCATGTCGAGCACCGGGATACCTTCTGTGATGCAGATGATCAGCTCCATCTCGGCGTCGATCGCCTCGAGGATCGAATCGGCCGCGAAGGGCGGCGGGACGTAGATCACGGAGGCATTCGCCCCGGTGCGATCCATCGCCTCGTGCACGGAGTCAAAGACCGGCAGGTCAAGGTGCGTCGAGCCGCCCTTGCCGGGGGTGACGCCGCCGACCATCTTGGTGCCATAGGCGATGGCCTGTTCAGAGTGGAAGGTGCCCTGCGAGCCGGTGAAGCCCTGACAGATGACCTTGGTGTTTTCGTCTACGAGGACTGCCATTTGGCGTTCTCCTGTGTGGGGCGGGGGTCAGCCCGCCGACGTTCCATCCGGAGGCGGGCCGTGGCCCGCCCGAAGCTCAGCCCTTCACGGCCTTCACGATCTTTTCCGCACCGTCGCTGAGGTTGTCAGCGGCTACGACGTTCAGACCGGAATTGGCGATGATCTCCTTGCCCTTCTCGACATTCGTGCCTTCGAGGCGGACGACGAGAGGCACCTTGAGGCCGACTTCCTTGACCGCGGCGACCACGCCCTCGGCGATGACGTCACAGCGCATGATGCCACCGAAGATGTTGACGAGGATGCCCTTCACCTGCGGATCGGAGGTGATGATCTTGAACGCCTCGGTCACTTTCTCCTTGGTGGCGCCGCCACCAACGTCGAGGAAGTTCGCAGGCTCCGCGCCGTAGAGCTTGATGATATCCATCGTCGCCATGGCAAGGCCGGCGCCGTTGACCATGCAACCGATCTCGCCGTCGAGGGCGATGTAGTTGAGGTCATACTTCGACGCGGCGAGTTCCTTGGGGTCCTCTTCCGTCTCGTCGCGCAGGGCGGCGATATCGGCGTGGCGGTAGGTCGCGTTGCCGTCGAAGCCGACCTTGGCGTCCAGCACCTTGAGGTTGCCGTCGGGCATGACGATCAGCGGGTTGATCTCCAGCATCTCCATGTCCTTCTCGGTGAAGGCTTTGTAGAGCTTGCCCAGAAGGCCGACCATCTGCTTGACCTGCTGGCCTTCCATGCCGAGCGCAAAGGCTGCGCGGCGGCCGTGGAACGGCATGTAGCCGGTCGCGGGGTCGATGGAGAAGCTGAGGATCTTGTCCGGCGTGCTTTCCGCGACTTCCTCGATATCCATGCCGCCCTCGGTCGAGCAGACGATAGAAATGGCCGAGGTCTGGCGATCCACCAGCAACGCGAGGTAAAGCTCACGCTCGATGTCCGACCCGTCCTCGATGTAGACGCGGTTGACCTGCTTGCCGGCGGGGCCGGTCTGATGCGTGACGAGAGTGCGGCCAAGCATCTTCTTGGCCTCTTCGGCGGCTTCTTCGACCGATTTGGTCAGGCGCACGCCGCCTTTTTCACCGGCGTCGGCTTCTTTAAACTTGCCTTTGCCCCGGCCACCCGCGTGGATCTGGGCCTTGACGACCCAGAGCGGACCATCGAGTTCGCCAGCGGCGGTCTTGGCATTGTCGGCTTTCAGCACCGCGCGGCCGTCCGATACCGGGCAGCCATAGTCGCGAAGGAGAGCCTTCGCCTGATATTCATGGATATTCATGAACTTCGTCCCTCGTTTCAGATACGATTGGCAACGTCCCTGCCACAGTGGCGGCGTCGGATGAATCGATTAATGCAGGATTACGCGGATTTTGGCCGAATTAGTGCTGTTTGTGATCACACGTCGAAGGGGTGTGATCACAAGATGCGGCGCAGCCGTCCAAATGCCGACTCGTTTGCGCAAATTTTGCGCGTCACACCCTTTTCGCCGTGAAGCGCATGGAGAAGCGCATGGATCAGGGAACAGGTGGGGCAGGCGCAGGTTATCCAAATGGACCCGCCAGAGGAGCTGACATGCGTTTGACTGAAAAACGACCCGATCTCAAGCTTCCCGCCCATCTGAAGCGAGCGCGGGGGGCGGCCGATTGGGACCGTCTCGCGCCGTTTGCCTTTGGGGCCGGGATTATCGCCGCGGGGGCGGTACTGTCGCGGATACGGCCTACGGCATTGGACCTGCCCGATGCGACGCCCCGCAAGTCGCGCGGGTCGGGTCCTATTTCGAGGTTGATCGCATGGACCCGCGACGGGGCGGATCACGTCGCGCCCGAGAATATGTCGGCGCAGCTTGGCCGCTCTCTCATTCTGGCGGGCACGGCGATGTTGGCGGCGCGCGTGCTGGACGAACTCGCCGGGCGCGACGACTAGGTGGAGTCGCACGCAAAAAGGGGCGCGACCTTTCGGTGCGCCCCTTTGAAATATTAGTCGGGATCAATCGCGCGCGCGCGCAGCCGGGTCTCAGGTCAGAGAGCCGTCGATCCCCTTGCAGGCCTCGACCAGACCTTTGACGGCCTCGACCGACTTGTCGAACATCTCCTGCTCTTCTTTGTTGAGCGTGATGTTGACGATCTTTTCGATACCGTTGGCGCCGATGACGGTCGGCACGCCGACATACATGTCCTTCACACCCAATTCGCCGTCGCAATATGCGGCGCAGGGCAGCAGGCGTTTCTGGTCCTTGAGATAGGCCTCGGCCATCTCGATCGCCGAGGTGGCGGGCGCGTAAAAGGCAGATCCGGTCTTGAGCAGGCCGACGATTTCGGCGCCGCCGTCACGGGTGCGCTGAACGATGGCGTCCAGTTTCTCCTGCGAGGTCCAGCCCATCTTGACCAGATCGGGCAGCGGGATGCCCCCGACGGTGGAATAGCGGACCGAAGGCACCATGGTGTCGCCGTGGCCGCCGAGAACAAAGGCGGTCACGTCCTTCATCGAGACGTTGAATTCGCTGGCGAGGAAGTGGCGGAACCGGGCGGAGTCGAGAACACCGGCCATGCCGCAGACCTTGTGGGTCGGCAGGCCCGAAAATTTCTGCAAGGCCCAGACCATCGCGTCGAGCGGGTTGGTGATGCAGATGACAAAGGCGTCGGGCGCGTTGGCCTTGATACCCTCGCCGACCGACTTCATCACCTTGAGGTTGATGCCCAGCAGGTCGTCGCGCGACATACCCGGCTTGCGCGGGACACCGGCGGTGACGATGCAGACGTCCGCGCCTGCGATGTCGGCGTAGCTTTGAGTGCCTTTCAGCGTGGCGTCAAACCCCTCAGACGGGCCGGATTCCGCGATGTCGAGCGCTTTGCCCTCGGGCGTGCCTTCGGCGATGTCAAAGAGGATGACATCCCCGAGTTCTTTCAGTGCGATGAGATGGGCGAGGGTGCCGCCGATCTGACCTGCGCCGATAAGGGCGATTTTGGGTCGTGCCATGGAACTAATCTCCAGTCCGATGAAATCTCGGGGCGATGCGTAGGAGTTTTGTACCCTCAGCGCAAGGGTGTGGCCCGTCCGGCACAGCCGGAAAGTCGCGCCGCCTGATCCGGAAGCGCGATTTATGATAAGTGGATCAACGCGATAACGTCTGATTCCTTAAACATCCCGCAACGAGCGGTTCGAGCGACGCGACAGACGAAATCCATCGTTTTCGCGATTCCCCATCGGGGGCCAGGGCTATTCTCGGCGAGTTGAAGGGTCTGCACGATACGCCTCGGCGCGCGGTTCAGGCGCCCTGACCCGCAGGCGGGAGGGTGTCTGCAAGGGTCTCAAAGGCCTGTCCGCTGGCGACCAGGCAGGTCATGCCGGACGCCTGGGTCATCGTGATCGTCCATGTGCCGGTCGCGTCAGAGGCGAAAACCTCAATCATCTGATTATTGGTGCCCAGTCCGATGGATTGGCGCGTCTCCCCGTAGGTGGCGGACAGACGGTCCAGCACGATTTCGCGCGGCGCGCAGGCATTCGCGGCGGCCGCGAACGTTGGCAGGGAAAGCAGGAGAGCGGCAAGCGTGCCGTGGGTCGCGAGACGTGTCATGGGTCGGGTCCTTTCGCGGGATGCCGGGGACGTCTGTAACGCCGAGCCGGGAGGTGATCTTTATGACGAGAGAGTGCGCCCGGAGAGCGAATAATTGGTTAATCGACCGTGCGGTGGCGCCGCAACGGACAGAGTAGGGGCGCAGCGCGAGGGGGCGGGGAATTTCTCTGCACCGCGGCGCCTGAGCTCTTGAAGTTTTCCCTCAAAAAGTGGCAATGGTGCGCAAGATTGTTACCTTCCCTATTCTGACGCTGATTGAGGAGACGCCCATGGACACCGCATATCGCCCCTATCGGTCTGTTCTATACATTCCAGGCTCGAAAGAGCGCGCGTTGGATAAAGCGCGTGGACTGGCCTGCGACGCGATCATCTTTGATCTGGAGGATGCAGTGACCCCGGACGCAAAGCCCGAGGCGCGCGAGACGCTGAAAACTGCGCTGCTGGCGGGTGGATACGGTGACCGGGCCAAGATCATCCGCGTCAACGGCCTGGACAGCGAATGGGGCGCAGATGATGTCGCCGCCCTGAAGGACGCCGGGGCGGATGCGATCCTCCTGCCCAAGGTGAACAGCCGCGCCGATGTCGAGGCGCTGGACGACCTGCTGGGGGGAGAAACCGCAATTTGGGCGATGATCGAGACCCCGCTCGGTGTGTTGAATGCGCTGGAAATCGCCGCACATCCGCGTCTGACCGGGTTTGTCGCCGGCACCAATGATCTGGCGAAGGAACTGAATTGCCGTACCCCTGCTGACCGTCTGCCGATGATGTTTGCACTGCAGCAGATGTTGCTGGCGGCGCGGGCGCATGACGTCATTTGCGTGGACGGCGTCTATAACCAGTACAAGGACGAAGAGGGGCTGGCCGCGGAATGCGAACAGGGTCGCGACCTCGGCTTTGACGGCAAGACGTTGATTCATCCCGCGCAGGTCGCCGGGGCGAATACGGCCTTTGCCCCCTCGCAGGAAGAAATCGACCTCGCCAAGCGCCAGATCGCCGCGCATGAAGAGATCGAGCGGACCGGGCAGGGCGTCGCCGTGGTCGATGGCAAAATCGTCGAGAACCTGCACGTCGAGACCGCCAAGAAGACCCTGGCCAAGGCGGAAACCATTGCGCGCATGGGGTGATGCGGGCAACGTAGCGCCAGTTCACCTTTTGGAGGTTTCGCCATGCTTTTGATCTTTCTCGGCCTGGTCTTGTGGTTCTACCCGCATCTGATGAAGAGCCTGACCCCCGGCCTGCGCGCCCGTATGCCTGACAAGGCCGCAAAGGGGCTGGTGGCGGTCACGGCCCTGCTGTCGATCGTTTTGATGGTGATCGGCTATCGCACCGCCGAGGCCGGGTATGTCTACACACCGCCCGAATGGGGCAAGCCGCTGAACAACCTGCTGATGCTCATCGCGGTCGCGATGTTTGGCGTTGGCCATTCCAAAAGCCGTCTGCGCGGCATGATCCGGCATCCGATGTTCCTCGGCACAGGGCTGTGGGCGGTTTCGCATTTGCTGGTGCGCGGCGACGGGGCCGCTGTGCTGCTGTTTGGCGGGCTGTTGTTCTGGTCAATCGTCGGAGTCATTGTGGCGGGACGTTCGCCGCACCAGCCGGCGGGCTATACGCCGGGCGGGCTGCGCAGCGAAGTGATCCTCGCCGTGATCACGCTGGTGATCTACGGCCTGATCGTCGGCGTTCACTTTGCCTTTGGTCTGTCACCCTTTTCCTGATCCCTGCGGGGCGCAACGCACAGCGAGTTACCATGAAAGCCTATCGATTCCTGACGGCGGACGACACGTCCGCATTCTGTCACAAGATTACCGCCGCGCTGGCCAAGGGGTGGGAGCTATATGGCGATCCGACCTATGCGCACGACGCGACGACCGGGGTGATGCGGTGCGGGCAGGCGGTCACCAAGCAGGCGGATGGCGCCTATGATCCGGGTATGAAGTTGGGAGAATTGTGATGGTCAAGACGAACGCGGGACGCTTTTTCGAGGATTATACGATCGGTCAGGTGATCGACCACGCCGTGCCGCGCACGGTCTCGGGGGGCGAGCGGGCGCTTTACCATGCGCTTTATCCGGCGCGGCATGCGCTCTATTCCTCCGACGCATTTGCGCAGGATTGCGGGCTGCCGGCCTCGCCGATTGACGATCTGGCGGCGTTCCACGTGGTTTTTGGCAAGACGGTGCCGGATGTTTCGCTGAACGCGGTCGCCAACCTTGGCTATGCTGAGGGGCGCTGGCTGCAGCCGGTCTATCCGGGCGATACGCTGCGTGCCTCTTCCGAAGTGATCGGGCTGAAGCAGAACTCCAACGGCAAGACAGGGGTGGTATATGTGCGTACCCGAGGGCTGAACCAGCGCGACGAGGTCGTGATGGAATATGTCCGTTGGGTGATGGTTCGCAAGAACGACACCGAAGCTTCGGCCCCCGAGGTCGTCGTGCCGGACCTGGCAAGTGTCATCGCGCCCGAGGATCTCGTGATCCCCGAGGGGCTGGATTTCACCCGTTACGATTTCACCCTGGCGGGAGAGGCGCACCGCCTTGGGGACTACGAGGTCGGGGAGGTCATCGGCCATGTCGATGGCGTCACGATAGAGGAAGCCGAGCACATGATCGCTACCCGGCTGTGGCAAAACACGGCCAAGGTGCATTTCGACGCGACATTCCGTCCCGACGGGCAGCGGTTGATTTATGGCGGGCACGTGATCTCAATGGCGCGGGCGCTGTCTTTCAACGGGCTGGCGAATGCGCAGATGATCGTCGGTTTGAACGGCGGCGCGCATGCAAACCCTTGTTTCAGCGGCCAGACGATCAAGGCCTGGAGCGAGGTGCTGGACACGGCTGAGACCTCCGCGCCGGGCGTCGGCGCGATCCGACTGCGGCTGGTCGCGGTGAACGACGGCTCCGTCGGTGAGTTGCGGGGCGACGATGGCAAATATCTGCCGCAGGTATTGTTGGACCTGGACTACTGGGCCCTGATCCCGACCTGACCCGAGGGTCGGATTGTGGGGCGGGGCAGTGGCCTTCGCGCGTGTCGCGTGGCAGATGTGCGCCGCTGCGAGGGCGCTACAGCGATATATGGGCGGCTCGGTTTCTGCGGGGAGGACGATGCCCGCGCCGATTCCGCCCGGCGGCATCGAGGTCTGCCCCTGACATTTGTGATCACGTAATTTGCGACTGTGATCACATAGGTAAAACTTTCCACGGGCCACGTCGCTTTTTCTGCACCTGCGCGGGTGTGTCATGATGACAAGGGCGTAAAAATCGGTAGAAGTCGGCCCTAGGAAAAACCGAATGGGGATTTCATGGCTGATGTGAACCGGGGCAATCGCCCGCTGTCGCCGTTCATGCTGGGGCAGTACTACCGCCCGCAGTTGAACTCCGTTACCTCTATCCTGACAAGGATCTCGGGTAATGCGCTGATTGTCGGGGCTATCCTGATTGCCTGGTGGCTGCTGGCCGCCTCCTCGGGTGTCGGGTATTTCGATGTCGTGGATTACATGATCACGAGCTGGGTCGGGGACATCGTGATGTTCTTCTCGCTGCTCGGTTTGTGGTTCCATTCGCTGGCCGGATGTCGCCACCTGCTGTGGGACAACGGCTTTGCGCTGGACATGGAAACCTCGGACAAGCTGGGGTGGGGCATTATCGGTCTGTCGATCGTGCTGACCATCCTCACTGCCCTGATCGTGTAAGGAGAGAGCCATGCGTTTTCTGACCGACCGCAAACGTGCCGTGGGCATGGGCGCCTCCAAGACCGGGACAGAGCATCACTGGTCGATGCAGATGTCCTCTATCGCGCTCATCGTTCTGGTGCCTCTGTTCGTCTTTACCACGGGCTGGATCATCGGCGAACCCTACGAAGAGGTCGTCGCCTATTATTCCCGTCCCTTCCCGGCAATTGTCGCCGCGCTGACGTTCGCCGTCGGCATGATGCACTTCAAGAACGGCGCGCAGATGGCGATCGAGGATTACGTGCATGGTCTGGCCGGGCGCCTGACCATCATCGCCGTGACCCTGCTGGCCTATACGATTGCCGCGGTCAGTATCTTTGCCCTTATCCGGCTCGCCCTTTAAGACCCGAGGTTCACGATGGCTGCTTACGAATACGAAACGCATGAATACGACGTCGTCGTCGTCGGGGCAGGCGGCGCGGGTCTTCGCGCCACGCTCGGCATGGCGGAGCAGGGGTTGCGCACCGCCTGCGTGACCAAGGTCTTTCCGACCCGGTCGCATACCGTGGCGGCGCAGGGTGGCATTGCCGCCTCTCTCAGCAACATGGGCCCGGACCACTGGCAGTGGCACATGTACGACACCGTGAAGGGGTCGGACTGGCTGGGCGATACGGACGCGATGGAATATCTGACGCGCGAGGCCCCCAAGGCGGTCTACGAGCTGGAGCATTACGGCGTGCCCTTCTCGCGTACCGAAGAGGGCAAAATCTACCAGCGTCCCTTTGGCGGTCACACCACCGAATTCGGCGAAGGTCCCGCAGTGCAGCGCACCTGTGCCGCCGCCGACCGGACCGGCCATGCGATCCTGCACACGCTTTACGGTCAGTCGCTGAAGAACAACGCGGAATTCTATATCGAATATTTCGCCATCGACCTTATCATGTCCGATGATGGCGTGTGCACCGGCGTTGTCTGCTGGAAGCTGGACGACGGCACGATGCATGTCTTCAACGCCAAGATGGTCGTGCTGGCGACGGGCGGCTATGGACGCGCCTATTTCTCGGCCACCTCGGCACATACCTGCACCGGCGACGGTGGCGGGATGGTCGCACGGGCCGGTCTGCCGCTGCAGGACATGGAGTTCGTGCAATTCCACCCAACCGGCATCTACGGTTCCGGCTGTCTGATCACCGAGGGCGCGCGTGGCGAGGGCGGTTACCTGACCAACGCCGAAGGCGAGCGGTTTATGGAACGCTACGCCCCGCAGTACAAGGATCTGGCACCGCGTGACTATGTCTCGCGCTCTATGACGCTGGAAATCCGCGAAGGTCGCGGTGTGGGCGAGCATAGCGATCACATTCACCTGAACCTCAGCCACCTGCCGGCAGAGGCCCTGGCAGAACGTCTGCCGGGCATCTCGGAATCGGCGAGGATCTTTGCCGGTGTGGACGTCACCAAGGAACCGATCCCGGTGCTGCCGACGGTGCACTACAACATGGGTGGCATCCCGACGAACTACTGGGGCGAAGTGCTGAACCCGACCGAGGGCGATCCGACCGCCGTGGTCCCTGGCCTGATGGCCGTGGGGGAGGCGGGCTGCGCGAGCGTGCACGGCGCGAACCGGTTGGGCTCTAACTCCCTGATCGACCTGGTCGTCTTTGGCCGCGCCGCTGCGATCCGGGCCGGAAAGGTCGTGGACCCGGAAAGCCCGGCTCCGGTGCTCAACACCGCGTCCGTCGACAAAGCCTTCGATCGGTTCGACACCCTGCGCAACGCCAAGGGCGGGATCTCGACCTCCGACCTGCGGCTGGAGATGCAGCGGACCATGCAGTCCGACGCTGCCGTCTTCCGCGAATCCAAGACGTTGGAGGAGGGCGTGACCAAGATGACCGAGATTGCTGGCAAACTCTCTGACGTCAAGGTTTCGGATCGCAGTCTGGTTTGGAACTCGGACTTGATGGAGACGCTGGAGCTGTCGAACCTGATGCCTAACGCTTTGGCAACCATCGTCGGTGCCGAGGCGCGCAAGGAAAGCCGGGGCGCCCACGCGCACGAGGATTTCTCGACCCGCGACGACGAAAACTGGCGGGTGCACTCGATTGCGCGCGTTGATGGCACGGCCGTCGACCTCAGCTATCGCCCCGTGATTACCGACCCGCTGACGACCGAAGACGAAGGCGGGATCAGCCTGAAGAAAATCGCGCCCAAGGCGCGGACGTTCTGAGGAGGACGACATGGTACAACTGACGCTTCCCAAGAACTCGCGAGTTCAGACCGGCAAGACCTGGCCAAAACCGCAGGGCGCGACCAACGTCCGGAAGTTCAAGATCTATCGCTGGTCCCCGGATGACAGCGACAACCCCCGCGTCGACAGCTATTTCCTCGACATGGACAAGTGCGGCCCGATGGTTCTGGACGCGCTGATCAAGATCAAGAACGAGATCGACCCCACCCTGACTTTCCGCCGGTCCTGCCGCGAGGGGATCTGCGGCTCCTGCGCGATGATGATCGACGGGATCAACACGTTGGCCTGCATTTACGGGTTGGACGAGATCAAGGGCGATGTGACGATCTATCCGCTGCCGCATTTGCCGGTGATCAAGGACCTGATCCCGGACCTGACGCATTTCTACGCGCAGCATGCCTCGATCATGCCGTGGCTGGAGACCAAGACCAACAAACCGGCCAAGGAATGGCGTCAGTCGATCGAGGATCGCAAAAAGCTCGACGGGCTGTATGAATGCGTAATGTGCGCATCCTGCTCGACCTCCTGCCCGAGCTACTGGTGGAACGGCGATCGCTACCTCGGACCAGCCGCGCTGCTGCACGCCTACCGCTGGATCATCGACAGCCGCGATGAGGCGACCGGCGAGCGTCTGGATGAGCTGGAGGATCCCTTCAAGCTCTATCGCTGCCACACGATCATGAATTGCGCCAAGACCTGCCCCAAGGGTCTGAACCCGGCAGCCGCCATTTCGCATATCAAGCAGATGATGGTGGAACGCCGCGTCTGAGGCGCGTGCCAAGGTTTCACAGGTATCACGATCTGAAAGGGGCGGGCCATGGGTCCGTCCCTTTCTGCAATGGGGCGCTCTTCACGCTGTCGGTCCTGATGTTTCCGCGATTGTCGAGGCGATGAGAGGGCGCGTGCGCTGGCGAGCGTTGAGCGCAGCGCAATGGGGCATTGCGCGCCAAGGGGCTGCCGGAGCGCGGCACGCACCCCCATTTATGACGAGGGGAGAGACCCTGATGTCATGAGGCACGAGATGACCAAGATTGCACAACCCGACAGCGAAGCGCTACACAAGGCGCAGACCGCATTGAATGCACTGAATGTCGCGTATCAATATTTCACGCCGACGCCTTGGGTGGATGAGAGACCCGCCGTCCCGGCGGTCGACTATCTGCCCTACAACCGATTTGCCTGAGCAAAGCAAAAGAAATCGGCGCTAGGGCCGGTTACCCCTTGTACGAATCCGTCAGAGATCCGATATGCGGGCTTACGCAGACGTCAACGCACGCGCCTCTGGCGAAAGGGTGACTCGCTCAGCCCTTCGATTACGCAGCGACGGTTACGTCTCCCTTGGAAGTGAGCGGTCATATATGGCCGGGTCTATTGGAGATGACCATGAATGCATACGTTGCCGATCTCGCGGCCCTCGACTTTTCACGCCGCGAGTCCCGTGTCGAAACCTACATCCGTCAGACAACGTTCGACCGCCCGACGCTGGTCATCGACGTTGATCACGTCGAAGCGCAGTTCCACGCCCTGAAGGCGGGCCTGGGCCACGCCCGCATCCACTACGCGGTAAAGGCAAATCCGCAACGCGAGATCATCGAGCGGCTGGTTGAGCTTGGCTCGGGCTTCGATGCCGCATCGCGCGCGGAGGTGGAGCTGTGCCTGTCGCTAGGCGCGCGGCCCGAAAACATCTCTTTCGGGAACACGGTCAAGAAGGCCCGCGATATCGAATTCGCCTATCATGCGGGCGTGACGCTCTTTGCCGCCGACGCGGAGGAGGAACTGGAGAAGATCGCGGAATTTGCGCCCGGCGCGCAAATCTACATCCGCCTGATCGTCGATGCCTCCCAAGCGGATTGGCCGCTGTCGCGCAAATTCGGCTGTGGTCGTGACAAGACGATTGAACTGCTGGATATGGCGCGCGATCTCGGGCTCGACCCGGTGGGGCTTTCATTCCATGTCGGGTCGCAAACCAGGCAGGCCGAGATGTGGATCGAGACCCTGGATCAGGTCGCCGCCACCTGGGCCGCGGCGAAAGAGGCAGGGCATGAGCTGAGCCTTCTCAACATCGGCGGCGGCTTCCCGGCCTACTATGGTGAAGCGATCCAGCGCCCGACCGCCTATGCCGCCCGCGTGATGGAGTTGATCGAGCAGCGGTTCGGTCACGTAGCACATGTGATGGCTGAGCCGGGTCGCGGCCTCGTCGCCGAAGCGGGTGCAATTGCCGCCGAAGTTCTGCTGGTGTCGAAGAAATCGCACAACGATCTGCATCGTTGGGTCTACCTCGATATCGGCAAGTTCTCAGGGCTGGCCGAAACCATGGATGAGGCGATCCGCTACCAGTTCCTGACACCGCGCGGCCACGAGGCCACCGGACCCTGTATCCTCGCCGGGCCGTCCTGTGACTCCGCTGACGTCCTGTACGAAAAGCGCCCGGTTGAGCTGCCGTTGAGCCTGCGCTCGGGTGACCAGATCATCATTCGGAACTGCGGCGCCTATACATCGACATATGCCTCGGTCGGGTTCAACGGGTTTCCGCCGCTGGACGTGGCGGTCATCTGAACGGGGTCTTGATCCGCACGGGCGATATGCGTTGAACGAGAAAGGCGCGAGGTGAAACCCTCGCGCCTTTCGTTTTTCCGCGTGTAATCGCGCAGGATCAACCTTCGAGCTTGTCCTGAGTGCGCGTTTCGAAGTCGCCGGCATCATGGCGTTCGCGCAATTGCTCGGACGGATCGCCCTGCGCGGCATTGACCATGCGGCCGCGTTTGACGGCGGGGCGGGCAAAGATCGTCTCGGCCCAGCGGATCACGTTTTTGTACTCATGCGTCGACAGGAACGTCTGGCCCTCGTAAGCGCCTGTCGTGACCATCCGCCCGTACCAGGGCGCGGTGGCCATGTCGGCAATGGAATACTCGGCCCCCGCGAGGAATTCGTTATTGGCGAGATGTTTGTTCAAGACGTCGAGCTGGCGTTTCACCTCCATTGCGAAGCGGTTGATCGGGTATTCCATCTTGAACGGCGCATAGGCGTAGAAATGTCCGAAGCCGCCGCCCAGGTAGGGTGCGGCCCCCTGAAGCCAGAACAGCCAATTCATCGCCTCGGTCCGCGCCGCGTGGTCCTTGGGGAGGAAGGCGTCGAACTTTTCCGCGAGGTAGAACAGGATGTTGCCGGATTCAAAGACGCGGATCGGCGTGTCGCCGGAATGATCGACCATGGCGGGAATTTTGGAGTTCGGGTTGGCCTCGACAAAACCTGACCCGAATTGGTCGCCGTCCCCGATGTTGATGAACCAGGCGTCGTATTCCGCGCCCGTGTGGCCAGCGGCCAGCAGCTCTTCCAGCATGATGGTCACTTTCTGGCCGTTCGGCGTGGCCAGCGAATATATCTGAAAGGGATGTTTGCCGACGCTGAGCGGCTTGTCGTGGGTCGGTCCCGAAATGGGGCGGTTGATGCTGGCGAATTGTCCACCGCTTTCCTGGTCCCAGGTCCAGACCTCGGGCGGGGTGTAGGTTTCGTCGCTCATGTGGATCTCCTGTGTCATGAATTTGGGGGGACTAGATCAGCTAAATGCGGGTGGCTCAACGTGACAGGACGCAGGGTCGGTCTGCGCCATTGCGCATTGGCGTTGCAGCCGGTCCGACAGAAGCGGGGGATCGAACCAAGCTCGCCTTCGGTCAATGTCAGGAAAAGGCGGCTTCGAGCGCGATTTCCACCATATCGCCAAAGCTCTTCTCACGTTCGGATGCGGGCAGCGCCTCGTGAGTCTTGAGGTGGTCCGAGACGGTCAGAACGGCCAGCGCGCGGCAACCGTGACGCGCGGCGAGGATATAGAGTTCCGCGGCCTCCATCTCGACCGCGAGGATGCCATGGCGCTGCATGACGTCATCGAGGTCCGGGCGTTCGGAATAAAACACATCGGCGGAATAGATGCCGCCGGTATGGGGGGTGATGCCTTTGGCCTGAGCCGCTTGGAAGGCCTTGCAAAGCAGATCGAAGTCCGCGGTTGGCGCAAAATTGACCTCCTTGAAGAACCCGAGAGAGGGCGTTGAGATCGACGTTGCCGACATCGCGAGGATCACATCGCGGATGGCGACATGATCCTGCATCGCCCCGCAGGAGCCGATGCGGATCAGGGTTTGTGCGCCGTAATCCTGGATCAGTTCATTTGCGTAGATCGACAGGGACGGCATCCCCATCCCCGATCCCTGGATCGTCACGCGATGTCCCCGCCAGGTGCCGGTGAATCCCAGCATGCCGCGCACTTCGTTGACGAGTTCGGCGTCCTCCAGAAAGGTCTCCGCGGCCCATTTGGCGCGGTAGGGATCGCCGGGCATCAGCACGGTTTCAGCGATCTGGCCGGGGGTAGCGCCGATGTGGATGGTCATAATGAACTCCGTCGAGGTTTGACCGAGACTATCGGAAAACTCCGCCGCGATGTCCACGATGACGCCGCGCCGCGCCTTCGGACGCGGTTTCGCCTGCCGGCGAGAGTATTTCGGGACGAGATGAAGCGGGCGGTTGCGGCTTCATCTCGTCAAAAATACTCCGGGGTCAGGGCGATCGCCAGATTGCTCTGGCAGGGGCAGCGCCCCTGTCGACCTATCCGGTTGCGCCGTTTATTCGGCAGCGACGCTTTGCGGGTCAACCAGCGCGACCACGTCCATCATGATAGTATTGAGCTGGAAATCCTTTGGCGTGTAAACTCGGGCCACGCCCATGGCGAGAAGCCGCCGCGCGTCCTCTTCGGGAATAATTCCGCCGACGACCACCGGCACATCGGCCAGCCCGGCCTCGCGCATCCGGTTCATTGTGTCCTCCACCAATGGCAGGTGAGAGCCTGAAAGGATCGACAGGCCGACGACATGGGCGGATTGGTCCTTAGCGCTGGTCACGATGTCCTCGGGCGTCAGGCGAATGCCATCGTAATTGATGTCCATGCCGCAATCGCGGGCGCGAAAGGCGATCTGTTCGGCGCCGTTGGAATGACCGTCGAGGCCGGGTTTCCCGATGACGAACTTCAGCCGGCGCCCCAGCTTGTCCGAGACGGCATCGACCGCGTCGCGGATCTCGTCCAGGCCTTCGGTCTTGTTGGAGACAGCACCGGATACGCCGGTCGGTCCGCGATATTCTCCGTGCACCACGCGCATCTGTTCGGCCCATTCGCCGGTGGTGACACCGGCCTTGGCCGCGGCGATGGAGGCGGGCATGATGTTTTCGTTCTTGGCCGCCGCCTCACGCAGGGCGTCGAGCGCGGATCGGACCGCCGCCTTGTCGCGGCTGTCGCGCCACTGATTGAGGCGGGTAATCTGGTCGGCTTCGACCGCAGGGTCGACCGTCATGATGCCGCCGTCTTCGCCCATCAGGGGGGAGGGCTCGGCCTCGGTCCATTTGTTGACGCCGACGACGATGGTTTCATTGGTTTCGATCCGGTTGACCCGTTCTGCGTTGGAATCGACGAGTCGCGATTTCATGTACTCGATACTTGCGACAGCCCCGCCCATGGATTCGAGGTTGGCCAGTTCGGCGCGCGCGCCTTCCTTGAGCGCATCGACCTTGGCATCGACCGCCGGATTGCCGTCAAAGAGGTCACCATATTCCAGCAGGTCGGTCTCATAGGCCATGATCTGCTGCATGCGCAGGGACCATTGTTGGTCCCAGGGGCGCGGCAGGCCGAGGGCCTCGTTCCATGCGGGGAGCTGGACTGCGCGGGCGCGGGCCTTTTTCGACAGGGTCACGGCCAGCATTTCGATCAGGATGCGGTATACGTTGTTTTCCGGCTGCTGTTCGGTCAGCCCGAGGGAGTTGACCTGCACGCCGTAGCGAAAGCGGCGAAATTTGGGGTCGGTGACGCCGTAGCGCGTCTCGCAAATCTCGTCCCAGAGGTCGACAAAGGCACGCATCTTGCACATTTCGGTCACGAACCGGATGCCCGCGTTCACGAAGAAGGAGATGCGGCCCACCACGGTCGGGAAATCCTCGGGCGGGACGCGCGGGCGCAGTTCATCCAGGACCGCCATGCCGGTGGCCAGCGCGTAGGCCAGCTCTTGCTCCGGGGTCGCGCCGGCCTCTTGCAGGTGGTAGGAGCAGACGTTCATCGGGTTCCATTTCGGCACCTCGCGGTAGCAATATTCCGCGACGTCGGCGATCATCCTCAAACTGGGCTTGGGCGGGCAGATATAGGTGCCGCGGCTGAGGTATTCCTTGATCAGGTCGTTCTGCACAGTGCCTTGTAGCGCTTTGGTGTCCGCGCCTTGTTCTTCGGCGACAGCGATATAGAGTGACAGCAACCAGGGCGCGGTTGCGTTGATGGTCATGGAGGTGTTCATCTCGGCCAGGGGGATCTGGTCGAAGAGAGTGCGCATGTCGCCGAGGTGGCTGATCGGCACGCCGACCTTGCCGACCTCACCCTTGGCCAGGACGTGATCACTGTCATAACCCGTCTGTGTCGGCAGATCGAAGGCCACCGACAGGCCCGTCTGTCCGCGCGACAGGTTGGAGCGATAGAGTTCGTTCGACGCCTTGGCCGTGGAGTGCCCCGAGTAGGTGCGGAAAAGCCAGGGGCGGTCTTTCTTGGTCTCGGTCATCGGGGGCCTCGGATTTGTTTGGGTAATTTAATTTCGTCTGCTTGTAGGTATATGTAAGAATCTGGCGATGTCAATTCGCCGCAACGCGGCGACACCTTCTCCATTCTAGCACAAAGCGTCTCGAAACGGCAGGTAATCGTGCACATGCAGCAAAGCCGCGACGATTTCGCTGGCTCGACTCGGGGAGATCGGCGCAAGATCGGTAAATACGCCGCCGGTCTCGTCTCTGATAGCCGGTTGGCGCCCTGGGGTCGCCATCGAGAAGGACATAAAATTACAAAACTGATCCCTTCGGCATTGCTTTATTGCGTGACGAATTATATCCCCTAGGTCAGACGGCTGCGATTCTGCATTGCGGCAAAAAGTGAGAAGGAAGTTCCAATGGCTCTGGATACGGACACGGGCATCGCGCCCTACGACGCGCCTCAGAAAGATCTCTATGAAATCGGCGAAATGCCGCCCCTCGGATACGTTCCCAAACAGATGTATGCTTGGGCGATCCGGCGTGAACGGCACGGCGAGCCGGTCGATAGTTTCAAGCAGGAGGTCGTCGACACCTGGCAGATCGACAGCCACGAGGTGCTGGTTCTGGTGATGGCCGCAGGGGTCAATTACAACGGTGTCTGGGCCGGGCTGGGGGAGCCGATCTCTCCGTTCGACGTGCATAAGCAGGATTATCACATCGCGGGTTCCGATGCCTCGGGTATCGTCTGGGCCGTGGGCGACAAGGTCAAAACCTGGAAGGTCGGCGATGAGGTGGTGATCCACTGCAACCAGGACGATGGCGACGATGAGGAATGCAACGGCGGCGACCCGATGTTTTCCCCGACGCAACGTATCTGGGGCTATGAGACCGGCGACGGATCCTTTGCCCAATTCGCACGGGTTCAGGCCCAGCAGCTGATGCCGCGTCCCAAGCATCTGACCTGGGAAGAATCGGCCTGCTACACGCTGACGCTGGCGACCGCCTACCGGATGTTGTTCGGTCACCACCCGCATGAGTTGAAGCCAGGCCAGAACGTGCTGGTCTGGGGTGCCTCCGGGGGCCTCGGTTCATACGCGATCCAGCTGGCCAACACGGCCGGGGCAAACGCGATTGGCGTCATCTCGGACGAGAGCAAACGTCAGTTTGTCATGGACCAGGGCGCCAAGGGCGTGATCAACCGCAAGGAATTCAGCTGCTGGGGTCAACTGCCCACCGTGAATTCGCCCGAATACAACGACTGGATGAAAGAGGCGCGCAAGTTCGGCAAGGCGATCTGGGACATCACCGGCAAGGGCGTTTCGGTCGACATGGTCTTTGAACATCCCGGCGAGGCGACGTTCCCCGTCTCGACCCTCGTGGTCAAGAAGGGTGGGATCGTGGTGATCTGCGCCGGCACCTCCGGGTTCAACTGCACCTTTGACGTACGTTACATGTGGATGCACCAGAAACGGCTTCAGGGCTCGCACTTTGCCAACCTCAAGCAGGCCGCTTCGGCCAACCGGCTGATGATGGAGCGGCGTCTCGACCCCTGCATGTCCGAAGTGTTCCCCTGGGAGGAAATCCCGCAGGCCCACATGAAGATGCTGCGCAATGAGCACAAGCCGGGCAACATGGCGGTGCTGGTTCAGGCCCCCCGGACCGGGTTGCGCACCGTCGAGGATGTGCTGGAAGCCGGCAAATAAGTTATCTTTAATCGATGTGTGAAAGGCCCGCTTTGTGCGGGCCTTTTGCGTCTGAATCCAGCGGGCTGCCGCGCCGGAGGCTCTGGCGCTTCAACCGGGCACGGGGTAGCGTCCGCGCATGACATTGCCCGCCGTCACATATTCGCACGATCAGGCCGACGCCTATGACCGCATCACCGAGGCCTTGCGCGCGGATGGTGTCGATCTGGAGGCCTCAGAGGTGAGTCCGCCCTCCGCTGGCAAGGGGCAGGTGCTGGCCGTCACCGGCAAGGCGGGATCGGGCAAGACGCTGCTGCTGTCGGCCATCTCGCGCGCGGCGCAGGAGTCTGGCGTCACTCTGATTTCGGGCGACTACGAACCCAAGAAAACGCGTGAGCGACGGACCCTCGCGATCCTCGCGCCGACGAACAAGGCGGCGTCTGTTCTGCGCTTGCGCGGCGTGCCCGCGACGACGATCCACCGCATCCTCTACACGCCCGTCTATGACCCGGAATACGAGCGGATCGCGGAATGGCTGGCCGGAGAGGGCGAGAGGCCGCAGATCGAAGGGTTGAGCGACGCGGCGCTCGACCGGGCGCTGGCGTTTTACCAGACTAACAAGTCGGTGCCCGGCGCGCTGGCGACCGCCGGGCTGCGCGGCTCGGATTTTATCACCGGCTGGAAGCGGCGGGATGATCCGCTGGATATGGGCCTGATCGACGAAGCCTCGATGCTGGATGACAAGCAGTTCGACGACCTGCGCGAAATTTTTCCGACCCTTCTGCTGTTCGGTGATCCGGCGCAATTGGCCCCGGTCGGGCAATCGGGGCGCATGGTGTTCGATCGCGTGGCTGCGCCGAACCTCATGTACCTCGACCGGGTGCATCGGCAGGACGCGGGCAATCCGATCATCGACCTTGCCCATGCACTGGCCGATCCGGCCCTCGGCTTCGAGGACTTTGAGCAGATGATCGAGGACAAGGCCCGCGCGGATGAGCGTGTTGTCTGGAGCCAGCGGGTCGAGGTCGATCTGATGGCCCGCTCTCCGGTCTTGGTCTGGCGCAACGCGACCCGGATCCGCCTGATCCATGCTTTCCGCGCCGTGCATGGCGCGCCGCTCGATGCCCTTCTGCCGGGAGAGCCGCTGGTTTGCGACGGGATCGAACTGCCTGCGAAGCATCGCAAGAAGCGGCTGGACCTTGAGGCGCGCGGCCTCATCAAAGGTGCGCAGGTGGTCTACCTCGGCCCCGGCTCCAAGCCCGGCTTTTCCAAGCTGCACGTGGTCGGCGCGGAAAGCCCGCGTGTCTCGGCAGCCTCTATCGTCAAAATCGAGAAGCCGGATGAGGAAGAGCCGTTCATCCCCTATGCTGCGCGCATGGGCGCGACCTTCCTGCACGGCGCTGCGGTGACGATACACAAGGCGCAGGGGTCGCAATGGCCCGACGTCCAGGTTTTCGCTCCCGATCTCTACGCTGCCGCTCGGGTTGGACGGGTCGAGGCGGGTCAACCGCTGTGGAAACGGCTGGCTTACGTTGCGATCACGCGGGCGGAGACCCGGCTGCTCTGGGTCGTGCGCAACCGGCTGGCAAAGCCCTCCGCGCCGCTTGGGGTCGCCGATCTGATGGCGGCGCCGACAGCGCCGCTGGAACTGACTGTAGAAGATGGCGATGCGTGAGGACGATCCTGATCACTGGGGTCGGTGCAGCCATCGGGCGCGCCACAGAGGCGCGGGCATGACGCGAGGACGCGACGCCGTGGACGCTATATTACGCAAGCGGGTCGATTCTATCGACGTGCCCGTGCATGCGATGGATCGTCGTTTCAGCGCTACGGTCTTGCCGTCTGGACGCAGCTGATGCGGGACTGGGCCGATCTGATGGGCCGTGTTCTGATCGCGCTGCTGTTTCTCGGTGGCGCGGCGCAAAAAGTCGCTGACCCTGACTCGGTAAGGGCGATGATCGCGGGAATTGGTCTGCCCGGCATGCTGGTCTGGGCAGTGGCGCTGTTCAACCTCTTTGGCGGGATTTGCCTGATGGTTGGACCAAGGGTGCGGGCCTGGGCACTCGTGCTGGCCGCCTATTGCCTCTTTACCAGCTACTTCCATTGGCAGCTTCGCGCGGATCCCTGGCAGGTCACGATCATGGTCAAAAACTGGGCGATCGCGGGCGGCCTGTTGATCCTGGCCGCCCATGGCCCCGGTCGGTTCGTCCTGCGGCGTTAGCGGGTCGGCACCGGCGTGTCGCCGCGATAGTCGTAAAAGCCGCGTCCTGACTTTCGGCCAAGCCAGCCGGCCTCGACATATTTAGTCAGCAGGGGGCAGGGGCGATACTTGGTATCCGCCAGACCGTCGTGCAACACGTTCATGATCGCGAGGCAGGTGTCGAGGCCAATGAAATCCGCCAGCTCCAGCGGCCCCATGGGGTGGTTGGCGCCCAGCTTCATCGCTTCGTCGATAGATTTGACGTTGCCGACGCCCTCATACAGCACGTAGACCGCCTCGTTTATCATCGGGACCAACACCCGGTTAACGATGAAGGCGGGGAAATCCTCGGCGCTGGAGGCGGTCTTGCCGAGCTTTTCGACGACCTCGTGACAAGCCTTGTAGGTGGGTTCGTCCGTTGCAATACCGCGGATCAATTCGACGAGCTGCATCACCGGCACCGGGTTCATGAAGTGAAACCCCATGAATTTTTCGGGTCGGTCCGTACGGCTGGCAAGGCGGGTGATCGAGATGGAGGAGGTGTTGGACGTCAGGATCGTCTCGGGCTTGAGGTGCGGCAATAGCTCCTTGAAGATCGCGTCCTTGACCGTCTCGCGTTCGGTTGCGGCCTCGATCACCAGATCGCTCTGGCCGAGGTCGGGCAGCTTCAGCGTCGTCTTGATGCGCCGCTGGGCCTCGGTCTTTGCCTCTTCGGTGATCAGCTCACGACTGACCTGACGCGCGAGATTGCGTTCGATCTGCGTGGTGGCGTGGTCCAGAGCTTCTTGCTTGATATCGGTCATCAGCACGTCATAACCAGCCAGCGCAAAGACATGGGCGATGCCATTGCCCATCTGTCCCGCCCCGATCACACCCACAGTTTCGATTACCATCCGGTCCTCCAAGAAAATGCTGTCGCTTACAGTGGCCAAAGCGGAACGGGCCTGCAAGTACCGACCATTTGCAGTGAATGCCATATTTAGCAGATTGGTAAGAAAATGGAGTCACACCGTCCTTTGGGTGTTTTGATTTGGTGAGTGTGATGAGCTTTCAACGCATGGGGTCGCAAGACCTCGATTATTCTCCGTGCCGCTATGGCGCGTCCCGCGTGACGTTCCGGGGGCCACGCTGTGACCTGTCTCGACCGCATGCGCTATTTTTTGGTGGCACATCGGTTTATGGAAAGTTTCTGCGCGACCCCTTGCCGGATCTCGTCGAGCAGCGGAGCGGGTTGCGCTGTGTCAACCTCGGCGTGGTCAACGCGGGCGTTGATCTCTACCTCAAGGATCAGGCGCTTCTGGACATGACCGCACGAGCGCGGGTGACGGTCCTGGGGGACGTTAGTTTGCAGAACATGTCCAATCGGTTTTACAGCGTGCACCCCAGGCGCAACGACAGGTTTTTGTCAGCCACGCCCTTGCTGCGAACGATCTTTCGTGATGTCGATTTCACGCCGTTTCACTTTACCGGACATCTGCTGCAACGCCTGCACAGTTTGTCCCCCGTGCGTTTCGCAGACATTCAGGCAGAGCTTAAGGAGACCTGGGGCGCGCGGATGAGGACGTTGATTTCAAGGATCAGCGGGCCGGTGATCCTGCACCGGATTGCACCACGCGTGGCAAAAGGCAGTGTTGCGGAAGCGTCAATCGTCAGGGTCGACGATCTGCTGACCGCCGACGCGGCCATGTTCGCCGCCCTCCGGCCGTTGGTGGTCGATGTGATTACGACGAGCCCCGCGGACGCGGCGCTAGCGCGCGACGCAGAGGGTCTGGTATTCTCGCAACTGGAGACAAGTGCGGCACAGAGCCAACTCGGCGCACCTGTGTATGAGGAAGCAGCCGCGGACCTCGCCCCAATCCTGCGGCGCTTTGCGCCTTTGCCCCACTCGGTCAAAACCGGGCCGCCATAATCCCTGGGTCCTGTCGCGACGTCGCATAGGAAAAGGCCCGCGATAGTCACGGGCCTTCTGCATTATTCAAAGACGGGCACGTAGCCGCGCTGAAAGCTTACAGCTTTTCAACCAGTTCAGGCACTGCCGTGAACAAGTCTGCCACAAGGCCGTAGTCCGCGACCTGGAAGATCGGGGCCTCTTCGTCCTTGTTAATCGCGACGATGACCTTGGAGTCCTTCATCCCGGCGAGGTGCTGGATTGCACCCGAGATGCCGACCGCGACGTAGAGGTCCGGTGCGACGACCTTGCCGGTCTGACCGACCTGCCAATCGTTCGGTGCGTAGCCCGAATCGACGGCCGCGCGCGATGCGCCGACGGCTGCGCCCAGCTTGTCCGCGAGCTTTTCGATGATCGCGAAGTCGTCCTTCGACCCGACGCCGCGGCCACCGGACACGACCACACCGGCCGAGGTCAGTTCCGGGCGGTCAGAGGCGGCCATGGAGTCTTCCAGCCATTCCGACAGACCGGGGTCTTCCGCTTTCGCGGTGTCGCTGACAGACGCGGACCCGCCGGTTCCGGCGGCGTCGAATGTCGATGTCCGGAAGGTGATAACCTTCTTTTCATCTTTCGACTTTACGGTCTGAATGGCGTTACCGGCATACACCGGACGCTCAAAGGTATCCGCATCCACGACGGCCGTGACATCCGTCAGGATCATCACATCGAGGAGGGCAGCAACACGCGGCATGATGTTTTTCGCATCCGTCGTGGCAGGGGCCACGATATGCGAATAATCACCGGCCAAAGACACGATCAGCGCCGAAACGGGTTCCGCCAGCCGGTGGCTGTAAAGCGGGTCTTCGACCACCAGGACCGATGCGACACCGTCAATCGTGGCGGCGGTCTGAGCCGCGTCCTTGGCCTTGGCACCCGCAGCCAGGATGGTCACGTCGCCGAGCGCTTTGCAGCCCGAAACGGCCTTGGCGGTGGCATCCATCGCCAGTTCGCCGTCATTGATTTCAGCAAGTAGAAGAACAGCCATCAGACGATCCCCTTCTCTTTGAGTTTCGCAACCAGCGTGTCGACGTCCGGCACCATTTCACCGGCCTTGCGGGCCTCGGGCTCAGTGGTCTTGACGATTTCCAGCCGGGGCGATGTGTCAACGCCGTAGTCGTCCGCGGATTTCTCTTCCAGCGGCTTTTTCTTGGCCTTCATGATATTGGGAAGGCTGGCGTAGCGCGGCTCGTTCAGACGCAGATCTGCGGTGATGATCGCGGGCATCTTGACCTTGATGGTCTGCAGACCGCCATCGACCTCGCGCGTGACCGTGGCCGAGTCGCCCTCGATGTCGAGCTTGTTGGCGAAAGTCGCCTGCGCCCAACCCGTGAGGGCCGCCAGCATCTGACCGGTGGCGTTCATGTCGTTGTCGATCGCCTGTTTGCCGGCGATCACAAGGCCAGGCTGTTCCTCGTCGATGACGCCCTTGAGGATTTTCGCGACAGCCAGCGGTTCGATGTCATTGTGCACATCGTCCGCCGCGACCACCAGAATGGCGCGATCGGCGCCCATGGCCAGCGCCGTGCGCAAGGTTTCCTGGGATTGCTTAACCCCGATGGAGACAACGACGACCTCTTCGGCCTTTCCGGCCTCCTTCAGACGGATCGCTTCCTCAACAGCGATTTCGTCGAAGGGGTTCATCGACATTTTCACATTGGCAAGATCGACGCCCGATCCGTCCGCTTTGACGCGAACCTTCACGTTGTAGTCGATCACGCGTTTGACAGGCACAAGCACCTTCATCAGCGGTCTCTCCCTTTTAAATTTCACTCGGGCAAGTCGGATTCGGAATGCCCAGCTCAGCCGTGTTGATATATTCTTGCGAGGGGGTGGGACAGATCAAAAAGACGCTTTATCGATCACCTCTTGCCGCAAATTTCCGCAACTCAGGGGCTAATTCTGCAATGCAGAATAATATAGCGCTATCATTTGCTGAGGTATGATAGGGCGAATCAGCATGGAGGATGTCTCGTTGAGATGGATATTCACGCTCGCGCTTGCGGTTGCTTTGTCCTGTGGGCCGGTCGCGGGGCAGCAGGCGACCGACGATATCGCGCCGGAACTGACGACCGACCTTTCCGCGCGGAGCGCGGATCCCGGTGTGCGCGCCGCACAACACGCAAAGGCCCAGGGTCGCGCTCTGCGTGCGGCAAACTGGATGATCTCGGCCGCGCATCCCGAAGCGGTGCGCGCTGGCGCGGACATCTTGCGACAAGGGGGAACGGCGGCAGACGCCATGGTCTCGGTGCAGGCCGTGCTCGGCTTGGTGGAACCGCAAAGCTCCGGTCTCGGAGGGGGCGGTTTCCTGCTGTATTTCGATGCTGCGCTGGGCGAAGTCTTCTCGCTCGACGGACGCGAGACCGCACCGATGGATGCGACGCCCCGGTTGTTTCAGAATGCGACCGGTGAGCCGCTCGGCTTCTTTGATGCGGTGGTCGGCGGACTGTCGGTCGGCGTGCCGGGCACCCCGGCGCTGATGCGCGGCGCGCACGACAGATGGGGTCGCCTGCCATGGGCGCGGCTTCTCGCGCCGGCGATCGACCTTGGGGAAGACGGCTTTGCGGTGTCCGCTCGGCTAGCGGCGATGGTCGCTGCGGATGCGGATCGATTGGCCGTTCATGCCGACACGGCCGCCTACTTTCTGCCGGGCGGCGCACCAATAGGAGAGGGCGACCGCCTGACCAACACGACCTACGCTGAAACCCTGCGAACCCTTGCGGAGAAAGGCGTCTCGTCGTTTTACGACGGCAACATCGGCCGGGACATCGCGCGAGCAGTCCAGAACGCTAAGCGACCGGGATTGTTAAGCGAATGGGACCTGCGCAACTATACAATCAAGGAGCGCGCGCCTGTCTGCGTCGATGTTTCAGAACATGCGATCTGCGGTATGGGACCACCGTCATCCGGCGGGATCGCGGTTGCGCAAATCCTCGGCATGCTCGCTGAGGTTGCGCACGCAACCGAGGACAATTCGGATGTTGGCCACTTGATACGCCTTGGCAATATCTCGCGCCTCGTGTTCGCGGATCGCGGGCGCTACGTGGCCGACAGCGACTATCATCCGGTGCCGGTTGAGGGCCTGCTGGACGCGACGTACCTGGCTGACCGCGCAGGTTCAGTCCTCGATGATCGAGCGCTGGAAGAGATCGCGCCAGGCAAGCCTGTCTTTGACCACAGCCTTAATATGGCTGATCATGTGGGGCGCAGCCTGCCGTCGACGACCCATATCTCCATCGTTGATCAATATGGCAACGCGTTGTCCCTGACATCGAGTATCGAAAACGCATTCGGATCACGGGTGATGGCGGGCGGTTTCCTGTTGAACAATCAGCTGACCGATTTTTCCTTTCGCGCGCATCGAGACGGTGTTGCAATTGCCAATCGGGTGGAGCCGGGCAAGCGTCCGCGATCCTCCATGGCGCCAACTATCGTGTTGCGGAAGGGCAAGCCGGTCCTGGTCATCGGCTCTCCGGGTGGGAGTCGCATCATCGGGTATGTCGCGGAAGCGGTCTGGCGCTATCTCAATGGGATGGATTTGCAAAAGGCGGTTTCCCTGCCGCATGCGATCAACCGTTTCGGGACCTATGATATCGAGAGGGGATCAGCCGCCGAGGGCATCGCGGCGGCGCTGAACGAACGCGGCTTCCCGACCAATATCACGGATTTGAACAGCGGGTTGCACGCTGTCGCGATCACGCCGGAAGGGTTGATCGGCGCGGCGGACCCCCGACGCGAAGGCGTAGCCTATGGGGAATAGGCGCGGTCAGTTTTTCGATGGCGACAGGCCATCGCGTGCCGATGGGGGCGGCAAAAATCGCCGCTAGGTCGCTTTCCGCCCTTGGAATGTCGGCTGGACCGTGCGCCGGTTTCTACGCCTGATACACCGGGACGAGGCCAATCGGAGTTCCCGCTGATGAAAACCCAAGTCAAAGCACTCGTCGTCGGGGGAGGGGCCGTCGGGACATCCATCGCGTACCATCTGGCGCGCACCGGCTGGCGGGACGTGATGCTGCTGGAACGGGATGAGCTGACTTCGGGATCGACATGGCACGCCGCCGGTCTGTTGCCGCTGTTCAATATGTCCTATGCGGCGACCCATATTCACAAATACTCCGTGGAGTTTTACAAATCGCTGGAGGCGGAGACCGGGTTGAACGCCGGGTTTTCCATCGTCGGCAATCTGCGCATGGCGCAGACGCAGGCGCGGATGGACGAATACATGCTCTACGCCTCCACCGCAGAGACCGCCGAGGTGCCCTATGAATGGATGACGCCCAAAGAAATCAAGGCGCGCTGGCCGCTGGTCCGCGTCGATGACCTGAAGGGCGCGATTTTTCACCCGACCGACGGCTATATCAACCCGGCGGATGTCACCATGGCGATGGCCAAGGGCGCGCGGCAACGCGGGGTGATCATCGAACGCAAATGGCAGGTGGATGGCTATCATTGGACCGGGTCGCACTGGCAGGTGAGCTGCACGCGCATGGTGGAAAAGGGCGGCAACCTCGTGCCGTCCGACGAACAGATCACGATCACCGCCGAGCATGTCGTCACGGCCACCGGCAATCACGCGCAGCGCACTGCACGGCTGTTAGGGATCAAGACGCCGGCCATTCCGGTGGAGCATCAGTTCATCGTGACCGAACCCGACCCCGCCCTCGTCGCCTACCGCCAGTCCGGCGGCGCGGAACATCCCGTGCTGCGCGACGCCGACGCGAAATGGTACGTGCGCGAGGAACGGGGCGGCTGGATCCTCGGCCCCTATGAGCGCGGCGCGCCGGCGCGCTTCCCCTACGGTGTGCCTGAGAGTTTCCGCGCCGACCTCTTCCCGCTGGATCTCGACCGGATCGAGGAGGAGTATCTGTCGATGATCCACCGCCTGCCGTCCTCCGAGGAGGTCGGGCTGAAGGACGATTTCAACGGGCCGATCTGCTACACTCCGGATGGCAATCCGCTGATCGGTCCTGCGCCGGGCCTGAGAAATATGTGGCTGGCCGAAGGGTTCTCCTTCGGGATCACGGCGGCCGGCGGGGCCGGGCACTACCTGGCGCAGCTGATGGTCGAGGGCGAAGCAGAGATCGACATGGCCTCGCTCGACCCGAAACGGTTCGGCAGCTGGATGACGACCGAATACGCCGTCACGAAGAACGAGGAAGCCTACGAACACGTCTATATCCTGCACCACCCGGATGAAGAGCGTTCGGCGGCGCGGCCCCTGCGCACCTCGCCCGCCTATGACCGGCAAAAGGCGCGCGGCGCGCAGTTCGGCCAGGTCAACGGCTGGGAACGTCCAAATTATTTTGCCCCCGAGGGGTTCGACGACCACGCCGCACGCAGTTTCCGGCGCGGCGGCTGGTGGCAATACGCCGTGGCCGAGGCCGAGGCCATCCGCGAAGGCGTCGGGCTGATCGACGCGACCGCCTTTACCAAGCATCTGGTGAGCGGGCCGGGCGCGACCGCCTTCCTCGACTGGTTCACCTGTAATAAGCTGCCCAAGGTCGGGCGGATCAATCTGACCTACGCGCTGACCTCGCATGGTACGACCCGAACCGAATACACCATCGTGCGGCTCGCGGAGGATGATTATTACCTCGTCTCCGCCGGCGGGTGGAGCGATTACGACAGCGATTTCCTGCGAAAGGCGATCGCCGACAAGACGGCCGACTTCGGCTGGATCTCCTGCCATGACGTCACCACGCAATGGGGAGTCTTCGCCATCGCCGGGCCGAAATCACGCGATGTGCTAGCCGGTCTTCTGCGCGATGTGGACCCCGCGACGACCCTGTCCAACAAGCGTTTCCCGTGGCTCAGCCAGCGCGATATCGAGTTGGGCATGTGCCCGGTGCGCGCAATCCGCGTGGCCTATACCGGAGAGCTGGGTTGGGAGCTTCACCACCCGATAGAGATGCAGAATTACCTCTATGACCAGTTGATGGCGGTGGGCGAAGCGCATGGCCTGACCCTCGTCGGCGCGCGTGCGCAGAACTGGCTGCGGCAGGAAAAGAGCTACCGGGCTTTCGGCACGGAACTCGGCCGGGACGCGACGCCGCTGGAGGCTGACCTGTCACGTTTTGTCGACATCTCCAAATCCTTTCACGGCAAGGCGGCGATGGAGGCGACCGGCATCCGCACCAAATGCGTCACGCTGCTGATCGACGGACCGACAGATGTCGACCCATGGGGTCGCGAGGCGCTATACTCAGGCGAGACCAAAGTGGGCCGGTTGACCTCGGGCGGCTATTCGGTGGCCTTTTCCAAGAGCATCGGCATGGGCTATGTGCGACCCGATCTCGCCGTTCCCGGAACGGCGCTCAAGGTTCGCATGTTTGGTGAGTTTTGGGATGCCATCGTCACCGAAGACAGCCCCTACGATCCGCAGAACACTGCGATTCGACTGGACGGATAGCAGGGGTTGTTCCAACGGTCATTTCTGAAACTGAAGCCTGACATAAATTCTGATGGGCTGTGCTTTGGTCCTCAGCACGGCGGCGATTGAGAATGCCGAAACGAAGGCAACGACCCGCCGGGGCATTCAGTAAGGACGATGGGGAGTGGCAGTCTGGGCTATCATGATGTCATGCGAAAGACCCAGGCAATGCCTGATAACCGGGCGATGCGGACATAGTGGCGATTGCCTTCGCCATCATCGACGAAACACCGACCCAGACCAGAGCCGGGTAAGTTACAACGGACCCGTCTCTTCCAACTCAGGTCGGGCTCAACTCAGATTGCGGCGGGGTGAGCGAGACATCCGCCAGGGTCGATCTGTTCAGCGAGTCGATGAATGCCATCTCGGCGATACGCAGCTTGGGCTTCAACCGACAGCATCCGCTAATCGTGCAGTCGCCACCGTTAGGCTGCAGGCATTCAACGAGGGTCTGTCCCTCTTCCAGCAGCCGCACCACATCGCCAAGCCGGATCTCTTCGGGCCGCCGTGCCAGGATAGCACCGCCACCGCCGCCGCGACGTGTCCGCACGAGTTTCGCCTTGGCAAGCCGCTGCATGATCTTGGAGAGATGATTGCGGGAAAGCTGGAACTCCTCTGCCAGTTCGGCAGTAGAGAAGGCGCGATCCGGAGCGCTGCCCATCCGCATCAACATGCGAAGGCCATAATCCGTGAAGGTAGTCAGGCGCATTAGGGTCCCCGAATAAGTATTTACACCGCCTATTAGCAGGCATAAGCCAAGACAAGAAGGACCGGAGATCCCTGCCACGCCGAAAAACGCGACATATGTCGGGATCATGAACGTGACGGAGGTTGCCCATGACCGACCATGACGGCTTTGCGTTCCGGGGCGGATTCTCCTCACCGCCCTGTATGGCAGGCGATATCGCCCCGAACTACTTTGATCCGCTTGCCGTTGATCCGCAGCAAGCGCGCGACGTGGCCAGATGGCGGCAGGCGGAACGCGTCAGGCTTCGCGCTGTCCGGAGCGGTCTCACGGAAGATGAGCGCCGGGATATCTCAGCGGCCCTTCTGGAAGGCGTGAGGGCAATCCTTGGGCGCTTGGCCGTAACCGCCTCGCAGACGATCGCGGTCTACTGGCCGATCAGGTGCGAACCCGATCTGCGTCCTTTGATGGCACGGCTGCACGATCAGGGCCAACGGATCGCCCTGCCATCGGTTGAGACTTTGGCGGCCCCGCTGGTGTTCCGTGAATGGACGCCCGACGTAACAATGGAGCGCGGACAGTGGACCATTCCCGCCGCGACCCGGAGCTCCCCCGAGGTTCGCCCTGACGTGATCATCGCCCCCCTTTTGGGTTGGGATGCGGAGGGTTTTCGGCTGGGCCAGGGCGGCGGCGACCTGGATCGCACGCTGGCCGCATTGACGCCCCGGCCAGTCAGCATCGGAGTCGGTGTCGCGTCGGCGCGGCTCTCGACGATTTTTCCGCAACCCCACGATATACCGCTTGATGTCATTCTGACGGAGCGGGGCATCGCATATGAGAAAGCGTCGGGAAATGGGCCAGGATAGGATCGCGGGCGGAGTCGATACCGGGAATGGCGTTCAGGGCCTCCTCAATCGACGCCACGCATCCGCCGCACCGGATCGAAGGCGCGGAAAGCGCGATCGCGTGTCCTACTGAAGGCGTGGCGTTTGACATGGTTTGGCGCTATCCGGCGGGGGGGAAACGGCCGCTGAGACGCTCTGCTGTGACATTGCGAATGATCGGTTCGGATGGGGGACTTGGATTTCCGGTCATTGCGCGCTCGACCTCGCGGGCAAATCGCTGTGGACGCCATTCCTAACCTCACTTGTGAGCGCCGCAGCAGTCATCACGATGACCCATCCTTCAGCCGCTGTGAAAGATAGTCCTTCAGGACCACCGCTTGATTGTGATCTCGGTCCTTCGTTCCATAAAGCAGCGTCACCGGCCCTTTCCGACACCAGGTCAGGCACCGCGCGACCGCCTTTTCGCTATTTGCCAGTTCATGAAGGTAGCGGTTGCGAAACTCACCCCATTTCTCGGGGTCGTGCCCGAACCATTTGCGAAGCTGCGCGCTCGGCGCGACCTCCTTGATCCAGTCATCATGGGCAAGTTCCGCCTTGGCGATCCCACGAGGCCAGACCCGGTCGACGAGCAGTCGTGCGGTTTTTTGAGCAGTTGGTTCGTCGTAAACCCGCTCCAGATATATTTTGTGTTCGTGGGACATGGCGCGACCTCACACCAATCTTGGCGGACCCGATCCGGCCGCATCCTGAACCGCCATATTCAGCGACCGGGCGATCCGTTCAGCACGTTCAATGACATGATTGGCGCCGTTCGAGGGGCAGACCTCATGTGCCGTTTCCCGAAAGAGCGACAGCCACCGTTCAAAATGGTCCCAGGAGATCGGCAAGCCGACGTGTTTGGGAACCGGGGCACCGTGATAGCGTCCGGTCATGAGGGCGACGGAGGACCAGAAGGCCGTCATACGCTCGAGATGCGGTTCCCAATCCTTGATACGTGCGGCGAATATGGGACCGAGGTCCGGGTCATGACGCACCTTTTTGTAAAATCGTTGGACAAGCTCTTGCAGGACGTCCTCATCTAGCCCGGTTTCGGCCTGAAGACGCGCGGTAATGGCCGGCCGCATCGACGGAGCGGGGCTCGGTGTCGGTCGTGCTCGGGTCATTTGCAGCCTCGTAGGTCATTGCCACTTAACCGTAGGTTTCGTAATAGGTACTGTAAATACCTATTTGAGCGTCGGCAGTGAGGCGAAAGCGCGCATGACACTGCGAGCGATGTGTCGTCGCCGCCTGCCTTGATGCGAAGGACATATAAAATGAATGAGATAACGGTGACGCAAGATGGCTTCGTCGTGGATGCGATACTGATCGGGCGCGCATTCGCGCTCGCCCCGGAGCTGGTTCAGGATGAACTACGCAATGGTCGTCTCACCAGCCGCAGTGAAACCGGTGTCGATGAGGATGAGGGGCGCTGGAGGTTGACGTTTTATCGCGGGGGAAGCGCGCTTCGGCTGGTCGTGGATGCCAGCGGAGGCGTGTTGTCGCAAAGCACGTTTCCGGTCGCGCAGGGGCGACACCAAGGGTCACGCTGATCACAGGCGCCTCGGGTCCGGACAGGGTGAGCGGGAATGAAACGGGAGACCGCGGTGGCCCCGCATCATTGAACTGTCCCAAGGCTTTCGGCTTTCCATGAGCGGTTAGGGCAATCGCCACGATCACGCCGCCGTCGTCGCCTTCTCTGTTCTGCTCTCACGCAGTCGTCCATTAAGCAACGGGCACAATGGTTGGCGGGGTAGAGGCGCACATATTTGGCGGGGCTGTCTGCGAACACTCAGAGTCGGCTCAGGGTGATGCCCGCCGATTGCAAAGCGTTCCTCACGGACCCCGCTATTTCAATAGCTTCGGGCGTGTCGCCATGCAGGCAGATCGTGTCGATCCGAGTGGATATGCGTTTGCCGCTGGCGGTGATGATTGCGCCCTCGCGGACCATCTCTGCGACGCGCGGCCCGGCGAGGGCGGCGTCGTGGATCACCGCGCCGGGGCGCTTGCGATCCAGCAGCGTGGCGTCGTCGCTATAAGCGCGGTCGGCAAAAATCTCTCCGGCGCGGTTCAGGCCCAACCCATCTGCGGCGGCCTCCTGGGCGGTCCCGGCCAGCGTCATGATCACGATCTCGGGCTGGAGACGCGCGGCGGCGGCGTAGCAGGTCCGGGCAAGCTCAATATCTTCGGACGCCATGTTTGCCAGCGCGCCATGCAATTTCAGATGTCGCAGGGTTCCGCCCGCGGACCGCGCCATCGCCTGCGCGGCCCCGAGTTGATAGGTGATCAGGTTGCCGAGTTCTTCGGTCGAGAGCGTGATGCGGCGTCGACCGAACCCTTGGATGTCCGCGAAGCCGGGATGCGCGCCCAAACCGACGCCGCGCGCCTGCGCCATGGCGAAGGTGCGTGCCATGACGTCGGCGTCGCCTGCGTGAAAGCCGCAGGCGATGTTGGCCGAAGTCACGATGTCCAGCAGGGCCGCGTCGTTGCCCATCATCCATGGGCCAAAGCTTTCTCCCATATCCGCATTCAGATCGACGGTCTTCATCCAGTGCCTCCCTGTTCGTCGCCGCGCACCACGCCGCTGATCAATTGGTAGGACAAGAGGTCGGGAATGTCATGGGGATCGCGCCGCAACGGTTGGACGGATTTTCGCAGCGCGATAAGCTGGTCCGCCTCGCTGCGCCAAAGCGCATCCGCCTTGGCTGCGCTGACCTCTGCGAACCGCAGGGAGGTGCCGGGGGCGGCCTGTGCAACGCGTCCCAGATCCGGTGCGATGACCGTGCCGATACGCGGGTAGCCGCCCATGGTCTGACATTCGCTGAGCAAAACATAGGGCACGCCATCGCCGGTCATCTGCACGTCGCCCGGCTGAATGATGTCTGAGGCGAGCGTTTCAGTCTGCGTGCTGAAGGGCGGCCCCTCGGCGTCGAGGCGCACGCCTTGTCGATTGCCGGTCCGCGCGCGCCTGAACTCAGTGGTTAAGAAGCGGGCGCGTGTCTCCGCGTCGAACAGATCGCTTTGCGGGCCGGGCATCACGCGCACCGAGCCACCCGACAGGCGGTCCTCCACCCGCAGGATCATGGGTGGCGCGTTTGGGTCGGGATCCTCGCCCATGGGCAATTCGTCCCCCGCTTGCAGCGGTTTGCCAATGCCTGCGGTCAGATGGGCGGCGCGGCTGCCTATGATCTCCGACGTTTGAATACCGCCTGCGGGGGTTAGGTAGCTGTAGGTGCCAGCGCGGGCAGCCCCGATGCTCAACCGATCCTCCGGGGTCATCCAAAAGGTGCTGTTCGGGGCGAGTGACGTGCCGTTCAAATCGGCAGCCATGCGCGCGCCGGTCAGGGCAAGGCGGGTCGGCGCGGTGCAGGTCACGTCGCATCCCAGCATCGCCATTTCTAGCGCGGCCACGGGGGCATTCAGACCCAAAAGGGCGGCGGCTTCGATCAAGGCCAGACGGTCCGCGGCCCCGCCGCGTGACAGCCCTTCGGCCAGACGGTAGGGCCGCCCTTCATCCTGCACCGTCACACCGGGCCCGGCGCGATGGAGGATCAGCGTTCCGCCCGTCATGAAAGCACCTCGCAACGCGCGCCGCCAAGGCCATCGGGATTGTCCGTCTGCAGCCCATGCAAATCCGCCGGTGTCATTTGTTCAAGCCGGATTTCATCGCCTGCCGAAAGGGCCGTCGCCGGGTCGCGCCCCACCCGAAAGCCGTGAAAGGCGGTCTGTCCGATGTGGCGCCACCCGGTCGGCGTCGGGTTGGTGAAGATGATGAGCTGGCGCACCGCGGCCACCAGCGCGCAGGCCGGGACTTTTGGGGTGACGTCGCGCAAACGGGGAACGTCCCACGCCTCTGGCAGCAACCCCATGTAGGGCAGGCCGGGGGCAAAGCCGATGGCCAGAACGCGCAGCCGCGCCGACAGCAAAACCTCGCGTGCGCGTTGATCACTATGGCCGGTTGCGCGGACCATTTCGTCGAATTGCGGGCCATGTTCGCCGCCCAGAACAACCGGAATGGTCCAACGGCGGCGCGGGGCGGGCAGGGTGGTTGCGCTGAGATCCACGCCTCGTGCGATGCTCTGGGCGGTCGCGCAGACCTCGGCCCGCGTGGTGCGGGCTGGGTCGAAGCGAAGGTAGACGGAGGTGAGCGAACTGGTGATTTCCTCCACCCCATGCGGGCAGGCGTCTTCCATAGCCGCACGAAGGATCTGCACTGCCGCGACGGTAGATTCTCGCGCGCTCAGCCCAAGCCGCAGGAGGATGCCGTCAGCACCATGCGGCAGGATTTCGGGCAGGGGAGAGTCGGACATGGGGGCCTCATCTTTACGCGCAGGATCGGGGGAAAGCGGTTCGGTTGCAACTGGTGTTCCCCGGCCTATCCGCGCTAGCTTTGCGTCATGACCGATATGCCCCGATTCATTCACCTGCGCGTGCACACCGAATACTCCCTCCTGGAAGGGGCGGTCCGGCTGAAAAAGCTACCCGGCCTCTGCAAGGCCGCCGGGATGCCCGCGGTCGCCGTGACCGATAGTAATAACATGTTCGCGGCGCTGGAGTTTTCCGTCACTGCGGCGGGCGAAGGCGTGCAGCCGATCATCGGGTGCCAGGTCGACGTCACCTATCTGGCGTCGCAGCCGGGGGACAAGCCAAAGTCGCCAGCGGGGCTGGTCCTGCTGGCGCAATCCGAGGTCGGCTATGAGAACCTGATGCGGCTGAACTCCTGCCTTTACCTCGACAAGGCGGGGCAAATTCCACAGGTTGCACTAGAGGAACTTACGGAATTTTCCGAAGGTGTCATCTGTCTCAGCGGAGGTCCGCAGGGTCCGGTCGGGATGTTGTTGCAAGCGGGTCAGCGCCCGGCGGCGCAAGCCTATCTGGACCGCCTCAAGGGGATTTTCGCGGATCGCCTCTACGTCGAATTGCAGCGCCATCCGGGTGACAAGGGTTTGCCCGAGGCCGAACGCCTGACCGAGCGCGGTTTTGTTGAAATGGCCTATGCGATGGAATTGCCGCTGGTCGCGACCAACGACGTTTATTTTCCGAAAGAAGAGATGTTCGAGGCGCATGACGCGCTGATCTGCATCGCCGAGGGCGCCTACGTCGATCAGCAGCAGGATCGCAGGCGCCTGACTCCGCAGCATTATTTCAAATCGCCCGAAGAAATGGCGACCCTCTTCGCCGATCTGCCCGAAGCGTTAGAGAACACAGTTGAGATCGCGCGCCGCTGCGCCTTCATGGCCTATCGCCGCGATCCGATTCTGCCGAAATTCGCCGATGACGAGATTGAGGAATTGCGCCGTCAGGCCAGGGCTGGATTGCGGGACAGGCTGGCGGTGATCGAGCCCGCCGCCTCGCTTGAGGACTATCAGGCGCGGCTGGATTTCGAACTCAAGATCATCGAGGGGATGGGATTTCCCGGCTATTTTCTGATCGTTGCGGATTTCATCAAGTGGTCCAAGGACAACGGTATTCCCGTCGGGCCGGGGCGTGGTTCGGGTGCGGGGTCGCTGGTGGCCTATGCGCTGACGATCACCGATCTGGACCCTTTGCGCTATTCGTTGCTGTTTGAACGCTTTCTCAACCCCGAGCGGGTATCCATGCCGGACTTCGATATCGATTTCTGCATGGATCGCCGTGAGGAAGTGATCCGCTACGTTCAAGAGAAATATGGTCGCGACAAGGTTGGGCAGATCATCACCTTCGGCGCGCTTCTGTCCAAGGCGGCAGTGCGCGACATTGGGCGCGTCTTGCAGATGCCCTACGGACAGGTCGACCGCCTGTCCAAGATGATTCCCGTCGATGGCGTGAAACCCGTGAGCATCGAACAGGCCCTCGCGCAGGAGGATCGGCTGCGCGAGGAGGCCCGCAATGAGGAGGTCGTGAACCGCCTGCTACAATACGGCATGCAGGTCGAGGGGCTGTTGCGCAACGCCTCGACCCATGCGGCCGGCGTGGTCATCGGGGATCGCCCCTTGGATCGGCTGGTGCCGCTCTATCAGGATCCGCGGTCCGACATGCCCGCGACCCAGTTCAACATGAAGTGGGTCGAACAGGCCGGGCTGGTGAAGTTCGACTTTCTCGGGCTGAAGACACTGACCGTCATTCAGAACGCGATAGAACAGATCCATGCCGGCGGGCGTGACCTGCACACCGGGGCGGACGGGACGAAGCTATACGATCCAGCGGAGGGCGCGCAGAACCAGATCAACCTGATCCCGCTGGATGACGAAAAGACATATTCGCTCTACGCGGCGGCCAAGACGGTGGCAGTGTTCCAGGTTGAATCCTCGGGCATGATGGACGCACTCAAGCGGATGAAGCCGACCTGTATCGAGGATATCGTTGCGCTCGTCGCGCTCTACCGTCCGGGCCCGATGGAGAACATTCCGACCTATTGCGAGGTTAAGAACGGGCTGCGCGAGATCGAGTCTGTTCACCCGCTGATCGACCATATCCTTGAGGAAACTCAAGGCATTATCGTCTATCAGGAACAGGTGATGCAGATCGCGCAGGTCATGGCGGGCTACAGTCTGGGCGGTGCGGACCTGTTGCGCCGCGCCATGGGCAAGAAGATCAAGGAGGCGATGGACGCCGAGCGTCCCAAGTTCGAAAAAGGCGCGGCGGAAAACGGCGTCGACAAGAAAAAGGCGACGGAGGTTTTCGACCTTTTGGAAAAGTTCGCCAACTACGGCTTTAACAAATCCCACGCGGCGGCCTATGCCGTGGTTTCCTACCAGACCGCATGGCTCAAGGCGAACCACCCGGTCGAATTCATGGCCGGGGTAATGAACTGCGATATTCACCTGACGGAAAAGCTCGCCGTCTATTTCGAAGAGGTGAAGAAGGCGCTGAAACTGCCCTATGTGCCGCCCTGCGTGAACCGCTCGGGCGCGTCGTTCAAGGTGGTCGACGGCGCGCTGGTCTACGCCTTGGGCGCGCTGAAAAATGTCGGTCTCGACGCGATGCGCCTTGTGGTCGAGGGGCGCGGCGACAAGCCATTCGTTACGCTATTCGACTTCGCACGCCGGGTCGAGCTAAAGCGCGTGGGCAAGCGCCCGCTGGAGATGATGGCCCGCGCCGGGGCTTTCGACATCCTCGATCCCAACCGCCGCCGGGTCTTCGACAGCCTCGATGCGCTGGTGCAATATTCCGCCGCGATCTGGCAGCAAAAGACCTCCGACCAGGTCTCGCTGTTCGGCGACGCGGGCGAGGATCTGCCCGAACCGCGTCTTTCGCCCGTGCAGGATTGGCTGCCCGCCGAACGTCTGTCCGAGGAATTTCGCGCCATAGGCTTTTACCTCTCGGGTCATCCGCTGGACGATTACGCCGGCGCGCTCAAGCGTAAGGACGTCAAGACTCTGGATCAGGTGGCGCAACTGGCGCTCGGTGGGCCGCTCGTCGCCAAGATCGCCGGGATCGTGGCGGGGCGTCAGGAGCGTAAATCGGCGCGCGGCAACCGTTTCGCCTTCCTTCAGGCGTCGGACACGACCGGGGCCTACGAATGCACCGTGTTCTCCGACACGCTGGAGGCTTCGCGCGATCACATGGAGGCCGGCGCTATGGTCGTCATCACGGTCGAGGCGACGATGGAAAGCGACCAGCTCAAGCTGCTCGCGCGCGGGGTTGCACCGCTGGATACGGTGGTCGCCGATGCCGGCGGGACGGGCCTGAAGATCTTCGTCGAAGCGCCCGAGGCGCTGGTCGCGGTGGCGGAGGTGCTCGAAAACGCGTCCAAGGCGGCGGCGCGTGTCGCGCGCGGTCCGATCAGCTTTTGCGTCATGGGGGCCGGCTTGCCGGGCGAGGTCGAGATCGACGCCGGTCAGGATTACCCCGTCACGCCCCAGATCAAGGGCGCGATCAAAAGCCTGAACGGCGTGATGACGGTCGAGGAAATCTAGGCGCGCCCGGACGCGCGCCCCTCAGTAATGGGGCGGGCGTTCGTCGCCAAAGACGGCGCCACCCTCGGCGGATTGGTCGCGGTCCTTCTCACGTTCCAGCAGGACCTGCACGCGTCGGGTCAGGAGGGCGATTTCATTCGCCTGACGGGCCATCACGTCCGACATATCGTCGATGGCGCGTTCCAGGTGGGCCATCCGTTCTTCGATCTCGCTCATGCTACGCCTGACGTTCCTTGCGGCTATTTTTGCGCGTGCATGGTGCGCCGAGGCGCGGCGGGACGCAAGGGGCCGGCGGGCAGGCCTTGCCGTGAAGGGGGGCATGGGCTAGACCCCGCCGCGAGCGTCAGCGCAGAGGTTTCGACATGGCGAAACAGACCAAGACCCCCCGCCCAAAGGCTGCAACGCCCAAGGGTTTCCGCGACTATTTCGGCACCGATGTGACCGAGCGTGCAGAGATGTTGTCGCGCATCGCGGAGGTCTACGATCGCTACGGCTTCGACGCGCTGGAAAGCGCGGCGGTCGAGACTGTCGAGGCCCTGGGGAAATTCCTGCCCGACGTGGATCGTCCGAACGCCGGTGTCTTTGCCTGGGAGGAGGGCGAAGAGGAGGGCAAGGGCGATTGGCTGGCCCTGCGCTACGACCTGACAGCCCCCTTGGCGCGTGTTTTCGCGCAGCACCGCAATGAACTGCCAACCCCCTATCGGCGCTACGCCATGGGGCCGGTCTGGCGCAACGAAAAGCCGGGGCCGGGTCGGTTTCGTCAGTTTTATCAATGCGATGCCGACACGGTCGGCACGGCGAGCATGGCTGCGGACGCGGAGATCTGCGCCATGCTGGCAGACAGCATGGAAGAAGTTGGAATACCGCGCGGCGATTACCTGATCCGGGTGAACAATCGCAAGGTGCTGAACGGCGTGCTGGAGGCCATGGGCGTCACGGACACCGCGCAGCAGGCCGATGTTCTGCGCACCATCGACAAGTTCGACAAGGTCGGAGAGGCGGGCGTGCGCGAGTTGCTGGGCAAGGGCCGGCTGGACGCCTCCGGGGCCTATATCGACGGCGTCGGGCTGAGCGAGGCGCAGATCACAAAGGTCTTGTCCTTTCTCGGAGCGCGCGACGAGGCCATTCTCGAACTCGAGAACGGGACCTTTAGCGCTCAGCCAGGTTTCATGTTCAGGTCAATTTTCACCGATGTTGACCCCGCCAACTACGAGCATTTTGGCCACCGGACCCGTGAGCTTATGGAAAGTGAAGAAGGACGGAACCGTCTCGCAAACTATGCCGTGCTCTCTAAATTAAAGGGTTTAGTTGGTGAGTCCCTGATAGGCTTAGAAGGCGTTGATGAGCTTGCGCAAATTGGCGATCTTCTAGGCGCGCAGCAATATGGCCACGATAGAATACGCATCGACCCCTCCATCGTGCGCGGCCTCGGCTATTACACCGGGCCGGTGTTCGAGGCGGAACTGACCTTCGACATTCTCGACGAGAAGGGCCGCAAACGCCAGTTCGGCTCGGTCGCGGGGGGCGGGCGGTATGACGACCTCGTCGCGCGATTCACCGGACAGTTGGTTCCGGCGGTCGGTGTGTCGATCGGGGTGGACAGGCTGCTGGCCGCGCTGCGGGCGAAAGGCCGGATGGGCGGCGAGGCGGTCGGCCCCGTCGTCGTCACCGTCATGGACCGCGACCGGATGGCGGATTATCAGGCGATGGTGGCAGACCTGCGCAACGCCGGGATCCGCGCGGAGGTCTACCTGGGCAACCCGAAGAACTTTGGCAACCAGTTGAAATACGCGGACAAGCGCAACTCTCCGGCGGCCGTGATCGAGGGCGCGGATGAAAAGGCCCGTGGCGTCGTTCAGGTCAAGGATCTGGTGCTGGGCAAAAAGATCGCCGAGAACGCGACCTTGGAGGAATGGAAAGAGCGACCCTCCCAGGCCGAGATTCCGCGTGACGATCTGGTGGCGCATATCAAGGCGTTGCTGGCGGGGGACAAGTGATGCCAGCGTGGCAAGGGCACTCACCCGCATTCCGATCTGAGGTGCGGGCATGCGCGTCGCGGCTCCGCGCGGGGTTCGAGGCCTCGGGCGCGGTGCCTGTCGAATGTCCAATCCTGTTGCCGGCGGCGACCTTGCTGGACCTTTACGGTGAGGACATTCGGGGGCGCGCCTATGTGACCTCCGACGCGCTGCGCGGCGAGCAGATGATGCGCCCCGATTTCACCGTGCCAGTCGTTCAGATGCACATGGACGGCGGCGCAGAGCCTGCGCGCTACACCTATTCCGGCGAGGTCTTTCGCCGTCAGGAAGAGGACGAGGTCCGCGCCAACGAATACCTGCAGGTCGGGGTGGAGATCTTTGACGGCGCCGACCCGGCGGCAGCGGATGCGGAGGTCTTTGTGCTGGTGCGCGAAGCCACCGCTGGCGTCCCCTTGCGCGCGGCGACCGGCGACATTGGCATCCTGATGGCTGCCGTCGACGGGTTGGACACCAGCGAGGCTCGCAAGGCCGCCTTGAAACGCCACATCTGGCGGCCGCGTCGGTTCAAATCCCTACTCGACCGTTTTTCAGGGCGCAGCGCGATTGCCACGACGCGGGCTGCATTGCTGGCCGCTGTGGACCCGTTCGCCGAGGCGGGGATGGAGATCGGATTGCGCAGCCGCGGCGAGGTCGAAGCCCGCATCGAGGCGCTGCGCGCCGACGCCGCGACGCCTGTGATTTCTGACCGCGAAGTCGCGCTGATCGAAGCGATCCTCTCGGTGCGCGAGACGCTGCCCTACGCGCTGACCCGCCTGCGTGACATCGCGGTGGATTTGCCGTCGATCTCGGCTGCGGTGACACGGGTGGCGGCGCGCAGCGAAGCGCTGGCGGCGCGCGGTGTCGACATCGCCACACTGGATTTCGAGGCCGCCTTCGGACGTAGCCACATGGAATACTACGATGGTTTCGTCTTTGGGTTTTACGCCGAGGCGCGCCCCGACCTGCCTCCGGTTGCATCGGGCGGGCGGTATGACACGCTGACCCGGATGTTGGGGCGTGGTGCCGGTCGGCCCGATGGGATCCCAGCGGTCGGCGGAGTCGTGCGGCCCGGCCTGCTGGTCGAACTGGAGGGCGCAGCATGACGGTCAAGCTGGGGGTGCCGTCCAAGGGGCGGCTGATGGAAAAAACCTTCGAGTGGTTCGGGGAGCGGGGGATCACCCTCGGCCGGTCCGGGTCAGAGCGTGAGTATGCCGGGCGCGTGGACGGGATCGACGGCGTCGAGCTCGTGATGCTGTCGGCCGCGGAAATTCCGCGCGATTTGGCGTCAGGGCGCATCCATCTGGGGGTCACGGGCACCGATTTGATCCGCGAGAAACTGGCGAATTGGGATATGCGGGTCGAACCGCTGGCCGAACTCGGGTTCGGGCACGCTGACCTGATCATCGCGGTGCCGGGGTGCTGGGTCGATGTGGATACGCTGGACGATCTCGACGCGGCGGCGGCGGCCTTTCGTCAGGCGCATGGATTCCGTCTGCGCATCGCGACGAAATATCATCGGCTTGTGCGGGACTTCCTGCGCGATCACGGGGTGGCCGATTACCAGTTGGTCGACAGCCAGGGCGCGACCGAAGGCACGGTGAAGAACGAGACTGCCGAGGCCATTGCCGACATTACCTCAACCGGGGAGACGTTGCGCGCCAATCATCTCAAGATCATGGCGGACGGGTTGATCCTGAAATCCCAGGCGACGCTCTATCGGTCGCGCGCGGCAGAGTTGTCGGATTCTGATCGGTCGGTTCTGGCCGAGCTGGTGCAGCGGCTGGGTGTTGACTGATCGATCCGGGACGTGGGCGCGCTGCTGCAGCGGTGCGCGGTCGGTCTGGGTGGGGCTGCCTCCGGCGGGGATATTTTCAAAACCAAAGTGAACGGGGGGGCGTTAGAGGACGCCGATGTCTGCCAGCGCTTTGGAGAGGTCGGCGGGTAGCGCGTCTTCGTTCAGGCGGGTGCGGGGCAGGTCGGGCGGCGCGTCCTTGGGATCGAGGTAGCGCCAGCCCTGGAACGGACGCCGCAGGGAGGTGGCCGTGGCGTGAAGTTCCGGGTCGAGGATCAGGGCACAGTGGCGGGCACCCTTGGCGATCACCTCCTCCAGCCGCAGGATACGTTGGCGGGCCTGTATCTGACCTTTTATGACCCAGTAGATCGAGCCGCCGTTCAGGATTTCGGCTTCGCGTTTTGGGAACATGCGCGTCACGTGGCGTGGATTGCCATCTGCGGCGAGCGCGGCGCGAGACTTTTGCCAGGTCGCCAATGACGCGACACTTTCAGTGCCGACGCTGAGTTTTATGAGGTGGGTCACACTGGTCATTTGCGGCTTGATCGATCTACATTTTGTGGGTTCTTATTGAATTACGTCAATCTATAGTGTACCTAAGGAGTCCCAAATCGCAACCCCAAAGCGGTGAGGGGCATCTATTGGCGTCCCGGACGGGCTGGCTCATGAACCCCAGCCGTGTAAGATGTATTCTCCCTCGCTGCCACGTAAAGGTGATTCCCGAATGAGCCGCTTTGCCGCCCCGATTGCCGAACAGGTCTGGGACATGAAATACCGTCTGAAATCCGCCGATGGCGCGCCGATCGATGGCACCGTTGAGGATAGCTGGCGCCGCATCGCGCGCGCGCTGGCGGTGGTAGAAGATGATCCGGAGCATTGGGAAGAGCAGTTCTACGCCGCGCTGGAGGATTTCAAATATCTGCCCGCCGGTCGCATCACCGCCGGGGCGGGCACGGGGCGCAATGTCACCCTGTTCAACTGTTTCGTCATGGGCACCGTGCCCGATGACATGGGCGGCATATTCGACATGCTGCGCGAGGCGGCGCTGACCATGCAGCAGGGCGGCGGGATCGGCTACGATTTCTCGACCATCCGGCCCAAGGGCGCGGATGTGAAGGGCGTGGCGGCGGATGCCTCGGGGCCGCTGTCCTTCATGGATGTCTGGGACGCCATGTGCCGCACCATCATGTCGGCCGGTTCGCGACGCGGCGCGATGATGGCGACGATGCGGTGCGATCACCCTGACGTTGAATCCTTTATCGCCGCGAAAAGCGACCCGGCCCGGCTGCGCATGTTCAACATGTCGGTGCTGGTGACGGACCTGTTCATGGCCGCGGTCAAGGCGGATGGCCCCTGGGATCTGGTGTTCGACGGCAAGGTCTACCGCACCGTAGAGGCGCGCGATCTGTGGAACCGGATCATGCAGGCGACCTATGATTACGCCGAACCCGGCGTGATCTTCATCGACCGGATCAATGCCGCCAACAACCTCAGCTATTGCGAGACCATCGCGGCGACCAACCCCTGCGGGGAACAGCCGCTGCCGCCCTATGGCGCCTGTCTTCTCGGGTCGGTCAACCTGGCGCGGTTGGTCGCGGACCCCTTCACCGACGCCGCCGCGCTCGACATCGCCGCGCTGGACGATCTGGTACGCGTTGCCGTTCGGATGATGGACAACACGGTCGACGCCAGCCGCTTTCCGCTGGAGGCGCAGGCCCGCGAGGCGGAGGCCAAGCGGCGGATCGGGCTGGGCGTCACCGGCCTTGCCGACGCGCTGCTGATGTTGGGGCTGCGCTATGGCTCGGACGAGGCCGCCGCGCAGACCGAGGCCTGGATGCGGGCGATTGCGCGCGCCTCCTACCTCGCCTCCGTGGACCTCGCCAAGGAAAAGGGCGCCTTTCCGCTGTTTGATCGCGACGCCTTTCTCGCGTCGGGCACGATGCAGGCGATGGACCGCGATGTGCGCGAGGCGGTGGCCGAGCACGGCATCCGCAACGCGCTCTTGACCTCCATCGCGCCGACGGGGACGATTTCACTTTATGCCGGGAACGTCTCTTCGGGGATCGAGCCGGTCTTTGCCTATGAATACACCCGCAAGGTTCTGCAAAAGGACGGCTCGCGCACCGAAGAGAAGGTCGTCGATTACGCCGTCAAGATGTGGAAGGACCTGAAGGGCGACGCGCCCTTGCCCGATCATTTCGTCAATGCCCAGACGCTGCCCCCGCTGGAGCATGTCAAGATGCAGGCGGCGGCGCAGAAATGGGTGGATTCCTCGATCTCCAAGACGATCAACTGCCCGGAGGATATCTCCTTTGAGGCGTTCAAGGATGTCTACATGGAGGCCTGGGATTCCGGCTGCAAAGGCTGCACGACCTACCGTCCGAACGATGTGACGGGGAGTGTGTTGTCGGTTGAGGAGAAGCCGGTTGAGGGAGAAAATTCTCGCGCGTGGCTTGAGAAAACGCTAGCGGCTAAGAACGTATCTCAAGCTGAGCTAGCTCGTTTGATGAGCGAACGTACTAGTCGGCAAATCGACCGCAGTACCATAAACAAGATGGTCCTCGGAAAACGTCAGATTACCGCCGACGAACTCCATGCAATCACGCAGATTCTTGATGTGTCGTATCCGGGAAGTGCCGCCCCCGAAGTCACCACCACCACCGAGGCCGCCCCCCTCCAGCCGCATGGCGATGTTATCCACCTGCAAGACCCGCTCGACCGGCCGCAGGCTTTGGAGGGCAACACCTACAAGTTGAAGTGGCCCGACAGCGAACATGCCATCTATCTGACGGTGAACGATATCGTGGTCGGCGGGCGGCGGCGGCCCTTCGAGGTTTTCATCAACTCCAAGAACATGGAGCATTTCGCCTGGACCGTCGCGCTGACCCGCATGATCTCGGCGGTGTTCCGGCGGGGGGGTGATGTCTCCTTTGTGGTCGAAGAGCTGAAGGCCGTCTTCGACCCCCGCGGCGGCGCATGGATCAAGGGCAAATACATCCCCTCGATCCTCGCGGCCATCGGCGGTGTGATCGAGACGCATCTCGTCTCCATCGGGTTCATCGAGGGCGAGGGCAAGGGGTTGAAGACCGACCCGACCTCCAAGGTCGTCGGGCTGGAGTCCGGGTCTCGCGGGAAATCCTGCCCCTCCTGCGGTCAATATTCCATGCACATGCAAGAGGGCTGCATGACCTGTTCGTCCTGCGGACATTCGAAATGCGGTTGATGCCGACCAAGCGGAGCGGGCATGGCGGACTTTAACGGGTTCCAGATGGTTGGCGTCTGCCGGTTTTCCGTCTTGAGCACAGATTTTACCACGCAGCGGCGGGGCACCCCCGAGGAGATCGCAGAGCGGATTTTCCAGCCCGCCGCGATGGAGCTTCGCTTCAAGCTGTTCGAGGCCCTGACATGGGCGACGCTCTCGGCCCAAACCGATCCGGATTTCAAGCTGGTCATCCTGACGTCCGAAGAGATGCCCAAGCGCTACCTTGACCGTCTGCGGGACCTGACGGCGTCACATCCCGGCACCGAGGTCTGGGCCGCGCCGATTGATCGCCACTACAAGCTTTTGCGCATGTCGTTTGATCGCGTGGCACCGGATGGATCGGGGCATCGGCTGTCGTTTCGCATTGATGACGACGATGCCGTGGATCTGGAGATGGTGCAGCGGGCGAAATCGATCGCGCGGCGGCTGGTGGATTTTCAGCGCGATGAGGTGCCGAGCATCCTGTGCTGGAACAAGGGGTTTTATTTCGATCTGAACGCCGAGGGCGAGAGCCAGTTGACCGATACGTTTCTGCGCGCACCCCTGGCGATCGGCAATACGCTGATCCATCGTCCGGGGGACGGGCATAATCCCTATCGCTACAACCACAAGAACTTTGCTGCGCATTACAACGTCTATTCCGACATCTCCCTGCCGGGGTTCATCAGGTCGGTTCATCCCGGCAACACCTCGACCCCGCAGTTGGAGCCGCGCCGAGGCGAGATGGCTGAGGGTCGCGTGACCCGCCAGATCAAACGCCACTTCGGTCTGGACGCGGATGCCCTGCGGGCCATGCGCGCGGTTTGACCCTGATTAGGGTAAGGGCGTTAATTTGGTGTGACGTTCTTCGCCCAGGGTCGATTTTTGTGCTGGCTGATGAACTGCAACCGCATCGAACAGCGTGCCACCGCGCTCAGGCGAGCGTTTCGATCTCTGAGCGCAGAAGCCCGATATCGGCCAATTCGCGATCGGTCAGGCGGGTCAGCAGTTTGCGGGTGATGCGACGGTTGTTCCAGTCCCGCACGCCAAGGTGCGCATTGGAGAGACCTCGACCGAACTGGCCGAGGAGAACGGCAAAGCCGCTCTGGGGTCTGGGGGTCATGTTGTAAACGGACATTGGGCGACTTTCATTGCGATAGGGCTGATGTTTTCAAAACGCCCATTATTGGAGCATTCGGTCCGGGAGTAGCGTATATTTTGCATGACCCGCATGAGCATTCTGCATGGCTCGGGCGTGCTACGAAAAAGGCATGGGGGCGGGTCCGACAGTGGCCCGGTTTGGCGCCCGAATGCGACGCAATAGCGTCGGGAAGCGTCGCTTTCGACGCGCGGTGGGGATCGCCATGGCCATTTCGGATAATCGGTGGGCCTGCGCAATGCTCTTGGCGCATGTTCCTGTTTCGTGCTACATGTGGCCAAAAGCACAACCGCGCAGCAGGCGAGGGGGCAGTTTGAGAGTCATCGGAATAGATCCGGGTCTGCGGAGCATGGGCTGGGGCGTGATATCCATCACGGGCAGCCGAATCAGTCACGTCGCCAACGGCCAATGTCTGGGCGCGGGCGAGGTCATGGCCGACCGCCTGCTGGCCTTGCACGTGGGGTTGAGCGCGATCATCGCCGAGCACATGCCAGATGCCGCCGCGGTCGAGCAGGTCTTTGTCAATTCCAACGGCGCCGGGACGCTCAAACTGGGGCAGGCGCGTGGCATCGCCTTGCTGGTGCCTGCGCAGGCGGGATTGACGGTCGGCGAATATGCTCCCAACACCATCAAGAAATGCGTGGTCGGGGTCGGCCACGCGGCAAAGGAACAGGTTCAGCATATGGTGCGACTTCAACTGCCAGGCGTGGACCTGACCGGACCGGATGCGGCGGATGCGCTGGCCATCGCGATTTGTCATGCCCACCATCTGGGATCAGCCGCTGCCATGGCGCGCGCGGTCAAGGTGCGCGCATGATCGGGCGATTGGCCGGGCGCATCGACATGCGCGGCAGCGATCATGTGCTGATCGACGTGCGGGGCGTCGGCTATGTGGTCTTTGTCTCGGACCGGACGCTGGCGGCCCTGCCACGGACGGGAGAGGCGGTGGCGCTCTATACCGAATTGCTGGTGCGCGAGGATCTCTTGCAGCTCTACGGCTTTCCGACGCTGGTGGAGAAGGAGTGGTTTCGCCTGCTGACCTCGGTGCAAGGGGTCGGCGCAAAGGGGGCGCTGGCGATCCTCGGCACCCTCGGCGCGGACGGGCTGGGACGGGCGATCGCGCTGGGCGATCAGGCTTCGGTCAAGGCGGCCAAGGGGGTCGGACCCAAGACCGCGCAGCGCATCGTGCTGGAACTGAAGGACAAGGCGCCGGCGGTGATGGCGATGGGCGGGGCGGTGCCGGCTCCGACGCTGGCGACCGGTGACACGGAGGAGGTCATCGAACCCAACCCGGTCGCGGCCCCTGCACCCGTCGCACCCAACTCAGGCGCCGCGCAGGCAGAGGCGCTCTCGGCCCTCGCCAACCTCGGTTACAGCCCCGCCGAAGCCGCCACCGCCGTCGCGCAGGCCGCGGACGAGACGCCCGAGGCTGATACCCCGACGCTGATCCGACAGGCGCTGAAACGGTTGGCCCCCGCATGAGTTCTGATCCCACCCTGCGACCCGACCCGCTGCCCGAGGACGCCGACGACACTCGTGCCCTGCGCCCGCAGACGCTGGCCGATTTCATCGGTCAGAAGGAGGCGCGCGCCAACCTCAGCGTCTTTATCCAATCCGCGCGGCAGCGGGGCGAGGCGATGGATCACACGTTGTTCCACGGCCCCCCGGGTCTGGGCAAGACGACGCTGGCGCAGATCATGGCGCGCGAGTTGGGGGTTAACTTCCGCATGACCTCCGGGCCCGTGCTCGCGAAGGCCGGCGATCTTGCGGCGATCCTCACCAACCTCGAAGCGCGCGATGTGCTGTTCATCGACGAGATCCACCGGCTCAACCCCGCCGTGGAAGAGGTGCTCTACCCGGCGCTTGAGGATTTTGAGCTGGACCTCGTGATCGGCGAAGGGCCTGCGGCGCGCACCGTGCGGATCGAACTCCAGCCCTTCACCCTGGTCGGGGCGACGACACGGCTGGGCCTGTTGACCACACCGCTGCGCGATCGCTTTGGCATCCCGACGCGGCTGGAATTCTACACCGAGGATGAGCTGCACGAAATCGTCACACGCAATGCCCGCAAGATGGGCGCCCCTGCCGACACCGACGGCGCGCGCGAGATCGCCCGCCGCGCCCGTGGTACGCCGCGCATCGCGGGCCGTTTGCTGCGCCGGGTCGTGGATTTCGCGGTGGTCGAGGGCGACGGGACCATCAATCGCGCGCTGGCCGACAGTTCGCTGACCCGGCTGGGCGTCGATCACCTGGGCCTCGATAATGCGGATCGGCGCTATCTGAAGATGATCGGCGAGGATTATCAGGGCGGTCCCGTCGGAATTGAAACCCTCTGCGCCGCGCTCTCGGAAAGCCGCGATGCGGTCGAAGAGGTGATCGAACCCTATCTGCTGCAACAGGCGCTGATCCAGCGCACGCCACGCGGCCGGATGCTGGCAGCCAAGGGGTGGCGACATATCGGATTGGCCCCGCCTGAGCCTTCGGCAGGGCAAGGAAAACTCTTCGGAAACTGACCTCCGCCCTTGCGATTCGCGCCGGGGCAGGGCATTCGGAAGGGCAATAATTCTCTTTGCGGACCCTGCTTGTGGCGACTTCATCCTTTGAACCGGACCAGATCGGTCAGTTGTTCACCCGCGAGGACGGCAGTTTCCACTTTGCCCGATGGGGTCGCCCGATCGTGCCGGTGATCTTTGGCGTTCAGGATGAGACCCTCCCTGCGCTGAAAGGTGCGATAGAGGCGATCGTCGCGCTCTCGGGGCATCGGATGGCGGAAACGGACCCCGAGCTTGGCACCAACCTGATGATCTTTTTCCTGTCTGACTGGGAAGAGCTGTCGGAGCTAGAGAACCTCGATCGTCTGTTGCCGGAAATCGGGGCGCTGGTGCCGCGCCTGATCGGGGCCAATGCCACCCAATATCGCCTGTTCCGCTTTGATGAGACCGGCGCGATTCGTGCCGCGTTCGTCTTTGTGCGTCTCACCGGCCCCATATCCCGGATGCCGGCGGAGGACATCGGTCTGGAGCAGGCGGTCAAGGCCATGCTCGATTGGGGACCGACGGCGTTTCAGGCGCGCTCCCCGCTGATCCGGGGGCGCGACGCGGTGGCGCGCCTGCATCCAGAATTCGCCGCGCTGATCCGTGCGGCCTACGACCCGGTCCTGCCCGCGATGGCAACGGATGCGAGCCATGCGCTGCGCCTCTTCGCCCGGATGCAGAAGACCGTCGATGCGCGTTAGAGCCAACGGTATGGGCATGGAGTTGAGCGTCACGGCAGATGGTCAATTCCGCACGAAAACGATAGCCGAAGGTCGCGTTTGCCCATGACACATCGTTTTTCCTTGCGCGTCTATTACGAGGATACCGACCTTGCCGGGATCGTCTATTACGCCAATTACCTTCGGTTCATCGAACGCGCGCGCAGCGAGTGGATCCGCAGCCTCGGCGTCGATCAAAAGGCGATGAAGGCCGACGATGGGATCGTCTTTGCCGTCCGCCGGGTTGAGGCCGACTACCTGGCCCCGGCGCACTTTGATGACGAACTTGAGGTGCTGACCACGACCGAGGCGGTGACTGGCGCGCGCATCGTATTGCGCCAGGCGGTCCAGCGCGGCGGGCAGGACCTCTTTGTCGCGTTGGTGACAATCGTCGCCATCGCGGAAACCGGACAGCCGGCGCGCCTTCCGGCGAATATCCGCCTGAGGGTGCACTGAAAGCCCGCCTGTTTCGGCCGCTCTCACCAATGTGTTAGCCATTTCGGTTGAGATCCGTTACATTCCGCTGCAACGAGGCCGCACAAGACGGCCCGATATTGTTGTTTCTGACGAGCAGGCAGAATGGAAACCGAGACACTCGCACTCGCGCAAAGCGCGGATTTTTCCATGTGGGCGCTATTCGCGCGTGCCACATTTACCGTGAAACTGGTCATGTTGCTGCTGATCGCAGCCTCTTTCTGGTCATGGTCCATCATCTTTCAAAAGATCATCATGTACCGCGCCGCGCGCAGCGAAGCCGCGCAATTCGACCGCTCCTTCTGGTCGGGTGAGCCGCTGGATGCCTTTTACGAACAGATCGGACCGGAGCCTCCGGGCCGCGCGCATCGCGTCTTTGCCGCGGGCATGACCGAATGGCGTCGCTCCCACCGCGAAGACGGTCAGATGATCGCCGGGGCGCAGGCGCGCATCGACCGCTCCATGGACGTCGCCATCGCCAAGGAGGCCGAGGGCCTGCAAGCGGGCCTGCCAATCCTCGCGACGGTCGGATCGACCGCGCCTTTCGTCGGGCTGTTCGGCACCGTCTGGGGGATCATGCACGCCTTCATCGGCATCGCGGAGAGCCAAAATACCAGCCTCGCCGTCGTCGCCCCCGGCATCGCAGAGGCGCTGCTGGCCACGGGTCTGGGCCTGCTGGCGGCCATTCCGGCGGTGATCTTCTACAACAAGCTCTCGACGGACGTGGACCGCATTGTCGGCGGCTACGAGGCCTTTGCCGACGAATTTTCCACCATCCTCAGCCGCCAGCTGGATTCCTGACATGGGCGGCGGTGTCATGTCCAAACAGGGCGGCGGGCGCCGCAGGGGGCGACGCCACGGCGGGCGCGCGCGTCCCGTCTCCGAGATCAACATCACGCCCTTTGTCGATGTCATGCTGGTGTTGCTGATCATCTTCATGGTCGCAGCCCCGCTGATGGTCGTCGGCGTGCCGGTCAAGCTACCCGAAACCGCCGCGACCTCCCTCCCGAGCGAGCAGGAAGAGCCGTTGACCGTCACCGTCACGGCGGCGGGGGCGGTGCTGATCCAGACGTCGGAAACTCCGCGCGATGATCTGATCTCTCGATTGCGGGCCATTGCCGCCGAACGCGACGGCGACCGCATTTATCTGCGCGCCGACGGTGCCGTGCCTTATGAACAGGTGATGCAGGTCATGGGCGCGCTCAACAAGGGCGGCTTCAAGAACATCGGGTTGGTCACGGATCCCGGCGGCCCCACCATGGACGGCGAGAACTGAGTTCACCCCCATGCACACGGGACACATCATATCAGGGGCGGGACATGCGGCATTGTTCGTCTGGGCGCTGTTGGGCAGCTTTTCCCTGCCCGAAGAGCCAAACGTCGAAGTCACCGACGTCGCTCTGATCTCGCCCGAGGAATACGCCGCGCTGACCCCCGCAGAGGTGCCGCCGGGCGCGACCACCGATGTCGAAGAACTGCCCCAGCCCGCCCCGGCGGAGGATGCACCGGCCCCGACCTCTGCTCCCGATGCCGCGCCTGCGCAAGCACAACCCGAGGCCGCCGAAGCGCCGCAGACCGAGCCCGCCCCGGAGAAGCCGGACCTCACCACACCGCAGGCCGAGGTGGCCGATTCCACCGCCGAAATCACGCCTCCGTCGGAGGATGTCGCCGTCGTTATGCCGGAAACACCTTCCGATGCACCGCGCGCCATTCCGCGCGTCGCGCCGCGCCCCGTGCTGCGACCCTCGCCCGATGCAGCGGTGGATGAGACGCCGCAGGCCCCGACCACCCCGTCCGAATCCGCCGAAGAGGTGCAGCCGGCGCAGGAGGAAAAGGCCCCCGAGGAGGCAACGACCAAGATCGTGACCGAAGCCGACGATCAGGGCGATGGCCCGCCCAAGGTGTCCAAGCGCCCGCCGCCCAGCCGCCCGGTCCGCACCGCTGTCGCAGAGCCCGAAGCCGCGCCAAAACCCGAACCGGCGCCCGAGCCTGCGGAAGCGCCCGCCGAACGGCCCGCCCAGAAAGACGCGATCAACGACGCGCTGGCACGCGCGCTCGGCGGCTCCAACGCCCCGGCAACGCCGACCGATACGCCTTCCGGCCCGTCAGGCCCGCCGATGACCAGTGGCGAAAAAGATGCCTTGCGAGTCGCGGTTTCGGCCTGCTGGAACACCGGCAGCCTGTCCACCGACGCCTTGCGCACTACAGTGGTGGTATCCGTCGCCATGTCGCAGGATGGCAAACCCAAACCCGACACGATCCGGATGCTCAGTTCATCCGGCGGGTCGGGGGATGCCGCGCGTCAGGCCTTTGAGGCCGCGCGCCGGGCAATCATCCGCTGTGGCGGCAACGGGTTCGGCCTGCCTGTCGACAAGTACGAGCATTGGAGCGAGATTGAAATGACCTTCAACCCGGAGAACATGCGCATCAAATGACGAGATATCTGACCAAGCTGCTGAGCATGATCGCGGCCACGCTGGCCATTTCCCTGTCCACCGCCAACGCGCAGGACGGACCCTTGCGGATCGAAATCACCGAAGGGGTGATCGAACCCCTGCCGTTTGCGGTGCCCGGTTTCGTGCCGGAAAACGGCACCAGCGCAGAGATGGCGGCCCAGATTACCCGCGTCCTGTCCGAGGACCTGACCGGAACCGGGCTGTTTCGCGAAATTCCCGCCAGTGCGCATATCGCGCGCATCACCAGCTTTGCCAGCCCGGTGCAATATGCCGACTGGAAGGCGATCAACGCGCAGGCCCTGATCACCGGCGCGGTGGCCGTCGAGGGTGAGCGGGTCAATGTGAAGTTCCGCCTCTACGATGTGTTCTCGGGGCAGGAGATGGGCGACGGGCTGCAATTCTCCGGCACCACGGCGGGATGGCGGCGCATGGCGCACAAGGTCGCCGATGCGGTCTATTCCCGGATCACCGGCGAAGGCCCCTATTTCGACAGCCGCGTGGTCTACGTTTCGGAAACCGGACCCAAGGATGAGCGGCGCAAGCGGCTTGCCATCATGGATTACGACGGCGCGAACGTGCAGTTTCTGACCGACAGCTCGTCAATCGTGCTGGCGCCGCGCTTTTCGCCGACCGGCGACCGTGTGCTCTATACCAGCTACGAGACGGGCTTCCCGCGGATCTACGTGCTCGACGTGGCGTCGGTCGGGCGTCGCACCCTCGGCACACCCGAAGGCACGATGTCCTTCGCGCCGCGCTTTGCGCCGAACGGACAAACGGTCGTCTATTCGTTGGAACAGGGCGGTAATACCGACATTTACTCCATGGACATCGGGACAGGCCAGTCCGTGCGCCTGACCTCGTCGCCCTCGATCGAGACGGCCCCCAGCTTTTCGCCCGACGGCTCGCGGATCGTGTTCGAAAGCGATCGCTCCGGCTCTCAACAGCTATACGTCATGCCCGCAACGGGCGGGGAGCCGACGCGCATCAGCTTTGGTCAGGGGCGCTACGGCACGCCGGTCTGGTCACCGCGCGGCGATCTGATCGCCTTTACCAAGCAGTCAAAGGGCCGGTTCCACATCGGCGTGATGCGACTGGACGGCTCCGAAGAACGGCTGCTGACGGCGTCCTTCCTCGATGAGGGACCGACCTGGGCGCCGAACGGCCGGGTCATCATGTTCACGCGCGAGACGCAGGGCGCACAGGGGGCCGCATCGCTTTATTCGGTCGATATTTCAGGGCGCAATCTAAAGCGTGTGAATACCGACGGCGCCGGTTCCGATCCGTCGTGGTCGCCGCTTCAGCAATAACTCCGAGGCGCGATCCGCGCAGAGTTCCACAGCCGCCTGACACATGATATCCTGCGGCAAACCAAGGATGACGAGGCCCCAAATGAAGACAACGAAACGTGCGGCGCTGACGCTGATGGCCATTCTCGCGCTGTCGGCCTGCTCACAGAATGAGAAGTACGACGAAAGCGCCGCCCTCGGGGCGAATGCCGCCAACGGTGCGATTGTGCCCGGCTCCGCGAATGACCCGGCCTCGCCGGCCTATTTTCAGGCCAGTGTCGGGGACCGCGTGCTGTTCCTCGTCGATCAATCCACGCTGACTGACGAGGCGCGCCTTGTGCTGAATGGTCAGGCGCAATGGCTGTCCACAAATTCCGACTATCAGGCCGTCATCGAAGGCCATGCCGACGAACAGGGCACGCGCGAATACAACCTCGCTCTGGGGGCGCGCCGCGCCAATGCCGTGCGCGAATACCTTGTCACGCAAGGCGTCGCGGCCTCGCGCCTGAAAACCGTCACCTACGGCAAGGAGCGCCCGATCGAGATCTGTTCGACCGAATCCTGCTATGCCAAGAACCGCCGCTCGGTCACGGTTCTGGCCGCCGGCGCGATCAGCTAAACACGAGGAGAGATTGATGCGGACCCTTATCGCCGTCGGTCTGGTTGCCTTGCTGCCCTTCGGGGCCGCGGCGCAATCGCAGGATGAAACACTGGCCGACATCCGACAGGAACTGACCGTCCTGAACGTCGAAATTCAGAAGCTGAAGCGGGAATTGTCCACCACGGGCGGTGCGTCCAGCGTGACGATTGGCGGTTCAGTCCTGCAACGCATGGATCAACTGGAGGCCGAGGCGATCCGTCTGACCGCGCGTACCGAAGAGCTGGAATTCCGCATCAATTCCATCGTCAAGGACGGAACCAATCGGATTGGTGATCTTGAGTTCCGACTGGTCGAACTCGAGGGCGGCGATCTTTCCAAGCTGGGCGAGACCTCGACCCTGGGGGGCGGCAGCGTTGAGGGCGCAGCCGTCGCGACATTAACCCCGCCGGTGACGGCACCGGCTGAGGGCAGTGCGACCCCTGGGGCAGGGGGCGCGGCACCTGCACCGCAAATGGCTGTCGCGGAACAGGCCGATTTCGAGGCAGCGCAGGCGGCCCTGCAGGGCGGGCAAACCGCTGAGGCTTCGCAAAAGTTCGACGCCTTCCTGCTGACCTACCCCGGCTCCCCGATGCAGGCCCAGGCAGAACTCGGCAAGGGCAAGGCACTGGAAGGGCAGGGTGAAATCACCCAGGCGGCGCGCGCCTATCTTGCGTCTTTCTCTACCGCGCCCGAAGGACCGGTGGCGGCGGATGCCTTGTTCCACCTTGGCCGTGGATTGGGTCAGCTGGGGCAGACGGCCGAAGCCTGCGCGACGCTGGTCGAAGTTGCCAACCGCTTTCCGGCCTCGCAGCAAGTAGCTGAGGCCAACACCGAAATCGCCAAGCTGGGCTGTTCATGATTCAACCATCAGGGCCGGCGTTTCACGCTGTTTCTGACGGTCTTGATCCGGCGCGCGACGCACCTCTCGGGGTCGCTGTCTCTGGCGGCTCCGACAGCATCGCGCTGCTCTACCTTCTGCGTGACTGGGCCGCTGCGACCGGCGCGGCACTTCATGTTGTTACGGTCGATCATGGCCTGCGCGCAGGGTCGGCGGAGGAGGCTGATTTCGTCGCCAGCATTGCCGAGGGTATGGCCCTTCCGCATCAAATCCTGCGTTGGCAGGGTTGGGACGGCGCGGGCAACCTACCGGATCGTGCCCGCCGCGCCCGCTATGACCTGATTGCCGATTGGGCCGCACAGACCGGCGTGGCGGCGGTCGCTCTTGGCCATACGGCGGACGATATCGCGGAAACCTTCCTGATGCGGCTGGCACGCGGTTCCGGCGCGGATGGGCTGGCGGCGATGTCCGCGCGGCGGCTCCATCGTGGCACGCCGTTCCTGCGCCCGATGCTAGGCCTCAGGCGGCATGATCTGCGCGAAATTCTGACGCGGCGGGGTCAGTCGTGGATCGACGATCCCACCAACGTCGATCCGCGCTACACCCGGGCGCGGATTCGGCAGGCGCTGCCTGATCTTGCCGATCTCGGTCTGACGGTCGAGGCGCTGACCTTGACCGCGCGAAACCTGTCGGACATGCGCGCAACCCTCGGCCACTACGCAGACCGGGAGTCCCGCGAGTTCGTCCGGATCGAGGGCGATGAAATCGTGATCCCGCGCGACCGCTTTGTCACCCTGCCGACAGAAATTGCGCGCCGTATCCTTCAGACGGCGTTGATCTGGACGTCGGGCGCGGATTACCCGCCGCGCCGCGACCCCTTGGCGCGACTGCTGAAATCGCTGGAAACCGGCCAGGGTATGCCTCTGTCGGGATGTCTGGTCGAGGTGACGCAAAGAAATATCCGTATCAGTCGCGAACCTGCGGCTGTTGCGACCTGCCAGGCTGAACCGGGCGAGGTTTGGGATGGCCGCTGGCGTCTCACCGGGCCGGCCCAACCGGGCGACGAGGTCCGAGCACTGGGGGAGGCAGGCTTGCGCGCCTGTCCTGGCTGGCGCGGAGGCGGCCTGCGGCGGAATGTCCTGCTGGCCTCGCCGGCGGTCTGGCGAGGCGATGCATTGATCGCCGCGCCCCTTGCAGGACGGCCCGAAGGGTGGCGTGCGACTCTGATCCGTGACCAGGAAGTTTTCGATAGGTTGTTGCGCGCTCATTGAACCGGCGCAGATGAAACATATTTTAGTTCTCAAACCGGTGTGGTAGTCCCCGCCTGTCCCCAATCTGGAGGAGTTTCCCTTGGGCAATGCGAGACAATTCGCCTTCTGGGTCGTTCTGTTGCTGCTGATCGTGGCACTGTTCAACCTGTTCAGTGGATCCGGCAATACGCTGCAAAGCCGTGAGATCCCCTATTCGGAGTTCGTGCAGAGCGTCGAAGACGGCAGTGTCAGTTCAGCTACGCTGGACGGCGAACAGGTGCGCTACCGTGGCACCGATGGCAACGATTACGTCACCATCCGGCCTGACGACGCCAAGCTGACCGACATGTTGATCGACAACGACATTCCCGTTTCGGCGAAAAGTCAGGAAGAGTCGGGCTTTCAGTCCTTTATCATCTCGCTTTTGCCAATCCTGCTGCTGATCGGTGTCTGGATCTACTTCATGAACCGGATGCAGGGCGGCGGCAAAGGCGGAGCCATGGGGTTTGGCAAGTCCAAGGCCAAGCTTCTGACTGAAAAGAACGGTCGCGTGACCTTTGACGACGTCGCGGGCATCGACGAGGCCAAGGAAGAGCTGGAGGAAATCGTTGAATTCCTTCGTAACCCGCAGAAATTCTCGCGTCTCGGCGGCAAAATCCCCAAGGGTGCGCTGCTGGTGGGCCCTCCGGGTACCGGTAAGACGCTGTTGGCTCGTGCCATTGCGGGTGAGGCGGGCGTGCCCTTCTTCACCATTTCAGGGTCGGACTTTGTCGAGATGTTCGTTGGCGTCGGTGCGTCGCGCGTGCGTGACATGTTTGAGCAGGCGAAAAAGAACGCGCCCTGCATCGTTTTCATCGACGAGATCGACGCTGTCGGTCGCCATCGTGGCGCCGGCTATGGCGGCGGCAACGACGAACGCGAGCAGACGCTGAACCAGCTGCTGGTCGAGATGGACGGTTTCGAGGCCAATGAGGGAGTCATCATCCTTGCCGCGACCAACCGTCGTGACGTTCTGGACCCGGCTCTGTTGCGCCCCGGTCGTTTCGACCGTCAGGTCACGGTGCCGAACCCCGATATCAAGGGCCGCGACAAGATCCTGTCGGTGCATGCCCGCAAGACCCCACTTGGTCCCGATGTGGATCTGCGGATCATTGCGCGCGGCACGCCCGGATTTTCGGGTGCGGATCTTGCGAACCTCGTGAACGAGGCCGCGCTGATGGCTGCCCGCGTCGGTCGCCGTTTCGTGACCATGGTCGACTTCGAGAACGCCAAGGACAAGGTCATGATGGGGGCGGAGCGCCGCTCCATGGTGCTGACGGGCGACCAGAAGGAAAAGACCGCGTATCATGAGGCCGGACATGCGGTCGTCGGGCTGTCGTTGCCGAAATGCGATCCGGTCTACAAGGCGACGATCATCCCGCGGGGCGGCGCCCTTGGCATGGTCGTGTCCCTGCCGGAAATTGACCGGCTGAACTGGCACAAATCCGAGTGCGAACAGAAACTCGCGATGACCATGGCTGGCAAGGCCGCGGAAATCATGAAGTACGGCGAGGGCGATGTGTCCAATGGGCCCGCAGGCGACATCCAGCAGGCCTCTGCGCTGGCCCGCGCCATGGTGCTGCGCTGGGGCATGTCCGACAAGGTCGGCAACGTCGATTACGAACAGGCGCATGAGGGCTATAACGGCAATGGCGCCGGTGGCTTCTCGATCTCGGCCCATACCAAGGAGCTGATCGAGGAAGAAGTGAAGCGCATGATCGACGACGCCTACAAAAGTGCGTTCGAGATTCTGACGGACAACAGGGAAGAATGGGAGCGTCTCGCGCAGGGCCTTCTGGAATACGAAACCCTGACCGGCGAAGAGATCAAGCGCGTGATGAAGGGCGAACCGCCCCAGGCGCCTGACGACGACAAAGGCTCGGACGAGGGCAGTGCGCCGTCTGTCACCGCCGTTCCCAAGACCAAGCCGCGCTCCAAACCCGGCACCTCTGGTGGCATGGAGCCTGAGCCGACCGCCTGATTGACGGCGCAACGTGATAGGAGAGCGGGCTGGCGGATGCGGCCCGCTCTTTTTACGTTCGGAGGGTGAAGCGGGACGAGCTGTGCATCGAGACGCTTTCTTGGGGTGTCGCGGATCAGTCGAATTTGTGCGACGGGGTGGGTTCCAATCCCTTGATGTTGACGTTGGCTTACGATCCCTTCATCAGGTGTCGGATTGGGCAAGGCGCCCTCCCACGCTGAGGCGCTTTAGCCTCGGCAGCCAACCCGCCCTCCCGATTGGAGTGTCCATCGCTTGCCCAGATAAGAAGCTCAAGCTCTCCAGTCCCTCACCGCTGGCCGCAGCGACAACTTTCGCAGACGGACTTGACCCGGCGGGGCGGAACGCTTCAAACCTTCACCATATGTCAAAATGACAACCTACAGAACCGGGGCAGGGATGAGCAGACTGGTCTATCGTATTCGTGCAGCGCTGATGGCCTTGCTATTGTGTCAGCCCGTGGGTTTGGGAATGTCCATCGCGCAGGCACAGGACCTATCTGCCCTGGCCCGCGTGATCCCCGAAGAGACCGAGATCACCGGGGAAGAGGCGCTCTCCCTTCGCCTGACGCTAACACAGGCGGTGCCGTGGCGGGTGTTTACTCTGACCGATCCGCCCCGGATCGTGATGGATTTTCGCGAGGTTGACTGGACCGGTCTGCGGCGCGCCGACATGCTGCGCAGCAGGCTTACCGAAGACGTCCGCTTTGGCGGCTATCGTCCCGGCTGGTCGCGCATGGTGATGACGCTGAGCGCACCGCTCGCCCTCGACAAGACAGCCATGAAAGTCGATCCCGATACCGGCGGCGCGACGATCACGGCCCGGTTTAACCCAGTGGACGCGGCAGGATTCGCGGCCCTCTCCGGCGCGCCTCGCGATCCGAGGTGGGATTTGCCCGTGCCCAGTCTCACAACCCCTGAAAAACGCGGCGACCGCCCGCTGACCGTTGTGATCGACCCCGGCCACGGTGGGATCGACCCCGGCGCGCTGCGCGGTGATCTGGTCGAGAAGGACCTGATGCTGCAACTCGCCCGCGCGGTGCAGGAGGCGCTGATCCGCGAGGGCGAGACACAAGTCATCCTGACGCGCGACGACGATACCTTCGTGCCACTGGAGCGACGCGTTTCGGTGGCGCATGAGGTCGACGCGGACCTGTTCATCTCGTTGCACGCGGATGTCTTGCCATTTGGGCGCGCCGACGGCGCGACGATCTACACCCTGGCCGAGACCGCCAGCGACGAGGCTTCGGCCAAACTGGCCGAACGGCATGACCGGGACGACCTGCTGTCCGGCGTCGACCTGACCGGTAAGGACGACGTCGTGGCCGGTGTGCTGCTGGACCTCGCGCGGCAGGAAACCTCGCCGCGCACGGCGGCCTTTTCACGCGCCCTGCGCGCGGCGATCGAGGAGGCGCAGGTGCCGTTGAATTCACGAGCAGAGCGCGCGGCGGATTTTTCCGTGTTGAAGGCAGCGGACATTCCTTCGGTCCTGATCGAGATCGGCTACCTGTCGTCGGAGCGCGACCGCAAGAACCTTGCCGACCCGGACTTCATGGCCCGCGTCGCAGATGCGATTCATGCTGCGATACTGGCTTGGCAACGCGCTGACGACGCTCTGCGTCCGCTGATCCGGCAGTGATAAGGCGGAGAGGGGGCCGAGGTGGAAAACGCAGGTCGTGATCCGCAGCGGCGACCTTTCTGACTGCGATCCGTGCCGTGACGTCACTTGAACCCCAAACCGCGCCGGGCAACATATCGCGCACCATTGGCGTACTCGTGTTTTGACCGGGGCGATTTGGCCGCCTATATGGTGAGTGATCCAGAGGGGGCACGATGCTCAGATTCATTCTATCTTTCTTCGGGGCGATCTTCAGCCTCGTGACACTTGGCGCGGCTGTGATCGCGCTGAGCATCGGGGCAATCTTTTGGGTTTATGGCCGCGATCTGCCCAGCCACGAGAGCCTCGCCTCCTACCAGCCCAAGACGATCAGCCGGATCTATTCGGCCGAGGGCCGGATCATCGACGAATTCGCGGTGGAGCGGCGACTTTTTGCCCCCGCGGACGAGATTCCGGACCTCGTGAAATACGCCTTCATTTCGGCGGAAGACAAGAATTTCTACACCCACGCCGGGTATGACACGCGCGGCATCGCCGCCGCGATGGTCGAAGCTGTGAGATCGCGCGGGCAGAACGTGCGCGGTGCTTCGACAATCACGCAGCAGGTGATGAAGAACTTCCTGCTCTCCGGTGATCGTCAAATCGAACGCAAGATCAAGGAGATCATCCTCGCCTCCCGGCTTGAGGAATCGATGCCAAAGGAAAAGATTCTCGAACTCTACATGAACGAGATCTTTCTGGGGCAGAATTCCTACGGCGTCGCCGCCGCGTCGCAGACCTATTTCAACAAGGCGCTGTCGGACCTCGCCCCGCATGAGGCCGCCTTCCTTGCCTCCTTGCCCAAGGCGCCGTCGGATTTTCACCCCGTGCGCCGCAAGGAACGTCTGACCGAACGTCGCGACTTTGTGCTGCAGGAGATGATGGAGAACGGCTATATCAGCGAGGCTGTCTATCGCACCGAAGTCGCGCAGCCGCTCCGCTCGGTCCAGAATGGCGATTTCGAGAGTTTTCGCAAAGAGCGGCCGCCGCGCGATTACTTCACCGATGAAATTCGCCGCCAGCTGAGCCGTGATTTCGGTGAGGGCGAATTTTTCACCGGTGGCTTCACGGTGCGCGCCACGATTGACCCCGACATGCAGGTCAACGCCGCACATGCACTGCAACGGCAGCTCGAAAGCTATGATCGCGGTCTTGGGAAGTGGCGCGGAACAGGCGAATCCATAGACCCGGCGAAACTGTCCAGCGAAGCTGACTGGCGCGCCGCCCTCGCGGATGTGCGCGTGCCCCGCGACGTGACGCTGGAGGCACCATGGCATCCCGCTGTCGTGCTGGAGGTCGGCGATCAGCAGATGCGCCTGGGCATTGAAGACGTTGAGGAAACCGCGGCCGAGCCCTTTGTCGTTCCGCGCAAGGACATCAGCTGGATAAAGGGTGATTTTGCCGCGAACTTCGACGTTGGCGATGTCGTTCTGGTGCGACGGATGGTGGACGGCGGTCAGTTCATCCGCTGGACGCTGCGCCAGATCCCCGAGGTGCAGGGCGGCTTCATGGCGATGGACGTGAACACCGGACGCGTGATCGCGATGCAGGGCGGGTTTTCCTATCAGAATTCCGTGTTCAACCGGGCGACGCAGGCCCGCCGTCAGCCAGGCTCCAGCTTTAAACCCTTTGTTTACGCATCTGCGCTAGACAGCGGGTATACCCCCGCGACGATCATTATCGACGCCCCGATCGAGATCAACACGCCTCAGGGTATCTGGCGGCCGCAGAACGCCAGTCACCAATACTACGGCCCGACCCCGCTGCGTACGGGGATCGAACGGTCGCGTAACCTGATGACGATCCGACTGGCTCAGGAGGTCGGAATGTCAACCGTCGCGGCTTATGCAGAGCGGTTCGGCGTCTATGACAACATGGGCGAATTCCTCGCCAACGCCCTCGGGTCCGAGGAGACGACGTTGTTTAAGATGGTCTCGGCCTACGCCATGTTTGCGAACGGCGGCGAACGGGTGGAGCCAACGCTCGTCGACCGGGTGCAGGACCGGTATGGCAAGACCATCTACCGGCACGATCAACGGGCCTGCACCGATTGCACGGACCCGACGATCCCGCGATCACGGGGGCCCCGGATCGTCTCGGACCGGGCACGAGTGATGAACGCGATCACGGCCTATCAGCTGACCTCCATGCTGCAGGGTGTGGTCGAACGAGGAACGGCTTCGCGCGCGGTCAACCTGCCGGTCCCGACGGGGGGCAAGACCGGCACCACGAACGATTCCAAGGACGTGTGGTTTATCGGCTTCACCTCGACCGTCGTCGCTGGCTGTTACATCGGCTATGACGACCCTCGGCCCTTGGGCCGCGGCGCTTCGGGCGGCGGGTTTTGTGGGCCGGTCTTCCAATCCTTCATGCAGGAGGCCATCAAAAAATACGGCGGGGGCAAGTTCAAGGTGCCGCCGGGGGGCGTATTCATCAACATCGACCGCTTTACCGGCGCGCGTTTGTCCGACGGCGCGAGTGGCAGCAATGTGGTCGCGGAGTATTTCCGCGAAGGCGAAGAGCCTCTGTTCGGCGTGAGCTTTGACGGTGGTTTTGCCATGGGGTCGGACTTGCCGCTCTTTAAAGAAGCCGCGCCCAACACGCGCGAAGTCACGACATCCAGCGGTCGCAAGGCGGTGGTGGGACCGAAGGCAAGTTTTGGCACGCTTAGTTCAGGCGGGCTTTACTGACTCGGGCATGCGCGCGTCGCCTCGACCGGGGATCGTCGCCTTATCTCCACCTGCCATGATTGCCAGCGGTCTGCGGGCACGGGCTAGGCCTGATCGACGTACATCCCGGACCTGCAGGCCGCCCTTGCCCGTCTACCCCCTTCGCGTTATCACGCGGAACGCCTAGTCAGAACGGGATACCCATGCGCGCCGAGACCCAGACCCTCGTCACCGAAATCGAGACCTCGCTGGAGCTGTTGCGCCAACGGATGGACTGGAAGACCGCGCAACATCGGCTGGAGGAATTCAATGCTCGTGTCGAGGATCCCAACCTTTGGGACGATCCGGACAAGGCGCAGGCGCTGATGAAGGACCGGCAGGCCCTCGTCGACAGGATGGAGGTCCACGACAGCATCCAGCGTGACCTTACCGATACCGTCGATCTGATCGAACTGGGCGAGATGGAGGACGACACCGAAGTCGTCGAGGAGGCCGAAGCCGCGCTGAGGGCGCTGCAAACGCTCGCGGCCGCCAAGGAGCTGGAGGCGCTGCTGAACGGCGAGGCTGACGGCAACGACACGTTCATCGAAATCAACGCCGGCGCCGGCGGCACCGAGGCTTGCGACTGGGCGCAGATGCTGCAGCGCATGTACACCCGTTGGGCGGAAAAGCGCGGCTACAAGGTCGAACTGCAATCCGAGGAAGCGGGGTCCGAAGCCGGGATCAAGTCCTGTGCCTACAAGATCAGCGGCCCCAATGCCTACGGTTGGCTCAAGTCAGAGTCCGGCGTTCACCGGCTGGTGCGGATTTCGCCCTTCGGGAAGGGGACGCGCGAGACATCCTTTGCCTCAATCTGGGTCTATCCCGTGGTCGATGACAATATTGATATCGAGGTGAACCCCGCCGACATCCGTATCGACACCTACCGCTCCTCCGGCGCGGGCGGACAGCACGTCAACACCACCGACTCCGCCGTGCGGATCACTCACCACCCCACAGGGATCGTCGTCACCAGTTCGGAAAAATCACAGCACCAGAACCGCGATATCGCCATGAAGGCGCTGAAATCGCGGCTGTATCAAATGGAGCTCGATCGGCGCAACGCTGCGATCAACGAAGCGCACGAGAACAAGGGGTCCGCCGGGTGGGGCAATCAGATCCGATCCTACGTCCTGCAACCTTACCAGATGGTGAAGGACCTGCGGACGGCGCATGAAACCTCCGACACCCAAGGCGTGCTGGATGGCGATCTCGACGGCTTCATGGCCGCGACGCTGGCGATGAATGTCGCCGGCAAGAGCCGCGCCGAAGCTGCCGCCGAAGACTGATTGCGCCCACCGCGCTTGACCATAAACGGCGCGTCAACCGGATGCGCCGACCCTGATTTCACTGTCAACGGCCCTGTCGGCAAGCCATTGCCAGCACATCAGTCAAATTCCGCCAAGCAGGCCGGCGTCGGGTTTGGATCGGTCGCGCGGCATGGCACACTCCCCGCGAAACCTCGGCAGGAGCGCGCAATGGACGGACAGGACCCAAATCATCTGACGCGGCTCGAAGGCGAGGGGCTGGTTGTCACCGTCTCGGACCTCGGCGCGGAATTGCAAAGCGTTATGACGCCGGAGGGCGAAGAGCTGCTGTGGCAAGGCGATCCGGCCTTTTGGGCGGGCCGCGCGCCGATCCTCTTCCCGATCGTCGGCAAGGCACCTAAGGATCGCGTCGCGATCGACGGCATGGGCGGCGAGATGAAGCAGCACGGATTTGCCCGTCGCATGCGGTTCCAGCGGGTAAAGGTCGACGCCGGGCGGGTGGTTCATATGCTGACCGACAGTGTCGGGACCCATGATGCCTATCCGCGCCCCTTTGCGCTGACCGTCACCCATTCACTGGCCGAGGCGACGCTGCGGGTTACCGCCGTGGTCGCCAACACGGGTCGTGCGCTATTGCCCTTTGGATTGGGCTTTCATCCAGCGTTCCGATGGCCGCTGCCCGGTGCCGAAGATCAGCCGCATCAGGTCACTCTCGACAATCTGGGCGAACCGGAGATGGCGCGGCTGGAGGACGGATTTCTGACCGAGACGCGGTATCCTTCGCCGTTCAAAGGCGGCGCGCTCACCCTCGATCCGGCGCAGTTCGTCGAAGACGCAATGATCTTTCCCGAAGGGGCGGGGGAGGGGCTGCGCTATGGCGCGGCGGGTGGGCCGACCCTTCGCTTTGGGTTCCAGAACCTGCCGAACCTCGCGCTTTGGCAGAAGCCCGGCGCGCCGTTCATCTGTATCGAGCCCTGGCACGGCATGGCCGCGCACAAGGGAGCCGGGCCCGAGATTGCGGACCGCCCCGGCACGTTGACACTGCAACCGACCGAGACTGCGCGTTTTACCTGGTCGATGACGCTAACCTAAGGTTCGGTCCCGCGTGTCATCAGCGATCACCCGTCGATCCGTTTGGCCGCAATAGCGATAGCCTTTTGATAGACCGTGGCGGCGTTCCACTCGTTCAGCACACGGAAATTTCGCGTACCCTGATCGTAGGATTGCCCCGGCTGCCATCCCTTTTGGCGCAGGAAGTTCGCGGTGGAGGCCATGGCGTCCCCGAGGTTATAAAGATCTACCCGGCCATCGCCGTTGCCGTCCCGGCCATAGGCCAGAACGTTCCCGGCCAGAAACTGCGTGTGCCCGATTTCGCCATGCGCCGCGCCACGCGAATTCGGGTCGAGCCAGCCGCGGTCCACCAGTTTCAGCGCAGCGACGAGGTGGTTGGTAAAGAAGGCGGAGCGACGGCAATCATAGGCCACCGTCGCGTTGGAGCTGAGCACGTTATATTTGCCAAAGCCTGAGCCAAAGCCGCTTTCCATCCCGTGGATCGCCAGCAGGATACCCGAAGGCACCCCATAGGCCTGTTCGAGGGAGCCGTAGAATCGCGGATTTCCCGCCTTACGCTTGCGCCCGCCCGCGACGATGGCGTCCACCCCCCGGATGCGCATGAAGTCTTTAAGGGAATACTTCACGCCCTTCTGATTGCGATCCGCCGCAATGGTCCCCTTGGAATATTGCACGCCTGACAGCGCTTGCAGGCCGCGTTGCTGAACCCCGGCGGCGGCGGCCTCTTGCGCGAAGGCGGCTTTCCAGGTGTTGAACCCTTGGGAGGTATTCCCGCAGGGGGCAGCCTGTGCGGCGACGGGCAGAAGGCAGCTCAGAATGAGGGCGGGCAGGGTGCGAAGCATGTCGGGACCTCCGGTTTGGTCGTGGATGTCAAATCAGCGTAGCCGAGATCGCGCGGGCGACCCAAGCTTCTTGTGCGTTGTTAAGTCGGTTCCGTGAGGAGGCTGCACTTCGGTAGGGTGCTTCGGCGACCTCATATCGTACTGCGCCGGTCTTCAATAATCTCTCTCGAAAAACAGCCCCAGGCTCGAATCCCCGTCGGAGCCGAGCTTTCCCTTGGCCGTCAGGTTGTCCGTCACGTCGAGGTTGATCGACAGACTGGTCTTGCCGCCGCTGGTCGCTTCGACTTCGGTATAAACGTTGTCAGAGATGTATTTCCCGGCACTCAAGGCGGTTTCGCCATCCTCTGTTTGGCTGACGTCCAGATCGTCGAGGCCGGCCCCTTCGCGCAGCTTGCCCACAACGCCGCCATTGCCGTTGCCGGTCAATTCGGCAATCGCCAGCGCCAGTCGCGCCGCCTGGAAGGGTGTGAGCGAGGAAATGTCGCGTTCAAAGAACAACTGCGACAGGACCTCGTCCTCGGGCAGTTCGGGGCGCGAAGTAAAGATGACCTCCGGCTGACCGGCGGGACCGTCAATGATGATCTGGACGGTGAACTCGCCCGCCTGGCTCTCGGCGACGAGACGAATGATCGGGTCGAACCCGCCGGCCAGACGGATGCGCCCTTCGGTCAGCTCCAGCCGCTTGGTCAGGATGTCGATCCGCCCGCGTACGAGGTCGAACTGACCCACCGGGCGCACGTCATTTGTCGTGCCCTCCAGCGTCAGACCGCCCCGCAATTCGGCGTCAATGCCGCGCCCGCGCAGATAGATCGGGGTATCGGCCTCGACCCGCAGGTTCAGGCGAAGCCCGCCGCTGCTGGCGCCCTCGACGGCGCCACCCGCAGCCCCTTCGCCAATCAGACCGGCGCGGGCGCGGGTGGTGCGGCTGGCCGCGTCTTCGTTGACGTGCCTCATCTCGGGGATCGCCTCGACACCGCCGAAACCGCCGGCGGGGATGCGCAGTTCGGTATCAGATACACCAACCCGGCCTGCAATCAGCGCGCCGCCGGTCAAGCCGCCGGTGATGGTCACGCGACCATCGGCGCGCGTGGTGACAAGGCCGGGCTTCTCAAAGGGGATATTGTCGAGCGTGGCAGTCAGATCGGCGTTGAAGGGCGCCGATAGCGTAACCGGACCACGGACCGAAACCAGGCCGCCGTTGAGCGCGGCTGTCACGTCGACATTGGCGCGCCCACCCGACAACGTGACGCCGCCGTTGAGGGTTTCCACTGACAAGGCGACCGACGGATCCACCGCGCGCCCGTTGGCAAAGGTGACTCGACCGCTGAGCGCCGACAGGCCGGGCTGTCCGTTCATCGCCAGATCAAAGTTGGCCGTGCCGCTGATGCTGCGCGGCGCGATATAGGGATTTGCGAGGGCGAGCGGTGCATTGCCCGAAATATCGAGGTCCACCGCCCCGCCGGGCAACCCGACCTGACCCGAGACCTGCGCCGTCGTGCCTCCCGGTCCATCCGCGGAGATGTTCAGCGCCAGTGCGCCTCCCGTCGCTTGCCGGACCGACCCGGAAGTTGTGAGCGGACCCGCCGGAGCCTCTGGCACAACTGCAGCGAGCGATGCGAGCCGCGCGGAAAAATCGAGATCGGTCGCGCCCGAAGCCACCACGCCGCTCGCGCGCGCGGTCACGGATCGCCCATCGACGCTGGCGCTGTCGAGGCGCAGCCGGGAGTCCTCCACCCGGCCGCGGGCAGAGATCTGCGTCGTCCCGGCCAGAAGCGAGTCTGCCAGCGCCTGTCCGGTGCCGATGTTCTGGCCTGTAGCGTCCAATTCCAGCAGGTAGCCCTCGCCGTCCTGCGTCGCACGGGCCGTCAGGTCCAGCGGGCCGCCGGAGCCGCCAAGCGGACGGCCACTATCGGCCAGCCGCGCAGTCAGGCGGACGTCGCGCCGTCCTTCGGTCAGATCGCCCTCGCCCTCGGCGCTCAGGGCAGGATTGGAGACGGCGAGCCGGTCGAGCGTGATCTGCTCACCCGCGATCAGGACGCGGGCGGACAGGTCTGTCTGCCCGGCCAGCAGCGCATCGACCTGATCGACGCCGATGGCCAGATTGCGCCCCGTCCCGTCGAGGGTCACATCGTAGACCTCGTCGGTCTCAACAGCCGTCACGGTCAGGTTCAGTGGGCCGCCGTCCGTCCCGGTCACGATCCCGCTGTCAAAGAGATCGCCGCGCAGGGTCACTTGACGTGCCCCGGCGGTCAACTCTCCCTCGGCGCTGATGTCGAGGGCGGGCGTCTTGAGCTGCGCCCGGTCCAGCAGAATGCGGTCGTTGAGGGTCAGTTGCGCCGAAAGCTCCGTTGCGCCCTCAAGCAGCGCATCGACCTGCGGGATGCCGACCGCCAGATCCTGACCGCCGCCGTCCAGCGTCACGACAAAGGTTTCGCCGGTCCGCGTGACCACGCCGGCGAGATCAATTGGCCCGCCATCTGCGCCGGTAAAGGCCCCCGAATTCACCAAGCTGACGCCATAGTTCACACGCCCGCTGTCGTCGTCGATCTCGCCTGCCGCCTGCAGCGCGAGCTGTGTGTTCGCCAGGCGGAACTGATCAAGCACGATCCCCTCGGGCCCGCGGCTGACCGAGAGATCGAGCGCCGCATTACCGCCGATCACCGGGTCAAGTTGTTCGATCCCCAGCGCAAGGTCCGTGGTTGACCCCTTTGCCGAAACCGCGAAACTGCCACCCAATAGGTCAGTGGAGAGGTCGAATGCCAGGTCCGCCTGACCTTCCATGTCGGTGCCGCTGAGTGTGGCAAACCGCGTGAGATCCTGCAGCGAGGCCTTGCCGTCTGCGGTCAGGATCGTGGTCCCACCGCCGGGTGTCAGGGTGGCATCGACCTGGGCCGAATACTCCGTCCCGCGCAGTTCGAGGTTGTCGAGCGTTACGTCCTCTCCCGAAGTCCAGCGGATGCGGGCATCGGCGGCAAGGTCGCGTCCGACCGCTTCCTGCAGGCCTTCATCGGTGAAGTTCACGCCCTCCAGGGCCGAGGTGACGTTCAAATCAACCGCGGGCAGGCCATCGGTGACGATCACACCGCGCAGGCCCAAAGTCGCCTCTGCGATGGCCACCGCAGGTTGGCTGAACCCGTCGAGCGTGACTTCCGCCGTCACGTCCTCGCCCTCGTCAGCGTCGAATGTCGCGGTGATGGTCGCATCGCTTACCACCACATCGGTGCCGAAAGGCAGGACCACGTCCTCACCATCCGGCGCGCGAATCCGGCCGTTGAGGTCAAACCGGGCCGGGCGTCCGTCCGCGCGTACCTCCAGAGAGCCGTTGAGCGCCACCGCCGCCGCCTTTAGTGACAGGGTATCCAGACGCAGCCCGCCCGCGTCCGAGCGTTCGCCACTGACCACGAGGCGGACGTCATCGCCCAGGAATTCCCGCGCCTGCGGCAACAAGAGGGCGGTCAGATCCCCGCCGATGTCGGCAGCGAATTCGCGCCCCTCTTCGGTCTGGCCCTTCAGCGATACGGTCCCGGCGAGGCGTTCCGTGCCGTCCGAGGCAAGGCGCACATTGGCCCGGAAATCGTCCAGCGGCCCGTTGCCATCGATATTGAGCGAGATCGCGGGTCGCGTCGGCAGGTTCAGGATGCGGGCGGCGATGCCGTTTTCCGCTTCTTCGGCGGCGACCTCCAGAACCAGGGTGTTCTCGTCAGGGCGCAGGTCCAGGACCAGCCCGATTTCGCCTTCCTTGTCCAGGCGCACCAGTGACAGGGTTGTATCCAGCGCCTGATCGTCAAGCCGCGCCTTGCCGTCAAAGGTGAACTGCGCGGTTTCGCCGAGCAGCGATTCACCAAGATCAATCGTGCCGATTGTGACCTTTTCGACGTCGACGGAGACCGGCAATTCGGGAATCGCAAAGCCCGAAGCCTCGGCATCGGACTCCTCGCCCTTGGGGATGCGCGAGACTGTCAGACTTTCGGCGGAAAGTTCACCGACCTCGAGACGCCCGCGCAGCAGGGCGGAGCGGTTCCAGTCCAGAACGGCGTTGGTCATCTCAAGCCAGATGCCCTCGTCGTCGGCAATCGTCAACTTGTCGAGGGTCGCGCGCGAGCTGAGCGCGCCACGAAAGCCCTGAATGTCCACCGACCGCCCCGCACCCGAGAGCGTGTCCTGTAGCAGCCGGGTCAGATAGCCTTCGCCGTCGTCATCCTGCGCCTGTGAGGCGGCAGGCAGAGCAAAGAGAGTGATAGCTAGAAGCAGAGCGAGGAGATGTCTCAAAATGACTGTCCGATTCCCACGTAAAGGCTGACACTGTTCCCGCCACCGGTCACGGGCACGGCGAGATCGGCGCGGAGCGGGCCGATGCCGGTTTGATAGCGAATGCCGAGGCCCGCCCCGGCGTGCCAATCGCCGCCGGAAAAGGTGCTGGAGGCCGCGACATAACCAAAGTCAACAAAGGCCACGGCGCCGATCTTTTCGGTGACTTCGGTGCGCACCTCGGTGCTGAGCGCGGCAAAAGAGCGCCCGCCGGTGCGCGTCGCGCCCGTGCCGACGCCAAGCGATTGGTAGCCCTGACCGCGCACCGTGCCGCCGCCGCCGGAGTAAAACAGGAAGTCGGGCGGCGTGTTGGCGATCGTGGGTCCCATGATCGCACCGGCCTGTAACCGGCCCGCCAGAACGACGCGCTCCCCAACCGCGCGGTAGCCGCGAACATCCGCCGTGGCCCGCGCCCCGCTGGCGGAACCGCCGAACCCGACAAAGGGCATCAGTTCAACGTCGGCGTAAGCGCCCTTGCTGGGGTTTGTCGTGCTGTCGCGGTTGTCCCACGTGGCTCCGCCGGTCAACAGGATATGGCGGAAATCGCGGGTGCCAAAGGTGTCGGTGCTTTCGGCGATGCGCAGGCCGACCTCGCCCGAGAGGGACAATTGCTCGGAAATAATCCGGTCAATGCCGACCGCGATTTCAAAGACGTCGCTTTCGTAGGTCGGTTCGTCCTCACGCTGTAGCAATGCACGGAATGTCAGCTGCGCATCGGGATGGCGAAATGCGGGTCGGGTCAGGGTCACGCCGAGGCTGTAGTCGATGCCGCCGGTCTGACCGCCTATGCCCTCGACCTCGGCATCAAAGCGCAGGCGTTCCGCCCCGCCGAAAATGTTGCGATGGAGCCAGAACCCGGTCAGGCGCAGCCCCTCGACGGTGGAGATTTCCGCGCCGACGCCAAATCGACGCTGCTTGGCGTCCTCTACCTCGATCTCCGTGCCGAGGGTGTTGTTGGGGCCAACCGCCTCGTCCTCGTTGATGCTGGCGGCGCGGAATGCCCCGGTCCGGCGCAGGCGGCGTTCCCCGGTCGTCACGTGGTCGGGGTCATAGACCTGTCCTTCGGGGATGCCGGCAATGGCGCGGATGCGTTCGGGGCGAACCTCGCTCTCCGCGCTGTTGGCGGCGATGCGGGGACGGGCGAATGTCAGGCGCGGCCCCGGTGCGATGCCAAAGCGGGCGGCGACGGTGTTGCGGTTGTGATCGGCCTGAATGTCCTGTGCGGACACTGCGGCCTTGGCGTGGCCGACCTGTCGCCATGAATCGACACCGGAATTGGCGGCTTCCTTCATCACCTCGGTACCCGCCGACGCCCCGACGGTAAAGCCGGGATAGGGCGGTGTCTGTGGCGGCAGTGGCGCGACCTCGGCCTGAGAAAAGACAAAGCCCGGACCGGGCGTCACGACGATCTCAATCGTTCCGACGCTGGCGGGCGGGCGCAGGGCCGATAGGTCGGAGGCCTCCCGCCCATCGACCAGTATATGCACCTCGGCGCTGAAGAATCCGCGCTCGTAAAGCGCCCCCAGAACCCTGCGGTAGTCAGCCTGCGCGGCAGCGATAAGATCCTGCGCCTCGGTTCGCCCTTCGGTGACCGCGGTTTGCGACAAAGAGGCGTCACGCAGGCTCTCGCTCAGGCCATCGGGCGCCCGCACCACCACCTCAGCGGCACGAGAGGGGGCGGACGGCAGCATCACCGCGACGAGGCTCAGCAGAGCAATTCCGTGCACGGACGCGCGGAGGGGAAAGGGCATAGACACGTATTCCGGGATCAGAGGGGCATCAGTTTCGCAAATTATAGCACATGAGGCCGAGTTCCAGTGGATTCGCGAAGAATCACGTCAAGGTGCGGGAATTCGCCATGTCATCCGTGCGGAGTCTGTGATTGGGTTGTTCTATGACAATTCCCGTCGTCTGGTGAACGTGCGGGGTAATCCACCTAAAAGGTTTTGCGTGGCGGGTTAATTTACCTATGCTCGGACTCGTTGAACCGATGGAATTTTACAAATGAAGTTTTTGCGCTGCGCCGCCACCCTCCTTGCATCCCTCTTCGTGACCCCGGTCGGCGCGCAGGTCTTTGACGACAGCAGCTTCGCCTCATACGCTCCCGACCTCAGCCGGGGGGAGAGGTTGTTCCACGTCGGGTCCTGCGCGGCCTGTCATCTTGAAAAGGGCGCCGAGATGGACGGCGCGGCCCCCGTCCTCGGCGGTGGAATGGAGATCGACAGCCCCACCTTTGGCACCGTCCGCGTTCCCAACATCACCGGGTCGAGCGCGGGTATCGGCGAGTGGAGCCGAGGGGATTTCCTGAATGCTATGCTGCACGGCGTCTCGCCCAAGGGCGGGCAGTACATGCCGCTGTTTCCCTATGAATTCTATGCGGGGATGAAGCCCGAGCACGTCGTCGACCTGTTTGAATACATCAAGCAGAGCGCCCCGAAATCGGAACGCGCCTCGGACAAGCACTCCATGCTGCTGACCCGGCGCATCTTTGGCAAGAACCCCTGGCGGTTCTCCTTCGAACCGGCGGCCTATGAGGGCGCGGGCGATAATGAGAACGATGCGATCGCATGGGGCGGCTATCTGACGGAAAACGTCGCCGCCTGCGGCGCGTGCCACACGCCGCGCAATTCGGCCTTCATCCTTGAGGACAGCGAAGTGCACAAGGGCGGGATCAGCCCGCTCGGCGAAGTGGCGGGCGACATCTCCAAGGCTTCGGTCTCGGGCCTCGGGCCGGAGGGGTTCACCACGATGATCGCGGGCGGCACCGGTCTGGATGGCGCGACGGCGGTGCAAGGCACGATGGCGCGCGTCTCGGCCCAGTTGGCTGCCGCCGATGAGGGGGATCAGACCGCGATCTATCAATACCTCGCCGACCTCAAGGAGTTGCCCAAGCCGGTGGTCGAAATGTCTTGCGAGGCACCCCGCTCGCCGGTGTCCGAACCCGCGCCGGAATTGACGGCGGCGGTCGACAGCTTCTTCTCGGGGCAGTGCAAGTCCTGCCACGTGCGCGGCGCATCCGCTGCGTCCAAGGCGGTGCTCGCCTCTGCGTCGCGGGTCGCCTCGGACACATCGCTGGTGGTGCCGGGGGATCCGGACTCCTCCGCGCTATACCGGTCGCTCTCGACGATGCCGCCGGGCAATTCCGCCTCTGACGCGGATCGCAAGCTGGTCGAGGACTGGATCAGCGGGCTGGCCGTCGACAAGGCCTTCCTGACCGCTGAAAAGGTTGAGCCGCCGCGCGATTCGTCTCGCATGTTCATGTCGTTCGAGGACGAGAACCGGGCGGTGCAGCAGCATCTGGTGGCGCAGAGGGACCAGGACCGGCCCTTCATGCGGTATTTCACCTTTCGACACATGCAAAACGGTCAACTGCCGTGCCAGTCGATGGATGACTTCTTTGAACAGCACATGGCGGGCTACCTCGCCGGCCTGAACAAGCTGGTGAACTCCCTCTCGTGGGAGCCGCTGATCAAACCGGTGACGCCGATCGACGAGGAGGTCGGGATCTACGCCATCGACATTCGCGACTACGGCTGGACGGCCAATCAGTGGGAAGGCCTGATTGCCGGGCGCATCCCCGGTCTAGACGAAGCCCGGCCCTATCCCTACGGGATGGACCCTTTCGGCGCGGAGCGGGATGAGAACCTCGCCCAAATCGCCAATATCACCGGCACCTCCGTCCCGATCATGCGCGGCGACTGGTTCGTCGCCAACGCGGGCGAGCCGTTTCACTACAAGTTCATGCTGAACCTGCCGGACACGGCGCAGGACCTCGAACACCACCTCCTGCGCGTTGACCGGATTGGCGACATCCAGAACCGCGACGTGATGCGCGCCGGGTTCCTGGAGGGCGGTTCCGGGGTCAGTCAGAACAACCGGCTGATCGAACGCATGGTGCAGCCGACGGGCGGTTATTACTGGATCTCGTATGATTTCGACCGCGCCGTCTCCGCCGACAAGCGGCTGAAGGAGCGCCCGCTTGGCCCGCGAGAAGCCTTTCCCGAGCACCAGCATGTCTTTGAGGGTGACGGCGGCGAGATGATCTTTTCCCTGCCGAACGGGATGCAGGGCTATTATCTGACCGACGGCCCTGGCGCCTATATTCCCGATGGCCCGACCTCGGTGGTCTTCTTCAAGGGCGAAAGCCCGGTCTCGGGCGCGACGATCTCGAACGGGACGGCCTGCATGACCTGCCACCTGAATGGCCCGATCGAAGCCTTTGACCAGATCAAGGCCTCGGTCGAAAGTCAGGGCGCCGACCGGGTCACGCTGGAGGCCGTGCGCGAACTGTATGTCGATGAAAAGACCCTGCGCGCCGCCTATTCCGACGACACGCGGCGCTATCTCGACGCGCTGGCGGCGTCGGGTGGCGACATCAGCATCATGGAGGGGCCGGGGCGGTATCACCACGAGCCGATCACCCACACGATCGCGCGGTATTTCGACGAACTCGACAAGGAATTGCTGGCCGCCGAATTCGGCCTGACCTTTGAAGAGCTGGAAGACCGCGCGCGGACCTTGCCCTTCTCTGCCGCCAAGGACCGGCTTTATTCCTGGTTCGCCGATCTTGAGGCGCGCGGATTGGTCGAACGCTACGAGGTCGAAGAAAGCTTCCAGATCGTCTCGGCGGCACTTTACCTCACGACGCCGCGACCGCTGGTCGGTCACGCGGTTGCGGCAACGGCGGACTACCAGCCGACTCATGTGGCCGCATCAGCGCGCGTCACCAGCCACGCGCCGACACCGCAGGCCGCGGTTCAGCATGCCCCGGCCCCGCGCAAGGTCGAGGTTCAGCCGGGTGCGACGCAACCGCAGCGCCACGGGTTGACGGTGCGCGTCGACACGCCGCATCTCAAGGTTTGCGAGGGTGCGAAGTTCACCGTGCAGACCGACCGGGCCTGCCTGCTGGACGTGATCTATCCCGATACGCGCGCCGGTACCTTTTTTCGCCTCTCACCCGCCGCGATTGGCAATCCGATCCTGCAACCGGGCGAGGTGCGCCAAATTCCGCAGCCGGGTCGTGAATTGCAATCGCACACACCGACCAGCGGCGTCGACATCGCGATCAACTGCTATCCAGGCTATTCGGATTATTCAGAATTGGGTGCGGACTTGTTGAAAACGCTGGAGGAATACAGCCGGGGCCGCACCAAGAACTTCTCCGAAGTCGTGTCGACCGTGACGGAACAGACGTTCGCGCAGAACCAGAGCCCGACCGAGGCTGCGGTCGATCCGCAGGCCCCGATCACGGCCACGGTCCGCTTTTCGATCGAGGAGGACCGCAGCAGGCTGGACGGCAACGGACAATGCCGATGACACGACGCCACACCCCCGCCCGCCGGGGCCGATACCCGAGGTGAGATGATGCGACGCCTGACCCTCCGCAAGCGCAACGCCGACCCGACCCGAACGACGGGATTTAAGTGGGGACGCCTACCCGCATGGATGCGAAGACCGGCAGCCGGTGCGGTGCTGGCGGTCTTGGGTGCCGCGAGTGCGGCGCAGGCGCAGAACGTGCTCTACAAGAACTTCTCCGAGGTTCAGGTGACAGGGGCGGTCACGGCGACCTCAAGCGCGAATTCACACGCGCTCATCATGTACAACGCGGAATATGAACACCCCGGCATCAGCGACCTGCCTGTGACGGAGAACGACGCCAAGGCCATCCAGAAGCTGTTCGAGGGCATGGGTTATCCCGCCCGCAACATCACCTTGATCGAGAACAGTTCCAAGGCGGCGATGAAACGCGCGGTCTTCGAATTCACCGCCGGGCTGACCGAAGACAGCACGGTCGTCATCTATTACTCCGGCCACGGCATCAGCTTTGGCGGCGACAGCCGGAACTACATCGTGCCGGTCGATCTGGACCCGGAGGTCAGCGGCGGCGCGCGTGAGTTGCGCGCGCGGATCTTCAAGGATCGCGCGGTCAACTTCAACGACGACATCCTCGGCACGATCAAGCTGGCCGGTCCCAAGGGGCTGGTCGTCTTTTATGACGCCTGCCGGAATTCCCCGATTGCCAGCGACGATTCAACCAAGTCGGTCGGGTCGGAGTCGAGCTTTGTTCCGGCCAAGATCCAGGGCACGGCGGTGTTCTACTCCGCGCGGCAGGGCGAGACATCGCTCGCCTCGCTGGATCGCGAGAACGACGCCAACCTGTCGGTCTACACGCGGGTGCTGGTGTCGAAACTCGCGCAGAACCCGACGATGCGGCTGTCCGATCTGCACGCGACCGTGCAGTCGGACGTGTCGAAACTGGCGCGGGAAAAGGCCGGCGGGCATCGCCAGCAACCCGTCTTTGAGGATGAGCTGGATTACTCCCGCTCGGATCACAACGAATTCTGTCTCGCGACGGTGACCGTCAATGGCGTGGCGCGCTGCACCGGGCGGGACGAAATCCTGACCCCCGGTGGCGGTCGGATCGAGAATGTGGCCATCACCGACACCAGCCCCGGTGTTACGCCCGGCACGCCGGGTGTCGTGGCGGGGGGCAAGGCGGATACCGAACGGCTCTATTGGGAGTCGGTCAAGGACAGCGACGATCCGCGCGAGGTGCAAAGCTATCTCGACCTCTACCCGCAGGGCTTTTTTGCGCCTATCGCCAAGCTGCGGATGGACCGCCTGAGGACGGCGGCGCAGCCTGACCCCGGACCCGATCACCGGCCTGATCAGCGCACACTCGCAGAGGCCGCCTTCTGGAATTCGGTCAAGGACATGGACGACGCGGAGATGATTCGCCTCTATATCACGCAATACCCCGACGGGCAGTTTCGCCCGCTGGCCGAAGCGCGCATCGCCCAGATCGAGAACGCTGCCGTCGATGCCCGTCAGGTCGAGGCGATGCAGGTCTACCAGACGGCCCTCGCCGCCGATACTCAGGCGGCCTATCAGAGCTATCTCAACACCTATCCCACCGGAGAGCATGCCTCTGCCGCGCGCAGCCATCTGACGCGCATGCAGTCGCTCCACCAGCCCAGTTGGTGCCGTGGCGCGGCCTCCCTCAACGGGGCGGAGCGGGCGATCTGCGACAATTACGAACTCGGGCGGCTCGACACCTCTTTAAACGCGGCTTACGGCACGGCCAAGGCGCAGGGTCGTGTCACCGCCTCGGATCAATCGAACTGGCGGACCAATGTGCGCGACGCCTGCGGCATGGACCCGAGTTGCGTGGCGCAGGCCAGCCGGGATCGCATCAACCATCTTCAGACCGCGGCCTATCGCCCGACCGCGCCGTCGCCCAGTCCCACCAGTCGCTACAACGCCTGTCCGGCGAGCAATGGTGACTGGCGGGTGCAGGGCGTCTCCACCGGCGATTGGCTGAACGTGCGTTCGGCTGGACGTTCCTCGGCCAAGGCAATCGGCGCGCTTGCCTATAACGACGTCGGCATCTCGGTCGGCACCTGCCAGTCCGACGGCTGGTGTCAGGTGCGCATGGGATGCATCACCGGCTACACATTCGGCAAGTATCTCGGGCGTGGGCGGGGTCAGGCCAGCGGCGCCTACACCGGGGCCTATCACGTCGTCGATCACCCACTGAACGAACTGCTGAACGTGCGCACCGGGCCGGGGACGAATTTCCCCGTGGTCGGAGAGCTTGCACCGACTGCCACGAACGTTCAGGTCGGCGACTGCCAGCGGGTCAAGGGATGGAAACTGCGATGGTGCACCGTCCAGCACGCCTCGGGAGCTGCGGGCTGGGCCTACGGGCAATACCTCGCCAATCAATGGGGTCAGAAACCCAACTGACCCCCGCGAAAAGACTACCAAGAAAGTTTCAAGCTATGTTGCATCGCCAAGAATTTCCGAGATTTCTCGTTTTCCTCGCCGCTCTCTTCGGGATCGCTGCGGTGATTGCGACCCTGATCTCCGGTCCCGCCACCGCGCAACCCGTCCTGTTCAAGAACTTTTCCGAGGTGCGCGTCACCGGCCCGATCTCCCGCGAGATGAGCAGCGATAGCCATGCGCTGATCATCTACAACGCGGCTTACGATCATGACGGGATCAGCGATCTGCCGGTAACGGAAAATGATGCCAAGGCGATCCAGAAGCTGTTCGAGGGCATGGGCTACCCGGCCGAAAACATCAAGGTCATCGCCAACGGGGACAAGGACACGCTGGAGGAACAGGTGTTGTTCTTCGCTTCCACCCTGACGCGGGATTCCTCCGTGGTGATCTATTATTCCGGACACGGCATCAGCTTTGACGACGATCCGTCGAACTACATCGTGCCAATCGACATGAACCCGCAGGTCTCTGCCCCGAACGCAAAGGCCAGGGAGCTGTTGTTCAAGCGACGTTCGGTCAACTTCAACAAGGACATCCTCGGGGTCATCAAGACCTCGGGGCCGCGCGGCGTCGTGGTCTTTTATGACGCCTGCCGCAACTCGCCGGTGACCACGGGAGACGGCACCAAGGCGGTCGGGCGCAACGACAGCTTTGTTCCGGCCAAGATCGAAGGCACTGCGATGTTCTATTCCGCCTCTTCGGGTCAGACCTCACTGGCCACGCTCGGCCCGCAGGACGATGTGAACCTGTCGCTTTATACCCGCGTGCTGATCACGCAACTGGCGTCGAACCCGTCGATCCGGCTCAGCGATCTGCATTCGCAGGTTCAGGGTGAGGTGACGACAATGGCCCGCACACGCGCCGGGGGGCACAGCCAGAAACCGGTCTATGAGGACAAGCTCGATTACTCCAACTCCGAGAACAAGGAATTCTGCCTCGCCTCAGTGATGATCAACGGCAAGCCGCGTTGCACAGGCCGCGAGGGGTTGAAGGCGGAAACCGGCGGCGGCCCAGAGGTCGCGGCGGGTTTCTGCGAGAACGCCCCGATTCAGGCGAGCCTCTCGTCGGCAACGGACATGGGACAGCTGCGCCGCGAGCGCGACACCTATTTCCGCTGCCCGACCCTGCGGACCGCGATTGACACCCGGATCGCGACGCTGAACTGGGACAGCACGCAGGCGGCGGACAGTTGCGACGCCTATCGCAGCTATCTGCGCAACTTTCCCGGATCGTCACATGCGGCAACCGCCAAAGCGCGCGAGGCCGAGGCCTGCAAGGTCCTTTCCCCCGCCGAACAGGCGCATCACATCGGCATTTGCGAAAGCGTTTACCGACAGCTCAGCTTTGGCAACACCAACATACCGGCCGATGACCTTTCGGCGGCGACGGACAGTTGCAAGGCCGCCTCCAACGCGCGTCCAACCGATTACGAGCTGGGGTTCAAACGGGCCGAGCTTTTGCTGGCCACGGGGCGCGAGGCGGACTGGCAACAGGCGATCGAACTGCTGTCTAACGCCGCGATTTCGGATTACCCCAAGGCCGCCATCCGTCTCGGCGATTACTACGCCAGCGCCGATGCCGGTTTCCTGACGCGGGATCTGAACCAGTCCCTGACGTGGTACGAACGTGCGACCAAGATGGAGAGGATCTCGGCCCCCGACATGGTGTCGAGCCTTTATCACATCGCGGACCTCTACGACGAGCTGGGCTCGTCGCATCTGGCAACGGACGCTTACCGCCGAGTGGTGCAGATCGAACGCTCCCCGCGTGATCTGCTGGAGCAGGTCCGCCGACTGCCTGAGGGGCAGGCCGGCAAGGTGCAGCCCGATGACATTTACGATCTGGTCTTTACCAAGTGGAACGATGGCCAGACCGCCTTTGCGATCGGCGAGGCATGGGAGGCCGGCGCGCATGGCGTGCCCAACATAAAGAAGGCGCAGCAATGGTACGAGCGCGCACAAAAGCTGGGTTACGGTGCGGCGGATGCGAAACTCTCGACCGTCAGCAGCAGTGGCGGAACCTCGACCAACAGTTCAAGCCAGGCCTATGAGGTCCTGTTGGGGTGTCTGGATGAGAGCGAGCGTCAACTCTCCCCCCGCCGTCGGCTGGAGGCGAGCGAGACCTGCCTGACCTCCTACCTGAGCCGGGCGTCGATGAACGCCTCGGGACGCGCGGACGCGGAGGAATATCTGGGCGAGGTCCGCGCGGAACTTGCCGGATACGGCGGCAACACGCAGGCAGCGACGCCCGTACCGCAACCTGCGCCACAGCCCGTTCCCGCCGCGCACCCCGCGGCGCGTTACAACGGCAGCTATTCCGGTTGGCGCGGTTACACTGACGGGGGCCGCCGCTCACCCAACAAGGAATGCCTTGACCGCTACAGCCTCTCGGTCAGGATCGAAGATGGCGCGATCTACTTCTGGTCAGACGGGCGGAATTTCACCGGCACCGTCGATGCTAGCGGTAGGGTCCGCGTCGACCGCAATGGGCTGAGCCCGCGCTCTAAAACGCCGTTCACAATCGACGGTCCGCTTAACAATGCGCACATGTATTCCGGCTACTGTGGGAATGGATATTTCCGGCTTCAAATGTGAGCGGGAGGAGCGGGCGCGTCTACTATAGCCGTGATTGAAGTGGGCGGAGGCGCAATACGCGTGTTTGGGTGCGCCGAACTGAAAGCGGGGACGGGGCAATGATCTGGTCCTGAGAATGACTGAAACCAAAGACGCGAAAAGACCAACCGAGGCAAAAGAATAATCGAGGACAGTGCACATGAAATATAGATCGCATCCTTTTAAGGCGACGCTTGCGCTGACGGCCCTGTTCCTGCTTCCGGGCGGTGCGATGGGGCAGGACGCAAGCGAAATGGCCACGACGTCGAAGCGGTTATCCGCACCCGCAGACAGCGCCTCCGCCAGCCTGTTCCCCCAGGGCGATCTGAACGCGGCAGCCCAGATTTCGGTCGGTCTGGAAGGGGTGCAGGGCGGTGCCGCGTTTTCCGCTGATGCGGAGGGCGGCGATGCTATTACGCATGATGAGGACGCGGTAGAGCAGACCGCCGCTGACCAGCCTGACGAGACCGTCCAGTCGGCAACGGTGACGGACCTTTCCACAATGCCTGAAACCGCCGTCGCAGCCGAAGAGACCTCCGCGACCGACAGCCCTCTGTCCGGAGCGGCGCGGATCAAGGCGGATGTCTCCCGCCGGTCCGGGAGCGTCGAGACCTCGACTGAGCAGGGTCCGGCGGCAGGAAGTGGGGATCCGGCGCGCGTCGGCATTGGCGAAGGCCCGGCCGCTCAAACCCTGACCGCCTCTCTGGCGCAAATTCGACCACGCCTGCGACCCGAGAGCCTTGCGCAGCAACCCCAACCCGTCGCGCAATCATGCACGGACCCTAGTGCCGTGCGTGACAAGGACATCGCGCGCAACAATGCGGCCTTTGCCGCCGATCCCAACCTTTGCATCACGCAGGAGCGCGTCTCGGAACATGGTCGGACGTGGCACATGGTGGTGATCAGCAATGCCGGTCGCCCGCGCGGGCCGGTCTGGGCAGTACTCCACGACAATGAGAATTCGGCTTTCGACGCGGCGCTTTATTCCGTCTCACGCTACGGCGGCAAGATGGTCGCGCTGGAAACCGGCGAGCGGCGTTCGTTTCAGGGGCAGGATCCCAATCGCAATTTCGGAGCTTCGGCAGGGATCACCGGCCCTTGCCGCGACATGGCCCGCAAACCCGCACCGAAGTTCACGCAAGCCATCAGTCGGCATTTCAGCCGTCAGTTCCCTGTCTTGACCCTGCATAGCAACGACAATGGCCATGTCGGAAACGGCGGGGGCGGCCACATCAGCGCCGCGCGGAGTTCGGCCACGATGAAAGGGATCATGGCCACAAACCCCAAGCGTGGCCTGTCGGATGAGGATAATGCCCTGCTGACTGCCGGCCTGAGCCCGTTTGAAGGCGAACCCGCAGCGCAACGTCTTGCTTCCTACCTTGGCCCACGGGGGATCAATATGATTTATGAACACGTGCGCCCGGCAAAGAACGATTGCTCATTTTCCTTTCACACGCTGCTCAACAACCTCGGGGCATATTATAATATCGAAGTTGAGCATGGGCATGTGGATGATCAGAAGGCGATCCTCGACACGTTGATGGGATATATCGGGGTGCGTCCGCTATATTGAACGGGCGCGCGGATTTGACCGGCCGGAGCCTCCGGCGGGGATATTTTTCGAAACCAAAGTGAGCGGCGCCGCGGCGATTGCAGGATCCTCTGGGGATCAGAATTCGAAGTACTCGAACCTGAGGCGACGGCCGAACTGCTTTTTCAGCATGTCGCGCAGGACGGGAGGGCCGCAGAACAGCACGGCCTTGAGGTCACTGTCGGATTTCAGGCCGGGCCAGCGGCCCTTTTCTTCGCTTGCGTGCAGGGTGAAGTTGAAGTTGTCGACACGCGCGGCCGCGGCTTCGAATTCTTTCAAACCGACGGCCTCATCCGGGGTGCGCACAAGGTAGGTCATATCGATTCTGCCACGCAGGTCGTCGGGCATGGAGCGGACGAATGACAGAAACGGCGTGATGCCGATGCCCGCCGCGATCCAGGCTTGCCTGCCGTCTTTGTCGGGGTAGCGGAAATCACCATAGGCACCTTCGACCTTGAGCGTGTCGCCGGCGGCGAGATCCTCGTGCAGGCGTTTGGTGAAATCGCCGAGACCCTTGATGTTGAATTGCACCACCCCGTCCCGGTCCTCACCCCCCGAAATCGTAAAAGGATGCGCCTCCCGCAGGCCGGGCTTGCGGGTCTTGATAAAGGCGAACTGGCCCGCGCGGTGCCGGATGCCGCGACCTTTGGGATGCGCCCGGATGCCGGTGACGCCCATGGATTTTGTGACCTCTTCCACGACGTAGGTGCGGGTGCGCAATTTGCGCAGGACCCAGCCGATCAGGTAGAGCGCGAGGCAGATAGCACCGATGACCCCGAGGACTTCCGCCAACTGCTGGTAGACCGCGGGCATCTTGCGGTTCTGCATCAGGTGGAAGAAGGTCAGCCACCACGCGATGAGGAGACCGTAGTGGGTTATTTTCCACCAGTGATAGGGGATCTTGACCCCCCGGAAGGTCTTGCGCCGGATAGCTGAGAGCGCGCCGAGTCCGGCGAGGACATAAAAGCCGATCTCGCCTGATCTGATCGCCGATTTGCAGAGGTCATCGCAGGCGGCCAGGAATTGCGGGAACGACGGCGGATTCAGCCAGTGCACAACGGCTGCCACCAGGGCGAGGTAGCCGAATTGCCGGTGCTGCAGGAACATCTTGTCCATCCCACCGAATAGGCGTTCGATAGGGGATAGGCGCGATCCGAGAAGCAGGTTCAGCGACATCGACGAAAACGCCAGCATGCCGGCGTAGATCGCGCCCACAGTCGCAAAGTCCTCGGTCGGATTGGCGATGAGCAGGAATGCAGAAATTACGATCATCAAGCCGATCTGCGGCATCCAGCGCAGGACAAGGGCCATATCGCCTCCTTTTTAAATGTATGTTCAGGGTTGGCCCCGTAATACGCAGCAGCCTATGCGCGACAATCCGCCAAGGCAATCGGCACGGGCATCGCAAAATGCCCTGCTATGGCGGAACCCGGGACCGCCATGCGCGTTGATCGGCAGACTTGGGAGAGACGACACCACATGAATCAAGCGAAACCGATTGCCGTCGCTCGTGTCAGCTTGCCGATACGCCGGCCGCGCCGCGAAGTGTTCCTTGCCCTGACAGACCCGGAGATGCTGCGACAGTTCTGGCCGCATGCTGCAGGCCAATCCCAGTTGGAAGTCGGGTTGGTGACGGAATGGCAGATGACGGCCGATGCCCCTTTGGTCTTGGTCAATTGCGTTGAAATGCGGCCCGATTGCCTGATCCGGCTCGATCTGTCGAACGGCGCGCGGATCATGCTGACGCTCGATCGCTACGAGGATGGCGGGACGGTGGTGCACTTTTGCCAGTGCGGTTTCGGTCCGGGTGCGGAGTCGCGCGATATTTCCGACGCGTCCCGTGCCGCCGCGCGAATGCTGTCGGATTTGAAAACTTTGCTGGAGCGGGGCTGCGGCACCGACGGGGAAGCGGATTGTTTGCGCATGTCCTGCGCGGCCTGACCCTCTATTATGGGAATGTCCCGTTACGCGGATGAACGGCTTACTTCGGGTGGGCCGTTTTTGCACGTCGCGGTGTTGGGTTCACGCGGATCAAGCTGCGCTAGCGTCATCGGGAGGGCAGCGCGCTTGGTCGTGCCGCTGATTAGATCGCCGTCGGGCGGCGCTGGTCCCTTCAGTAAATACAGTCCCTTACGGTCCTCCGCGCGACCGCATATGCACGCGAATTAAGCATTTTTAGAAAAACCGGCTGGATAGGTGTCTAAAAATTATGCAAACAGCCGGTTTCCGACCCTTGGCCTTCGCCTGATCGTTCCACTGTCTCAGCAAAATGCGTTTGGTGACATCGCAGCCCCGTTGGGGGGCGCAGATGAAACGTGCGGCGGCCTCCATTCGCCAGTCCGGTGCCGGCCGCACGTTGGCAACTTTGCAGTCGCTGCAGGGCATTTAGGGGGGATTCCGTTTGAGATCAAACCATTCTCGTGCCCCGGGCGACGGACAACAGAGGGAACACTCTTTCATGTCGCATTTTCTAAAGACACTTCTCGGCGCTGCCGCCGGTACACTGATGTTGGGGGGCACTGCCATCGCGCAGGACACCATCAAGGTCGGGGTTCTGCACTCGCTTTCCGGGACCATGGCGATTTCAGAGACGACGCTCAAAGACACCATGCTGATGCTTATCGAGGAGCAGAACAAGAAGGGCGGCGTCCTTGGCAAGCAACTCGAAGCCGTCGTCGTCGATCCGGCGTCCGACTGGCCTCTCTTTGCCGAAAAAGCGCGCGAGTTATTGACCGTCTCGGAGGTCGACGTGATGTTTGGCTGCTGGACGAGCGTGTCGCGCAAATCCGTCCTTCCAGTGATCGAAGAGCTGAACGGCCTGCTGTTCTACCCGGTCCAGTACGAGGGCGAGGAGAGCTCGAAGAACGTGTTCTACACCGGCGCCGCGCCCAACCAGCAGGCGATCCCCGCGACCGATTATTTCCTGGAAGAACTGGGTGTTGAGAAATTCGCGCTGCTCGGCACGGACTATGTCTATCCGCGCACGACGAACAATATTCTTGAGAGCTACCTCAAGGAAAAGGGCGTCGCTGAGGACGACATCTTTGTCAATTATACGCCCTTCGGTCATTCCGACTGGTCCAAGATCGTGGCTGACGTCGTCGCACTCGGCGCCGATGGCAAGAAGGTGGGCGTGATCTCCACCATCAACGGTGACGCCAATATCGGGTTTTACAAGGAGCTGGCCGCGGCAGGTATTTCTGCCGATGACATCCCTGTCGTCGCCTTTTCGGTCGGGGAAGAAGAACTTTCCGGTCTCGACACCTCCAACCTCGTCGGGCACTTGGCCGCGTGGAACTACTTCCAGTCCGCCGACAGCGAGGCCAATGGGGAATTTATCGAGCAATGGAAAGCCTTTGCCGGTGAAAATCGCGTGACGAACGATCCGATGGAAGCGACCTACATCGGTTTCAACATGTGGGTTCAGGCCGTCGAAGAGGCCGGCACCACCGATGTCGACCCGGTCCGCGAAGCCATGTGGGGGCAGGAGTTCCCGAATCTGACCGGCGGAACGGCCGTCATGGGCACCGACCATCACCTGTCCAAGCCTGTCCTGATCGGCGAAATCATGGATGACGGCCAGTTCGACATCATTTCCGAGACCGAAGAAGTCGCCGGCGATGCCTGGACCGATTTCCTGCCGGAGTCGGCTGTTCTGAAGTCGGATTGGAAAGAGTTGGATTGCGGGATGTACAACACCTCGAATTCCACCTGCGTCCAGGTCCAGTCGAACTATTGAGGCGCGGTATCTGACCTTCCGACCTTTCCACTTTCGGCCGTGGCGGCCCCGCGTCGCCACGGCCCCTTCACGACCACCTCAGGATCACGGCTGCCATGCTCCCTCACTTCCTCACCTTTCGTCTTTTGGTGCCGATCCTGGCCCTTGCGCTCACCCTCGGCCTGATTGGGCACGCGGCGGCACAGAACACATCCGCCCCGATCCAGCAGGTGCTGCAATCGCAGGCCGATCTGATCGAGAAAAGCTCCCGCCGGACTATTGAGCCCGCCATTGCCGCCCTGCGCGACAGCGATCTCGATGCTGCGCAACTGGTGTTGGAGCAATGGCTCGCGCGCGACATGTGGCTGCGGACCGCAGACGGGGTTTTCGTCTACGCTGAAAAGGTCGACCGCGAGACGCTGCGCATCTATGACTTTGCCACCGCAGAGCTGGTCGGCGAGGCACCCGCAGACGACTTCGACCAGATCAAGCCGAATTCGGGGATCCAGGCGCTGATCCGATCGGCGCTGGTGAAATTCCAGCTCTCGGACCCTGACCCTGCGACGCGGATCGCCGCGCTGGATTCGCTTTCACGCGATGGCAACGCCAGCCATCTGCCCGTTTTGCGCGACAGCATTGCCGATGAGCCGGATGCCGACATCAGGGCACGTAAAGACCGCATCGAACGCCTCCTCACGATCACCTATGGGGCAAGTCCCGAGGCCCGCATCGCGGCAATCGAGACGGTGCGTGGAGACCTCGGCGTTGATGTGCGCGGCTCGTTGAACCCGATCCTCGCGACCACGCGGCACGCGGCGACGACGCTGCCCGATGATGACAACATCGCCCGAGTCTTGCGGCCCGGAGAGGATCTGAGCGAGGCCGAGGCCTACGATCTGCTGGTCGCCGCCGACCTCGCCCCGGCGCGCCTGACGAACGACGCACAACGCGAAACCCTTCAGGCGAACATCGTGGACGGCGCGGTCGGGGGCGTGCCGGTGGCCGCACTCGACACCCAGTCCGCGCGCGACCGCGCCTATGCCGCCCTGGTGGTGAGCGGAGATGCGCAGCCCGCTGCCACAGCCAGCGACGTGACGGAGGCGGTGGCGCGGCATGTTTTCTACGACACCTACGCCGAGGCGAACCCCGAGGTGACAGAGGCTACCGAGGCCGCCATCGCCTCTATCGAGCTTCGCGTCGCGATGAGTCAGTTTATCGACCTCTCGCTGGACGCTCTCTCTCTCGCGTCGATCTACTTCCTCGCGGCAATCGGCCTTGCCATCACCTTTGGCGTCATGGGCGTCATCAACATGGCGCATGGCGAATTCATCATGATGGGGGCCTACACAGGCTACGTCGTGCAACAGGTGATCCCGAACTACACCCTGTCGATCATCGTCGCGATCCCCATGGCCTTTGCCGTGACCTTTGCCGCTGGCGTCGCGATGGAGCGCTTGGTGATCCGCTACCTCTATTCCCGCCCGCTCGAGACCTTGCTCGCGACATTCGGAATCTCCATCGCGCTGCAGCAGATCGCCAAGAATGTCTTTGGTACGCAAGCGCGGCCGCTCACCTCTCCGGCGTGGCTGGACGGGCAATGGGTCATCAATGACATCGTCGGGATCTCCAACATCCGGATCGCGATCTTCGTTCTGGCGCTGATCTTCCTCGCCTTCTTCCTCTTCCTGATGAAGAAGACACGCCTCGGTCTGGAAACCCGTGCCGTGACGCAGAACCCGAAAATGGCGGCCTCCATGGGGATCAACCCGGACCGGGTGAACATGCTGACCTTTGGTCTTGGATCGGGCATCGCCGGGATCGCGGGCGTCGCCATCGGGCTCTATGCCAAGGTGACGTCCGAACTCGGCGCCGACTATATCGTGCAAAGCTTCATGACCGTCGTGGTCGGCGGTGTCGGCAACATCTGGGGCACGCTTTTGGGCGCGACCATGATCGGCTTCCTGCAAAAGGGGATCGAATGGCTTAACCCGTCCAATACGCTGGCCGCCCAGACCTACATGATCGTCTTCATCATCATCTTCATCCAGTTCCGCCCTCGTGGCATCATCGCCCTCAAGGGGCGCGCGGCAGGAGACTGAGCATGATCCTCACCCCGATCCCCGCCAACACGAATGCCGCGCCGGGGCGCCGGCTGCCCGTGAATTCTTCTTGCCGGAAATATCCCGGGGGACGTCCAAAGGGCGGGGGGCAGCGCCCCCGCCACCCCGCCATCGCCAAACCGACAAAGGGGGTGCGCCCGTGAGACATTCCTTCATCATGCGCAACCCGTCGATCCTGATCTTCCTTGCCTGCCTCGCCACCTTCACGCTGGTCGTGACCCTGATGTCCGAGGCGTTCGGGTTCGACATGATCTCCACCTCCTTCGTCAAGACGCTGGGCAAGACGCTGTGCCTTTGCCTCGTCGCTTTGGCGATGGACCTCGTCTGGGGGTATTGCGGGATCCTCTCGCTTGGGCACTTCGCCTTTTTCGGGTTGGGCGGCTACATGATCGGCATGTGGCTGATGTATGCGCGCACGGAACTCATCGTGGCAGGGTCACTGGCTAACGCCGCGATTCCACCGACCGACGCAGAGGTGGTCAGCGCCATCGGCAACCAGATCTTCGGGGTCGTGGGGTCATCGGATTTTCCGCTGATCTGGACCTTTGCATCGTCCTTGCCTGCGCAACTGGCGCTGGTTGTCATCGTGCCCGGCTTGCTGGCGCTGGTCTTTGGCTGGCTGGCGTTCCGGTCCCGCGTGGCCGGCGTATATCTCTCGATCCTGACACAGGCGATGACGCTGGCCCTGTCGCTCTACCTCTTTCAGAACGAATCCGGGCTGCGGGGCAACAATGGCCTGTCGGGCCTGCAAAACCTGCCTGGGGTCACGGCCTCGCAGGCGGTCGTTTCGATATGGTTCCTCTGGGCCTCCGCACTGGCGCTGGCCATCGGTTACATCGTGTCGGCATGGGTGGTGTCGGGCAAGTTCGGCTCGGTCGTGCGCGGCATTCGCGACGATGAGGCGCGGGTGCGCTTCCTCGGCTATTCGGTCGAGGGTTACAAACTGTTCATCTTTACCTTCACCGCCATCATCGCCGCGATTGCCGGGGCGCTCTATTACCCGCAGGCCGGGATCATCAACCCCGGAGAGGTCGCGCCGATCGCCTCCATCTACCTCGCGGTCTGGGTCGCCATCGGAGGTCGCGGGCGGCTATACGGCGCAGTGATCGGGGCGGCGGTCGTGTCCTTGGTGTCCACGTGGTTCACCGGCGGTCAGGTGCCGTCCATCCCTCTCGGGGTCTATACCGTTGACTGGGTGGACTGGTGGCTGGTCCTGCTGGGGGTCAGCTTTGTCCTCGTGACCCTGTTTGCGCCCAAGGGGATCGGCGGTCTGTTTGACCTGATCGCGGGCCGGCTGGCCCCGGACCGGCACGGCGCGGACTACGGACCCGACAAGGGCAGCCTGCAACAAGAGGAGGGGAGGGGATGAGCAACCTACTCGAGGTATCCGGCGTTTCTGTCACGTTCGATGGCTACCGCGCGATCCGTAACCTCAGCTTTCAGATCGGCAGAGCAGAGCTGCGCGCCATCATCGGGCCGAACGGGGCGGGCAAGACAACCTTCATGGACATTGTGACCGGCAAGACCCGGCCGGACGAGGGGCGGGTGATCTGGGGCGAACGCTCCGTCAACCTGCTCAAGATGTCAGAGGCGAGGATCGCGCAGGAGGGCATCGGACGTAAATTCCAGCGCCCCACGGTGTTTGAGGATCAGACCGTCTTTGCCAACCTCCTGATGGCGCTCAAGAACCCGCGAGGGTCGTTCCGCTGCCTGTTCTACAAATCGAGCCGCGACGATGGTGCGCGCGTCGAACAACTGGCCTGCGAAATCGGGCTGGAGGATGCGCTTCAGCGCAAATCCGGAGAGCTTTCGCACGGTCAGAAGCAATGGCTTGAGATCGGGATGCTGCTGGCGCAGGAGCCGCGCCTTTTGCTGGTGGATGAGCCCGCCGCCGGAATGACGCTGGCGGAACGCGAGCACACGACGGACCTGTTAAAGGAGGCGGCCAAGACACGCGCTGTCGTCGTGGTCGAACACGATATGGAATTCGTGCGGCGATTGGCGTGCAAGGTGACCGTGCTGCACGAGGGCTCGGTCCTGGCCGAAGGATCGCTGGATCACGTCACGGCCAATCCGCAGGTCATCGAAGTTTATCTGGGACGCTGAGAAATGTTGGATGTCAACGGTTTAACCCTTCACTACGGCCAGAGTCAGATCCTGAACGGGATCGACCTCTCTGCCGAAAAGGGCAAAGTCACCTGTATCATGGGGACCAACGGGGTGGGCAAGACCTCGCTTCTCAAGGCGATCTCGGGCACGCATCCACGCAGTGCAGGGGCCATGTCGCTGGACGGAGAGGACCTCGCCCGTCTGCCCGCGCATCACCTCGCGCACAAAGGTATCGGCTATGTTCCACAGGGGCGCATGATCTTTCCGCTGCTCACGGTTCTCGAAAACATGGAAACCGCCTATGCCTGCCTGCCGAGGTCCGAACATCACATCCCGGACGAAATTTACGAGCTATTTCCCATACTGAAAGAGTTTCTGCACCGTCGCGGCGGCGATCTGTCGGGGGGGCAGCAACAGCAACTCGCCATCGCCCGCGCCATGCTGACCAAGCCGAAACTGCTGCTGCTGGATGAGCCGACCGAAGGCATTCAGCCCAATATCATCCAGCAGATCGGACGGGTGATCGAGTACCTGCGCGACAAGGGTGACATGGCGATCATCCTCGTCGAGCAGTATTTTGAGTTCGCCTATGGATTGGCGGACAAGTTCTATGTGATGCGCCGCGGTGCGGTCACGACCTCGGGGACCAAAGCCGATTTGACCAAAGAGCAGCTCATGGCCGAAGTTTCGGTCTGATCACTCTCTGAGCGGTCCGGCGGCGTAGGCGGTCAGCCCAGGCCGACGAAGCCGAGGATGACAAGGACGATGACAACGAGGCCGACGATGTAGATGACGCGATTCACGGCAATCTCCCAATTTTGTGACTATCTGGGGGACCAACGACCGAGGCTGCGAAAAGGTTGCGAAGGCTGGACCCTGCACTGCTGTCTTGTGCCGCTCGTACCCTAGAGATCAGATGTCGATCCAGATTGTCACCGGTCCGTCATTCACCAGCGATACCTGCATATCCGCGCCAAACCGCCCGGTCTGAACGGCAAGACCCTGCGCCTGCAGGGCCTGGCTGAAGAGGGTATAGAGCCGTTCGCCCTCCTCCGGCGGCGCGGCTGCGGAAAAGCCGGGGCGGTTGCCGCTTTGCGTATCCGCCGCAAGGGTGAACTGGCTGACGACAAGCGCAGAGCCGCCGATGTCGAGGATCGACCGGTTCATCTTGCCCATCTCGTCGTGGAAAATCCGGCATTTCGCGACCTTGGCCGCCAGCGTTTCAGCCTTGGCCTCGGTATCGCCGCGCATTGCGCAGACCAGGATCATCAGGCCGGGACCGCAGGCGCCGACCACATCGCCATCAATGCGGACCTGCGCCTCGCTCACCCTTTGCAGCAGGGCGCGCATTACCCTCGGATATCCAAGATCTCTGCCATGTCGGCCCGTTCCGTGCGGAAGTTGTTGGCCGGATGATCAGGGTCTTCATATCCAAAGGTGATCGCGCAGAGGATCAAGCGGTCCTGCGGCACCGACAGGACCTCGCGAATGACGGGAGCATGATTTGCCACAGCGGCCTGCGCAATCGTGGCGACGCCGAGCGCCTGCGCAGCCAGACAGAAGGCCATGAGGAAGGCGCCGCAATCTAGCGCACCATACGCCCCGAGTTCCCGGCCGGACGTCAAGATCGCCGTATGGGGCGCGCCGAACATGCGAAAGTTTTCCTGCGCCTGACGGAATGACCCTTCGCGGTCGCCCTTGGTCACTCCGACCGCCTCATATAGCTGCCAGCCACAGGTGCGCCGCCGTTCAAGGTGCGCACCGGAATAGCCTTCGGGCCGGGGCAGATCCGAGGATCCTTCGCGTGTCATTGCGGCTTCGACCAATGCGTCGCGCAATTGCACCGTTTGCGCGCCGCGTGTCACGGTCAGATGCCAGGGCTGGACGTTGCACCACGACGGCGCGTGGCGGGCGGTTTGCACGATCTGTTCGATCACGTCCTCGGGAACCTGGCGATCCTGGAACCCGCGACAGGAAAATCGTGTCGTCATCAGTTCTGTCAGCGTATCGAAAGTTGTCATATGGTCCTCACTGCATTGTTGGGTGTCATGTCCCCTCGGCGCTCGCGATTACTATCCCTGCGCCATGAAGAAGCCGACGATGCCCGCGACAATCAAACCGGCGATGACCGCCAGCGCGATTTTCCATTTGGACCAGGGACGTTCGCCCTGCACCCGCCCGGTGCGGCCATTGACGACAAAACGGTAGGTCTTGCCACGAAACTTGTAGGCGGCCAGCCAGACCGGCAGCAGGATATGCTTGAACGTCACATCCGACACGGCCGTCTGAACGCCATGCACGCGCTGGCGATCCCCGCCGATGTCGAACCGCACGTCGCGGTCGATGGTCCGATCCATGATCTCTCGGGCCTCGGTGTAGCCTTCGCTTAGCTCGACCTGATAGCCCTCGGCCCGGAAACCCGCCAGGAATTCGGGCGCGTATGGTTTCAGCGCCGACAGGTCCCATGGTTCAAGCGCATCGGTGTATTTTTTGGGTAGGGATTTCGAGGCCAGCACGAGGATGTCGTCGAAAAACCGCGATACCCGACCCGAGGCCGGTGACCATCTGATCTTTTGCACCTGAACCTGCGTCGGCTTGCCGTCGCGCACCACGGTTTGTGTGACATAATAGATTGTGCCGCGTTCCCCGCGATAGGTTGATTTCGTGTCCGCATCAAAGGTCCAGTAGGGCACGTAGACGCCATCCATCTTGCGTCCCTTGCGGGCATAATCACGCAAGCCGTTGGGCGCGAACCACAGCCCGCCGAGCCAATCGCCCATGGCGTCATGAGCCTCGCGTTCGGTCAGCGCGAAGGGTAGGACGCCGCGCGGCTTGATATGGCGGTGAAGCCCGGTGTCCGTGACGACCGGTGTCGCGCAAAACGGACATTCCCGGGCGTGGGTGTCGGCGTCAAATTCAACCTCGGCCCCGCAGTTGGGGCATTTGGACACCCGCGTGACCTCGATTTCCGCCTCGGGCAGGCGGGCCTCGATAGCTGCGCGGAAATCCAGTTCCACAATGCCACCCGTTGGTGCGGCGGATTCGACCAGGGGTTCGGTGTTGCCGCAGTGATCGCAGATCAACAGCCCCTCGGCAGGGGCATAGCGGTAATCCGCGCCACAGTTGGGGCAGGGGAAACGGTGGTCCTGGGTCATGCTCTCTCCGCTCGGCTTGGGCGAACGGTAATGTGGTTCGCGACGAGGCTAAACCCCGATTAGTTAATTCGATGGCGAGGGGGCTTGTGACACCTCGCCCGGCGTGGTCCGGCCTCAGGGCGCGGGTTGTGCCGGATCGCCACCCTCACCCCTCCCCGATGCGGCCGGTTACGCGATGTTCATAACTGACGAGCTGCGCGATCTGATGCGATGCAGCGGTGGTGTAGCGGATGATGTGACAGAACAGGCGCGCCTCGTCTGGGCGCGGCCAGTAGCGGCCCGAAACGGAGCCGCTTTTGCCTTGCGTCGCCACTTGGGAAATTTCCACCCGATGAGGGTGCGGTAGTGAGTTCAAAGCCTTGCGGATTCTGGCGCGACCCGACAGCGCCCCGTCAGGGCGGTCCCAGACCGCGTTTTCCGCGAGCACGTCACCGGGCAGGGTGCCAGCCCCCAGAAGCGCCAGCGCGATGTCCTGCGCGCGCGCGTCTTTGTCCGGGGGGCCGGTGTCCGCAGTGCCGGTATCCCCTGTGTCGGTTTCGGCGGGCGGAGGCGTCACGCGCCGGGCGGCGGCGGTGGCGGCATCACGGTGAACAATTGCGCCAGTTCCGCGATATCCTCGGCCCGTTTCCAGCCGTCCTGACCGGCGGTCCAGACCATCGATTCACGGCTAAAGCCGCCTTCGGTCACCATCCGGCCCAACCGGGCCTTGGAGTAGGGGCCGCTGGTCTGCCCGTCCTTTGCGATATGCCACACGTGCTCGACGGGCGGCGGCGGTGGAGGAGGTGGCGCGGCAGCGGCGGGCTGGCTCGCGGGTTGAGGACGCGCGCCCCAGGGTCCGGCATTGGCCATCTGGTTCGCCATCGCCATGCCCATCCCCATGCCAAGCCCGGCACCCATGCCGCCGTCGCCGCCGGGATTGCTGGCGGCCGCCGACATCGCCTCGGCCGTGGAGAACTGCGTGAACTTGTTGAGATCGCCAATAATGCCCATTGAAGTCCGCTTGTCCAAAATCTCTTCCACCGCGGGAGGGAGGGAGATGTTCTCGACGTATAGCTCGGGGATCGACAGCCCGTATTCGGCAATGGTGGCCGAGATTTCCTGCGCGACCATCTTGCCCAGATCGGCGGTATTCGCGGCCATGTCGAGGACCGGGATCCCCGACCCTGCAATCGCGCGCGAGAATTCCTGCACGATGATGTTGCGGATCTGAAAGCTGATCTCGTCCATGGTGAATTCGCCGTCCGTGCCGACGATTTCCGTCAGGAAGCGGCCCGGATCGGTGACGCGGATCGAATAGGTCCCGAAGGCGCGCAGGCGCACCGGCCCAAATTCGGGATCGCGCGCCATGATCGGGTTCTTGGTGCCCCACTTGAGGTCGGTGAACCGGTTGGTGGAGACGAAGTAGACCTCGGACTTGAAGGGGGATTTGAACCCGTGGTCCCAATGCTGCAGCGAGGTCATGATCGGCATGTTGTTGGTTTCGAGCATGTAGAGCCCCGGCGTGAACACATCCGCCAGTTGCCCCTCATGTACGAAGACCGCCGCCTGTCCCTCGCGGACCGTCAGCTTGGCGCCGTACTTGATCTCGTGGCCCTCACGCTCGAACCGCCAGACCAGCGTGTCGCGGGTGTCGTCCGTCCAGTGAATGACGTCGATGAACTGGCCGCTCAGGAAATCCAAAATGCCCATGTCAGGCCTCCTTGTCTTACGCTTATCTCAACTCTCGCCGCCGGTCAGCGCGACCGCCATCTGGGTCACGATCGGGCGGGCTTCTTCTGCGCTCATCCCCGGACGCAAACGCGGATCGTACAGCATTTTCAGCAGCTTCTCGTCATGTGTCGTCAGCAACGCAAATTCGTCGTCATCGTTGAAAATTGAGGGTCGTGCTTGCGGGCTGTCGTTGGCGAGGCCCAGGCCCTGGGCCAGTTCCTCGTGATAACAGCTCTTGCGGATCAGATCGGGATGTTCGGCGCGCACCAGCGCAATCGCCTGACCGTAGCTATAGGGTTCGCCGTCCTTGGAGAAGGCGACGACCAGGCAGTGAATGGCGCGCGGCAAACGTTTGAAAATTCCGAGTGAGGCGCCTGAAATCCCCGGAACCAGCTGCTGGACACGCGCGACCACTTGATCCCGGTCGTCCTCGCCCATGACAAGCACGTGGAAGTTGCCGCCCGAGGGCACAAAGCTGATCGGATGGCCGGTGGCCCGCGCCAGACGCGCGGAATAGCCGCGGATCGTGGCGGTGTCGCGGTCGCGCAGCGCCTGCGGAACCGAAGCGCCGTATTCCACATCGACGCGCACCGGATCGGGCCAGCGCCGCAACCGGGCCGGCGCGCCATTGCTGCCGCGCAACCCACCGCCACGGACATATTCATCGTAAAACACGATGCGTTCAAAGTTCGCAGCCAGTTGGCGACTGTTAAAGGGCGTATCGACACCGCCGCCATCAGTGCGCAGCAGGCCCTGGGTCAGTAGATCCGCCTGGAATGACGCGTAATAGCGGCGCAGCAATTCGCTCTCGGGCGAGGGTTTGGCCGCCTCGGGTTCTGTCGGGGCGGGCTGCGCGACAGGGGTGGGCGTCGCGGGCACGGGCGGCGGTGGCGCGCTCATCTGACAGCCGGCCAGAACCGCCAGACCCAGACCGGCGGGCAACATCTTGCGGCGCAGCACCATCCCCGTTCCTTCCCTGGTCATGTCACGCCTGCGGAACCGCGGTGGCGGAGGTGTCGCCGACGCCGTCGCGGCGCGCCTTGGCGGCAGCAAGCGTGTTGCGCAATTCGGTTTCCATCGTCTTCAATTCGGTTTCGGCGGCGGCGCGACGGGCCTTGCCTTCGTCCGCGATCTGAAGGCTCTCCTGAATCGTGCCGATCAGGTCCGCGTTGGCCTGTTTCACGGCCTCGATGTCAAAGACGCCGCGCTCCATCTCCTGACGGATCACCTTGTTGCTGTCGCGCAGGTTCTTGGCGTTGGAGGTCAGCAATTCATTCGTCAGGTCATTGGCCTCGCGCACCGCGCTTGCCGCCTCGGCAGAGCGTTGGATGGTCACGGCCTGCGCCAACTGCGTCTCCCAGAGCGGGACGGTATTCACCAGCGTCGAGTTGATCTTGGTCACCAGCGACTTGTCGTTTTCCTGAACCAGACGGATCGAGGGCAGGGACTGCATCGTCACCTGCCGCGTCAGTTTCAAATCGTGCACCCGGCGTTCCAGGTCGTCGCGCGCGGCGCGCAGATCGCGCAACTCCTGCGCTTGCATGATCTGGGCATCTTCGGGCGCGGCCTCGACCGCGGCCTCCTTGGCGGGAATGTCAGTCGCGTCGAGCCGGGCCAGTTTTTCCTCACCGGCCGCGATGTAGACGCCGAGTTCGTCATAAAACGTCAGCGTCTTTTCATAAAGCAAATCCAGTGACTTGATGTCCTTGAGCAGCGTATGCTCGTGTTTCAGAAGATCCTCGGTCACACGGTCGATCTGGTCCTGCACCTCTTCGAACTTGGCGGTGAACTTGGCAAAGGGCGCGGCGCGGCCCATCAGCTTTTCCCAGAACGAACGCTCGCGGCGGACGTCCAGTTCCGAGATCGAAAACCCCCGGATCGTCGAGACGATAGAGCGCAGGGAGTCCCCCGCAGGGCCGACATCCTTGTTGCGCACATCCGCCAGCATGGCCTGAGAGATTTCCTGCAACTCGGCCTGCGCGCCAGAGCCGAAGCGCACGATCGAGCCGGTGTCCGTCATGTCCAGCTCACCGATCCGTTTTTCGATCTCGGCGCTGGTCTGGGGGTCAGCTTCGGCCAGCGGTACCAGCGCGTCATGCGCCTTGGGTTCGGGCAGGACCACGGCGGTCACCTCTTCGACCTCTTTGACGGTTTCAGCGGCCTTGGCGCGAATCTGGTCGGACATCAATATTCTCCACTATTCCGGGCGGACGCCCTCACGCTGCAGACGCTCGCGCAGCACTTCGATTTCAACGGTCATGTCGCTGGCGTCATTCGACAACATCTTTGTGGTCCGCGCGGCGAAATTCTGTTCCAGATCATTCAGCAGCGCTTCGTAATTGGTGCGGGCCTCGGGATCAGGGTTGCGCGCATAGAGGTCCGCAAATTTCTCGGTCGCGTCGCGTGCGCCCTGCAGGTAGATCCCCAGGTACTTGCGCGCGCCGGAAAGGTCGCGCGGATCATTTTCGACGGTGCGGAACAGATCGCGGGCAACGTCCTGAAACTGCGCGACGCGGGCGTCCAACTTGCGATCCTGCGCGCGCTTGATGGCGGTGGACATGGCCGTGAGATGCGCCTCGCCAGTCTCTACGGCACGGGCGACGCGGTCGTTTTGGTGCTGATCGACGCCTGCCATCCCCTTGCTGCGCATCGGATCGATCCCGAAGGCGAGGCTGTGCAGGACCGCGCCGAGGACAGCAAAGAGCACGCCCTCGACCACGCCGTGACCGGCCAGCCCGACCGCACCCAGACCGAGGCCCATGAGGACCGAACCCAGCAGTTTGCGGGGCATCGCGGGGCGGCGGGCTACCTTGCGCGCTTCAAAGGCTTCCTGCGCCTTGATCCCCTCGCGGGTCAGCCAGGCCGACAGGATGAGGATGCCGAAGGCGACGAGATACGCAGCCATATTCACCGGGGAGGAGGTAAACGCCTTCCATATCAGTGGAAAAGGGACGAGGAACAACAGGTTAACGCGCCCGCCCGCGCGGGTCCGCCTCGCCCCGCGGAATGAGCCGCTCGCCGACGTCGGGCCGGGTGCACCTGTGTCCTTGTGCCCTTTGGGGCTGAACTCGCCACCGAAACGCTGTGCCATTACGCCCCCGCCGTCAGGGTTGCGTAAAGCGTGAGGGCCACCAGTAAAAAGAAGGCCAGTTTTTGTAATCCGTTGCCGGTCATGCCATCCCCGTTACATTGGCCCGCTACCTTGGCGTCCCGGAATATATGGGATCGAAATACACCAATGGTAACCCCATGCCTAGCCTCAGTCCTTCTTTGGACGGCGCCGTGTCAGTTTCGGACGCTCATCTGTCCCCCAGGGGGCGTCACCGCCCGCATGCGGTTTGCCCTGGGATCGCGCGCCGCCAGCCTTGGCCCCGCCGCGCGTTGGTTTGCCACCCTTGGCTGGGGGGGCGGGTTTGCCTGAAGTTGACGGAGAGACCTTCCCGTCCGGTTTATGCGTGTGTTTTGCGCCCGGTTTACCGCTGGACTTTGCATCCGGAGTGCCGCTGCGTTTTGCGCCTAAGCTCGCGCCGCTATGTCCCGTGGCGGCATCGTCCCGACCCTTGCCGGTCGGCCCGCGGGTTGCACGCGGCGCGCCGGGTTTGCTGCCCGCCTTGCCACGGGTCAGGGTACGTGTCGGGCGCGGCGCGGCGTCGCTGTCATCCTCCAGACCCAATTGATCGCGAAGCACGCGGCGGCGCACCTCCTCAACAGCGCCAGCGGCCAGCGGGCCAAGCTGGAAGGGGCCATAAGACACCCGGATCAAACGGTTGACCACGAGGCCGATATTCTCCATCGCGCGGCGTACCTCACGGTTGCGCCCCTCGCGCAGGCCCACGGTCAGCCAGGCATTCGCGCCCTGGGTGCGGTCCAGCGTGACCTGCATCGGCTGAAAAGTTTCGCGGTCCACCACAATGCCTTCGCGCAGCGGGGCGAGGGTGGCGTCCGTTGGATTGCCCTTCACCCGAACGCGGTAGCGGCGCAGCCATCCGGTCGAGGGGAGTTCCAGCTTGCGCTTGAGCCCGCCGTCGTTGGTCAAAAGCAGCAAGCCTTCGGAGTTCAGATCGAGCCGCCCGACCGACATCACCCGCGGCATGTCCTCGGGCAGATCGTCGTAGATCGTCGGCCGCCCCTGTTCGTCCTTGTTGCTGGTCACGAGACCCGTCGGCTTGTGATAAAGCCAGAGGCGTGCAGGCTCCGGCGCATCGAGAGGGCGACTATCGACCGCGATCCGATCCTTGCCGGTGACGTTCAGCGCCGGGGTCTCGATCTTGCGCCCGTTGACGCTGACCCGTCCGGCGGCAATCATTCGTTCGGCATCGCGCCGCGAGGCAACGCCCGCGCGCGCCAAAACCTTGGCGATGCGGTCTCCGGGCGGGGGCTTGGCGGGCGTGTCACTCATAATTTCGGCTTACCCGCTTTCGCGCGCTTGCGAAAGCCGGGATCGTGCGGCTACGAGGGGATGATGTTCACCACCTTCATGGATCAGGCGCTGGAAGAAGCGCGCGCCGCCGGCGCAAGGGGCGAGGTGCCGGTCGGCGCGGTGCTGGTCGACGCGCAAGGCCAGGTCGTCGCGCGCGCCGGAAACCGCACGCGCGAATTGTCGGATCCTTCGGCCCATGCCGAGATGCTGGTGATCCGCCAGGGCTGCGCGGCGGCGGGCAGCGAACGGCTGATCGGGCATGACCTCTACGTCACGCTGGAGCCTTGTGCGATGTGCGCGGCGGTGATTGCGGCGGCACGGATCGGGCGGCTGTATTATGGCGCGGCGGACGAGAAATCCGGAGGGGTCGGGCAGGGCGCGCGGGTATTCTCGCATCCCCAATGCCACCATGTGCCCCAGGTCTATGACGGGATCGGCGCGCGGGAGTCCGAAGGCTTGCTGAAAGCGTTTTTCGCGGGGCGGCGGTAGAGGCGGATTGCTTTGGTGTGGCTGCGGCGTCGGGGGCGAAACGGGGGCGCTGCCCCGAGATATTTAAAAAACCAAAGTGAGGATATGGCGCGCGATCAGAAGGTCTGATCGTAATCGCCGACTGCGGGTTCGGTGCGGATGACGATGTCGATCTCGTCAAAGATCGCGCGCAGCTCTTCTTCGGACTCGGCACTTTCGCAGACCACGACGAGGTTCGGCGTGTTGGAGGAGGCGCGGACCAGCCCCCAGGACCCGTTGTCGAGGATGACGCGGGCGCCGTTGACCGTCACCACTTCCTTGATCGGGCGCCCGGCAAAGCTGTCGCCGGCCTCGGCCTTGGCGGTGAGCCTCGCGACGAGCCGATCGAGGATGTCGTATTTTTCGGTATCGGAGGCATAGGGGGACATAGTCGGGGTCGACCAGGTCTTTGGCAGGGCCTTGCGCAGATCGGACATGGATTTGTCGGGATTGCGGTCCATCAGTTTGCAAATCTCCACCGCGACCCGCATCCCGTCGTCGTAGCCGCGACCTATGGGCTCGGCGAGGAAATAGTGACCGGATTTCTCGAACCCAGCCAACGCACCGAGTTCATGCACCCGGCGTTTCATATGGCTGTGCCCGGTTTTCCAGTAGTCCGCCTTGGCATCATTGGCGATGAGGTCGGGATCGGCGGCGAAGAGGCCGGTGGATTTCACGTCCGCCACGAAGGTCGAGCCGGGGTAGAGTTTGGAGAGGTCGCGCGCCATGATGACGCCCACCTTGTCGGCAAAGATCTCTTCACCTTCGTCATCGACAACGCCGCAACGGTCGCCGTCCCCGTCAAAGCCAAGGGCAAAATCCGCGCCGGAGGCCGTCACGCTGGCGGACATGTCGTGCAGCATTTCCATCGCTTCGGGGTTCGGATTGTAATGCGGGAAGGTGTAGTCGAGGGTATTGTGACTTTCGACCACCTCGACCCCGATGCGGCGGAAGAGGTCGGGCGCAAAGGCCGCTGCGGTGCCATTGCCGGTGGCGCAGACGACCTTGAGCTGCCGCGTCATTTTGAAATCACCGACGAGGTCGTCCATGTAGGCGTCCCAGACCCCGTCGACAAAGGTGTAACCACCGCCCTCGCGCGGCTCGCCCTTGTTGTTCAGAACGATGTCGCGCAGCTCTGCCATCTCGTCCGGGCCGTGAGTGAGAGGCATCTCAAACCCCATCTTGACCCCCGTCCAGCCATTGGGGTTATGCGAGGCCGTCACCATCGCCACTGCCGTACCGCCGAGGTGGAAGGAGGAGAAATAGGCCATCGGGGTGATACAGGGGCCGATATCCTTGACCGTCACGCCAGCCTGCATCAGCCCGAGCATCAGCGCGTTCTTGATGGTCAGCGAATAGTCCCGGTAGTCATTCCCGACCGCGATCACCGGCTTGCGGCCATGGCGGAACATCTGCGTGCCGATCCCGAGTCCGAGCGCGGTGATCCCCGGCAGGTTAATGTCGTCGGGGTACTTCCAACGCGCGTCGTATTCGCGAAACCCCGTCGGGGTCATCATCGGATCCCGCAGGAATTCCCAGGTATTCGGTGTCACGTCTGCAATCGGTTTGGTCATGGGAATCTCACTTCTAAATACTTTGGGTTGGGTCCCGAGCGCTGTTTACTCAATCAGGCACCGGGATGTCACGCGACCTAGGAAATTCGCGCGAGGATGACGAATTTTGCCGCCGGGCAGGTCCGGTTTTAGCCGAACTTGCCGATACTTTCAGCATCTTGTCTCGCCAATATCAGGACGACACCTGTTCGCGCAGGATCGACGCGGTCAGCGAGATCATCAGGTAGACGCCGCCGAGGATCAGGAATGCGAGGATCGTATTCTCGAATTTGCGCGGATAGCTCGGATCCTCTGCCGCCACCGGATTGACGGAGGTGGTGAGGTAGCGAACCTGGCGATTGGCCTCCAGCTCTGTCTGCTTTTCGTTCTGCAGGGCGGATTGCAGGAACATATCGGCAGTGACGAGGTCAGCCTGCGCCATCTGGATGCGCGCGGCCTTTTCGGCGAGGGAGGAATCGCCGCTCGTCGCGTTTGACATCTCACCGTTGAGTTCGTCGACCAACGCTTGCAGACGCCGGATATCGCCGCGCGTGCCATCGACCTTCGCCGCGTTCGGGCGGCGGTTGTCGAGCAGCGCCTGCAAGGTCAGTTCCTTTTCCTGCAACTGGGTCTGATAATTGGAGATCTGCGTGCGGAGCGAAGCGATATAGCCCTCGGGATCGATAAAGTTGCCTTCTTGGAGACGCACAAGTGCCTCCTGTGCGACGCGGCGTTCCTCCTTGGCGCGTTCCAGGCTGGCGCGAGCCGTGGCCATGCCATCCTCGCGTTTGCGGCGCGACAGTTCGTCCACACGCTCTTCGGCGTAGTCGATCAGATGGCTGGCGAATTGTGCGGCGATTGCGGGGTCGGCGGCTGCGACCTCCATGCGGATCACACCTTCGGAGGGGTCATAGCTGATCTTGACGAATTTCTTGTAGACCTTGTAGGCCGCCTCGTTCGACGGGCTGTCGGTGAGGCGCTGGATCGGGTCGATCCAGGGTTGGCTGAAGTGTTCCTTAAAGCCCATGTCCTCGTCCAGACGGACCATGGCATCCTTGGATTGCAGGTAGCTTTGCACCGCGATCGCATCCTGATTGGTCGCGAACTGGGTGCCCTGGAGCAGACCGCCCATGGCCCCGCCGCCAGCGCCGTCGGCCTGCAGGATCAGGAATTCCGCCTTGCTGGCATACATCGGGGTCGCGATGGCATAGAAATAATAGGCCGCCAGAAGCGTCGGGGCAAAGACGAAGAAGGCCAGTCGCGTGAACAACAGCAACATCCGCTTGCGACGGCGCCGCGCGATGTCGCGCTGGATACCCATAATCTCACTGGCGCGTCGCTCTGCGGGATTAACCTCGGTCGAGGGCAGTTGCACCTGATCCAGCGGAATGGTGCGCGGCAGATTTCGGCCGGTGCGGGCGGGCAACTGCGCATTCCCTGCGGTCCCGCCCTGGCCATCGGCCGATCCAGGTACGACGAGTTCCAGCATGTTGGTTGGCTTGAAGGGATCGATGCCCTTGGCCCGTAGCTGGCGCACGGCATCGTAATCGGAGGTCGGCGCCAACCCGTATTTCTGTGCGACCCGGCGGGCCATGCGCAACTGGCGACCCGTCAGGCCTTCTTGCTTGATGGTGTCGAGGTCGGTTTCGCCCTGCATCTCGGCGGCGGAGGATACCTGGCCTTCCCGCGTCGCATTGGATGTGCTGCCGGGGTTCGCCGGTGTTCCCGCGTCTGCGTCGGGACCATTGGACGAGCGCACGGGGGAGGGGCGACTGGATGCATCGCGCGAGGTATCGCTGGGCCTGCTGGCCGGGGTATCCTGAGTGGCATCTGCTTTGCCCGCCTTGAGGGCCGCCAGTGCGGCCGCGCGCCGCTTGGCCACGTCGGACATCGACGGTGTCGCGGGAGGGGCGGAGCCTTCGCCATTGGGTGCAGCACCCTCCGGCGACGCGCCTGCGGCCGGGCCCGAGGAAACGCCCGCAGCCGTGCCGTCGGTCCGTTTGATGCGAAATTTTCTAGCCTTGGGTTTCGTAGTCATAGAGCTCTTTCGCTTCTTCCAAGGAGTCAAACATATGCAATTGGCCGCCCGCCAACACGGCAGCTTCGCTGGCGAATTTCTGCAAAACGTCGGGCTGGTGCGACACGATCACCACGGTCGTCGTACGCAGGCGTTCCCTAAGGATTTCGCCGGCCTTCCGGTTGAAGTCCACATCCGTCGAGGATGGCATGCCTTCGTCGATCAGATATATGTCGAAATCCAGCGCCAGCATCAGCGAGAACGAGAACCGCGCCCGCATCCCCGATGAATAGGTGCCGAGGGGTTGGTCAAAATACTCGCCCAACCCGCAGAGCCAGCGGCAATAGGCTTCCACGTAATCCGGGTCGAGGCCGTAGATCCGCGCGATATAACGCGAGTTTTCCATGGCGGAATGCTTGTTCACAACGCCGCCCATGAACCCGAGCGGGAAGGAGATGCGGCAGCCACGCCGGATCTCGCCCTCGTCCGGTTTTTCCAGCCCCGCCATCATGTTGATCAGGGTCGTCTTGCCGGTGCCGTTCGGTGCGAGAATGCCAAGAGAGCGGCCAAGCTCCACCCGGAAGGAGACTTTTTCCAAAATCACCTTGCGTTGAGAGCCTGTCCAGAAGGACTTGCTGACATTCTCGAATTCGAGCATCACTTGCTCCGGTTCTGCTCTTCCGCACGCCTTTAGCGGAGTATTTGTTAGCGGCGTTCAGGGTCTTTGACCCAATATGCCGGAATTTCCCCGCTGATGCCAAGCCAAGACGTCGATATTGTGGCAAAACGACAAGAAATCCGACTCCGAGGCGCCGGATTTCTGTCAATGAGTTGCGATGCTGCGCTCAGCCTTCGATTTTCTGAACCCGTGTCAGCTTGCCCGCGATGATCGAAATGATCGCTGCGAAGAAGCTGAAGAGAGCGCCCATCTTGGCTGCATCCTGCACCGGACCTGGATCAAAGGCGACCGCGGCGATGAACAGCGAGACGGTAAAGCCGATGGCGGCGACGCAGCCGATCACAAAGAGGTCGATGACCCGCATCCCTGCCGGCAGCCCGAGCTTCAGTGGTCTCGCCCCGATCCAGCCAAACAGCATGATCCCCAATGGCTTGCCGATAATCAGACCCGCCAGCACCAGCCAGGTCGGCCCGCCGATTGCGTTGAACTCAACCCCCGCATTCAGCAGCCCGAAGAAGAACAGCACGATCTCGACCGGGTGTTTCAACCCGTGTTCGATGTGGTTCAGCAGGTCGGTCAGATATTGTTCTGCCTCGGAAAAGATACCAAAGGCGCGATCGGCATGCGGGATCGTCGGTACGATCGGCAAGAGGCCGAGTGCCGGGTGAATCCCCGCCTGCTGAAAGCCGTACCAGGACAGGCAGCCGGCGATGAGGTAGGGCCAGAACCCTAATATGCGACGCACGAACGATGATTTCGGCCGGTCCTGATCGCCAACATCCAGGCGGCGCGGCAACCAGTTGAACAGCACAAAGACCGCAATGGCCGCGCCAAGCGACAAGAGCAGCCATTCCGGAGCCAATTCGCCCGAGGGATAGAAGACCGCCAGAATGATCAGGCCGGCGGCGTCATCCGCAATTGCCAAAAGCAACAGGAAGCGCACTGCAGGGTGGCCCGCACCAAAGACGATCCGACCAATGAGGTAAGAGAATGCGATGTCGGTAGCCGTCGGAATCGCCCAGCCATTGGCAACGGCTGAATAGGTTTCGGACCCCATCACCATAGCAAGGCCGAGGTAGACGGCGACAGGTCCGAGCATCCCGCCGAGCGTTGCAAACAAGGGGGTGGCCGCCTTTTTGCCGCGCAGCGAGCCCTCTTTCAGGATCACGGCTTCCCAGACCTCCTTGGCGGCGATGGCAAAGAAGAACGCCATCAGCACATCGTTGACGAGATAGTGCAGGGTCAGGGTGCGGTGCCCATCGTGCAGATGCCCGATAAAGCCGTCTTCCCAGATCACGAAGTCAACGAAATGGTGATAGCTCGTGGCATCCGTATTCGCCCAGATCAGGGCGATGATGGCTCCGAAGATTAAAAGCAGCGAATAATTGGTAACGAAATTCCAGACGCGATACATGCGGCCCCCGATCCCTGATTTGCGGCATGGTTTAGGGCAATTCCAAAAGGCTCACAACAGGCTAGATGGCCACGGATCACAACAATTGTTCAGTTGCCAAGGGCGCGAGGCGTGCGCGTCGGCCATATCAACGCCGGGCGGCCTCCCCCTTTACCTCTGCGTATCGCGGTGCATCATCTAGGGCATGACCGAGCTTGCCGATCAGATCCGGGCCTGTCGCATCTGCGCCGAACGCTTTGCTGCGACCGCGACGCGTCATCAGCCGCGCCCGGTGCCCTGGTTCCGCCCTGCCGCGCGGATTTTGATCGCGGGGCAGGCGCCTGGGCTTCAGGTGCACCAAAAGGGGCGGCCCTTTGATGATCGCTCGGGTGATCGGCTGCGTGACTGGATGGGGGTCGACCGTGCGACGTTCTACGACATGGATCGCGTGGCGGTGGTGCCCATGGCGTTCTGCTTTCCCGGTTATGACGCCAAGGGGTCCGACCTGCCGCCGCCGCCGGTCTGTGCGGCGACATGGCGTGACCGGGTGATGGACACGCTGCCGGATGTCCGGCTGAAGTTGATTGTCGGGGCCTACGCCATGCGTTGGCATCTGGGGGTGAGGGGACGGATGACGGACATTGTGCGCGCCTTTCCCCAATATCCGGCGAACCTGATCCCCTTGCCACACCCGTCCTGGCGCAATACCGGATGGCTGCAGAAGAATCCGTGGTTCGAGGCCGACCTGCTGCCGGTGTTGCGACGGCGGGTCAAGGAGGCGTTAAGTGACTGAGATGACCCCGATCGACGAGGCGCATGCCGCGATGCAGGCCGCGCCCGAGGATGATGCGGTTCGCCTGCGGTTCTACGAGCGGCTGGCTGACAGCGAGTTGTTCCTGATGCTGACCGAAGAAGCGCAGGGCGACACCATCACCCCCGATCTGTTCGAACTGCCGGACGCGACCTTTGCGCTGGTCTTTGACCGGGCCGAACGGTTGTCCGGATTTGCCGAAAGCGCGGTGCCTTATGCGGCCCTTTCCGGGCGCGCCATCGTGGGAATGCTGGCGGGGCAGGGGATCGGGCTGGGCCTGAACCTCGAGGTCGCGCCGTCCTCGATCCTGATACCGCCCGCAGCGATCGACTGGCTCGCCGCGACGCTGGCCGAAGCGCCCGCAGAGGTCGAGGAGCGGATCGCCGAATTCTCCCGCCCCGCCGGGTTGCCGGAAAGCCTGCTGCGGGCGCTTGATACCAAGCTCGCCTTGGCACGCGGGTTGGCCCGAACTGCCTATCTGGTGGGCACCACATCCGAAAGCGGGGCGAAGGGGCATCTGCTGGCCTTCATCGACGCCAAGGACGAGGCGCGCGGCGCGCTGGCCAAGGCGGCGGGCGAGGCGCTGACCTTCTCGGGCCTCGACGCGGGCGTTCTGGACGTCGGTTTCTTCGCCGCGCAAGATTCGAGGGCGCTGGCGCGGCACGGCTTGCGCTTTGACCTGCCCGCTGCGCCGGAGCCCGCGCGGGCGGTGCCGGTCGCCCCCGGCAGCGATCCGAACAAGCCGCCGATATTGCGTTAGGCCGGGGAGGTCGGCGTTGCCGTGGCCGCTCCGTCGCGAAGGTCGAGAAAGCTGACCTTGTGAGCGATGCCGCCGCCGGATGTGATGTACCATGAGCGTGCAGCTGGCGCGACCGGACACCTTGACCCCTTGCCCTTTCTCGCGTCGAGGACTACGCCCTTCGGCATGAAAATGCTCTTTCTCGGTGACGTTGTTGGGCGGTCCGGTCGGACCGCGATTGTCGAAAACCTTCCCCGCCTGCGGGCGGCGTGGAAACTGGATTTCGTTGTGGTCAATGGCGAGAATGCTACCAATGGTGCGGGGTTGTCGGGCGCTCATGCCAAGCTGCTGCTGGACGCGGGGGCGGACTGCCTGACCCTCGGCGACCACGCCTTCGACCAAAAGGACATGATGTCCTTTATCGAGAAAGAGCCGCGCATCATCCGGCCGATCAATCTCGCCCGGGCCGCGCCGGGCAAGGGCTATCGCATCTTTGACGCCCCCGGTGGACGCAAGGTTCTGGTCGCGCAGGTGCTGGGCCAGGTGTTTATGTCGCGCCCCTATGACGACCCGTTTTCCGCCATCGAGGGTGTGCTGAAGTCGCACCCCGCAGGCGGGTTGGTTCAGGCCGCCATCATCGACGTGCATTGCGAAGCGACCTCGGAAAAGATGGCCATGGGGCATTGGTGCGACGGGAAGGCGAGCCTCGTTGCAGGTACGCATACCCATGTCGCCACAGCCGATGCCCGAATTCTGGCCGGTGGCACCGCGCATATTTCGGATGCGGGAATGTGTGGCAACTACGATTCAGTTATCGGCATGGACCGAACGGAGCCTTTGCGCCGATTCGTCACCGGCATGTCCAAGGGCCGGTTCCAACCGGCCGAGGGTGAGGCGACCCTGTCCGGCGTCTACATCGAAACCGATGATCGCACGGGCAAGGCCACACGGGTCGAGATGGTGCGCCAAGGCGGGTGCCTGTCCCAGTCCGGGCCGTCCCCGGTTTAGGTGCCGCACAAGGTGGGGTTTATGGCAATTAGCGGGGATCCCGGAGGGGTTGATTGCCAGCAATCGGACAGGGCCACAAAAACCAGGGTCTTGCCCTAAAGTAAACGTCATGGGCGATCCGGCACAAAGACAATCTTGCCCGCCCCCTCCCAGGCCGCATAGACAGGCGGCGGTGTCCACGAGTCAGCGATCCAAAACAGGCACAGTCGGAGCGGTCATTTGATCCAGTATCTCAATCTTTCGCAGGCGGAAACGGCGCTGGTGACCCTGGCGGTGGTCGGCGTGATGTTCATTCTGTTCGTGCGCGAGGTCTACCCGACCGAGGTGGTCGCCCTCAGTGGTGTCGCGCTGATGCTGGTCCTTGGCCTGTTGCCCTACGAGGACGCGTTGCCGGTGCTCGCCAATCCGGCCCCCTGGACCATCGCCGCCATGTTCATCGTGATGGGCGCGCTGGTGCGGACCGGGGCGTTGGACGCCTTTACCCAGGCCGCCGAACGCAACGCCGACCGGCCCAAGGTGGCGATTGCCTCGCTATTGGGCTTTGTCATTGTCGCCTCTGCCATCGTCGCCAACACGCCCGTCGTGGTGGTGATGATTCCGGTCTTTGTGCAACTGGCGCGTAAGTTGAAGATCAACGCCTCGCGCCTGCTGATCCCCTTGTCCTACGCCGGAATCATGGGCGGGACGCTGACCCTGATCGGCACCTCGACCAACCTTCTGGTCGACGGCGTGGCACGCACGCAGGGGCTGGCGCCCTTTTCGATTTTTGAGGTGACGCCCATCGGGTTGGTGGTGGTGGGATGGGGCATGCTCTACCTGTTCGTCGCGGGGCGCTGGCTGTTGCCCGACCGGGACAGCATGGCGGACATGCTTTCGGACCGCACGAAAATGAAATTCTTCACCGAAGCCGTGATCCCGCCGGAGTCCAACCTGATCGGGCGTGAAGTCCTGAGCGTGCAGCTTTTCAAACGCGAAGGTGTGCGGCTGATCGACGTGGTGCGCGGCGATAATTCACTGCGTCGCAACCTCACGGACGTGGTGCTACAGGTCGGTGACATCGTTGTGTTGCGAAGCCAGATCACCGAATTGCTGAGCTTGCAGCAAACCAAGAGCCTGAAGCGTGTTGATCAGATCTCCGCCGTCGAGACCACCACTGTCGAGGCGCTGATCACGCCGGGATGCCGGATGGTGGGGCGCGCGCTCGGCTCGCTGCGCCTGCGGCGGCGCTTTGGCGTCTACGTGCTGGCCGTGCACCGTCGCAACCAGAATATCGGCCGCCAGCTCGACGAAACTGTTGTGCGCATTGGCGATACCCTGCTTCTGGAAGGCGCTCCCGAGGATATCCGCCGCCTGTCCGCAGAGATGGAGATGGTGGACGTCACACAACCCACCGCACGTGCGTTTCGCCGCAGTCATGCGCCGATTGCGCTGATCGCGCTGCTGAGCATCGTGGGACTGGCGGGGTTTGGCGTCGCACCGATCTTTCTGTTGTCTGTGGTGGCCGTGGCGGTGGTCTTGCTGACCCGCTGCATCGATGCGGACGAGGCGTTCTCTTTTGTCGACGGTCGTTTGCTGACGATGATCTTTGCCATGCTGGCGGTCGGCGCGGCGCTCGAGCATTCCGGCGCGGTGGAGCTGATCGTCAAGGCGGTCGCCCCGGCCCTGATGGACCTGCCGCCCTTTTTCGTGATCTGGGCGATCTACCTGCTGACCTCGATCCTGACGGAACTGGTCAGCAACAACGCCGTCGCGGTCGTCGTTACGCCAATTGCCATCGGGTTGGCACAGGTGATCGGGATCGATCCGCGCCCGCTGGTCGTGGCGGTGATGGTCGCGGCCTCGGCCAGCTTTGCCACGCCAATCGGGTATCAGACCAACATGATGGTCTACGGGCCGGGCGGCTACAGATTCACCGATTTCATGAAGATCGGGATTCCGCTCAACCTCTCCATGGGGCTGATCGTGTCGGCCTGCATTCCGCTGATCTGGACACTGTGAAGCCCGTTTGGTTGCCAGACTGCACCACTGTATCGAAACGAAAAACGCCCGGACAATTCCCGGGCGTTCATCAATATCTCACGGGGTCAGTCTAAAGCTGCGCCATCACCTCGTCCGAGGCGTCGAAATTCGCGGTGACGCGCTGCACATCATCGTCGTCCTCCAGCGCGTCGATCAGCTTCATCAGCTTTTCCATGCCTTCGAGGTCCAGTTCCGTCGTCGTGGTCGGTTTCCAGATCAGCTTGGTCGACTCGCTCTCGCCAAGCTGGGCTTCCAAAGCGTTTGAAACCTCGTTCAGATCGGTATCGGCACAATAGATCGTATGCCCTTCGTCCGAGCTTTCGACATCTTCGGCGCCTGCTTCGATGGCGGCCATCATGACGGTGTCGGCGTCTCCCACGGCGGCCGGATAGACGACCTCGCCCTTGCGGTCGAACATGAACCCGACGGACCCGGTTTCACCTAGGTTGCCGCCATTTTTGGAAAAGGTCGACCGCACGGTTGATGCGGTGCGGTTGCGGTTGTCCGTCATCGCCTCGACGATTACCGCGACGCCGTTCGGGCCGTACCCTTCATAGCGGATTTCTTCGTAATCGTCGCCGTCCCCGGCTTGCGATTTCTTGATCGCGCGATCGATCACGTCCTTGGGGACGGAAACCGCTTTGGCTTCTTTCACCGCCAGTCGCAGGCGCGGATTTTTGTCGGGATCCGGGTCGCCCATCTTGGCGGCGACGGTGATTTCCTTTGACAGCTTCGAGAAGAGCTTGGAGCGCGCCGCATCCTGCCGCCCCTTGCGGTGTTGGATATTTGCCCATTTTGAATGGCCGGCCATGGTGCCCTCTTTGCATTGGAATTGGTCCGCGCCTCTATAAGTCACCGATCGGGCATCAGGCAAGCCGATAGCCGTTGGACGTCGGCACAGGCAGGTTCTATACACAGCTTGCGCCTTTGAGGCCGTGCCAGCCAACCATGACCGCGAGGCCTCAAACCGGCGAACCAATCCCAAGGAGAGATATGTCGAGCACGATCCTAGAGCAATTCGTCGTCCTGTGGGTCGTGATCGACCCGATCGGTACGATACCGGTTTTTGTCGCGGTTACGGCCGGTATGCCCCCGGAGGCGCTGCGTCGAACCGCCGTGCAGGCGGCAGGGGTCGCGGCGCTGGTGCTGGGCTTCTTTCTGGTGCTGGGACAATTCGCGATCGATGCGCTTGGTATATCACTGCCGGCCTTTCAGATCGCAGGCGGGCTGATCCTGTTCCTTTTTGCGCTTACGATGATTTTCAGCTTGCCCGGCAGCGGGTCCAACCCCGAAACCGAACAGGGCGACGGCATGCCCGCGATCTTTCCGCTGGCGGTTCCGTCGCTGGCCTCGCCGGGCGCGATCCTGGCAATCGTGCTGTTGACGGACAACAGTCGGTTTTCTGTCCCCGAACAGGCTGTCACAGCGGCTGTCATGCTTTCGGTCATCCTGATCGCGCTGATTATGATGTTGCTGGCAGGGCCGATCCTCAAGGTGATCCGGCAAAGCGGCGCGGCCATTGTCAGCCGGATCATGGGCATTGTCCTGGCGGCCGTTGCGGTTGACAACGTGATAGAGGCCGTACGCACCCTGATCACCACTGGCTGAGGCAGATTTTCAGTGCGAAAGGTTGTCATTGATAGGTTTGGAGGGCGACGTTCATGCTGTGCGTCGGGTCGTGCCGAATTAGGTAGTTGTTTATGAATACTGACCAGATCTTCCTGTTCGCAATTTTCGGCGGTGTTTTCGTCCTGCTGATATGGGGCCGCTGGCGGTACGATATCGTCGCCTTTGGGGCGTTGATGACCGGGGTGGTCGTCGGTGCGGTCGAAGTCGAGAATGCGTTTTCCGGCTTTGGTCACGAGGCGACGCTGGTGGTGGCACTGGTGCTGATCGTCTCGGCTGGGTTGGTACGGTCGGGCGCCGTCTATCTGATCACCCGGACGATGGTGGACAGTTCGCGCTCACTTGGCGCGCATATCACGCTGATGGGGGGCATCGGCGGGGTGCTCTCGGCTTTCATGAATAACGTCGCGGCACTGGCGCTGCTGATGCCGGTGGATATCCAGACGGCGCGCAAGGCGGGGCGGGTGCCGGGGCTGTCGCTCATGCCGCTCAGCTTTGCGACGATCCTCGGGGGTATGGCGACGCTGATCGGCACGCCGCCTAATATCATCATCGCCACGATCCGTCAGGACCGTCTGGGCGAGGGCTTTCGGATGTTCGACTTTGCCCCCGTCGGGGGTATCGCGGCGATCGCCGGGCTGGCCTTTGTCGCGTTGGTCGGCTGGCGGTTGATCCCCTCGCGCGAGGATGCGGTGGTCCGTGGCGCCGACATGGCCGCCTATGTGGCCGAATTGACGGTCCCGGAGGGCAACAAGCAGATCGGTCGCCGGGTTTTTGAGTTGATGGAGGGCGCGGAAAAGGCCGATGTCGCCATCATCGGCCTCATCCGGAACGATAGACGCCTTTACGGCAACGCGCGCAATACTGTTTTGCAGGCCGGAGACGCGCTGGTGCTGGAAGCCACACCCGAGGCGTTGGACGAATTCCGTGCCTCGCTCTCGCTGGCGTTTTCCGACCAGCGACGCGAGGAACTGCTGCGCGCGGACAGCGAAGGGCTGGACATCATCGAGGTCGTCGTCAAACCCGAAAGCCGGATCGCGGGCAAGACCGCGCAGGCCGTCGGCCTGTCGTGGCGTCAGCGCGCGGTGGTGATGGGAATTTCGCGGCAGGGGCGGCGGATCACCAGCCAGGTGCGCAATTCCGTTGTGCAGCCCGGCGACATTCTTCTGATCCTCGTGCAGAAGGACACAGGCAACGACGTTGCCGAATGGATGGGCGCGCTGCCGCTCGCCGCGCGCGGTCTGGCGGTGACGCAGGACAGCAAGACTTGGGCCGCGATCGGCCTGTTCGCCGGTGCCGTGCTGGCGGCCTCTGTCGGTTTGATCGACCTTCCAATCGCGCTCGGCCTCGTGGTGATCGCCTATGTCCTGATGCGAATTGTCCCGCTGCAAGAGCTCTACGATCATGTGGAATGGCCCGTCGTGGTCCTGCTGGGGTCGATGATCCCGCTTGGGGTCGCGCTGGAAACCAGCGGTGGAACCGCGTTGATCGCCGACTGGTTGATCTGGCTGACCGATGGCTGGCCCGCCTGGGCGATCCTGACCGCGCTGATGGTGGTGACGATGTCGCTGTCGGATGTGTTGAACAACACCGCCACGGCCATCGTTGCCGCGCCAATCGGTATCGAGATGGCACAGCGGCTGGAGGTCTCGCCAGACCCGTTTCTGATGGCGGTGGCGGTGGCGGCCTCTTCGGCCTTCCTGACGCCCATCGGACACAAGAACAACACGCTGATCCTCGGCCCCGGTGGCTACCGGTTCGGGGATTACTGGCGCATGGGACTGCCGTTGGAGATCCTGGTGATCGTGGTGTCGATCCCGTCGATCCTCGTGTTCTGGCCGCTGTAGGGACGACCCGCGAGAAGCGCGCGCGGCTGTTTGTGACAAGCGTGGTTGGGCGGCACCTGGCGGAACAGCGCTGACCTTGGCCGGACGCTGGACCTCACGCGGCGGGCCGTTCTTCCGACCCCTGTAGCAACAGGCGAATGATGTCGGAGCGGGTCAGAATGCCGACAAGACGATTGCCTTGGGTGACGGGGATCACCTCGCTTCCATCCGCGGCCAGTCGATTGAGAAGGGCGCCGACCGGCAGATCGTGGGCCACGGCGCGATCCGCAGGACGCATGACATCCGACACCCTGCGCCGCGGGTTAATACGTGTCCACGTGAGCTTGCCCTGCGCCGTCAATGCCCCGAGAAGATCGGCCTGAAGGACGAGGCCCTGCAGTTCCATGTCGGTTCCGACGACCGGAAGGCTTTTGATCGCGTGCCGGCGAAACAGCTTCAAGGCCTCGGGAATGGTTGTGGCGGGCTGCACCGTGATCAGGTTGGTGGCCATCACGTCCGCGCAGGTCGTGCCGTCAAAACGATGTTGTGCCGCCTGGGCTTCGGCTGCCGCCAACAGCCGCCCCAGATCGGCGACACCAAGGTTTGTGGACTGGTTAAATTGATCGAGAAGCGCGCCAAGTTGCTCGTTCGTCAGGCCGAGGCGCGGCGCCGGGGCCGATACATCCTGCGTGTCGGGCTGTCGAAATGGATACATCCGACCCGTTGCCCGATTATAAAGAACAGCAGATAGAACCAGCGCAGCCGTGGTCAGCCCCACGGGCATCACCGCATAAATCATCCCCGCTTCCAGCGCCGGGCCGGGATCAAGGGCGGTCAGCAAGGCGACTGCGCCGCCGGGTGGGTGCAAAGCGCGAAGTAACATCATCGCGACTATGGCCACGCCGACCGCGACGCCGGAAGCCCAAGGCGCGGGCAGGATCTGAATGACAAGCAGCGCGACCATAGCCGAAATCATGTTGCCGATTATTGCCGACCATGGCTGCGCCAGCGGCGAGTTCGGCACGCAAAAGACCAGAACCGCCGTCGCGCCCAGAGGGGCTACAAGCTGAAGCGAGGACAGGTCGAGCGCTACGCCGACGCTTACCAGTGCCGCGCAGAGCCCGATCCCGAGCAGCGCCCCGAGGCCTGCCCTCATCTGTTCGGCGCCGTGGAAAGGCGGAAGCGCCGGGAAAAGGTGGTGCCATGCCCGCATCCGATTCCGCACCCGATAAACCCCTGCTACAAATGCCCGAATCCTGAGCGATTTCACGCCGGTATGCCCTAGTTTTAGGCGACATTAAAACGGCTAGCCGTGCGGGTAAGGAGAAGGTTCCAATCAGCCGCTCGTCTGGAGATTAATAGTTTCAAATGATTGGTCGAAGGGGACGAAACGTCTTTGGCGAAAACGGGACATTCTCAGCGCAATTCGCTTTCTGGGCCGAATTCAGCGGTACGCTTATGCGCCGTGTGGTCAGATGGTCCCGATTCCGACCATGTCCAGGTTTTCCCGGTGTGTCGGAGGAACAGCTCCCCTCATCGCGCGTTTCACCGCAAAGGAGGAATGAGATGGCGCAGTTTTCGAAAGGCGATCACGTGAGCTGGAACTCCGAGGCCGGGCGCGTCAGCGGTCACATCACGAAGGTCCACGAGGCGGATTTTGACTACAAAGGACACCAGCGTCGCGCCACCAAGGACGCGCCGCAATATGAGATCGAGAGCGACAAGACGGACCATATCGCGGCCCACAAGGAAGACGCTCTGACCAAGCTCAAATCTTGAAGCTCGGGATCAGGCCGATCCGGCAGGACGTCGTGGCCGCTGACCTCAAGGCGACGTCAGGCTGTCAGGCCCTCTGGCTCTGGCAAACCATTCATCCGGCATGTCGCCGTCACGGTATTGGCGAGCAGGCAGGCGATCGTCAGTGGACCGACCCCGCCCGGAACCGGCGTAATGGCACCGGCAACTTCTTTTACAGCGGCAAAGTCCACGTCCCCCACGAGGCGGGTCTTGCCTTCGCCCTTTTCCGGGGCCGGAAGGCGATTGATGCCAACATCAATGACGGTCGCGCCGGGCTTGATCCAACTGGCGGGCACCATCTGGGCACGGCCTACGGCGGCGATCACGATGTCCGCCCGCCCCACCGTCGCGGCCAGATCGCGGGTTCGCGAATGGGCGACCGTCACGGTGCAGCTATCGCGCAGCAGCAGTTGCGCCATCGGTTTTCCCACAAGGTTCGACCGGCCGATCACTACCGCCTCCATGCCCGCAAGCGGCCCGAGCGTATCGCGCAACAACATCAGACACCCGAGCGGCGTGCAGGACACCATTGCCCGCTGGCCCGAGGCCAAAAGGCCCGCGTTTACGACCGAGAGCCCATCGACGTCCTTCGCCGGGTCAATACGGGCGACGATGTCACGCTCTGACAGATGCCCCGGCACCGGGAATTGCACGAGGATGCCATGCACTGCGGGGTCGGCGTTCAGCTTGTCGATCAGCGCGTAGAGATCGGTCTGAGTAACATCCACGGGCAGCTTGTGCTCAAAACTGGCCATCCCAACCTCGGTTGTCGCGATGCCCTTGTTGCGAACGTAGACCTGACTGGCAGGGTCCTCGCCCACCAACACGACGGCTAGCCCCGGTTGAATGCCTTGATCAACGAGGGTCGCGACATGCGCCGCGACCTTTTGCCGAATATCCGCCGCAAAGGCTTTGCCGTCCAGAATTTTCGCCGTCATTCGGGTCCTCGTGCTCAGTAGGATGGTTTGGTGGGGATGTTTTGGTCCCCGGTAATAGCGCGTTCGGGTGCCGGTGGCGCGGTCTCGGGTGCGACGGGTGCGGCGCGCGGATAACGCGCCTCGACTGCGTCGATGGCTGCGGTCACGCCGCGCAGGGAAAATTGCACCGTGCCGTCCGTGCCTATGGGACGATAGGTAACGGTCAGGACATTGCCCGCTTTCATCATCTCGATCAGGTGGTCAGAAAGGGCGGGGTCCAGGATGGTGAAGGTCTCGGCCACGTTCGCAGTTGCCATCTCGCCTGCTTTCCAGGCGCCGGGGGCAAGGTCAATCCATTGCCCATCGAAATCCAGCCGGACGTGGTTGAGCGCATGTTCCATCCCCCGGTCCATAACCTCGACCACCCAATCGTCGGTCAAATCGTTGTAGCCGAGGGTCAGGCGGTAATCAAAGCCCGCGTCCGACCCGTCGTCCCTGCCTGAGTGCACCACCCGGCATGGTCCTGCCCCATAATCCGCGCAGACCGCGATCCAATCGGAAAAATTCGCGCGCAATTCCCCAAAAGGATGCGTGTACCAATCGTCGGCGGCGAGAGGGGAGGCAAGGAAGGCCAAGATGAGAGCCGAGGCCGAGAGGGCGGTGCGAATATAGGTCGTCATCGAAACTCTCCTGTCTGCGAATGCCGCCATCATAGGGTGGCGCGCACGAAGATGGTCGATAATTCGATCCCGCGTTCACGCGTCCTGTTTGCGACGAGGCGTAGCACGTTGCTTTGGACGAGGGAAACCCCGGCGATGCGACGAAAACGTCAGGCGAGATGCCTCTGGGGATCACCGGTATATCGCGAAGAGACGCGCGACCCGAGCCTAGGAAAATATCACAGCACGGAACCAAGTCCGTTCATGAGTCGTTAACCCTGCAAGAAGAGACTGAAACACGGCGGGTTGCCGCCGAGGATCAAACCCCGAGGAGATAAGATAATGAAAGCTGCTGCCGTCGTCTTTCACACAAGTTTCGCCCTGACCCTGATGCTCGCCGCTGGCGTCATCGCGGTCATCTAAGGCCCCAAGATCCGCGCCGGGCCCGGGTGGTGTTCCCTCACACCCGGGCCGCAGCGGGATAGGGTTGATGCCTTGATCGCGATCTATATTCCTTCGCGCTCTTATTTTCTTCACACAACGCATTGCGTTTTACGCCGCGCCGCATTGGTCGCGGCTTTTTATATGCCCGGTGAGGTGATGTCGGCGTCCTAGAATAACGATGCGTGCATGTCTCCGACGCTCGGAGCGACAACGCGTGGTATCCGCGCAGACCAAAATTGCCCCCACTGATGGACGCTCGAAAAATTCTGCTTTCGCATTCACGAGCCATCAGGCGCATTGCGATCAGCACGCTCGAACCCTCGCAAGACTAAGCCCTACTGTGAGCGGCTCTCACACCGGCATCATCGAGCCTTGCATGACGGCCACATCCCGGGTCTCTCCGCCATCAAAGGCGGTCACCGTCGCGCTGACGATCACCAGACGGCGACCCGGCTTGATCACGCGACCGGTCGCAATCAGATATTCACCCTGCGCAGGTGCCAGCAGGTTTATCTTGATCTCCGCGGTGACGACCTCTTGCCCGTCGGCCAGTGTCGTCAGGGCCGCGTAACCGGCCGCAGTGTCGCCCAGGGCAAAACTCAGCGCCGCATGACCAAATCCCATTTGCTGACGTGCCAGCGGGAGGATCGGCGCGCGCAGCACGACCTCTCCCTTGGTGATCGAAACGATCTCTGCGTTAAAGGTCCGCATCATGCTCTGGCTGGCAAAGCTGTCGCTTATGCGTTTCTCGATCTCGGTGCTCATCCCGGCCTCCTGATTATCGCGCCTTTAGCATTACCGGCTTTGTCGGGGGATAGCCAACCTGCCGCGCACAACCTTGGGTCAGCGGGGCATCGGAATGGCCCGCGCGACGCGCCCCGTCAGGATGGCCAGCGCCCCCGGAGCCATGAGCGCGCTCAACACCGGATCATGCGACCACAGCCCGCCCGTGTAGGTGCCAAAGGCCGGCATGATCAGCCGCGCGCCATCCGTCAGGAAGCAGCGCCGCGACACAGAGGCAAGGCGCGCCTTGGGGTGATAATGCCCGGAGACTTCGCCGGATGCGCCGGGGGTCGCGATATGGCGCAGGGCCAGCGGGCCAAGGGCCATCTCGGCGCGGTGCGCGCCGCCAAGCGTTACCGGTCCCGGATCATGGTTGCCCTCGATCCAGACCCAATCCCTCCCGGCCTGAAGCCGTGTCAGCCAATCGACGACGCCATCGGGCAGACCGTGGGCGGCGGTAATGTCGTCAAAGCTGTCGCCGAGACAGACCACCCGCAAAGGCGCAAGGCGCCCGATGTCCCGCTCCAGCCGTGTCAGGGTGTCGATCGTCTCGTAAGGCGGCAGGGCGGAGCCGCCGAGGCGTGCCACACGCTCGGACTTCCCCAGATGCAGATCCGACACGACCAGCACCCGGCGGTCCGGCCACCAAAGCGCGCCCGACGCGAGCGCCACGAGCGCCACCCCGGCCAACGCAAAGGCATATCCCCCCACCACTTCGGCCACTTCGCCTGACTTATCGATCATTTCCGGCTTCATCTCGTTCTATCTACTCCGGGGTGAGGCCGCAGGCCGAGGGGCAGCGCCCCTGCCTTTCGCGCCCTCACCGACCCACACCTCCTGTTAGCGCGTCAATCCAGCCTCTGCCATCAGGCGCGCGGCCTCTTCCTCAAGCAACCTTTCCCGTCCCGCCCCGTCGAGCGAGACTTTGCCGACCTCAAGGAACATCGGGGCCGCCAGCGGTGTCACGCGGTCCAGACGGATCACGTCGATCCGACCCTCGATCCGGTCGAGCAACTCTTCGATCCGGCCGAAATCGACCAGCCCGCGCATGGCCTCTTCGCGCGTGATGTCGAGCAACAGGTGCTCGGGGTCGTATTTCAGCAAGGTATCGTAAAGGATGTCGGACGAAAACGTTGCCTGCCGCCCTGATTTGCGCGCCTGCGGGGCGTTGCGCTGGATCAGCTGCGCGATATTGGCCGAGGTGCGAAAGGTGCGCTTCATCACCGCGTTGCCCGCCAGCCAACGGTCCAGACCCGCGTGCAGCGCGCGGCGGTTCAGCAACGGTACTGGATCACTCACCGCCTCCAGCCCCCAGATCAGCGTCGCATAATCGGTGGAGACAAAGCCGAGCGGGTCGAGCCCCATCTCCTCCATCCGCTTGGTCAGGATCAGGCCCAACGTCTGCTGCGCGTTGCGACCGGCAAAACCGTAGAGGCACAGGTTCTCCCGCCCATCCATCGGAAAGCTTTCGATCAGCAACCGCCCCTCTTGCGGCAGGGCCGACAGGTCACGCTGCAAGCTCAGCCATTCGGCGGTGTGGCGCGGCAGTTCCGGCCAGCTGTCCTGTTGCAGCATCCGCAGGATGCGGTGCGACAACTGGGTCGACGTGGCGAACTTGGTGCCGGAAAACACGGCGACCTTGGGTTTCTTGACAGCGGCGCGCGTGACCTCGACCACGGTGTCCTTTAGCCCCTCGTAGCGCACGATCCGACCGCCGATCAGAAAGGTGTCACCCTTGTTGAGCTGCGCGGCAAAGCTTTCCTCGACCTCGCCCAGGGGCCGCCCGCCGCCATGGCGCATCCGCACCTTCAGCTTGTCGGTGTCCTGAATGGTGCCAAGGTTCATGCGGATCAGTTGCGCCGCGCGCGGATCGCGCAGGTGCCAGCGCCCCGCCTCGTCCTGCATCAACCGTTGCCACCGGTCGTAGGCCCGCAGCGCATAGCTCCCCGTCGCGCAGAAATCGAGGCAATCATCGAATTGCGCACGGCTCAGACCGGCGTAGGCCCCGGCGGTTCGGACCTCGCGCAGCAGTGCCTCGGCGTGAAACGGACCGGCGCAGGCGGTGGCAAGAATGTGTTGACACAGCACGTCGCGCGGTCCGGGGCCGCGCGGCTCGCCGTCCAGATCACGCGCCTTGACGGCCTCCAGCGCTGCGACGCACTCGACCCCCTCGAACCGATTGGCAGGGACAAGCAGCGCTTTGGATGGCGCGTTATAGCGGTGGTTCGCCCGCCCGATCCGCTGTACCAGTCGTTTGACGTTCTTGGGTGCGCCGACCTGAATGACCAGATCGACGTCGCCCCAGTCGATGCCCAGATCCAGGGATCCGGTGCAGACCACCGCGCGCAGCCGTCCCTCGACCATCGCTTGTTCGACCCTTTCGCGCTGCGTGCGATCGAGAGAGCCGTGGTGAATGCCGATCGGCAAGCCCTCGTCATTGGCGAGCCAGAGCGCGTGAAAGAAGATTTCGGCCTGCGCGCGCGTGTTGTGAAAGATCAGCGTGATCCGGTGACGGCGCACCTCATCCAAAATCGCCGGAATCGCGTAGACCCCGCCGCCGCCAGCCCATGGGGGAAATTCCTCGGTCTGCAACATGGCGATGTCGGGATCGGGGCCGGGATCGGCGTAAAGGATGTCGCAAGGGTCGGGGTGACGGGCCAGCAGATGCGCGATGGCCGCCGGATCCTCGACCGTCGCCGACAGGCCGACGCGGCGCATGTCAGGGCAAAGCTCTTGCAGACGCGCCAGAGCCAGCCACAGTTGATCGCCGCGCTTGCTGTCCGCCAGCGCATGGATTTCGTCGACGACGACACGTTTGAGACCGGCAAAGGTGCGCGCGGCATCCTCGTAGGAACACAGCAGCGCGAGGCTTTCCGGCGTCGTCAGCAGGATATGCGGCGGGTCGGCACGTTGCCGACGCTTGCGCGAGGATGGCGTGTCCCCGGTGCGGTCCTCCACCCGGATCGGCAGCTCCATATCGGCAATCGGGGTGGAGAGGTTGCGCCGGATGTCCGCCGCCAGCGCCTTGAGCGGCGAAATATAGAGCGTGTGGAGCCCCTCATGCCCGCCCTCGGCGAGATCCACCAGCGTTGGCAGAAAACCGGCCAAGGTCTTGCCCCCGCCGGTCGGCGCGATCAGCAGAAGAGAGGGGTCATCGGCGCGCGCCAGCATTTCGGACTGGTGCGGATGCACCTGCCAGCCACGGGCAGCGAACCAGTCGAGGAATTTGTCAGGCAGGAATTTGTCAGGCGGGGCAGGGGCGAACATAACGTGAATATAGTCGCCATGGGACCGCTTGGCGAGGCTATTTCATCACTCTCGCCAACCCGTCCCGCAGGGCCGCGATTTCGCCCGAAAACCGCTCTGGCACGGTGATCTGCACCTCGTCGGTCCAGGTTGTCAGGCGCCCCAGAAGCGGTGTGAGGACGGCCATCTCCTCTTCGGTCCAGTCCGAAAGAAAAGTGCCGAGCAGCAGGTACTTGATACTGCGGACGGCCGTGACCACTGCGGTGCCAAGGTCGGTCAGGGCGACAATCGTACGGCGCGCATCGCGCTGGCTGATGGCGCGGGTCACATAGCCTTCGGCGATCAGTTCGGTAACCAGACGCGAGGCCCGCGACGGATCGATGCCAAGGCGGGCCGCAATGGTCGCCACCATCGTTTCGTCCTGATCGGTGGCACCGAATTCGTTGGAGGGCGCCCAGATCGCGATCATCACGTCGAGTTTCGCCAGATCTAGCGGCAAGCCGAGTTCCTGCAAGGCCATCTGCCCCAGCTCGCGTTTCTGCACCCGACGGCGCCAGGATTGCAGCAGGGCGTCAAGCTCAAGCGCGTGATCGGTCGTGGCGCGCGCGATGCCGAAACCCGCCAGTACATCCTTTAATTCGTCGTCGCGGCTGCCGATGGTCCTATCCTCCACAGTGATTGCATGCTATTGACATGTATATGTGCCGGACACATATGGTGGTATCAATCTTTGGCGAAGTGCCATGTCCCATTTTTCACCTCAGCCGTGCTGTTTTGACACAGCCGCGAGGTTCAGGAAAACCTCATGCCGGATTCTAAGACCGCATCATCGCCTGCCCTCATCGATATGCAAAGCCCCGACCCGCGAACCTTGCGGGTTATTCTGATCACGGTCGCGACGACGCTTTTCCTGGGCTCGACCGGCAATACGATCGTGAGCACCGCGGTCCCCAAGATTGTGAGCGATCTCGGAGGCTTGGCTTATGTTTCTTGGGTGATGACGTCCTACCTTTTGGCCTCGACCGTCGGCGCGCCGATTGCGGGGAAACTGGGCGATATGTACGGGCGCAAGATCGTCCTGCAGGTCGCGATCGGCATCTTTCTGACCGGGGGTTTGATCTGCGGCGTGGCGGGCAACCTCGTTGTCCTGATCGCTGGACGTCTGGTGCAGGGGTTGGGGGGCGGTGCGCTGATCGTTGTGGCCATGACCGTGATCGCGGACGTCCTGCCCCCGAGAGAGAGCGCGCGGGCCCAGGCTTCGCTGTCATCCGTATTCGGCATCTCGACGGTTTTGGGGCCTTTGATCGGTGGCTTTCTGGTGCAGACCGTCAGCTGGCACTGGATTTTCTTCGTTAACTTTCCCATTGGCGTCCTTGCCTTTGTCATCCTGACCCGGACGCTGCCCTCGCGCACGGAAAAAGTGCCGCATAAGATGGATTACATGGGATCGATTTTGCTGATGGTCCTGTTGTCGACCCTCGTGCTGATCGCAAATCTGGCGGGGACGATCTACGCCTGGACCTCACTGCCGACGCTGTTCTTGCTGCTCCTGATACCCATGGCGCTGGTCGGGTTCATTTCGGCAGAGCGGCGCGCGGCCGAGCCGGTGATGCCCCTCGGCCTGTTCCGCATCCGCAACTTCCAGGCTGCGAACTGCGTCGGTTTCATGGTGGGGATGGCAATGTTCGGCACCATCGCGTTTATGCCCATGTTCCTGCAGGTCGTCAAACATGTCGATCCGATCCGCAGCGGCCTTTACATGGTTGCGATGATGGCAGGGCTTTTCGGCACCTCTGTCGGTTCGGGACGGGTCATGCGCACGACGGGGCGTTACAAGATTCTGCCCACAGTCTCGACGGCGGTGTTGTGCCTCGCAATGCTCCTCTTGACGACCATCGGCCCGGATACACCGATGTGGCTATTTCCGATCTATTTGTTCCTCGTTGGCGTCGGCATTGGTCCCACAATGGCGGTGGGGGTCGTGTCCATCCAGACCTCGATCCCGCGCGCGCATCTCGGTGTGGGCACCGCCAGCGCCAACATGTTCCGCCTGATCGGTGGTTCGATCGGGACTTCGGTGTTCGGCGCAATTTTTGCCATGGGGCTGGGGCGTCATGTTCAACCTTTGATGCCTGCGTCTTCTGAAAGTCGCGGTCTGACCAGCACAATGGTCGACCGCCTGGAACCCGCCGCGCAGGTCGAGGTATTGCAGGGATTCACCGACGCACTTACACCGATCTTTTTCGTCGGAGCGGTGGTTGCGGCTGTCGCCTGCCTGATCTCGACCCGATTGCAGGAATTGCCCCTGGGCCCGCGCACCGGCGCTCAGGCGGAACCGGCGGAATAAGCGGCTGATGCTGGCCCGGCCCCGCGACGGGCGTGCCGTGGGCAGGATGATTGCGCTTACTTCACGATCTCTTCGTGCTTGACGAACATGTTGGCCCAGGCGCGATCGATCAGGTCCGGAGTCATCTGGTAGGGAAGCCCCTCAAACTCGCAAATCGCGATCATCTGATCGATCAGAAAGATCGGCTGGTAGTTGGCATAGACGTTGTTGATAGAGGGGTATTTCTTCTTCAACAAATGAACGAGCGCGGATTCTTCAAGCGGGATCCGCCGTTTGCGGGCCACGAGCGCAAAGATCTTCAGGAAGTTTTCCTGCGTCGGCCCGTCAATCTTGATCTTGAAAAAGATGCGGCGCAGCGCGGCCTGATCAAATATCTCGTTCGGATGGTAGTTGGTTGAGAAGATCACCAGCGTGTCGAATGGCACCTCGAACTTTTCGCCCGACTGAAGGGTCAGGATATCCTTGCCTTCTTCCAACGGCACAATCCATCGGTTGATCAAGCTTTGCGGCGGTTCCGACTGGCGGCCCAGATCGTCAACGATGAAAACGCCGCCGGTGGCCTTCATCTGCAGCGGCGCCTGATACGTACGCGCCACTGTATTGTAGTTGAGGTCGAGCATGTTCAACGTCAGTTCGCCCCCGGTGATGACGGTGGGGCGCTCGCAGCGGATGTAGCGCGTGTCGTAACGGTTGCCGGACCGACGCAACGAGGTTGGATCCTCCTCCTGCTCCTCGGCAGAAGAATGCACGATGGGGTCGTAAACCGTGATGACCTGGCCGGAGTACTCGACCGCACGCGGCACGTAGATCTTGTCGCCGAGTGCGTCTCGTATGCCGTTGGAGATCGAAGATTTTCCGTTCCCGGGCGGTCCGTACATCAGGATCGACCTCCCCGAGCTGACCGCCGGCCCAAGGGTGGAGATCAGATCGTCAGGCAGGACCAGGTGGCCCATGGAGCCGGTCAGTTGATCACGGGTGATCTGGATGTCGCGGATCGACTGCCGTTTGATCTGCCGGTGATAGATATGCAGCGGCACCGGCATCGCGCCGAAATATTCCGATTGCGCCAGCGCATCCAGCGCGCGTGCCTTGCCATTGTCGGTCAGCTGATAACCCATCTCGTTGTCACCGGTGGCCTTCATCGTGCCCATGGCTTCGAGCAGCAGCTGCTCACGGGCGAGATCGATCAGCTCTTGCGTGACGTTGGGGGGCAGAGAAATCGCGACCGAAATCTTCGACAATTTGTCGACACTCTTGCGGAACATCGTTTTGATCAGAATATCACGAGCCATGATGATTGGAAGCTCGAGCTCTTCCAACGACCGCGGAGGCGGCGGGGCGATCACCGCCGTCGAAACCTGCATATTCATGTGCGTCTGCTCATTTTTCTTTTCAGATCAATCATAGCGGGTTTCGAATCGCCTCGCCATGAATTTTCAGTGCAAGCGAAAGTTTACCGCCCGACCGTGCACAAAACGAAAATCTATGTGAGCGATACGTCGGGTAAAAAGTTTCAAATCGTAATCATTCTGGCTGGCATAGTGCTGACGTTCTTGGGGATGACGCCGGTGCGCGGCGGTGTTCCCTTCACTGGACAGGCGGCGGATATGCTCCCCCTCAGCGACCTCCTTCTGCGGGTCAGTGGCGGCGCGGTGCAGGGCCGCGATTTCAGCACGCGACTCGGCAGTTGGGCGGTGCTTCTGATGGCTCCGCTGCACCGGGCGGGGATGGGGCTTGGTATGGCGCCCGTTTCGGCTTAGCTCCTTGTTGCCATTGCGATTTTTTGCCCACTGGGTTCGCTGAGCGTCAGTCGCATGACGCAAGGGCAGTCCGCGGTCGCAGGTGTGGTGCTGACCGGATTGATCACCAGTATGGGGTATGGTGGGACCGATTCATTGGTGCCGATGTCGGTGCGTGACGATCGATGGTGCTGGTCGGCGTCAGGTCCGGTGGTTTTGCCTTCGGTCATCCCGCCAAATCGCAACGCCGGGCAGGGGTGGGACGGCGCGGCGATCGGCGGACCATGCTGGGCATAGTGATGACCAAGAAGACCTTTGGCGCGACATTGATCTTTCCGGTCGTCTTCATACTGTTGCGGAATGATCGCACACAGACATTCTTGATCACGGTTTTGGCGGCATTATTCGGGCTATGGGTCGTAACTGCGACGCTTGGTTTGTGTTATTGGCAGGGCTACGCTGCCGACCTCCTTGCGGTCACGGGGTCTGCTGAGCACCGTCGGCGCGGTAGCCTCAGGAGAAGGCCGCGAGCATCAGATAGAGCGTCAATGCCGTCGACAGCGCGGTTCCCATGGGAAATTCGCGGCCCCGGTCCCAGCTTTCCCATGTGGGGGCCAGCCTGCGCAACGGAGAATGTTTGGCGCCCCGGTGGGTGGCAAAGGCCGCCAACATGGAGGCCGCCAACAACATAAACATCAGGTGCAGATCGCCCAGCGCGATAAAGGGGGCGGCGGCGGCAATGAACTTGGCATCGCCCGCGCCCATAATGCGCATCGCGGTCATCGCCATGCCGAGAAGCAGCATCACGACCAGATGCAGCAGCCGGGCTCCATAGACGTCAATCGGCAGCACAAAGGGTCCGAGGACCACGAACGCAAGCGCCAGCATCACAACGCTGCCGTTGGGGATGCGCATGCCCCGCAGATCGCTCCACGCGACGTATAGCCCGATCAGCGCGGCAAAGGGCAGAAACAGCCGGGCCGCGAAAGGGTCCAGCGCCAGCACGGGTCAGCCTTCCAGCGCGCGCAACGACCGGACAGCGTCTTCGAAGTGCTGCGGATGGGTGTCTATGGCCTCGCGCAGGAGCGACTTTCCGGTCTGAGTGTCACCCTGTTTGATCGCGCTCAACCCCATGGTGTGCAACAGTTGCGCACGTTCAACCTGCTTCATCGGGATGACGGGCAGGGTGTAGTTGCGCTGGGCCCCACGGGCGAGGATCAGGTTGTTCTTGGCGGTAAAGAGGTCAGGATCATGGCGGATCGCCTGGCCGAACAGCTTTTCCGCCTCTCCGAATTCACCGCGCGTCAGCTTGGAATAGCCCCAATTGTTGAACACGCCGCTGGGGCGGGTGGTCAGGCCGACGGCGGTTTCATAGAAGCTGTCCGACTTTTTCCATTCCTTGTTGCTGTCCGCGATCATCGCTTCCAGCCGGTAGCGGTTAAAGGTCTCGTGCGTGGGCGGAACGGTATCCAAAACCGTGTCCGCGCGGTCCCACTGGCCGTCGCGGATCAGCGCATCGGCAAATTCGACCTTGTCATCGGGTATTGAATCCTTGTGCTGGACCACGCGGTCCCAGGCCGTGACACCTTCGGTCGGGCGCTTGGCGCGGATCAGGCTCAGCGCGAGGCTGCGTTGCAAGTCGATCCGGTCGGGATTGTCCTGCAAGGTCCGCTGGAAATAGACCACCGCCTCGTTCGGATCCCCGACCGTCAACATGATGTCGTTTAGATTGCTTTCGTCCACGACGTTCACATCGCGGAACGCGCGATTAACCTCTCCATTGGTCGTGCCGGAACAGGCGGACAGCGTCAACGCCCCCGCCAAACAGGAGAATACAAATACTGGGTGGCGCATGTGCCTGCGTCCTTTACTGCCGTCGCCCCAATCAAGGTTCCTGTTGACGTAGTCGATATACACTGCGTCCGTCACGAACCAAGTCGAGTTCTTGTTCTAGGTCAGGATCATAACCTGTTTTGCGTTGCAAAGCGAGTGCCATGCGGAGATTGTCGCGGATTTCATCATTTTCGCCGTTCGACAGGGCAAAGGCACGACGCAGTGCTTCGGTCGCCTCGGGGGTGCGCCCGGTGTCGATCAATAGCATGCCGAGGTTGTTCCAGGTCTCGGGGGCGGCGGCGGTGTCCTTCACCGCCTCGCGCAGCTGCTGTTCCGCCTGGCCCAACCGACCAAGGCCAAAGTTCGCAGCGCCGAGGCCCGCGTAGATCGTCGGGGTCAGCCCCTCATCGCTCGCCGCGCGCGTAAAGGCGTCCAGCGCCAGTTCATATTGCTTGGCGGCCAATAGGCGATGACCCACCACCACGCCGTTGACAGCATCCTTGCGGCGGTCCACGCCGGGCGAATAGGGGCTTGCTGGGTCAAACTTTGGCGTGGTCAGGCCGGTGCACCCGCCTAGGACCGAAAGGCAGGTGAGGGCGGCAATTGCCGCCCGGATCAATTCTCAGGCTCCGCCATCGTTTGGGCCGACACCTCACCCATCTTGGTGATACCCATCAGCGACGGCCCGATCAGGATGATCAGCAGGGGAGGGACAGTCAGCATCATGGTCGCCAGCGTCATCTTGGTCGGCAATTTGTTCGCCTTTTCTTCGGCGCGCATAACGCGCTTGTCGCGCATCTCTGAGGCATAGACGCGAAGAGCATCCGCCACGGAGGTGCCGAAACTGGCGGATTGCACCAGCACGGTAACAAAGCTGGAGATGTCGGACACGCCGCAGCGCTCACCCATGTCATTCAGCACCGAGGCCTTGTCCTTACCGGCCTTGATCTCGTGGCTCACCATCTCGAATTCATCGGCGAGCGAGGGGAAGGAGATGCGAATTTCGTGCGCCACCCGCAAGATGGCCTGATCCATGGATTGCCCGGCCTCGACGCAGACCAGCAGCATGTCCAGCGCGTCGGGAAACCCGTTGGTGATCTCTTCCTTGCGCTCTGCCTGCCGCTTGTTGATCCAGTACTTCGGGATCATGTAGCCAACGCCGCCGGGACCGAGGATGTAGATCAGGGTGGTTTGTGTATCGGGCTGTTCCGCGGCTTTCACGGCGAGGAAATAGACCACGCCCGCCAGCAGGCCAAAGATACCCAAAGCGAATTGCGCAAAGTGGAAATACCGCACCGCGTCCTTGGAGCGATAGCCGGCCTGCAACATCTTGATGCGCATGGCCGACATTTCTTTTTCGTTCTGCGGCTCAAGAAAAGTGGAATACCGCTCGAGCTTTTTGTTGCTTTTCGCGGTCCGCAGGCGGTCCTTGTGCACGGGAGCGACGGTTCTTTCCGCGTTCGACCGCTTGAGTTTTTCCAGCGGATCGACGTCCTTCTTCATCATGAAGGGCAGGGTGCCGAGGATCAGCAGGATCCCAAGGCCACCCACGACCAAGAGCGGCCCCATGGGGCCCAGTATCTCGACCAGGACAGAATTCAGTGCCTCCATGATCTTTTCCTTCGTCGATCAGACTTTGATATCCACGAGCTTGCGCATCACGAACAGGTTGATCCCGAGAAAGGCCGCAACGGCAAAACAGGCCGGGATAAAGAAGGGGTGGTCCATGACCTCGTCATAGTAATTCGGGTCCATGACATTGATGACGATCAGGGCCGCGATCGGAAAACCCGACAGGAACATGCCGGACCACTGCGCCTCTGCGGTGATCGCCTTGACCCTGCGGAACAGGCGGAACCGGGCGCGGATCACCTGCGCCAAACCGGCGAGGATTTCGGCGAGGTTACCCCCGGAGGTCTGCTGGATCGTCACGGCAACAGCAAGAAAACGTAAATCCTGCAGGCCGATGCGTTCTGCCAGATCCTTCAGCGCATCGCCCATGTCACGCCCATAGGCGTTTTCATCCGCGATGATCCCGAATTCCGACCCGAGGGGATCGGCCACCTCACGTGCGACGATCTGGATGGCCGATGAGAACGGATGTCCCACACGCAGCGAGCGCACCATAAGCTCGACGGCGTCCGGCAGTTGCTCCTCGATCATGCTGAGACGCTTCTTGGCCTTTTTGGCGACCCAGAAATAAATGGCGCCGATGCCAGTCGTGACCGACATCACGGCCCGCAGGGGGAGGGAGGTTTCGGTCATGACCGTCAGGGCGAGGAAGGCCACGACGCTCAACCCGACCATCAACATGATCAACTGGCGGGGCGAAAAGGCAATCGCTGCTTTCTGCGCTTTGTCCGACAGCAAGGAGTACAGCGGCAGACGTTGCGCGGTCATGTGCTGCTGCATTTCCTTGCGCAGCTTCTCCAGCACTTCTTCGCGATTGGCGGTCTTGTCCAGCATTTCCAGCCGCCGATTGACGCGCCGGTTCAGTCGGATGGATTTGCCGAAGAACAGCAGGTAGATACCTTCGACCAGCGCAAGGACGCCGAGGAAGATCACGATGTAGATGATAGGTTCCGGGCTGATCGACATTGGATTATTCCATTCGCACGGGGTCGAAGATGTGCGCGGGCAGGTCGTAACCCCACATCTTGAACCGTTCCGAGAAGTGGCTGCGCACGCCGGTCGCGGTGAAATGGCCGACGATCTTGTTCTCCGGCGTCAACCCGGTGCGCTGAAAGCGGAAGAGTTCCTGCATGGAGATCACGTCGCCTTCCATCCCCGTCACCTCGGTGATGGAGGTCATGCGCCGCGTGCCGTCTTGCAGGCGGCTGGCCTGGACGATCAGATGCACGGCCGAAGCGATTTGGGAGCGCATCGCCTTGAGCGGCATCTCTATCCCGGACATCGCGATCATGTTCTCCAGACGCGACACGCCATCGCGGGCGGAGTTCGCGTGGATCGTCGTCATCGACCCGTCGTGGCCGGTGTTCATCGCCTGCAACATGTCGATGACTTCCTCGCCGCGCGTCTCGCCGACGATGATGCGGTCGGGGCGCATCCGCAGCGCGTTCTTGAGACAGTCGCGGGGCGACACGGCACCCTTGCCCTCAACGTTGGGCGGGCGGCTTTCCATGCGGCCGACGTGGGTCTGTTGCAACTGCAGTTCGGCGGTGTCCTCGATGGTGAGGATGCGTTCGCTGTCGTCGATGAAGGAAGACAGCGCGTTCAGCGTCGTCGTCTTACCCGAACCGGTCCCGCCCGAGACGATGATGTTCAGGCGCGTGGCGACGGCGGCTTGCAAAAATGCGGCCATCTCTTCGGTAAATGCGCCGAATTTCACCAGGTCGTCGATCCCCAGCTTGTCCTTTTTGAACTTCCGGATAGAGACCAGTGATCCGTCCACAGCAATTGGCGGAACCATCGCGTTAAAACGCGATCCGTCGCCCAGACGGGCGTCGACATAGGGGTTCATTTCGTCGACACGGCGACCCACGGCCGAGACGATCTTGTCGATGATCCGCAGCAGGTGCTTTTCATCCTTGAAGGTGACGTCCGAGAGGGTCAGCTTGCCGTCCCGCTCTACGAAAATCTGTTGCGGGCCGTTGACCAGAATGTCGGAAACACTGTCGTCCTTCAGCAGGCTCTCCAGTGGGCCGAGGCCCTTGACCTCATCATACAGCTCCTGGTTGAGGGTCGTGCGTTCCTCGCGGTTCAGCACGATGCCCTTTTCCTGTAGAACTTCGGTTGCGATAGAGTTGATTTCGGAACGTAATTCCTGTTCCGACGCGTTGTCGAGCGCAGCGAGGTTCAGGTTATCGAGAAGGGCGCGATGCAACTCCAGCTTGATCTCGCCCAATCGCTCCTTGCGCTTGCGGTTCTTGTCCGCAGCCAGAGGAACGGCGGCGGATTTCGGCATCGGTTTGCGCATGCTCGCCGCAGGTGCTGCGGCGGGTTTGGGCGCGGCGGCCGCCTCACGCGCCTGTGCCGCGTTGGCGGGACGGGGCGCTGCCGCGGGTTTTGGCCGCGGTGCCGGGGTTGCGCCAGTGTCTTTTTTATACCGTGAAAACATGATGTAGCCCCTGTCGCCCTATGCGGCTGTCGCTTCGGCGGATTGTTCGCCCAATTCGTAGATCGATTTCGCCAGCTTCTGGATTTCCTTGCGAAGCGGATTCTTGGCCGCCGAAAGGCCCAGGGGTTGACCGTGATCGCAGCTTTGCACCACGGTCCGTCCACCATCTGGCAACATGACTTCTATCGTAATATCAAGACTTTCCGCCAAGCGTTTCACGCGGGACTTCCCGTTAAGGTCGAGCGATTTCGGCGCCCGGTTCAACACGTAGCGCAGTTTTTCAACGGGCAGGTCTTCGGCCTGAAGCGCGCGTTTCAGACGCTGTGTATTCTGAGCCGAGCGCATGTCGAGTTCGATCAGCGCAAAATAGACATGCGCGGCGGTCAGGATCGTTTCGGACCACTGCACCAGCGTCGACGGCATGTCCACGACGACAAAATCAAAGTGCGAACTGGCCATTTCAATCAACCGCATCACATCTTCGGAGTTGATCAGGTCCAGCGGCAACATTTCGGACGGTGAGGTCAGAACCTGCAGCTTGCCCTCGTAGTCCAACAGCGCTTGCTTGAAGACGTCGTCATCCATCGCCTCGGTGTCGGACAGCAATTCATAGATCGCCTCGCGCCGGGGCAGATCCAGATAGGTTCCGACTGCGCCAAATTGCAGGTCCAGATCCAGCACGCAAACGGTCGGGGGGGGCTGGTCTTTTTTGGCGCTGTTGGCGAGCTCCCAGGCGAAATTGACGGCAAAGGTCGTGGAGCCGGTGCCCCCGGCAAGACCATGACAGACGATCAATGCGCCTTCCTTCGTGCCGCGTTTTGCCTTGCGCACCGGGGCGGTGTCATCGACCACTGGCTCAGGCGTCTTCACACGGTCGATCGCAGCGGCAAGTTCGCCTTCGGGTAGGGGGTAGGGGACAAACTCATCGGCCCCCTTGCGCAGCAACTGATGCAGGGCAGATGGGCTGACGTCTTCAGCGATCAGGATGACCTTGATCCCATGGTCGCGTGCCTGGCTGATAACTTCGCCCAGCATGACAATGTTGTCTTCGTCCTGCTCATCCATCGCAACCGCAATGAATTCCAGAGATCGCGCGTCGGGTTGGTTGAAAAACATCAACGCCTCAGCGAATCCCAGGTCGCCCCAACTGTCGCCGAGGGCGGTTTCCATGTCTTCGATCAGCAGCTCAAATCCATCGGGTTCCCTGCGAATGGTGCAGGCGACGATGTTATCTTCTTCGGAATGCGCTGTAGCTGTCGTAGTCATTGCCTCTTGTTCCCAACTCGAAAACGCCCGGCTTTATTTGTGCCTGTGCCCGGTTGTCCGGGGCTGTAACGTCTGCCCACTACCGGGCGTTATATTCTCTGATCAAATTGACGGCGAATCTGGGCACTAGTAGGGCCAAATCGTTATTATTGTACGACGACGCGAAATAGAGCCGCCCGTAATTGACAGCGGTGGTTAACCACCGCTCCCGCTTGAGGAGAAGTCGACGCCGGTGAGCCCGGTGGCCGGGGTGGCGCTTTCGATATAGTCGCGATATATGATCTGGGCGTATTTCCCGTCCAGGATCAGGGGATTACTTGCAACGAAACCGGTGACTTCGGTGACGGTTCGCCGGTTGCGACGCTCGCGGCCCTGGGTCACGATCAGAGGCTGAGTTTCGCCCTTGGATACAACCGCTTCCAACCGGCCCCGGCTGATCCCGTTAGCCACGAGAAAATGGACCACCGCGCGGGCGCGACGCAGGCCAAGCCTTTGATTATAGGCGCTGGATCCCACCAGGTCGGTGTGACCGTAGACGCGGAACCGAACCTCCGGGAATTGCCGAATCCAGTTCGCCTGACGCGACAGAACCTGTCGGGCCGACGCGTCGAGCACGGCGGAATTGAAGGCAAAGGTGACAGTGCTGTCGACCTCTTGCGCGAACCGGTTGGCCAGGTCCAGCACGTAGCTTTGCTGTCCTGACATCACCAGAGTGTTGTTCATCGTCGCATTGCCGAAACCGTTGTCTCCGGTTGCGCCAGCCTCGCCGTAGAACGCGCGGCTGCTGTCTTGCGTACAACTTGCGAGGGCGGTGATGCCGGCTGCGGCAACGAGGATCAGTTTGCTAAAACGTACCATGCCGATCACTCCATCACGTAGCCATAGGACCCGGTAAAGTCCTGTTTCGCGACCTCACGGGCTGCGCCCTTGAGTTTGCTGCCCTCTTTCGCGGTTTTGCCAAAGAGGAACAGCTCTTTTTCCGAGGGCGGCTTGATGCGATCCGTTGGCAAGGCCAGTGCCTCGCCCCGCGTCGGTGAGACGAGGTGCGCGGTGATGATGATCACCAGTTCCGATTGATCGCGCTGGTAGTCCGCACTGCGGAAGAGGGCGCCGAGGATCGGGATGTCGCCCAACCATGGCACCTGGCTATTGTTGTCGCGGAATTCATCCTGCAACAGGCCCGCAATGGCAAAACTGTCACCGTCCCGCATTTCCACAGTCGTCGAGGTTTCACGTCGGCTGAAGGCGTCGATCCTGAAATTCGCGTTCGCCTGAAATCCATTGGAGGAGTCGATGGCGGATACGGCGGCTTTGAGTTCGAGGTTGATGATATCGTCATCGACCACGCGGGGGATAAAGTTCAGCTCCACCCCGAACGGTTTGAATTCGACCGTGATGGCGCCGTTGTCCTGGGCGACCGGCACCGGATATTCGCCACCGGCGAGGAACTTTGCCTCCTGGCCCGAGAGGGCCGTCAGATTAGGCTCGGCCAAGGTCCGAACGACGCCTTTTGTTTCAAGCGCTTCTAGCAAGACGCTGACCTGCACGGCCCCGGCGTTGAACCCCAGAACCGTCGCGCCAGCGTTGGAGTTGGTGGCAGGTATGTTGCGGGCGAGGCCATTGGCCTGATTGCCGGAATTGGAATATTGGCCCGTGCCCGTCGACATGGGGTTGCCGTTGAGCACGGTGCCATTGGCAGCCAACGAGGCCGACAGTGATTTCGAAACAGAGCGCTGCATTTCCGCGAAACGGACCTTCAGCATGACCTGCTGAACCCCGCCCACCGACATCAGGTTCGACACCCGCTCGGGCGCGTAACGTTCGGCGAGATCAAGCGCGCGCTGCAATTTCTGCGATGAAGATGCGACGCCCGACAACACGATTCCGTCGTTGGCGGTGCGCACTTCGATCTTTTCGTCGGGCAGAATCTGGCGAAGCCTTTGCTTGAACTCCGAGATATCAGCCGTCACAACGACGTCGACGTTTGTGATCAGCCGCCCCTCGGCGTCGAGCAGCGTCAGCGTGGTGATGCCCGGCTGCTTGCCCAGAACGTAGATCGACCTGTCCGAGAGCGAGGAGATATCCGCGATCTGGGGGTTGGCGATTGAAAGCTCTGCGAATGCAATGTCGCTTTCGACGACGACCGCCCTGTTTATGGCGACCTTCAGCGAGCTTTCGGAATTTCGATTTACGATCGTCAATCGCTCAGCCTGAGCGGGGGAAACGAAGGTGCCAAGTGTTAAGGACAACCCCAGAAGGGCAGCCCCAAGTGTACTGCGATGTGTCATGTGACCTGCCTCTCGGATCACGCCTCGGATCGGGTCTTTTCGCCCGTGTTTGAAAGCATACTGCGTCAATTTGAGATTTCATGCAAGAATCAAAGCTTTTAGAGCCGTTCCTGATGCAGCAAAGCCGCAGGCAGCGCCCGCGGCTTGACCGAATTTTGGTATAACTAGTTTATTTACAGGCGATCGGCGTTTCCACAACTTCGGCGCCGCGACGGGTGCGGATGGTGCAAACCTCTTGCTTGGGGGCCTCGCGGACTTCCTGAATTTCCGGCGCTTCGGCCAATCCGAGGAGGGAGCGCTGATCGACTTCGATGGCCTCGGCAATCGTGTCGTCCATATTTCCGACCAGCGACAGGGACAAACGACCCGTGGATTGCGCCTGCGCCAGTGAGGCGACCTGCTGCGGGTTGACCGCGACGGTGACGGTACGGGCGATCATCGCTTCTGCATTGTCGCCGTTCGACATCTGGTCAACCGCGATGAGCTGAATACCCGTTTCGATCAACTTGGTAACTTCGCCGGAAGACCCGCGGGACATGCCGCCGACACGACCGGTCCAATATACGTCGACCTTGTCGCCCGGCCGCAGGAAGCCCGAGACGCCGGTTGCCACATCGACCTTGACCGCAAAGGCGCGCATGCCTTTTTCCAGACGTGACGTCAGTCCGGCGTCTTCGCCAGGCTTGGTGATCTTGACTTCCATGATCGCCTCGTTCGGGTCCACCATGCGCAGGATATAACGCGGACGAGGATCATTTTCGGGAAACAGTGCGGCTTCTTCAAAGTAGATGCCCTCGGGCATCGCCGCTTCGGGCCATTCGACGCGGCGCACATCCGCTTTGGTCAGCTCTTCACCGAATTTCATCTGGCGCTTTGCGACATAGACCATTTTGGTCGGAACTGTCACCGGTGTGGTGGCGGCGGCGGCTGCCATCTGCGCTTGCTGCGCCAGGAAGTCCTTGACCATGACGACCGCGAAACCGGCGAGGCCGAGTCCGACGGCGAGAACGATTCCAAATACTGCTCGCATTGCTCTTGTCCTTTTTTTCCACGGCAGGGGCGGGGCCACTGCTGACTATTATCTACCCGGAGTTCCCGGTGGTCTGGGTTTGATAATGGGTGGGGAATATGGCGAAAGATGGGATGGAGTGCGGTGCTTCGGTGGCCTGATGCGGTGATGTGCCCGGAGACGCGAGACCTACAGCGGATCCTCGATTTTCTGGCTCGACATATAGTCGGTGACCGTGCCGGCCAGGCCCATGGTATCGTTCCGCGCCATGGTCAGAAGGAATACCACCATTGCCGCAACCCCGGCGGTCAGCACCACCCAGTCCACAGTTGTGGCACCGTCCTCAGCCCGTAAATACGTTTGGAAAAATGATTTCATGATCGGTCCCCGATGAGGTCTCTTTGAGAAAACCGCGCCGCGCCAAATTTAGCGGCGCCTGGCGTGCCTAAAAAAAAGGCCGCGCCCCTGTCGGGCACGGCCTGTTTTCAAGTCGTTCAGGGCTAAGCTGAACTTACTTTGTGTCTGGTTCAGCCGCCGTAACCTCGACACCACCCATGTATGTGCCAACTTTGCCGGTCAATGCGGTCGCGTTGGTTTTAATCGTGCCGAAGGCGGCGACGGCCAGGCCGACAACAGCGGCAGTCAGCACAACCCAGTCAACAGTGACAGCGCCGATTTCGTCTTTACGGAAATTTTTGATGAACTTGATCATAATAGTGTCCCTCCAAAGGATCATGTAAGCGTTTCAGTGGTCCGTTTCGGTTTGTCGGCGCCTATGGCTCTCTCTTTCCAAGGCACCACCTCTGCGGCACCTCGATATATAGCCTGCAGATTTGGGCAGCATTGGGGCGCGATTGGTTCGAAATTGTAGTTTTTGGATTTGATGACCGAATATCGACTAAATATATGATTTTAATATATAATATAGGACTCACTTGCTGCATTACCGCCCGCTACCGTTTGAGGTCGATGCGAAAATGTCACGCATCCAGAGGCCAGACTGGCCCGATTGGCCCAATTCTGCGAAACTTCGCGCAATAAGAGCAGACAAAGAACAGGCGAGAAAAAAATGCGCCAATTTGCAAGATGCATCGCCCTCGCGGGTGGGGTGGCCGTCATGTCCGGCCTGATCGTCGACGTGCGCGCCGAAGCGCCCGGATTCAAGGATTTCTCCTTCAAGCGGGTAAAGCCGCCCAAATCCTCTGCCGGACAACGGATCACCGTACAGATCACCGATCCGCTGCCCGTGCCGAAAAAGAAATCGGTCTCTGATGTGAAAGACGCGATCGTGATCCCGGTCGCGGCGGCTGCACGTCCGGTCAGCTCACTGCTCGATTGGTTCTGGGACGATATCTCACCTGCGTTGAGCGATTCCGCTCCGGATCGCTTGACCCCCGCATTGGTCCGGCTGTCCAACCCGCCGAGCGGGGCTTCGGTGCCCGAGCCCCGGCTGGATGCGTTGTTGTCCATCACACAGCGTCACGGGGCGGATATCTTGCTCTCCACCGTCGGTACGCGCGTCTCACCAGCGCTGGCGCTGGCCGTCATAGCGGTGGAATCGGGCGGGCGTGCGGATGCGGTCAGCCACGCAGGGGCACAGGGTATGATGCAATTGATGCCTGCGGCGGCGGAACGGTTCGGGGTTGTCGACCGGCTGAACCCGTCGGACAATATCCGGGGCGGGGTGAAGTATCTCGACCGGCTGATGAAAGACTTTGACAACGATCCGGTCCTCGCTCTGGCTGGCTATAATGCCGGAGAGAACGCCGTGCGTCGTCACGGTGGCGTCCCGCCCTATGCCGAAACCCGGAACTATGTCCCCAAGGTACTGGCGGCCTTCAACGTCGCGCGCGGCCTGTGCCTGACGCCGCCGGTCCTTGCGACGGACGGATGCGCCTTTCGCCAGCCCTGAGGGTATCGACATGAAATGGGCCGGAGGAGACCCCCGGCCCATGGCCCATCGCTTTGGTTCTCATGTCCGATCATGCAGTGGACCCCACGCAGGGGCCAGGCCGAACCCTCAGACGATCGTGGCCTCAGTGGCGGCGCGGATTTCGTCTTCGGTGACGCCTTCGGCGGTCTCCACGATCTTCAGTCCACCTTCGACCACGTCCAGCACGCCGAGGTTGGTGATGATGCGGTTCACCACTCCGGCACCAGTCAATGGCAGGGTGCAGGATTTCAACACCTTGGTCTCACCGGCCTTGTTGGTGTGGTCCATCACGACGATGACACGGCCGACACCGGCGACGAGGTCCATTGCGCCCCCCATGCCCTTGATCAGCTTTTTGGGGATCATCCAGTTGGCCAGATCGCCGTTTTCGGCGACTTCCATCGCGCCGAGGATCGCCGCGGCGATCTTGCCGCCCCGGATCATCCCAAAGGAGGTCACGCTATCGAAATAGGCGGTGCGGTTCAGCTCTGTGATCGTCTGCTTGCCGGCGTTGATCAGGTCGGCGTCTTCCTCGCCCTCAATCGGGAAGGGACCCATGCCCAGCATGCCGTTTTCCGACTGCAGGGTGATGTCCTTGTCGCCGACATAGTTGGCCACCAGGGTCGGAATCCCGATCCCTAGGTTCACGTACATCCCGTCTTCAAGTTCCTCTGCCGCGCGTGCGGCCATCTGATTGCGATCCCAGGGCATAGATAGCTCCTCTACCGTTAGGTCAGGTTAGAAATGTCTGGAAATTCCAGAGTGATAATTGTGCCGGACGAGGACCGCCCCACATCGACCTTGCCACGCATTTGCGTGATGAGGCTTTGAATGACCATGCCGCCGACGCTTTTCTTGCTTGGCCAGACCGTATCTTCCTTCATGCCGATACCGTCGTCGGAGACGATGATGCGCAGACCGTCGTTCTCGAGGCGCTGCAAGCGGACTTCGATCAGGCCCGACTCGCGTCCCTTGAAGGCGTGTTGCAAGGCGTTGGTCAGCACTTCGGAAACGATCAAGCCAATGCTCACCGCCTGATCCGTCGGAATGTCGATGGCGTCCAGATTGGTGTTCATCCGGATCCCGCCGCGCCCGTCCAGAGCCTGTGTCCCAGCAACGAGACGCGATAGGTAGGCGCCAAAGGCGACAGTATCCATGTCGCGTCGGCGCTCTGGGTTCGACAATTCCTCATAGAGCATCTGCAGGCTCTCGATCCGTCGCGACAGCGTTTCGAACTGAGGTTTTGCCGCGCCAGCGCCGCGCCCGAACATCCGCACCAGGGAGACCACCAGGGACAGGTGATTTTTCACCCGGTGCTGCACCTCGCGCATGGCGTGGCGGACCGCATTGGGCGATATCTTCTCTTCCGACGGGGACAGAGGCTTTTGAATCCCGAGGAAATAGCGAAGCTCACCGCTGACCGAGCGGATCGGCGTCAACAGAAGCCGGTTCATAAAGGTGGAGCCATCGGCGCGGTAGTTCAGCACGTCGACCGTGACATCCGTTTCATCCGCGATGGCCTGACGGATGCGAGCGACATCCTCGGGGTCCGTTTCTGGCCCCTGGAGAAACCGGCAATTGCGACCCAAGGCGAAGTCGGCCGAGTAGCCGGTGGTCGCCTCGAACGCCTGATTGGCATAGACGATTGGACAGTCAGGCAGGTTGGGATCGGTCAAAAGCAACGATACCATGGACCCGGCCAATGTCTCAAAGGCCTGGGCATGGGTCAGGGCGGCGACGTCGATCTGCTGCGGTAAATCTGTGGTCATGACTGTCCTCTCGGAGCCAGCCGTCAGGCCGCGGGACGGGTGGTGCGCTTTTCAATCCGCTTCTCGTGTTCACCCTGGATGATGCGATGAACGTAGACACCGGGCAAATGGATCTTGTCGGGATCGAGACTGCCGGTGGGCACGATTTCCTCGACTTCGACGACGCAGATCTTGCCGCACATGGCCGCGGCAGGGTTAAAGTTGCGCGCGGTCTTACGGAACAGCAGGTTGCCGGTCTCATCCGCTTTCCAGGCTTTCACGATGGCGAGGTCGGCAAATATGCCTTCTTCCAGGATGTAATCCTGACCGTTCCACGACTTCACCTCTTTGCCTTCGGCAATGACGGTGCCCACGCCAGTCTTTGTGTAAAATCCGGGGATGCCGCTGCCGCCGGCGCGCATACGCTCAGCCAATGTGCCCTGGGGGTTGAATTCCAGCTCCAGCTCGCCCGAGAGGTACTGCCGCATGAATTCGGCATTCTCACCAACGTAGGAGGACATCATCTTTTTGACCTGACGGGTTTGCAGCAGAACGCCCAACCCGAAGTCGTCGACGCCCGCGTTGTTCGACGCGACCGTCAGGTCCTTGGTTCCCGCGTCGCGGATCGCGGCGATCAGCAGTTCGGGGATACCGCACAGACCGAAACCGCCAGCAGCGATGAGCATGCCGTCAAACAGCACGCCATCCAGCGCCTCGGTCGCGGAGCCATAGACTTTTTTCATGGGAAGCCTCCTTGGTGAGTTTCCCATGTCATGCCGTTAGCCCACCGCAGAGTCAACGCGGCCGCGCCGCAGAAACGGCACACCGGTAAACCAGAGCCGAGGTGCGGATCAGATAACCCGGACCTGCGTGCCGATTGGTGTGCTGGCAAATAGGTCTTCGATTGCGAAATTATATAGCCCGATGCAGCCATCCGAGCTTTGCCGCCCGATTTTGCGCGTGTCATGGGTGCCGTGGATCAGATAGGCGGGCCAGCTGAGGTACATGGCGTGGGTGCCGAGCGGATTGTCCGGCCCCGGCGGCATGTAGGTCCAGCCAAAGCGTTCCTTCTGGCTGGCGGTCGGGGTCCAGTCGGGGCCGACCTTCTTGCGCACGATCTCGGTGTAGCCGCGCTTGGTCAGCTCATCAGTCTTGGGCACGGAAGTCGGGTAGATCCGGTAATCCGTCTCATCCCCGGACCAGAAGTGCAGCGCGCGCGAGGTGGTGTCGCAGACAATCGCGCCCTTGCCGAGAGTGTCGAAATGGTCCTGCCAGCGCTGCGCGGCAAAGCTGGAGACGTTGTTGCGCACACCGGCCTGCGCTTCGGTCGTGTCCCCTTCGGCGGCCCAGGCGAGCGTCGGGGTAATGACGGTCGCGGCGATGCCGCCCATGATCAGCTTGCGGCGGGTAAGGTGGAACGGTGTCATGACATCTCCTGTCCATCGGAATTGACGTATATCTGTCAAACTCCGATGGCTGAGACCAATCACATATTCTTTATCGCATATGTATGCGCGCAACCCCAGAATTGCACCGGTGCGCGCCTAGTCCTCAGCAGCCTTCGCCGCGTCTTTCTTGGCCGCCGGTTTCTTGGCGGGGGCTTTCTTTGCCGCGGTTTTCTTGGCGGCCGGCTTCTTGGCAGCTGCCTTTTTCTTGGGCGCGGCTTTTTTCTTGGTCCCCTTCTTGCCGGCCTTTTCCGCGATCAGAGTGACCGCCTGATCCATGCTCAGCGCTTCGGGGTCCTGCTCCTTGGGCAGGGTGGCGTTTATTTTTTCCCATTTCACGTAAGGGCCATACTTGCCTTCCATGATCGCGACGGGGCCACCATCGGGATGCTCGCCCAGCTCTTTCATCACCTTGGCCGCGCCACCGCGCCCGCCACGGCTCGCGACTTTCTCGGCCAGAAGCTGTACGGCGCGGTTCATCCCCACGCTCCAGACCTCGTCCAGCCCTTCGAGGTTGGCGTTGGTGCCCCCCCGGTCCGAGGTGGTGTCGGCATGTTTGATGTAGGGACCATAGCGCCCAATGTTTGCCCAGACGTTAATGCCGTCCTCGGGGTGCGTGCCGACCAGACGAGGCAGGGTCAACAACATGACGCCCTGTTCCAGCGTCAGATCCTCGGCGACCCAATCCTTGGGCACGGATTGGCGAGGGGGCTTCTTGTTCTCTTCGGTCACCTCACCGCGCTGCACATAGGGGCCGAAGCGACCCTTGAAGACGCGGATTTCATCGCCCTGATCCTCGCCCAGAAGCTTGCCCTCGGGGGGAATTGCGCTGGCTTCGGCTTCCGGATCCGGCGGACCGAAAGGACGGGTATAACGGCACTCGGGGTAGTTCGAACAGCCGATAAAGGCCCCGCCGGAGCGCGCGGTGCGCATCGACAGCCGGCCCGCCCCGCAGTTTGGGCAGATGCGGGGATCCGTACCTTCCTCGTTCGGCGGAAAGAGATGCGGCGCGAGCACTTCGTTGATCTTGTCCAGCACCTCGGTGATGCGCAGATCGGCGGTTTCGGCAATCGCGGCGGAAAAGTCGCGCCAGAAGCGGCCCAGCACATCCTTCCAGTCGCGCGACCCGGCCGACACATCGTCCAGTTCATCCTCGAGGTCGGCGGTGAAATCATATTCGACGTAACGGCGGAAGTAATTCTCAAGAAAGACAGTTACCAGCCGGCCCTTGTCCTCAGGGATCAACCGGTTCTTGTCCTTGCGCACATAGCCGCGATCCTGAATCGTCGTTACGATGGAGGCATAGGTCGAGGGTCGCCCGATCCCCAGCTCTTCCATCCGTTTGACCAGCGTGGCCTCGGTGTAGCGGGGCGGGGGCTGGGTGAAATGCTGCTCCGGCGTGACCGACCGCTTTTCCATCTTATCGCCCTGTCCGACCTGCGGCAGACGCTTGTCGTCTTCGTCCTCGACGTCGTCACGCCCTTCTTCGTAGACCTTGAGGAACCCGTCGAACATCACGACCTGACCGTTGGCGCGCAGGCCGACCTGACCGTCCTGGCTGCCGATCTCGACCGTGGTGCGTTCGAGGCGCGCGCTTTCCATCTGACAGGCGAGCGTGCGCTTCCAGATCAGATCGTAAAGCCTGCGCTGATCCGAATCCGTTAACCCAAGGGCAGCGGCGTCCGCCGTCATTTCGGTCGGGCGGATACATTCGTGCGCTTCCTGCGCGTTCTTGGCCTTGTTCTTGTAGGTGCGCGGCTGCGCGGGCACGTATTCTTTGCCGAACCGCCCGCCGATGGCGTCGCGGCAGGCGGTGACCGCCTCGGGCGCCATGTCGATGCCGTCGGTCCGCATGTAGGTGATGTGCCCGGCCTCATAGAGCCGTTGCGCCGCGTTCATCGCCTGGCGCGCGCCCATGCCGAACTTGCGCGAGGCCTCCTGCTGAAGCGTCGAGGTCATGAACGGCGGGGAGGGGTTGCGCGTCGCGGGCTTGGCCTCGACCGAGGTGACGCTGAGGTCGCGGGAGGTCACGGCCTGCACCGCCAGTTCGGCGGCTGTCGCGTCCTTGATGTCGTAGCGGTCCAGCTTCTTGCCGGCGAGGACGGTCAGGCGGGCGTCGAATTCCTGGCCGCGCGGCGTCTTCATCAGCGCGCTGACCGACCAGTATTCGCGGGCGTGAAAGGCCTCGATCTCCATCTCGCGCTCAACGATCAGGCGCAGGCTGACGGATTGCACGCGACCGGCGGATTTCGCGCCGGGCAGCTTGCGCCACAGCACCGGCGAAAGGTTGAACCCGACGAGATAATCCAGCGCACGACGGGCGAGATAGGCCTCCACCAGATCACCATCGACCTGACGCGGGTTCTTCATCGCCTCGGTAACTGCGGTCTTGGTGATCGCGTTAAAGACGACGCGGCTGACCGGTGTGTCGGCCTTGATCGCCTTGCGCAGCCGCAGCGCCTCTTCAAGGTGCCAGGAGATCGCTTCGCCCTCGCGATCGGGGTCGGTCGCGAGGATCAGGGCGTTGTCCTCCTTCAGCGCGTCGGCGATTGCCTTGACGTGCTTCTTGCTGTCCGAGGCGACCTCCCATTTCATGTCGAAATCGTGGTCCGTGTCGACAGAACCGTTCTTGGGCGGCAGGTCGCGAACATGCCCGTAGGAGGCCAGGACAGTGTAGTCCGACCCAAGATATTTGTTGATTGTCTTGGCCTTGGCCGGGGATTCGACAACAACGACGGGCATATGGGATCCTCTCTAACTCTGGACGAGTTGTATGGCGGCGGACCATGTGGGTCGCAAGGGGCGAATGTCAATGCAGGGGATTTGGGGGTGGCGTCGGGTGCTGTCTGCCGTGGAACCGGGCGTCAATCGCCGCTGACGCGTGCCAGAAGGCCACCGGCATGGCGGCGCACCCGGCCCAGAAGTTCCAACCGGGTGATGCTGGGCGCGATCAGATTACGGGCATGCGGCAGGTCGCGGATCAACTGGTCCTCGGCCACCGGCGCAGGGCTAAGACGGTCGAGGATGTCCGAATGCAGCGCTGCGGTCTCCTGAAAGCTGCGACTGGCCCCAAGTGGTGCGGGAGAGAGATCAAAGCTGTGCTGCGGTTCGGTGGCAATCGGTTGTGGCAGCGCGTCTATGACGTCCTGCGCGGATCGCACCAGCATCGCGCCGTCGCGAATCAACAGGTTTCCGCCGGCGGCGCGCGCATCGAAGGGATGTCCCGGTACCGCGAGGACATCGCGCCCCTGATCGAGGGCCGTGCGCGCGGTGATGAGGCTGCCCGATTTGGCAGCCGCCTCGATCACCACCAGGGCCCGCGCGAGGCCGGAGATCAGGCGGTTGCGGCGGGGGAAATTGCGCGCCATGGGTTGCAACCCCACGGGCATCTCGGACAGGCGCAGGCCGTTTGCGGTCAGCTCTTTCCCAAGGTCCGCGTTCTCTGCCGGGTAAAGCACATCCGCGCCGCCTGCCATGACCGCCACCGTGCCGCTATCGAGCGATGCGCGATGCGCCGCCGCGTCGATGCCGCGCGCGAGGCCCGAGACGACGACATAGCCGGCCTCGGCCAGTTCCGCCGCCATCGTGCGCGCCATCCGCAGCCCGAGGGAGGAGGCGTTGCGCGCTCCGACCAACGCCACCATCGGGCGTTGCAGAACGGCTGCCTCACCGATCATCCACAGGATCGGCGGCGCATCGGCAACATCCAAGAGCGCGGCGGGGTAGTCGGGTGTCCCCACGCAGACCATCCTCGCGCCGGCTTGGCGGGCGGCCTTCATCTCCTTCGTCGCGACGCCCTCGGGGCAGGGGCGGTAATCGGTCACGCCCGCGCCGGCGGCAACCTCGGGTAGGGCGGCCAGCGCGGCTGTCGCGGTGCCGTGTTCGTGCAGCATCCGGTAGAACGTCGCGATTCCGACCCTGCGGGAGCGCAAGAGACGAAGCCATGCCAGCCGTTCCCCTTCGGTGGTGGGTGGACGAGGGGGGTGTGTCGAAGGGTGATAATCCACGACCGGGAAGGCTCCGTCTGCTTGCAGAGTCGAGGATAAAGCCCATCCCGTTAATTTAGGGTGAATTGGAATTAGATTCGTTCAGACGGGGGCGGTAGAGCGATAACTGCCACCGCTCCCCGATCTCGTAGCCTCAGGCAGAGCCACCGACCGTCAGCCCGCCGATCAGCACGCTCGGTTGCCCGACGCCGACCGGCACCCATTGCCCGGCCTTGCCGCAATTGCCCATGCCGGGGTCGAGTGCCATGTCGTTGCCGATAGCCCGGATCCGTTGCAGCGACTGCGGGCCGTCCCCGATCAGGGTCGCGCCCTTGACCGGGGCACCGCGTTTGCCGTCCTTCACGAGGTAGGCCTCGGTGCAGGAGAAGACGAACTTGCCGCTGGTGATATCGACCTGACCGCCGCCGAATCCGACAGCGTGAATGCCGTCTTTCATCTCGGCCACGATGTCGTCCGGCGTGGCATCACCGCCCAGCATGTAGGTGTTCGTCATCCGGGGCATCGGCGCATGCGCGTAGCTTTCGCGCCGTCCATTGCCCGTGGGCGCAACCCCCATGAGCCGGGCGTTCTGACGGTCCTGCATATAGCCGACCAGCACGCCGTCCTCGATCAGCACGTTCTTGCCCGAGGGCGTGCCCTCGTCATCCACGGTGAGCGACCCGCGCCGGTCGGGGATCGTGCCGTCGTCCAGCACAGTCACGCCCTTGGCCGCCACCTGCTGACCCATCAGTCCGGCAAAGGCCGAGGACCCCTTGCGGTTGAAATCACCCTCCAGCCCGTGACCGATGGCCTCGTGCAGCAGGATCCCCGGCCATCCGGGGCCAAGGACGATGTCCATCACGCCAGCAGGCGCTGGCACGGCGTCAAGGTTCACGACCGCGACGCGCAACGCCTCGCGCGCCTTGGCCTGCCAGTCCGCCGGGTCGAGCAATCCGTCGAGCCCGACGCGACCACCCCCGCCCGCCGTCCCGCTTTCGCGCCGCCCGTTCTGTTCCACGATGACCGAGACGTTGACCCGCACCATGGGCCGGGCATCGCGCAGGATACCGCCCTCGGGGCGCAGGATTTCCACCTCTTGCAGCGACGCGGCGATGGTGGCGCTGACCTGTACGACGCGGGGGTCCATGTCGCGGGCAAAGGCGTCGATCTCGCGCAGCGTCTCGACCTTGACCGGGAAATCCGCCCCGGCAATCGGATCGGCGTCGGTGTAAAGTCGGCGGTTGGTGGCGCGTGGTGCCTCCGCCATCGTACCGCCGCCCGCGCCGACCGCCAGCCGCGCGGTTTCCGCTGCCCGCTTCAGCGCAGATTCGGAAACCTCCGTTCCATGCGCATATCCGGTCACTTCGCCGCAAACAGCCCGCAGGCCGAACCCTTCGGAGGCGTCATAGCTGGCGGTCTTCACCCGTCCGTCGTCAAAATGCAGCATTTCAGAGCGTTTGCGTTCCAGAAAAAGCTCGCCATCATCGCCTCCGGAGGTGGCCTCGCGCAGGATCGACAGCGACCGACCTTCGTCCAACAGGGTTTCAAAGGGGCGGAAAGGGGTATCTGACATCGAAAAAGCCTCCTGTCGCAGGGGTCTGGGACGATTTTCTTGAACCAAATCAAAAAAGCGTCCGTTTGCCGCAAGCGTGATTATTGTGGTGTGCGCAAGAATATGGTTTTAAACGTCCGCAAACAACGGGCGCTTGCACGGATTCCGTGCGATACCTCGTGGACCGATCAAAAGCCTTAAACCGATCAGGGTGTCATATGCGTAAAATCACGAGCCTTTCGGCCTTCCTGGCGTCCTTCGCCGCTCTCCCCGCCGCCGCGCAGGAGCTGGAGGCCATCGGCAAGCCGCATCCCGCCGGCATCGACTTTCAGCCCGCAGTCACCGAGGTCGCGCGCGATCTGCACTGGCTGGACGACATGCTGCTGATCGTGATCACGCCGATCGTTCTGCTGGTCGTTGTCCTGCTGCTGTTCGCCGCGTTCCGCTATTCGCGCAAGTCCAACCCGACGCCGGGCACCTTTACCCACAATTCGCCGCTGGAGATCGCCTGGACCATCGTGCCGATCCTGATCCTGCTGTTCATCGGGGTGTTTTCGCTGCCGATCCTGTTCAAGCAACAGACGTTCCCGGACGGGGACATCAATATCAAGGTGACGGGATACCAGTGGTATTGGGGCTATGAATATACCGACACCGAATCCGAACTGGCCTATGACGCCTATATGATCGGCCAGCCCGCGACGATGACGGGCGAGGACGACACGGCAGGCGCCAAGGCCTACATCAACTCCGACGCGATGAAGGCCAAGCTGGTCGCCGCAGGCTATAACGAGGATGAATTCCTGCTGGCCACGGACACCGCCGTGGTGATCCCGGTCGGCAAGACCGTCGTGCTGACCCTGACAGGCGCGGATGTGATCCACTCCTGGGCGATGCCGGCCTTTGGGGTCAAGCAGGACGCCGTACCGGGCCGACTGTCCCAGATCTGGTTCGCGGCAGAGCGCGAAGGCATCTACTTTGGCCAGTGTTCCGAACTTTGCGGCAAAGATCACGCCTACATGCCGATCACCATCAAGGTCGTCAGCGAGGCGGTCTACGACGCATGGCTCATCGCCACTGAAGAGGCCGGCGGATACGTCGACCCCGAGTCCCTGAACAGCTAATCACGGCGCCCGGTTCGCCGGGCGCGCCCTTTCCCGGCCCGTTTCAGTGACGGACCGCAACCCCAGGACCCGCATGACCGACGCGAGCATTCAGACGCAGCCCGAGACCGGCGAGGCGACGTTCGGCGATTATGTCGCGCTGCTGAAGCCGCGCGTGATGTCGCTGGTGGTCTTTACCGCCGCCGTCGGTCTGTTGGCGGCACCGGGGACCGTGCATCCGTTCATCGCGTTCTTTGCTGTGCTGTGCATTGCCATTGGGGGCGGGGCCTCCGGCGCGCTCAACATGTGGTATGATGCCGATATCGACCGGGTGATGAAACGCACAGCGAACCGCCCCATCCCTTCGGGACGGGTCGGCGCGGACGAAGCTTTGGCTGTCGGGCTGACCCTTTCGGGGTTCGCCGTGGTGATGTTGGGGCTGGCCTCGAACTGGGTGGCCGCAGGGCTGTTGGCCTTCACGATCTTCTTCTACGCGGTGGTCTACACCATGTGGCTCAAGCGGTGGACACCGCAGAACATCGTCATCGGCGGTGCCGCCGGAGCCTTCCCGCCGATGATCGGCTGGGCTGTCGCGACGGGCGGTGTGTCCATCGAATCCGTTTTGATGTTCGCGCTGACCTTCATGTGGACGCCGCCGCATTTCTGGGCGTTGGCGCTCTTCATGAACTCCGATTATGAAAAAGCAGGCGTGCCTATGCTGACGGTGACCCACGGGCGCCGCGTCACCCGCCGCCATATCCTCGCCTATACTGTCTTGCTCGCTGTGCTCGCAATCGGCGCTGCCTTTACCAGCATCGGCGGGCCGATCTACCTGACCGTTGCAGTGATCCTCAACGCTATGTTCCTCTTTGGCGCCTGGAAGATCTGGCGCCGCGACGAAGAGATGGCGGCGGCCGACGGATACCGCCGGGAAAAGCGCTTTTTCGCGCTCTCTCTGCTGTACCTCTTCCTGCATTTTGGCGCGATCCTTGCAGAAGCAGCGCTGCGGCCCTGGGGCCTCGGGGGGTGGTGACAATGGCATTTCGCAAACCACATGAACTGCACAATCGCCGGTGGAGCCGGAACCTCGGTCTCGGCGTCGTGCTCGCGATCTTCGTGGCGCTGATTTTCGGGCTGACGATCGTCAAGGTCACGCAAAACCCGATCCAGCTCGCCCCGCAAGCGGGAGAGGGTTACTGATGCCGATGTCTGCTCCACAAAAGACGGTGGCGACGACGCTCGGGGTGGTCGCGGTGATGGCGACGCTCGGGTTCGCGGCGTCCCCGCTTTACAATTATTTCTGCCGTGTCACCGGGTTTGGGGGCGTGACGCAGGAGGCTGACGCCGCCTCCGACGTGGTGCTCGACCGGATGATCAAGGTGCGCTTTGACGCCACCACGGATCCCGGCATGCCCTGGGAATTCAAGCCGGTCCAGCGCGAGATGACGCTTCGGATCGGGGAGACGGGGCTGGCGTTTTACGAGGCGCACAACCCGGCTGACCGGGTCGTCGCCGGGACCGCCAGCTACAATGTCTTTCCCTACGACGCGGGCGGATTCTTTACCAAGATTGATTGCTTTTGCTTCACCGAGCAGGTTCTTCAGCCCGGTGAAACGGTCCAGATGCCGGTCACGTTCTACGTCGACCCGAGCATGGTCGAGGACCGCGACGCGAAACATGTGCAGACCATCACGCTGGGCTACACATTCTACGAAACCGACCTTCCCGAACAGCAGGCACAGCTTGCGACGGGCAAGGTCAACGATATAAACTAAGACTTCAGCCGAGGGAACGAGGGCACCAAGATGGCGCATGAGAAAAACCACGACTACCACATCCTGGCACCGTCGCTTTATCCCCTGATCGGGGCCGTCGCGGCATTCGTCATGTTCTTTGGCGCCGTGCAATGGATGCACGGCAGCGGACCATGGGTCTTTTTGATCGGGCTGGCCGCTATATTTTACACCATGTTCGGCTGGTGGTCAGAGACGGTCAAGGAAAACAACGCGGGCGATCATACGCCGGTCGTCCAGATCGGTCTGCGCTACGGTGTGATCCTGTTCATCATGTCCGAGGTGATGTTCTTCTCCGCATGGTTCTGGACCTTCTTCAAGCATGCCATCTACCCCATGGGACCGATGTCACCCATGCAGGACGCCGTCTGGCCGCCCGCGGGCATCGAAACTTTTGACGCTTGGCACCTGCCTCTGATCAACACGCTGATCCTGCTATGTTCCGGCGCCGCGGCGACCTGGGCGCACCACGCGCTGGTGCACGAGGAAAACCGCCAGGACATGAAGTGGGGCTTGATCCTCTCCATTGCGCTCGGCGCGCTGTTCACCGTCTTTCAAATCTATGAGTACAGTCACGCGGCCTTTGGCTTCTCGGGCAATATCTATGGCGCGACCTTCTTCATGGCGACCGGCTTTCACGGCGCTCACGTCCTGATTGGTACGATCTTTCTGTTCGTCTGCCTGATGCGGGTCTACGCTGGGCACTTCACTGCGAACAACCACATCGGGTTTGAGGCGGCGGCCTGGTACTGGCACTTTGTCGACGTGGTGTGGCTGTTTCTCTTTGCGGCTGTCTACATCTGGGGCGGCTGACCGGGCGGGGCTTGCCCCCCACCTGAGATCACTGAAGGCGCGGGGCAAGGCTTCGCGCCTTTGGCATTGAAATGACCCGCTGAAATCGCGGAAAGGACCGGAATGCGGAAGAACTTGATCGGACCCTTGATCTTTGGGATCGGCGGTGCAGCGGTGCTCGTCTCCCTCGGGGTCTGGCAAATCCAGCGTCTGAACTGGAAACAGGACGTGCTGGCCGGGATCGAGGCGAGGATCGCCGCCTCGCCCATCGCCCTGCCGCAGACCATCAACCCGGACACGGATCAATATCTGCCCGTCACCATCACGGGCCGCTTTGGTGAAACCGGCCTGCGCGTGTTGGCCAGTCGCAAGCAGATCGGCCCCGGCCACAGGATGATCCAGCGGTTCGAAACGGGCGACAGGTCGATCCTGGTCGATCGCGGCTTCCTGCGCGAGGATGACCCGGCCACGCCGCCCCCCGCCGGTGATGTCACGATCAATGGCAATCTGATGTGGCCGGATGAGACCGATGGGTTTACCCCTGCGCCCGATATCGCCGGGGGGCTCTGGTTCGCCCGTGATGTCGCCGCGATGGCCGCCGCTCTCGGTGTGGAACCGACGTTGGTGGTCGCGCGCGAGATGGATTTGGACGACGGTGCGGTGCAACCGATGCCGGTTTCGACTGTCGGCATCCCGAACGATCACCTGAACTACGCGTTCACCTGGTTCGCGCTGGCGGCGATCTGGCTGGCCATGACCAGCGTTCTGATTTATCGCACGCAAAGACAGCAAGGGGGCGGGACGACGTGAATTACATCTCGACACGGGGGCAGGCGCCCGATCTGACCTTTGAGCAGGCGATGCTGACCGGATTGGCGCGGGATGGCGGGCTTTACGTTCCCTCTGATGTGCCGGTCATGCCGCAGGCCGAAATCGCCGCGTTGGCTGGTCTGCCCTACGAAGAGGTCGCGTTTCGCGTCATGCGCCCCTTCCTCGGCGAGACCTTTACCGACGACGAATTCCGCGAGATCATCGCCAAGGCCTATGCCGGGTTTGGCCATGACGCTCGCGCGCCGCTGGTCCAACTTGATTCAGGGCATTTCCTGCTGGAGCTGTTTCACGGCCCGACGCTTGCGTTCAAAGACTTCGCGATGCAACTGATCGGTCAGTTGTTCGAGGCCTCGCTGAAACGCTCCGGCGACCGGGTGACCATTGTTGGCGCGACCTCGGGCGATACCGGCTCTGCCGCGATCGAGGCATTCAAGGGGCTGGACGCGGTCGACGTCTTTATCCTCTTTCCGCATGGCCGGGTGTCGGAGGTGCAGCGCCGCCAGATGACCACCCCGTCCGAAGCCAATGTGCACGCCCTCTCGATGACCGGCCATTTCGATGACTGTCAGGCACGGGTCAAGGATATGTTCAACGACTTCGCCTTTCGCGACGAAGTGCGGCTGGCGGGCGTGAATTCGATCAACTGGGCGCGGGTGCTGGCGCAGGTGGTCTATTACTTTACCTCCGCCGTCGCGCTGGGTGCGCCACATCGCAAGGTCAGCTTTACCGTGCCCACGGGTAATTTCGGCGACATTTTTGCCGGCTACATCGCGCGCAAGATGGGGCTGCCAATCGATACGCTTGTAGTGGCGACAAACCAGAACGACATCCTGCACCGCTGCCTCGCAACCGGTGACTACACGCCCGATGGCGTGATCCCCTCGATCAGCCCGTCGATGGACATCCAGGTCTCGTCGAACTTTGAGCGGGTGCTGTTTGACGCATATGGGCGCGATGGCATGGCGGTCGCGCAACTGATGGACGAGCTGAAGGCAGGCGGCTTCAAGGTCAGCCAAGGCGCGTTGCAACACCTTCAGGACCTCTTCGTGTCGGGTCGCGCTTCGGAGGAGGAAACCTCCGCCACGATCAAGGCGATGCGCGCGCAGACGGGCGAATTGCTCTGCCCGCATAGCGCCGTCGGCGTAAAAGTTGCACAGGACCATCTGGATCAGGGCGTTCCGATGATTACATTGGCGACCGCGCATCCGGCGAAGTTCCCCGATGCGGTCGAGGCCGCGACCGGGATACGCCCGCCGCTGCCGCCCCGTATGGCCGACCTCTTTGACAGGGACGAAAGAGTCACCAAAGTGGAAAACGACCTAGCGGAAATCGAACACTTCATTCGCGGAAACATCACCAATTGAAACCTGAACTGCACACGCTCTCCAACGGATTTCGCATTGTCACCGAACGGATGCCGGGGCTTCAGTCCGCCTCCATCGGGATTTGGGTGGCTGCCGGTGGGCGCGACGAGATGCCCGAACAGAACGGTGTCGCGCATTTCCTCGAACACATGGCCTTCAAGGGCACGGCGTCCCGCTCTCCGGTTCAGATCGCCGAGGCGATCGAGGATGTGGGCGGCTATATGAACGCCTATACTTCGCGCGAGGTGACGGCCTATTACGCGCGTGTGCTGGGCGCCGATGTCCCGCTCGCGCTGGAGGTGATCGCCGACATCCTGCGCAACTCCACCCTCGACGAACGCGAGCTGGAGGTGGAGCGCGGCGTGATCCTGTCCGAGATCGGGCAGGCGCTGGATACGCCGGACGACGTCATCTTTGACTGGTTGCAGGAACAGGCCTACCCCGAGCAATCGCTGGGCCGCACGATCCTCGGCCCCGCCGAACGGATTCAGGCGTTCCGCCGGGCCGACCTGTCGCGCTTTGTTCAGGAGAACTACGGTCCCGGTCAGATGATCCTGTCGGCCGCCGGTGACGTGGATCACGCAGAAATCGTTGCGCAGGCCGAGGCGCTGTTTGGCGACATGCAGCCCGTCAGCCAGATTCAGGCGGGCAGCGCAAAATTCATCGGCGGCGAAAGCCGGGTGGTGAAGACGCTTGAGCAGGCGCATATCGCCATCGGCTTTGAGAGCCCGAACTACATGCATGACGAGTCCTACGTCGCGCAGGTCTATGCCTCCGCCCTCGGCGGGGGCATGGCCTCGCGTCTGTTTCAGGAGGTGCGTGAAAAGCGCGGCCTGTGCTACACGATCTTTGCGCAGGCGGGTGCCTATACGGATACCGGGATGACCACGATCTACGCCGGCACAGCGGGCAATCAGGTTGCCGACCTTGCCCGGATCACCATCGACGAGATGAAGCGCGCCGCCGAGGATTTCAGCGAAATCGAAACCACCCGTGCGAAATCCCAGATGAAAGCGGGCCTGCTGATGGGGCTGGAAGGGCCGTCGTCGCGGGCCGAACGCATGGCGCGAATGGTCCAGATCTGGGGCTATGTGCCGCCGCTGGACAACGTTGTCGAAAAGATCGAAGCGGTAAGCCGTGATGATCTGCGCAGCTACGCCGAACGCATGGCCATCAACACCCCGATGGCGCTGGCGCTCTATGGGCCGGTTGCGGATGCGCCGGATCGCGAGGCGCTGCAATTGGCCCGCGCTGCCTGATGCTGCTGGCGCGGCGGAAGGTCAAGATCGAGACGGAGCGGATGACCCTCCGCCCCCCGGTCCATAACGATCACCGCGCCTGGGCCGATCTGCGCCGCACCAGCGAGAGCTATCTGACGAGGTGGGAACCGACCTGGGCCGCGGATCACCTGACGCGGCGATCCTTCACCAACCGGGTCTATTGGGCGCAACGCTCCATCGCGAGTGGCTCGGCGGTGCCTTTGTTCCTGACCCGGCGCGAGGATGAGCGTCTGTTGGGGGCGATCACGCTGGACAATATTCGCCGGGGCCCGGCACAGGCCGGGACGATTGGATATTGGACTGGCGAGGCTTTTGCACGACAGGGTTTCATGCGCGAGGCGATCAACGCCCTGGTGCATCATGCCTTTCATCGCATGGACCTGAGCCGTATCGAAGCCGCTTGCCTGCCGGAAAACACCCCCTCGCGCGCCCTGCTTGAAACCTGCGGATTCAAATATGAAGGCGTCGCGCAGAGCTATTTGCAGATCGACGGGCGCTGGCGGACGCATGTGCTTTACGCGGCGCTGCGGTTGGACCGGCGGGGGCGGACGGACGCTGGGTAAAGCGGCTTTGAACGGCTTTGGCCTTGCGCGGTGCAGCGGTGACAGCGGTCTCTGCCGGGGAAATATTCATCACCACGGACTGGCGGAGCTGCAATTCGGCGATGTTCGGCGGTTTGATCCACACAACCTTCGAAACTCGTGCTACCCTTGGACACGGAGGGTGCGATGCGTCAGTTCTGGTGTGCATGTCTGATGGGAGTTCTGGCGGGGCCGCTCACCGCGCAGGACACAACGCCGAGGATGAGCCACTGCATCGCCATCGCTGACGCGACACCCGGCGTGGATTTCGTGCATCTGGCCGGGTTTCGCGATGCGGTGCCGCAATACTCTGCCCGCATCAGCTACGTCTCGCATAGCTCGTATCTCATCCAGACCACCGGCGGTCTGTCGGCGGTTACCGACTATGCGGGATACCTCGGGAACGTGGACTTCATTCCCGACGTCGTGACGATGAACCACGCCCATTCCAGCCACTTCACCGGCGCGCCGGACCCCGCGATCCCGCATGTGCTGCGGGGTTGGTCGGACGAGTTCGGGATGGCAGTGGATCATCATCTGGATCTGGGCGAGATGCTTGTGCGCAATGTCTCCACCGATATCCGCGCCATGGGCGGGGTCGAGGAAAATGGCAATTCGGTCTTTGTCTTCGAGGTCGAGGGTCTCTGCATCGGCCACTTGGGCCATCTGCATCACGAACCGAATGATGCGCAATATGCGGCGATCGGGCGGCTCGACGTCGTGATGGTGCCGGTCGATGGGGGGATGACGCTCGACACCGACTCCATGGTGCGGGTGGTGGAGCGGTTGAAATCTTCCATCGTACTGCCGATGCACTGGTTCTCCGGCGCATCCCTCGGTTGGTTCCTCGAAGGGGTCGCGGAGGAGTTCGACATCGACATCCGAAGGGAGAGCGAGATCACCCTGTCGCTGCGCGATCTCCCTCAGCGCCCGACCGTCATCGTCCTGCAGCCAGCCTATCTGAGTGACGCAAATTGATCTGGGCGACATGGTCGCGGAATGGTAGCACGCGAGGATGAGCCTGTGTCCCGCCGATCCCGCCTTTGCCGACCGATTGCGCGACGTCCTTGACAACAAGGCGTTTCGCGATCTCGCCCCGCATTACCTGGAAGAACCTCGCGGCACCTGGACCGGCACTGCCGGGCTGGTCGTGGCGCCCCGCGACGTCGCGCAGGTCTCGGCGGTGATGGCCGCAGCCAATGCCGCGCGCGTGCCCGTCGTGCCCTACGGCGGTGGCACCGGGCTGGTCGGGGGGCAGACGATGCCTGAGGGGCCCGCGCCCCTGCTCTTGTCGATGGAGCGCATGACGACGATCCGCAAGATTGACCCGGTCGAGAACGTCGCGGTGGTCGAGGCAGGGGCCATTCTGGAGGATATCCACAACGCCGCGATCGGGGCGGGGCGGATTTTTCCGCTGTCACTCGCTGCCAAGGGCTCGGCGCGGATCGGTGGCAACCTCGCGACCAACGCGGGCGGAGTGAATGTGTTGCGCTATGGCAATGCGCGCGATCTGTGTCTCGGTTTGGAGGCGGTCTTGCCGGACGGGCGTATCTGGAACGGGTTGTCACGCCTGCGCAAGGACAACACCGGGTATGATCTGCGCAACCTATTGATCGGCTCCGAGGGCACGCTGGCCGTGATCACCGCCGCCTCGCTCAAGCTGTTTGCGCCGCCAGCCGGGCAGGGGACCGCGCTGGCCGTCGTGCCGTCACCGCGCGCGGCGCTGGACCTGCTGTCGATGGTGCGCGATCACGTCGGCGAAGCGGTCTCGGCCTTTGAGCTGATCTCGGGACAGGGGTTGGGGTTCCTCGCCGAGACAATGCCACAAATTCGCCGCCCCTTTGATCCTGCGCCGGAGTGGATGGTTCTGATCGATCTCGGATTGCCTGCCGGTCTAGACCCCGCCGCCGCATTCGAGTCAATCTTTGCCGAGGCCTGGGAGCGTGAGCTGGTGAGCGATGCATTGATCGCGCAAAATCAGGCGCAGGCAACAGAATTCTGGGAGGTTCGCGAGCAAATACCGGGGGCCAACCGCTTGATCGGGTCGATTTCGAGCCACGACATCAGCGTGCCGCTCTCGCGGCTCCCGGAATTTATCGATCGCGCTGCGGATATGGTCCGCGAGATGGGACCGTTTCGCATCAACTGCTTTGGCCACCTCGGCGACGGAAACCTGCATTATAACGTCTTTCCACCCAAGGGTGCGCCGGTCGCAAACTGGCGCGCGCAGACCGGGGCAGTCAAGCAGGCGGTACATGATCTGGTGCATCAGATGGACGGGTCGGTCAGCGCCGAGCATGGGATAGGACGTCTGAAAACTGGTGATCTGGAGCGTTACGGCGATCCGGTCAAGCTGGAGATGATGCGCGCTATCAAGACGTCGCTCGACCCGGTCGGTATCATGAATCCCGGCGCCGTCCTGCGCGCCGATATCGGCTGAGCGGTTGGCGTGGCCGGCGCACAGTTACCCGGATCAGGCCTTCCTGACCCGAGGCTTGCCGAGCCTCTCCTGCAACCCCTCGACCAAGTCGCGATGCGGGACGTCGCCCGCGACGGCCAGGGTGCGCAGGCGGAAATGCACATGGGCCATCTCCTGATAATAGCTGGTGTAGGCAAAGTTCGTCGCAGCACCCGCGACCGCCCCGAGGACCGGAACCGTCTGTGCCGCCAGTTTCTGGCCCAGAACGGCGGCGAGGCGGGGCGCGACCTTCGAAATCAGCGTCTGCACTGTCGCACCAGAGATCGCGACCCGAGACGTCAGGAATGACAGATCCGTGCCGTCGTCGTCCTCTAGCGGACCGGCGGCGGCGAAAATGCGGATACAGTCGAATTGCACGCTTTCGCTATCGGGATCAAAGCCGTGCTCGACCGCGACATCCTGAATCGCGCGCAGCAACACCGTTGTCGTGACCGGCAGTTCCGCCAGTGCCGTCGGCAGCCCGCCAAAGCCGCCCGCCGCCCCCATGGAGGTCGTCACCACCCGGTTCAGCCAATCCGGCTGATCCCCGACCACGCGGCGCGACCCGTGCGCAGCGCGCATGGCGGTGGTCAGGGCGGCTTCGGTCGTGCGGTCGAGACGGTCGCGCACCTCGCGTGGCAGTCGTTTCAACAACCCCTCGGCACTGTCGCCGACCAGGTTGAGAACCTGCAGGCCCAATCCGCCGGCGCGCTTGTAGCGTCTGGCCAAAGTGTCGAGTTCGGCGGCGATGTCGATCGGCGCGCCCTCGTCGTCTTCCAGAAGTTGGGGTTTAGCGATGGTTTTACGCTTGGCGTCGGTCATTTGGCGCGTCTCCCTTTGGGGATAGATCTGGACGCCTGTGACCAAGATCAAGGGCGCGGCGTTATTCGGCGCGGCGGAAGGGCCGCTGCCTCAGGCTTTTGGCGCAGCATCCCGCGCGACGAGGCCGGCGATGCCGGTCCAGGCGTCGGGCGTCAGCTCCAGCCCCAGAACGCGGTCGGGATTGGTCGGCGGCGGCATGGCCACCGCAGGCAGCTTCCAAAAGCCGAACCGGCCATAATAGGGGGGGTCGCCGACCAGCATCACACGCTGCCAGCCGATGCTCTGCGCCCTGTTCAGCGACTGCGCGATCAGCAGGGCCCCGACGCCCTCGCCCTGATGGGTGGGGTGCACGGCGACCGGACCCAAGAGCAGCGCGCGGTGTTCGCCCACCCGGACCGGCCAATAGCGGATCGCCCCGCCGACCGCACCATCATTGTCGCGCGCGACGAGACACAGCTCGGCCACCGGGGGAACATCATCGCGCAAACGGTATGACGACAGCGCCTCGCGACCCGGCGCAAAGCAGGTGTCATAAAGCGCCTCGACCTCCCACCAGTCCGCGGCTGTTTCCTGCGTCAGGTTGAACAAGCCGGGGGTCTCCTCTGCGCATTCGGGCTTTCATGCGCAGTACCATGGCGGTATCAGCAGTTCAAACCAAGGAGTGCGCGATGTTCTATGAACCCAAGGACGGCCACGGGTTGCCTCACAACCCCTTCAACGCCATCGTCACGCCGCGACCAATCGGCTGGATTTCGTCGCGCGGCGCTGGTGGCGGCGATAACCTCGCGCCCTACAGCTTTTTCAACGCGGTGGCCTATCATCCGCCGCAAGTCATGTTCGCTTCGACCGCCGCCAAGCCGGATCGAGATTTTGGCAAGGACAGCACTGCCAATATCCGGGATACAGGTTATTTTTGCGTGAACATCGTGGAATTTTCCGCCAAGGACGTGATGAACGTGACCTCGGGGGGATTGCCCGCGGGCGACGACGAGTTCGTGAAGGCCGGGATCGAAAAGGCGGAATGCAATCTGATCCCCTGTTCGCGCGTCGCAAATGCGCCGGCTTCGCTGGAATGCCGGATGACCGAGATCGTCACGCTCAAGGGTGAAACTAACTACCTTGTGCTGGGCGAAGTGATCGGCGTGCATATGCGCGAGGATTGTCTGGTCGACGGCATGTTCGACGTCACACGTTTCCAACCACTGACCCGCCTCGGCTACCGGGATTATTCGGTGATCAAGGACGTCTTTTCCCTCGCCCGTCCTGACGACTGATCCCCGAGCGACAGAAGCGTATGTGGCCTGTGTGACGCGCTGCGGCTGTCGAAACGCGACCGCATCCCTGTAATCATGTCGAATGCTTAACGTGTCCTAAATCTCGAAAACCAATCTTATACCCAAGAACATAAAAAACTTGGGTGGCAGACATGAGCAGACACTTACTGATTACCGGGCAGCATCGCGCCGGTAGTTCTCTCTTTTACAGTATGTTGCGACGGACGCTGGCAGGGTTCAACATCCCCGGCCCGGAGTTTCCCGCGCGTGCGGTGATCCATATGCCGGGCAAGACCTGTTCCCGGCGTGCCTTTGACATCTTTGACTTCGAAAAGATCGTGCAGGCGGCAGAAGGACGCAAGCGGCTCGACATGATCGTCACCCTGCGCGATCCGCGCGACATATTGACGAGCTACGATCCACGCCTGCCGGACGATTATGCCTGCTCGGCTGACAAGAGCTATTTTGTCACCAGCCACGGCAAGCCGCAGCAGATTCTGCCGGGTATCCTGCAAACCCATGCGCAAATCGCGGCGGTCAGCAATTCCGGTCACCTGCCGCAAGGCGTTTTCATGATGAAATACGAGCATTTGGTAAGCGAACCGCGCCGCGTCCAGAACCTACTGGCCGATTGCCTCGAATTGGACTTCAACGGCGACTTCGGTAATTTTCACCGCGATGAACTTGCCACGCACGGCAGCGATCTAATCGGGTTTCGCACTTTGAACAGCAGTCGGATCGAAAAGTGGCGCGCGGCACATCACCGCGAACGGATCATCAGCCAGTTCGACGAATTCCCCGAGCTGCATGACATCGTGATCGACCTCGGATACGAAAGGGATCGCTCCTGGTTCGACAGCTACCGCGCCGAGGGCGGGGCAGAGGAACTGGTGGTCAGCGCCTGACAGGCGTGGCGGTCTTTCGGCGCTATCTAAAAGGGCCGGGCCGTCGAGCGGATCGCGCGGCCAGGTTTGTGCGATCAATCTTGGGGCCTGACGAAACTTCATCCTGACCCTTAATCGACAGCTTATCTAACTGGCGCAACAGTGCGCGAAAGGAGTGCTATGGCAGACGCCCAAGACGAACCGCGCTACCTGCTCACCGCCGCCGAGATTGCAGCGGAACGCGGACTGCAGAAGGCGCATTTTCTCAACGCCAACGCGCAGCGCGTGAACAAGAGCCTTGGTGATATGACCGGGCTGACGGGCATCGGGTTTCACATCATCGAGGTCGCTTCGGGGAATGAGACGACCGAACATCATCTCCATCACTATGAAGACGAATGCGTCTTTGTGCTGGAGGGGCACGCGACGGCGCTGATCGGCGATGAGAGCTTTGAAATCGCGCCGGGCGATTTCCTCGGCTACCGCAAGGGCGGGGCGGCACATTCCATCCGGAACACGGGGACAGAGACGCTGCGCTGCATCGTGGTCGGCGAGCGACTGGCGCATGACGTGGGCGACTATCCCAACAAACGCAAGCGTATCTTCCGCAATGTCGGACTGCCGTGGAACCTTGTCGACATCGAGGACATCGACGAGCCGCAGGGCGGTGCCAAACGCTAGCTGACTCCGAAGGCTAATAACGGGATTGGTTGTGGGTGTACCGTTGAAGGATGCGTTGTCTGCCCCAGTCCTGAAATCCCCCACTCACGAAAAAGGCGGGCCCGCATGTGGCCCGCCTTTCGTCATTTTACGTGCTCGCAGGCGGCGTCAACGTCCTCAGCCGCCGCCCTCAGTGCCCGCCCAGAATACCCGTCCGCACGCCGTAGTCGACGGCCAGCGCGTAGTCGGGATCATCCTCGCTGTCGATCACGAGGTGGCCGGCCTTGGTCAGCAAACGGTGGCAATCCCGGCTGAGGTGGCGCAACTGGATGCGCTTGCCGATGGCCTCGTACTTGCCGGCGATGTTTTCGATGGCTTGAAGCGCGGATTGATCCACCACCCGGCTGTCGTTGAAATCGACGATCACCAGAGAGGGGTCGCCCTTAATGTCGAACATCTCGACGAACCCGTCCGAAGAGCCGAAGAACAGCGGCCCCTGCACTTGGTAGACTTTTGCGCCCTCGGGGGTGAGGTATGTCTTGGCATGGATGCGCCGCGCGTTGTTCCAGGCGTAGGCGAGGGCCGAGACGATGACGCCCACCACCACGGCCACGGCCAGGTCGGCATAGACCGTCACGACCGTCACGAGGATGATAACGAAGGCGTCCGTCAGCGGCACCTTGGCGAGGATCTTGAGCGAATTCCAGGCAAAGGTTCCGATCACCACCATGAACATCACCCCGACCAGTGCGGCCAGCGGGATCTGTTCGATCAGCGGTGAGGCAAAGAGGATGAAGGACAACAGCAACAGCGCCGAGGCTATCCCCGCCACGCGGGTCCGTCCCCCGGATTTCACGTTGATCATCGACTGGCCGATCATCGCGCAGCCCCCCATGCCGCCAAAGAACCCGGTCAACACGTTGGCCGCGCCTTGCGCGACGCATTCCTGCGAGGCACCGCCCCGCTTGCCGGTCATCTCGCCGACGAGGTTCAGTGTCAGCAGAGATTCGATCAGCCCGATCGCCGCGAGGATCACCGCATAGGGCAGGATGATCTCGAAGGTTTCCCAGTTCAGCGGGACCATGGGGATATGGAAGCCCGGCAAGCCGCCCTTGATCGAGGCGAGGTCGCCGACCCGCGGCACCTCGAGGCCAAAGACGATCACCACCACCGCAACGATGCCGATCCCGGCGAGGGGCGCGGGAATGACCTTGGTGATGCGCGGCATGACCCAGATGATCGCCATGGTCGCGCCGACGAGGGCGAGCATGATCCAAAGCGGCGCGCCGCTCAGCCATTCACCGCCCGAGGTGCCGTGGCCCGAGACCTCGGCGGATCCCGGCACCTTGAACTGTGTCAGCTGCGCGAGGAAGATCACGATCGCCAGCCCGTTAACAAAGCCCAGCATGACCGGGTGCGGCACGAGGCGTATGAACTTGCCCCATTTCATCACCCCCGCAATGACTTGCAGGATCCCCATCAACACCACCGTGGCAAAGAGGTATTCGACCCCGTGATCCGCCACCAGCGCTACCATGACCACTGCCAGCGCGCCCGTTGCGCCCGAGATCATGCCGGGCCGCCCGCCGATCAACGCGGTGACCAACCCGACGAGGAAGGCGGCGTAAAGACCGACCAGCGGATGTACTCCAGCGACAAAGGCGAAGGCCACCGCTTCGGGCACCAGCGCCAGCGCGACGGTGAGGCCCGACAGCAGTTCGATGCGCAACCGGGATGGCGTGAGCTTTTCGTCCGGCGACAGGCGCAGGTCGGGCATTACGAGTCGGTCGGCAAACGCTGCCAGAGTGGAACGGTTCATTTGTGGCCTTATCGGGAATGGTGGTTGTGGGGACCGATAGCGTAAACGCCTCTGTGCGGCAAGCGCGTCAAGAAAGGACGCGAGAGAGGCGCGCGGCGGCGAGGGGAGGCTTTGTGACCTGCCGGGGAGGGGCGCTGCCCCCGGCCTGCGGCCGTCCCCGGAATATTTTGTAAAAACCAAAGTGGTGTGAGGGGCAGGGCGGCTGGCTCTGCTCGGATCGAAGTGCTCAAGTGAAAGTGCGTTGTCACCCGAGGCGCGTACCGGCACTAAGAGCAGGAAAAAGCGGAGAAGATGATGACCAACCCCATGCTCGCCGTGATCGGTGGATCAGGTTTGTACGAGATCGACGGGCTGACCGATGCCGTCTGGCAGGATGTCACGACCCCATGGGGCGATCCTTCGGATGCGATCCTGACTGGGACGCTGGAGGGGCTCGACCTGGCGTTCCTGCCGCGCCACGGGCGTGGGCATGTGCATAGCCCGACGGATGTGCCTTACCGCGCCAATATCGATGCGCTCAAACAGCTGGGGGTGAGCCACGTGCTGTCCGTGTCGGCCTGTGGATCGTTTCGCGAGGAGATGGCACCGGGTGATTTTGTCATTCCTGATCAGTTCATCGACCGGACGGTGAATCGCGAGAAATCGTTCTTTTCGTCGGGTTGTGTGGCGCATGTGTCCATGGCGCATCCGACTTGCACCGCGTTTGGTCAGTTGGCCGGCGCGGCGGCCACCTCCGCCGGGGTTAGCGTGCACTTGGGGGGGACGTATCTTGCCATGGAGGGGCCGCAGTTCTCGACCCTGGCGGAAAGCCGGATGTACCGCGACCATTGGGGCTGCGATGTGATCGGTATGACCAACATGCCCGAGGCGAAGCTTGCCCGGGAAGCAGAGCTGCACTACGCCACTGTCGCCATGGTCACGGATTACGACAGCTGGCACCCCGATCACGGAGAGGTCGACGTGAGCGAGATCATCCGCACCCTCGGGGCCAATTCCACCCATGCCCGCGCCATGATCGCCGCGATGCCGGCGTTGATGGCGGATCGCAGTACCGCCGTGTGTTCGCAGGATTGTGAGCGCGCGCTGGAGTTTGCCGTGCTCACCGCGCCCGAGCGGCGTGATCCCGACCTGGTGGCACGACTGAAGACCGTGGCGGGGCGGGTGCTGGGGCCGGTGGCAGAGTAGGGGCGCCGCGCGCGGATAAAGGATCAGCGGGCTCGCTAAGCCGCTGATGATTTATGGCGCTACGTTTTCGCGCTGCGTCCTCAGTCCTGACCGCGCAAGAATTCCATTACGTCGGCTCGCACTGATTGCTCGCCCCGTTCACGCGCGGCTTCGATGACCTGACGCAGGGCGCCGAGGTCGGTGCGCATCAATAATGTTTTGACCGGCCCGATTGAGGCCGGGCGCATGGAGAGTGTGCGCAAACCCATGGCGGCCAGGCAGAGCGCTTCGACCGGGCGGCCTGCGTCCTCGCCGCAAAAGCTGAGGGGGGTGGCTGTGTCGTTACATCTATCGACGATGTTTTGCAGGAAGGTGAGGAAGGACACGTTCAGCGTATCATAGCGGCGGCGCACCCGCTCATTCTCGCGGTCGGCGGCAAAAAAGAACTGTTTGAGGTCGTTGCCGCCGATGGACAGGAACTGCACTTCCTCAAAGAACTTGCGCGGCGCGAAGGCCAGCGAGGGGGTTTCGAGCATCGCGCCCAATTCCACGCTTTCCGGCAGGACGTGGCCCAGGATGCGTTCGCGCTCCATCGCCTTGTCCATCTCGGCGCGGGCGGCGCGATATTCCTCGTATTGCGCGACAAAGGGAAACATGACCGACAGTGCACGTCCGTTTGCTGCACGGATCAGGGCCTGCAACTGCATCCGCATCACACCGGGTTTGTCCAGCCCGACCCGGATCGCGCGCCAGCCAAGTGCCGGATTGGGTTCGTCGTTCGGCTTCATGTAGGACAGCACCTTGTCCGACCCGATGTCGAGCGTGCGGAACACGACCTTCTTGCCACAAGCGGAATCGAGGACATGGGCATAGAGCGCCGAAAGTTCCGAGCGACGCGGCATCTGGTTGCGCACCAGAAATTGCAGTTCGGTCCGGAACAGGCCGACGCCTTCGGCCCCTGATCCCGCCAGCGATGGCAAGTCCGCCATCAGCCCGGCGTTCATCATCAAATGGACGCGCTCGCCGCACATCGAAACCGCGTCGAGGTCGCGGATCGACGCGTAACGTTCCTGCGCCTTGGCTTGCATGGCGATCTTGTCGCCAAAGGCGTTGACCACCGTGTCCTCGGCGCGCAGATGCACGATGCCGTGGTCGCCGTCGACGAGGATATGGTCGCCATTCAGCGCCTCTGTCGTGATGCGGTTGACGTGGATCACCAATGGAATCGCAAGCGCGCGGGCCACGATGGCGGCGTGCGACCCGACGGACCCTTCCTCCAACACGATCCCACGGAGTGAGCGACCGTATTCCAGCAATTCCGCCGGACCGATGTTGCGCGCGACCAGGATCGGATCGGACGGCATATCCGCGCCGGTTTCCTGCCCCTGCCCCGACAGGATGCGCAGCAGGCGATTGGTCAGATCGTCAAGGTCGTACAGCCGCCCGCGCAGGTATGGGTCGGTGATCGATTCCATCCGGACGCGGGCAGTGGATTGTTCCTTTTCGGCGGCGGCTTCGGCAGAGAGACCGCGCGCGATGTCCTCTTCCATGCGCCGCAGCCAGCCCTTGGAATTGGCAAACATGCGATAGGCTTCGAGGACCTCCAGCTGTTCCTTGTCACCATCCGCCACGTGCAGCACCAGACGGTCGACCGCATCGCGGAGCTCTTCAACAGCCGTGTTCAGACGCTCATGCTCGCGGTGCGGGTCCTCTGCGATCGGGTTGGTGATGACGACGCGCGGCTCATGCAGCCAGACGTGCCCCTGGGCCGCGCCTTCCTGTCCGGTGGTGCCGCGAAACAGGCGAGGCTGGGTGTGCGGCGCGGTGAGGGCCGCGCCGTCCCCGACAAAGATGCCCAGTTCCGTCATCTCCGCGAGGACCATCGCGACGACCTCAAGCGCGGTGATTTCATCCTCCGAAAACCGCCGCGCGACGCGGGATTGCACGACCAGCACACCCAACTTTTCGCCCAGCCGCCGGATCGGAACACCGGCGAAGGAGGAATAAATCTCCTCGCCGGTCTCGGGCATGTAGCGAAATCCTGGCTCGGACGGCGCGTCGGGGGTGTTGATGACACGTCCGGTCCTGCCCACACGGCCGACCAGACCTTCGCCAAGGCGCATTCGCGTCTGATGCACCGCTTCGGCCTTCAAGCCCTCGGTGGCGCAAAGCTCCAGCGTATCGGTGTCGCGGAACAGATAGACCGAGCAGACCTCGGTCTGCATCGAATCAGCGATCAGGTGGGTGATCTTGTCCAGTCGGGCCTGTCCCGCGGCGTCTTCGGCCATGGCGGTACGAAGCCGCGCCAGTAATTTCCGGCTGTCGGTCTGGAAGTGGTTGGTCATGCTGCGAATGCTGGCTCTTTGGTCCTCTGGACGGGACTAGACCATACCTGACGCTGAAGCGAAACGAATATCCGGTGATCGGGGGGGTGAAAATGAAAGACGGCCCCAAAGTTGATCGTGTTTAACGTCATAGACCCTTCGCCCCATAGACCCCCGGATAGACCCATGACCGGGGCCGACGGATTAGGGCTTTTCCAACTCAAAAGTGTCGTGCAGCGCCTGTACTGCCAATTCCAGATACTTCCGGTCGATCAGCACAGAGATCTTGATCTCGGAGGTGGCGATGACCTTGATGTTGATGCCCTCGTCCGACAGCGTCTTGAACATCTGCGCCGCGACGCCGGATTGCGACCGCATGCCGATGCCGACGGCCGAGACCTTGGCCACGTTGGTATCGGCGACCAGATCGTGAAAGTTGATGTCGCCCTTGTCCTTGGCCGCGTTCAACGCCTTTTCCGCGCGCCCGACCTGATCCGTGGGGCAGGAGAAGGTCATATCCGTTCGACCTTCCTCGGCGATGTTCTGAATGATCATGTCGACGTTAATTCCGGCCTCGGCCAGCGGGCCAAAGATCGCGGCCGCGATGCCGGGGCGGTCGGCGACCGAGATCAATGTCATCTTGGCTTCTTCGCGCGAAAACGCGATGCCGGACACGGGACGATTTTCCATGATATCCTCCTCGGCACAGACCAATGTGCCGGCTTCGTCTGATTGTTCTTCGAACGATGACAGGACCCGCAGGCGCACGCCAAATCGCATGGCCAGTTCGACGGATCGGGTCTGCAGGACCTTTGCGCCGAGCGAGGCAAGCTCCAGCATTTCCTCGAACGCGATCTTGTCCAGCTTGCGCGCCTTGGAGCTGACGCGCGGATCGGTGGTGTAGACGCCATCGACGTCGGTATAGATGTCGCAACGCTCGGCGCCAAAGGCGGCGGCAAAGGCGACGGCGGTGGTATCGGACCCGCCCCGGCCCAAGGTGGTGATCCGGCCATCGGGGGAGATGCCCTGAAACCCCGCGACCACGGCCACCTTCATGCCTTCGGCGAACTTGGCGTTGATGTTTTCGGTCGGAATTTCCTCGATCCGGGCGGATGAATGCACAGCGTTGGTTTTCAGCGGAACCTGCCAGCCCTGCCAACTGCGGGCGGGCACGTCCATTTCCTGAAGCGTCAGCGCCATCAGGCCGGCGGTCACGTTCTCACCCGAGGAGACCACGGCGTCATATTCGCGTGCATCGTAGAACTTGGAGGTTTCGCCCACCCAGCCGACCAGTTCATTCGTCTTGCCCGACATGGCCGAAACGATGACGATCACGTCATATCCCTTGGCGACCTCGACGCCCACACGCTTGGCGGCGCGGCGGATACGGTCCAGCGTGGCCACCGACGTGCCGCCGAATTTCATCACCAGAACGGGCATTCAGTTGTCCCCAACCTTGTTTTGCGGGGGTTTAGAGGCCCCTGCGGTAAAGCGCAAGTGGTCCCGATCCAGGTTCAACAGGTCAGATCCGACTGTGATGCAAGGCTGGCCGTGCGAGTGGGGCTTCGGCAGGCGATGCCCTGAATGCCCGTCCACGCAGCACCAGTGCAATCAGCGCGCGTGACACGTTGCCTCGATCAATTGGCCTTGCGGTTGTTCATGAAAGGCAGCGGCAGAACGGAAACCCCGTCTTCGACCAGCTGTCGGGCTTCGTCGGCGCGGGCTTCGCCGTAGATGGAGCGCGCCTTGGCGTCGCCATCGTGGATACGGCGCGCTTCCTTGACGAAATCCTTGCCGACGTAGTCCGACTCTTTCTCGATTTTGCGACGTAGGGCGATGAGTGCCTGCTCTGCCGGGGAGGCGGGTTGGGATAGTGGGCCGGGGGTGCTTTGAGCGGACTCTGGGCGAGGCACCGTGTCCTTCTGGCTTCGGGTTGCGACGCGCGGCGCCATGATGGCTTTTTCGACCTCGGTCGAGCCGCAGATGGCGCAGGCGATCAGCCCCTGATCCTTCAATTTGTCAAAGGCGGCGGCAGATTGGAACCAACTGTCGAAACGGTGGTCATGGGCGCATTTCAAGCTGAACTGGATCATCGAATTCCCGGTCGCGAAACTGATTCATTACATAACAATCGAACCCGCTTATGCAAGCACGCACTCGCGGGGGCGCGGTGCGGGTCCGCCCCGGGGCAGGGTCGCAAGGGCAATTCACCCCTCGCCCTGCGTACCGGCCTTCCTGCCGGGGCACCGGACCCGCACGCTGGTCTTGCCCGACCAATCAACCTCGCCGACCGGCTCAACCCGTTGGCGCGGATTTCGCTGGTCCAAGGCGCGGCGGATCTTTCAATTTTGACCCGATGCGCTAATACAGGGTCATGACAACCTCGGTTCTTCGGGCCTTTTCGGTTCACCTTCTGACCGCCACCGGGGCGGTTTTCGCCATGCTTGCCCTACTGGCGGCGGTCGAGCATAGGTGGGGCCATATGTTCCTGTGGCTCGTGGTCGCCTTTGCCGTGGATGGGGTCGATGGCCCGCTGGCGCGTAAATACGATGTGCGCACCCATGCGCCGCATATTGACGGCGCGTTGCTGGACCTGATCATCGACTACCTGACCTACGTATTCATTCCGGCCTACGCTTTGTTCCAGTCGGGAATTTTGCCGGGCATCTGGTCGTGGATAGCCCTGATCGGTATCACATTTGCCAGCGGTCTTTATTTCGCCGGCAGTTGGATGAAGACCAGCGACTACAGCTTTCTGGGGTTTCCAGCATGCTGGAACATGCTTGTGCTGGTGCTGTTTGCGACGACCCCGCCACCGATGGTGATCGTCGCCGTGATTGTGGTGCTTGCGGTCGCGATGTTCGCGCCGTTGAAGTTCATACATCCGACACGGACCCGCCGTTGGAGAAAGATTTCCCTGCCGGTCGCGGTCCTCTGGACAGTTTTTGCAGGTTGGGCGGCGCTCGCGGGGTTCGAGCCCGGTCCCCTTGTCCAGATCGGCCTCGTCGCCACCAGCCTTTATCTGCTGGGCGCGGGCATCCTACAGCAAATGACGGATCGCAAACCGCTGCGCGGCTAGCAGGGCCCTTTGTTCAGGCTTCATGCGCCTTGTTGATCTGCGTAACCTCGTGTTAACCCGTGCGAGAACAGGCTGCACGTTGTTGCTGAGCTGACTGGAGGGCGTTTGCGCGCCAAGCTGGCGGCCCTTGTGAGGCGGCGCTCAACGGGACCAGACGACGGACGCGAGCAGTGAAATTATTGAATTTTCATCAGAGTTCTCTTTCTCGCGTTTTCGCGACGTTGCGATGACAGGACGCGGCACCACAAACGCGGGGGTCCCGTGAGGTTTTTCGTCACCGGATCGACCGGGATATTGGGGCGCCACCTGTGCCGGATCCTTGAGCAGCGCCAAGGGCCTGACGCGATCATCCGCAGTCGTGCCGACATCACCGACGCCTCTGCACTGCGCCAGGAGGTATCGCAGGCCGGCCCCGTCGACATCGTCCTGCATCTCGCCGCGCTGGTGCCCGTCGCCGAGGTTCAGGGCGATCCCGACAAGGCCTATGACGTCAATGTCGGTGGCACCCTGCGCCTGCTCGACGCCTTTGCGGGGCAGAGCGCGAGGTTTGTCTGTTGCTCGACCAGCCACGTCTATACCAGCAGCGCCGACCCGATCGCGGAGACCGCGCCGACGCGGCCTGTCTCGCTCTATGGGCATACGAAGTGGATCGCCGAGATCGCGGCGCGGGAGATGGCCGCAGCCTACGGGATAGCCTTGTGCATCCCGCGCGTCTTTTCGTTTCACGACCCGGCGCAGACCGGGTCCTTCCTGCGGCCCAACATCGAACGACGATTGGCCAGCGAGGATCTCTCCAAACCCTTCGAGCTTTACGGCGCGCTGTCTCTGCGTGATATGCTGAGCGCTGAGGAGGCCGCGCGCCGATTGGCGCTCATCGCGCTGTCAGGGGCCACCGGCCCGGTCAATATCGGTTCCGGCAAAGGGACGCTGATCAAGGATTTCGTACAATCGCTGACGCCGACGCCACTGAATATCGCCCCCATGGGGACACCAGACGCTTTGGTCGCTGACATTTCTCGCCTTCGCGCGATATTGGGTGACCAGATAACCGACGATTTCATTAACGCAGGACCTCCATGACCGCCACCGTCTCAATCGTCATTCCCACGTTCAACAGGGCGGACAAGCTGCCGCGCGCCATCGATAGCGCACTGGACCAGACCGTTCCTTGCGAGGTCATCGTGGTCGATCATGGCTCTGCCGACCAGACCCCCGACGTCGCTGCAGCCTATGGCGACAAGATCACCTACGTGCGACGGGATCGCGACTTCGGACCGCATTACTGCTGGCTCGACGGGGTGATGCACAGCACCGGCGAACTGGTGCATCTGCAATACGACGACGATTGGATCGAACCGCGCTTTGTGGAGGCTTGCCTCGCGGTCATGGATGATGAAACGGGATTTGCCTTCACCATGGCGCGAGTGCACACGGAGGGTGGCACCGTGCCGGATAACTTGTTGTTTCGCAAATGGTTGCCGCGCACCGGCACCTTCCCGGTCGCCAAGATCGAGAAGCGGATCACGCGGGGCGTCGTGTCGCCGGGGTGCTGCATGTTCCGCCGTCAGACCCTGATAGACGGGCTATACCAAGGACAACTTCCCCTGCCGGAGTTCCACTATCACGGTGTTGGTCCTGATCGCTTCATCGCGCTACTGTCGATGCTGCGTTATCCCAAGGTCGGCTTCGTGCGCGAGCCGCTGGCGATGTTCCTCGCGCATCCCGGCTCGATCACCATCGACGCCGGTGCCGACAAGCAGAAGGCAGAAGCCCTGAACCGCGCCTATCGCGATGTGTCGCGGTTTTACAGGGAACTCAAGCTCATCAAGCGCATGCGCAAAGTTTTCGGAGTTTCACGATGACCCGCCCGATTTACTTGGCCGAAGATACGATTACCCAACCGGAACTGACCGATCTGTCGGACTGGATGCTGGCCGGCAACCGTCTGACCAAGTCCGAGGAAACCCTGCGGTTCGAAGAGGAGTTCGCCGCCTGGATGGGCAGCCGTCACGCGATCTACGTGAACTCGGGCTCATCGGCGAACCTGCTGATGATTTACGCGCTGAAGGAACTTGGGCGGCTCAAGACGATGCGAGCCATCGCGCCTGCGGTCAGCTGGGTCACGACCGTCTCGCCCTTGATGCAGTTCGGGTTCGATACAAAGCTGTGCGATTGCGATCAGGATACGCTCGGCCTTGATCTGGAGCACCTTGAGGCGCTCTGCAAGGAGCATCGGCCCTCTCTCCTGATCCTGGTGCACGTTCTGGGTCACGCAAACAACCTGACAGAGATCAGAAGGATCTGCGACAAATACGGCGTCATAATTCTGGAGGACAGTTGCGAGGCGCTCGGCTCTGAATATCAGGGTGCGAAACTTGGCAGCCACGGCACGGCCGGCAGTTTCAGCTTTTACTACGGACACCATATCTCGACGATCGAAGGCGGCATGGTCGTCACGGACGATTATGACCTCTACCAAATCATGCTTTCGCTACGCTCTCACGGGTGGAGCCGCGACCTCGCTCCCGAACGGCGCGAGGCATTGACCAGCGAACATTCGGTGGACGCTTTCCGTAACCTCTACACCTTCTACTACGCCGGGTTCAATTTGCGCTCGACCGATCTGCAGGCGCGCCTGGGTCGATCCCAGCTCAAGAAGCTGGACGCAATCACCGTCGCAAGGCAGAGGAACTTCGACCTCTACCGGGACGGTCTGCGGGAATTCTTTGTGCAATCGAGCAAGGCGGAACCGCTCTCCTCCTTTGCCTACGGGACGCTGGTTGAAAACCGCCTTGAGGTCTTCGAGCACCTGAAAGCGCAAGATATCGAGTGCCGCCCGCTGATTTGCGGCAATATCGCGCGCCACCCTTTCTGGCTGGCTGCAAATGGCCCGGCCGTTCTGCCGAACGCCGATGCCGTGCATGACCTGGGAATCTATCTGCCCAATCACCACAACCTCGATGCCGAAGACGTCCAGCGTGCGATCCGAACGTTTCAAGAAGTCGCCCGACCTGTGTTGTTTCCCGACACCGCAGGCGGGTAGAGCCGATCGATGGGGTGGGGGCGCAATTGGACGTGACCGCGGGGTGCCTTTCGCCCGCGTAATGACGGGTCGGGGGGAATGGGGGTCGCGCACCTTGTCGTTGTGCGCGATCGCGTCACACACCACTGTGCCATCATCGAGACTGGCAACACGTCATACCGCTTCGCGCAGAGGCAAAGCCGCAGAGAAAATAGGCGCGCCGCAAACAAAGGCCTCTGACGGAATCGCTATATGAGGGCGGCCCGACCGGGACCTGCTCCGAGGTTGAACCCGGACCTGCGTGCATTCTTCGAACGGCTACGGGAAAATGGCATGCCGTGGAAAAAGGCAATCATAGCCGTCGCCCGAAAACTCGCCGTTCTCGCCAATGCTGTCCTCAAACGCGGAAAGCCGTGGAGAGACCAATCGCACCATAAAAGACGGTTGCTACTCAGGAGTTGGAGCCTCCGTCAAATCCGGCGCGGTTCAGTCCCCTGCATGTTAACGAGCCGCTGAAGGTGACGCAGCCCGGGTAAGTTTCATCTTGCTAAAAAGATTCCTCCGGACGAAAGTCCAGTTGGCAAACTGAAGTGGTCCTACTTATTAGGACAGTTAAATCGCGAGGAGGCGACAGATGGACAGACGTAAATTTCTAACCCGCTCGGCAGTGGCTGGAACGGGAGTAGCAGCGTTTGCAGCGCCAGCTGTGGCGCAGGGTAATATTACATGGCGCATGGTCACGACGTGGCCGAAGAACTTCCCTGGCCTTGGGGTCGGCGCACAGCGTCTGGCCGATCGGATTACTGCCGCCTCGGGGGGACGTCTGACCGTGCAGGTCTATTCTGCCGGGGAACTCGTGCCGCCTCTTCAATCTCTTGACGCCGTGATCGACGGTTCCGCCGAGATGAGCCATGGTGCGGCCTATTATTGGCAGAACAAGTCCACCGCTTTGTCATTCTTTACGGGCGTGCCATTTGGGATGACGTCGCGCGAATTGACAGGCTGGGTTCGCCACATGGGCGGGCAGGAGCTTTGGGACGAAATCTATGATCAGTTCGGTGTGCAGGGCTTCCTTTCGGGTGATACCGGAACGCAGGCTGGCGGCTGGTTCCGGAATGAACTGACCGGCGTCGCCGATTTGCAGGGTCTGCGTTTCCGCACGCCGGGTCTTGGCGGTCAGGTTTGGGAAAAGCTGGGTGCAAGTGTCACGAACATGGCGGCTGGTGAGATCTTCCAGGCTCTGCAATCGGGAACACTCGATGCGGCGGAATTTGTCGGGCCATACAACGATCTCGCGCTCGGGTTCTATCAGGTCGCGAAAAACTACTACTTCCCATCGTTCGTGGAGCCGGGTCTGGCGACCGAGCTTGTGGTGGACAAGGCCAAGTATCAGGCCCTACCGGACGATCTGCAGGCGCTGGTCCGCGACATTTGTCAGGCTGAATACGATCAGGTTGCATCCGACTTTGCAGCCAACGATCCGCGTGCATTGCAGACGCTGATCAACGATCATGACGTCAATGTCCTGCAGTTCCCTGACGAAATCATTCAGGCGGGTGCTGAAGCGGCCAAAGAGGTGCTGACAAGCCTGCGGGAGTCGAGTGACGATTTGACCAAGCGGACCGCCGAGAGCTTTATCGAGGCGCTCAACATCATGCGGGTCCGTACCGAAGACACCGATGGTGCCTTTGTCGAAGCACGGCGGAAATATTTTACCATCTGATATTGAGGTGGACTGGTTTCGGGGGCGGCCTTCGGGTCGCCCCTTTGCGTTTGCGGTGCGCGGTGCAAATCGCTGCTATGGTTTATCCTCGCGGTAGCCACAGAACGATCTGCGGGAAGAGGAACAGCAGTGCAATCGCGATGAACTGCAATAGAACGAACGGAATGATGCCGTGATAAATGGCGCTGGTCGGCAGGCTGTTCGGGGCAACGCCACGCAGGTAGAACAGCGCGAACCCGAAGGGCGGCGTGAGGAACGAGGTTTGCAGATTCACCCCGACCATCACCCCAAGCCAGATAGGATCGATATCCAAGGCGAGCAGGACCGGTGCTGTGATCGGGATCACGATAAAAATGATCTCAAACGTATCAAGGATGAACCCCAGCACGAACATGATCAGCATGACCACGACCATTGCTGTCATTGCCCCGCCCGGCAGGCCCGTCAGCATGGCATGTACCAGGTTATCACCACCCATCAGGCGGAATACGATTGAAAAGACGCTTGCACCGAACAGGATGATGAACACCATCGAGGTGATCGTCGCCGTCGCAACGACCGTTTGGGTGAGGATGCCAAGAGACATGCGCCAGCGCAGGGTCGCAAGGACCATCGCGCCGACGGCACCTACCGAAGCGGCCTCTGTCGGTGTGGCGATGCCGCCCAGAATCGAACCAAGCACTGCCAGGATCAGCAGGAACGGCGGGATAAGGGCCACGGCTACTTCTCGCAGCAGACCACTGCGTTCTTCAGGCGGCACCGGCGTAGCGGGGCAGCTCTTCGGGTCGGTGATCGCCTTGAAAATCACATAGCTGGCGTAAAGGCTGACAAGAAGAACCCCGGGCAACAACGCACCGGCGAAAAGATCGCCGACGGACACCGGCACCGGGGCGAAATTGCCTTTTTCCATCTGAACCTGGGCGTTGATGCCTGACAGCATGTCTCCCATAAAGATCAGCACGGTCGAGGGTGGGATGATCTGGCCCAATGTCCCCGAAGCGCAAATGACACCTGTAGCGAGTTTCGGGTCATACCCGGCCCGCAACATCGCAGGCAAAGATATCAGGCCCATGGTTACAACGGTGGCACCAACGACCCCCGTCGACGCCGCGAGCATCGCACCGACCATAACCACCGATAGCCCCAGCCCGCCACGCAAATTGCCAAACAGCTTTGACATCGTCAGCAGCAGTTGTTCAGCAATGCCGGATTTCTCCAGCATCACGCCCATGAAAATAAACAGCGGCACGGCGACCAACACTTCGTTGGACATGAACCCGATATAGCGGTTGGGCAAACTGCCAAAGTTCGACGGATCGAAAACCCCGAACGACCAGCCTACCAGCGCGAACAGCAGTGACACGCCGGCCAACGTGAAGGCGACCGGAAAACCAAGCATCAAAAAGCCGATAATGCCAAAGAACATGAGGCTGGCGAGCAACTCACCAAGCAGAACCGGATCCATCAAAGAGCTCCTTCGTGACCGGTCTCACCGGGTGTCTGCAATGCTGCGGCGACATTTGGCGGATAGCGCAACTGTTCAGGAAGCAGATATTCACGATCGGCCAACACCAGGATCGCGCGCAAAGCCATGGCAACCCCCTGCAAGGTTACCAGCGCGGCGAATACGATAATAAACGATTTCAGAATATACAGGCCGGGCATGCCGCCGACGTTCGAAGACCCCTCCCAATAAGACCAGGAGCGCGTCACGAAGGGCCAGGAATAAAGAACGACGACGACCATGAAGGGTAAAATGAAAACCAGCACGCCGAACAGGTCGACTATGGCCTTTCGGCGCACGCTTGCGGGACGGTAAAAAATATCCACACGAACATGATCGCCGCGTGCCAGGGCAAAGCCTGCAACCCCGGTAAACATCGCACCATTCAGCCAGATATAGAGATCGCGCAGCCACAGGTAACTGACACCGAACAGATAGCGCTGCACCACGACGGTAAAGCAGGCAATCACAATGCCAAGGGCAAGCCAAGATACCACACGACCGATCACCGCATTCAACGCGCTGATGCCGCGCACGAGCGCTGCCATAGCTTGCATGAATCCCTACCCCCTGTTTTCCCCAATGAACCGTTTTTCATATGTACCGACATTTCACAACGGAGCACATAAAAAAACGCCGGGCCTTGTGCGTGGGTGCCGCCTGTTGGGCGAAGTTGGGTTCGCCGGTTATGGAGGGGATCAGGTTGACAGAAGGCCCCAAAATAGTTGTGCGTCGTTACGATTGTGGCAACGCCGAGCAACGGCCCAAATATTGTCCCCATCCCGCTCAACAATGTCATAAGAACGACTTCACCCGACATTGACCCATGCACATAGCTTTGATGATGTAACCGCCCTCCGACGGCATCGATGTGCTAAGGTGGGTCTGCAATGATCCACAAAGGAGAGCGGTCATGTCGGAGATTATCACTGACCTGCACAGGGTCAAATGGTCCACCCCTCGGATCGCGGATCGCAATATCTATCGATCAAGTATACCGAACGGCTGGCAGAGGCGAAGATCGCCCCGTCTGTCAGCAGCGTCGGGTACTCCTTTGACAATGCCCTCGCAGAAACGATCAATGGCCTGTTCAACGCTGAGATCATTCACCGACGTGGACCATGGCACAGCTTCGAGGCTGTGGAATGCGCGACAGTAAAATGGGTCGATTGTTTCAACAATAGTCAACTGCAGGAACCCATCGGAAATATCCCGCCAGCCGAAGCAGAGGCAAACTTCTACGCAACTCTGGGAAGATTAGGTATGGCCGCGTAATAAAGACAAATCAGCCTCCGGCAAACTCGGTGCGGCGCACCCTTTCACGGCGCAACAGATTTTCGCTGCGTGGAATCGTCAATGTTTGTACGGTCCAGCGGTAACAGTAGACATCTACTTGCTGGAGGTGGGGAGGACCCCGCCGCAGATCAGCGCGACGCCGAGAAGGGCGCGTAGGCCGGGGGGGACGCGCGCCTCGATCGTGGCGAGGAAGCGGGCCAGTCGGGCCCGCCATGTGGGGCGTTTCGCCGGCGGCGTCTCGGGGCCGGACGGGTCCGGCATGGGGTCAGTCCTCCATCGCCTCCAGCTCGTCGATAAAGCCTTCGATCATCGACAGGCCCTTGTCCCAGAAGGTCGGGTCGCTCGCGTCGAGCCCGAAGGGCGCCAGCAGCTCCTTGTGGTGCATCGACCCGCCGGCGCGCAGCATGTCGAAATACTTGTCCTGAAAGCCCTCGGGCGCCTCCTGATAGGCGGCATAGAGCGCGTTCACCAATCCGTCGCCAAAGGCATAGGCGTAGACATAGAAGGGCGAGTGGATGAAGTGGGGGATATAGGCCCAGAAGGTCTCGTAGCCCTCCATGAAGTCGAACGACGGCCCGAGGCTCTCGGCCTGCACCGACATCCACAGCGTGTTGATGTCATCCGTGGTCAGCTCGCCTTCGCGGCGGGCCGCATGCAGCTTGCACTCGAAATCGTAAAAGGCGATCTGGCGCACGACAGTGTTGATCATGTCCTCGACCTTGCCGGCGAGGAGGGTCTTGCGCTCGGACTTGGTCTTGGCCTCGTCGAGCAGTTTGCGGAAGGTCAGCATCTCACCAAAGACGCTGGCGGTTTCGGCCAGCGTCAGCGGGGTGGAGGACAACAGTTCCCCCTGTTCGGCGGCGAGCACCTGATGCACGCCGTGCCCCAGCTCATGCGCCAGCGTCATCACGTCGCGCGGTTTGCCGAGGTAGTTGAGCATGACGTAGGGGTGCACGGTCGTAACCGTGGGATGGGCGAAGGCCCCCGGTGCCTTGCCCGGTTTGACGCCCGCATCGATCCAACCCTTTGAAAAGAAGGGCTCCGCGATCTCGGCCATGCGCGGATCGAACCCGGCGTAGGCCGACATCACCATATCCTGCGCCTGGTCCCAATCGACCGTGCGGGCGGGTTCGATGGGCAGGGGCGCGTTGCGGTCCCAGACCTGCATGCGGTCAAGTTCGAGCCACTTGCGCTTTAACTCGTAGTAGCGGTGCGACAGGCGAGGGTAGGCGGCGACCACGGCATTGCGCAGGGCCTCGACCACCTCGGGTTCGACCTGGTTGGACAGATGGCGACCGGTCTGCGCGGTCGGCATACCGCGCCAACGGTCCATGACCTCCTTTTCCTTGGCTTGCGTGTTGTGCACGCGGGCAAAGGTGCGGATGTTCTCGCCCAGCACGCGGGCGATCTCGCGGGCGGCGGCCTCGCGCACGGCGCGGTCGGGGTCGGTGAGAAGGGTGGTGGTGGCTTCCAGTCCCATTTCCTCGCCGTTGACCTCGAACATCAGCCCGGCGACGGTTTCGTCGAACAACTTTTCCCAGGCGTCCCCGACAACGCCCATGTCGTGCATGAATTTCTCCATCTCGTCGGAGAGCTGGTAGGGCTTCATCGCGCGGATCCGCTCAAAGATCGGGCGGTAGCGGGCGAGGTCGGCGTTCGCGGTGAGCAGCGCTTCGAGGTGGTCGTCGGGCAGGCGATTGAGTTCCAGCGTAAAGAAGACCAGCGGCGTGGTGTAGGTGGTGATCTTGTCCTGCATGTCGGACATGAACTTGGCCCGGTTGCCGTCGGTGGTCTGCTGGTAATAACGCAGGCCGGCGTAGGACATGATGCGCCCGGCGATATTCGTCAACTTCTCGTCGCGCTGAATGCAGGTCAGCATCGCCTCGGCGTCCAGCGTGTCGAGCTTGCCCTCGTAGTCGGCGGCAAAGGCGGCGCATTCGCCCTTCAGCCAGTCGAGGTCGGCGTCGATCTCGGGCGCATCGGGGGCGGCGTATAGGTCGCTCAGGTCCCAATCCGGTAGCTTGCCGAGGTCCTTGCCTCCTTGGGTTGCATTGGCATCAAACACGGGGCTGGACGGTGCGAACATGATCTCTCCTTCGGCTTTGCGAAACAGATATGCGGGCGGGCAGGGACGAACAACCCCAAGACGGGGATCGGCTGTGGTGCGGGGACTGGGCGGGGCGGGGTCCGGGGGTGAGCGGGTCGCTCAGGCAGTGCGGGGCTCAGGCGGTCCGGGACTGCTCCGTCCCGCCATGTTTATCCAGAAACGGGATCATGCGGGCAAAGACAGCCTGTCGGACGGCGGGCGTTTCCATCAGAACCTCGTGGCGGCCGGCCGGCAGCATGACCAATTCGCCAACCGGCCAGCTTTCCATCCGCGCCTTGATCTGGTCGGAATCGACGATGGCCTCATCCACCCCGAGGAAGGTCAGCGCATGGACGTCCGGGGCCGCGCGCTGCATCAGGTCGCGGCATTCGGCAAGCGCCAGGTTCAACCAGTGCAGCGAGGGACCGCCAAGGCTCAGCTCCGGGTGGCGGGTCAACTGACGTCGCATGTAGTCGTAAAAGTCACGGTCGCTGGTCAGTTTGTTGGCCTTGAAGGAGAATTCCAGCGGATATGGGGCCTCCTTCATGCCGGGTGACATCATATTGCCCAACCCGAGGTGTGATCCGACACGGGCAATCCCCCATGCCACGGGACGCACGGCCGCCTTCAACTGGATGCCCCACATCGGGGCGGAGAAGATGGCCGAGGCAACGGGAAGCCCTTCGTGCAGGGCGCGCAACCCGATGCAACCGCCCATGGAATGACCCAGCAAATGCCAGGGTTTGGGCAAATCAGCCGTCTGCGCGACGTCGAGCGCGGCACCAACGTCGAGCTGATAGTCGGGAAAACTGCCGACATGCCCGATATTCACATTGTCCATGGTCCGATCGGCGAGGCCCTGACCGCGCCAGTCAATCGCCAGAACCGTGTAGCCGGCGGCGGTCAAATCGACCGCGTCGCGGCCGTATTTTTCGATGTATTCCGTGCGACCCGGAAAGATCAGCACCGTTCCCTTGCCGGTGACATCCGACGCGACGGGCCACCAGCCGACGCGGATCCGGACCCCGTCGGCAGCGGTGCACCACACCGCCTGACCGCCAGCGGGACCTTCGTCCACGTCGGAAAAGAACGGCGCCTGATCCGTCATCCGGCGCGGACCTCAGCCGAGGGCAGAGGCGAGCGCCATCGCCTTGCTCATGTCGCCGTCCACGGAAAGCTTGCCGGTCATGAAGGCCGAGGTGGGGTTCAGATCGCCCGACAGGATTTCCTGAAAGGTTTCGGCATCGGCGGTCAGCGTGACGTCGGCGTCTTCGTCGCCCTCACGGACAGTATCGCCCTCGATCATGATGGCGCCTTCGCCCGAGATGACGAATTTCGCCGTCCCGTCGATGCCGCCGTCCATCTTGGCCTGAAGTGCTGTTACCGCGGAATTGATCATTTCACTCATGGGTCACCTTTCTGGGAGATTCATACTTAGGGGTTACATCGGCGAAGACAATTGCCGATAGTGCAGGAACACTTGTACGTGGTTATGAGCGTCCTAATGCGAATTCTCAAATGTGTCGTTGCGGCACTGTTGCTGACCGATCCGGCGCTCGCCGTCGCGCAAGAGTCCGGAGCGCAGGACCCTGTTGCCCAAGCGCAGGACCCCGTCGCGCAAGAGCAGAGTGACCCTGCGCGCGATCTGTTGCAACAGTTGCATGAGGCGGACCCCTCAGAGGCCCGCAAGGTCGAGCGTGAGATCGCGCTCGACTGGCGTCGTTCGGGATCCCCGGCGATGGATCTGTTGCTGACCCGCGGGCAGGACGCGCTGGAAGCCGGGGAGATCGACACCGCCGTCGGGCATTTCTCGGCCCTCGTCGATCATGCGCCGGAATTCGCCGAAGGCTGGCATCGTCGCGCCACCGCCTATTATCGGCAAGAGGAATTCGGCCTCGCCCTGTCTGACCTGGGTCGGACGCTGACGCTCAACCCCGACCACTTCAACGCGCTGTTCGGCCTCGCGGTGATCCTCGAAACCCTCGACCGGCCCGAGGCGGCCTACCGCGCCTATACCCGCGTCCTTGACGTTTACCCCACGCATGAGCGCGCGCTGGAGGCCGAAGACCGGCTGCGCGCCAGCGCGACGGGCAGGCGCATCTGAACCGACGGAAAGACGACGACATGGCCGGGCAGGGCAGGATAACGGCCGTTCTCGGGCCGACCAACACGGGCAAGACGCATTACGCCATCGACCGGATGCTCGGCTACCGTTCCGGCATTATCGGGCTGCCGCTGCGCCTGCTGGCGCGCGAGGTCTATGACAAGATCGTCGCCATCCGTGGCCCCTCGGTCGTCGCGCTGGTGACGGGGGAGGAACGTATCGTGCCGCCCCGCACCGCCTATTGGGTCTGCACGGTCGAGGCGATGCCCGAGGGCATGGGCACCGACTTCCTCGCGATTGACGAAATCCAGCTATGTGCTGACCCCGAGCGAGGCCACGTCTTTACCGACCGATTGTTGCGTTCGCGCGGGCAGCACGAGACGCTGTTGCTCGGCTCCGACACCATGCGGTCGATGATCGCGACGATGGTGCCGGGGGTGAATTTCATGCACCGCGAGCGGCTCTCGCATCTCTCCTACGGTGGTTCCAAAAAGATAAGCCGGATGCCGTCACGCAGCGCGATTGTCGGTTTTTCGGTTGATAATGTATATGCCATAGCCGAACTGCTGCGCCGTCAGAAGGGCGGCGCAGCCGTGGTCATGGGGGCCCTGTCACCGAGGACGCGCAACGCGCAGGTCGACCTCTATCAGAACGGCGATGTCGATTATCTGGTCGCGACCGATGCCATTGGGATGGGGCTGAACCTCGATATCAATCACGTGGCCTTTTCGTCGCTGACCAAGTTCGACGGACGGCGGATGCGTCCCCTCGCGCCGAACGAACTGGCCCAGATTGCCGGGCGCGCCGGGCGCGGCATGTCCGACGGCAGCTTTGGCGTGACGGGCGAAGCGCCCCCCTTGGATGATGAGGTCGCCGAGGCGATCATGGAGCATCGTTTCACCCCGATCCGGCACCTGCAATGGCGCAACGCCGCGCTCAACTTCGCCACGCCCGAGACGCTGATCAATTCGCTCGAACAGCCACCTGATACGCCGGGACTGCACCGGGCGCGGGATGCGGATGACCTGATGGCCCTGCGCACGCTGGCCGGTGACGCGGAATCGCGGGCCCGCGCCAGCAGCCCTGACGCCGTCAGGCTGCTTTGGGATGTCTGCCGCATTCCCGATTTTCGCGGCATCAGCCACGCCGAACACGCCAGCCTGCTGACCCAGATATTCGCCTATCTGCATCAGTCGGGGCGGGTGCCGAACGACTGGCTCGCGCGCCAGATCAAGCGGATCGATCGCACCGAGGGCGACATAGACACCTTGTCGAAACGACTGGCGTTTATCCGCACATGGACCTATGTCGCGCAAAGACGCGGCTGGGTTGATGACGAAAGTCATTGGCGTGACGAGACGCGCGCTGTAGAAGACCGCCTGTCGGATGCGCTCCACGCGCGCCTGACCCAGAGATTTGTGGACCGGCGCACCAGCGTATTGCTGCGGCGGCTCAAGCAGAAGGAGGCCCTTTTGGCCGAAGTCAGTGATACCGGTGATGTGACGGTCGAAGGCGAGTTCGTCGGCCGTTTGGAGGGGTTTCGTTTCCGTCAGGATGCCAAGGCGTCCGGCGAGGAGGCGAAGACGATCGTTCGCGCGGCATTGTCGGCGCTGACGCCGCATTTCCATCTGCGGGCCGATCGGTTCTACAACGCCCCCGATACCGAAATCGACTACACCGAACAGGGTGGTCTGATGTGGGGCGATCAGGCGGTCGGCAAGCTGGTCGCCGGGGCCGAGCCGCTCAAGCCGCAGGTGCAGGCCTTTGTTGACGACGAAGCCGGGGCCGAGGTCGCGCAGAAGGTGCAGCGCCGTCTGCAACATTTTGTGGACCGCAAGATCGCCGCGCTGTTCGAGCCGCTTCTGGCCTTGTCGCGGGATGAGACACTCTCGGGCCTTGCGCGTGGCTTTGCCTTCCGCATGGTCGAGGGGATGGGCGTTCTGCCCCGTACCGAGGTTGCGGACGAGGTCAAGCAATTGGATCAGGAGGCGCGTGGTGCCCTGCGCAAGCACGGCATCCGCTTTGGCCAGTTCACCATCTTCATGCCACTCTTGCTGAAGCCCGCGCCGACCCGTCTGCGGCTGGTGCTCTGGTCGCTGAGCAAGGGCCTGTCGGAATTTCCCGAAGCGCCGCCCCCCGGATTGGTCACGGTTCCGACAGACGCCCATGCGCCCGAAGGCTACGCCACCATGGCCGGCTATCGTGCCGCCGGAGAACGATCGATCCGCATCGATATGCTGGAGCGTCTGGCCGATATGCTGCGCGCGGAGAACACGCGCGGCGGGTTTGAGGCCAAGGCGGACATGCTCTCGATCACCGGCATGACGCTGGACCAGTTCGCCGAGCTGATGAAGGGGCTGGGTTACAAGGCCGAGAAGGGTGAGCGCCCGAAGGTCAAGCCGCAGGCGCCGCCGGCGCAACCCGCATCGGACGCGCCCGCAGAAACACCGGGCGAGACCACCGGCGTTCCCAAAGACGCCGCAACCGAAGGGTCCGCGCCCGACGGCGAGGCCCCGCAGGTCATCGCCGACAGCGCCGTCACCGCCCGCCCGAGCGAACCCGCCGTCGAAGGCGTGACGCCAGACGGCACGCCTGAGCCTTTGGAAGCCGAGGGCACCACCGCCGGTCTCTCGTCCGACGAGATCATCGCCAACGCGACCTTGCCGGAGCCGGGCACCCCGGCGACGCCCGACGCGGCCTCCGATGCGGACGCGGCCCAAGCGGACAGTGAAACCACAGCAGAAGACGCCGCGAACCTCGTGAGCCCGGACGCAACCGCGACACATGCGGATATGGCCGAAACGGCAAGCAGGGAAGGCGAGTTGTCCGACCGCCCGACCCCAGACACCGCGGTGCCCGAGGTCTCGGAGATCGAGTCCTTCTATACTTTCACCTGGGGCGGCAACCGTCCGAACCGTCAGGGCGAACAGCGTAATCGCGGCAAGGCACGGCGCGACGACGGTGGCAAACCGCAGGGACGTCGCGATGCCCGCGCAGATGGCAAACCGGGTGGAAAGCGCGACGGCAAGCCGCGCGGCAAAGGCAAGCCGGGCCGCGACCAGGGCGCGAAGTCCTTTGAGGCGCGCCCGCCGCGCAAGGAAAAGGCCATCGATCCCGACAACCCCTTCGCCGCCGCGCTGAAGGGGCTGAAGACCGACTGAGCATGCGGAGACTTCGAGCGATTGGCTGACGCGACGGACCGGTTCCGACTGGACAAATGGCTGTGGCAGGCGCGGTTCGTGAAATCGCGCAGCCTGGCCGCCGCCCTGGTGACGGGTGGACAAATGCGCGTCAACGGCCAGCGTGCGGCCAAGGCGGCGCAGGGCGTGCGACCCGGTGACGTTTTGACCTTTCCGCAGGGCGACCGGATCCGGGTGATCCGCATCCTCGCCCCGGCCCTGCGGCGAGGTCCGGCAAGCGAAGCGCAAACGCTTTACGACGACATCACCCCGCCGGAGCCGGAAAATCCGAGGAATGACGTTCCACCGATTGCCCGGATGGAAGGCAATTCTCGCCCGACCAAGCGGGATCGCAGGAAACTCGATCTTGATCGCCGCCGGGCCACCAAGGATGCGCTTGAATGATCCGGCAGCGCGCGTTAGCAAGCCACGAACGCCGCAAAAAAGGCCCGAGCGGAGCCCCCCCATGACCTACATCGTCAACGACGCCTGTATCGCCTGCAAATACACCGACTGTGTCGAGGTATGCCCCGTGGATTGCTTCTACGAGGGGGAGAACATGCTGGTGATCCATCCCGACGAATGTATCGACTGCGGGGTCTGCGAGCCCGAATGCCCGGCCGACGCCATTCGGCCCGATACCGAGCCGGATATGGAGAAGTGGGTTGAATTCAACCGCAAGTACTCCGAAATGTGGCCCGTGATTATCACCCGCAAGGACCCACTGCCTAATGCAGAAGAGCGGGACGGCGAAGCTGGCAAGCTGGAGAAGTATTTCTCCGAAACGCCGGGGTCGGGCGGCTAGACCCTAGGGTCAGGCACTGCGGCAAGGGGCCTTCCAAAGGGCCCGACCAGACCGGTCGAAGCGGACCCTGAAACGGGGTCGCGTCACCGGGGTCTACGCTGCGCCGCAACATCGCCCTTCCGATTCGGGGTGATTCGTGGTATGCTCTGTTTTGTATGAAGAAGACTGCCTGCTCTTTTGCTGCGGATGCTGCCACCCGCTGCATGACAAACTGATAGTAGATTCCGTATCGGACGAGGTTTACGTTTACCTCGCCCGTATGCGTGTCGCCTGTCGTATGGGGGCCTTGTGAGGATTAAACCATGACTAAAGCGAAAAAAGCCGATTTCACCCCGAACGAGTTCGTCGTCTATCCGGCGCATGGCGTGGGCCAGATCGTATCGATCGAAAGCCAGGAGATTGCGGGTATCTCGCTCGAATTGTTCGTGATCTCGTTCGAAAAGGACAAGATGACGCTGCGCGTCCCCACCAACAAGGCGACCGAAGTCGGAATGCGCTCCCTGTCCTCGCCCGACATCGTGTCCAAGGCCATGGGCACCCTGAAGGGCAAGGCCAAGGTCAAGCGTGCGATGTGGTCCCGTCGCGCGCAGGAATACGAACAGAAGATCAACTCGGGCGATCTGATTTCCATCGCCGAAGTCGTGCGCGACCTGCACCGTAATGACGACCAGCGCGAGCAGTCCTATTCCGAGCGTCAGCTTTACGAAGCGGCGCTGGAGCGTTTGACCCGCGAAGTCGCCGCCGTTTCCGGCGCGGACGAGGTCGAGGCCGCGCGTGAAGTGGGCGAAGTGCTCATCTCTCGCGCTGCGTAAGATCCTGAGACATTGAAAATTTGGGCCGCGCCGGATACTTGGCGCGGCTTTTTTGCAGCTTGGGGCAGGGTACGTTCGCCAAATGCGACCCCGTAGCCACCAGTCAAAGCAAACTGATCAAGACCGCGATTTCCACCACCTGCTGGGTCGCCCCCAGGATATCCCCGGTCTGCCCGCCGATCCGTGCGACCGCAATCCGCGCCAGTCCTATCGTGACCGCAAGGGCGAGCAGCGCGGCCCAGATCACGCCGCCGCCCAGAGTGATTACCCCGATCAGCAGCGCCAGTGCTGCCGCCACGCCTGCTGTCGCGACAGAGGGCCGCCCCGTACTCCGCGACAACCCATCTGCCCGCGCCGGTGTGACCAAGGCCATCACCCCCGGCAAGACGCCGCGTGACATCGCGGCGGCGGCGATCAGCGCCGCACCATAGGCGCCGCCCTCCAGCAATAACGACAGCGCGCTCCACCGCGCGGCATATCCAAGGATCAGCGCGATCACCCCGTAAGAGCCGATGCGACTGTCGCGCATGATCTCCAGCCGCCGCTCCCGCGTCCAGCCACCCCAGAGACCGTCCGCCGTATCCGCCAGCCCGTCCTCATGCAGCCCGCCGGACGCAAAGACTTGCGCGGTCAGCACCAATAGCGCCGCGATCGATGGCGGCAGGCCGAGCCACAGCGCCAGCCAACCCGTGAGGCCTGCGATGGCGCCAAGGATCAGCCCGACCACCGGCCAGGCCCAGGCCGAGGCCGCGCCGCGCGAGGTATGCTCGGGCAGGGGCAGGCGGGTCAGCAGGGCCGCTCCGGTCAGGATGTCTGCGATGTAGCGGGTTGGGGCGTGATCCATGGGTTGCTCCTGTTACGTCATGCTTTAGACACCGCCGGACAGATCTGCACAACGAGGAAACGAGATGACACAGGCCCCCGCCACCCTTGCCGAGTACCGCGCCTTGCTGGGCGATCTTCCTGGCCCGGACACAGCCGCTGCCGCAGGGGCAGTCGAACGCAATGCGCAACTGACCAAACCCCCCGCCGCGCTTGGCCGGTTGGAGGATCTGGCTGAGTGGTACGCAGGTTGGCGCGGTGATGCGCGTCCCCGGATCAAGGCGCCGCAGGTCGTGATTTTTGCCGGCAACCACGGGGTTGCGGCACGGGGCGTTTCGGCTTTCCCACCCGAGGTCACTGTGCAGATGGTGGCGAATTTCGAGGCCGGTGGTGCCGCGATCAACCAGCTTTCCAAGGTGTTTGGCGCGCGCATGGATGTGCAGGCGATCGACCTCGACACGCCGACGGGGGACTTTACCCAAACCGTTGCGATGAGCGAAGCAGAGCTTTGCGCAGCCCTTTCCACCGGCTGGAACGCCGTGGACGCGGCGACCGATTTGTTGGTGACGGGAGAAATGGGGATCGCCAACACGACCTCCGCGGCCGCGCTGGCCCACGCGCTATACGGCGGCGAGGCCTCGGATTGGGTCGGGCGGGGCACTGGCGTGGATGACACCGGCCTGCGCCAGAAGGTCGAAGTCGTGGCCGAGGGTGTCGCGCGTCACGTGGGGGGCGACGGATTGGACACGCTGGCCCGACTGGGCGGGCGCGAGATTGCCGCCATGGCGGGTGCGATGCTGCGCGCACGTGTCGAACGCATCCCCGTCATCCTCGATGGGTTCATTTGCTGTTCTGCCGCGGCCTGCCTGCATGCGGTGAACGCGGCCGCCCTCGATCATTGCGTCGCCGGTCACGTCAGCGCGGAATCCGCGCATTCCGCGCTGCTGGAACGTCTGGGCAAAGAGGCGCTGCTGTCTCTAGGTCTGCGCCTTGGCGAAGGGTCGGGTGCGGCGCTGGCCATCGGTGTCCTGCAGGGGGCCATCGCATGCCACTCGGACATGGCGACATTCGCCGAAGCGGGGGTAAGCGACGGTTAGGCCGCCTCTTCCTCTTCCTGTATCAGAGCTTGCAACGCGGCTTCGAGGTCCTTCTCCAGCTCCTTGGAGCGGGCGACATACTCGGCGTTCAGCTCGGAGGGCAGGGAGGGGTCCCACAGCGTGGCCAACTCGCGCATGGTGTGGCGATCATGGTGATAGAACGCATCTTCCATCCGTGACGCCTCATAGGCCGAAAAGCCTGCGTTCTCCAACACGTAGCGCCCGGCGCGCAGACTGGCGTCAAAGGTCTCGCGTACAATGTCGTCCGCCCCGGCTTGATAAAGTTCATAGACATGGCGGCGATCAAAGGCGCGTGCGACGATGTGCAGATCGGGACGTTCCCGACGCGCATAGCTCACCAGTTGCGTCACCATCGCCGGGTTGTTCATCGCCGCCACCAGCACGCGGGCCTTGTCGAGTCCGGCGGCGCGCAGGATGTCGGGCCGGGTGGGATCGCCGAAATAGCCCTTGAACCCAAAGCGGCGCATGAGCTCGATGGTCTTCATGTTATGATCCAGCACAACGGTTCTGACGCCCGAGGATTGCGCCAGCCGGTTCACAATCTGGCCAAACCGCCCGATCCCCGCGATGATCACGGGGCCTTCCTCTGCGATCTCGTCAGCCTCCTGTGCATCGCCGATCGGATCGCCCATTCGGCGCGACAGCCAGTCATAAAAGAGGAACATCAGCGGCGTAATCAGCATGGTCAGCGCGATCACCAGTAACATGCGTTCCGCCAGGACCGGTGGGATCACGTTCTGCTGGGTCGAGAAGGACAGGAGGACAAAGCCGAACTCGCCCGCTTGCGCCAGCGATAAAGTGAACAGGATCAGCCGCCTGCGCCGCAGCTTGAAGGCGCGTCCGATGACAAACAGGATGCCGCCTTTGACAAGGATCAGACCAATCGCCAGCCCCAGGATCACCACCGGGTCCTTGAACAGGACAGCAAAGTTGATCCCGGCCCCGACCGTGATGAAAAAGAGACCCAGCAATAGCCCTTTAAACGGCTCGATGTCGCTTTCCAGCTCGTGACGAAATTCGCTGTTGGCCAAGACCACCCCGGCCAGGAATGTCCCGAGGGCTGGCGACAGCCCGACCATGTTCATCAGCGAGGCGATGCCGACTACGATGACGAGGGCAAGGGCGGTATACATCTCGCGCAGCTTGGCCGCATGGATAAAGCGGAACAATGGCCGCGTGAGGTAGACCCCCATCAGGATCACCGCCGCCACCGCACCAAGTGTCACCAGCGTGACGCCCCAGCCCGGCAGCCCTTCGACGAGAGAGAAGCTGTGGTGCGCATCCTCCGCCATCCCCGGCCGGCTGAGTGAGCCATCGGGGTTCGCGACAAGCCCCAGGGTCGGCAGCGCCAACAGGGGCAGGAAGGCCAGCATCGGGATCACCGCGATATCCTGGGTCAACAGCACCGAAAACGCCGAACGTCCGCCCGCCGTCTGCATCAACCCCTTTTCCGAAAGGGTCTGCAAGACGATCGCGGTGGAGGACAGCGCCAAAATCATCCCCGCCGCCAAGGCGATGGTCCAGACGTAGCCAAGGGCGAGCACGCCGAGCATCACCGCCAACGTCGTGACGAGGATCTGCAACCCGCCGAGGCCTATCAGTCGATGGCGCATGTCCCAGAGCGCGCGCGGCTCCAGCTCCAGCCCGATCAGGAAGAGCATCATCACCACACCGAATTCGGCAAAGTGCTGCAAATCCTCGGTTTCCGTCCCGACAAGCCCGAGGACCGGCCCGATAATGATACCGGCACAAAGGTAACCCAGGACCGAGCCTAATCCCAATCGGGCCGCGATCGGTACGGCGATCACGGCGGCCGCGAGATATACGGTGGCCTGATAGAGGAAACCTTCCATCGAGTGTCCTTTGTTTGGAATGTCGCGGGGGCGTGTCGCGAATAGAGTATATAACCCAGACTAGGGGCGAACGTGGTGGTTTAGAAGGCCTGCTTTGATCGGGATCACGATGTTTAAAGCGCTGCGCTGCATTGCGCGGCAGGTCCAGTGTGCCGTCCGGAAGGGGTGCGACGGCGCATGGATCGACCATTCGAGACTTGGCAGGCCGCAGTTATGGACCTGTGAGGGGCGTTCGAATGCTGGAGTTTAACCTCCCGAGTGCCGCGTGCCGCGATCCGGTGAACGGCTCGCTGCACGCAGTGTCGGGTATGTGAGGCGCACGCGCGGCAGATGCGCCGAGGCAAGGCGTCAGCCGCTTGGCATGCTCAAGGTCTGGTTGCGCCCGTCTTTCTGATACCGAAGGCTGTTTTCGCCAATGGCGAGGATACGCCCCCCCTCGATCCGGTCGCCGACCTTAACTTTTTGGTAGCGCCCGTTTGACAGCCGGACGAGGGCCATTCTGTCGGAGGGCTGCCCGTAGACGCCGATCAGGTTCAACTGGCTTAGATCGATGGCGTTTCGCACCGTGGCCTGACGCGCAACCGAGGCGGCCGTGGGCGCAATCGGCCTCACCGAGGGCGGCGGTGCCTGCTTCACCTGTGCGGCCAGTTCGCTGATGTTGCCGGGGCGTTGACGCGGGCGCAGGGCGACGAAATCGGGCTCAGGGCGATCCAGCTCTGCCGGGTCGTCGGGCTCCGCTCCGGGATCGGTGTTCGAGGTGCCTTCGGTACCTGGGCTCAGTGTACCGGGGGGGACCGCAGCCAACCCGGCGGCGATGGAGCCGCGCTGCGCGTCGTCCGTGACGCTCGGTGCGCGCGCAGCCTCCGCGGCGAGCGCGGCGGCCGCGGCGACGTCCTCGTCACTCACGCCATCGGAAGCGTTACCGGCGCCAGACGTGTCGTCCTGCGGAGCGGCCGCATCGGGGGTGAGAGCGGCGGGCAGGACATTGTCGGGCGTGATCAGGCTGCTGCGCGGCGGCGGTGTCGCAAAGGCCAAGCGTTCGCCGGTATCTGTTCCGGGGCGCGCGATGGACTCCGCCTCGACGCTGGCCGTGCGTGTCGCATCGGGCTCTTCGACGGATGTCACTCCGGCGCCTTGTCCGGGCGCTGGCTCGACCGTGTCGGCGCCGGTCTGATCTCTCGCGTCGGCAGGCGGGGGCGCCGCATCCGTGCGTGGGGCGGCGGCGGCAGGCTGCTCCGGCTCACCGGGGCGGGTCGGGGGGAGGATCGGTGGCTGTCCGGTAAAGGCCATCACACCCGAGGGCGTGATCGAACCGTCGGGGGTGGCAATGACCATCCCGCGTTCGTCCATGTCGAAGCGTTCGCCAAAGACCGGGGGCGGGGGCGGCGCGAGGGGTCGAGAATCGGGCGCCAGGGCGGCCAAGGTAATCAACGGCGCGCGGTCAGGCGGCGCGTCGGGGTCAACCGGCACGGCGGATTGCGGATCACCGGGGTCTTCGGTGGCCGGATCGATGCTGCCCGGCGATTGCGGCCAGATGCCGGTCGCCGCGTAGCGGGCCCGCTCTTCTGCGCTCAGTCCTTCGGGCTCGGCGGTGGTCGCCTCTGCGGCCTCGGTTACGATAAGGGGGGAGACCGGCTCAGCACTCTCTGTTTCGGCGCGGGCCGCATCGGTTTCGTCCGGTGGGGTCTGCGACGAAGGCTCCTGCGTCTCGGCGGCGTCAGACTCAGTGGGTGAGATGAGGGGAAGGGCGACGGGCTGCACAACGGCGTCGCCCTGAGCATCCTCATCGCCCGGTCCGGGCGGCACGAAGGTTTCTTCGCTCACCCCAGCGATCGCAACATCCTCAACGACCGTCTCTGCCACGCCGGAGACCAGCGGGGCGAGGCTCGCGTCGCGGAACAGCGCGGCCCAGGCGACCGTGCCGCCCAGGGAAACCGCCAGCAGGATCGCGATAACCAGCCCGACCGAGGTCGAGGCGCTGGATTGATGGCTCATTCCGCGCGCGCCGAAGGCGGTCAGGCGCTCTTCTTCGCGGCGTCGCTCTTCGGGCGTGAGTGCGCCAATGATGCGGGGCCTGTCGCCGGAAGCGGCGGCGCTCTCCGGTGCGGTGACGGCGGCGAGGGGGGGCGACGAAACGGGGACGACCGCATTGGTATCGGGTGTCGAGAGATTGGCTTTTGCCTTGGGCCTGGCTTTGCCTTTCGCGGCTTTTTTCGCGCCCTTTCCGGCGGGTTTAGCGGTGGTCTTATCGGCTGATATATTTTTGTCGGAGGGCAGTCCCGTCGTGACGGAGTTCCCGACCGCAGCGGAGCCGAAGGGATTGCGATCCTGGGTCGGCGTTCTGGTGAATTTGCTCTTTGAGAGAGGCTCGGTGCCGGTCTGATCGGCTTCATTCGCTGCGTCGCTTTTGGCGCGTTGAAGCTCCGCCTTGAAGGCGTCCTCATCACTGATCGCGGTCTTTTGTGTGTCACGGGCGGCGCGGCGCGTCTCCGCACGCGCTGCTGCTGCGGCCCGCAGACGCGCGACCAACCCCGATCCGGCGGCGAAGGCACCGGCCCCGGCGGCGGCAAGCCCTGCACCGGCCAACTTTGCCCGATCTCCAATCGACGCGCGCTTGGGGGAGCCGTCTGTTGGCGTATCGGCGGCGAGAGAGGCCGAAAGATCTTCCGGTTGTACGTCGCTGGAGGGCGCACTCAGCGCGCGGGCGAACGCGCCGGACTTATGGTCCGTTGCCTCGTTATCCTTGGCAGCCGTCCCTTGATCCTTCGCGGGTTCCCCAGTGGTGGATGCCGCGGTCTCCTTGAGCGCCTCCGTGCCTTGGGCCTCACCGGAGGCGCGCGCGGGCTTCTCGGCAGAGCCGGGTGTGTCCTTGGTAGATGGCGCCTCCTGGGGTGGCGTGCCGGCCGATGTCTCCAGCGTGGGGTCCGACGCGGCCTTTGTTGTGCGGCTGTTGCCGGGGCGCGCCCGGATGCTGCTGAAGGCGACTGGCGGCGCGGTTTCCGCCGTCGCGGGCAGGGGAGGCTGGTCCGAAGGGCTATCCGGCGGCGTCTCTGCCGATGAGGTGGGCGTCGACGCGAGTTCGCCGAATTTTGGTGCGTCTGATGTAGGCTCGGGCGCAGGTTTGGACGTAGAGGTCGCCGTTTCCTGCGAAGCGACCGGCGGCGCCGCGGGCGTCGCCTCGTCGTCATCGAACTCACCGGACGCAGGTGGCGTCGTGGACACCGCATCGCTATCGGCAGGAGGCTGGACCTGCGGCGAGGGCGATTGCGTCGTGATCTCGGGGGTGGGCATCGCCTCTGCCGGGGCGGGCGCTGTCGCCTCGGCCTCTTCGACCGGAGGGACAGCCGCCGGCATGCGGACCCGGCCAGAGATGCGCATCGTCACCAAATCGGGCTCGACGGTCTCGTTTTCCGGGACATCATGTGCGGTGCCAAAGAACGGCTCGCCGGTGAAATCGCGCCCTTCGGGCAGGCCGGCAAAGGAGACAGGGGTAAAGCCGTATCCGCGTGCGAATTCGTCCGCTTCGGCCAGGGTTTCCAACGCGACGGCGGCGATTTGCAAATGATCGCCCGTGACCGTCCAATCGATCGCCAACTCGTCCAGCGCATAGGGGGTGGTGCCGTCCAACGCCGCCTCGACCGCCTTTTGGCGGGCTTGGGGATTGGCGCCATCAGCGGGGATCGACAGATACCGGATCTGGTCGTTCGGCACCACGACCTTGAAGGTGGCAGTGCCCGGCGACAGCGTTTCGGCAGCCGCGCGCAGGGCCGACATCTGCGATGCAAGCTCCGGGCTTTCGGGCGCGGCTTCGCCCACGATGGACCAGCCGGGGGACGATCGTTGCAGCAGGGCAATGCCGTCCAGAGACAAAATCAGCGCAAAATTTGGTTTCATAGCTCAGTCGATTACGGAGTCGCGGAGAGAATCCCTTCTCTCCGCTTCAATCGGCAGGATGCTATATCAGCGTTAAGGATAGGAAAAGGCGAACGCGATTGAGACGCGTTCGCTGGCGATCATCCGCACGCTTTGGTTAATGCCTGATCGAGATCGGCAATCAGATCGGCCGGATCCTCGATCCCGATGGACAAGCGAACCAGCTCTGGCGCAGCTCCGGCGGCCTTTTGCTGCTCTGGTGACAATTGGCGGTGCGTCGTCGAGGCAGAATGTATGATCAGCGACCGCGTATCCCCGAGGTTGGCGACATGCGAGAAGACCTCGACCGCATCGACGAGCTTGACGCAGGCCTCGTAGCCACCCTTGAGCGCAAAGGTAAAGAGCCCGCCTGCACCCTTGGGGCAAATCTGGCCAATGCGATCATAATAGGGGGAGCTTTCCAGGCCGGCGTAGGTGACGTAATCGACCCGGTCGTCCTTTTCGAGCCAGGCCGCGACGGTCTTCGCATTGGCCACGTGACGCTCCATGCGCAGCGACAGTGTCTCGATCCCCATCAAGGTGTAATGCGCCGCCTGAGGGTTCAACGTCATGCCGAGGTCGCGCAAACCAATGGCGATTCCGTGAAAGGTAAAGGCGAGAGGGCCGAAGGTCTCGTGAAATTTCAGCCCGTGATAGGCCGGCTCGGGTTGGGACAGCGAGGGGAACTTGTCACTCGCCGACCAGTCGAAAGTGCCCGAATCCACGACGCAGCCCCCGGTGACAGTGCCATTGCCGGTCAAGTACTTGGTCATCGAGTGGACCACGAGGGTCGCACCATGCTCAATCGGGCGGCAAAGGTAGGGCGTGGCCGAGGTGTTGTCGACGATCAGCGGCAAACCGGCGGCGTCGGCGATGCCGGAGAGCGTCTTGAGGTCGGCAATGTGCCCGCCGGGATTGGCGATGGTTTCGCAGAATACCGCACGGGTATCATCGTCGATGGCTGCCTTGACCGCATCGGAGTCGTCGATGTCGACGAACTTTGCCTCCCAGCCGAAACGCTTGATGGTCTGGCTGAACTGAGTGATGGAGCCGCCATAGAGCCGGGTCGATACGACCACGTTCTTGCCCGGGCCCATCAGCGGAAACAGCGCCATGATCTGCGCCGCATGTCCAGAGGAGCAGCAGATCGCCCCCTGACCGCCTTCTAGTGCCGCGATGCGTTCCTGCAGAACGGCCACGGTGGGGTTTGTCAGGCGGGAATAGATGAAGCCGACTTCTTGCAGATTGAACAAGGCAGCGGCGTGATCTGCGTCGCGAAACACATAGGCCGTGGTTTGGTAGATCGGCGTCTGGCGCGCACCAGTTGCCGGATCGGGGCGTGAGCCCGCGTGAACTTGCAATGTGTCGAAACCGTAGGTCATCTTCTTCTCCCTGAAACGCGCCCCGTCATGGGGTATAGGGACTGTCTATGGGATCAGGCAGGGACGCTCAAGTTTTCATCCCCATCGCGCGTCAGGGCTTCGTCGGCAGGGGCGGGCTGGTCGCCTCATGATCGCAGCCATTGCGGTACGATCAGTCCGCTTGATCGGGTTCAACGCTTGACCAAGCCCTTACCGCATCCAGAAGCCTTCGCGTTTGATCCGGTTACGGATCGCCTGTTCGCGCCGCGGTAAGTTATTGCGATCAAACATGGCGCGAACCTTTGCACCACGCCCCTGATAAACCATCCGCTTGACCGGCTCGCAGGCCTTCAGCACTTTTTTGATCCGCTGGGGGGCCGTGACCTGTTCCAGCACCTCGACCACCCGGTCGGTTTCGCGCGCGTAAAGCATCGGTAGCACGCGGTAGTGGCAGGAGACCTCACCGTCCAATAATCCCGCCGGCAATGCCTCCCGCCCACCGCCGAAGGACTGGATGACCAAGGGCAAGGCCACCTGATCCAACCATGGATCCATCACCTGACATTCCAGCGCGCGCGGCGGGTCGTCGCGGATCGACAGGGCGTAGTCCAGAAACCGCTGTCCAAAAAGGTGCGGGCATTTGTAAAAGAAGTACCCGGCGTTGAAGTAGAGATAGCGTCGCCAGTATTCATCTGGCTGGGACAGGTCGAGCGAGGCGCCGAAATCCAGCCCGAACCGGTCATAGAGGGACGACCAGATTTCAGTATAACCGGGTCCGTAGAGTTCGAGCTTTGGCCAGGTCCCCTCGACCCGCAGCGACGCGCCCGGCCTCTCGAAGTCGAAGGGAACCCGCGTCAGGCTGTCCAGGATGAGCGTGTCTGTGTCAAAGAAGACAAAGGGCTCGCCCTCGGGCAGGGCGAACAGCGCCTCGATCTTGTTGCCGTAAGGGTAGCTTTGCCCGAAATGGCGCGCCTCGAACGGCAGGATCGTTGCGCCAAGCTCGCGAAGGACCTGACGGACCGGATCGGTCATGGTCGGATTGTTGGACCATAAATTGCCCGGCTGCGGTTCGGCCACGAAAAGGCGCGTGGTCCTGGGGCTATTGGCAAAGAGCGACGCGGCAAAGATCACCGCCTCGAATTGCAAGCGACCGGATTGGCCCACGATCAGGATGTTATAGTCGGTCCCCCCGGCCCCATGCGCCTGCGCATCAGGGGTGGGGGCTGTCGGCGCATTGGCGGGCAGGTTGTCGAACTTTACCATGATGGCAGGCGCCCTTGATGAGATCGTTCAATTCAATGCTTGGCCGCTGTGCGTGAAACGGGGATACTGCGGAGATATTGAAACGAGAGTTATAAGGGCGCCACCGCGCGCCGCAAGTGATCTTGCCGGCATTTGATCGGGCCGTCAGGCGGTTGCGGTTCGGGCTGCGATGTATTCGCGCAGTTAGCGTATCTTCCGCCCCGAGTGGGGGTGTTTTTCATTGTAGTCCTCGAACGACCCGGCAATCAATTCGAGGACGTTAGCGGCATCGGGCAGCGGTGTGTTATTCACGTAATCGGCGTAGTGGCAGAACTCTGACTTCGGACGATTCACAACGCGAATCCATGCGGTTAGATAGGCAGTATGAGCAGACCTTCCCCCGCCCGCTATCGCACGACGAATTGGTCCAGCTATAACGCCTGAACCGCCCCTTGTTTGCCGGAGACCCGGTAGTAAGTGACCTGCTCCCCTGAAAAGTCCGGTGTTTTGAGTTAGCCTGTTCTCCAAGAAGG